>Ga0335081_10000014_pt1 | contig 385317 bp, 400 predicted proteins | sample Lox_Sample_35_FD_206713 | JGI IMG/M metagenome (GOLD analysis project Ga0335081, IMG submission 206713) | Soil microbial communities from Loxahatchee National Wildlife Refuge, Florida, United States - Lox_Sample_3.5 | ecosystem: Environmental > Terrestrial > Soil > Wetlands | place: USA... | reverse complement strand
CGATGACCTCGCCTTGGCTTGGCTTTTCCTTGGCGGTGTCCGGGATGATGATGCCGGCCGCGGTTTTTTCCTCGGCCTCGATGCGCTTGACGACAACGCGGTCGTGAAGCGGACGGAATTTCATGGCCTCCCCCAATTCATTGAAATAACGCTATTTTTTTCCGCTCAGCGTGGTGTCGCCAAGCCGTAATGAAGTTTAGCACTCGACTGATGAGAGCGCTAACAAGAAAGAATGATAATAATGGCCGACCTCATAAGTTTACCCGGCAGGCGGCCGGACTTGGGCTGCCCTGCGATTTTTGCGCTTTGCACAAGCGGGAAAGCGGCGACTCACAGCACCGTGTCGGTCGCCGGATCGATCAGGTGCATGTGCTCCATGTCGGCGTACAGCCGCATCGCAGCGCCCGCGCTGCCGGCGCTCTTCGGGTCCACGCGGCCGCAAATCTCGGCGCCGTTCACGGTGAAGAACACCATCGTCTCCATGCCCATCGGCTCGACCACGTCGAGCGTCACGGAAAAATCGCGGGCATCGGCGCCACCATTGTGGCGCGGTTCGGTGATGTGCTCAGGCCGCAAGCCCAGCAGCACGTCCTTGCCGAGCAGTGACTGGTAGCGTTGCGCGTGGCTCGGCGGCACCGGTAAGGCGATGCTGTCGGAAACGCGCACGCGCAGGCCGGCGCCGTTTTGTTCGAGCCGTGCGGGGATAAAATTCATCGCCGGCGAACCGATGAAGCCGGCGACAAAGCGCGTCCTCGGGCGGTGGTAAAGTTCCTGCGGCGGGCCGATCTGCTCGATGCGGCCGCCGTTCATCACCACCACGCGGTCGGCAAGCGTCATCGCTTCCACCTGGTCGTGCGTCACATAGACGGTCGTGGTCTTGACCTTCTGGTGTACACGCTTGATCTCGGTGCGCATTTGTACGCGCAGCTTGGCGTCGAGATTCGACAGCGGCTCGTCGAACAGAAACACCTTGGGGTTGCGCACAATAGCGCGGCCCATAGCGACGCGCTGGCGCTGGCCGCCGGACAATGCCTTGGGCCGGCGATCAAGCAGCTCGGTGATGTCGAGGATGCGCGCGGCCTGCTCAACGCGCTGTTTGATCTCGTCCTTGCCGAATTTCCGCAGCTTCAGGCCGAACGCCATGTTCTCAAAGGCGGTCATGTGCGGGTAGAGCGCGTAGTTTTGAAACACCATCGCGATGTCGCGGTCCTTCGGCGGCAGGTCGTTGACGATTTCGCCGCCGATCGAGATCTCGCCGGAAGTGATTTCCTCGAGACCTGCGATCATGCGCAGCGTCGTCGACTTGCCGCAGCCGGAGGGGCCGACCAGCACGACGAACTCGTTATTCGGGATGTCGAGGTCGATCGAACGCACGGCTTCGACTTCGCCATATTTCTTGACGACCTGACGCAACGCGACTTCGGCCATGTGCTCAGCCCTTGGTGGCGCCGGCGGTCAAGCCGGCGATGTAGTAGTCCATGAGGAAGGCGTAGATGACAAGCGGCGGCGCGGCCGCGACCAACGCTCCCGCCATCAGCATGCCCCACTTGTAGACGTCGGCCTTGATCAGGCTGGTGACCGTGCCCACGGTCAGCACCTGCTGGTCGGCGCTGTAGAGAAAGGTCATCGGATATACGAAAGCCGCCCACGATACCGTGAAGGCGAAGATCATGGCGGCGATGATGCCGGGCAGCGCCACGGGGATGAAGATCTTAAGCAGCATCTGCATGTGGCCGGCGCCGTCGATCAGCGCCGCTTCGTCGAGTTCCTTCGGGATCGATTGGAAGTAGCCGATCATGATCCACGTGCAAAACGGCACCGTCAAAGTCGGATAGACCAACACCATGCCCCAATAAGAATTGAGCAAGCCGAGCGACTTGACGATCTGGAACATCGGAATGAACAGAAGCGTGTCGGGAACGAGATAAGTGAGAAAGATGCCGGTCGCCAGCGTGGCCGAGCCCCAAAAGCGCATGCGCGAGAGCGAGAACGCCGCCAGCACGCTTACCACCATGGTAATGGCGACGACGCATACGGTCACAATCACGGTGTTCTTGAAAAAGATCAGGAAGTCGGTGCCGAACAGCAAGAGCTTGTACTGATCAAGCGTGACGCCGTTGAAGATGAACCAAGGATTGGTCGCCATATGTGCCATCTCGGCGTCGGTCTTCAACGACGTAATGATCATGTAATAAGGCGGCGTCAGGAAGAAAATCGCGAACAAGATCAGGAAGAAATACGACGCGAACAACGCCCAGCGGCGTCCGCGTTTGAGGCTTGCGCGCGCGGCCTTGGGACGGACCGGGGCGGAAACGGCGGCGGTCACCGCGCTCATCAGATCTCCTTTCCGCGCTTGTTGACCCCGCGCAGGATGAAGATCGCCGAGATGGCGAGGATCGGGAACATGAACAGCGATATCGACGCGCCCAATGGAATATCGCCGGATTTGATGCCGGAAAGGAACGCGTAGGTCGCGAACACGTGCGTCATGTTGCGCGGTCCGCCCGCGGTCATGATCTGCACGATGTCGAAGTTGGCGAACGTCACGATCAGTGAGAACAGCACGGTGATGGCGATGATGTTGCGCATCATCGGCAGCGTGATATGCACGAATTTCTGCCAGGCATTGGCGCCGTCGATGGCGGCGGCCTCATAGAGCTGCTCGGGCACCGACTTGAGCGCGGCGAGATACATGATCAGGAAGAAGGGGGAGCCGTACCAGATATTGACCAGGATGACCGAGAAGCGGGCCCAATAGGGATCGCTGAGCCAGGGCACCTCGTCGAAGCCGAGGCTTTGCAGCACCCAGTTGAAAGCGCTGTGGGTCGGGTCGAACAGCCACCACCAGCCGAGTGTCGACAACGCGAGTGGCATCACCCAGGGCACCAGCAGCATGCCGCGCCATTTGCGCTGTCCTTTGCTGGGAAGATTATTGACCAGATGGGCTGTAATGAGCCCGATGGTCGCTTTGAAAAACACCGCGCTGAGCGCGAAGATCACCGACTGTTCGATCACCATAATGAAGGTGTCGCGGGTGAGCAGATAAGTGAAATTGCCAATCCCAAGAAACTTGCTTTGTGACCTGTTTAGCGTCGACAGGTAGATCGCGTAGATCGCCGGATAAAGAATAAGCCCAACCACGATCGCGATCAGCGGCAGGCACATGAGGAATGCGATCGTGCTGCGCTTGCGCAGCAGCCGGTGCAAGCCGCTGCGTGGGGCCGTACCGACGGCTTGCAGGGTTTCCGGGTACTGCTGAACGAGGTCGACCATGTGTCCCGCTCGATCGTCGATTAACCGCCGCCTCTCGCGGCGCCGACCCGTGCGGGATAACGTCTGTCATCCCGCACGGTTCGTCACAGCCTCGGAGAAAGCACGTTTCGCCTAAGCGCGCAGGTAGCCTTCCACTTCCTTCTCCGCCCACTTGATAACGTCCTCGACCTTTTCCTTCGCCTGCGCCACCTTGGCGACCATGACGGTGTGCAGCGACTGATTGTAGATCTGGGCGCCAATGGCCGGACGAGCCGGGAAGCCGGTCACGCTCGGCTGATAATCGGCGGCGCGCGGCGGGTAGTTGTAAGTGGTGCCGAGCGGCGGCTCGACCGTCTTCCAGGTGTCGAAGTCGTAGAAGGTCTTGAACGAGGGCAGGTCGTAGCCATTGGAGGCGGCGACGAGCTGGCGGGCCGATTCCTTCTGCGAGATATAGGTCAGCAGATCCTTACCCGCCGACTTGTTCTTGGAGAACGCCCAGAGGCCATAGAAGAACGGCAGCTGCGGAGCGAAGCGCCCGGCCGGACCCTTCGGCATGTCGTGATGCCACACCTGCTCGGCGACCTTCGGGTTGTCGCGCTTAGCGACCGACCACGCGCTCGGCGGATTCATGATCGCCGAGCCCTTGCCGGATATGAGCCAGCGGTTGTTGCCGGCGTCGTCCCAGGCATAGACCTCGGGCGGATTCCACTGCATCAGCTTGGCGAAATACTCGAGCGCTTGGCGCGTGGCGTCCGAGTTGATTTTGACGTTGTCCTTCTCGTCGACGACGATCGAGCCGAAGGCGCGGAAGATGGCGCCGGTCGCGTCGATCGCATCGCTGGTCTGGCCCATGGCGAGACCGATCGGGAAGCCGGCCTTGTACAGCTGCTCGGCATATTTGAGGTAGTTGTCGTAATTCCAGGCATCGACCAGCTTGGCATCGCGCTGGTCGTTGTTCGGGAAAATCTTGGTCAGATCGATGCCGCAGTGCTGCTTGTAAAGGTCGATGCGCGATGCCGGCGGCTTCACCTGGCTGCCGACCACGGTCGGGATGCCGTGCCATTTGCCTTCATGCGTGGCGAGGTAGCGGGCGACCGGGCTGATTTCGCCGTATTGCTTGATCAGGCCGTTGACCACGTCGTCGAGCGGCTCGAGCACATTGCGATGCACCTGAATCTGCCAGGCGCGATGCGACATGATGTCGTGACCGCTGCCGGCCTGCGCTTCGGCGCTGGCGGTGAGGATGTCCTTGTCGCCGATCGACGTGATGTAGTCGATCTTCACATCGACTTTGTTCTTGTCGCCCCACTCCTTGCAGAGTTTGTCCATAGCTTTGTTGGCGCCGGGCACCCAATGGTCCCAAATGCCGAGCGTCAGCGTTCCGGCGGCGTAGGCACCGTGCACATAAGGAGCGGTAATCGCCGCCGCGGAACCGAGCGCGGCGGTTTTCAGCACATCGCGACGCGATAGACGAGAATGGCCCATGATTTCCTCCCGATAAGCGCCATTAATCTTGGCGTTTAGGGGAGGATAGCCCGGTCCCATCAGGTCGGCTAGTCACCTTTCGCGGAATACGCGAGTTCCTGCAATCTGGATATGGCGCGTTTACGAGTCGCTCGGCCCCAGGGGCGGTCGGCACTATGCCGCAGTGGCCGACGCCCGCGAAACTGGCATCCTCAAGGACAAGCGCGCCAATGTTTTTCTCGATCAAAAGGATCACAGCCGGACGCCGCCGGTAGCTGGAGCAGGCGCCGCGACAGACGCGCCGCCGAAGTTCAGACCACATGCGCCGCTTTGCTCGGAACGATAATTCACCTGGGAATCCGGCGCCTTTGACCTGAATCAAGGTCCGGGACACCCGATTCTGCATGAAATGCTGCTGCCCGCCGCTTTCGCATAGCCAAGGACAACAGCATGGCCACCGCGCTTGCCTCACAAAAGAAGATGACATTCGGCGAAGGAGGCCTGGCGCTCGCCATGGCCGCGCTCGCCATGCTTTCGATTGTCGTCGCCGCAAAGGCTTACACGCCGGAATACGCCTTCCACGCCTATCTGTTCACAGCTGCCAGTGTGGCGGCGGTATTTGCCATCTTCAACCGATTCTATGAGCGGCCCGCCGCACCGGCGCCGCTCACCATCGATGGCAAGCCCAATTACAATATGGGTCCGGTCAAGTTCGCGACCGTCGCCGCCATGTTCTGGGGCATCGCCGGCTTCACGGTCGGCCTCTACATCGCCAGCGAGCTTGCCTTCCCGTTCCTCAATTTCGATCTGCCGTGGACTACCTTCGGCCGTCTGCGCCCGCTGCATACTTCGGCGGTGATTTTCGCCTTCGGCGGCAACGTGCTGCTCGCCACCTCCTTTTACGTCGTGCAGCGGACCTGCCGTGCGCGCCTGGCCGGCGACCTCGCGCCGTGGTTCGTCGTGCTCGGCTACAATTTTTTCATCGTCATCGCCGGCACCGGCTATCTCTTGGGCATCACGCAGTCGAAGGAATATGCCGAGCCGGAATGGTACGCCGACCTTTGGCTGACCATCGTCTGGGTCACCTATTTCCTGGTCTATCTCGGTACCATCATGCGGCGCACCGAGCCGCACATCTACGTCGCCAACTGGTTCTATCTCGCCTTCATCGTCACCATCGCCGTGCTGCATCTCGGCAACAACCCGGCGATTCCGGTCTCGCTGTTCTCGTCCAAGTCCTACATCGTCTGGTCGGGCGTGCAGGACGCCATGGTGCAGTGGTGGTACGGCCACAACGCGGTCGGCTTCTTCCTCACCGCCGGCTTCCTCGCCATCATGTACTACTTCATCCCCAAGCGCGCCGACCGGCCGGTCTATTCCTATCGGCTGTCGATCATCCACTTCTGGGCGCTGATCTTCCTCTACATCTGGGCCGGGCCACATCACCTGCACTACACGGCGCTGCCCGACTGGGCGCAGACGCTCGGCATGACCTTCTCGATCATGCTGTGGATGCCGTCCTGGGGCGGCATGATCAACGGCATCATGACGCTGTCGGGCGCCTGGGACAAACTGCGCACCGATCCGGTGCTGCGCATGATGGTGGTGTCGGTCGCCTTCTACGGCATGTCGACCTTCGAGGGGCCGATGATGTCGGTGAAGATCGTCAATTCATTAAGCCACTACACCGACTGGACCATTGGCCACGTGCATTCCGGCGCGCTCGGCTGGGTCGGCTACATCTCCTTCGGCGCCGTCTATTGCCTGGTGCCCTGGCTGTGGAACCGCAAGCTCTACTCGCTGAAGCTCGTCAACTGGCACTTCTGGATCTCGACCATCGGCATCGTGCTCTACATCACCTCGATGTGGGTGTCGGGCATCCTGCAGGGCCTGATGTGGCGCGCCTACACGAATCTCGGCTTCCTAGAATATTCCTTCGTCGAGACCGTGCAGGCGATGCATCCCTTCTACGTCATCCGCGCGCTCGGCGGCGCCTTGTTCCTCACCGGCGCGCTGATCATGGCGTGGAATCTGTGGAAGACCGTGACCTCGGCGGAAGAGGCCGAAACCGCCGGCCTTGCGCTGGCGCCGGCGGAATAGGAGGCCGCGATGTCGCTCTGGTCAAAACACGCGATCCTCGAAAAGAACTCGATCATCCTGGTGATCGGCATTCTCATCGTCATCGCCATCGGCGGCTTGGTCGAGATCGTCCCGCTGTTCTACCTGAAGAACACCATCGAGAAGGTCGAGGGCGCGCGTCCTTATACGCCGCTCGAACTCGCCGGCCGTGACATCTACGTGCGCGAGGGCTGCTATCTCTGCCACTCGCAGATGATCAGGCCCTTGCGCGACGAGGTCGAGCGCTACGGGCACTACTCGCTCGCCGTGGAGAGCATGTACGACCATCCCTTCCAGTGGGGCTCGAAACGCAACGGTCCGGATCTCGCCCGCGTCGGCGGCAAGTATTCGGACGACTGGCACCGCGACCACCTGCGCGATCCGCGCTCGGTCGTGCCCGGCTCGATCATGCCCGACTACGGCTTCCTGGCGGAGACCGATCTCGATTACGAGCATATCGGCGAGAACATGAAGGTGCTCGCGCTCGAGGGCGTCCCCTATACCGCCGACATGATCGCGCACGCCAAGCAGGACGTGGTGACGCAGGACACCAACGACGCGCCGGACGCGGCTGATCTCGCCAAGCGCTATCCGAAGGTGAACGTGCGCAATTTCGCCGGCGTCCACGGCCGCGTCACCGAAGCCGACGCGCTGATCGCCTATCTGCAGATGCTCGGCACTGAAGTCGACTTCAAGCTCTACGACGACAAAGCCAACATCCGGTGAACCCGATGGATCCGACTTATCAAGCCGTCGCCGAATTCGCGCAGAAGTGGGGTCTCCTCTACTTCAGCCTGATCTTCGCGGTCGTCCTGATCTACGCGCTGTGGCCCTCACGCAAGAAGCAGTTCGACGAAGCCGCACGCATCCCGCTGCGGGAGGATTGAGCCGTGGAACAACAAGTGGAACACAAAGAAATCGACAAGCTTACCGGCACGCCCACAACCGGCCATGAATGGGACGGCCTGCACGAGCTCAACACGCCGCTGCCGCGCTGGTGGCTGTGGCTGTTCTACGCCACCATCATCTGGGCCATCGGCTACTGGGTCGTCTATCCGGCTTGGCCGCTCTTGACCAATTCGACGCAAGGCCTGTTCGGCTGGCATTCGCGGGCGGCCGTGGTCACCGATATCGAGCAGCTCAAGGCGCAACGCGGACCGATGATGGACAAGCTCGCGAACGCGAGCGTTGCGGAGATCGTCGGTGATCCGACGCTCGTGGATTTTGCTCGCGCGCAGGGCCGTGTCGCTTTTGCCGACAACTGCGCGCCCTGTCATGGCCTCGGCGGCGGTGGCGCCAAGGGCTATCCCAATCTCAATGACGACGATTGGCTGTGGGGCGGCAAGCTCGTCGATATCGAGCAGACCATTCGCTTCGGCGTTCGCTCGACCAGCGACAAGACCCGTCAAGGCAACATGCCGCCGTTTCGCGACGTGCTGAAGGCAAACGAGATTTCCGCGGTTGCCGATTTCGTGCGCTCGCTCTCGGCGCTGCCGACCGATAAGGGCGCCGATCTCGAGCTCGGCAAGAAAATCTTCGCCGACAATTGCGCGGCCTGCCACGGGCCGGAAGGCAAGGGTAACCACGAATTCGGCGCGCCGAATTTGACCGATAAGATCTGGCTTTATGCGTCCGACAAGGAAACCATCATGCAAGGCATCCGCGACGGCCGCGGCGGCGTGATGCCGACCTGGAACGACCGCCTCAGCGATCCGGTCATCAAGGCGCTCACGGTTTATGTCTGGACCTTCGGCGGCGGAGAGAAATAAATGCCGGCCGCCTCCACCATGACGCTCGACCAGGCCGCGGAGTCGCAACGCGGACTCGCACGCTTGGTTCGCGAGGCGGAACTCGGCGGCGGCGAGCCGCCGGACGACGACATTCCGCTTTATGCGCCGCGGCGGAAAATCTATCCGCAGAGCGTGCACGGCACGTTTCGCCGCATCAAATGGGCGGTGCTCGTCGTTACGCTTGGCATCTATTACCTTGTGCCCTTCATCCGTTGGGACCGCGGGCCGCACGCGCCTGCGCAAGCAGTGCTGATCGACCTGCCGGCGCGGCGCTTCTATTTCTTCTTCATCGAGATCTGGCCGCAGGAGGTCTATTACCTGACCGGCCTGCTGATCATCGCGGCATTGACGCTGTTCCTGATGAACGCGGTCGCCGGGCGCATCTGGTGCGGCTATCTCTGCCCGCAAACGGTGTGGACCGATCTGTTCTTCGCCATCGAGCGTTTCGTCGAGGGCGATCGTCGCGAGCATATGCGACGCGACGGCCAGAACTGGACGCTGCAGACCTGGGGGCGCAAGGGCGTCAAACATTTCCTGTGGCTGATGGTCGCCTGGTGGACCGGCGGCGCTTGGGTGCTCTATTTCGCCGACGCGCCGACGCTAGTGCGCGATCTCGCCACCTTGCAGGCGCCGTTCGTCGCCTATCTGTGGATCGGCATCCTCACCTTCACCACCTACACGCTCGCCGGCCACATGCGCGAGCAGGTCTGTCTCTACATGTGCCCCTGGCCGCGCATCCAGGCGGCGCTCACCGACGAATTCGCGCTCAACGTCACCTACCGCTACGACCGCGGCGAGCCGCGCTGCTCGGTAAAGAAAGGCGAGCAACTGCGCGCGCATGGTGAAAAGGCCGGCGACTGCGTCGATTGCCTGCAATGTGTGCATGTTTGCCCGACCGGCGTCGATATCCGCGGCGGCGCCAATCTCGGCTGCATCCAGTGCGGCTTGTGCATCGACGCCTGTGACACGATCATGAAAAAACTCGGTCGTGCGCCCGGACTCATTGCCTACGACACCGACCTCAACATCAAACGGCGTCTCGAAGGCAAGAAAGGCTTCGTCAAGTTGGTGCGCATGCGCACGGTGCTCTACGCTGCGATCATCGCCGTTGCCGGAGGCGTCATGATCTATACCCTCGCCACCCGCGACAGCGAGGGCATTAGCGTCATCCACGACCGCAATCCGATGTATGTGCGGCTGACCGACGGTGCGCTGCGCAACGCCTATACCATCCGCATCGTCAACAAGCAGCTCAAGAACCGCGATTTCATCGTCAGCATCGACGGGTTGCCGTCCTCGCTCGTCGATTTTGTCGGCCTGCCGCCGCGCGCCGACGGCCGCCAGTTGGTCACGGTCGGCCCCGACCAGACCAAGGAAGTGCGGGTGACGGTGACCGATTACAGCGAGACGCCGCCGGCGCCGTCGACGAGCATCTCGTTCAAGCTGATCGACATCGACACCGGCGAAGTCGCCGAAATGCGCGATCATTTCTTCGGGCCTTAGGGAGGGGTTTAATATGTCGCCGATGAAGACGAAGCCCCGCCAGTTGACCGGTTTCAAAGTCCTGGTCTGGCTGCTCGCCTTTTTCGGCGTGGTTTTCGCCGTCAATGGCGTGCTGGTGCAAGCTGCGATTTCTACCTTCGGCGGGCTGGAGACGGCGAGCTCGTACAAGGCGGGGCTGCAGTTCGAGCGCGAGGTTGCGAAAGCGGAACGGCAGGATGAGCTGCATTGGCAGGTCATCGGCAAGCTTGCGCGCAACGCGCAGGGCGACGCGGTGCTCGAGGTGAGCGCGCGCGACGCGCAGGGCCTTGCGCTTGCCGGCCTCACAGCCGATGCGCGGCTTGCCCACCCCGCCGACGAACGGCTCGACCACGTCATTGCGCTGCGCTTGATTTCCGCCGGTGTGTTTCACGGCGAAGCTGCGGCCCAACCCGGCCAATGGGATCTCATCCTCGACCTCTACCGCGGCGAAGCCCGTGTTTTCCGCTCGCGCAGCCGCGTCACCTTGCGGTGAGGCGCACGATCGCGAAAAGTGGAGACCGGTTTTTCGGACCAGATTATGCGCAACGAAAATATGTCCGAGGTGCACGATCTCTCGCTCTACGCCAAGCGCACCGACGACGGCATGCTCGGCATGGATCTCGCGGTCGAGGGTGTTGCCTGCGGTGCGTGCATCGCGCGCATCGAGAACGCGGTAAAGCGTTTGCCCGGCGTCATCGAGGCGCGGCTCAATTTCTCGAACCGACGGCTGCACGTCGCTTGGACCGGCGGCGCGCTTGAGCCGGCGCAGATCCTGCAAGCGCTGGAAGACAGCGGCTATCACGGCCGCCCTTTCCTGCCGCTGCGCGCGGAAGCCGAGGAGGCGGCCGAGGCGCGGAAACTCACGCGCTGCATGGCGGTCGCCGGCTTCGCCGCCATGAACATCATGCTGCTCTCGGTCTCGGTGTGGTCGGGAAACGTCACCGACATCACGCCGGAGACGCGCGATTTCTTCCACTGGGTGTCGGCGCTGATCGCCCTGCCGGCGGCCGCCTATGCCGGCCGGCCGTTTTTTGTCAGCGCCTGGCGCGCCTTGCGCGCTCGTTCGCTCAACATGGACGTGCCGATCACCCTCGGGGTGACGCTGGCGCTGGCCATGTCGCTCGTCGAGACGGCCAACCACGCTCAAGCCGCCTATTTCGATTCGGCGATCATGCTGCTGTTCTTCCTCTTGGTCGGGCGCACGCTCGACCACGCCATGCGCCGCAAGACGCGAGCGGCCGCCGGCAATCTGGCTGCGTTAAAGGCGGAAGCGGCGCACCGTTTCGTCGGCGACGAGCTCATCGGGGTCCCGCTCGCCGCGCTCAATCCCGGCGACCGCGTGCTGGTCAAGCCCGGCGAACGCGTGCCGGCAGACGGCATCGTGATCGGCGGCGGCTCCGAGGTGGACGAGAGTCTCATCACCGGCGAGACCGCGCGCCACCGAGTGACGAACGGCGCCAAGGTCTATGCCGGCAGCCTCAATTATTCCGGCGCGCTTACACTGCGCGTCACCGCCACGGGCGAGAGCACGCTGATCGACGAGATCGAGCGGCTGTTGGAGCAGGCGGCGAGCGCCAAATCGCGTACGCGCCGGCTCGCCGACCGCGCCGCCCGCGTCTATGCGCCGCTGGTGCATGTCACCGCCGCGCTCACCTGCATCGGCTGGCTCATCGTCGGCGCCTCGCTGCACGACGCCATCGTGACGGCGATTGCGGTGCTGATCATCACCTGCCCCTGCGCGCTGTCGTTGGCGATTCCGGCGGTGCAGGTGGTCGCCTCGCAGGCGTTGTTCAAGTCTGGCGTGATTCTCAACGCCGGCGACGCCATCGAGCGACTGGCCGAGGCCGATACGGTGATCTTCGACAAGACCGGCACACTCACGCTGCCGGAACCGCGTGTCGTCAATGCCGACGCGCTTGATCCTAGGCTGTTGCAGATGGCGGCGCGCCTGGCGCTGTCGAGCCGCCACCCGCTCGCGACTGCGCTTGCGCGCGAGGCCGCTATTCGCGCGCCGTTTGAAGGCGCAAGCGAAGAGCCGGGGCAGGGCGTGCGCGCCATCATTGATGGCGTTGAGGCGCGGCTCGGCAGCGCCGGCTTCTGCGGCATTGACGAGCCAGCCGGGCAGGTGGACGTCACCTCGCGCATCTATCTTGCCCGTGGCGGATGTTCGGCGGCGATCGCGATCGCCCAGACCCTGCGCCCCGATGCGCTGACGGTGGTGCGGCAGTTGGCCGCGCTTGGGCTCGACCTGCGCATCCTTTCGGGTGACCGCAACGAGGCGGTCGAACCGGTCGCGCGTGCGCTCGGCATCGCATCTTGGCAAGGCGAGCTCAAACCCGCAGACAAGATCGCCGTGATCGAAGCGCTGAAAGCGCAAGGCCATCGTGTGCTCATGGTCGGCGACGGCCTCAACGATGCGCCCTCGCTTGCCGCCGCCCATGTTTCGCTCTCGCCAGCTTCGGCAGCCGATCTGACGCAAGCGCAGGCCGACGCGGTCTTCCTCGGCGAGCGGCTCGCGCCGGTACTGCAGGGCGTCTCCGTCGCGCGGCGCGCACGTGCGCTGATGCTGCAGAATCTCTGGTTTGCGGCGGTCTACAACGCGGTGGCCGTGCCTGTCGCCATCATCGGCGCCGTGACGCCTCTGATCGCCGCGGCACTAATGTCGGCGTCCTCAATCCTGGTGACCATGAACGCCTTGCGGGCAAGGGGGAGGGCGGCGTGAACGTTCTCGTTTACCTCGTACCCATGGCGATCGGCCTCGGCTTGATCGGGCTGTTCGCGTTCCTCTGGGCGCTGAAAAGCGGCCAATACGATGACATCGATGGTGCAGCGCAACGCGTACTTAGCGACGATGATGTTGCAGACGAGAAGTCAGCGGCCACCTCCCGCAATCGTTTGAGTTCAGCACAGCGAAATTGAAAGGTGCCGGTCCGGCCAGCTGATTTCCCGAACAGATTTCGAACGGATCCTGTACAAATTTACATCAATTTTACGGTGCGGTAAGTTCCTAAAGCTTGCGACTCGCCCAGTGGCGAGTCCTACGAACAAGAGAATAAGACGATTCTTGGGGGAGACGCTCATGACTACCGCAACCGGAACAGTCGCGACCACGCGTGCGTCTGAGACGACACGCTGGGGACAACTCATCTTCGGCATCATCTGCATGGTGATGATCGCCAACCTGCAATACGGCTGGACGCTTTTCGTCAATCCGATCGATGCCAAATTCCATTGGGGCAGGGCGGCGATTCAAGTCGCCTTCTCGATTTTCGTGCTGACCGAGACTTGGCTGGTGCCGATCGAAGGTTGGTTCATCGACAAATTCGGACCGAAGGTGATGATCAGCGCCAGCGGCGTGCTGGTCGCCATCGCCTGGGTGATCAACTCGGTCGCCGACTCGCTGTTCCTGCTCTATGTCGGCGCCGCGATCGGCGGCATCGGTGCCGGCGTCATCTATGGCGGCTCGGTCGGCAACGCGCTCAAGTGGTTTCCGGATCGCCGCGGTCTTGCCGCCGGCCTGACCGCCGCCGGCTTCGGCGCCGGTTCGGCGCTGACCGTCATTCCAATCGCCAACATGATCGCCTCGAGCGGTTATCAGTCGGCCTTCCTCTGGTTCGGCCTCGGCCAAGGCATCGTCGTCATTTTGGTCGCCCTGCTGTTGCGGGCGCCAGAAGAAGGCGAGGTGCCGGCCGTCGCCGCGGTCGCGCAATCGCGCCGCGATTATCAATGGACGGAAGCGATCAAGACCCCGGTGTTCTGGGTCATGTACGTGATGTTCGTGATGGTGGGCGCCGGCGGCCTGATGGCGGTCGCGCAGCTCGCGCCGATCGCCAAGGACTTCAAGGTCGACACCATTCCGGTCTCGATCCTCGGCCTGACGCTGCCGGCCTTGACCTTCGCGCTGTCGATCGACCGCGTATTGAACGGTTTCTGCCGGCCATTCTTCGGCTGGGTGTCCGATCACATCGGCCGCGAGAACACGATGTTCATCGCCTTCCTCATCGAAGGCATCGGCATCTACGCGCTGCTGATCTTCGCCGGCAATCCGTTCTGGTTCGTGATCCTGTCGGGTCTGGTGTTCTTCGCCTGGGGCGAAATCTACTCGCTGTTCCCGGCGACCTGCACCGATCTCTATGGCAAGAAATTCGCCACGACCAATTACGGCATGCTGTACACCGCCAAAGGTACTGCCTCGCTGCTCATTCCGCTCGCCAGCGTGCTGACGGCGGCGACCGGCAGCTGGCACGCCGTGTTCTATGTGGCGGCGATCCTCAACATCGTCGCCGCGGTGATGGCGCTGGTCGTGCTCAAGCCGATGCGCATGAAGTTCATGGCGAAGAGCTGATCGCTCGGTCTGCCACAGCCGCCCGCGGGACCTCTCCCGCGGGCGGTTTTTTGCGCCCGCGTTGCATCGCAAAGCGCGGCGCTTGCGCGTGGGAAAGCTCCTGGCATATTGTATACCAGTCATGAGTGATGCCCCCGCCCGTTCCCCCATGCGTAGCCGCCGCACCGGTCCTGCCGTGCCGGAGGCGCTGGCGCCGCAGGCGATGCCGATTCTGGCGCCGATCGACACCTCCTCGAGCTTCAAGCAGAAGGCCTATGCCGCGCTGAAGAACGCCATCGTGGCGATGGACATTTACCGCTCGCGCGACGACATCCGCCTCGACGAGCGCAAGCTGGCGTCCGACTTCGGCATCAGCCGCACCCCGGTGCGCGAGGCCATGGCGCAGCTCGAGAGCGAAGGCTTCGTGCGCTCGGTGCCGCGCCGCGGCATCTACGTTGTGCGCAAGACCAAGCGCGAGGTGATCGAGATGATCACGGCTTGGGCCGCGCTCGAAAGCATGGCGGCGCGGTTGCTCACGCAAGTCGCGACCGACGAAGAGATCGCCTCCTTGCGCAAGATGTTCACCAGTTTTGTCAACGGCAAGCTGCGCGCCCATCTCGATGAATATTCCGACGTCAACATCGAGTTCCATCAAACCATCATCCGACTGTCGCGCAACGACGTATTGATCGATCTGGCGGAGAACCTGTTCACCCATATGCGTATGATCCGCCGCAAGACCATCGGCGAGAAAGATCGCGCCGATCGCTCGATCCGCGATCACATCAACATCATCGAAGCGCTCGAGGCGCGCGACACCGATCGCGCCGAGAAGCTGGTGCGCGATCATGCGCTCGGACTGGCGGAGCACGTCGCCAAATACGCCGATTATCTCGACTGAGCGTTAAGAACGATAAGGGAGGACTCCATGGCTGATGCGGCAGTGAAGGAAAAGCCCGCGACCGCAGCCGAAGCGGAGCAGGAATTGACCGACGGCTTTCACCTCGTCATCGAGGCGCTTAAGCTCAACGGCATCAACACGATCTACGGCGTACCCGGGATTCCGATCACGGATTTCGGGCGCATGGCGCAAGCCGCCGGCATCCGCGTCCTGTCCTTCCGTCATGAACAGAATGCCGGCTACGCGGCTTCGATCGCCGGCTTCCTCACCAAGAAACCGGGCATCTGCCTGACCGTATCGGCGCCGGGATTCCTCAACGGCCTCACCGCGCTCGCGCACGCCACCACCAACTGCTTCCCGATGATCCTGATCTCCGGGTCCTCGGAGCGCGAGATCGTCGATTTGCAGCAGGGTGACTACGAGGAGATGGATCAGCTGGCGATCGCCAAACCGCACTGCAAGGCCGCGTATCGCGTGCTGCACGCGCAGGACGTCGGCATCGGCTTGGCGCGCGCGATCCGCGCCGCGGTGTCAGGCCGCCCCGGGGGCGTCTATCTCGATCTGCCGGCCAAACTGTTCGGCCAGGTTATGAATGCGGAGGAAGGGCGCAAGTCACTGGTCAAAGTCATCGACCCGGCGCCGGCGCAGATCCCGGCGCCTGAGGCGATCAAGCGCGCGCTCGATGTGCTGAAGAGCGCCAAGCGCCCGCTCATCATCCTCGGCAAGGGCGCCGCTTATGCGCAGGCCGACGACGCCATCCGCGCGCTGGTTGAAAAGAGCGGCGTCCCGTTCCTACCGATGAGCATGGCCAAGGGCCTCTTGCCCGACACGCATCCGCAGTGCGCCGGCGCCGCGCGCTCGACGGTGCTGAAGGACAGCGACGTCGTCATGCTGATCGGCGCCCGGCTCAATTGGCTGTTGTCGCACGGCAAAGGCAAAGCTTGGGGCGAGCCGCATTCCAAGAAATTCATCCAGATCGATATCGAGCCCAAAGAAATGGACTCGAATATCGAAATCGCAGCGCCGGTGGTCGGCGACATCGGCTCCGCTGTCGCGGCTCTGCTCGCGGGCATGGGCGCCAACTGGCCTGCCGCGCCCGCCGACTGGAGCAAGACGGTGTCCTCAAAGCGCGAGGAAAACATCGCCAAGATGGCGCCGCGGCTGATGAACAACAATTCGCCGATGGATTATCACGGCGCGCTCGGCGTGTTGCGCACGATCGTCAAGGAGCGCCCGGACGCCATCTTGGTCAACGAGGGCGCCAACACGCTCGATCTCGCGCGCGGAATCATCGACGTGTATCAGCCGCGCAAGCGCCTCGATGTCGGCACCTGGGGCGTGATGGGCATCGGCATGGGCTATGCCGTCGGCGCGGCGGTGGAGACCGGCAAGCCGGTGCTGGCCATCGAGGGCGATTCGGCCTTCGGCTTCTCCGGCATGGAAGTCGAGACGATCTGCCGCTACCAGCTGCCGGTCTGCGTCGTCGTCTTCAACAATGACGGCATCTATCGCGGCACCGACGTCAACGCGCTGGGCACCGACCCGGCGACCACCGTCTTCGTCAAGGGCGCGCGCTACGACAAGATTATCGAGGCGTTCGGCGGCGTCGGCGCCAATGCGACCTCGCCGGACGAGCTCAAGCGTGCGGTCAACGCCGCGATGGATTCGGGAAAGCCGACGCTGATCAACGCGGTGATCGACCCCGCCGCTGGCAGCGAGTCGGGCCGCATCGGCAACCTCAACCCGCAAAGCAAGCTGAAGAAGAAATCGTGAGCGTCCGGTGCCGCCGGGCATCTGCAACAATCATGTGATCGGGAGACAGTGGAGGAAACGATGGCGAACAAGAAAGCCAAGAGGGGAAAGGCAAGAGCCCGTAAGCCGGTGCGCAAGATCGCGCGTGCCGCAAAGAAGTCGAACGGCGTGAAGAAGTCGAACGGCCTGCCGCCGCCTTCGAACAAGCCGTGGGGCAAGGCGGGATTGGCACTCGAGGGTGTGCGCATCCTCGATTTCACGCATGTGCAGTCGGGACCGACCTGCACCCAGCTCCTCGCCTACATGGGCGCCGACGTGATCAAGGTCGAACGCCCTGGCGTCGGCGACATCACGCGCGGCCAGCTGCGCGACGTGCCCAATGCCGACTCGCTCTACTTTACCATGCTCAACGGCACCAAGAGGTCGATCACCATCGACTCCAAGCATCCCAAGGGCATGGATATCCTCAATCGGCTGATCAAGACCTGCGACGTGCTGGTAGAGAATTTCGCCCCGGGCGCGCTCGACCGCATGGGCCTGACCTGGGACTACATCCACAAGCTCAACCCGCGCATGATCGTCGCTTCGGTGAAAGGCTTCGGCCCCGGCCCCTACGAGGACTGCAAGGTCTATGAGAACGTCGCGCAGTGCGCCGGCGGTTCAGCTTCCACCACCGGCTTCCGCGAAGGCCCGCCGCTCGTCACCGGCGCGCAGATCGGCGACTCGGGCACCGGCCTGCATCTGGCGCTCGGCATCGTCTCGGCGCTCTACCAGCGCATCCGTACCGGCCGCGGCCAGCGGGTGCTGTGCGCCATGCAGGACGGCGTGCTCAATCTCGCCCGCGTCAAGCTGCGCGACCAGCAGCGTCTCGCCCACGGCCCGCTCACCGAATACAGCCAGTACAGCGAGGGTATTCCGTTTGGTAAGGCGGTGCCGCGCGCCGGCAACGACTCCGGCGGCGGTCAGCCTGCCTGGCTGCTCAAGTGCAAGGGCTGGGAGAACGATCCCGACGCCTACATTTATTTCATCACCCAAGCGCCGGTGTGGGGCGAGATTTGCGACCTGATCGGCGAGCCCGGCTGGAAAACCGATCCCGACTACGCCACGCCGAAAGCGCGGCTGCCGCGCTTGAAGAAGATCTTCGCCCGCATCGAGGAATGGACGATGACCAAGGGCAAGTTCGAGGTCATGGACATCTGCAACAAAGTCGACATCCCGGTCGGACCGATCCTGTCGATGAAGGAGATTGCCGAGGACGAGTCGCTGCGCAAGACGGGCACGGTGGTCGAAGTCGACCATCCGACCCGTGGCAAGTACCTGACCGTCGGCAACCCGATCAAGCTGTCGGATTCGCCGGCGCGGGTGGAGCGCTCGCCGCTGCTCGGCGAGCACACCGACGAGATCTTGAAGGACGTGCTCAAGTTCTCGGCGGCGGAGATCGCCGAGATCAAGAACTCCGGCGCGCTGTCGGCGCCGAAGAAGGAAGACAAGGCGGCGTAAATTTGCCGCTCGTCCCCGCGCAAGCGGGGACCCGGACTTGAAAAGTGCTGGATGCCCGCGTTCGCGGGCATGAGCGGAAAGGGAGGTCCGTATGCGTATCGTGGTCCACGGCCAACAGGCGTTCGGCAGGGCCGTGCTCGAGGCGCTGTTGAAGCGCGGCGAAGAGGTGATCGCAGTCTATGTCGCACCGGAAAAGCCGGGCGCCAAGGCCGATCCGCTCAAGGAAGCCGCGCTCGCCGCCAAACTGCCGGTGTACCAGCCCGCTTCCTACCGCAAGCCGGAGGTGTGGGCCGAGTTCAAGGCGCTCAAGCCCGACCTGCAGGTGAAGGCCTTCGTCACCCTGTTCGTGCCGGAAGACTTCCTCAACATCCCGACGCACGGCTCGATTCAATACCATCCTTCGCTGTTGCCTGCTTATCGCGGGCCGTCGGCCATCAATTGGCCGATCATCAAAGGCGAGGCGGAAACCGGCCTGTCGATCTTCTGGCCGGACAACGGTCTCGATACCGGCGACGTGCTGCTGCAAAAGAAGACGCCGATCGGCCCGACCGACACGCTCGGCACCGTCTATTTCGATCGGCTGTTCCCGCTGGGTGTCGAGGCGATGCTCGAGGCGGTCGATCTGGTGAAGGCCGGCAAGGCGCCGCGCATCAAGCAGGACGAATCGAAGGCGACTTACGAAGGCCGCTGCGGTCCCGACAATGCCAAGATCGATTGGGGCAAACCCTGGGAGCAGATCGACCGGCTGATCCGCGGCTGCAATCCGGCGCCGGGCGCCTGGTCGACGCTCGACGGCAAGACGCTGAAGATCTTCGACGCCAAGCCGCTGCCCGCGAAGGATCCGAAAGGCATCGGCGGCAAGATGGGCGAGATCGTCGCGGTCGATGCCGATGGCTTCACCGTCGTTTGCGCCGATGGCCGCTTCAAGGTCACTCGCGTACAGCCGGAAGCGGCCAAGAAGATCGACGCTTCCGAATTTATCGCTTCTACGAAACTCGCGACCGGGGCGAGGTTCGCGTGACCGTGCGCCAATCCTGAAATCTCCAACTTCTCGAGAAGCCCCATGCCCGCCTCGCAGCATCAGTCTCCGAAGTCCGACATCGAAATTTCCCAGGCCGCGCAGAAGCGGCCGATCCTCGACATCGCCAAGGAGAAGCTCGGCATTGCGCCGGAGAATCTCGAGCCCTACGGCCACTACAAGGCCAAGGTGTCGATGGATTACATCAAATCGCTGCAAGGGCGGCCGAACGGCAAGCTGATCCTGGTCACCGCCATCAATCCGACGCCGGCGGGCGAGGGCAAGACGACGACCACGGTGGGCCTAACCGACGCGCTCAATCACATCGGCAAGAAGGCGATGTTGTGCATCCGCGAGCCCTCGCTCGGGCCCTCCTTCGGCATGAAGGGCGGCGCGGCCGGCGGTGGCTATGCGCAGGTGGTGCCGATGGAGGACATCAACCTGCACTTCACCGGCGATTTTCATGCCATCACCTCCGCCAACAACCTGCTCGCCGCGCTGATCGACAACCACATCTATTGGGGCAATGCGCTCGGCCTCGATCCGCGCCGCGTGGCCTGGCGGCGCGTGCTCGACATGAATGACCGCGCGCTGCGCTCGATCGTCAATTCGCTCGGCGGCATCGCCAACGGCTTCCCGCGCGAGGACGGCTTCGACATCACCGTGGCTTCGGAGGTGATGGCGATTTTCTGCCTCGCCCGCGACGTGGCGGACCTGAAAAAACGGCTCGGTAACATCGTCGTCGGCTATACCCGCGAGCGCAAGCCGGTGCGCGCCGCCGACCTCAAGGCCCACGGCGCCATGACCGTGCTGCTCAAGGAAGCGCTGGCGCCCAATCTGGTGCAGACGCTGGAAGGCACGCCGGCCTTCATCCATGGCGGTCCTTTCGCCAATATCGCGCATGGCTGCAATTCGGTGCTGGCGACGACGACCGCGCTCAAGCTCGCCGATTATGTGGTGACGGAAGCCGGCTTCGGCGCCGACTTGGGCGGCGAGAAGTTCATCGACATCAAGTGCCGCAAGGCCGGCCTCGCGCCCGATTGCGTGGTGCTGGTCGCCACCATCCGCGCACTGAAAATGCATGGCGGCGTCAAGAAGGAGGACCTCAAAAGCGAGAATTTGAAGGCGCTGGAGGCCGGCATGGCGAACCTCCAGCGGCACATTGAGAATGTGAAAAAATTCGGTCTGCCCGCGGTGGTCTCGATCAATCGCTTCTCCGCCGATGCGGACGCCGAGATCGCGCTGGTCAAGGAGAAGTGCAAGGCGCTCGGCGTCGAGGCGTTGATGGCCGATCACTGGGCGATGGGCGGTGAGGGCGCCGCCAACGTCGCCGAAGCGGTGGTCAAGGCGATCGATGCGAACACGGGCAAGCTCAAATTCCTCTATCCCGACGACATGCCGCTGTTCGCGAAGATCGAAACCATCGCCCGCGAAATCTACCGCGCCAAGACGGTCACCGCCGACAAGTCGGTGAAGGATCAGCTCAAGGCCTGGGAAGACATGGGCTACCGCAATTTCCCGATCTGCATGGCCAAGACGCAATACTCTTTCACCACCAACCCGGACGCCAAGGGCGCGCCGCTCGACCACTCCATCAATGTGCGCGAGGTGCGCCTTTCCGCCGGCGCCGAGTTCGTGGTGGCGATCTGCGGCGAGATCATGACGATGCCCGGCCTGCCCAAGGTCCCCGCCGCCGATTCAATCGACGTCAACGCCCAAGGCCAGATCGTCGGATTGTTCTAGAGGACAGGGAGAGAAGAGATGATCAAGTTCTATTACAGCGGCGCGCCCAATCCGATGAAGGTCGCGTTGTGTCTCGAAGAGATGGGTCTGTCCTACGAGCCCATCCCGATCGATACCCGCAAGGGCGAGCAACACAAGCCGGAGTATCTCGCCATCAATCCGAACGCCAAGGTGCCGGCGATCGTCGACGGCGAGGCCACCGTGTTCGACTCGAACGCCATCCTGCTCTATCTCGCCGAAAAGACCGGCAAGTTCCTCGCTGGCAAGGGCGACAAAGCGCGCGGCGAATTGCTCTCCTGGCTGTTCTTCGTGGCGAGCGGCGTCGGCCCCTTCGCCGGCCAGTCGGTGCATTTCCGCCAATACGCGCCGGAGAAGATCCCCTACGCGCTCAACCGCTACGCCTACGAGGCCCAGCGCCATTTCGGCATTCTCGATGCGCGGCTCGCCAAGAACAAATACCTGCTCGGCGACATCTACAGCATCGTCGACATGGCGGCGTGGGGCTGGGCGCGGCTCATTCCCACAGCGCTCGGCGAGCAGGCCTGGGCGAAATTCCCCAGTCTCAAGCGCATGGTCGACGAGATCTCGGCGCGCCCGGCCGCGCAGCGCGCCGTCGCGCTGCGCGAGAAACACAAGTTCAAGACCGAGATGGACGAGGAGGCGCGCCGCGCCATGTTCCGGCACATGGAAATACAGGTGGCATAATCCCTTCGGCCTTCCGTTTTCCGCGTCGAAAGCAAAGGGCGCCGCTTCCGTCGGAGAAGCGGCGCCCTAATCACAGCGCCTCGTTTATTGGAACAGCTTCATCGCGTTGATGAGCGTCTGCAGCACGCCCAAAGCGAGCGGGATGCCGACAAAGCCCCAAGCCAGCACGAGATGGAGCGTGGTGGTGCCTTTTTGTTGCGTCGTTGTCATAGTGGTTCCCTCCTTATGCGCCGGCCGGCTCGCCCACGGCGGCGACTTGCGCCTGCGCGCGCTCGGCGTCGTGATCGGGCTTCATGTGGAAGCGGTGATGCACCGCCTTCACGAGGAAGTTGCAGATGAAGCCGACCACCAAGAGCCCTGCCATGATGTACATCGTGGTGTTGTAGGCTTGCGCCTTCGGGACACCGTGATCGACCTGGTACTGGCGGATGTAGTTCACCAGCACCGGTCCGAAAATGCCGGCCGCCGACCATGCGGTGAGCAGCCAGCCGTGAATGGCGCCGACATAGCGCGTGCCGAACATGTCCTTGAGGTAAGCCGGCACGGTAGCGAAGCCGCCGCCGTACATGCTGATGATGATGAGGAAGCAGACGACGAAGCCCGCCACGCTTCCGATCGAGCCGGTATAGGGCACGGTGCAATACAGCAGAAAGCCGAGCACCATGAACACGAAGTAGGTGTTCTTGCGGCCGATATAGTCCGACGTCGAAGCCCAGAAGAAACGGCCGCCCATGTTGAACAAGCTCATCAGGCCGACGAAGCCCGCCGCCGCCACCGCCGTCACATGGCCAGGGAACATCTCCTGACTCATGGCCGAGGCCTGTCCGAGCACGCCGATGCCGGCGGTCACGTTGAGGCAAAGTACCCACCAGATCAGCCAGAACTGCGGCGTCTTGATCGCGTCATAGACGTAGACGTCGTTGTTGGTGATCAGCTTTTGCGCCACCACCGGCGGCGTGTAGCCTGCGGGCTTCCAACCCGGCGCCGGTACGCGCACGATCGCCGAGCCCACCATCATGAATACGAAATAGACGCAGCCGAGCACGATGAACGTCTCGGCGACCCCGATATGGCTCGGTGTCGAGAACTTGCCCATCAGCCAGACCGATAGCGGCGAGGCGATGAAGGCGCCGCCGCCGAAGCCCATGATGGCCATGCCGGTGGCCATACCGGGGCGATCGGGAAACCACTTGATCAGCGTCGACACCGGCGAGATGTAGCCGATACCGAGCGCGATGCCGCCGAGCACGCCGTAGCCGAGATAGATGAGCCACAGATTGTGCGCGTAGACGCCGATCGCCGAGACGAAGAAACCGCCGGCCCAGCACAGCGCGGCGGTGAACATGGCGCGGCGCGGGCCGCCGTCCTCGACCCAGCGGCCGAATACCGCCGAAGATACGCCGAGAAAGAAGATGGCGATGGAGAAGATCCAGCCGAGCTGGGTGAGCTTCCAGTCGTCGGGCGTCGACTGCGTGATGCCGAGTAGCTTGGTCATCGGCAGGTTGAAAACGCTGAACGCATAGGCTTGCCCGATGCACAGATGCACGCACAGCGCGGCCGGCGGCACCATCCACCGGCTGAATCCGGGCTTGGCGACCGTATGGCTGCGGTCGAGAAATGAGAGCACACTCATTGTGCGGTCCTCCGTCGTTTCCCCAAATCGTTGTTTTCCAGATTGTGGAGAATCGACCGTCCCCACATCTGGAGCTCGGATGGTATGGGATAGGCAGGACCCCGCCGTTGAAGCAGAGCATTACCCGAAAGAATTAATCCTGCTGAATCAATCGACGATGGAAGACGTCGCGCAGCGCCGTTGCGCTGCGCGAGATGCGCAAGTGCAAGACCAAGCTCGACAAAGAGGGCGCAGTATCAACAGGATCAAACCGCGAGGAACGGCGCGATGCGGCGTGCTTCGACGACCAGCGCGGAGGCGTTCGGCGTCATCGGCTCGCGCTCGGGCAGCACCAGGCCGATGGTTTGCACCGCTTCCGGATGGGTGATCGGAATAGCGCGGATCGGCTCGGTGAGACCGAGCGTCTCCGCGATCTTCGCCGGCATCACGCTCGCCCAGCGCCCGGTGCGCACGTGCGAGAACAACAGAATCATCGAATCGGATTCGAGCGTCGGCCGCGACTCGCCGCCCGCGGTCTTCAGCAAACGGTCGATGATACGCCGGTTCTGCATATCGGGCGTGAGCAGGCAGAGCGGCACCTGCGCGACCTCGGCCCAGGTCACGCTGTCGCGGTTGCCGAGCGGCGCATCGGCTGCCGTCAGCAGCCGGTAGCGCTCCTGATAAAGCGGCACGGTGTTGACGCGGCCGAGCGGCTCGTTCTCGACATAGGTGATGCCGGCATCGATCTCGAGATTTTCCAACAGCTCGAGAATCTCCAGCGAGTTGCGCGAGTAGATGGTGAATTGAACATTCGGATGCCGCTCGCGATAGGGCGTTGTGATCGCCGCCACCATGGCGAGCGCGGTCGGGATCGCCGCAATGCGCAGACGTCCGGACAGACCGTGCCGCAGCGAATTGATTTCCTCGCGCATGTTGCGGGCATCGCCGACGATACGGCGCGCCCATTCGAGCACGCGCTGGCCTTCCGGCGTGAAGCCCTGAAAGCGCGAGCCGCGGTTGACCAGAAGCACGCCCATCTGCTCTTCGAGCTGCTTGACGCCGGCCGATAGGGTCGGCTGCGTCACGCCGCAGGCCTCGGCGGCACGGCCGAAATGCTTCTCGCGAGCCAGCGCTAAAATAAAGTCGAGCTTATCGATCAAGCGATTGCCTCTTCAATTCAATGCGTTAGCCTTAGGCGCGGCAGGCTTTCGCTGAAAGATTGGGCGTCAAATAGCTTAACATTGATAGATTTTCTCTATCAACTCATATCGACGATGGGGTTGTTTGGACGCCGCAGCGGCCGCAAATCTCAGGCCAGGAGATGCACATGAATTTGCAAACGCCGCCTCGCTTCGGCGGCGAGGGCAGGGGCCGGCGCCGCCCGCCGCGCACGCCCAAGGGCCGCCAGGTCGACCCGCAGGCGCTCGAGGAAATACGCGCGCTGCTCACCGACCGTCCGCGCCGGCGTGACCTTCTCATCGAGCATCTGCATCTCATCCAGGACCACTACGGCTATTTGTCCGCCGCGCATCTCGCCGCGCTCGCCGCGGAAATGAAAATGGCGCAGACCGAAGTGTACGAAGTCGCGACGTTCTATTCGCATTTCGACGTGGTGAAGGACGGTCCGCCGCCGCCAGCAGTTACCGTGCGCGTGTGCGATTCTCTCTCTTGCGCCATGGCCGGCGCGCAGACCCTGCTGGAAAAACTGCCGGCGATTCTCGGCAAGGAGGTGCGCGTCGTGCGCGCGCCGTGCATGGGCGCCTGCGACCGCGCGCCGGTTGCCGCCGTCGGCCACCTGCAGACATTCAAGGCCACCCCCGAGAGAATTGCCGCTGATGTGACGGCGCACAAGCATCCGCACGCCTGGATCCCCGCGATAAATTTCGACGCTTACCAGAAGGCCGGCGGCTATACGCTGCTGCGCGATTGTCTCGCCGGCAAGCGCACGCGCGACGACGTCATCAAGAGCGTCAGCGATGCCGGCCTGCGCGGCCTCGGCGGCGCCGGCTTCCCCACCGGACGCAAGTGGCAATTGGTGCGCGCGGAGCCGGCGCCGCGCATGTTCGCGGTCAATTGCGACGAGGGCGAGCCCGGCACATTCAAGGACCGTTATTACCTCGAGCGCGATCCGCATCGCTTCATCGAGGGCATGCTGATCGCCGCATGGGTGGTGGAGGCGGTCGAGACCTACATCTACATTCGCGACGAATATCCCGAGCTGCGGCTGATGCTTGTCGAGGAGCTCGCCCAGGTCGAGAAGGCCGGCCTTTCGCCGCACACCAAGCTGCATTTGCGCCGCGGCGCCGGCGCTTACATCTGCGGCGAAGAGTCGGCGATGATCGAGTCGATCGAAGGCAAGCGTGGCCTGCCGCGCCATCGCCCGCCTTATGTGGCGCAGGTCGGGTTGTTCGGCCGCCCGACGCTGGAACAGAATGTCGAAACCATGTTCTGGGTGCGCGACATCGTCGAGCAGGGCCCCGAATGGATGACGGCGCAGGGCCGCCGCGAGCGCAAGGGCTTCCGCAGCTTTTCCGTGTCGGGCCGCGTCAAGAATCCGGGCGTCGTCGTCGCGCCGGCCGGCGTCACCGTGCGCGAGCTGATCGACGAATTTTGCGGCGGCATGGCCGACGGTCACAGCTTCAAAGGCTATCTGCCGGGCGGCGCCTCGGGCGGCATTCTCCCGGCGTCGATGGCCGATATCCCGCTCGATTTCGGAACTTTGGAAAAATACGGCTGCTTCGTGGGCTCGCACGCGGTTGTGATTCTCTCCGACGAGGACGACATGAAGGCCGTGGCGTTGAACCTGATGAGGTTCTTCGAGGATGAGAGTTGTGGCCAGTGCACGCCCTGCCGCGTCGGCAGCGAAAAGGCGGTGAAGCTGATGGCACATGGTCCTTGGAACGCGGCGCTGCTGACGGAACTCGCCGGCCTGATGCGCGACGCCTCGATCTGCGGCCTCGGCCAAGCGGCGCCCAATCCGCTGCTCTGCGTGCTCAAATATTTCCCCGAGGAACTGGCGAAACCGCTCGGCACTTGGTGAACCATGACCGACACGAAAAAACCCGTGGGCTACGGCCACGACAGCAAGGGCGCCGCGCTCGATGGCGCCGTCGGCGGCGGCAAGCCCGGCGTGGCGCACACGGTCGCCCCCGACAAGTCCGCCGGCAAAGGCGAGGGCAAGACCGGCGAGACCTTCTTCATCGACGACCGCGAGATCGACATCCGCAAGGGCGAGACGATCTTCCGCGCCGCGCGCCGGCTCGACATCAAGCTGCCGCATCTATGCTACTCGCCCAAGCCCGGTTACCGGCCGGACGGCAATTGCCGCGTCTGCATGGTCGAGATCGAAGGCGAGCGCGTGCTGGCGGCGAGCTGCATCCGCACGCCGATGCCGGGCATGAAGGTGAAGACGCAGACCGAGCGCGCCAGAAGCGCGCGCAAGATGGTCGCCGAGCTTTTGCTCACCGACCAGCCGGCGATCGAGGTCGCGCACGATCCGATGTCGGAATTCTGGAAGACGGTGAAGCGGCAGAGCGTCGAGCAAAGCCGCTTCCCCAAGCGCGAGCGCATCGTCGTGCCGCCGCCCGACCGCAGCCATCCGGCCATGGCCGTCAATCTCGACGCCTGCATTCAGTGCAATCTCTGCGTCCGCGCCTGTCGCGAGGTGCAGGTCAATGACGTCATCGGCATGGCCGGGCGCGGCCACACCGAGAAGATCGTGTTCGACTTCGACGATCCGATGGGCGCTTCGACCTGCGTTGCCTGCGGCGAATGCGTGCAAGCCTGCCCGACCGGCGCATTAATGCCCGCCACGGTGGTCAACGATAATAATGTGCGCACCGAATTTGCCGATCGGCAGGTCGACAGCGTTTGCCCCTATTGCGGCGTCGGCTGCCAGCTCACCTACCACATCAAGAACGACAAGCTCTTGTACGTCACCGGCAAAAACGGCCCGGCTAACGAGAACCGGCTGTGCGTGAAGGGCCGTTTCGGCTTCGACTATGTGCACAACCCGCAGCGCCTCACGCAGCCGATGATCCGCAAAGAGGGCGTGCCGAAAATCCCGCACGAAATCATCGATCCGATGAACCCATGGACGCATTTCCGTCCGGCGACCTGGGAAGAGGCGCTCGACAAGGCCGCCGCGGGCTTGAAGACGATCCGCGACCGTGACGGTGCCAAGGCGCTCGCCGGCTTCGGCTCGGCCAAATGCACCAACGAGGAGGCCTATCTGTTCCAGAAGCTGGTGCGCGCCGGCTTTGGCACCAACAATGTCGACCATTGCACGCGACTCTGCCACGCCTCGTCGGTCGCCGCGTTGTTGGAAGGCGTCGGCTCCGGCGCCGTGTCGGCCACCTTCAACGAGGTGAAGAACTCCGATGTCATCATCGTCATCGGCGCCAATCCGACCGAGAACCATCCCGTCGCCGCCACCTTCTTCAAACAGGCGGCCAAGCGCAATGCCAAGCTGATCGTGATGGATCCACGCGGCCAGGCGCTCAAGCGCCACGCCTGGCGCATGCTGCAATTCAAGAACGGCGCCGACGTGGCGATGCTCAACGGCATCCTCAACACGATCGTGACCGAGAAACTATACGACCAGCAATACATCCAGAGCTACGTCGAAGGCTTCGACCAGTTCAAGGAGCACATCAAGGACTTCACGCCGGAGGAGATGGCGCCGATCTGCGGTATCTCAGCCGATACGCTGCGCGAAGTCGCGCGCACCTATGCGCGCGCCCATTCGGCGATCATTTTCTGGGGCATGGGCGTGTCGCAGCATACGCACGGCACCGATAATGCGCGTTGTCTCATCGCGCTCGCGTTGATCACCGGCCAGATCGGTCGCCCCGGCACCGGCCTCCACCCCTTGCGCGGGCAGAACAACGTGCAGGGCGCTTCCGACGCCGGCCTCATCCCGATGTTCTTTCCCGACTACAAGTCGGTGGAGAACCCGGACATCCGCGCCCAGGTGGAGAATCTGTGGGGCGCCAAGCTCGACCCGAAGAAGGGCCTCACCGTCGTCGAGATCATGGATGCGGTCCACGCCGATACCATCAAAGGCATGTACATCCTCGGCGAAAACCCGGCGATGTCCGACCCCGACCTCAACCATGCGCGCGAGGCGCTGGCACATCTCGAGCATCTGGTGGTGCAGGACCTCTTCCTCACCGAGACCGCGGTCTACGCCGACGTCTTTCTGCCGGCCTCCGCCTGGCCGGAGAAGGACGGCACGGTGACCAACACCAACCGCCAGGTGCAGATGGGCCGCACCGCGCTGCCGCTGCCGGGCGAGGCGCGCGTCGACTGGTGGATCACGCAGGAAATCGCGCGCCGCATCGGCATGGACTGGAACTACCGGCATCCGAGCGAGATCTATACCGAGATGGCGTCGTTGATGCCTTCGCTCGATAACATCCCGTGGCAGCGCGTCGCGAGCGAGAGCGCGGTGACTTATCCGGCCGACGCGATCGACAAACCCGGCCGCGACGTCGTCTTCGACAAAGGTTTCCCGCGCCCCGGCGGCTTCGGCAAGCTGGTGGCGGCGAAATTGCAGCCGCCGAACGAGACGCCCGATCACGAGTATCCGTTCATCCTCACCACCGGCCGCCAGCTGGAGCATTGGCACACCGGTGCCATGACAAGACGCGCAAAAGTGCTCGACGCGCTCGAGCCGGCGGCGGTCGCCTCGCTCTCGCGCGGCACGCTGGCCAAGCTCGGCATCAAGCCCGGCGACATGGTGCGGGTGACCACGCGCCGCGGCGAAGTAGAGTTGGCGTCACGCCAGGACGATGCCATCCCGGACGGCGTGGTGTTCATTCCCTTCGCTTTCGTCGAGGCGGCGGCCAACATCTTGACCAACCCGGCGCTCGATCCGTTCGGCAAGATCCCCGAGTTCAAGTTCTGCGCCGCGCGCGTGGAAGCGGCGGGCCCGCGCATGCAGGCGGCGGAGTAGGGACACCGTCGTCGCCCGGCTCGGCGGCGATTCTCAATGCAGGCGCTTGACGCCTTCATCCACCACGCGCAGCTCGAGCCGCCCGATCATCTCCGCACGCAACGCCTCGCTGGCGCGCAATGCGCCTTCGGTCTGCGCCCAGGTGGTGGCATTGGAGCCGAGCACGACGATGCCGCCGATCACCGCCGCTAGCGCGGCGATGGTCATGTAAGGCACGTAGGGGATCAGCAACAGCAGCGTCAGCGCGACCCAGGCGGCACCGGCGGCGATGGCGACCTTGGCGGCGAGCGAAAGCTTGCGGCAGCGCGCGATCGCCTCGTGCAATTCCTCGATGCGCGCCTCGACGCGCGCGATGTCGTCGCCGGAAACGTCGTCCATGACGCAAGCGAGCTTAGCTCACTTCACATGCGCCATGTAGTAAGCGAGTTCGACGAGATCGGCGTCACCGAGCGGATAGAGCACCTCGTTCATCGCCGCGCCCGAGCCGAAGCGCTTGTCGGCCTTGTAGTCGCGCAGCGCCAGCAGCAGGTAATCCTCGCGCTGATGCGCCAGCCGCGGGATCTGGTCGTGGCCGGAAAAATCCGCGCCGTGGCAGAAGGCGCAGCGATTGGCGTCGGCGAGCGCCTTGCCGCGCGTCATGCGCGCTGCGTCCGCGGGCTCGGAGGGCGGCGGAGGCGGCGGCAGCTTGGCGACGAAGGCGGCCGCCGCGCGTAGGTCATCATCGCTCATGCCGGCCATGATCTCGTTCATGTCCGGCACCTTGCGTCGGTTGTCGCGGAAGGCGACGAGCTGGAACAGCGCGAACAATTCCGGCTCGCCGCCGAGCGAGGGAATGTCGGCCGTTACCGACACGCCGTTCGCCCCGTGGCAGGCGAGACATTCCGCCTTGCGCTGATCAAAAAGGCCCGCCGCGGCAGGGGCCGCGGCGAGACACAGCAAAAATGCCATCGAGAAAAGGCGCAGCATTTCCAGTCTGTCACGCCCGGGCTTGACCCGGGCACCCACGTCTTAACCGGCGCGCATCATCGAAGACGTAGATGGCCGGGACAAGTTTACAGCCGGGCCGGCCAAGGCCGGGCCCGGTTGCCCGGCCATGACGTGTCATTTGCTATACGTCACCCGATAGATCGCCCCGTTGTGGTCGTCGGTGATGAGCAGCGAGCCGTCCTTCAGCACGTAAGGATCGACCGGGCGCCCGAGATACTGGTTGTTCTCGATGAATCCGGTGACAAAGGGCTCCATGCTTTTGACGTTGCCCTGGCGGTCGAGGAAGACGGCGATGACGTCGCCGCCGAACTTGATCGTCCGGTTCCAGGAGCCGTGACGGGCGATGAAGATGGCGTTCCGATATTTCGGTGGAAACATCTTGCCGGTGTAGAAGCTCATGCCGAGCGCGGCGGCGTGCGGCCCCAATTTGGCGATCGGCGGCGTGTAGTCGCTGCACTTCTTGCCCCAGCCGAACTCGCTGTCCGGGATGTCGCCCTGGTGGCAGAACGGGAAGCCGAAGTGTTGCTTGCCCGGCTCGGTCACGCGGTTGAGCTCGTCATTGGGCAGATCCTCGGAGAACCAGTCGCGGCCGTTGTCGGTGAAGTAGAGCTGCTTGTTCAGCGGGCTCCAGTCGAAGCCGACCGAATTGCGCACGCCGCGCGCCACCACCTGCACATCCTTGCCGTCGAGCGTCATGCTGCGGATTTGCGCGTTGGTGTCGGGCGGCATGCAGATGTTGCAGGGCGCACCGATGGCAATATAGAGCCGGTTGTCTGGTCCGATGCCGAGCTGACGCCAGCCGTGCGGCCGGAAGTCGGGAATGTCATCGTAAATCTTCGTGAGCGGCGGCGGGTTGTCGAGATGGTCCTCGATATCCGCGACTTTGGAGATCTTGTTGTGCTCGGCGATGTAGAGCGTGCCGTTTTTGAAGGCGATGCCGTTCGGCCAGTCGAGGCCCTTGTACAGCATCTTGATCTCGCGTTTGCCGCCTTTGTCGACGATGGCGTAGACATTGTTGCCCATCCAGTTCGACACGAACACGGTGCCCTTGTCGCCCTCGCGCAGGAAGCGCGCGTCGTTGATGCCGGCGGCATAGACCTCGATCTTGAAGCCCTTGGGCAGCTTGAGCTTGGCGACCGGTAGCTTGTCGGCCGGCGTCGGCAGCGGCATCGGCGGCACGATGTCGAGTTTCATGGCGCCTTCGGTCTTCGGGCGGCCATAGAGCGGCGTGCCGGGCTCGGGCTCCTTGTCCTGCGCGAAAGCAGGCCATCCGGTCATCAGCAATGTCAGTGCAGCGCAGGCGAGCAAGCTCCCCCGGCGCGCGAACTTCGGCGCAGTCATGACGTCCTCCCTGAGGAATGCCCTCTGTCCGGCGGCGACCGCGGTGCAGCGAAAATCCGTCCGCGATGCCTGAGCATTCCCTGGCCAAAGTGTCCCACCAGGACCAGGAATGCGCAAGATCACCGCATCGCCGCAAAGCCGAACAGCGTGCGCGCACGGCGCTCAGCGGTTAGTTTCGCTCGGACCGCGCATGTTCTGCCACGGATCGACGGTCGTCGGTGCGACGGATTTGTTGGTGCGTTCCATCGCCGCTTTGTAGTCGCGGTCGACCGTCTCGGCTTCCTTTTTCTTCCGTTCCAGCTCTTGCTGGTAGGGCGAAGGCGTCGGCGGCTGATGCCGCTGTGCGAGCGCCGGCGCGGCCAGCGCTGCGGCCAAGGCAAGGCCGCTCAACCAACGAAGCATCCGTGTCCCGGCAAGCCGCCCCATAGGTAACCACGCTAGCACCGACGCTGCGCTTCCTCAAGCTCATGAAATTCTTGCATAATTGGCCATTCTCCGGCACCGGTATAAGATCATGTGGCCGGCCGTCGCGGAGTTCTCATCGCAATGTCGTTTGTTCAAGAATCTGCCTCGCATACGCGGCTCGCGAAACCTCGACACGACTGGACACGCGAAGAAGTCCGCGAATTGTTCGCGCGGCCGTTCACGGAGCTCGTATTCCGCGCCGCGCAAATCCACCGCGTTTTTTTCGATCCGGGCGAGGTGCAGATCTCGACGCTGTTGTCGATCAAGACCGGCGGCTGTCCGGAGGATTGCGCCTATTGCCCGCAGGCCGCGCGCTACGACACCGGCGTGAAGGCGGAAAAACTGATGGAGCTCGACGCCGTGCTCGCCGAGGCGCGCGCGGCGAAAGCGGGCGGCGCCTCGCGCTTCTGCATGGGCGCCGCCTGGCGCTCGCCCAAGGATCGCGATCTCGATTCCGTGTGCGCCATGGTCGAGGGCGTCAAGGCGCTCGGGCTGGAAACCTGCGCGACGCTCGGCATGTTGACGGCCGCGCAGGCGCAACGGCTGAAAGCGGCAGGCCTCGACTATTACAATCACAATCTCGACACCTCGCCGGAGTTCTACGGCGAGATCATCACCACGCGCGCCTACCAGGACCGCCTCGACACGCTTGAGCATGTGCGTGACGCCGGCATCCATGTCTGCTGCGGCGGCATTGTCGGCATGGGCGAGGGGCTGGAGGACCGCGTCGGCATGATCGCGACGCTCGCCTCGTTGCCGGCGCATCCGGAGTCGGTGCCGATCAACATGCTGGTGCGGGTTGCGGGCACGCCGCTCGCCGGCCGGGCCGAGCTTGATCCGCTCGATTTCGTGCGCACCATCGCGGTCGCGCGCATCACCATGCCGGCCTCGGTGGTGCGGCTCTCCGCGGGCCGCGAGGACATGAGCGAGGAAACGCAGGCCCTCTGTTTTCTGGCCGGGGCCAATTCGATCTTCTACGGCCCCAAGCTGCTGACCACGCCCAATCCCGGTCGCGATCGCGACATGGCGCTGCTCGACAAGTTGGGCCTGCGGCCGATGGAATGAGGCCTCTACGGGCGGCCGCGAAAGTTCCCAGGCAGGAACCGGACGCTCACAGCTTGATCTTGCTGAAAATCGTCACGTCGAGGTCGAGCGTCTCGTTCGACAGCGTCACCGCCGTGGTCAGCACGTCGCCGTTTTTGGCTTTGCCGCTGGCCAGCGCCTTGCGCACGACCTTTTCCAGCTCGCGTTGCGCGCTGAAGCTGACGTTTTCGAGGAAACGCTGAACCGCGGCCTTCACCGCCTTGTCGTTCATGCGCATAATTTAAATCCTCGCAGTCATGCCGGTTCAAGCGCGGCGTAATTTGCCGCTGCGGGTTTGGTTAACGGCGGGCATGCCGCGGCCATGTTATCAATGTTTGCAGATTCCACCTTGCCGTTGCGGCAGCGTCGTGGATAGATGACATCGTCCGGCGGCGCTCACTGAAAAGAAAGCCTGCGCGCGGCCCGCAGAGGAGGATCGACCGTGTTTTCCCGGCGCAAGAAAGAGCAGCACGACGCGAAAACCTCGCCGGCGCCGGCCGCCGCGCCGGCGTCCGCCAGCAAGTCGCCGGATCTTTCCACCTTCGGCCACGGCATGCAGATCACCGGCAATGTCGTTTGCCCCGGCACGCTCCAGATTTTCGGCCGTATCACCGGCGACCTCCGTGTCTCGCATCTCGTCATCTGCGAGGGCGCCCGCGTCGAGGGCAAGATCACTGCGCAGCAAACGGTGATCAAAGGGATGTTCAGCGGCACCATTCACTGCAACACGGTGAAACTTGAGAAAACCGCGGTAGTCGAAGGCGAGATCTTCAACAAGGCGTTGACCGTCGAGCAGGGCGCCCAGTTCGAAGGCGTCGCCCGTCGGCTCGAAACGGAAGTGGAAGCGCCAAGCGCCGAACCGGACAAGGAGCCCGCGCCCGTTCTTACGCTGGCGACGTCGACAGAAGCTGCCGAGTAGAACGCGGCATTTTCGATTGGCCGCCGCGGTTCACTGCGCCACCGCGCCGGCCGGCCGCATCGACGCGAGCAGGGCGACGAAATAACCGAGCGCGGACAAGAGCGCGATGCAGAAGCTCACCGGCCAGTCGGTGTAGAAGGCGATCGTGATGCCGAGCCAGGCCTCGGCCAGTGCGAGGCCGGCGGCGACCATCAGGCCGGCCCAGAGGCCGGTGGTGACCCGCTGCGCCGCCGCCGGCGGCCCGACCATCAGCGTGAAGACCAGCAGCACACCGACGATCTGCGCGCAGGCCGAGACCGCGAGCGCGACGATGGCAAGGAAGGCGGTGGAGACGAAGCGCAGCGGCACGCCCTTGGCTTCCGCCAGTTCCGGCTGCAGCGAGGCGAAGATCAGCGGCCGCATGATGGCGACGAGTGCGGCGAGCGTGACGAAACCGAGAACGGCGAGCGTGACGATCATGCCGCGGTCGACGGCGAGCACATTGCCGAACAGGATGGCGGTCGCCTGCGTGGCGAAGGCGGTGTAGTAATGCAGGAACAAGAGGCCGAAGCCGAGCGCGAGCGCCAGCACCACGCCGATGGCGACGTCGCGGTTGCTGATGCGCTCGCTCAAGATGCCCATGAAAATGCCGGCGGCGAGCGTGAAGCCGACGAGGCCCCAGAGCGGCGCCAGCCCGATCAGCCCGGCGCCGGTCGCGCCGGCAAAGCCGATATGCGAGAGCGCGTGGCCGGCGAAGGTTTGCCCGCGCATCACCAAAAAATAGCCGACCACGCCGGACACCACCGCCACGATGCCGGCGGCGGCGAAGGCATGGATCATGAATTCATAGGCGAACATGTTATTTTTGTCATTCCGGGGCGCGAGCGTAGCGAGCGAACCCGGAATCCATAACCCCGGCGCTGCGGCGTATGGATTTCGGGCCCGCCGCTTCGCGGCGTCCCGGAATGACGCCGTTAATGATGATGATGCCCATGCTCGTGCCCATGCCCATGCCCGTGTCCGTCGCCATGATCGTGCATATGCGCGACACGCTCGACGTCGCGGCCGCGCGAGAGCACGAAGATATTGCCATCGGCGCGGATCACCTGGATGTCGGTGCCGTAGAGCCGCGACAGCACCGGCGCCGTGATCACCTCGTCGACGGTGCCGAGCACCGCTTGGCGGTTGCCGAGATAGAGCACGCGGTCGAGCGTGCCGATCAACTGGTTGAGCTCATGCGCGGAGAACAGCACGGTGATGCCGCGCTCGCGACAGACCTTGCTCACCACGTCGATCGCCACCTCCTGATGGCGGGCGTCGAGGCTGATCAACGGTTCGTCGAGCAGCAGCAGCCGCGGCTTTCCGATCAACGCCTGCGCCAGCAATAGCCGCTGCCGCTCACCGCCCGACATGTCGGAGAGCGCGCGATTCGCCAGAGTCCTTGCGCCGATGAGACCGAGCGTCGCATCGATAGCGTGACGCTCGGCGTTCGCCAACGCCGGCAAACCCCAGCGCTCGCCGTTGAGCGAGGAGGCGATGAAGTCGCGGCCGCGCATGCGCAGCTCGGGCAGCACCGTGCGCACCTGCGGCAGGTAGCCGATCGCCGGGTCGCCGCGCCGCGGCGGGCGGCCGAGCACGCGCAAGCTGCCCGCGCTCGGGGTCAACAGGCCGAGAATGGCGCGCATCAGCGTGGTTTTGCCGGAGCCGTTGGGGCCGAGCACGCCGATGAACTCGCCCTCGCGGATCGCCAAGTTCACGCGCTCGAGCACGCTGCGGCCGCCGAGGCGCAGCGTCACGTTTTCGAATTCGATGGCGTTCATGATTTACCGGTCATTCCGGGGCGCGAGCGCCAGCGAGCGAACCCGGAATCCAGATGCGGGACCTGAGCTTGGTTCTGGATTCCGGGTTCGGCCCTGGCGGGCCGCCCCGGAATGACAAATGAGAGGGTTACGAATTGGGTCCGCTCAGCGCCTTGTCGAGCGCCGTCAGCTCGCCCAGCATCCAGTCCTGGAATGACATGTCGGCCGGCTGCGTCTCGGTTACCGCCACCACCGGCACCTTGGCCTTGTTTGCGATGTCGATCAAGCGCTGGGTGACCTTGGAGGAGACCTGCTTGTTGTAGAGTAGCGCCTTGACCTTGTGGTGCCGGAGGTCGTCCTCGAAGGCGGCGACGTCTTTGGCGCTCGGCTCGGTGTCGTTCATCATCGCGATCTGGAAACTCTGATTGCGCATTTTCAGGCCGACCGCCTCCGCCATCAGGCCGAACACCGGCTCGGTCGCGGTCACCGGCGTGCCGGCCCATTTGGCGCGCAGTGCCTTGGCGCGCTCCTGCACCTTGGCGAGGTCGGCGAGCGTCGCCTGCAGCCGCGCGGCATAGTCGGCGGCGTGCGCGGGATCGGCTTTGCCGAGCGCGTCGGCGATCGCCTGCGCCGCCTTCGGCATGGTCGCCGGGTCGTACCAGAGATGCGGGTTGTCGCCCGGCTTTTTGCCCATGAGATCGGCGACGTTGATGACGACGCGGCCCGGCCGCGGCGCGGCGGCGATCAGCTTCTCCATCCAGGGATCGTAGTCGGCGCCGTTGAGGACGACGATCTGCGCATCGGCAAGCTCGCGCACCACCGAGGGCGAGGTCTCGAACAAATGCGGGTCCTGGTCGGGGTTGCTCATGATGCTGGCGACCTCGGCATCGGGACCGCCGATCGCTTGGGCGATGCCGCCGTAGAAGTTCTCGGCGGCGACGAGCTTGACCGGGGCGGCGGCCTGCGCGGCGCCGGCGAAACCGAGCGCGGCGGCGAAGGCGATGAGGCAGAGCGTGGCGGTCATGGCGCGAATCCTTGGCGGGGGACGGGCGCGACGTGTAACATTATAACATTTCGGCGGCAAGCGGAATGACGCCGCCGGGGTTAGGGCCGCTCCGGCCGCTGGCCCCGCGCGCCGCGGCGCCAAAGCGCCAGCGGAAGCCACGCCACGATCCGCACCAGAATGATCGCGAGCGCGAGCTGAAACCAGACATGGCCGCCGACCGCGCGCAACACGACCTCGATCCGGTCGCCCCAAGGATAGGGCAGCAGGCTCGCGCCGGCTTCGATGAGGTTCGCCGTCGTGCGGAAATACCAGGACAAAAGCTCGGGACGATAGAGGAAGCAGAGCGCGAGCAGCACTAGGGCCGCGACGGCGGTCCAGGCGCGGAACACCTGCGTGCCGGCCCATCGTTTCCATTCGGGATGCATGGCGAGGCTCCTCGGTCCGGCGCGATGGTTCTCTCGATCGACTTTTGCGCATTCGCCCCGCATTGCCTATATGAAGGCCCCAACGGAGCCTTCCCGCGTATGCCGACCCCTGATACTGCGTCCAAAATCCCCGTCACCGTGCTCACCGGCTATCTCGGCGCCGGCAAGACCACGTTGCTCAACCGCATCCTCTCGGAGCCGCACGGCAAGAAATACGCCGTCATCGTCAACGAGTTCGGCGAGATCGGCATCGACAACGAGCTGGTGGTGAACGCCGACGAGGAAGTGTTCGAGATGAACAACGGCTGCATCTGCTGCACCGTGCGCGGCGACCTCGTGCGCATCATTGACGGGCTGATGCGGCGCAAGGGCAAGTTCGACGCCATCATCGTCGAGACCACCGGCCTCGCCGACCCGGCGCCGGTGGCGCAGACCTTCTTCATGGACGAGGCCGTCGGCGCCAAGACCAAATTGGACGCGGTGGTCACCGTCGCCGACGCCAAGTGGCTGAAGGAGCGGCTCAAGGACGCGCCGGAGGCGAAGAACCAGATCGCCTTCGCCGACGTCATCCTCATCAACAAGACCGACCTGGTCGAGGCAAGCGAGCTTGCCGAGCTCGAGGCGCGCATCCGCGGGCTCAATCCTTACGCGCGGCTGCACCGTACCGAGCGCGCGCAGATCGCCCTCGACGAAGTGCTCGGTCGCAACGCTTTCGATCTCGAACGCATCCTCGACATCGAGCCGAAATTCCTCGAAGCCGACGACCACGACCACGATCACGATCACGATCACGATCACGGCGACGGCCACCACCATCATCATCACGGCAGTCTCAAGGTCTATCACGACGAGGAGATGCAGTCGGTGTCGCTGAGAACCGACAAGCCGCTCGATCCCGACAAGTTCTTTCCCTGGATCCAGGACCTCGTCGCCAAGGACGGGCCCAACATCCTGCGCTGCAAGGGCATCCTGTCGTTCAAGGACGATCCCGAGCGCTTCGTCTTCCAGGGCGTGCACATGATCCTCGACGGCGACCACCAGCGCCCCTGGGGCGAGGGTGAGCCGCGCTCAAGCCGCATCGTCTTCATCGGCCGCAATCTGCCGGAAGAGAGGATCAGGCAGGGGTTTGAGGCGTGTGTGGCTTAATCCTCCCCATCTTCGACTAATCCTCGAAACCTTGAACGATCGGCTTGGCAAAGCAACGACACCAGTCGGGCGAATTACACTGCCCCTCTTGTACGTGTCCCTCTTGAGGCGGTGCACTAAAGGCAAAGACCTTGCCGTCATTGCGCTTCGCTACGTCGCATGTCCCATGCACATCGACGGCGACCCACTTGTAATGTGTGATGCCCAGAGCAATATGCCGTTCGCGTTCGAATGCTGCGATCTCGGCAAAATGTTTGCGCATCGCGAGCCGATAAGCCGCTAGCTCGGCCTCCCATTGCTCGGGTGTCTTGCCGCGCTTCTTGGGCTTGGCCGACGGGATAAGTCCAGGACGGCCAAGCGGAGCCTTAACTGCGGGGATACATTGCTCCGGCTTCTGTACTTTCTTAGCTATCCGCTGCCAAAACCAAATCATGGTGCCGCGCAATGTCTGCCGCCCAAGCTGCTGAAAGCATTCCCACCCGAACCATAAGTGTCGCGGAAGTCCGCCAATTTGAAAAGGCAATCGGCTTAGAAGAAGCTGCACCGGGGCGTTGCAGCACTGTACTGATATTCGAGCTGTATTGCCGAGCCGTTGTGCCAATGCCGGCGGCACTCAATCCGGCGAAAGTCGTTGCGGAAATCCACGCCTTGGAGGGCAAAGGCCCGCTAGTTGGCACGAAGCGAGCGGCGCAGTTCAAGCATCCGCCTTTGAAGGGATTTTGGAAAAAGCACTACTTGATGGATGGATTAGGTTCGGTGGCGAAGAACCTGCAACTTGGCTTTGGACCTGATCGGCGCAGGCTCCGCAAAGCTATCGAAGAAAATTATAATCTCAAAACGGCTCACCTTCCGCCGGAAGTTGTCTCAAAGAATATTGCTAGTGCGGTTGTTGATCTTTACGCGGATCGATCTCAGAGGCAGCGCCTAACCGGCGAGTGGATCATCTACGGCGAGCACCGGGGACAAAATTTCTATTTGTGTCTTGCGAGGCACGATGAAGCTGATAGCAATATTTTTGAGCGGATCAAGCGGGGCTGTTCTAGTGAGTTTCCTTTCTTGTTTTAGACCCTCACCGAAACCGATGCCCGTGCAGCCCCCGATCCAGCGTCACCAATTTCAGCTTCTCGATCTGGCACTGCGCCAGCAGCATCCGGTCGAACGGGTCGCGCGTTGCCGGCTCGGGGTCGGCAGCCGCGAGCGCGTGATGCTCGTTGATCGGCACGATCTGGATGCCCAGCCCATGGAGCAATTCGGGGAGGGCGCTTAGCTTCGGCGTCAGCCGCAGCTTGCCCAATCGCCATTTGATGGCGATTTCCCAAAGGCTCGCCGCGCTCAGGTGATGCTCGTTGTCCGCATCCTTGAGCAAAGCCTCGACTGCAGCCGGCAAGCCGCCCTTGCGGCCCTCGATCAGAGCGAGCAGGACATGGGTATCGAGCAGCAGCCTCATTTGTCGGGCGGCAGCACGCGCAGCAGGACATCCTCGGGCAACGGCTCATCGAAGTCGTCGGCGATGAACGGCACGATGGTCTTGACCCGGTGCTTGCGCTTGAAGGCCTCGATCGCCTCGAGCCGCAGGCCCTTGCGCGCCCGGTGCGGCACGAGGTCGAGAACCGGACGGCCATTGCGCGTGACCACGACCGTCTCGCCGTCCTCGACCTTGCGGGCGAGCTCGGTCAGCCGATTTTTCGCGTCGCGGATCGATACGGTGGTCATGAGGCCAATGTAGCCACTTGTAGCTACATTGTCAACCGGCGCAATTTCTGATGCATGAAGCGCTCTCTCTTCCCTCTCCCCTTGAGGGAGAGGGTGGCTCGCGCGGAGGGAATCCGAGCGCGAGCCGGGAGAGGGGTCAGTGCCTGGCGTGATGCTTACCCCTCTCCCGCGGCCAATCCGAAAATATATTCCTACCTCCTCTTGACAATAATCCTATCATCTCCTAGCTTGTCCCCGTCCGGCTCGACGAGGGGCGTCATCTAGAGACGATCCTGGTGATGGAGCCGCCGGAAAGACGATGGCGGAGATGCGCCGTCGTCTGTCCGGAGCCGAGGCAAAGGAGCCTCGGTCGATGCGGCGCCCGCGGGCGGGCTCGTAATCCGCGCCCGGGAGGCCCCGGCCAGCCGTCCGCCGGCACTAGGACCGGCTGCCTTCAATGGCTGGACGTGGCGGGAACGAAGGAGGGCGGAAGCCCTCTGGATCGGGGAGCCACAAAAAAGCTCCCCGAGGGTTCTGCGCCGGGAAGCACGGCGCCGGGGACAGAAAAGCCGCACGTGGAGCGCCGCGTGGCGAGCGCGTCGATCGCAAGACGCGCCCGCCGCAAGGCGGAGACTGGTAGCGCCACTCGGCGCTCCATCCCCTCGCATTTTTCGCGAGGGACGACGTCTCCCGCGCCTCGTGGGCGAGGGGCAAAGCAACGAGGGCCTGCCCGGGGCCGACCAAAGAGTACGGGCGATGGCGCATGTCCCGTCATTCCGGGGCGCGAGCGCAGCGAGCGAACCCGGAATCCATACGCCGCAGCAAAGAGGACCAACGACGCCGTGCCAGATCGAGTCACTGCGGCGTATGGATTCCGGGTCCGGCGCTTGCGCGCCGTCCCGGAATGACGGATTGGTCGCGACTGAGATCGAAACCATGACCGACACGACTGCTCCGCTTCCCTCTCTCGCCGGCCGCGTGCGCGCGTGCGACGCCGGCGCGCCCGTCGTCGGCGTGCATTTCCTCGCGCGCACGCCGGTCTTCGTGCTCGGCGAGGAGGCGCTGCTGTTTGCGCCGGAGCAGGGCGAAAAGCGGGTGCGCGTCCACGGCGGAGCGATCCTCGCCAGCGCCGGCGACGGCGAGCGCATCGTCAGCGGCGGCGACGACGGCAAGGTCATGGTCACGACCGCGGGCGGCGCCGTCTCCGACTTTGCCGCCGACGCCAACAAGCGCTGGATCGACCAGGTCGCGCTCGGCCCGGACGGCGCGGTCGCCTGGTCGGCCGGCAAGACCGCGCATGTCGTCACCGGCAAAGGCGAGCAGCGCGCGTTCGAGGCGCCCTCGACCGTCGCCGGCTTAGCCTTCGCGCCGAAAGGCTTCCGCGCGGCAATCGCGCATTACAACGGCGCCACGCTCTGGTTTCCCAACGCGCCGGGCGCGGCGCCGCAGACGCTCGAATGGAAAGGCTCGCATCTTGCCGTCGCCTTCAGCCCGGACGGCCGCTTCCTCATCACCGCCATGCAGGAGCCGACGCTGCACGGCTGGGGGCTCGCCGACGGCCAACACATGCGCATGGCGGGCTATTCGGCGCGCGTGCGCTCGCTGGCGTGGACGGCGGACGGCAATTTCCTCGCCACCTCGGGCTCGGAGCAGCTCATCCTCTGGCCGTTCGACGGCAAGACCGGGCCGATGGGCCGGCAGCCGACAATGCTCGCGCGCGGCACTTCGCGCGTGGCGATGGTCGCCTGTCACCCGCGGCAGGCCGTTGCCGCGATCGGTCTGGCCGACGGCGCGGTGACGCTGGTGCGGCTCGACGACGGCGCGCTGATCGAGGCGCGCGCCGCCGACGGCTCGGCGGTGAGCGCGCTCGCCTGGGATGCTGCAGGGCAGCAACTCGCCTTCGGCACCGAAGCGGGACAGGCGGGTGTGCTGGCATTATGAGGCGCGTGACCCCGAAAAGTGGATACCAGTTTTCGGAAGAGGTCACGCGCAGCACAGATTGCGGCGGCATTGCGCCCAAACAATTCGGCTGCCGTTCAGCTTCACGCGTCCACACTGCGCGCGAATCGAGGAACCGTCCGATCTTGCCGGGCGTTTGCGAGAGCCTCTGTTCAGACAGGAATGCCCATGACCAAATCATTTGCCTTCCGTCGCGCAGCGCTCGCCGCGCTTGCAGCGCTTATGCTCGCTGGCGCCGGCCTTCCAGCGTCGATCGTCGTCGGCTCGCTCGCGCCGGCGATGGCGCAGGCACCGCAGGATTTCGAGGCCGCGCTCGACGCCTATGGCCATTGGGTGCAGCACGCGCCTTACGGCGAAGTCTGGGTGCCCGATGGCGTGCCGCCCGACTGGCGTCCTTACGAGAACGGCCACTGGGTCTATACCGACGACTGGGGCTGGTACTGGATTTCCGACGACAGCGAGGAGGACTGGGGCTGGGTGGTTTATCACTACGGCCGCTGGGCCTTCGATGGCGGGATCGGCTGGTTCTGGATCCCGGGCGATGAATGGGCGCCGGCGTGGGTCGATTGGCGCTATGGCGACGACACCGTCGGCTGGGCGCCGCTGCCGCCCGACGACCTGATCGACGCTTACGACGAACAGCCCGACTATTGGGTGTTCGTGCCGCTGCGCTACATCGGCGAGCAGCGCCTGCGCAGCTATTACCTGCCGCCGCCGCGGCGCACGGGCGCTTGGCGCGCAACGCGCCTGGTCAACCGCCCGGTGCACATCCAGGGCCGGCGCATCTGGGTCAATCCGGGTCTGGCGCCAGGCTTCATCGCCGGCCGCACGCGCCTGCGCATCGACGCCTACCAGGTGCGGCCGCGCGTGTTCGCCAACACCAATGTGCAAGGCGGGATCACCGTGCGGGCCCAGGACCTGCACACGCGCGGCGCCATCCGCCGCGTGGCGCCGGTGACCGTGCAACGCACGACCACCGTGTTCCAGCCTTCGACCGCAGCGCCGGCGCCGCTCGGCAAGAATGCGCCTGGCGTGCTCGGGCCACATCCGCCGCGCGCCGCACAGGGCACGACGGTCGCGCCGACAGCTCCGCCCGCGCCTCCATCGCCGAAGCCGCCGGCCGGCACGGTGGTGCCGCCGAAGTCGACGCTCCCGGCGAACCCGCCCGGACCGCAGCCGCAGCCGCGCATGGTACAGCCGCCGAAGGCGCAGCCCAATGTGGTGAATCCGCAGCCGCCATCGCCGTCCCCGCAGCCGCACGTCGTGCAGCCGCCCCTGCAGCCGAAGGTGCAGCCGCAGGCACAGCCGCATGTTGTGCAGCCGCCCCCGTCGCCACCTCCACCGCGCAACGTCGCGCCACCACTACAGCAGCACGCGCCCCCACCGCAGGCGAAGCCGCCGGCAAACGCGCCGCCGCCGGATAACCAGAACCAGCCGCGCTAGCCTTCTGCACAAACGGATCGAGCGGCCTGCTGGGCCGCCCGATCCGCATGCCGATCGACCGGCGCGGTTAGCGCACCAGAACGTTCCGGAACTGCCAGGGATCGCGCTTGTCGATGTCCTCGGGGAAAAGACCGGGGCGGTTGGTGAGCGGCGTCCAGTCGGTATAGGTGCCGATCACCGGGCCGAGATAGGGCATCTGCACGTCGAGGCAGCGCCGGTAGTCCATCTCGTCGGCCTCGACGATACCGGCTTGTCGGTTCTCCAGCGCCCAAACCATGCCGGCGAGCACGGCGCTCGTCACCTGCAGGCCGGTCGCGTTTTGGTAGGGCGCGATGTTGCGGGCCTCGTCGATCGAGAGCTGCGAGCCGTACCAGTAGGCGTTCTTCTTGTGGCCATAGAGCAAGACGCCGAGCTCGTCGATGCCGTCGGCGATCTCGTTCTCGTCGAGGATGTGGATCGCCTCCTGCCGCTGACCGGCGAAGCCGAACAATTCATGCAGCGACAACACCGCGTCGTTGCAGGGGTGATAGGCATAGTGACAGGTCGGCCGGTAGATCGTGCGGCGCCCCTGGCGCAGAGTGAAATAGTCGGCGATCGAGATCGACTCGTTGTGCGTCACCAGGAAACCGTACTGGCCGCGCGCGGTCGGCGTCCACGAGCGCACGCGCGTATTGGCGCCGGGCTGGGTGAGGTAGATGGCGGCTTGGCAGCCGGTCTTGTGCTTGTAGCCGTTCTTCGGCATCCACTTCTCGTGCGTGCCCCAGCCGAGCTCGGCCGGCTGCATGCCTTCCGACAGGAAGCCTTCCACCGACCAGGTGTTGACGAACACGTTCTGGCGCTTGGGCTGCTTGGCGCGCTGGGTGTCGCGCTCGGCGATGTGAATTCCCTTCACCCCGATGCGCTTGGCCAGCCGTCCCCACTCCTCGCGCGTTTTCGGTTCCTTGATGTTGAGGCCGAGGTCGCCCGCGACGTTGATCAATGCTTGCTTGACGAACCAGGACACCATGCCCGGATTGGCGCCGCAGCACGACACCGCGGTGACGCCGCCCGGCGTCTTGCGCCGTGCTTCGAGGACGGTCTCGCGCAGCGCGTAGTTGGAGCGCGCCTCCGGCCCGAGCTTGGCGTCGAAATAGAAGCCCGCCCAGGGCTCGACCACGGTGTCGATGTAGAGCGCGCTGATCTGGCGGCAGAGCTGCATGATGTCGAGCGAGGAGGTGTCGACCGAGAGGTTGACGCAGAAGCCCTGGCCGCCGCCGGCGGTGAGCAGCGGCGTGAGCAGCGTCTTGTAATTTGCCCGCGTCACCGCCTCGTGGATGAAGCGGATGCCGCGCTCGTCGAGCAGCTTGCGGTCCTTGTCCTCCGGGTCGATCACCACGAAGCGGGATTTGTCGTAGGTGAAATGGCGCTCGATCAGCGGCAGGGTGCCTTTGCCGATCGAGCCGAGGCCGATCATCACGATGGGGCCATCGATGTGCCCGTGCACTGGCCAATTGGTCATTGCTCTGAAGCTCCAATGATCGTTGCGGTGATATCCGCGGCGGGGCGCGAACGGAAGGCGAGCCGCGCCGAATCCGGCGCGGCGTCCACGATATTTTGCCGAAAACTACGCCGCGGCGGCGATCGCAGGCTGCGGCAGCGAGCGGCCGGTGGCGCGGATCAGTCCCTTGGCGCCGTCGAGCGCGCCGGGAATGAGTTCGAGCGCGAGCAGGCGGTGGCGCTCGAACGGGCCGGGCAGTTTCAGGCTGCCGGTCTTCTGCGCTGTGAAACCGAAGCGGCTGTAATAGGGTGCGTCGCCGACGAGGACGATGGCGGCGTGGCCGCGCCGGCGCGCCTCCTCGACCGCACGGTGCACCAGCGTAGCGCCAATACCGCGGCCACGTCGGTCGGTCGCGACCGCGACCGGTCCGAGCAGCACGGCCGCCGCACCGGTGCCGCAGGCGATGTCCCACAGCCGCGCGGTGCCGACGACTCGGCCGCGCTCGGCGGCGATGAACGAGAGGCCGGCGGCGGGCAGGCGGCCATCACGCAGCCGCTGCGAGGTCTTGCGGGTGCGGCTATCGCCGAAGGCTTCGTCGAGCAGCGCCTCGCGCGCTTTGGCGTCGGCCGCCCGTTCGTTGCGAATCGAGATCATGTCAGGTCCTTCCCAGCCCAGCCGCGCGCACGCGCGCTCACGAGCGTCGTCCCTTGTGTGGGGAAGGGGAGGCAGGCGATGCCCGCCTCCCGGCTGTTTCAGATGTGGTAGGTCTTCAGCGGCGGAAAGCCGTTGAAGGCCACCGTCGAATAGGTCGACGTGTAGGCGCCGGTGCCGCCGATCAGCACCTTGTCGCCGATCTCCAGGGTCACCGGCAGCGCGTAGGGCTGCTTCTCGTACAGGATGTCGACCGAATCGCAGGTCGGGCCGGCGATCACGCAAGGGCTCTTCTCGTCGCCGTCGCGCGGCGTGACGATCGGGTAGCGGATCATCTCGTCGGCGGTCTCGGCGAGCCCGCTGAACTTGCCGATATCGAGGTAAACCCAGCGCACGTCGTCCTCCTCGCTCTTCTTGGAGACGAGCACCACCTCGGCCTCGATCACGCCGGCATTGCCGACCATGCCGCGGCCCGGCTCGATGATGGTTTCCGGGATGCGGTTGCCGAAGTGCTTGCGCAGCGCTTTGAAGATGGCGTTGCCGTAGGTTTTCACCGTCGGCACGTTCTTCAGGTACTTGGTCGGAAAGCCGCCGCCGAGGTTAACCATCGACAGGTTCATGCCGCGCTCGCCGCACTCTTTGAACACCGCGGCCGCCGAGGCGAGCGCGCGGTCCCAAGCGTGCTGGTTGCGCTGCTGCGAGCCAACATGGAACGAGACGCCATGCGGCTCGAGGCCGGCCTTGAGCGCGTGTTCGAGCACGTCGACCGCCATGGCCGGCTCGCAGCCGAACTTGCGCGACAGCGGCCATTCCGCCCCGACGCAGTCGGAGAGGATGCGGCAGAACACCTTGGAGCCAGGCGCGGCGCGGGCGATCTTGTCCACCTCGGCCTTGCAGTCGACGGCGAAAAGTCGCACGCCGAGCGCGTAGGCGCGGGCGATGTCACGCTCCTTCTTGATGGTGTTGCCGTAGGAGATGCGGTCGGGGCTGGCGCCTGCCGCCAGCACCATCTCGATCTCGGCGACCGAGGCGGTGTCGAAGCAGGAGCCGAGCTTGGTCAGTAAGGCCAACACCTCCGGGGCGGGGTTCGCCTTCACGGCGTAGAACACGCGTGTGTCGGGCAGCGCCTTGGCGAAGGCGTTGTAGTTGTCGCGCACGACGTCGAGGTCGACGACCAGGCAGGGGCCGTCCTCGCGCCGGTTGCGGAGGAATTCACGGATGCGCTCGGTCATTGGCGCACACTCCAGCTCAAGGGGACGGATTTGGCCGTCCTCATGCGCGGTCTGGGAGCTTGTGGGCGGTGCGCGTTGGGGACGCACGCGGCCGATTTGGCTCTTAGCCGCAGTAGCTGCCTTGGATTGGAGGGGAGACCCCGCCGCACTGTTGGCAAGATGAACAAGCCTCTTCGGTGACCCGCGCCGGCGGTGGAGACCGGCAGAGACCAAGGAAGCCCGATCGTCGTTGCTTTAAGCCGCGTCGCCTGCTGAGAGCAGGCTGTGCTGGTTTCGCCTCCAGCTGCCGGTCAGATTTCTTGGAGAGTCTTGGCTTCTCTCTCCAGGCGGCTGGCGGGCCTCTTGTCCCGCTACCTACCGACCGACACACGGCCACAGGCACGTGCGAAATTGGGCAATCTCGAAATAACAAATTTTTCGCGCGATGCAAGCGTTTTAGTTCGCCGCGCGCGAAATCTTCCTTAACTTTTCCTGTCCGCGGTGGCGCGCGGTGACGCGCGCAGGCTCACTCGCGCGCCGTGAAGGGCTCGATCAGGTGCGCCGAGCGGATGAACTGCACCATGATGGCGACGCCGCAGAGCATGAGTAGGATGTCGAGCACGCGGGCGCCGAAGCCGCCGAGGTCGAACAGCGTGGCGAGCGCCCAGGAGGCGGCGAAGGCGGCGCCGAACACCTCGGCGCCGATTAGGATGGCGGCGCTCACCACGGTGACGACGTTGAGCCAGACGATGCGGCGGCCTTGAGCCATCGGATGCTCCTTGCGAGGCCCGCAATCAAGCCGAATCCAGGCGTTGAATCAAGCCGGTAACGGCGCGAAAGGCGCTCGCCAAGGCGCGTAATCGCGACTAGATAGAGCGCCATGAGCCGCGCGCTTTCACCTGCCCCCTCAGCCGAAAATCCACTGCTCGCCGACTGGACGGAGGCCTTCGGACTGCCGCCCTTTGGCGCGCTGACGCCCGAGCAATTCCGCCCGGCCTTTGACGCGGCGCTCGCCGCCCACCGCGGCGAGATCGACGCCATCGTCGCGGAGCCGGCCGGCCCGAGCTTCGACAACACCATCACGGCCCTGGAGCGGAGCGGCCGCGACCTGGAGCGGGTGGCCAACGTCTTCTTCGTGTTGGCCGGCGCCCACACCGGCGACGCCATCGAGGCGGTGGAGCGCGAGGTTTCCCCACTGCTCGCCCGCCACAGCAACGCGCTCTACCTCAACCGGGCCCTCTATGTCCGGATCGCCGACCTCTGGCGGCGCCGCGATTCACTCGGGCTAGGCCCGGAGCAGGCGAGGGTGCTGGAGCGCTACCATACCCGCTTCGTGCGGGCGGGCGCCGCGCTCGACCAGGCGGCCCAGGACCGCCTCGCCGCCATCAACGAGCGGCTGGCAAGTCTCGGCACCCAGTTCGGTCAGAACGTGCTGGCCGACGAGAAGGCCTACGCGCTGATCTTGGACGAGGGCGATCTCGCCGGCCTGCCCGATTTCGTCCGTAGCGCCGCCCACGCCGCGGCGGCCGAACGCGGCCATCCCGGCCGATATGCCATCACGCTCGCGCGCTCCTCGATCGAGCCGTTCCTGCAATTTTCCGCCCGCCGCGACCTGCGCGAAAAGGCCTTCCAGGCCTGGATCAAGCGCGGCGAGAACGGCGGGGCGACCGATAACCGCGCGCTGATCGCCGAGATGGTCAAGCTGCGCGCCAAGCGCGCCGAGCTCCTCGGCTTTGCAACCTTCGCCGACTACCGGCTCGACGACCAGATGGCGAAGACGCCGGCCGCCGCGCGCAAGCTGCTCGACGAGGTCTGGCGCCGCGCGCGCGTCAAGGCTGAGGCCGAGCGCGACGCGCTGCAGGCACTGATTGCCGCGGAGGGCGGCAACTTCGCGCTGGCGCCGTGGGACTGGCGCTATTACGCCGAGAAGCGGCGCAAGGGCGAATTCGACTTGGACGAGGCCGAGATCAAGCCGTATTTCCAGCTCGAGCGGATGGTCGAGGCCGCTTTCGAGACGGCGCGGCGGCTGTTCGGTCTGACCTTCACGCCGGCAAACGTGCCGCTCCACCATCCCGACGCCCGCGCCTTCGAGGTGAAGGACGCAAACGGCGCCCATGTCGGTCTGTTCATCGGCGACTATTTCGCGCGCGCCTCCAAGCATTCGGGCGCCTGGATGACCTCGCTGCGCGAGCAAGAAAAGCTTGTCGCCGACACGCGCCCGATTATCCTCAACATCTGCAATTTCGTGAAGCCGGCTGCCGGCGAGCCGGCATTGCTCTCCTTCGACGACGCCCGCACCCTATTCCACGAGTTCGGTCACGCCCTGCACGGCCTGTTGTCGAACGTGACCTATCCGCTGCTTGCCGGCACCGCGGTGCCCAGCGACTTTGTCGAATTGCCCTCGCAGCTCTTTGAGCATTGGCTGGAGGTGCCGGAGATCTTGCAGACCTATGCGCGCCACGCCGCGACCGGTGAGCCGATGCCGCAGGCGCTGCTCGAGCGATTGCTGGCGACCCGAACCTACGGCCAGGGCTTCGCCACGGTCGAATACACCGCCTGCGCGCTGCTCGATCTCGACCTGCACGGGCTCGCCGACCCCGCCGCCCTCGATGTCGGCAAGTTCGAGCGCGACGATCTTGCCCGCATCGAAATGCCGCCGGAGATCGTCATGCGCCACCGGCTGCCGCACTTCCAGCACCTGTTCTCCGGCGGCGGCTATGCTGCGGGCTACTATTCGTACATGTGGTCGGAGGTGCTCGACGCCGACGCATTCCAGGCTTTCGCCGAAACCGGCGATGCCTTCGATCCAGCGACAGCCAAGCGCCTACGCGACTACATCTACGGCGCCGGAAACTTGCGCGATCCGGCCGAGGCCTACAAAGCTTTCCGCGGCCGGCTGCCGACGGTCGAGGCGCTGTTGAAGAAGCGCGGGCTCGACAGCGTCGCGGCCTAACCGCGGCGCTTGCCACCTCCGCGACGGATGTTACCGTTGGGCAATGGCCGTCCCTCCGCTTCCCTTGCCCGCCGACCAAGTCCCAGAATGGCGCATCACCGGCGACTGGTGGGACCTCTGCAATTGCGCGATCGGCTGTCCGTGCAATTTCGGCGCCGACCCCACTTACGGCTTTTGCGAAGGCACGCTGACCTGGCTCATTCGTGACGGCCACTACGGCGAGCTCAAATTCGCCAAGGACCTTGCCGTTATCCTCATCATCCATTTCGAGGGCAACGTCATGGAAAAGAACCGCGAGTTCGGCTTCCTCATCGACGATCGCGCCAATCCCGCCGAGCGCGAGGCGCTCGTCAATATCTTCACCGGCCGCGCCGGCGGCCAATTCGGCGCCTGGCGCGAGCTCACCATCAGCAACGACGGCGTCGAATTCGTGCCGATGACGGTGACGCACGACCCTGAAAGCTGGCGCGTCGAGGTGCCGGGCAAGGTTGACGGCCTTGGTGGTCCGTTCCGCAAATATATGGTGCCGGAGAATGACACCTGCCGCATCTACAACGCACCGCGGCCGGAAGTGGTGCCGGGCTTCATCACCGTCGGTCAGGCCAAGCGCAACGTCGTCACCGGCGCCTTCGGCCGCAATTACGACTGGACCGGGCGGTCGTCGAAGCACATCGCCTTCGACATCAGCGGGCCGAAGCTGTTCACCTGGCGCAAGTCGCTCGACGCGCAATAGGCGGCGCGCGCGGCGGAACGCCCCATGACTCTACACACGGCCGGCAACAAACGCGGCGTCGTCTGCGCGCTCGTGGCAAGACTGTCTAGGGTTTGCTGAGGGTCGTGGGCCGCGGGGGCATTGGATCCCAGGGCCATTGGTAATACCACTCCGTGCCCAATGCCTTCATAAGATCATCGTACGCACGATTAATGTCCGTCACTATATCCAGCTTCGATCGCCTAAAAGGATTCTCTAATTTATGACGCGCTATCAGAGATCGAATTCTTTCTTCATAATCGGGATGCCCTTCGTATCTAAATTCGACCCAAAACCAAAGGTAGTTTATTTGCTTCCAGTATTCACCAACCTTCTTTGCGCCGGCTGAGTCCAGACAGAACCCAAAGCTACCGATTTCCGTTTGCAATTGGATTAATTGATCGTCTAGTGGGTTGGTGCCATTCCGTCGCTGTTTTGGAGAGTCTTCAATTTTCCGAACTTTATCTTCAAGCACACCGTGATGGTATGAAATCATTATCCCGAGGTGACTTCGAAGTGGTTTCCATCTTTGGCGCTCTTTTAAATGGATAAATGTCGCCGTTATTGTAGGTATGATGACCGAAGCCAATATCAAAAAGAAAAAATCGCGCGTCAGTCCCAAGGGTCCGCCGCTTTCCAGGAATAGTGAAGTTGTGCTCGCCATTGAAGTCCCCACGCAACGTGTTGTTTCCTGCAGACTGAAGAAATTACTCTAGCTGCGAACCTGTGTCATGGAATTGCACACGGCCGGCCATCGCCGCGGCGTTGTTTGCGCGCCGCATAGCGCCGCCGTCGAGGACGGCCACGCCATCCTGGCCGAAGGCGGCAACGCCATCGAGGCGATGCTCGCCATGGCCGCCTCGATCGCCGTGGTCTATCCGCACATGAATCATGTCGGCGGCGACGGCATCTGGCTGATCCGCGAGCGTCGGGGCCGCGTGCGCGCGCTGATGGGGATCGGGCGCGCCGGCGCCAAGGCGACGGCGCGGCTCTATCGCGACGCCGGTTACGATGAGATTCCGGCGCGCGGGCCGCTCGCCGCACTCACCGTGCCCGGCGCGGTGGCGGCCTGGGTGCTGGCGCAGCAGGCGGCGCAAGCGCAGGGCGGCAAGTTGCCGCTCGATCTGCTGTTCGCGCCCGCGATCAAGCATGCGCGCGAGGGCTATACGGTGACGCGCAGCCAGGCGCGGCTCACCACCGAGAAATTGACCGAGCTGAAAGGCGTGCCCGGCTTTGCGCAAACCTTTCTCGCCGACGGCAAGCCGCCGGAAGTCGGTGTACGGCTCAAGCAGGGCGCGTTCGCCGCGACGCTCGACCATCTCGCCCATGCCGGGCTCGACGATTTCTACCGCGGCGATGTCGGCCGCGAGATCGCCGCCGATCTCGAACGCATCGGCAGCCCGGTGACCCGCGCCGATCTGGCGAACTTCCGCGCCGACATCGTCGAGCCGCTCTCTGTCGGCATCCAATCCGGCACGCTCACCAACACGCCGCCGCCGACGCAAGGATTAGCTTCGCTGATGATCCTCGCGCTGTTCGAGCGACTGCACGTTGCACAAGCTGAAGGCTTCGAGCACATTCACGGCCTGGTCGAGGCGACCAAGCGGGCCTTCCGCGTGCGCGACCAGGTCATCACCGATCCCGACAAGATCACCGCCGACCTCAACCGCTATCTCACGCCGACCTTCCTCGACGCCGAAGCCGAGAAGATCGATCCGCGCAAGGCGGCACGCTGGCCGGTGCCGTATGGCGAGGGCGACACCATCTGGATGGGCGCGGCCGACGCCTCAGGTCTCGTCGTCTCCTACATCCAGTCGCTTTATTGGGAGTTCGGCTCCGGCTGCGTGCTGCCGGCGACCGGAGTGCTGATGCAGAACCGCGGCGCCAGCTTCTCGCTCGACCCCAAGGCGCTCAACGCGCTGGCGCCCGGGCGACGGCCGTTCCACACGCTCAACCCGGCGCTCGCCGAGCTCAAGGATGGCCGCGTCATTGCCTACGGCACCATGGGCGGCGACGGCCAGCCGCAGACGCAGGCGGCCGTATTCACCCGCACCGTCAATTTCCGTCAACCGCTCGAGCGCGCGATCGAGGCGCCACGCTGGCTCCTGGGCCGCACCTGGGGCTCGACGCACACGACCCTGCGCATTGAATCGCGTTTCGACGGCAATCTCGTCGATCGGCTGCTGTCGGCGGGCCACGACGTCGCCGTGCTGGACGAATCCTATTCCGATTTCATGGGCCACGCCGGTGCGGTGGTGCTCCATGCCGACGGCACGCTGGAAGGCGCGCACGATCCACGCGCCGACGGCGGCGCGGCCGGCGTCTAATTTTATGTCGCCGATACGCAACACTGTTACGCGTCACGTTTGCGCCGCAGTCCGTGCTATGGTGCGCGCGCATGACGCTTCGCCTCCTGCTCGCCGCACTCGCCAGTTTCGTTATCGTCGCGCCGGTCGCCGCGCATCCGCATGTCTGGGTGACCATGACCAGCGAGCTCGTCTACGCGCCTGACGGCAGCGTGACCGGCATCCGTCATCATTGGACCTTCGACGACATGTTTTCGGCCTTCGCCACGCAAGGCATCGAGGCCAAGGAAAAAGGCAAGTTCACGCGCGAGGAGTTGATGCCGCTCGCGCAAACCAACGTCGAGTCGTTGAAAGAATACGACTACTTCACCTTCGCCACCGCCGACGGCAAAAAAGCGGCGTTCAACGATCCGCTGCCGGATTACTGGCTCGACTATAAGAACGCGCTGCTGACCCTGCACTTCACCCTGCCGTTCAAGCAGCCGGTCAAAGCCAAGCTGCTGCGGGTAGAAATCTACGACCCGACCATCTTCGTCGATTTTGAATTTGCCAAGACCAATCCGGTCAGCCTTGCCGGCGCGCCGCCCGGCTGCAAGCTCGACGTCGTGCTGCCGCAACAAATCACGTACGCGCAATCGCAAAGGCTCGGCGAACAGTTCTTCAATGCGCTCACCACGGCGCAGAACTGGGGCGAGCAATATGCCAACAAGATTCTGGTGAATTGCCCATGACCGGGCTCGTCCGCCGCCTCGTGCTCGCCGCGCTCGGCAGCCTTGCGCTCGCGGCGGCGGCCGAGGCGCATCCGCATGTCTGGGTGACGATAACGAGCGAACTCGTCTACGCGCCCGACGGCAGCGTGACCGGCATCCGCCACCACTGGACCTTCGACGACATGTTCTCCGCTTTCGCCACGCAGGGCATCGAGGCCAAGGAGAAGGGCAAGTTCACGCGCGAGGAGCTGGCGCCGCTCGCCAAGACCAATGTCGAGTCGCTCAAGGACTACGACTACTTCACCTATGCCACCGCCGACGGCAAGAAAGCGCCGTTCGCCGATCCGCTGCCGGACTACTGGGCCGACTACAAGGACGCGATCCTCACCCTCAACTTCACGCTGCCGTTCAAGCAGCCGGTGAAGGCGAAGGACCTGAAGATCGAGATCTACGATCCGACCTATTTCATCGATTTCGAGCTCGCCAAGAAGGACCCGGTGCACTTCATCGGCGCACCGGCGCAATGCAAGGGTATTGCCGAGTGGCCGCGCGGAATGACCTTCGCCGAAGGCAAGATGCTCAGCGACAATCCTGAAGCCGCGGCCAATTGGGGGGCTTATTTCGCCAACAGGATTCTGGTGAAGTGTCCGTAGCGTGCGGTGCGTGAACGTCGGGGGCGGCTTCGAAAGCCGAAGGAATTGCAAGCATGGTCCGGCGGTCCGCCCTGTTGAAATGCGCGCTTTTGGTCGGCGGCGTCCTGCTGCTGTTCGCCATGCTCGATCCGGCGCTGGCGCAATTCGGGCTCAAGCGCGAGCCGCCGCCGGAAATCGGCGGTTTCGCCGGCTGGATTCTCGCCGAGCAGGCAAGGTTCTATCTTCAGCTATCGAGTCTGATCCGTGAGTCGAAGGCGAACGGCAGCGCTGCCTATACGCTGCTCGGCATTTCCTTCATCTACGGCGTCTTCCATGCCGCCGGGCCGGGTCACGGCAAGGCGGTGATCTCCTCGTACATGGTCGCCAATAACGAGACCTGGCGGCGCGGCGTCGCGCTGTCGTTTGCCTCGGCCATTCTACAGGCGCTGACGGCAATCGCCATTGTCGGCGTCGCCGCCGTGTTGCTCGGCGCCACCGCCAAGGCGATGGGCAACACCGTGCGTGTGATCGAGATGGTGAGTTACGCGCTGATCGTGCTGATTGGACTGCGCCTATTGTGGGTCAAGGGCCGTGCCTTTCTACGGCTGTGGCGGGCGGAAACGGGCGAGCACCATCAGCACCACGCCCACGATCACCATTCTCACGAACACGCGCATGCTCATCACGGGCACGCTCATCACCACGACCACGATCACAGCCACGATCATGCGCACGATCATCACCATGATCACGGCGACGAGGACGCCTCGGCTTGGGGCCACGCGCATGCACCGGAGCCGCAAGAGCTCGCTGGCAAGCATTGGCTGCGCCGCGGACTTGCCGCGATCGTCGCGGTGGGACTGCGGCCCTGCTCGGGCGCGATCATCGTTCTGGTATTCGCGCTGGCGCAGGGGCTGTTCTGGACCGGCGTCGCCTCGACCTTCATGATGGGCCTCGGCACCGCGATCACGGTTGCGACGGTTGCTACCATCGCGGTCAGCGCGCGCGGCTTTGCCGGCCGCCTCGCCCACGCGAAACCGGGTGCCGGCGCGCTCATTGTGCGCGGATTGGAAACGGCCGCCGCGCTCGCCATCATTTTTTTCGGCGTGGCGCTGCTCACCGGCTACATGGTGAGCGAGCGCATGGGGCTGTTCTAAGCGAAATCCTGCGGGGTGAGCGCGATCGGCTGGCCGTGCGGCGTGCGGTCGCAGGCGCGATCCCAGGCGTCGCGATAACGGCGCAGCGTCGCTTGCGTGCTGACGCCCTTCGCGGCGACCAGCCGTTCGAGCGTTGAAAGCCAATGCAGGTAATAAGTCTCGCCCGTGTCGGGATCACCCGCGCCTTGCGCGCGCTTGATTTCGGCGGCGAGCGCCGCCGCCCATTCGCTCCAGGTGAACACGCCGCTCGCGTTGAGCGCGAGCGCCATGGCGAAGGCCTGCGCTTCCCACGGCTCGCGGAAGACCGGCCCGTCGGCGTCGCGCGGAATGCTCGGCACTTCTCCAATCGCCTGTTGCGCGGCGGTGTTGTTCAAGCGGGCTCCAGATACGGTTCCCAAGCGTCGACCGATATGCGGGTCGTCGGATCGCCTTGCGCTCCCCACAGCTCGTCGCCGGTGAACACGACGGTATAGAGCCACTGCGGATTCTCGCCGGCGCCGGTGGCGTTGCTGTCCGGAAAAACGTGGAAGCCGATCACGCGCTCGACCGTGCCGAGGTGGCCGCGCACATAGCGCGGTAGCCGCGTGTGGGTGAGGGGATGGATATTCCGGGCGCGCACTTTGTCGCCGGGCTTGAACGCGGCCTGCGTGTTGGTCGGCCGCTCGGTTGGGCCGCCGCGATGCAGCACCTTGGCGACATCGTCGGGCGAGAGCGCGCGCGCGGGCTTGGCCGGCCGCAGTGGATGGCCGACAAGGATTTCGTCATCGCTGACGAGGTCGCGCTCCTTGAGCATGGTCTCCAGGGCCGCGAACCAGATCTGGTAATAACTCATCGACAGATATTCACCAGGATCGCGGTTCTCGCGCGCAAAGCGCGACATGTCGATGTTCCAGCCACCCGGCATGGCCATGGCGAGCGTCAGCGCGAAGGCGCGCTTCTCCCACCCGGAATGGAAGACCGGCTCGTTCGGCTCCGGCTCGACCGGGCCGAAGCCGTGGACGCCGCCCATGTCCTGCGCGCCGTTCATGGCTGCTTCGGCAAGCCGGTGCCGATCATGGAATCGCGGGTGACGAGGCTGGCGAGGCGCTCCTCGCTCCAGCCTTCGGTGCCGGGCGGCCGCATCGGCACGACGAGATAGCGAATTTCCGAGGTCGAATCCCAGACGCGGATCTCGGTGCCCGTCGGCAGCCTGACGCCGAAATCCTTGAGCACGCCGCGCGGATCGGCAACCGCGCGCGAACGGTAGGGTGCCGACTTGTACCACACCGGCGGCAGGCCGAGCACCGGCCAGGGATAACAGGAGCACAGCGTGCACACGACGATGTTGTGCAGCTTTGGAGTGTTCTCCAGCGCGACGATGTGCTCGCCCTGGCGGCCGGCATAGCCGAGCTCGGCGATGGCCGGCGTCGCGTTCTTGATGAGCCGCGCGCGATAGGCTGGGTCGACCCAGGCGCGGGCGACAACGCGAGCGCCGTTGCGCGGCCCAACCTTCTTCTCGTAGGTCTCGATCAACAGATCGAGCGCGGCCGGATCGACATAGCCCTTCTCGGTGAGCACGGTTTCCAACGCGCGCACGCGCAGCTGCGTTTCCGTGAGTTCGGAATGGTCGTGGTCGTCGTGTGCCATGCAACGAGTCTAGCCGAGACCGCCGGCTAATCCCACACCCCGGCGTGCAGCGCGGCGGCTTCGTCCTCCAAAAGCGGGCCGACCACCTCGACCTCGCGCTGGCCGGCGGCAAAGACCGTGCGGCAGGGCAGGTCGAGGGTCGGGTTATCGGCGTGGTTGCCGGTGATCGCCTTCAGCCGCTTTTCCGACAGTGCATAGACCACCCGCCCGACGCCGGCCCAATAAATCGCGCCCGCGCACATGGCGCAGGGCTCGGCCGAGGAGTAGAGCGTGCATCGCGCGAGCCACGCCGGTTCGTACGCCTTCGACGCGGCGGTCGCCAAGAGCCGCTCGGCGTGGCCGGTCATGTCGCGGTCGGGCATATAGCCGTTCTCGCATTCGAGGAGCACCTCGCCGTCGGGTCCCGCGAGCAGGGCGCCGAACGGATGATTGCCGTGCGCCATCGCCCGTTTCGCCACGTCGAAGCAGCGCTGTAACAGGGCTTCGTGCTTGTCGGTCATCCGTGGAATTTAACGAAGCGCCGTGCTTTGTGTCATCATCGACCAATGATCAGGTTCGCCGATCGAATCGACGCCCTGACGCGCCTTGTCGGCCGCGCCGTCGCTTGGCTCGCGCTCGCCATCGTGCTGTTGCAATTCGCGCTGGTGGTCGCGCGCTATGGCTTCGTCGCCGGCTCGGTGAAGCTTACCGAGGCGGTGATCTACGGGCAAGCCGCGCTGATCATGCTCGCCTGCGCCTGGACGCTCGGCGCCGGCGGTCATGTGCGGGTCGACGTGTTCTACGCGCATGCGAGCCCGCGGGCGCGGGCGCTGATCGATCTCCTCGGCAGCCTGCTGTTGCTGCTGCCCTTTGCGCTGCTGCTGCTCTATCTGTCGGTGCCCTACGCCGCGCGCTCCTGGGCGATTCTCGAACGCTCACAGGACATCGCCGGGCTGCCCTTCGTTTATCTGCTCAAGACGCTGATCCCAGCCTTTGCCGCACTGATGGCGCTGCAAGGCTTGGCGCAGGCGATCCGCGCCACGCAGGCGCTTCGCGCTCCGCCCGCCGCCCGGCAATGACAAGCCTCATGCTCGCCGAGACGCTCGCCCTTCTTCTTATCGCCGCCGTCATCATCGCGCTGATGGTCGGCTATCCGGTGGCGCTGACGCTCGCCGGCGTGTCGCTTGCCTTCGCCGCGCTTGGGCACATGCTTGGGGTCATGGATTTCGGCATCCTCGGCGCGCTGCCGCAGCGCATCTTCGGCATCGTCACCAACGAGGTGCTGCTGGCGGTGCCGCTCTTCGTGTTCATGGGCGTCATGCTCGAGCGCTCGCGCGTCGCCGGAGATCTGCTCGAGCGCATGGGGCGCCTGTTCGGCACGCTGCGCGGCGGGCTTGGCTTTTCCGTCGTCGTTGTCGGCGCGCTGCTTGCCGCCTCGACCGGCATTGTCGGCGCGACCGCCGTCACCATGGGGCTGATCGTGCTGCCGGCGATGCTCCGCCATGGCTACGATCCGCGGCTTGCCGCCGGCACGGTCGCAGCCTCCGCCACGCTGGCACAAATCATCCCGCCCTCGACGGTGCTGGTCGTGCTCGGCGACGCGCTCAACAACGCCTATCAGGCGGCGCAGCTCGCGCAGGGCAAATTCGCGCCGGGCATCGTTTCGGTCAGCGATTTGTTCGCCGGCGCCATCCTGCCCGGGCTGCTGCTGGTCGCGCTCTATCTCGGCTATCTCGTGGTCATGGCGATCTGGCGCCCGCAAAGCTGCCCGCCGGTCGTTGCGCGCGACGCCGCGAAGGGCAGCCTGATCGAGGCGCTGGTCGCGCCGCTCGCGCTCATCGTTGCCGTGCTCGGCTCGATCCTGTTCGGCATCGCCACGCCGACGGAAGCGGCCTCGATTGGCGCGGTCGGCGCCCTGCTGCTCGCCGCGCGCAAGGCTTCGCTCTTCGCGGTCTTGCCCCCGGTGGTCGACAAGACCACGCAGATTACCGCCATGATCTTCCTCATCCTCATCGGCGCGACGCTGTTCTCGCTGGTGTTCCGCGCGCTCGGTGGCGACGACATGGTGCACCGCGCGCTCGCCGACTTGCCGGGCGGCGCCGGCGGCGCGGTGCTGGTGGTGATGCTCGCCGTGTTCCTGCTCGGCTTCGTGATGGACGCCTTCGAGATCGTGTTCGTGGTGGTGCCGATCGTGGCGCCGGCGCTGCTCGCCATGCCCGGCGTCGATCCGGTCTGGCTCGGCATCATGCTGGCGGTGAATTTGCAGACCTCCTACATGCACCCCCCGCTCGGGCCGACGCTGTTCTATCTGCGCGGCGTCGCCCCGCCGGAGGTCACCACGCGGCACATCTATGTCGGCATCATTCCCTTCGTGCTGATCCAGCTCGTCGCGCTGGCGGTGCTGTGGTTCGCGCCGGGGCTTGCGACTGCCCTGCCGCATGCGCTTTATGGACCTTAATTTGTCATGGCCGGGCTTGTCCCGGCCATCCACGTCTTTGATGATGCGAGGAAAGAAAGGCGTGGATGCCCGGCACAAGGCCGGGCATGACGGGAACGAAATACCGGGAGAACAATGAAGGCTTCAGATTTGTTCGATCTCAAGGGCCGCGTGGCGCTGGTGACCGGCGCCTCGAGCGGCCTCGGCGTGCAGTTCGCGCGCGCGCTTGCCGACAACGGTGCCGCGGTTGCGGTGGTGGCGCGACGCATCGAGCGGCTCGGCGCGCTGAAGAAAGAAATCGAAGCGAAAGGCGGCAAAGCGATCGCCATCGAAGCCGACGTCACCGACCGCGCCGCCATGGCGCGCGCCTTCGATGCCGCTGAGAAAGCCTTCGGTACCGTCACCGTCCTCGTCAACAATGCCGGTGTCGCGCAGGGCGCGCTGCGCGCGACCGAGGTCTCGCCGGAGGAATGGCGCCGCGTGCTGGCGATCGACCTCGACGCCGTGTTCTATTGGACGCAAGAAGCCGCGCGCCGCATCCTGGCCGCGAAAGCGCGCGGTTCGATCATCAATATCGCCTCGGTGCTGGGCCTCGCCGTCGCCAAGGGCGCGGTCGCCTATGCCGTCGCCAAAGCCGGCGTGGTGCAAGTCACCAAGGCGCTGGCGCTCGAACTCGCCTTCAAGGGCGTGCGCGTCAACGCCATCGCGCCCGGCTGGTTCGTCACTGAGATCAACGACGACTACCTCACCGGCGAAGCTGGCGCCGCCATCAAGCGCGAGATCCCGATGGGCCGCTTCGGCAATGCCGGCGATCTCGACGGCGCGCTGCTGCTGCTCGCTTCCGACGCCGGCGCCTACATCACCGGCGCCACCATCGTGGTCGATGGCGGGCAGGTGGTGCAGATCAAGGGGTAGGGATATGGACTTCACCCTCTCGTCCGAACACGAAGACATCCGCCTGCGCGTGCGCGCCTTCATCGAGAAGGAGGTGCTGCCGCTCGAGGCTGATCCGCAGAATTTCTCCGAGCACGAGAACATCCCGGAAGAGCGCCTCAAGCCGGTGCGCGAGAAAGCCAAGAAGGCCGGCTTATGGGCACCGCAATCGCCGAAGGAGTTCGGCGGCATGGCGCTGCCGATCGTCGCGTGGGCGGCGATCTACGAGGAAGCCGCGCGCTCGATCTTCGGCCCGCTCGCCATCAACTGCATGGCGCCGGACGACGGCAATATGAACCTGTTGTCCAAGGTCGGCACACCGGCACAGAAGGAATGGTTCCTCAGGCCCATCGTCGAAGGCAAGGTGCGGTCCTCTTTCGTGATGACCGAGCCGCATCCCGGGTCCGGCTCCGATCCTGGAATGATGCTGACGCGCGCGGAGAAGAAGAACGACCGCTACGTCATCCGCGGCCGCAAATGGTTCATCACCGGCGCCGACGGCGCCGCGCATTTCATCCTGATCGCACGCACCTCGGATGATGCGCGGCGTGGCCTCACCGCGTTCCTCTATCACAAGGGCCAGCCCGGCTGGCGCATCGTGCGCCGCATCCCGATCATGGGGCCGGAGGAGCACGGCGGTCACTGCGAGCTCGAGTTCGATGGGCTCGAGGTGCCCATGGAAAACGTGCTGATGAACGAGGGCGACGGCCTACGCGTGACGCAGATCCGTCTCGGCCCGGCGCGGCTCACGCATTGCATGCGCTGGCTCGGCTGGGCCAAGCGCTGCATGGAGATCGCGCAGGACTACGTGGCAAAGCGCGAAGGCTTCGGCATCAAGCTCGCCGACCGCGAGTCGATCCAGATCAAGCTCGGCGAGGTCGCGCACCAGATCGAGATCGGTCGATTGCTCACCATGCATGCCGCCTGGAAGCTCGACCAGGGCTCGCGCGCGCGCAAGGAAGTGTCGATGGCCAAGGTCTCGGTCGCCGATACGCTGCACAACGCCGCCGACGTCGCCATCCAGCTCAACGGCGCGCGCGGCTATTCCAAGGACACTATCCTCGAATGGATCTACCGCGCGGCGCGCGCCGCGCGCCTCGTCGACGGCGCCTCGGAAGTGCATAAGATGGTGCTCGCGCGCTTCATGCGCGAGGAAGGCCGCGACTTCTGGCGCTGGGGGTAGGGCGAGGGGCGGCGCAACGCGCGGTGACCTCTTCTCCCCCCTTTCAGAGAGAGGTTTGAAAAATCACGGCGCGCCGGGCGGCGCCTGGTGCACTTCGACGACGTTGCCGTCGGGATCGTAGAAGAAGATCTGCTTCCAGCCGGTCATCGCCCAGTCGCCGAAGTCGGAATATTTAATGCCCTTGGCGTCGAGCCGCTTCTTGAAGGCGTCGAGATCGTCGGTGCGGAAGGCGATGTGGCCGCGCTCGACCGGGTTGACCACCTTGCCGGTACGGAAGCCGATGTCCATGTCCTTCTCGGCGATGTGCATCTGCATGGCGCCGTCGGTGACGAAGGCGACGTCGCCGGGATAGCCCTGATCCCTGATCCGATTGACGCCCATGCCCGGGATCGTCCGCATGTCGAGCACGTCGCGATAAAACGCATCCATCGCCTTGACGTCGGTCGTGGCGAAGTTGACGTGATGCAGTTTGAGCTTCATGGCGATCGCCGTGGGCCGCGACGCGCGATCAGTTCCGGTAGCTGCGGTCTTTCTCGTCGAGAATGCGCAAGTAGGCCGCCCAGTCGGCTGCGCCGCGACCGGCGTCGTGGTGCTGGTACTGCTCGGCGGTTTTGGCGCACACCTCGGGCGGAATCTCGATCAGCTCCTTGCCGGTCGCCTCCATCATCAATTGGATGTGCGCGGCTTCCAGAAGGTGCGACATCAGCACGAAAGCCTCGCGCACCGTCTTGCCGACGGTGAGCATGCCGTGGTTGCGCATGATCATGGCGCGGTTGTTGCCCAGATCGCGGTTGATGCGCTCGCGCTCGCCAAAGCCCTCGGTGATGCCCTCATAGGCGTGGTAGCCGATGCGCTGGTAGAAGCGGATCGCCGGCTGCGACAGCATGCGCAGGCCCTCTTTCAGGCCGGAGAAAGCCATGCCGACTTCCGTGTGCACGTGCAGCGCGCAATTGACGTCTGGCCGCGCGGCGAGCACGCCGCCGTGCAGCGTGAAGCCCGGTCGGTTGACGCCCGCCTTCTCGTCGAGGTCCTCGTCCATGCTCACCTTCACCAAGTTGGACGCGGTGACCTCGGTGTAGAGCAGCTCGTGGCGTTTCATGAGAAAGTTGCGCGGCTCGCCGGGCACGCGCATGGAGGCATGGTTGTAGATCACGTCGTCCCAGCCGTAATGGGCGACCAGCCGGTAGACGGCGGCGAGATCGACCCGCGCCTGCCACTCGGCGTCGGACATCGTATGGTGTGAAATCTTGGCGACCTTGGCGGGTTTGTTCATCGGCGCATCTCCCTGAATGCAAGTTCTAGCACATCGCGCATCGCGCCGGTATAGACAGCGGCACATGGTGAACTCGATCAAAATCCGCATGGGCGGTTACGGCCCGCCCACAACCGGTTTTTCCAAGGCGCTGACATTCATTGGCGACAAATTGCGCGCCGCGTGCGGCGATCGCCTCGCCATCGATACCGTCTTCAACATCATGGATCATGGCCACAAGGCCGAGGACATTCTGACGCTGGTCGAGAGCGGCGAGATCACACTCGGCTATCAGTCGTCGAGCTACTTGACCGACCGCGTGCCCGAGCTCGGTTTCGTCGACCTGCCATTCCTGTTCGCCAATAACGCACAGGCGCGCGCGGCGATGGATGGCGCGCTGGGCGACTTTCTCGCACGCAAAACCGAGGAACGCGTCGACTATCGCATCCTCGGCTGGTTCGAAAACGGTTTCCGCCACATCTCTAATGGACTGCGCCCGGTGCACGCCCCGGCTGATCTGAAAGGTATGAGGATCCGCGTGCTGCCGAGCGACATCCAGAAGCGCACCTTCGATTTGCTCGGCGCGGTGGCGCTGCGCATGGACCTCACCGAAGCCATCGCCATGATCAAGGCCGGAACGTTGGACGCGCAGGAAAATCCGCTCGCCAATACGGTCACCTACGGCGTGCACAAATTCCACAAATTCCACACGCTGACCTCGCATTTCTACATTTCGCGGCCGATCTTCCTGCATCGCGCAGCCTTCGACGCCTGGCCGCGCGATCTTCAGGACGCCATGCGCGCCGCGGTGACGGAAGCGGTTGCCTTCCAGCGCAAGCTTGCCGTCGAGGAACACGAGCAATCGCGCAAGATCATCGAGCAGGCCGGCTGCGAGATCGTCGAACTGACTGCTGCCGAGCATGACAAGTTCGTCGCCGCCGTGCAGCCGCTCATCGCCGACGCGCGTCAGATGTATGCCGAGGAAATGTTCAAGCTTGTGCCGAGGTCTTAACCAAGCCGAAAGCATAACGCGGTCGGCATAATTCGAAGGTTTACGCCGCCGAAACCACTCTCTTGTAGAGAGCGGCGATGCATTCCTTCATTCGACGCCCGATCGCGCTCGCCTTGCGCGGCCTTTGCAAGCGTTTCGATCGCCCGGCGGTCGACGCGCTCGATCTCACCGTCTATGGCGGCGAGTTCTATGCGCTGGTCGGCCCGAACGGCGCCGGCAAGACGACCACCTTGCGCATGGTCGTCGGCCTACTCAAGCCGGATGCCGGGTCGATCGAGATCGATGGCATCGACGCGCTCAGCCGTCCGGAAGCCACCAAGCAGATCACCGCCTGGCTCTCCGACGAGCCGATGATCTACGACAAGCTTACCCCTTACGAATATCTCGAATTCGTCGCCGGGCTCTGGCAGATCGAGGCAAAGCCAGCCGAAGCGCGTGCGCGAGAATTGATCGACTGGCTCGGCCTCGGTCCGCACGCGCATGAGCGCTGCGAGGGTTTCTCCCGCGGCATGCGGCAGAAGGTGGCGCTCGCCGGCGCGCTCGTGCACGACCCCAAGCTCATCATCCTCGATGAGCCGCTGACCGGGCTCGATGCCGGCTCGGCGCGGCAGGTCAAGAACGTGCTGCGCGAGCGTGTCGCCGCCGGCGGCACCGTCATCATGACCACGCATATCCTCGAGGTCGCCGAGCGCATGGCCGACCGCATCGGCGTCATCGCTCACGGCCGGCTGATTGCCGAGGGCACGCTCGACGAATTGCGCCTGCGCACCGGCGGCTCGGTGACCAGTCTGGAGGACACTTTCCTCGCGCTGGTCGCCAACGAGGCTGCGTGAGCCAAGCCGCCATCCAACACGCCGTCATTCCGGGACGCGCCGAAGGCGCGGACCCGGAATCCATAACCCCTGCTGCGGCGTATGGATTCCGGGCTCGCCGCTGCGCGGCGCCCCGGAATGACCGGGCGAGATCGTGAGCCAAACCGCCACATTGACCTGGCTCGCCGGCCACGAGCTCAAGCTCGGCTGGCGCGACTGGACCGCGCTGATCCACCGCCGCAAGCGCAAGGCGGTGATCGCGCTCCTTGTGTTCGCGGCCTTCATGCATGTCTTCGCCTACTGGATCGTCAAACGCTACGCCGACGCCAACGTCGCTCCCGACACCGCGACGCTCGTCGGCGTCACCGGCACCTTGGTGCTGTCCTGGTCGCTCTTGTTGTCGCAAGCGATGGAGTCGGTGACACGCGCCTTCTATGCGCGTTCCGATCTCGACCTCATCCTCACCTCACCGGTGTCGGCGCGTAAAATCTTCGCCGTGCGCATGGCGCGCATCGCCGCCGGCTCGGTCATGATCGCGGTGTTGCTCGCCACGCCCTTCATCAACGTGCTGGCGCTGCTCGGCGGCGCGCGCTGGCTCGCTGCCTATGGCGTAGTCGCCAGCATGGGTGCGATGGCGACGGCGGTCGGCCTCGCCATGACCATCGCACTGTTCCGCCTGGTCGGCGCCAAGCGCACGCGGCTGATCGCACAGATCGTGGCCGCGGTTGTCGGCGCCGCCTTCGTCATCGGTTTGCAGATTGCGGCGATTTTCTCCGGTGGTACGCTGTCGCGCTACACGGCCCTGCAGTCGCAATGGATGCTGTCGCACGTGCCCGACACGGCGAGCGCCTTCTGGTGGCCCGCGCACGCCGCGCTCGGCGATCTTGGAGCGCTCCTTAAGGTCGTTGCGATTAGCGTCGCCGTGCTCGGCCTCGCCATCACGATATTCTCTCGCCGCTTCGGCGAACACGCCATGGCGGCGGCCGGCGTGTCCTCGTCCATCGTCCGCCAAGGCCGCTGGCGCGGCTTCCGCCGACGCTCGCAGGAGCGCGTGTTGCGGCAGAAGGAATGGACGCTGCTCAAGCGCGATCCGTGGCTGATATCGCAGACGCTGATGCAGATCCTTTATCTGCTGCCGCCGGCGCTGCTGCTGTGGGTGACGTTCCGCGATGGCACCGACGCCTATGTCGTGCTGATCCCGGTGGTGGTGATGGCGGCGGGCCAGCTCGCCGGCGGCCTGGCCTGGCTGACTATTTCGGGCGAGGACGCGCCCGATCTCGTTGCCAGCGCGCCGATCGCTCCACGTCGCGTGCTGCAGGCGAAGATCGAGGCGGTGATCGGCATCATCGCGCTCATCTTTGCGCCTTTGGCCGCCGTGCTCGCCTTCAACTCCATTTTTGCCGCCGCGGTCGCGATGCTTGGTGTTCTGGCGGCGGCGGCGGCCAGCACGATGATCCAGCTTTGCTTCCGCGTGCAAGCCAAGCGCAGCCAGTTCCGCCGCCGGCAGACGTCATCGCGCCTCGCTACGTTTGCGGAAGCCTTCTCATCGATTGCCTGGGCCGCGACTGCGGCGCTGGCAGCCTCGGAAAGCTGGTTCGCGTTTGCTCCGGCGGCGGTTGCCATTGCGATTCTCGCCGCCGTGCGCTTGATCGGTGGGTCGCGCGCCTGAGCGCTGCCTTTGCGCCAAAATGCGCTGGGTCGGGCGTTACGGGCAATTTCCTTGCCGGTCGCCCGCCTCCGCCGAAATGAACGCATGCATTTGAGCGCATAGGCCTTATCTGCTTGGAGCCGTGCCCCGCTCTGGCTTATATGATAAGCCCAGGGCGGCTGTTACGTTCGGACCATAAGGGCCCGCATGACGCTTCGACCCGTCAGCCTCGACGACAAGTATGATCTGGCGCAGGACCGCGTGCTGGTCACCGGCTATCACGCGCTGATCCGCGCGCTGCTGATGCAGAAGGAAGGTGACCGCCGCGCCGGCCTCAACACCGGCGGCTACGTTACCGGATATCGCGGCTCGCCGCTCGGCGGCCTCGACCAGCAGATGATGCGGGCTGGCCGCTTTCTCGCGGCCGCCGACGTCAAGTTCCAGCCGGGACTGAACGAGGAGCTGGCCGCCACGGCGCTTTGGGGCTCGCAGCAGGCCGAGCTGCGCGGCGAGGGCAAGTTCGATGGCGTGTTCGGGCTCTGGTACGGCAAGGGGCCTGGCGTCGACCGCTCCGGTGATGTCTTCCGCCACGCCAACCTCGCCGGCACCTCCAAGCACGGCGGCGTCCTCGCGTTGATGGGCGACGATCACACGGCGGAATCGTCCACCACCGCGCACCAGTCGGAGTTCCATTTCGTCGATGTGATGATGCCGATCCTCAATCCCGCCGGGGTGCAGGAGATCATCGACTACGCGCTCTACGGCTGGGCCATGTCGCGCTTCACCGGCGCCTGGACCGCGCTCAAATGCATGCACGAGACGGTCGAATCGACCGGCGTCGCCGACGGCCGTGTCGAGCGCGTGCAGATCGTCACGCCGACCGATTTCACGATGCCGGAAGGCGGGCTCAATATCCGTCTGGTCGACAATTTCCTCGCTCAGGAAGCGCGCCTGCACGAATATAAGCGCGACGCGATGTTGGCGTTTCTGCGCGCCAACCGGCTCAACCACGTCATCACCTCGGGCGGGCGCAATCCCAAGGTCGGCATCGTCACCACCGGCAAAGCCTATCTCGACGTGCGCCAGGCGCTCGACGAGCTCGGCATTGACGAGGTCAAGTGTAACGATCTCGGCCTGCGCCTGTTCAAGATCGGTTGCGTCTGGCCGATCGGACGCCAAGAGCTCGCCGACTTCGCCAAGGGTCTCGACCTCATCATCGTGGTCGAGGAGAAGCGCTCGCTGATCGAGGTGCAGGTGCGCGAGGAATTGTATGGCACCGCCAACCAGCCCATCTGCATCGGCAAGAAGGACGAGCAGGGCAATTGGCTGTTCCCGGTCAAGGGCGCGCTCGATCCCAACGACGTCGCCATCGCCATCGGCGAGCGGTTGTTACGCTATGGCGCCAACGAAGAGCTCGCCGCCAACGTCGCGCGGCTCAAAGGCGCGCAGCGCGCGCTCGCCGAGACCACGGACGTCGCCGTGCGCATTCCCTATTTCTGCTCCGGCTGCCCGCACAACACCTCGACCCGCGTGCCGGAAGGCAGCCGCGCCTATGCCGGCATCGGTTGCCACTTCATGGCACAATGGATGGAGCGCAAGACGCTCGGCTACACGCAGATGGGCGGCGAGGGGGCAAACTGGATCGGTGAGGCGCCGTTTTCGACACGCGACCACGTGTTCCAGAACCTCGGCGACGGCACCTATAACCACTCCGGCTATCTCGCCATCCGCGCCGCCATCGCGAGCGGCGTGAAAATGACCTACAAGATTCTTTTCAACGACGCGGTGGCGATGACCGGCGGGCAAGCCAACGACGGCGGTCTCACCGTGCCGCAAATCGCTGCGCAGGTGGCGGCTGAAGGCGCAAGCCGCGTGGTCGTCGTTTCCGACGAGCCCTGGAAATATCCGAAAGATACCGAGTGGCCGCATGGGTTGACCCTGCACCACCGCGAGGAGCTCGACGCTATTCAGCGCGAGCTCACCACCGTGTCCGGCGTGTCCGTGCTCATCTACGACCAGACCTGCGCCGCCGAGAAGCGCCGCCGGCGCAAGCGCGGCGCGTTTCCCGATCCGGACAAACGCGTGGTCATCAACGATCTCGTCTGCGAGGGCTGCGGTGACTGCGGCGTCAAATCGAACTGCGTTTCGGTACAGCCGCTGGAGACCGAATGGGGCCGCAAGCGCACTATCGACCAGTCGAGCTGCAACAAAGACTATTCCTGCCTCAACGGCTTCTGCCCATCCTTCGTCACCGTGCACGGCGCCAAGCTGAAGAAGGGCGAGAGCGTCGCTGAGCCGTCTGACTGGCCGGCGTTGCCGGCAGCGAGCCTACCGCTCAGCAATCATCCTTACAGCATCATCGTCACCGGCATCGGCGGTACAGGCATCGTCACTATCGGCGCCATCATCGCCATGGCCGCCCATCTCGAGGGCAAGGGCGTCGGCGTCATCGACATGGCGGGCCTGGCGCAGAAGGGCGGGGCGGTATTCAGCCACATCCGCATCGCCAATACGCCGGACGACATCCATGCTATCCGTGTTGCTGCCGGCGGCGCCGACCTCGTGCTCGGCGGCGACATGGTGGTGGCGGGCGCCAAGAAAGTGTTGTCCGCAATCAAGCCCGGCAATACCCGTGTTGTGATGAACACCGCGGAGTTTCTGCCGGGCGACTTTACCCGCAACGCCGACTTCTCGCTGCCGACCGAGCGCCTGAAACGCGCCATCGGCGGCGCCGCTGGGCGCGACCGCAGTCACTTCATCGATGCCGGCCGCTTGGCGACGGCGCTGCTCGGCAATTCGATCGGCGCCAACATGTTCATGCTCGGCTATGCCTATCAGCTCGGTGCACTACCGCTTTCCGCCGAGGCAATCGAGAAGGCGATCGAGATGAACGGCGAAGCGGTGCCGATGAACGTCGCCGCCTTCCGTTACGGCCGCCGCGCCGCGGTCGACGCGAAAGCGGTCGAGTCGCTGGTCAAGCCGCAGCCCGCGCAGGACAACGACGCGCTCAAGCTGTCGCGATCCTTTACCGAGACCGTCGACCGGCGTGTTGCTTTTCTCGCTGCTTACCAGAACAAGCGCTACGGCGAACGCTATCGTCGGTTGGTGGAGAAAATGCGCGCGGTCGAAGCGGAGAAGGCGCCTGGTCAATGCGGGCTCGCCGAGGCGGTCGCGCGTTATCTGTTCAAGCTGATGGCCTACAAAGACGAATACGAGGTCGCGCGACTTTATGCCGACACCAATTTCATCGAGCGCGTGAAATCCTCATTCGACGGCGATCTGCGTTTCGAATTCCATCTCGCCCCGCCGCTGCTGGCGCGCAAGAACGCGTCGACCGGCGAGCCGAAGAAGATGTCGTTCGGGCCGTGGATGCTGAAGACATTCGGCGTCCTTGCCAAATTCAAGTTCTTGCGCGGCACGCCGCTCGATCCCTTTGGCTACGGCGCCGAGCGGCGCACCGAGCGCAAGCTGATCGCGGACTATGAGGCATTGCTTGCGACCATCGCTGCCGAGCTGACCCCCGCCAATCACACCATTGCCGTCGCACTTGCCGCAATTCCCGAGAAAATCCGTGGGTTTGGACCAGTCAAACAGCGCCATCTGGCTGCCGCCAAGGCCGAGGAGACTGAATTGCGTGCGCAATTCCAGGCCGGGGCCGAACCATTTCTCAAGGCTGCCGAATAATTTAGCTCAAAGCCTGCGACCAACGGCCAACCCCCAAAGGCTTGACCGTCCTTCGGCGGTGTTTTCTTATCCCGCCCAACAAGTTCGCCCAGGAAGGCGGCGAGGGGTCTTTGGCGGCGCTAAGCCAGGGCGCGGCCGATTGGGAGGATGAAGCTGTGGCGCCGAACGCCGCCGCGCAGGCGGACACATTTGCCAGGCTATTGATCCGTAATGCCGAATTGTTCGGCGCGCGGCCCGCAATGCGGCACAAAGACCTCGGCATCTGGCAGACCTGGACCTGGTCGCAGGTGCTGGAGATCGTGCGCGCCTACGCGGTCGGCCTGCATCGTCTTGGCCTCACGCGCGGCGAGACCATCGCCATCGTCGGCGGCAATCGCCCGAAACTCTATTGGTCGGTGATGGCAGCACAAATGCTCGGCGCCGTGCCGGTCCCGGTCTATGCCGACGCGGTCGCCGACGAACTTGCTTTTGTTCTTGCGCATGCCGAGGTGCGATTTGCCGCCGTCGAAGATCAGGAACAAGTCGACAAAATCCTGTCGGTGATCGATCGCCTGCCGAAGCTCGAGCAGATGGTCTACGACGAGCGGCGCGGCTTGCGCGACTACGACCACAGCCGCATGCAGCCGATCGAGGCCATTATTGCCGAGGGCCGCAAGGCATTGGCCGACGATCCGAGCGTCGCGCAATGGCTCGATCGTGAGATTGCCGCCGGCAAAGGCTCCGATCCATCCATCATCCTCTACACCTCGGGCACCACCGGCCAGTCCAAGGGCGTGGTGCTGACCGGTGAGCGTTCGATCGCCGCGGCCGCCGACACCGTTGCGTTCGACAAGCTGACCGAAAAGGACGTAGCGCTTGCTTATCTGCCGCTCGCCTGGGTCGGCGATCACTACCTCAATTATTGCCAGGGCATGGTCGCGGGCTTCTGCACCGCCTGCCCAGAAAATCCCGACACGGCGATGGCCGATCTGCGCGAGATCGGGCCCACTTTCTATTTCGCGCCGCCGCGCACGCTCGAGCTTTTGCTCACCCGTGTGATGATCCGCATGGAGGACGCCGGCTTTCTCAAGCGCAAGCTATTCCACTATTTCATCGGCGTCGCGCGCAAATACGGCGAGCGCATCCTCAACGGCGACGCGGTGCCGCTCACCGGGCGGCTGCTCTATTCGCTCGGCAACATCCTGGTGTATGGGCCGCTGAAGAACGTGCTTGGCTTCTCTAACGTGCGCGTCGCCTATACCGCCGGCGAGGCGATCGGCCCCGACCTGTTCGCCTTTTATCGCTCGATCGGGCTCAACCTGAAACAGCTCTACGGGCAGACCGAAGCCTTCCTCTACGTCACCGCGCAGCCGAACGGCGCGATCTATTCCGACACCGTGGGACCGGCCTGTCCCAACGTCGACATCAAGATCGCGGAGAACGGCGAGGTCTTGTTCAAATCGCCCGGCATGTTCGCCGGTTATTTCAAGGACGCCGCCAAAACCGCGGAGGCGATGACGCCGGACGGCTATGTGAAGACCGGGGACGCCGGCTTCTTCGACGAGAAGACCGGCCACTTGAAGATCATCGACCGCGCCAAGGACGTGGGCCGCTTGAACGACGGCACGTTGTTCCCGCCGAAATATATTGAGAACAAACTCAAGTTCTTCCCCAACATCCGCGAGGCGGTGGCATACGGTGACCAGCGCGATTTCGTCGCCGTCATGATCAATATCGACCTCACTGCGGTCGGCAGCTGGGCTGAGCGCAACAACGTGATCTACGGCTCCTACCAGGAGCTCGCCGGCCATCCGTTGGTTTACGACATGATCGAGAAGCACGTGGCACAGGTGAATCGCGACCTTGCCGCCGACAAAGTCATGGCCGGCGCGCAGATCAAGCGTTTTCTCATCCTGCACAAGGAGCTTGATGCCGACGACGGTGAGCTCACGCGCACGCAGAAGGTGCGGCGCGGCTACATCGCCGAGCGCTACGCGCCGCTGGTGACCGCGCTCTATGACGGCTCCAAGGAAGCCGACATCGCGACCGAGGTGACCTTTGAGGATGGCCGCAAAGGCGTCATCAAGGCGCGGGTGCAAATCCACGACATGCAGACGGTGCCGGCTGCCGCCGCGCTGGAGAAGGCGGCATGAGGGCCCCCGGCGGACCCGAGGTCGCGGCCGGCGAGGTGCTGCTCTCGGTGGAAAATGTCTCGCTGTCGTTCGGCGGCGTCAAAGCGGTGAGCGAAGTGTCCTTCGACATCCGCAAGGGCGAAATCCGCGCCATCATCGGTCCGAACGGCGCCGGTAAGACCTCGATGCTCAACGTCATCAACGGCTTCTACCACCCGCAGGAGGGCCGCATCACCTTCAAAGGGCAGGCGCGTGCGAGCATGCGGCCGTACGATGCCGCGCGCGGCGGCATCGCTCGCACCTTCCAAAACGTCGCCCTGTTTCGCGGCATGACCGCGCTCGACAACATCATGGCCGGGCGCACTTTGAAGATGCATCGAGGCTTTTTCTGGCAATTGCTGCGCTTTGGGCCGGCGCTGCGCGAGGAGGTCGAGCATCGTCATTTCGTCGAGGAGATCATCGACTTCCTCAGAATCCAGGAGATCCGCCGGGTGCCCGTCGGCCGGCTGCCATATGGCTTGCAGAAGCGCGTCGAGCTCGGCCGTGCGCTCGCCATGGAGCCGGAACTGCTGCTGCTCGACGAGCCCATGGCCGGCATGAACCTCGAAGAGAAGGAAGACATGTCGCGCTTCGTGCTCGATGTGAACGACCATTTCGGCATCACCATCGCGTTGATCGAGCACGACATGGGAGTCGTCATGGATCTTTCCGACCGCGTGGTGGTGCTCGACCACGGCATCAAGATCGCCGACGGCACACCCGATGAGGTCAAGCACGACCAGGCGGTGATCGACGCCTATCTCGGCGTGGCGCACTAGGGACGGAGCGATGCACCTCCTCTACCAGATCTTCATCGACCCCTTCGTGCAGATGGGCGCGGCGCCCGACCTCTTCGCGCAAACACTCTGGGAGGGGCTGGTCTCCGGCGTGCTCTACGCGCTGATCGCGCTCGGCTTTGTGCTGATCTTCAAGGCCTCCGGCGTGTTCAACTTCGCGCAGGGCATCATGGTGGTGTTCGCGGCGCTGACGCTGGTCGGCTTGTACAACGCCGGCGTGCCGGCGTTCCTGGCGCTCGCGCTGACCATCGTGGTGATGTACGGGCTTGCCTTTGCGGTCGAGCGGGCGGTGCTGCGGCCGCTGGTCAACCAGCCCGACATCATCCTATTCATGGCGACATTCGGGCTGACCTACATCCTCATCGGCTTTGGCGAGTTGGTGTTCGGCGGCGATCCCAAGGTGATGATCTCCGAGCAGCTCTTGCTTCCGAGCGGCTCCTACAACATTCCGTTCTTCGGCGGTTTCGTGCAGATGCAGAAGATCGACATCGCAGCGGCGATCCTCGCCTCGCTGATGGTCCTGGTGCTCGGTGTGTTCTTTCAGAAGACCCGCATCGGGCGCGCGTTGCGCGCGGTCGCCGACAGCCATCGCGCGGCGCTCTCGGTCGGCATTTCACTCGAATATATCTGGGTCATCGTCTGGTTCGCCGCCGGGATCGTGGCGCTGGCCACCGGAATCATGTGGGGCGCCCGTTCCAACGTCTCCTTTGCGCTGGAAATCATCGCCCTGAAGGCGCTGCCGGTGCTGATCCTCGGCGGCTTCACCTCGATTCCCGGCGCCATCGTCGGCGGCGTCATCATCGGAATCGGCGAAAAGCTCGGCGAATTCTATTGGGGCCCGCTGTTCGGCAGCGGCATCGAGTCCTGGCTCGCTTATGTCATCGCGCTGATCTTCCTGTTGTTCCGCCCACAGGGCTTGTTCGGCGAAAAGATCATCGAACGAGTCTGAACCATGCTTTACCGCGAAGCCGGCCAGTTCAAGACGACCTACGAAGCCGACCAGGCCTCGTTCCCGATCCGGCAGGACCAGATCGGCATCGTGCTCATCCTGCTCGCGGCCTTCATCCTGGTGCCGCTGCTCGCTTCGAATTTTGTCATCGATTCGATTCTGACCCCTGTACTGGTGATGTCGCTCGCCGCCATTGGGCTCAATCTGCTCACCGGCTATACCGGCCTGTTGTCGCTCGGTACCGGCGGCTTTATGGGGGTCGGCGCTTTCGCCTGCTACAAGCTCACGACATTCTTCCCCGGCGTCAACATCATCATCCTGATTGTCTGCTCGGGCTTCGTCGCGGCGGCGGCGGGCATCGTGTTCGGTCTGCCCAGCCTGCGCATCAAAGGTTTCTACTTGGCGGTCGCGACGCTTGCCTCGCAGTTCTTCCTGTCATGGTGCTTCATCCGCATCCCCTGGCTTTACAATTACAATATCTCGGCCTCGATCGAGGTGCCGACGCGCACGCTATTCGGCATCCCGGTGACCGGTCCGACCGCGACGCCGGTTACGCGCTATCTGATCGTGCTCGCGATCGTGGCGGTGATGACCTGGCTCGCCTCCAATCTGATCCGCGGCCGCATCGGGCGCACCTGGATGGCGGTGCGCGACATGGATATCGCCGCCGAGCTGATGGGTATCCAACTCTACCCAACCAAGCTGCTGTCTTTCGCGGTGTCGTCGTTCTACTGCGGCGTCGCCGGCGCGATGCTGGTGTTCCTCTACCTCGGCAATGCCGAGTCCGAGAGCTTCAACATCAACCAGTCCTTTCTGGTGCTGTTCATGGTGATCATCGGCGGCCTCGGCAGCCTGCTCGGCTCTTTCCTCGGCGCCGGGCTGATCTGGGGGCTGCCGATCGTGCTGCGCCAACTCCGGGACGGCTTGGGCCTGCCATTGACCGCGGCGAACGTCGAGCACCTCACGTTCATGGTGCTGGGCGCGCTTATCATCCTATTCCTGATCGCCGAGCCGGCCGGATTGGCCCGGTTGTGGCAGATCGGCAAACAGAAACTCAGGGTGTGGCCTTTCCCCTACTGACAGGGCACACTTGACCCAATTCCCCTGCCTGGGGCTATGACCGGGTAAGGAGATACCCCTCGGATGCGAGGGGAACGAAAAGCCGGGGCGCAGGCGCCGGCGAAAGAAAAAGGGAGAAACACAATGCGCTTGAAACATCTGGTTCTCGGCGCGGCGATCGCGAGCTTGGTGGGTGGCTCCGTCCTGATCTCGCAAGCCTCGGCTGAAACCTTCATACCACTGTTCACCTACCGGACCGGTCCGTTCGCGAATTCGGGAATTCCGATCGCCAATGGCATGCATGACTATCTCAGCATGCTGAACGCGCGCGACGGCGGCATTAACGGCTCCAAGCTCGTCGTCGAGGAGTGCGAGACCGGCTATAAGAACGAGAAAGGCGTCGAGTGCTACGAGAGCCTCAAGAGCAAGCACCCGGCGGTGATCTCGCCTTATTCGACCGGCATCACGCTGGCGCTCATTCCGAAGGCGGCTGTCGACCATATTCCGGTCCTGTCCATGGCCTACGGCCTCTCCGCCTCCGCGGTCGGCAAGGACTTCCCGTGGATCTTCAATCCACCCTCGACCTACTGGGACGGCCTCTCCATCGTGCTGCGCTATATCGCCGAAAAGGAAGGCGGCCTCGACAAGCTCAAGGGCAAGACCATCGGCTACATCTACTTCGACGGCGGCTACGGTCTCGAGCCGGTGCCGCTGCTTGAGCAGTTCGCCAAGGATTACGGCTTCAACGTGAAGAAGTATCCGGTGCCGCCGGCCGACATGCAGAACCAGTCGGGCATCTGGCTCAGCGTACGCCGCGACCGTCCGGACTGGATGATCATGTGGGGCTGGGGCGCCATGAACCCGACCGCGGTGCAGGAAGCCGCCAAGACCGGCTACAAGATGGACCACTTCATCGGCATCTGGTGGTCCGGCAGCGAGGACGACGCGCGTCCGGCCGGCCCCGCCGGCAAGGGTTATCTCTCGCTCAACTTCAACGCGGTCGGCACCAACTTCAAGGCGATCCAGGACATCGAGAAGCTGGTGATCGACAAGGGCAACAGCCAGACGCAGAAGGATAAGGTCGGCGAGAACTTCTATAACCGCGGCGTGATGAACGCCGTGGTGATCTCCGAGGCCATCCGCAACGCGCAAAAAATCACCGGCAAAAAGGATATCACCGGAGACGAAATGCGCCGCGGCTTGGAGACGCTGCAGATCTCGGCGGAGCGTTGGAAGGAAATCGGGCTGCCCGGGTTCGCCGCGCCGATCGACGTGACCTGCGACGATCACAACGGCCACCACTCGGCCTATGTGCAGCAATGGGACGGCACCAAATGGGTCAAGGTCTCCGACTGGATCGCGCCCATGAAGGACAAGGTTATTCCGCTGCTCGACAAGGCGGCCGCCGACTACGTCAGCAAGAACGCCGGCTGGCCCAAGCGCACCGAGGCTTGCGACAAGTCGTCGTAACGGAACGCGCCCCGAAAAAAGCGTCCTCTCCCCGTTCGCGGGGAGAGGTTTCCTTATCGGAAGTCCGCCTATGTCCGCAGTCGAGCACCCGGCCGCAACGTCCGCCACGGAGAAGATCCTCTCGGTGCATAACATCGAGGTGATCTACAGCCACGTCATCTTGGTGCTCAAAGGCGTCTCGCTCGAAGTGTCGAAAGGCGGCATCGTGGCGCTGCTCGGCGCCAATGGCGCCGGCAAGACCACCACGCTGAGGGCGATCTCCAACCTGCTGCACGCCGAGCGCGGCGAGGTTACCAAGGGTTCGATCGTGTTCGACGGCGCCGAGGTGCAGGACCTCTCGCCGAACGAACTGGTGCGGCGCGGCTGCATCCAGGTGATGGAAGGCCGCCAGTGCTTTGCCCATTTGACCGTCGAGGAGAATCTGCTCACCGGCGCCTTCACCCGCCGCGACGGCAGCGTGGCGGTGCGCCGCGACATGGAGATGGTCTACGGCTATTTCCCTAAGCTCGCCGAGCGCAGGGATTCGCTTGCCGGTTACACCTCGGGCGGCGAGCAGCAGATGTGCGCCATCGGCCGCGCGCTGATGTCGCGGCCGAAGATGATCCTGCTCGACGAGCCGTCGATGGGGCTGGCGCCGCAGATCGTCGAGGAGATTTTCGCCATCGTGAAGGACTTGAACGAGAAGGAGGGCGTCTCCTTCCTGCTCGCCGAGCAAAACACCTACATGGCGCTGCGCTTCGCACGTTATGGCTACGTGCTGGAGAACGGCCGCGTGGTGATGGACGGCGACGCCAAGTCGCTCGCGGAGAACGCGGACGTCAAGGAGTTCTATCTCGGCATCGCCGAGGGCAAGCGCAAATCGTTCCGCGAAGGCAAGTATTACCGGCGCAGGAAGCGTTGGCTGGCGTAATGCCCGACTACTACGACACTCTGGAAACCCGCGATCCAAGCGAGCGCGAGACGGCCCAGGCCGCCGCCCTGCCGGGACTGCTTGCGCGCGCCCTGAGCGCGCCGGGCTGGAAGGAGCGTCTCGCTGGCGTCGAGGCGAAATCGGTCGCCGCGCACGCGGCGCTCGCCAAATTGCCGGTGCTGCGCAAGTCCGATATCGCCGCCCTACAAAAGCAGACCCCGCCGTTCGGCGGCCTCAACGTCACGCCGCCCGGCAAGGCGCGGCGGCTGCTCATGTCCCCCGGACCGATCTTCGAGCCGGAGGGCGAGGGCGCCGATTGGTACGGCTGCGCGCGTGCTTTGTTTGCGGCCGACTTCCGCTCAGGCGACATCGTGCACAATTCCTTCGCCTACCATCTCACGCCCGGCGGCTTCATCCTGGAATCGGGCGCGCGAGCGCTCGGCTGCGCGGTCATCCCCGGCGGTGTCGGCAATACCGAGCAGCAGCTCGAAGCAATCGCGCATTACCGGCCGTCCGGCTATGTCGGCACGCCGGATTTCCTGAAGATTCTGCTCGACACCGCCGAGAAGACGGGCAAGGACGCTTCCTCGATCAAGCATGCGCTGGTGTCAGGCGCGGCGCTTCCGGCGAGCTTGCGCGAGGAGCTTGGGAAACGCGGCGTCGCCGTGCTGCAATGCTACGCCATCGCCGAGCTTGGCGTGATCGCTTATGAGTCTTCCGCCCGTGAGGGCATGATCGTCAATGAGACGGTGATCGTCGAGATCGTGCGTCCGGGCACCGGCGATCCGGTTGTGGAGGGCGAGGTCGGCGAGGTGGTGGTCACCTCGTTCAACCCCGATTACCCGATGATCCGGCTCGCCACCGGCGATCTCTCCGCCTTGCTGCCGGGCCGCTCGCCCTGTGGCCGCACCAATGCGCGTATCAAAGGCTGGATGGGCCGCGCCGACCAGACCGCCAAGGTCAAGGGCATGTTTGTACATCCCAAGCAAATCGCGGAGATTGCCGCCCGGCACCCCGAATTGAAGCGGCTGCGTCTCGTGGTCGGCCGCGCCGCCGAGCAGGACACCATGACGCTCATGGCCGAATGCGCCTCCTCCGATGCCGCGCTGGCGGAGGCGATTGCCGCCACGTTGCAATCGGTCACCAAGCTCAAGGGCGCGGTGAAGCTGGTCGCGGCAGGCTCGCTGCAGAACGACGGCAAGGTGATCGCCGACGAACGGCCGGTCGGCTAGCCGGGCTTGACCCTGCCCCTGCTTTGCCCCTGAGTGCGGCGCATGGGCGCTACCCATCTCCCGCCGAACCACCCCGCGCTGCCGCCGCGCCGTATCGGCGTGCTGCTCGTCAATCTCGGCACGCCCGACGCCACCGACTACTGGTCGATGCGGCGCTACCTCAAGGAGTTCCTCTCCGACCGGCGCGTGATCGAGGAGAACCGGATCAAATGGTGGCTGGTGCTCAATCTCATCATCCTTACCGTGCGCCCGCGCCGCAGGGGCCGCGACTACGCCAAGATTTGGAACAAGGAGCGTAACGAGTCGATTCTGAAAACCATCACGCGGTCGCAATCCGAAAAGCTCGCGAAGGGCTTCTCCGGCGACGCGCGCATCCTGGTCGATTGGGCGATGCGCTACGGCAATCCGTCGATCGCCACGCGGCTCGAGGCGATGCAGAGGGCGGGCTGCGACCGAATCCTGATCGTGCCGCTTTATCCGCAATATGCGGCGGCGACCACCGCCAGCGTCTGCGACAAAGCCTTCGACGCGCTCGCAGCGATGCGCTGGCAGCCGGCGCTGCGCGTGGCGCCGCCCTGGTTCGACCGGCCGATCTATATTGATGCTGTTGCCTCCTCGCTCGAAGACAGCCTCGCCAGGCTGCCGTTCAGGCCGCAGCTGATCCTCGCCTCCTATCACGGCATGCCCGAGGATTATCTCAAGAAGGGCGATCCCTATTATTGCCAATGCGCGGCGACCACGCGGCTCCTGCGCGCGCGTCTCAAGCTCGGCGACGACAAACTGATCATGACCTTTCAGTCGCGCTTCGGCGGTGCCGAATGGCTCAAGCCTTATACCGATGCCACGGTGAAATCGCTTGCCGAGCGCGGCTTGAAGAATCTGGCGGTCCTCACGCCCGGGTTTGCCGCCGATTGCCTGGAGACGCTGGAGGAAATCGGCATGGAGAATGCCGACATTTTCAAGCGGGCGGGTGGCGAGAACTTCGCCCACATTCCCTGCCTCAACGACAGCGAGCGCGCTATGGCGTTGATCCGCGACGTGGTCGTGCGTGAGCTGCAGGGCTGGCGTTAGGCCCGCATCAACCGCCCGTTAACCATAGGGTTTTAGCTTCCATTAACCACCCGCGATACCAGCGGGCGCGCCGTTTCGCGCGTCCGCCTCGCGGATGCTCATGGAGGCTGAAGTCCGCGACGTGCCGCGCTTTGACACCCCGAGGTCCTCTGCGTGGCGTGGCGTGTGCCTCCTGATCGCCGCCGGCCTGCTGCTTGGCCACGTGAACGCGCTGGCGCAGAGCGCGAGCCCCGACCCGTTCGCGCCGCAGGTCGACACCGAGCAAAAGAACCGCTTGCGTTTGCGCACTCTGCAGCCGCGTGCGCAGGCGCAAGCCGATCAGCCGACACCGGTGGCGCCGTTGCCGCCCAGCGCCGGAATCACCGGTTTCGACGCGACCAACGCCCGCAAGAAGGTCAAACCCACGCGTAGCGCCAAGCCGCCTGCCACGCTGGGCGCCGCGCCCACTATGACGCAGCACGACGCCAGTCCGTCAACCACGGCGCCGCCGCCTTCGCCCTATCAGGCGCCGGTGCCGCCACTGCCAACGCCCGAATACATGCGCGGCTCGGTGGACTTGAGCAATTCAGCGCTGCCGCCGATGCCGGGCGCGCCGCCGGTCGACATTGGTCCAATCCGCACGCCGCCGAAAAAACGCAACGCGCACCCGGACGAGCCCGACGACCCCTATGCGGCGCTCGGCATTCGCGCCGGCGCCTTCGATCTTTACCCTGCGGTCGAATTCATCGGCGGCTACAACACCAACCCCGGCGGCGTCCCCGACGGCAAGGGCGCTTGGCTCTACAGCGTCATGCCGGAGCTGATCGTCAACTCCAACTGGCCGCGGCATGAGTTCAAGGCTGAGCTGCGCGGCAGTTACACCGGCTACACGCCAGAGCAGGTGCCGACGCTGAGCCGTCCCTATTTCAACGGCAAGATCGACGGCCGCATCGACGTGACGCATGATACCAAGGTCGATCTCGAGACACGCGTGCTCGTCTCGACCGACAATCCCGGCAGCCCGAACCTGCAAGTCGGTCTCGCCAAACTACCGATCTACACCACGTTCGGGGGCACGGCCGGCGTCACCCACGCCTTCAACCGCTTCGAGCTGTCGCTTAAAGGCGATGCCGAACGCACGGTCTACCAGGAATCCACGCTCACCGACGGCACGACCGTGAGCAATGACGACCGCAACTATGATCAGATCGGCGGCGCGCTGCGCGGCAGCTACGAATTGTTGCCGGGGGTGAAGCCGTTCGCTGAGCTCGAAACCGACAGCCGCGTGCACGATCTGGAGACCGACTCGTTCGGCTTCCAGCGCGATTCCCGCGGCGTCACCGCCTCGGTCGGCACAAGTTTATCGCTCGATCGTTGGCTCACCGGCGAGATCGCCATCGGTGAAACCCGGCGCGTCTACGACGACCCGCGCTTTGCCGCGCTCACGGGACTGGTGGGCAATGGCTCGTTGATCTGGACCGCGACCGCGCTCACCACCGTCAAGTTTACCGCCAGCTCCACGGTCGGTGAGTCGACGGTGCCCGACGTGTCCGGCGTGCTCTATCGCGATGTCGGCCTGCAAGTCGACCACGCGTTCCGGCGCTGGTTGATCGGCAGTGTCAAGGCCGGCTTCGGAACGGACGACTATGTCGGGATCGGGCGTATCGACACGCGCTACTCGGCCGGCCTCGGGCTGACCTACAAGGTCAACCGCACGGTGCAGATCAAGGGCGAATTTCGCCAGGACTGGCTGCGCTCGAACCAGCCGGGCAATGATTACACGGCGAGCACCTTCCTCCTCGGGATGCGCTTTCAGGAATAGCGGTTGACGCGGTTGTCTTCGCTATTTCCGGCGCAGCAGGCTTTCGATTTCAACTTTCACCTCTGCCGCCAAGTCGGGCCGTTCCAGCGCATAGGCAACGTTGGCGGCGAGGAAGCCGACCTTGGAGCCGCAGTCGAAACTGCGTCCCTCGAATTGCAGTGCGTAGAACGGCTGCATGCGCGAGAGCGCCAGCATGGCATCGGTGAGCTGGATTTCGCCGCCGGCGCCGGCGCCCTGTTTGCCCAGTAAATCGAAAATCTGCGGCTGCAGAATGTACCGGCCGGTGATCGCAAGATTCGACGGTGCCTCGTTGGCCCTGGGCTTTTCCACCATGCTGGTAATCGACAAAGCCTTGCCCTTGCGCGCGCCGATGCCGACTACGCCATACATGGAAATGCGCTGCGCCGGCACCTGCTCGACGGCGACAATATTGGCGTTCGCATCGAGCGTCTGCGCGGCGTCGATCATCTGAGCAAGACAGCCAGGTTCGTGTTGGATCAGCACGTCCGGCAGCAGCAAGGCGAAGGGCTCGTTGCCGACCATCTCGCGCGCACACCATACCGCATGACCGAGGCCGAGCGGCGACTGCTGGCGCGTGAAACTTGCGCTGCCCGCTTCCGGCAGCGCGTCCGACAAGAGCTCCAGTTCCGCCTTCTTGCCGCGCTCGCTGAGCGTGACCTCCAGCTCGAACTGACGGTCGAAATGGTCCTCGATCACGCTCTTGTTGCGGCCGGTGACGAAGATGAAATGCTCGATGCCAGCCTCGCGAGCCTCGTCCACCACGTGCTGGATCAACGGCCGGTCGACCACCGGCAGCATTTCCTTGGGCATAGCCTTGGTGGCCGGCAAGAACCGGGTGCCAAGGCCGGCGACGGGGAAGATAGCTTTGCGGATGCGCATCATGCGGCAGGTTGTCCCGTCAGATTGAACTGGGCCGAGCACAAAGCATGAGCCAGCCCGGCGGTCCAGATGCGAGCAGGGCACATTAACGGCCTTGAAACGATATCGCAGTCCATTAGGGGTCGGTATCAGGGGGACGCCAAGAAGAATGCCGCGTTTATCCGCCGTTTTGCTTGCCGTCGCCGCGGCTATGTCCGTTACTGGGGCAGCCGCTCAAGCGCTCGACGCGTATTCCGGCGATACCGGTGCGACCCAGAAGGAGGCAGCGCCGAACCCGCCGCCATGGAGCGGCTTATCCGGCGCCTCCGGCGATCCGACCATGACCGCCGAGGCGATCCGCGCGGCGGCTGCGAATTTCCAATCCTGCCTCGCACAATTGTGGCCGCTGGCGGCGCGGCGGGGCATCAATCGCGCGATCTACCAGACCTATACCGGTTCGCTTACGCCCGACTTGCGGATCATGGACCTGCTCGACGACCAGCCCGAGTTCACCAAACCGCTGTGGGACTATCTCGATCTGTTGGTGAACGATGCCCGCATCGAGAAAGGCCGCGCGCTGCTCAAGCAATATCGCGCGACCTTCAACGCGGTCGAGCGCGCCTATGGCGTCGACCGCTATGTGATCGCCGCCATCTGGGGCGTGGAGACGAATTACGGCGAACTCATCGGCGAGCGCCCGGTGATCCGCTCGACCGCGACTCTTTCCTGTATCGGCCGGCGGCAGCAATATTTCCGCGGCGAATTCCTCGCCGCGCTTGAGATCCTGCAACACGGAGACATCCGTGCCGACCACCTCGTCGGCAGCTGGGCTGGCGCCTTCGGCCCGACGCAATTCATGCCGACCGCGTTCAAGCGCTATGCTGTCGACTTCGACCATGACGGCCGCCGCGACGTGGTCGACAGCATGCCCGACCTCATCGCTTCGACTGCCAATAATCTCAAGCGCGACGGCTGGGTCAGCGGTTCGACTTGGGGCTACGAGGTCGTGGTGCCGGCGACGTTGAATTTCGCGCTCGGCGACAAGCGCACCTTAAGCCTGGCCGAATGGCAGCGGCTCGGCGTCGGCCGCCCGGGCGGCCAGCCTTTCCCGCGGCCGGCCGAGCAGGCCTTCCTGCTGTTGCCGGCCGGCATCCAGGGGCCCGGCTTCCTGATGCTGCATAACTTCAACGTCATCATGCGCTACAACCCCGCTGAGGCCTATGCGCTCGCCATCGGTCATCTTGCCGATCGGTTGCGCGGCGGCGGTTCCTTCGCGCAAGCCTGGCCACGCCATGAACGCACGCTGTCGCGCGCCGAGCGGCTCGAATTGCAGCAGCGCCTGGCCGAGCGCGGGTACCTTGTCGGCGAGCCGGACGGCCATCTTGGCGCCCGCACACGCGCCGCCCTCCGCGACTTCCAGGCAAGAATGGGCTATATTGCTGATGGATTTGCCTCTGCCGGTATTCTGGACCGGTTGCGGGCGGTTACGCGTTGACGACCAGACGTCACCTTCGGGTTGACATTTTTTGCGTGCTATTGGCCCATGGAAGGCAGGCAAGCCCAGTGCTGGCCTTAAGCCGTTGAGTAATCGGCATGTTCGACAAGGTTCAATCCTGGCGATGGCTCATCGGCGCGGCTTTTGTCGCCGCAGTCGAGCTTGCCGGTGTGACAGCCGTCGAAATCGCCGCCACCACGCCGGCGCAGGCTCAGTCCGGCTTCCCCTATCAGCGGCGCTCGCCTGGTTTCTTCCAAGAATTGTTCGGCTCCTTCGAGCCGCAGGGCGAGCGCGAGACCCGGCCGCACGTGCAACCGCACGAACATGTCGACTCCTCACGCGCGCCGCCGCCGCGCAAGCCCGATCCAACGGCGTCGGCGCCGACCGTCAATATCGTCGTCATGGGCGACGGCATGGCCGATTGGCTCGCCTACGGCCTTGAGGATGCCTTTGCCGATTCGCCGGAGGTCGGGATTGTGCGCGAGAGCAAGCTCAATTCCGGCCTCATCCGCTATGAGCCCAAAGGCGATCTCGACTGGCCGCATGTCGCGCGCGACCTGCTCGCCAAGGACAAGGCCAATTATGTGGTCATGATTCTCGGCCTCGCAGATCGTCAGAACATTCGTGAGCGGGATATCGCCAAGACGGACAAGGATGCGGGCAAAGAGAACAAGAACGACAACAAGACCGACGCCACGAAAAAGAAGGACAAGCCGGAGGACGCCGAGCAAGACGCGGTCATCGCGCCTGAACCCAAAGCCGCGCCCGCGAACGGCCTTGTCGAATTTCGCACCGACCGCTGGGCCGAGGTCTATGCGCGGCGTATCGACGACACCATTGCCGCGCTCAAAAGCAAAGGCGTGCCGGTATTCTGGGTGGGCTTGCCGTCGATCCGCGGCACCAAGTCGACGTCGGAGGCAAGCTACCTCAACGAGCTTTACCGCGCGCGCGCCGAGCGCGCCGGCGTGGTGTACATCGACGTGTGGGACGGCTTCGTCGACGAGGCTGGCAAATTCTCGAGTTACGGTCCCGACTACGAAGGGCAGACTCGTCGGCTACGATCGAGCGACGGCGTGTTCTTCACCAAATTTGGCGCCCGCAAGCTCGCGCATTATGTCGAGCGCGAGATTCGCCGTTACATGAACAATCGCGCCTTGCCGATGCCGCTGCCGACGGGACCGATCGAATCGGCGCCGTCGGCGAGATCCACGATGCGGCCGCTCGCTGGTCCCGTGGTGCCGCTCACGCTGCCGGTGACCAACAGCGATGAACTCGCAGGTGGCAGGACTCCGCAACCGATTCAGGGCGACGCGACGGCCACCCAAGTCTTGGTGAGAGGCGATCCGGTCAGTGCGCCTGCCGGCCGGGCCGATGATTTCGCCTGGCCACCGGGCAGCAAGACGGCCGAGCCGGTTGCCGCAGTGGCGCCGGAGCCTGTTGCCGCCGCACCAGCCGAACCAGTAATGCCCACGCCGCCGGTGCCGCCGCCGACCATCGGAACCAAGCCGAGGCCCGCGCCGGCCGAAAAGACGGTGCAGAAGGAAATCCAGCCGAAGCCCGCGCGCCCGCTCCAGCTCAAGCCGCGCCGTGCCTTGGCTGACGATGATGTGCCGCGGCCGCCTGCGCCCATCGGCCGCTCGGCCGGGCCGTTCGGCTGGTTCCGCTGAGCTAGCGCGGCAGCAGCGTTGTTCCCATCAGGAATTTGTCGACCGCGTGCGCGCATTGGCGGCCTTCGCGAATCGCCCAGACCACGAGCGACTGACCGCGCCGCATGTCGCCGGCGGCGAACACTTTTGGCACCGACGTCACATATTGCATGGTGTCGGCGGTCACGTTGCCGCGTTGATCGAGTGCGACGTCGAGCGCTTTCAGCATGCCTTCGTGCACCGGGTGCACAAAGCCCATGGCGAGCAACACGAGATCGGCCTCGATCTCGAACTCGGTGCCGGCAACCGGCTGGAACTTGGCGTCCACGTGCAGGCAATGAAGCTTTTTCACATGCCCGTTGTCGCCGCTGAACTTCTGCGTCAGCACGGCGAATTCGCGGGTGACGCCTTCCTCGTGGCTCGAAGAGATGCGTAGTTTGAGCGGCCAGTCCGGCCAGGTCAGCATCTTGTTCTCATGCTCGGGCGGCTGCGGCATGATCTCGAAATTGGTCACCGAGGCCGCGCCCTGGCGGATCGAGGTGCCGATGCAGTCGGAGCCGGTGTCACCGCCGCCGATGACGACGACTTTCTTCGCCGTCGCCAGAATTGGCGCTTCGCCGGTCGGCGGCTCGCCGGAGATGCGGCGGTTCTGCTGCGGCAGGAATTCCATGGCGAAGTGGATGCCCTTGAGCTCGCGTCCCGGGATCGGCAGGTCGCGCGACTTCTCGGCGCCGCCAGACAGCACCACCGCGTCGTGCTCCTTCACCAGCTTGTCGGCCGGCACGTTCACGCCGACGTCGGCGCCGTAATGGAAGACGACGCCCTCCGCCTGCATCTGCTCGACGCGGCGGTCGACGTGGATCTTCTCCATCTTGAAGTCGGGGATGCCGTAGCGCATCAAGCCGCCGGCCTTGGCCCAGCGCTCGTAGAGATGGACCTCATGACCGGCGCGCGCGAGCTGCTGCGCGCAGGCCATGCCCGCCGGCCCTGAGCCGACGACGGCGACCTTCTTGCCGGTCTTGCGCGCGGGCGGTTCGGGCTTGAGCCCCCGCGCGATGGCGCGGTCGGCGATTTCGCATTCGATCGTCTTGATGGTGACCGGGTTCTCGTCGATGTTGAGCGTGCAGGAGGCCTCGCACGGCGCCGGGCAGACGCGGCCGGTCACTTCGGGAAAATTGTTGGTCGAGTGCAAGTTGACCGCGGCTTCGTCCCAATGGCCGCGATAGACCAAGTCGTTCCAATCCGGGATCTGGTTGTTGACCGGGCAGCCGGTCGGCAGGCCGGTGATGCGGGAGAGACCGTGGCAGTAGGGCACGCCGCAATCCATGCAGCGCGCCGCCTGGTCGCGCAGCTCCTTCTCGGGCAGCGGCAGCACGAATTCGTGCCAGTGCTTGATGCGCTCGGCGACCGGCTGGTAGTCGCGGTCCTCGCGCGCGATTTCGAGGAAACCAGTGACCTTGCCCATGCCTATTCCGCGGCCTGCATCGCGGCGGCCTTCTCCTTCGCCATTTCAGCGAGCGCGCGGCGGTATTCGACCGGCATCACTTTCTTGAACAGCGGGCGATAGTGGTCCCAATTGCCCAGAATCTCGGTCGCGCGCTGCGAGCCGGCATAACGCGCATGATTGGCGATCAGCACTTGCAACCGCTCGGCGTCCTTGCTGGTCAGGTCGGACATCACGTCGACGCGGCCATGCGACTCCAGATCGTTGTAGTGGCCGTATTCTTGCTCGGCGATCGTTTCTTCCGCCGGCACTGGCTCAAGCTCGACCATCGCCATGTTGCAGCGGGATTTGAACGAGCCGTCCTCGTCGAGCACGTAGGCGATGCCGCCCGACATGCCGGCGGCGAAATTGCGCCCGGTATAGCCGAGCACCACCACCACGCCGCCGGTCATGTATTCGCAGCAGTGGTCGCCGGCGCCTTCGATGACGGCAATGGCGCCCGAGTTGCGCACGGCGAAGCGCTCGCCGGCGACGCCGCGGAAATAGCACTCGCCGGCGATCGCGCCGTACAGCACGGTGTTGCCGACGATGATCGACTCCTCCGGCACGATGCCCGACTGCGCCGGCGGGCGGATGACGATGCGGCCGCCGGACAGGCCCTTGCCGACATAGTCGTTGGCCTCGCCCTCGAGCTCGAAGGTAATGCCGCGCGCGAGCCAGGCGCCGAAGCTCTGCCCGGCGGTGCCGATGAAGCGCACGTGGATGGTGTTGTCCGGCAGGCCTTCGTGGCCGTAGCGCTTGGCGACCTCGCCCGACAGCATGCCGCCGGCCGCGCGATCGATGTTGCGGATCGCCGCCTGCAGGCGCACCGGCGCGCCGCGGTCAAGCGCGGCCCGCGCCTCGGCGATCAGCTTGCGGTCGAGAATATCGTGGATCTTGTGATCCTGCGGCTCGCACTTGAAGATCGGCGTGTTCTTCTCCGCCGTCGGTTTCAGGAACAGCTTGGAGAAGTCGAGACCCTTGGCCTTCCAATGCTCGACCAACCGCCGCTGGTCGAGCATCTGCATCTGTCCGATCATCTCGTCGAATTTGCGGTAGCCGAGCGCAGCCATGATCTCGCGCACTTCCTCGGCGACGAAGAAGAAATAGTTGATGACGTGCTCGGGCTGACCGCGGAAGCGCTTGCGCAACACGGGGTCCTGCGTGGCGACGCCGACCGGGCAGGTGTTGAGGTGGCACTTGCGCATCATGATGCAGCCGGCGGCGATCAGCGGCGCGGTGGCAAAGCCGAACTCATCGGCGCCGAGCAGCGCGCCGACCACGACGTCGCGGCCGGTGCGCACGCCACCGTCGACCTGCACCGAGATGCGACTGCGCAGGCGCTGGAACACCAGCGTCTGATGCGTTTCCGCAAGGCCGATCTCCCACGGCGAGCCGGCATGCTTGATCGAGGTGAGAGGGCTCGCGCCGGTGCCGCCCTCGAAGCCGGCGATGGTGACGTGGTCGGCGCGCGCCTTGGACACGCCGGCGGCGACGGTGCCGACGCCGACCTCGGAGACAAGCTTCACCGATACTTGTCCGTCCGGATTGACGTTCTTCAGATCGAAGATGAGCTGCGCCAGGTCCTCGATCGAATAAATGTCGTGGTGCGGCGGCGGCGAGATCAAGCCGACGCCTGGGGTCGAATGGCGCACCTTGGCGATGATCTTATCGACCTTGTGGCCGGGCAGTTGGCCGCCTTCACCGGGCTTGGCCCCTTGCGCCATCTTGATCTGCATCATGTCGGAGTTGACCAGATACTCCGCGGTGACGCCGAAACGGCCGGAGGCGACCTGCTTGATCGCCGAGCGCATGGAATCGCCGTTCGGCAGCGGCTTGAAGCGGTCGGCCTCCTCGCCGCCCTCGCCGGTGTTCGACTTGCCGCCGATGCGATTCATGGCGATGGCGAGCGTGGTGTGAGCCTCGCGCGAGATCGAGCCAAACGACATGGCCCCCGTCGAGAAACGCTTGACGATGTGCTTGGCCGGCTCGACCTCCTCGATCGGCACCGGCTTGCGGCCGTCTTCTTCGGCCGGCTTCAGCCGGAACAGGCCGCGGATGGTCAACAGCCGCTCGCTCTGATCGTTCACGATCTTGGCAAAGCCACGATAGTGATCGGCCGAATTGCCGCGCACGGCGTGCTGCAAGCGTTTCACCGTCTCGGCATTCCACACGTGATCCTCGCCGCGCACGCGCACGGCGTAATCGCCGCCGACGTCGAGCATCGACTTGTAGACCAGCGCGTCCGAGAACGCGTCGCGATGGCGCCGCACGGTTTCTTCCGCAATCTCGGCGAGGCCCACGCCTTCGATGCGGGTATGCGTGCCGGTGAAATATTTGTCGACGAAATCCTGGCGCAGGCCGACCGCATCGAAGATCTGCGCCCCGCAATAGGACTGGTAGGTGGAGATGCCCATCTTCGACATCACCTTGAGCAGACCCTTGCCGATCGACTTGATGTACTTCTTGACGATCTCTTTGTCGTCGGCCGGCTTGCCTGGCAGCTCGCCCTTCATGGCGATCAGCGTCTCGAAGGCGAGATAGGGATTGATCGCCTCGGCGCCGTAGCCGGCGAGACAGGCAAAATGATGCACCTCGCGCGGTTCGGCGGTTTCCAAGACCAGGCCGACCGAAGTGCGCAAGCCTCTGCGGATGAGATGATGATGCACGGCGGCGCAGGCAAGCAGCACCGGAATCGGAACGCGCTCGGCGCCAGCCTTGCGGTCGGACAGGATGATGATATTGCAACCCTCGCGCACCTCTTGCTCGGCCTGTTCGCAGAGGCGGTCGAGCGCAAAGCCCATGCCGTCGGCGCCGTGCTCGGCCGGGAAGGTGATGTCGAAGGTGACCGACTTGAAATGGTCGCCGCTCATCTGCTGGATTGCGCGGATCTTCTCCAGGTCATCATTGGTCAAGATCGGCTGGCGTACCTCCAATCGCTTGGTGCGCGACATGCCTTCGAGGTCGAACAGGTTTGGGCGCGGCCCGATGATGGAGACCAAACTCATCACCAGTTCCTCGCGGATCGGATCGATTGGAGGGTTGGTCACCTGCGCGAAGTTCTGCTTGAAATAGGTAAACAGCGGCTTCGGCTTGTCCGACAGCGCCGAGATCGGCGTGTCGTTGCCCATGGAACCGACCGCTTCCTCGCCGGTCGACGCCATCGGCGTCATCAGGAATTTCAGATCTTCTTGGGTGTAGCCGAACATCTGCTGGCGATCGAGCAGCGTGAGGTTGGAAATCGGCGCCTCGATGCCGGTGCCCTCAAGCTCCTCCAGCACGATTTGCGTGCGTTCGAGCCATTCCTTGTAAGGATGGCTTTTCGCCAGTGTTGCTTTTAGCTCCTCGTCGGGGATGAGGCGGCCCTCGTCGAGGTCGACGAGCAGCATCTTGCCCGGCTGCAGCCGCCACTTCTTGACGATGTCCTTCTCATCAATCGGCAGCACGCCCATTTCGGAAGCCATGACGATGCGGTCGTCGCGCGTGAGCAGATAGCGCGCCGGACGCAGGCCATTACGGTCGAGCGTCGCACCAATCTGGCGGCCATTGGTAAAGGCGATCGCGGCGGGGCCGTCCCACGGCTCCATCAGCGCGGCGTTGTATTCGTAGAAGGCGCGGCGGTCCTCGTCCATGAGTGGATTGCCGGCCCAGGCCTCCGGGATCATCATCATCATGGCGTGGGCAAGCGAATAACCGCCTTGCGCCAGGAATTCGAGCGCGTTGTCGAAACAGGCGGTGTCCGATTGGCCTTCGTAGGAGATCGGCCATAGCCTCTTGATGTCGTCGCCGAACAGCGGCGAGGACACGCTTGCCTGCCGCGCCGCCATCCAGTTGACGTTGCCGCGCAGCGTGTTGATCTCGCCGTTGTGCGCGATGTAACGGTACGGATGCGCCAGCGACCAAGTCGGGAACGTGTTGGTCGAGAAGCGCTGATGCACCAGCGCGAGCGCGCTTTCGAAATCGGGATCGTGCAGGTCGGGATAATAGGTGCCGAGCTGATCGGCGAGGAACATGCCTTTGTAGATCACCGTACGGCAGGAGACCGAAACGGGATAGTAGCCGGCGGTGCGCCGTTCGCGCCGCTTGTAGATCGCATCCGAGATTGATTTGCGCAGGATGTAGAGGCGCCGTTCGAATTCGGCTGCTGAATATTTCTTCTTGCCGCGGCCGATGAAGACCTGCTGATGCATCGGCTCGGTCGGCTTGACCGACTCGCCGAGAGTCGAATTGTTGGTCGGCACTTCGCGCCAGCCGATGAGCGTGAAGCCTTCGCGCGCGATGACCTCGGCGTAGATGTCGCGGATGATCTGCCGCCAATTGGCGTCGGTCGGCATGAACAGCTGGCCGATCGCGTACTCGCCCGGCGCCGGTAAAGTAAAGCCGAGCTTCTTTGCCTCCGTGGCGAAGAACTTGTGCGGGATCTGTACCAGGATGCCGGCGCCGTCGCCCATGCGCGGGTCGGCGCCGACGGCGCCGCGATGCTCGAGGTTACAGAGTAATTTGAGTCCGTCCTCGATGATCCGGTGCGACTTCACGTCCTTGATGTTGGCGACGAAGCCAACGCCGCAACTGTCCTTGGTGAGCGAAGGATCGTAGAGACCGTGCGCAGGCGGCATGCCGGGATCGGCGGTGTCGCGCAACACCGTGGCGTCGGCGTTGCGTCCGCGTCCCAAGCCCGTGAATGCGCGCTTGCGCTTGCTCATTTCGCCCTGCCTTGCCGGAGCCAAGGCTATCCGGCGTACCCACCGCGCCCGCAGCGGCTTGCGATAGCCGCCACAGTCTTTTCCACAACCCGTTCGCGTTTGGGGGCAACCTTTCGCGGCCAGCCGTCCGCCGTGGCTGCTCCTTTTGGGTGCCACGCCTGCCGGTCCCGCGCGCGTTCAGGAAACCGACGTCGTGACCACCACCATTAGGACAGCATTACTGTCCTAACGCACCTTGCCAAATTTTGCCCTGCAAAACAAGAGCGGTCCACGCCTGATTGAAGGCAACCGGTCAGATTGTTGCAGCGCGCAGCTTTGACCAAGCAAGAACAGGACCATGCGCGCCATGCATGCGCAATGCCATTGCGTCTTCCGGTCGCCTGGGTTCCTCCTCGGGTGCGGGCGGTTAAGCATGGCGGGAAACGGTCGGTTAACTAACTTGCCCGGTCCGCGCCGAAGCGTAAGCTCAAGGGATAATCAAAAACGGGAGTGCGTCTTGCGAAGATTGAAGCTGACAAGCGGTCTGGCACTCGTTGTCTTGGGCGCGGCGGCCGGTTCCGCCCTGGCAGGCTCGCATGGGCCGGCGGTGTTGTCGCCATACGATGTTCTCGACCGTGTGCGCGAGGCCGGGCTTGGCCCAACCACGCTGCAGCCGATTCGGCGCGGACCTTATTACGTGCTGCACGCCATCGATCCGAGCGGCACCGAAATGCGCGTGGTGGCGGACGCGCAGCTCGGCGACATTCTCTCGGTTAGACCGGCGCGACCGTGGGTCGATTACTACGTGAAAAGGACCGTCCGCGGGGCGCATGTCATCCAAGTGCGACAGGGCAAGGATGCCAATGACATGGTCGACGAAGCGCCGACGCCTGGCTTTGCCAGGATCATTTCTGTCGAGCCGGCGAAGCGCAACTGAGCGAGCGAGTCGGCTAAACAAAAGCGCCCCGGAGGTCCGGGGCGCTTTCGCTTTTTCGCTGTCGGTGAGTTAGGCAGCGACCTTGGCGTCGACCGCCTTGGCCTGACCGTTGCCAATCGGGATCTGGCGCGGCTTCTTGGCCTCGGGAATCTCACGCACGAGATCAACGTGCAGCAAGCCGTTCTCGACCCTCGCGCTTTTCACCACCACATGGTCGGCGAGCTGGAACACGCGCTCGAAGGCGCGCGCGGCAATGCCCTGATAGAGCATCTGGCCGTTTTGCTCCTCTTTCACGGCCTTCTGCCCTTTGATCGTCAGCGTGTTTTCTTTCGCCTCGATCGAGAGCTCGTTCTCGCCGAAACCGGCGACCGCGACCGTAATGCGGTAGTCGTTCTCGCTAGTGCGCTCGATGTTGTAGGGCGGATAGCCCGGCGCGGCGTCGAAGCCGTCCAGCATCGAGAACAGTCGGTCGAAGCCGACGGTGGAACGATAAAGGGGGGAGAGATCGAAAGTTCGCATGGCATAGTCCTCCTTGCTTTGAGCGACATGCGGGCGGTCCGCCGTTTGGCCGAACCGAAGGGCCCGTGCGCAACCTTGAATGGCCTGCGCACAAAAAATATGGGGAGTCTGTCTTAGCCTGCAAGGCCCCGCGCCAATATCGACTAAACTGCTGAAATGTCATAATTTTCAGCACAAATATATAGGGATAATTGAGGTCGGCCTTTCCCCTGCTATAACGCGGTTCCGCGCAAACCTTCTCCGATGAAACTCGTCTCCATCCCCGCAAATCCGGTGCCCGACAATGTGATGAGCGGCGCCGTCAAGACCCGGGACGGTGTGACCTTGCGCTTTGCCCGTTGGGCGCCGCCGCCCGGCCGCAAGGGAACGGTGGTGTTGCTGCAGGGTCGCGCCGAATTCATCGAGAAATATTTCGAGACGGTGCGCGATCTGCGCACGCGGGGCTTTGCCGTCACGACATTCGATTGGCGCGGGCAGGGGCTGTCCGATCGTGCGCTTGCCGATCGCTCTAAGGGCTATGTGCGGAATTTTTCCGAATACGCGCTCGATCTCGAAACCATCATGCACGAGGTAGTCCTGCCCGACTGTCCGCCGCCGTATTTTTGCCTTGGCCATTCCATGGGCGGCGCCGTTGCTATCCGCTGTTGCCAAGAGGGCAACCGCTGGTTCGAACGTGTGGTCTTATCGGCGCCGCTGATCGCGCTCACACGCAGCCGATACTTGCACGTTGCCGGACCGGCGGCGCGCGCCTTGCGCTGGTTCGGACGTGGGACCGCTTACGTACCGGGCGGAACCGGCAAACCGATCGATACCGAAGGTTTTCTCGGCAATGTGCTGACCTCCGATCCGGTGCGCTACGCGCGAACCTTGGCCGTGCTGGAGGAGGAGTCCGCGCTCGGCCTCGGCGCCCCGACCATCGCCTGGGCCGATTCAACGCTGCGTCAGCTGCAAAAATTCGCGGCGCCGGGCTATGCGCTGCGCATCCGTCACCCCATGCTGCTGGTCGCCGCCGGCCGCGATGAGATTGTCTCGACGCCTGCGATCGAAAATTTCGGCAGCAATCTGGTCGCGGGTCGGCATCTCATCATTCCCGGCAGCCGGCACGAGATTCTGCAGGAGCAAGATCAATTCCGCGCCCAGTTTTGGGCGGCGTTCGACGCCTTCGTGCCGGGCACGGCGCTCTATTGATCGGCCGACCCGAAGCTCAGCCTTGCAGCATCTCCAGCGCCGCCTGATGCACGCGGGCATCGCCGGCAACGATGACGCGGCCTCCGTTCTGCGCCGGTCCGTTCTCCCAGGTGGTGACGACGCCGCCGGCGCCGACAATGATCGGGATCAATGGCACGATGTCGTGCGGCTTGATCTCGGTTTCGATGATGAGATCGATGTGGCCGGCCGCGAGCATGCAGTAGGCGTAGCAGTCGCCGCCGTAGCGTGAGAGTCGCGCCGCCTTCTCGATTTTGCCGAAAGCGGCGCGGTCGGCTTCGTTCATCAACAGCGGGCTGGTGGTGAACAGCAGCGCGTCGGAGAGGCTTGCGCATTCGCGTACATGCAAGCCGCGGTCGCCGGCCGGCCCGCGATAGCGCGCGGCGCCCCCGTCGCCGGAGAAGCGCTCGCGCGTGAACGGCTGATGCATCAGCCCGAACACCGGCTCGCCGAAACGCATCAACCCGATCAACGTACCCCAGGCCACCATGCCGGCGATGAAGGACTTGGTGCCGTCGATCGGATCGAGCACCCAGACATATTCGGCTTCTGTGCGCTCGCTGCCGTATTCCTCGCCGAGGATGCCCTGCTCGGGAAAGGTCTTGCGGATGAGCGCGCGCATGGCCTGCTCGGCGGCACGGTCGGCGGCAGTGACGGGATCAAAGCCGCCGACCTTCTTATTCTCGACCGCGAGCGTGGTGCGAAAGAACGGCAGGATAGTTTCGCCCGAGACGGTGGCGAGCTGGTCGACGAAACTGGCGAAATCGATAGCCGTCATGCCGCCCCGACTGAATGCGCGGTCCCGCTAACGCTGCCTTTCGACTAATCGACCCCTCGTGCCCGGGCAACCGGCCGTGTCCGGGTAAACCGCTCGGGGAGACCCGAATAAATGCAGACCCAAAAGCCCAAGACCAGCGCAAATGACACCGGGCCGTGACCTTCTGGCAACATTTCGGCTTCAAATGTTTGATTTTCGGGGACAAATCCGGCTTGGAGCCATGCAAAAATGCATAAAGTTCACCAATTCCGCCCTTGATTTTTGTGCGTCGCGATGTAATTTATTGCAATGCGGTAGCGAGAGCTACCGTTGCCCTCCTTGGGCGTTTCCTCCCTAGACTTGGGCCGCTTGCACCTGCGAGCGGCCCTTTTTTCTTCTTCTTTTTCCTCGGTCGGCCATTGGCCTATTCGGCCGCCGCGCGATAGGGCCGCAATTCCTCGAGCGGGATCTCCGCAAGCCGCAGCGCCAGGGTGTCGAAGTCGGCGGCGAGCCGCGCGAAATTGGCCGAGCGCTCGTAGCGCCGCTCGTCCATATAGAGCGCCCGGTTGATCTCCAGCTGAATGGCATGCAGCCCGGCGGCCGGATTGCCGTAATGCTCGGTGATGAAGCCGCCGGCATAGGGCTTGTTGCGGGAGACGCCGTAGCCGAGCCCGCGCAAGGTCCGCTCCACGGTCTCCGCCACCACGCCGACGCAGCTCGTGCCGTAACGGTCGCCGAGCACGAATTCCGGTCGCGGCCGCTCATCTCTCTGCCCGGCAGTCGACGGCATGGAATGGCAATCGATCAGCGCGGCGGCGCCAAAATCGCGCTGCAGCTTGGTCAGCAGCCGCCGCAAGGCGCGGTGATAGGGCTTGTACAGGCTTTCGATGCGGGCAAGCGCATCGTCGACCGGGATGCGTTGGTCGTAGATTTCCTGGGCGTCGCCGACCACCCGCGCCACGGTGCCGAGGCCGCCGGCGACCCGCATGGACCGGGTATTGGCGAAGGAGGGCAGGCGGCCGTCGAACATGCGCGGGTCAAGCTCATAGGGCTCGCGGTTCACGTCCACGAAGCAGCGCGGGAAGTGCGCCTGCATCAATGGGAACCCTTTCGCCACCACGCCCGCGATCAAGGCGTCGACGAAACTGTCTTCCGAGCGGCGCAGCGTGCCGATATCGAGGCGCGAAACGCGCAAAAAGTCGCGCGGGTAGACCGAGCCGCTGTGGGGGGAATTGAACAGCACCGGCCCCTGGCAGACGGCCGGCTCCAGAATCTCAAACGGGGGGTCAAGCTCGTCGCGGATTTCACTCATGGGTCTTTATGTCTGGCGGGCCGGGAAAAGAGGCGGTTGGCGGGGCCTAGCGAGCCTTATACTCTCTCTTGTCCAGGCCGGGTGGACAAGCCTGAGTCTAGCATTCGGTTCACTCGAAATTTACCCGCCATAAGTCTTAATGGGCGGGCGTGTGGGGCCGGCCGCGAGGACGGCTGAAGGTATTGTTGCGTACGGGGCGTTGTTGCGTATGTCCAAGATTCTGCTCGCTGAAGACGACACCGATATGCGGCGCTTTCTGGTCAAGGCGTTGCAAAATGCCGGCTTCGAAGTGACCTCCTATGACAACGGTCTATCAGCCTATCAAAGGCTGCGCGAGGAGCCGTTCGAGCTTCTGCTCACCGATATCGTCATGCCGGAGATGGACGGCATCGAGCTTGCCCGCCGCGCCGCCGAGCTCGATCCCGACATCAAGATCATGTTCATCACCGGCTTTGCGGCGGTTGCGCTCAACGCCGATTCGACCGCGCCCAAGCAGGCCAAGGTGCTGTCCAAGCCCGTGCACCTGCGCGAGCTGGTGACCGAAGTCCAGAAAATGCTGGCGGCGTGAGGGCGGACGAGGCGAACGGCCAATTTCCGTTCATTCCCGCGTAAGTGGGACTCCAGTTCTGCACAAACGCCTTCATTTGGTCCTGGGTCCCCGCTTTCGCGGGGACGAGCGGATAAGAGGCGGCCTTGCCTCCCCGTGGGCGAGCCGATAGATCAACCCCCGCTGGACGGGTGCGTAGCTCAGCGGAAGAGCACTACCTTGACATGGTAGGGGTCACAGGTTCGATCCCTGTCGCACCCACCAGCCTTCAACGCGAAGTAGCAGATGTTGTTCGCTGGAGCGATGTGCCGCACGCCAATTCTGCAGCGAACCGACGCTCACGCAGTGTGTCAAGCGTCGAACAATTCTTGCCCGATGAAGCCGCCCGGTTCGACGCCGCGCGGGCATGCGAACAGGCCGCTGCCGACATGAGTGACGAACTGATTCATCATGTCGAATTTCGCCATTCGCTCGTACACCTTGATGAAGCCGCTGCGTGGATCGCGCTGATAAGCGACAAAAAATAGGCCCGCATCATATTCCAAGCCTTGCCGCCATGGCGGCCAACGCTCGGCGGTAAAGTTCACGCCGTCATTGTACGAGTAAGGACGCCGCAAGAATTGCGCGCCGTCATTGGTGGCGGCGGCGGCGAGGCGGACGTGGGCGTTTTCGGGGATGACCGGATTTCCATCCTTGTCGTTCGCATCCAGGTCCAAAGCGTCGAATTCATGGCTCTGGCCTATGGGGGCGCCCGAATATTTGTGCCGCCCGATTGTCTGCTCCTGGAACTCGGTTTTCATGCGATCCCAGTGTTCAAGCGCCATACGGATGCGACGAACAATGAGATAGCTTCCGCCGCGCATCCACTGCGGCCCCTCCTCGCCGACCCAGACAAATTTCGCCGTCGCGGTAGGATCGGTTGTTGGCGGATTGACCGTGCCATCCTTGAATCCCATCAAATTGCGAGGAGTCTCATCGCCAGGCCGGTCGGGCAGGAAGCCGGACTGTGCCCAGCGAATCGTCGCAATGTCAGCGGCAATCCGCGCGAGTTGACGCACGGCATGGAATGCAACCTGCTCATCGTCGGCGCAGGCCTGGACGGAAATGTCCCCGCCCGTATGACCCTCTACGAGCTGGTCGCCAACAAATCGCGGCATGTCGACAAGAGCGCTCGGGCGCTGCGCTGCAAGTCCGTAGCGATCTACTCCGTCCTTGAGGAAAAGACTCGGACCAAACCCAAATGTCACAGTCAGCCGATTCGGCGATAGTCCCAACGCCTCTCCGCTATCGGCGGCAACGCCGGTCAGGTTCGACGGCAGATATTGGTCGTACGCTTTTGTGTGAGGCTTGCTGACCATAATGGGCTGCAAGCCCTCTTCGAGCGGTTGCGCAGTCTTGCCCTCCGCCAGCCGCGCGGCCGCTATCGTCCATGCCCGCAGAAGGTCGGCGATATCGCTCCGTTTGTTCGTTGTCAGATCAAACGCCACGAAATAACTGCGCTTCTGGACCGGAGTTACAATCCCGCCTTGATGCTCGCCCCAGAAAGGCTCGACTTGCGCTGCTGCTGGCGGTGCCGCCTGTGCCCGAGTCTCTGTGGCTGCGGTAAGGCCGGCAGCCGCGGCAAGCGTCGCGGTGCCGGTTAAAAACTCTCGGCGCGATGTGCGCATATTCGGACGCCGGCCTTTCATGGAGCGACTTCCAATAGCGTGTTAACGTCATCTTGAACGGAATAGAAGCTTCTGCCATCCGGTCCCATCGCGAGGCCGAACAGATTTCCGCTGCCCGGCGGCGATTGCGCCTGGTTGGTGTTGATCCATTTGGCACCCAACTGTTTGCCCGCGATGGGGTCGAACTCAACAACCTGCCCATTCTTCGCATTGGTGACCAGGATGTGACCGTTGTACGTCACCGCGAGCGCGAGTGGACGTTGCAGCAGCCCGTCTTTGGTCACGGTGCGTCCGGTGCCGGCACTGTCTTTGCGGGTGGGCGCGTCCAGTATCGCAACGATGCGATTTTCAACCGCGTCGGAGACGTAGAGCGTATTACCGATCAGCGCGAGCCCCGTCGGCCCGATCAGGAAAGCGTCTTTGTCTGCGCGCTCCCCGAAACCACTCGCAACAACGGTCTGCCCAACTACTTTCGGCGGCTGGCCCGGTGAAATAGCGAGGTCGACCCGCAGCACAATCGCCTTCTTGACAACAACGGGATCACCGGTCGCCGCATCAACCTTGTCGGGGCCGGGAACGTCAAAGCCGGACATGCTGATGAACAGAGACGCCGTCGAGCCTTTGTCGATGACGGCCATATTGCCCCAAGGGCCATTAATGCGCGAACCCTTCCAGACGGTGGTAAGATTGCCATTGGGATCGAACACCAGGAGGCAGCCGGCACCCTTCGTGGCAGTGGTGCCGTCCGTGCTCGGCGTGCTGCCGACGATGACCCAGCCGCTGCTTAACATCGTCATCGCCGCCGTAAGGCCGATCCCGCCCGGACACTGACTGAAATTTTGTGGCAGCTTGGCGAATAGCGAAACCGACTTGTTGGTACGATTGATAATAACGATCGTAGTGCCGGTGCCCTGAAGGTTCGATTGATTGTTGAAATTGTCGACCAAAATGTCGCCCTTCTTGATCTTTCCCGCGGAGATCGGGGCGACGACGACCGCGTAGGGATTGAGGTCCCCATTCTCGGTGACGGTCGAGGTGATGGTTGTATGTCGGCGCAAGCCCTCGAGCACGCTTTCGGCGCGTGCGGTGGCCGTAACGAACAGTGCAGCGGCAAAAAAAAGTTTAATGGCTCTTATCATAGGCACCTTCGTTTCATCGGAGAGGTGGTATTCACCTAGAATGTTACGGTGGTTCTCGCGCCGACTACCAATTCGTTCTTGATCCGCTGCGTTGGATCGTTGGGATTAACGATGCCCGAGCCGGGATTGAACACGTATTGGATGTCCGGCTGGATCTGCCACCACGGCATGACCTGATACTGATAGGTCACCTCGACATAGGTTTCGCTGCTCCGAATCGGCGAATAAACGCCCGGACTGAACATCGCGGTGTCGCCGTCGAAGCCGCTCACGCTACGGCTGACGCGCGTAAAGCCCATGCCGAGGCCGAAGACATCGTTGCCCCGGCCGGGAAGCGGCTCGTGCACGGTAAGTCCGGCATTAATGCTGAAATTGATCAGATTGCGATCTTGCTGCGGGGCGACCATCGGCCGCACGAAAATGCTGACGCTCTGGTCGGAATCCTTCGCGCGATAGATCATTTGATCGACGACGGCGTAGATCGCATAATCGCCGCGATGGGTCGCCGGAATGCCCGTGCTCGCCGGATCGGCGAGCGAGAGGCCGGTGTTGTCGAAACGTTGGTCGGCGAAGGTTTCGGAATCGTACCAGACGCCGATCTTGTATGTGCCGGGGAGCGCATCCGTTTCGCCGGCTTGCACCACCGTACCGGCTGCCGGATAGGAATATTGCAGTTCCGCGATGACGAGCACGCCGCCACTGAGCGGGAAGCTTACGCCGCAGCAATTGTTCACTTGCGGATCAGGCGCGGAATTGTCGCGGACCGGGCTGCCGTTGTAGACGCCGGCAAGAAAGGTAATGGACTCGGTCACGTGAAGCCTGCCGCGCACGCCCAAAGCCGACAGCGGATAGGCCGGGCCGCCAGCGGGCATGTCGGCCGACGGCACCATCGGCCAACCGAACATCGTGTTGATGAAATAGCCGGCGTTCTGACTGACCATGAATTCCTGATCGATGCTCTGTTGTCCGATTCTCACATCGAGCTTGTCGTCGAAAAACTTTTGCTGAAACCAAAGCTCCCACAGCCGGGTCGCGCGGTCGGCTTCGATGCCGCTCGCCGTTTGTAAGCTCCAAAGATTGTCGGCGCTCAGATTGCGACCGTGGATTTGCAAACCGCTGACGTTGAACAGACCGCCGTTCCAACCGAAGGCTCGTTGCGTGTCCAGCTGCAGCGTCGCCGTCGTCAAGCCGTCGTACTCGAAACCCTTACGGATGCCGCCGGTCACATTTCCGAGCACCTCGCTTTGCTCGACAATCGACAGCGCCATCCCGTATTTGCTCAATAGCGATCTGACGCCCCACATGTCGCCGAGCAGATTTGAGCTGCGCGAGGCGGTGCTCAGAAATCCGAACGGGTCTGTTGGCTCCGTGCTCGGTGACGATTTTGCGGCCTCGTCCGGTTTGATCGGCTCTACGACAAATTCGTCTGCGCTGGCCGCGGCGGATTTCTCCGTCGACTGGTCGCCGACCGCCGCAACGTTGGCCGGTAGCTGCGCGTAAGCGTTGCGGGCAAAAACGAAGGCGATGAGCAAAACAGTACACAACGCGCCGAGCAGCGACACTTTTAAATGCCAGCCGCTCGTTTCGTTTCCGGTAGGGTGATCAAGAAGCACAACGCGACTCCTTGTCGGCGACATCACGCGATGTGCAGCAGCAATAAATGGAAGTACGAATGGTGAGTCAACAAATATAGATTCAAGTTAGAATAGTTCGAATCTTTACGTCCGCCTATTTGAGAACTTCTCTAAATAGCAGCGAAGCGAGCGAAGGCTGCGACGCCGTAGTGCCGTTAGAAACCAAGAGCGCGCACTCAATCCTCGATCGCCGCGTAGACCATCGCCCGCATCAGATAGCGGTAGTGCAGGCGCTCGTTCGGCGCTTGCGTGAGCAGGATGGCAATGAGTTGTTCGCGCGGATCGTTCCAGAAATAGGTGCCGCTGACGCCGGTCCAGGAATAGTCGCCGACCGAGCCCGGCAAAGGCGAACGGCCCACATGCGTGCGCACGCCGAAGCCGAGACCGAAGCCGATGCCGTGCTCGGGCACCGGCGCCAGCGCGCCGAACATCGTGCGCATCTGCGGACCGTAGGCGACCTTGGGCGGCAGATGATCGGACGTCATCAGCGCGACGGTCTTTGGCGACAGCAAGCGTGCGCCGCCGAGCTCGCCGCCATTGAGCAGCATCTGGCAGAAGCGCCAGTAATCGGTGGCGGTCGAGAGCAGGCCGCTGCCGCCCGACAGCCAGACCGGCTTCTTGACCGGATCGCGCAAGGGCGGGCGCGTGCCGGTCGCCTCGTCGATCTGCGGCTCGGCGAGGCGCGCGGCCGCGGCGGGGCCGAAGCCGGTGTCCGTCATGCCGAGCGGCGCGCAGATGCGCGCGGCGAAGAAGCGATCGAGCGTCAGACCGCTTGCCACCTCGACCACGGCGCCGAGCACGTCGGTGGAGAAGCCGTATTGAAAGGTCGTGCCCGGCTGGTAGGCGAGCGGCACCTGCGCGAGCTTCGTCACCATCGCGGTATTGGTCTGGTCGTCGCCGATATCGGCGGCCTCATAGGCCTTCTTCAGTTGCGGCCCGGTCAGATGCGCGTAAGTGAGGCCGGAGGTGTGGCGCAACAGGTCCTGCACCGTCATTGCCCGGCGCAGCGGCTCCGCCTTCAGCTCGGTGGCGGCGGTGCCGTCGGAGTCGACCGCGACCTTCAGCTTGGCGAATTCCGGCAGATAAGCCGCGACCGGGTCGGCGATCGACAACGCGCCTTCCTCAGCCAGCATCATGGCAGCGACCGAGGTCACCGGCTTGGTCATCGAATAGACGCGGAACAATGCATCGCGCTGCATGGCCGCACCCGCCTCGCGGTCGCGCAGACCGACCGCCTCGTGGCAGACGATCTTGCCGCGCCGAGCCAACAGCAGCACCGCGCCGGGAATCGCGCCATGATCGACGTCGCGCTTGAGCGCATCGGTCAGCCGCTGCAGACGCTGCGACGAGAAACCAACCTCTTCCGGCGTGGCAGCGGACGGAATTTCAAACGTCATCGCTTTGATTCCTGACAACGGATTGCTTCAAATCAACCGCTCGTCCCCGCGAAAGCGGGGACCCAGAGCCCACGGCACGGCCTGCTTCTTGGCCCCGGATTCCCGCTTGCGCGGGAATGAGCGGAGTTTGCCAGACGCGGCATCCTTACTTCCAGAATTGCTTTGAGGCGAGCGCGGCGCCCTCGGCCATGGCCTTGAACTTGGCATAGACCACGTCGGGATCGACCGCGGCCTGCCCGACCCAGGTGCCGAAGCCGCAGTCGGAACCGGCGATGACGTTCTCGCGGCCGACGCGCTCGGCGTAACGGCCGATGCGCTGCGCGATCAATTCCGGATGCTCGATGAAGTTCGACTTCGACTCGATCACGCCCGGGATCAAGACCTTGCCGTCCGGCAGCTTCAGCGTCTCGAACAGCGTCCACTCGTGCGCGTGGCGTGGATTGGCGGCCTCGAGCGAAATGGCGCAGGGTTTCGCAGTGAACACGATATCGATAATATCGGCGAGCGCCAACGTCGCGGTGATGCGGGCCTTCGTAGTTGCCCCAGCACAAGTGCATGCGCAGTTGCTCGGCCGGGATATCGGCGAGCGCATGATTGAGCGCCGCGATATGCAGGCCGATGCGCTTGCGAAAGCCGGCGAGGTCGAGATCGGCGTATTGGATGTGCCGGCCCATGGCGAGATCCGGGCAGTCGATCTGCAGCACGAAGCCGGCTTTGGCGACGGTCTCGTATTCGTGACGCATGGCGTCGGCGATGGCGTAGATGTAGCTCTCGAAGTCCTTGTAGTGATCGTTGCGGAAGAACAGCGAGACGACGCCGGGCGAGGCCGCGCTCATGAAGCCGCCCGCCGCTTTCACGCCGGCGAGCGCGGCTCCGAGATTGTCAGCGTCGACCCGCGGCGCCTCTTCATCGCGCACCGAGATCGGCGCGTTGCAGGCCGGCGTCTTGCGCCGCGAGCGGCCGGGATCGCCGAATACGCGGCTCTGCAGGCGCGGGAAATCGGCGAGGTCCTGATAGACGAAGGTGTTGCCGCTGCCGCCGAAACCGTTGAGCCGGTCCTTGATGTAGGTCGCGTAGCTCGGCTTCGACATTTCGCCGTCGTTGATCAGATCGATGCCGGCCTCGGCCTGTTTGCGTACCACCTCGGCGACCGCATCGCGGATGCGCGCCGCGAGCGCGGCCGGATCGACCGGCACGCCTTCCTCCTTGGCGTACATCATACGGATCAAGTCGTCCGGGCGCGGCAGGCTGCCGGTGTGGGTGGTGAGAAATCGTTCGCTGCTCCGCTGCATCCGCGTCCCCGGCTTGAAGGCCGGCGAACTCTAGGCCAGCCCATTGCGGCTGACCAAGGGTGGGGTGGGGCGGATGGCACAGCGCGCCCCCGCTCCTCCGCCTTCGCGCTCACGCGCTTCGGCGGACTCAAACCCGACGGAGCTCGCGGAGCGAGCGGAGGCGGGCCGTTGGGAGAGGGTTGGGGTGAGGGGGTTCGTAACCCTCGATAATTTGGAACCCCCCACCCGCCCGCCTTCGCTAAAAGCTTCGGCGGGCGACCTCTCCCTATGGGAGAGGTGAGCCAAGCCCAGTTTCGTTGACAGGGCAGGGGCGGCTCTCTAGATAGCCCTCGAACCAGGCATTCAGAAGCGTCATGAAAGTCCGCAACTCATTGAAATCCCTGCGCGCACGCCATCGCAACAACCGCCTCGTGCGGCGCAAGGGCCGGCTCTACGTCATCAACAAGACCAACCGCCGCTTCAAGGCGCGTCAGGGCTGACTCGCGCCCTTGCGGGGGCGCCATTCCATTGCCGCATATTGGCCGCACCGGTGAGGGAGCTTATCCTTCAGTCATGCGCCCTCGATTCCTTGAACTGCTGTTTGCCGCCCTGCTGGCCTTGGGCGTGGCCGCTCCGGCCTTGGCGCAAACGATCGAAAATTGGGTCGAGCCGCCGAAGACGCTGCCCAAGCCGCAGCGCGGCGATCCGACGCACAACCTCGATTTCCTGTTCGGCGCGCTCAAGGTCGCGCCCGACGCAGAGACGGCCAAAGCGATCGAGGCGCGCATCTGGGCGCTGTGGATGGTTTCGCGCAGCGACACCGCCAATCTATTGATGACGCGCGTACGCACGGCGGTCGAGACGAAAGACGTCGACCTCGCGCTCAAGCTGCTCGATGCCATCATCAAGATCAAGCCGGACTACGTGGAGGCCTGGAACCGGCGCGCCACGCTCTATTACATGAAGAAGGATTACGGCCACGCGCTCGCCGATATCGGCGAGGTGTTGAAGCGCGAACCACGGCATTTCGGCGCGCTCTCCGGTTTGGGATTGATCCTGCAAGACATCGGCGACGACAAGCAGGCGCTCGAGGTCTATCGGCGCACGCTCGCCATCTATCCACGCATCGAGCGCATCCCCGACCTGGTCAAGGAGCTGCGGGTGAAGGTCGAGGGCCGGGATATCTAGGCGCCTCTTGCTACGATTGAATCGCGATTTGCCTCCGCTTGCTGCCATTTGAGCGCCTGGGGAGCCGTCTTGATTTGCCTCAAAGCGGACACGGCCATTTTGCGCAAATAAGCCTCCGTGCATCCTAATACGTGGAGAATTAATATGCGCGCGCTCTTTCTTTCGATATTGCTGGCGGTCGTGACATCCGCTGGTTTCGCAGCGTCAACAGCCAATGCCCAAGGCGACGCCTGCTTCCGCTTGTGGGTCGCGCGCAACTCGATCTACAAGGCCAACGGCTATTGCTTCAAGACCGAGCGGGCCATCTCATACTTCGGCAATGCCGGCTGCATGTACGATTCCGAAGAAGACGTCCCGCTCTCGAGCCGTGATCGTGCCCGCATCGCGCGCATTCAGGCCGAAGAACGCGATCTCGGCTGCCGCTAGTAGCGAGAGCCCGATTGCGGCGGCTGAATCAGCGGCCGCTCATGCCCAATAGCTCAGGCCGATATTCGAAGTGCATGGTATCGTAATGGTACCACTTGCCGCCCCAGATGAAGCCGTGCCGCTCGAAAATGTCGACAATCGCCTGCGGCATACGGTTGCGATAGGGCGCCTGCTTGCGCCACAGCCAGTAGTCCGATACGGCGACATTGAGATCGATCGCCGCGGCATAGCTGTGCATGCTCAGCCTGCCGGTGTCGGCGACCGGTCGGCATGACGATACGCCGGCGATCGGAAAGGCCGCGCGCTTGACCGCGGCCGGCAGTGCGTCGATCTCGCCCGACACGGCTTGCAGCCGACGCGCCACGCCGTTGACGTTGGTGACGTAGATCGTCTTGCCCCACGTCTTCGGCAGCCAGACGACCGGCACCAAGTGACGCTTCACCTCGCCCTTGCGGCAGTCGCCATACATCTTGTTGAAGAACGCTTCGTCGCGGAAGCGGCCAGGGTCGTCATTGACGGCCGGCGGGTCGGCGAGCGCACCGCGCGGATAGGGCAGATGAAACTGATCGAGGATCGAGGCGTTGCGCAGCAGCTGATCGAAAGTTTTGTTGGCGATGCCGTCGGAGACTGGCATGCGCGTGCCGTCCCGCCAATAGATTGCCGCGCCATCGTGATGGTCAAGGACATCGGGATAGGCGGCGACGAGCGCATCGAGCGCCGCCGATGTTGATTGGGCCACTGCCGTTTGCGGCAGCGCCAGGGCAAACAGGATCAATAAAAAGAGTAGACGCATCAGCGCCATCGACGAGAAGGGCTCAATCCCCGGCTGCCTCCTGTCCCACATAAGCAATGCGCAGCATGTTGGTCGCGCCCGGCGTCCCGAACGGTATGCCGGCGACCACGATCACGCGCTGACCGGCTTTGGCGAAGCCTTCGCTGAAGGCGAAGCGGCAAGCGCGCTCGACCATGTCGTCGACGTCGCGCGCGTCCTCGGTGACCACGCAATGCACGCCCCAGACCACCGCGAGCTTGCGCCCGGTCGAAACATTAGGCGAGAGCGCGACGATCGGCGGCCGCGGCCGCTCGCGCGCGACGCGGACGGCGGTCGAGCCGGACGAAGTCCAGCAGATGACGGCGGCGAGATCGAGCGTGTCGGCGATCTGCCGGGCGGCGTCGGCGATGGCGTCGGCGCCGGTCGCCTCCGGCACCGCGCGCTGCGCGTCGATGGTGGCGCGATAGGTCGGATCGCTCTCGACCTCCTGGGCGATGCGACTCATGGTGGCGACAGCCTCCGCCGGATACTGCCCGGCGGCCGATTCCGCCGAGAGCATAACCGCATCGGCGCCCTCGAAGATCGCGGTGGCGACGTCGGAAACCTCGGCCCGCGTCGGCACCGGGGCGTTGATCATCGATTCCAGCATTTGCGTCGCCACCACCACCGGTTTGCCGGTGATGCGGCCCATGCGCGTCATCTGTTTCTGCACGCCGGGCACCTTTTCCAGCGGCATTTCGACGCCGAGGTCGCCGCGCGCGACCATCAGCGCATCGGCGAGCTCGATGATTTCGGATAGGCGGTTGACCGCTTGCGGCTTCTCGATCTTGGCCATCACCGCGGCGCGCCCGCGCGTGATCTTCTTGGCCTCGGCGATGTCCTCCGGCCGCTGGATGAAGGAGAGCGCGACCCAGTCGATGCCGGCCTCGAGCGCGGCCTCGAGATCGGAGCGGTCTTTCTCCGCCAGCGCCGAGAACGGCACCATGGTGTCGGGCAGGCTCACACCCTTGCGGTCGGAGACTTTGCCGCCGACCTCGACGCGCGTGACCATGCGCTTGGGTGAGGCCTCGGTCACCGTCAGCCGGACCTTGCCGTCGTCGATCAGCAGCGTATGCCCGGCCTGCACGGCGGCGAAAATCTCCGGATGCGGCAGATAGGCGCGGCTCGCATTGCCCGTGGCCGAATCGGAATCGAGTACGAATTCGTCGCCGCGTTTCACCACGGCCGAGCCGCCGGCGAAGGTGCCGAGCCGCAGCTTCGGCCCCTGCAGGTCGACCAGAATGCCGATTGGCCGTCCGCTTGCGTGTTCAACCGCGCGGATCGCCGCGACCAATTCGCGCATGCGCTCCTGGCTGGTGTGACTCATATTGATGCGGAAAACGTCGGCGCCGGTCTCGAACAGTCGCGTGATCATCTCCGGGTTGCCGGAGGCCGGCCCCAATGTCGCGACGATCTTGGTACGGCGCAGGCGTCTCATTTGGGCGCGGCTCCGACCGGCGGTGGCGGCCCGGGCGAAGCGGGCAGCGGCGGCGTCCGCAGCGCCGGCGGAATCCGCTGCGGCCCGAGCGGCAGCAATGGCCGGTCGGGCGCGCTCGTTTCCGCGGTGTCGGTGAGCTGCACCGTCCAGGCGCGTTGCTCGCCGGTGTCGACCTCGAAGAAGCCGGTGCGGTCATAGCCGCGCGCCAGGCAATTCTGCGTGCCGTGAATGGTGAATTCCTTTTCGCGCGAGCACATGAAGGCGTGGCCGGACCATTCGCCGCCGCGGTCGTAGTCGACCGCATAGATGTAATAGTAGCGCGCCACCAAGGTTCCGCGCAGCAGGATCTCGCAGTGGTGCGGCGGCACGTTCCACCAGCCTTCGGTGATCCAGCTATCCTTGTCTTTGTAGCCGATCGCTACGCCGACCCGGCTGCTGGTGTTGTTGCAGACCTGGAAGTTCGCGCTCGCGACGCCGGTCGCCAGCAACAGCAACAGGAAGGCCACGGCGGTTGAGCGCAGAATCATGACGAATGGCGGCGATGATGTTAGCGGCGCGTCTGATGTTTGGCGTGATCGGTCACGGCGTGTCAACAACGATCGCGCGAAAGTCGTTGACGTTCGTAAAGGTTGGGCCGGTTTGCAGCAGGTCCCCCAAGCCGGCGAAGAATTCGGTGGAATTGTTGTCGACGAGAAAGGCGGCGGGATCGAGGCCGGCCGCCTCGGCGCGCGCCACGGTTTCGCCGTCCACGAACGCGCCGGCCGGGTCGTTGATGTTGCCGGCGCCGCCGTCGGTGCCATCGGTATCCGCCGCGATCGCGGCGACGCCGCGCAGGCCGGCCAGCGCGATGGCGAGCGCGAGCGCGTATTCCTGGTTGGGCCCGCCGCATCCCTTGCCTTTGATGGTGACGGTCAATTCGCCGCCGGAGAGGATCACCGTGCGCCGTCCTTGCGCGCGCAAACTCCGCGCGAGCTGTGCATGAGCCTGCGCCACCGCGCGCGCCTCGCCTTCCAGGCTGTCGCCGAGCAGCAGGCATTCGTAGCCGGCCGCCAGCACCTCCCTTTTCGCCGCGGCAAGAGCATCGGCCGGGCGCACGCCGAGAATGAAGCGGCTATGCGTGAACGCCGGATCGCCCGGCTTCGGTGTCTCGTTCGCCGGATCGGCGAGCGCGCGTGTGACCGCCTCGGGCAATTGCAATTTGTATCTCGCGACGATGGCGCGCGCGTCGGCGAGCGTGGTCGGATCGGGCACCGTCGGTCCCGAGCCGATAGCGGAAGGATCGTCGTGCGGCACATCCGAAATGGCGATGGTGACGACCGGGGCCGGGAACGCGCGCTGGGCGAGACGGCCGCCCTTGATACGCGAGAGATGTTTGCGCACGCAATTGATCTCGCCAATGTTGGCGCCCGAGCGCAGAAGCGCGCGAGTCACCGCCTGCTTGTCGGCGAAAGCGATGCCCTTCGCCGGCGCGATCCAATTGGCCGACGCGCCGCCCGAGATGAGCACCAGCACAAGATCGTCGCTGCCGGCGCCGTCGGCGAGCGCAAGCGCGCGCGCGGCCGCTTCCAGCCCGGCCGCATCCGGGACTGGATGGCCGGCCTCGATCATGCGCACCCGCCTGAGATGCCGGCCGTAGCCGTGCCGCGCCACCGCGACCCCGCCCACGCGTTCGGCGACGATGCGCAGCCGGTCGAGGTAATGCGCCTCGGCCACCTCGGCCATCGAACCCGCCGCCTTGCCGGCGGCGAGCAGCACGATCCGGCCGGTGGGCGGCGGCGGCAACAGCGTGGGCAGGCACGTCGCCGGATGGGCCGCGGCTACCGCGGTGCGAAAAAGGCTTTCGAGAAAGAGGCGTCGTTCGATGTGCATCGCCGGAACCATAGCCGGAGATATGCCGGCTAAAAACCGTCCAATCTCCGTTCCTTCGCGAGCCGGGATCGGCTAGCCTTGCGGCAACTAAAAAAAATCAAATGCCGGGGAGGTAATCATGGCTGATCAGCCGGTCGTCCAAGTGTCGCGCCTGCTCGACGAGCGGGGTCTAAGTTCGTTCCACTTCAACTTGATCGTCTGGACCGTCCTGCTCGCTCTGATCGACGGCTACGACATCGGCGCCATCGCCTTTGCCGCGCCGCATCTGATTCGCGAGTGGCACATCAACCCGCACGCGCTCGGCCCGGTGTTCAGCGCGAGCTTGATCGGCATTTTGTTCGGCTCGGCGATCTTCGGCTGGATCGGCGACAGGTACGGGCGCAAGACGGCACTGATCAGCGCGAACCTGCTGTTTGGCGTATTCACTTTCGCGGCCGCCTACTCGACCAGTCTCGACCAGCTGTTCTGGCTGCGTCTCTTGGCCGGCCTCGGCATCGGTGGTGTCATTCCCAACATTGTGGCGATCAACGCCGAGTCGGCGCCGCGCAGCCAGCGCGCCACCTTGGCGCTGATTGCGGTTGGCTTCGTGCCGCTGGGCGGCGCCATCCCAGGATTTGTCGCGGCCACGCTGGTGCCGACATACGGCTGGCCAATTCTGTTCAGCATCGGCGGCGTGGTGCCGATCTTGCTCGCGCTCGCGGGTCTCGTGTGGCTGCCGGAATCGATCAAGTACATGGCGCTGCACGAAAGCCAGCGCGGCAAGATGGAGAAGTTGGTCGCGGCGATCAGCCCAGGCACCGCGGTGCCGGCGAACGCGCGCTTCGTCATCGAGGACGAGAAACAGCAATACCCGGGTTTCAATCCGGCGCATCTGTTCAAGGAGGGTTTGGCGCTGATCACGCCGCTGTTGTGGCTTTTGTTTGCGCTCAACCTCATGGGTTATTTCTTCCTGCTGTCGTGGACGCCGACTTTGATTTCGGCACTGAAGCTGCCGCCGCAAGCCGGCGCGCTCGCGGGCGCCATGATTCAGGTCGGCGGCACGGTCGGCTCGCTTGCGCTCGCCCGCTGGGTTCAACGGTATCGCTTCGCCGCGATCACGGTCATTTTCGTGCTCGCGGTTCCCGCCGTCGCCTCGATCGGCTATGCCGGCCTCACCTCGCAGACCGCGCTGCTGATCGCGGCGTTCTTGGCCGGCTTCTGTGTGCTCGGCATTCAGACCGGCATCAATGTCGCCGGCGCGCTCATCTATCCGACGTCGCTGCGCGCCAATGGCTCGGGCTGGGAATTGGGCATCGGGCGTGTCGGTTCGATCGTCGGGCCGCTCGTCGGCGCACTGTTCGTCGGCTTGCCGATCGAGCGCCTTTACGTCTGGTCGGCGCTGCCGTTTGCCGCCGGCGCCGTGGTCTGTTTCCTGATCTACCGGCTCAATGCCGCGCGGCTGAAGGAGCGGCCCTATCTGCAGGAGCAGGAGGCGCTGGCGCCGGCCGAGTAGCGCGCTTCCGTCATGGCCGGACTTGTTCCGGCCATCCACGTCTTTACATTAGAGTCGAGAACAAAGAGCGGATGCCCGGGCCTTCGCCCGCGGAAGGCTTGTCGGCGCCCGGCCTATCGAAAAAGGCTTCGGCCCGCAGGCGGGTCAAGCCCGGGCCTGACGGAGTTTGTGGCATGGACGACAAGACCCGCACCGAATTGGAGGCCGCCGTCTATCGGCGCTTGGTCGAGCACCTGCGCGCGCGCACCGACGTGCAGAACATCGACCTGATGAATCTCGCCGGTTTCTGCCGCAACTGCCTGTCGAACTGGATGAAGGACGCCGCCGACGCCCAAGGTGTCGTCATGAGCAAAGACGAAAGCCGCGAGATCGTCTACGGCATGCCCTACGACGAATGGCGCAAGAAACATCAGAAGGAGGCGTCGGCCGAGCAGAAGGCGGCCTTCGAGAAGTCGCGGCCGCAGCACTAGGCCGCTCTCAGTAGTCGGACGCGCCGCAGCCGCAAGAGACAGGCGTCAGGCGGGCGCTCGGTGGTCTGAAACGGTATCCTGGGCAGACGGCGCGCGCCGGCGCTGCAACTGATCAATCGCGATCATGCCCAACGCCGCGGCGACGACGAATGCGAGGACGCGCAGCGACAGGGTCGAGAGATTTACGATCGAAGGCCCTGGGCACAATCCGACCAGCCCCCAACCTGTTCCGAACAACAGTGCGCCGAGCACCAGCGGGCGATCGATGTCGGTCCGGGTCGGCCAGGCATTCTTGGCGCTAAGAACCGGCTTGCCGCGGCTTCGCGCCAGGGCGTAGCCCGCCGCGGTGACGGCGACGGCGGCCCCCATCACCAGCGCCAGGCTTGGATCCCAGGCACCGAAGAAATCGAGGAAACCCAAAATCTTGTTCGGGTCGGTCATGCCGGAAATCTGTAAGCCCCAGCCGAACAGCAGACCGCAGGCGAATGCCGCGAGTAGAATGGCCATGGCTCAGCCTCCTAAACCGTGCCGGACTACGGCAACGACGACGATAGCCGCGCCCATGAACAGCATGGTGGCGACCAGCGAGCGCCGCGACAGGCGGGCGACGCCGCACATCCCGTGCGCCGAAGTGCAGCCGCTGCCGAGTTTGGCGCCGGCGCCGACCAGCAGGCCGCCGACGATCACCACCGCCCAGTTGCCCGGCACCTCCGGCACCGGCAAAGCGAGGCCGACGAGGCCGGCGAGCATCGGCGCGACGATCAAGCCGAGGATGAAGGCGACCCGCCACGCTCGGTCGCCGGTTTTTCCGGTGAACACCTCGCCGAAAATGCCGCTGACGCCGGCGATGCGGCCGTTGAGCAGCATCAGCGATGCCGCGCCGAGTCCGATCAGCGTTCCGCCGATTGCGGGCGCAATCGGATCGAATGCCAAGACAGTCGTCATTATGGCCCCCTCTCGGATCGTCGCCGTCTTAAGGTTTCACCGCGAGCAGCGACACGCTTTTCACGCCGAATTTCTTGCTGGCCCCGCGCGCATTGTCGGAGACGAACTGATAGGCCGGATTGTCCTCCATCTTGACGACCCGCAGGCCCGCGGCTTCGATCTGCTTGCGGTAATTGTCGTGTTGCGCGGCACCGCCGATGCAGGCGGCCCATAGCGTCGAATTGCAGACGATGCTCTCGGGCAGCTGCACTTCGGTCACGATATCCGAAATCGCCAGGCGGCCTTTCGGCTTCAAAAGCCGGGCGGCCTCGGCGAACACCTTGGCCTTGTCAGGCGCGAGATTGATGACACCATTGCTGATCACCGCATCAACCGAGGCGGCCGGGTGTGGCACGTTCTCGATATAGCCCTTGAGATAGGTCACGTTGTGGAAGCCGTCGCGGTCGCGCAGGCGCTCGGCTTTCGCGCGCTGTTCGTCGGTCATGTCGACGCCGATGACCTTGCCGGACGGCCCAACCTTGAGCGCGGCGATGAAAGTGTCCATGCCCGAGCCGCTGCCGAGGTCGAGGGCGGTTTCGCCTTTCTTTAGATCGGCGAGGTGGAAGTAATAGCCGACGCCGGCAAACGACTCGATCGCCTCGGCCGGAATACGGTCGAGGTCAGCCGGCGGGTAGCCGAGGCGCTCGGCGAGCGCTCGCCCCATCTCGAAATGAAATTCGCCATGCGGATTCTCGGCGACGCTGCGGTACATCGCCTTGACCTTGGCCTCGAGGTCTTTCGGATCGAACGCGACTGTGGTGGTGGTCATGGCATTCCTCCTCCCAAAAGGTGGACCGCTTAAGTGCGTTCATTTTCAGTGGCCGGGCGGCCCTGGTTCATTACCCCGCTGTTTGCACCGGCAATCGGGCGAGCCGCCATTCCGGAAATCCGCCGTCGAGCCGGCGCGCCTTGCGTCCCTCTTTGCGCAGCAGCGCCACCGCCTCGAACGCCAGCACGCACCAGGGACCCCGGCAGTAGGCGATGATCTCGCGGTCGCTCGGCAACTCGGCGAGCCGCTCGCGCAATTGCGCGAGCGGAATGTTGAGCGCCTTGGGAATGTGGCCGCTGGCGAACTCGTCCTCCGGCCGCACGTCGAGAATGGTTACGAGGCCTTCGGAGATCCGCGACAGCAGCTCCTTGCGCGGGACCGGCTCCAGATTGTCGCGGTCGCGGAAATAGCCGGCGACGATACGGTCGACTTCGGCTACCTGCCGTTCCGCGACCTCGCGCAGCGCATCAACCAGCCGCAGTACGCCGTCATCGGCGATGCGATAGAGCACCTGTCTGCCTTCACGTCGGGCCGTCACCAGATTGGCCCGCCGCAGCGCCTGCAAATGCTGCGAGGTATTGGCGAAGGGCATCGCCGTGCGTTCGGCAAGCATCTCCACGCTCTGCTCGCCTTGGGCGATGTGCTCGATCAGTTCGAGGCGTTGCTCACGGCCAAGCGCGCGCGCCACCGCCGCGAACTGGGCAAACAAAGCTTTCTTCGAGCTGTTATTTGACATTGCTGTCTATTCGTATAATTATTCAATTGTATGATTGAATGTGATCGTTGAAGTTGTCAATAGCGGCCTTGGCAACGAAACCGGGCTGGAACCGCCGGAAACAGGAGGAAGCCCATGATCTTGCGACAGTTTTTGCACGGCGAGCCGATCGCCGTGTCCTACCTGTTCGGATGTGGAGGGCGTGCCATAGCGGCGGTGGTCGACCCGCTCGGCAACGTGGCGTCTTATCTGCGCGCTGCCGACGAGACTGGAATGCGTATCCGTTACGTCTTCGACACGCATCTTCATGCCGACCACCTCTCCGCCGGCCGGGCGTTGGCCGCGGCGGCTGGCGCCGAATACGTGCTGTTCACCGGCGCGGCGGTGAAATTCCCGTTCCGCGGCGTGCGCGAAGGTGAGGTACTCGAGCTCGGCAATGTGGCGGTTCGGGTTCTGCATACGCCCGGGCACACGCCCGAACATATCTCGCTCCTGGTCACCGATCGAACCCGCTCAACTGAGCCATGGTTCGTGCTGACCGGTCATACCTTGATGGTGGGCGATCTCGGCCGCACCGAACTTGCGTCCAGCGCCGAGGAGGGGGCGCGCGCTCTCTTTGCCAGCGTGCAGAAGCTCAAGGCGCTGCCGGACCATTTGGAAGTCTTGCCCGGCGCCTATGCGGGCTCGGTCTGCGGCCGCAGCCTGAGCGGCAAGCCGACGTCGACGATCGGATTCGAGAAGCGCAACAACCAGGCATTTCGCATCGACGACGAGGCTGCGTTCTTGCGCGCCATGCTCACCGAAATCCCGCCGGCGCCGCCAGAAGCGGCAAAGGTTCGCGCTGCCAATTCCGGCCTCGCCGACGCGGCGGCTTAAGCGCCATGGAGGGCGCGGTCGCGATTCATCACCGGCGTGGAATCGGCGTCAATCTTGCCCAATTCACGCTGCAGACCGTTCAAGTCTTTTTCGTCGGCCTGACCATTGGCATGGAGCGCACCGTGCTTCCCGCGTTGAGCGGTGAGTTCGGCGTCGCCAAGGGCGCTTATCTCTTCCTCGCTGCGTTCGTGGTGTCCTTCGGCGTGGTGAAGGGGTTGCTGAACTTCGCCGCCGGTACGCTGGCTGACCGGATCGGCCGCAGGCCGGTCATGCTGTTCGGATGGCTCGCCGGACTGCCGATCCCGCTGTTGATCTTCTTCGCCCCGAACTGGTGGTGGATCATCGCCGCCAACATTTTCCTCGGCGTCAATCAGGCGTTTGCCTGGACGATGACCGTCACCATGCACGTCGATGTCGCCGGCAGTCACCAGCGCGGTCTGGCGATCGGCATCGACGAGGCGGCAGGCTACGCCGCGGTCGGACTGGCGGGGCTCGCCACCAGCTACCTCGCGGCGCTTTACGGACCGCGTTGGGCGCTGCTGCTGTTCGGCCTGGCGGTCATTGCCGCCGCACTCACCATCATGCTCTGGGTGAAGGAAACGCTGCCCTGGGTGCACGCGGAACACGCGCAGGTCAATGCCGGGACGCTTGAGAGCGACGACGCCGCGCACTGGCGCAGCATTTTCCTGCTGGTGTCGTTCCGCGATCCCGTCTACCGGGCGCTGTGCCAGGGCGGCGTGGCCAACAAAATTGCGGATACCTTGGTTTGGGTGCTGTTACCGGTCTATTTCCACAGCCGCGGCTTGGATCTCGTGCAGATCGGCTGGGTGACCGGCGCCTACGCCATGACCTGGGGCCTGTCGCAGTTGTGGACCGGACATTTTGCCGACCGGATCGGCCGCAAGTTGCCGATCGTCGCCGGCTTTGCGCTGCTGGCCGGCGGCATTGCCCTCACCGCAGCGAGCGACGGCATCTCCTGGTGGTTCATCGCCGCGACGCTCATGGGCATCGGCATGGCTCTGCTCTATCCGAATCTGATCGCCGCCATGGCCGACCTGGCGCCGCCGCTGTGGCGCGGGCGGGCGCTGGGCACCTATCGCTACTGGCGCGACACCGGTTATGCCATCGGCGCGCTGCTGCTCGGCGCGGTGGCGAATTGGCGCGGCGAGGTGGTGCCGGCGATCTGGATCACCGCGGCGCTGGTCGCGCTCTCCGGATTGTGGATTGCGCTTGCGATGCGCGAGAGCCGGCCGCGCGCGCCACGCGACGGCTTAAGTCAACGACGAGTGTTTCTTTCGCGCCATACCGCTCTCATGCACCGCGCGCCACCGGCAGAAACGCTGACGAAATCGTACGCCCGCTGGAGATCTAGCCGGCTCGGCCGCATCACCAATGCTTTGGAGCACGACCTCCTCATTCGGCTTCTCGGCGCGGTCGCCGGCACATCGTTGCTGGACGTCGGCTGCGGCGACGGCGAACTCGCTTCGCAGCTGGCCCGGCGGGGCGCCAGCGTCACCGGCCTCGACGCCGATCCCGCCATGATCGCCGCCGCGCACCGGCGCCCGGAATTCGCAAATGGCCGACTGCGGCTCGTCGAAGGAAAGGCGGAACAGCTGCCGTTCGACGACGCGCTGTTCGACCGCGTCGTTGCCGTGACTGTGCTCTGCTTTATCCCGGATGCGGCAAGCGCGGTCGCGGAAATGGCGCGCGTGCTCAAGCCTGGCGGCCGGCTCGTCGTCGGCGAGCTTGGACGATGGAGCCTGTGGGCGGCGCTGCGCCGCATGCGCGGCTGGCTCGGCGATCCGATATGGCGAACGGCGACCTTTCGCACCGCCGAGGAGCTTGTCGCTCTCGCGCGTGGCGCAGGCCTCAACGTCGTTGAGAAACATGGGGCGGTGCACTATCCCCCATGGGGGACTGCCGCCAAATTGCTCGCGCCAATCGATTTGCGGCTTGGCAAACAAACGACCTTCGGATCGGCCTTTATTGCGGTTTCGGCGATGAAGCCTTTCTGAAAACGCGGTCATCGAAATTCTGAGGAACCAACCTGTGAGCGACCCGAAAACGCCGCCGATCCTTTCGCATAAGCATTACGATGCGCCATCCGCCTTCCTGCCTGAAAACCTGTTGCGCGAGGCGCGGCGGCAGAAGCGGCTGCCGCAGGTCGCCGTTCCCGAGATTTGCATTCTCGATCCCGATGGCGACATCGCGCGGCAGCTGCGCGCCAGCGGACGCAGCACACGTCATCCCGGCTGGGCCTGCTACCACACCGACCTCGACCAATTTCATTACCAGGCCCACGAGTACGGCATCGTGGCCTGTGCGGTCGGCGCAGCGTTTGCGGTCCTGATCGCGGAGGAATTATTTGCGTCGGGTTGTCGGTTCCTGATCAGCGTGACCTCGTCCGGTCAGATTCGTCCCATCCAGACGCCGCCCTATTTCGTCATTATCGATCGCGCACTGCGCGACGAAGGCACCAGCTACCATTACCTGCCGCCGTCGCCATACAGCGAGGCGGATGTCCATCTCACCGAGCTTGCGCGGGAGGCTCTCACGGCCGCCGGCGCCTCCGTCCATGTCGGAGCGACATGGACGACCGATGCGCCGTTCCGGGAAACGCAGGAGGCGGTTGAAGCTGCCGCACAGGCCGGCATTCTTGCGGTCGAGATGGAAGCGGCGGCGCTTTATGCGTTTGCGCGGGCGCGCGGTCGGCCCGTGCTCTGTTTCGCCCACGTGACGAACCAGATGGGCCGCATTGAAGGCGACTTCGAGAAAGGCGTCACACATGGCGCCGAAGAATCGCTCAAGGTGATTGCGCTGGCCGCGGATCGTTGGCGGGCCGAGAAATCCTAGCGAATGGCGTGAACAAGGACCAAAGTTCGATGAAAGCGCTCTTCATCCTGAACGATCCCCCTTACGGCAGCGAGCGCGTCTTCAATGCGCTGCGTTTCGCACAGGCGCTACAGGCGCAGGAGCCGCAGCCGGAGGTGACGTTCTTCCTGCAAGCCGACGCCGTCATCGCCGCCAAAGCGGGGCAGAAGACGCCGGACGGCAGTTACAACGTCGAGCGGATGCTCAAGCGCGTTCTCGCGGCGAACGGCAGGGTGCTGGTGTGCGGCACCTGCATGGATGCGCGCGGCCTCGACGACGCGGAGCTCATGCCCGGCGCGCGCCGCAGCACGATAACCGAACTGGCCGCGGCGACGACGGCAGCGGACAAAGTGGTCGTGTTCTGACCGCGCCGTCGGGCGCAACATGCTGTCTGTACGGCCGCCTCCCCGCATGTGAACAGCGTGGATGACCGCGCGCGCGGCTTGACCGGAGCGCGGCCAGGTCCGAATGCTTCTGGTCACGCCAGTGACAAGGAGACGTCGATGCCCGCCAGCGCCGCCGCAGAAAAACAACAACCGGCCACCCGCTTCGCCAAGGACCAGCTCAAGGCCTTCGTCGAGCGCATCGAGCGGCTGGAGGAGGAGAAGAAGGCGACCGCAGACGACATCCGCGACGTCTATGCCGAGGCCAAGGGCAACGGCTTCGACGTCAAGGCGCTGCGCAACATCGTGCGTCTGCGCAAGCTCGATCTCGACGAGCGGCGCGAGCAGCAGGAAATACTCGACACCTACATGCACGCGCTCGGCATGGCGCAATAGGTCATTTCGCCCAATGCGGAGGACCCCGGGAAGGCACCGCCCGGGGCCCCGCGATGCTCACGCGCCGCTCAGTCGCAGCGGCGAATCTTCTTGGTCATGTCGCCGTCGTGGATGATCGTCACGTGGCAATGATGGTGACGCTCGTGCACCACCACGCTGTCGTCGCGGTCATAATGGCGACGCCAATCGTTGTGGTGATCGACGTCGACGCCCACGCCCACCGGCCCCGCGCCCACATAAACGTCCTGCGCATTCGCCGGCATGGCGAGCGCGACGGCCGTCGCCGCCAAAAGTCCAACAACAAGGTTCCGCATCTTGAAGCCTCCTCAGGTTGCCCGTGCTTCAAGAACGTCAAATGCGCGTGAGCGTTCCGCGCGGAACAGCGCATCAAAATCGTGTTATGGTGGAACCAAGAAGCGGCGACGCCCGCGGCGCGTCTATTGCAGCGACGCCGTGCGCAAGGGCAGGAATTTCGCGGTCGCCAGGAACACCACGGCGCTGCCGGTAAAGCGGCTCGCCACCATGCCCTGCAGCGGATCGGCGCTGAACGTCATGGCCAGCGCCTGCTGCGGTTTCTGCATCAGCTCGCCGAGCCAGCGCAGATCCGCGGTGCCTTGCAAGCTCATGGTCATGAAGCTCGCCACGCTCGGCGTCAGCATGACCGCGCGCATCCACGGATTGCCGAATTGCTGGCCGCCCATGATCATCGAGCTGTCGGCCCAATGCGCCGGAGCCGGCGGCGCCGTGGGCGCTTCGCTCGCCACCGCCTTGCCTGTCAGGCGCGGCAGCCGAGCGCCCATCGGCCGCGCCCTTGCCGGCGCAAAGCGCGTCGCCGGCAGCGCCGGCTCGTCGGCATAGGCCAGAATTTGCGAGTTGGTCGTGCCGGTCACGATCGGTTCAGCCGAGGCCAATTCGAACGGCGGGGTGTAGGCCGGCTTCGGTTTCGGCATCGCCACAGCGACCTTGACCGGCGGCGGCGCCGGCTGCTTGCTCTCGACCGTCTTCGAGCCTCTCAAACTGGCCAGCACCATCGACGCGCGCGCCGGTTTGGCAAGCGGAGCGCTGCGCTCATCCTCGCTCGCATCCGCGAGATCGATCCGCTGCCAGCGCCGCTCCGCCAGCAGCGAAGCGACCTGTTCGTCGTGATCGGTGATCAAGCCGGCGGCGCGGGCAGCCTCCAGCGAACGGGCATTCGGCGCGTTGCCGTGGTTTTCGACTTCGTGCAGGGCAAGCGCGTAGCCAGGCAGGGGATGGCCGTCGGCGGGTACGTGCACGGTACGGCCATTGGGGAAGATCTTGACCAGAGTTGCGCGCGGAATGCTCGGCCAGTGCCGCACCGTACCGGTATCCATGTGTACGAAGGGCGAGCCCGAGGTCGGATAGAAGCCGACGCCGCCGCGCTGCAACTGCAGCCCGACCGCACGCACGTCGGCGAGCGCCACGCCCGGGATGTAGAAGTCGATGGCGTGGCCGAGCATGTGCTGGCTGAACTGGGCGACGCCGCTCGAGCGCCGGCGCAGCATGGCGTTGGTGCCCGGCGAGCGATAGCCGCAGACGATCTGAATCGGCTGGCTGGCGCCCGTCTCGCGATAGACCTGCCACAACAGGTCGAAGAGGTGGGGATCCATATGGATGGACTGTTCTTTGCGCCAGTCGCGCATGAACCAGTCGAGCCTCTTCAGCGCCGCTTCGTCGTAACGGCCGTCGCGCTTGAAGGTGACGGTGATGTCTTCACCGGTGTGCATGTGATGGAAGGAGAGGGTGCGGGTATCGCCTTCGGCGACGGCGTTCTGCAGCGCGTCGACCGCTCCGATCATGAGGATCGAAGCCAGCCCAAGCCGCAGCCCGGCGCGCGCCGCGATCGAAACGACAGCATTCCGGCGCGTCGACCCAGCCGCCACAGCAAACTTCCGTGAAATGATGCGTCCCGCTCTCGCCGCCACGTTCCCCCCTGGCCGCCGTGACGACGACCCGTCCAGTCTTCCCGCGATCGGTTAATGCGCCCTTAAGGTAGGACCCCTGTCGACCAATAACTGCCTGTCGAACATGGCAAAAAATGGATTACCGGGAAACCACCTCGCAGCCAGAAACACACCGATTTGTGCCATTTTGGCACAAAAAACGTGCTTTCAGTCACTCCGCAGCGGTCTTTTCCGGCGTGCGGTCGCCCGACTTCTCGGGTTCGAGGCCGTCCAATTTGCGATAAAGCGTCGATCTGCCGATCTTCAGCCGTCGCGCCACCTCCGACATTTGCCCGCGGTAATGCGCGATGGCGAAGCGGAGCACCTCGCATTCGACCTCCTCCAGCGCGCGGACCTCACCGTCGGCGTCGAGCAACCGCAATGCGGAGGCTTCGGGAAACGCGGCGACCGTGGCCGGGGACAGCTCGAGGCGGGGCAATTCGTTACCCGGCGGGGTCTGCGGCCGTTCCGGTCTTGCCGGCTTGACCACGACGTCGCTCGCGCCGGCGCGTAGCGCCGAAACCGCGCTGTCGATACTGTCGCGAGCCGTTTCGACGATCACAGGGACGGCCAAACCGGCTTCGCGCATGCGCGCGAACAGCGCTTCGAGCAGGCGGCGCTGCGTTGGATCGTCATCGACAATGAGGATGCTTGCGGACATGGACCTTGAAGCCGCTGTGCCGATTTGGCGCACTGTCGCTGGTCTTGCTTAATGGCGTGTTAAGTCGCGGTAACCGCGGCGGCGGCGCTTCGCTCTGTTGAAAAGGCGTCATCGGCCATCGCCTCGTCACAACCGGCAACCTAAATAGTGCGTTAATTACCCTCGCCAACGACGTGCGCATGGCCAAAGTCGCAACCCGCAAGAAGCAGAAACCTGTCGCCAAATTCGGCGCGCTGCCGGAGTGGAATCTCAACGACCTCTATCCGGGGATGGACAGTCCCGAACTCAAATGGGACCTGGAGAACGCCGAGACGCGCTGCGTCGAGTTCGAGGTGGCCTTCAAAGGCAGGCTTGCGGCGATGGCGGCGCAGTCGGAGCCCGGGCCGGCGCTCGCCGGCGCGGTCAAGCGCTACGAGGCGCTCGACGACAAGCTGGGCCGGTTGATCTCCTACGCCTCATTGCTCTATGCCGGCGATAGCGGCGACGCCAAACGCGCCAAGTTCTATGGTGACATGCAGGAGCGCATCACCGCCGCCTCGCTGCATCTCCTGTTCTTTACCCTCGAGCTCAACCGGATCGATGACGCCGCGCTCGAAGCGGCGCTGCGCGATCCCGCGCTCGGCCATTACCGGCCGTGGATCGAGGACGTGCGCAAGGAGAAGCCCTACCAGCTCGAGGACCGCGTCGAAGAGCTGTTCCACGAGAAGTCGGTGACCGGTTATTCCGCCTGGAACCGGCAGTTCGACGAGACCATCGCGGCCTTGCGCTTCCGCGTCGCCGGCAGAGAGCTGCCGATCGAGCCGACGCTCAATTTGTTGCAGGATATCGACGGCAACAAGCGGCGCCTGGCGGCGGCGGCGCTGGCCAAGACCTTCAAGGCGAACCTGCGCCAGTTCACGCTGATCACCAATACGCTCGCCAAGGACAAGGAGATTTCCGACCGCTGGCGCGGCTTCAAGGACATCGCCGATGCCCGGCACCTGTCGAACCGGGTCGAGCGCGAGGTGGTCGAGGCGCTGGTCGAGGCGGTGCGCTCGGCCTATCCCAAGCTGTCGCACCGCTATTACGCCTTGAAGGCGAAATGGTTCGGCAAGAAGACGCTGCCGCATTGGGACCGCAACGCGCCGCTGCCGAAGGTCAAGCAGCGCACGATTCCCTGGAGCGACGCGCGCGCGACCGTGCTCACCGCTTACGGTGCTTTCTCGCCCAAGATGGCGGAAGTGGCCGACGAGTTCTTCGAGAAACGCTGGATCGACGCGCCTGTGCGCCTCGGCAAGCAGCCCGGCGCTTTCTCCCACCCAACCGTGCCGTCGGCGCATCCTTACGTGCTGCTCAATTACCAGGGCAAGCCACGCGACGTGATGACGCTCGCGCACGAGCTCGGCCACGGCGTGCACCAGGTGCTGGCGGCGCCCAACGGCGCGCTGATGGCGCCGACGCCTTTGACGCTCGCCGAGACCGCAAGCGTGTTCGGCGAGATGCTGACCTTCCGTAAATTGCTCGCCGCGACCACCGACAAGAAGCAGCGCAAAGCCATGCTCGCCGCCAAGGTCGAGGACATGATCAACACGGTGGTGCGGCAGATCGCCTTCTATTCCTTTGAGCGCAAGGTGCATCTCGAGCGCAAGAACGGCGAGCTCACCGCCGACAAGGTCTGCGAGCTTTGGATGTCGGTACAAAGCGAGAGCTTGGGTCCCGCGATCGAGCTCAAGCCGGGCTACGAGACCTTCTGGTGCTACATTCCACACTTCATCCATTCGCCGTTCTACGTCTACGCCTACGCCTTCGGCGATTGCCTGGTGAACTCGCTTTACGCGGCCTATGAACGCTCGGCGGAAGGCTTTGCCGAGCGCTATCTCGCCATGCTCGCCGCCGGCGGCACCAAGCACCATTCCGAACTGCTCGCGCCGTTCGGCCTTAATGCCCGCGATCCGAAATTCTGGGACGGCGGGTTGAGCGTCGTCGCGCATTTGATCGACGAATTGGAAACGTTGTCCTAGGGACGCAAGCGCGAGTTGAGCCCAAGCGGGGGTCCGGCTAGACTTTAAAGCGCGGGGAGCGGCCATGGCGTTCGGGCACCTGTTTCAATTCAATGAGGTGTTTCAAGGCGAAGTCGCATCGATCAACATCAACAAGCGTGAGGGGACAGCGCCCATGGCGTTCGGGGACCCAGTTCAGTTCACTGATGTTTTTCAAGGCGAGGTCGCATCGATCAACGAACGCCGGCGCAAAATCGGCCGGCCCGATATCGAGCTCGAGCAGGAGACGTCCGCCGGCACGCCGCTCACCATGAGCGACGGCACGACGCCGTTGCGGCCGACGGAAGACTCCGATGTCGTCGGCTTGTCGCTCTCCGGCGGCGGCATCCGCTCCGCGGCATTTTGTCTTGGCGCGCTGCAGGCGTTGTACGCGACGGACGTGCTGGACAAGGTCGATTATCTGTCGACCGTATCCGGCGGCGGCTATATCGGCACCTCCCTGTCCTCCGGCATGACGGCGACCGGCGGCCACTTTCCCTTCGCCAGCTATCTGTCCGAGGACGAGACGCCCTCGCTGCAGCACGTGCGCGACTATTCGAATTATCTTTTCCCGCGCGGTGCCGCAGATTTTCTGCGCAACGCCTCGGTCTACGCGCGCGGGCTGGTGGCCAACGCGGTGCTGATTTCACCGTTCCTGTTGTTGGGCGCGGCGATCACGATTCTGTCCAAGCCGTTCGCGCCGCAGAGCGGCAATGTGAATTTGGTGGGCATCCCGATACCCAACCTGTTCCATTTCGATCATTTCGTCGTATCGGCCTATCTCGCCTTGCTCTTGCTTGCGGTTTCCATCGGATGGGCCGTCGGCCGCTCGTTGAAACGTTTTCAAGGGGCGACCGAGGTCCCGAGTGCGGCCATGCGGTGGATCGGCTGGCTCATTCTTGCGCTATTCGCCGCGCTCTTCTGCGAAATCCAGCCGTTCATCCTGGATGCGATGTTCACGCAAGGCGAAAGCGGCTTCCTGCCCTCGCTCGTTGCCTGGGTGAAAAGCATCGTACTGGCGTTGGCGCCAGTGACGGCGGCAATCGCATTCATCTCGCAAAAGTTTGGAGCCTTCATCAAGAGCTCGCTCGAGTCGGAGTTGAAGAGCGTTCAGATTTCCGGTTACGTGGCGCGGCTCACGCTCTACGTCGCGGCGGCGATCGTGCCGCTGCTGCTTTGGCTGCTCTACTTGCAGCTCAGCTATTGGGGCATTTGCGTCGATCAGGAGTGCCATTACCAAGCGCCGGACTGGCTCAGTAGTCTGGCCAGTTATTTTCCCGGACCGTGGACGCCACATTTGCCGGCGGCAATCCCGCCGCACGCGATTGCCTGGCTCTATGTCGCCGTCTCCGTTGTCTGCCTGATCATCGCCATGTTCTTGCGGCCGAACGCGAATTCGCTGCATCCGCTTTACCGCGACCGGCTCGGCAAGGCCTTCATCTTCAAGCCGGAGAAGATCGTGCCGCGGAACGACGAAGGCGTGCAGCCGCCGTTGCCGCCACAGCAGACCAAGTTGAGCGCGTTGTCGGAAACCGACGCCCCATATCACCTCATCAACGCGGCGCTCAACGTCCAAGCATCGAAGGCGGTCAATCGGCGCGGGCGCAACGCCGACTTTTTCATGCTGAGCCGGAACTTCGTCGGTAGCCGGGCGACCGGTTATGTGGCGACGAGCGACATGGAAGCGGTGGCGCCCACGCTCGACCTCGCTGCCGCCATGGCGACCTCAGGGGCGGCGGCGTCCGCCGATATGGGTTCGGCCAGCATCAAGCCACTCGCCCCGACCCTGGCGCTGCTCAATATCCGGCTCGGCTATTGGCTGCGCAATCCGAAGCAACTGGCCAATAGGGCGCTCTGGGACGCCGTGACCAATTTTTATTTTCTCTACGAAATGTTTGGATTGCTGAACGAGAAGCGCCACTCGGTTTACCTCACCGACGGCGGGCATATCGAGAATCTCGGTATCTACGAACTGTTGCGCCGCCGCTGCCAAGTGATCATCGCCGTCGATGCGGAGGCCGACCCGCAGATGGCCTTCGGCGCCTTCAACGTATTGGAGCGCTATGCGCTCATCGATCTCGGCGTGCGCATCGACTTGCCCTGGCAGCAGATCGCGGACATCAGCAAGGCGACCGGCAAGGCGATCGACGAGAAAGGCAATGCCGAGAAGAAGGCGGGCCCGCATGTCGCGGTCGGCGAGATTCGCTATCCCGGCGACCGCCGCGGCATCCTCATCTATATCAAGGCCTCGATCACCGGCGACGAGAACGACTACATCTTTCATTACAAGAAGCGTTACGGCGCATTTCCGCACGAGACCACGCTCGATCAGCTATTCTCGGAGGAGCAGTTCGAGGCCTATCGCGCGCTCGGCTTCCACGCCGCCTTCCGGTTCTTCGACCGGCGCGACCGCTTTGCCTATCGCGATGTCAAGACCAATCTCTGCGTAGCCGATTACGTGCAATTCCTCGATGACATGTTCCCGTTGACGTCGAAGGGCGATCCCTGTTGGCCGCGCGAGTACGCAAGCTTCGCCGGCTGGCTTGCGGAAGACGCCGCGGCGGCCGAGGCAGCGGAGCCCGAAGGCGAAGCGGTGATAACAACGATCGAGACGATCGAGAGGCTCAGTTAGGCGGCCTTTCGGGCAGCGCCCGCGCGCCCTATATCAGGGCGCCATGCCGCCCACCGACTCCGAAAAGAACCGCTTCGCCGCCCGTGCGCGCCGTTACGCCAAAGTCGGCAGCAAGCTCGGCGGCACGGCGGCGCGCTTTGCCGGGGCGCGCTTCTTCGGCGTGCCGCTCGACCGTGCCGCCAACGCGCTCGAGCTCGCCGCCGCACTCGGTGGGCTGAAGGGCCCGATCATGAAAGTGGCGCAGCTGCTCGCCACCATCCCCGACGCGCTGCCGCCGGAATACGCCAACGAGCTGATCAAGCTGCAAAGCCAGGCGCCGCCGATGGGCTGGGCCTTCGTCAAGCGCCGCATGCAGGCCGAGCTCGGGGCAGGGTGGGAGAAGAAGTTCGCCGTATTCGAACATCAGCCGGCGGCCGCCGCCTCGCTCGGCCAGGTCCACAAGGCGCGCGCGCTATCGGGCGAGGCGCTGGCTTGCAAGCTGCAATATCCCGACATGCAGTCCGCGGTCGAAGCCGATCTCAATCAGCTGCAGTTTCTCTTCGCCATCCGCAAGCGCTTCGATCCGGCGATCGACACGTCCGAGATCGCCGTCGAAATTGCCGCGCGCCTGCGCGAGGAGCTCGACTACGTGCGCGAGGCCAAGCACGTCGCACTCTACCGCGCGATGCTCAAGGAGGAAGCGCTGATCAGCGTGCCCAAGGTGTGGCCGGAGCTTTCGACCGGCCGGCTGCTCACGCTCGACTGGCTCGAGGGCACCAAGATGCTTGCGCACAAGGACGCCCCGCTTATCGTGCGCAACAAGCTCGCCACCGCCATGTTCACCGCCTGGTGGGTGCCGTTCTCCCGCTATGCCGTGATCCACGGCGACCCGCATCTCGGCAATTATTCGGTCTTCACCGACGGCAAGGGCAAGCCGGCGGGCATCAACCTGCTCGACTATGGCTGCATCCGCATCTTCCCGCCGAGCTTCGCCGGCGGCGTGGTCGACCTCTATCACGGACTGTTGCGCGGCGACGACGACCTCGTGGTGCACGCCTATCAGACTTGGGGCTTCAAAAAGCTCAACCGCGAACTGATCGATGCGCTCAACATCTGGGCGCGCTTCATCTACGGGCCGCTGCTCGACGACCGCGTGCGCTCGATCGCCGATGGCGTCAAGCCATCCGACTATGGGCGCAAGGAAGCCTTCCGCGTGCACCAGGCGCTCAAGGCCAGAGGGCCGGTGACGGTGCCGCGCGAATTCGTGTTCATGGACCGCGCGGCGGTCGGCCTCGGCGCCGTGTTCCTGCATCTCGCGGCGGAGCTAAATTTCCACAGACTGTTCAACCAGGCGATCGAAGCCTTCTCGGTCGCCAAAGTGGCGGCGAGGCAGAAGGCCGCGCTCGCCGCGGCAGGGCTGGAAACGTCGGGCAGATGAATCTCCGTTCGTGCCCGCGATAGCGGGGACCCAGGGCAAAAGCCCGCACGTCGGCGATTGGGGCTCTGGATTCCCGCTTTCGCGGGAATGACCGGGTCATGGGCTGCGCCGTTGCCCTGATCGGGCAATTGCGCTAACCGTCCAGCAACCCGCCTTTTGAGATTTCCGGAGATCCCCCATGGCCGAGCACGGCACCATCGAATACGCCACCGCCGACGGTAACGACTACCCGGCGCACGAGGGGACCTATGAGCATTTCGTCGAGTACACCTTCGTCGGCATCATCCATGTCGTCAATCTTCTGCTCGGCCTGGCGGTCGGCGGTGTCATGGGCCACTGGTTCCTGGCGCTGCTGATTTTCATCGTCGCCGTGCTCGGCGCGCTGCCGGGCTTCGTCAGCGGCTCGAAGACCTCGAGCTACGTGGCCTTCGCGCTCTGCTTCCTGATCTTCGCCTTCGAGGGCCTGTCGTAAAACTCTAGCGCTTTCGTCGCGCCGGCCTGGAGGCGTTGATGCGTATAGCGGTCGCTCGTGAACTGGACGCCAACGAGCCGCGCGTCGCCGCCACGCCGGAAACCGTGAAGAAGTTCAAGGCGCTCGGCGCCGAGGTTGCGGTCGCGCGCGGCGCCGGCATCGCCTCCGGCATTCCCGACGCCGAGTTCGAGGCCGCCGGCGCTACGATCGGCGACGACGTCACCAAGGACGCCGACTTGGTGCTCAAGGTGCGCCGGCCGGCGGCCAACGAGCTTGCCAATTACAAGAAGGGCGCGCTCGTCGTCGCCATCATGGATCCTTACGGCAACGAGGCGGCGCTCAAGCAGATCGCCGATGCCGGTCTTGCCGCCTTCGCCATGGAGTTGATGCCGCGCATTACGCGCGCGCAATCGATGGACGTGCTCTCCAGCCAGGCCAACTTGGCCGGCTACCGCGCGGTGATCGACGCCGCGGAAGTCTACGGCCGCGCGCTGCCGATGATGATGACGGCGGCCGGCACCGTGCCGGCGGCCAAGGTCTTCATCATGGGCGTCGGCGTCGCCGGCCTGCAGGCGATCGCCACCGCGCGCCGCCTCGGCGCCGTGGTGACCGCCACCGACGTGCGTCCGGCGACAAAAGAGCAGGTGGAAAGCTTGGGCGCCAAATTCCTCGCGGTCGAGGACGAGGAGTTCAAGAACGCGCAGACCGCCGGCGGCTACGCCAAGGAAATGTCCAAGGAGTACCAGGCCAAGCAGGCGGCGCTCACCGCCGAGCACATCAAGAAGCAGGACATCGTCATCACCACGGCGCTCATTCCGGGCCGCCCGGCGCCGCGGCTCATCAACAAGGACATGGTGGCCTCGATGCGGCCGGGCTCGGTCATTGTCGATCTCGCGGTCGAGCGCGGCGGCAATGTCGAGGGCGCGCGGGCGAACGAAGTGGCGCAAGTCGGTAACGTCAAGATCGTCGGCTATCTCAACGTGCCGGGGCGGCTGGCGGCGTCGGCTTCGGCGCTCTACGCCAAGAACTTGCTCACCTTCGTCGAGACGCTGATCGACAGACAAGAGAAGAAGCTCGCGGTCAACTGGGACGACGAGATCGTGAAAGCGACGCTGCTCACCCGCGACGGCGCCGTCGTGCATCCCAATTTCCAGCCGAAGGCGGCGTGATGATGATGCGCACACATTTGCAACGTCATTCCGGGGCGCGAGCGCAGCGAGCGAACCCGGAATCCATATCCCGCAGGGCTGCGGCGTATGGATTCCGGGCCCGCGGCTTCGCGGCGTCCCGCAATGACGCGAACTGAGAGGCACTCGCCATGTCCGACATCGCCACCGCCGTCGACCCTTTCGTGTTCCGCTTCTCGATCTTCGTGCTGGCGGTGTTCGTCGGCTATTACGTGGTCTGGTCGGTGACGCCGGCGCTGCACACGCCGCTGATGTCGGAGACCAACGCCATCTCCTCGGTGATCGTGGTCGGCGCGCTGCTCGCGGTCGGCGTCGCGCTGGTCGCCAACGACAACGGGCCGCTCTGGTCGCGCGCGCTCGGATTTTTCGCGCTGGTGTTTGCCTCGATCAACATTTTCGGCGGCTTCCTGGTCACCCAGCGCATGCTCGGCATGTATCAGAAGAAAAAGAAGTGACGGCGACGATGAATCTTCTTTGCAAAATGTCGCCGTCATGGCCGGGCTCGTCCCGGCCATCCACGCCTTTCTTGCTGCCACACCGTGAAGACGTGGATGCCCGGCACATAGGCGTGCGAAGCACGCCGTCCTTACGGCCGGCTATGGCCGGGCATGACGGGGTCTGAGCATGTCGCCCAACCTCGTCGCCCTGCTTTATCTCGTCGCCGGCGTGCTCTTCATCCTGGCGCTGCGCGGCCTGTCGAGCCCGGAATCGAGCCGCCGCGGCAATTTGTTCGGCATGATCGGTATGGCCATTGCCGTCGCCACCACGCTCGGCTCGCATCCGCCGGCGGACGCGGTGTCCTGGGCGTTGGTGGTCGGCGGCATCGCCATCGGCGGCGGCATCGGCGCGGTGATCGCGCGGCGCGTGCCGATGACCTCGATGCCGGAACTGGTCGCCGCCTTCCACTCGCTGGTCGGCATGGCCGCGGTCTTGGTCGCGGCCGGCGCCTTCTATGCCCCGGCCGCCTTCGACATCGGCTCGGAAGGCCACATCCATCAGCAGAGCCTGATCGAAATGTCGCTTGGGGTGGCGATCGGCGCCATCACTTTCACCGGCTCGGTGATCGCCTTCCTCAAGCTCTCCGGCCGCATGAGCGGCAAGCCGATCACGCTGCCCGGGCGTCACCTCATCAACCTGCTGCTGGCGCTGGCGCTGATCGCCTTCATCGTCATGTTCTACCTGCACCAGGCGGCGTTCGAGTTCTGGATCATCGTCGCGCTGTCGCTGACGCTCGGCGTGCTCATCATCGTCCCGATCGGCGGCGCCGATATGCCGGTCGTCATCTCCATGCTCAACTCCTATTCGGGTTGGGCGGCGGCCGGCATCGGCTTCACGTTGGGCAACACGGCGCTGATCATTACCGGGGCGCTGGTCGGCTCCTCGGGCGCGATCCTGTCCTACATCATGTGCAAGGGCATGAACCGCTCGTTCGTCTCGGTCATCCTCGGCGGCTTCGGCGGCGAGGTGGCGGGCCCGGCGGGCGGTGCCGAGCAGAAGCCGGTGAAGCTCGGCTCGGCCGAGGACGCCGCCTACATTTTGAAAAACTCATCCAAGGTCATCATCGTGCCCGGCTACGGCATGGCGGTGGCGCAGGCGCAGCATGCCTTGAGAGAGATGGCCGACAAGCTCAAGGCCGAGGGCGTCGAGGTGAAATACGCCATCCACCCGGTCGCCGGCCGCATGCCCGGCCACATGAACGTGCTGCTCGCCGAGGCGAACGTGCCCTACGACGAAGTGTTCGAGCTCGAGGACATCAATTCCGAATTCGCGCAGGCCGACGTCGCCTTCGTCATCGGCGCCAACGACGTCACCAACCCGGCGGCGGAAGAGGACAAGTCCTCGCCGATCTACGGCATGCCGGTCTTGCAGGTGTGGAAGGCGGGCACGGTGATGTTCATCAAGCGCTCGCTCGCGTCGGGCTACGCCGGCATCGACAATCCGCTGTTCTACCGCGACAACACCATGATGCTGCTCGGCGACGCCAAGAAGATGACCGAGTCGATCGTCAAGGCGCTGTAACGCGGCGACTTACGCTGTCTCCGCCGGCAGCGGCACGTCGTAATGCACGCGCACGCCGTCGCTTGCGTACTCGATGCGGGTCTTGGCCTGCACTTGGCCGGGCAGCACGACTTCCAACAGCCGCGTGCCGAAACCGGTGCGCGTGGGCTCGCCGACCGCCGGCCCGCCGCTTTCCAGCCAATCGAAGCCGAGCATCCGCCGCGTCGCCTCGATGGTGACGCGCCAGCTCGCCTCGACCTTGCCGCCATAGACCGATAACGCGCCGTATTTGGCGGCATTGGTGGTGAGCTCATGGATCGCCATGCCAAGCGCCACCGCGACCCGCGCCGGGATCTCGACCGGCGGGCCACTGAGCACGATACGTTTGCCGCTGCCGTCGTCGAAAGCTTCGAGCTCGCTGCGCAGGATCTCGGCGAAATCGACCGCCTGCGCCTGGTCGGCGAGCAGCAAATGCGTGCGCGCGAGCGAGCCGATGCGGCCGGTGAGGGCGGTCTTGAAATCCTCGATCGTTTCCGCGGAGCGCGCGGTCGAACCCATGATCGCCTGCACGGTGGCAAGCGTGTTCTTGACCCGGTGGTGCAGCTCGCGCACGAGCAGCGCCTGCTGATCCTCCGCGCGCTTGCGCTCGGTGATGTCGAGCAGCATGTTGACCGCGCCGATCAGCTTGCCGGCCTCGTCGAACAGCGGCGTGGGGTAGGGGATGAACGGCACTCGCGTACCGTCCGGCCGTTCGGCGATCGCCTCCATGCCGCGCACCGGCCGCTGCTCCTTCAGCGCGACCGCCATCGGGCATTCGGCGTGCGGCATCGGCGTGCCGTCGGGCCAGTACAGTTTCCAGGAGCCGCACCATTCGGCGGTTCCCAGTATCGGCCGGTGGCCCCAGATTTCCGCGGCGGCGTCGTTGTAATAGGTGATGCGGCCGGCGGCGTCGGTGGTGTAGACGGCGGCGGGCAGCGCATCGAGCAGATCGTTGAACCGGCGCTCGCGCTCGCGGCCGGTCGCCTGCGCCCGTAGCGTCTCGACGATCGGAACCACGTTTGCGGCCGCCGGGTCGACTTGCCCCTTTTCCATCCGTTCCACCGGCTTATCCATGACTTTTTTCCCCTCATAAAGCGCCGGTCAGGTTCAAGATGCCGTTGCCGTAATTGGCGCCTGCCGCGGTACCCCAGACCGTCACAACGCTGTCATCGCCGCTAAGTTTCAGTGGCGGCGGGAAAAATCCTGCCGGTGGCGATTTTGTCGCAATTCGGGGCATTTGCCCCGCGGGGCTCACAGCGCGCGGTACATCACATAAGCATCCACCAGGCCGAGACGGGGATGGTCGAAAGCCTCGGGCAGGGTGCCGACGATGGCGAAACCGCAGGATTGCCACAGCCGCACCGCCCGCGCGTTGCTGGCGATGACGAAGTTGAACTGCATGGCCTTGAAGCCGCGCCGACGCGCTTCGTCGAGCGAATGCGCGCACATGGTCCGCGCCACCCCGCGGCCCGTCGCCGCCGGCGCGGTCATATAGCCGCAATTGGCGACATGGGCGCCGCCGCCACGGTTGTTGGCGCGCAGATAATAGGTGCCGACCACCGTGCCGTTCTCCACCGCCACGAACACGGCATGGCTGGGCGCCTGCCAATAGGCGAGCGCGTCGACGCGCGAAATGTCGCGCGGGATCGGATAGGTCTCGCCGGCGCGGAAGGTCGGCTCGAGGATCGCCCAGATGGCGTCGGCATCGGCGGGTGTCGCGAGGCGGATGGTCGGGGGCGGCGGCATGGCGGTCTGCTAGCATGCATCCATGCTGGCCGCTGTGAAATGGTTGCTGCTCGTCGTCGCGCTGGGCTACCTCGGCGTGGTGGCGCTGATGTACGTCTTCCAGCGCGCGCTGATGTACTTCCCCGACCCCAAGCGCACGCCGCCCACGCTCGCCGGGCTGCCGCAGGCGCAGGACGTGCTGCTCAGAACCTCCGACGGCGAAACGCTCGTCGCCTGGGAGGTGGCGCCGCGCGGCGACAAGAAGGTCGTGCTCTATTTCCAGGGCAATGCCGGCGCGCTCGAGCTGCGCGCCGAGCGCTTCGCCAAGCTCGTCGCCGACGGCACCGGGCTCCTCGCGCTCTGCTATCGCGGCTATGGCGGTTCGACCGGGCGTCCGAGCGAAGCCGGCCTCATCCGCGACGCGCAGGCGGCCTACGATTATGCGGCGGCGCGCTATCCGCCGCGGCGCCTGGTGCTGTGGGGCGAGTCGCTCGGCACCGCGGTCGCTATTGCGCTCGCCGCCGAGCGCACCGTGGCCGGGCTTCTCCTCGATGCACCCTTTACCTCGATCGCCGATGTCGGCGCCGCCGCCTATCCTTTTGTGCCGGTGCGCTGGGCGATCAAGGATGCCTTCCGCTCCGACCGCCGCATCGGGCGCGTGCACGCGCCGATCCTGATGCGCCATGGCGTGGACGACGACGTGGTCCCGATCCGCTTCGGCGAGCGGCTGTTCGCGCTCGCCAACGAGCCCAAGCAATTTCTCCGCATTGCGCACGGCGAGCACGTCGTCGCGGACGACGGCGGCGGCATGCAGGTGGTGCATGCTTTCCTCGCGGCAAATTGACCGGTTCCACAGCCGCCATAAGATGAAGCCCTTGCCCAACAAGGAGACTTCGAATGCTATTTGGTCCCTGCGCCGCGGAAGCCGCCGCCTTCCTGCCGGCAAGCTCCGCGCTCTGCGCCGGCGGCGCCGGCTTCGTCACCGCGATGATGGCGACGCTCGCCGCCGAGGCGCGCACCGCGCCGGCGAGAACGTTGGGCAAGGCGATACCGGAAGTGGACTGGCTCGCGGTGCGCATCGTCACCGACAATGTCGTCATCCAGTTCGTGCCGAGCGAGACACGCGACGGCTTCGCCGTCGAACGGCGCACTGCCGGCAACACCGCGCCCGACAGGCCGCCGCGCTTCGCGCTACAGGGCGAATGGGGCCTCGCCATGCACGCCGAATCCAAACGCGACGGCGAGACGCGCAACGTCATGGTCGATTTCGGCTACACACCGGAAGTGCTGCTCAACAATATGGAGGTGCTCAAGGTCGACCCGTCGCTGGTCGACGCCATGGTGTTGAGCCACGGTCATTACGACCATTTCGGCGGCATGGTCGGCTTCCTCAAGGCCAACAAGGGCAAGCTGAAGAGCAAGCTGCCGTTCTATGTCGGCGGCGAGGACACCTTCTGCATCCGCCGCAACCCGGGCGGCCAGTTCGGCGCGCTCGACCGCAAGGCGATTCTCGACGCCGACCTCACCTTGATGATGGCGGCGGAACCGGCGGTTGTCGCCGACCATGCCTTCACCAGCGGCCGCATCGGGCAGACCTCGTTCGAGCAGCCGCTGCGGGCGACCAGCGAGATCGTCGGCATTGTCGACGGCTTCGGCTGCTTCCCGGAGAAAATGCCGGCGGCGAAGAACACCGGCCAATATATGCCGGACGATTTCGAGCACGAGCTCGCCACCGTCTACTGCGTGAAGAACAAGGGCCTGGTCGTGCTCACCTCCTGCAGCCACCGCGGCGTGATCAACGCGGTGCGCCAGGCGATGGAAGCCTCCGGCATCGACAAGGTGCATGCCGTCATCGGCGGTTTCCACATCGTGCCGCCGCTCGGCGACGACTACATCAAGCAGACGATCGAGGAATTCCGCCGCATCGACCCCGATCATCTGCTCGTCGGCCACTGTACCGGCGACCGTTTCTACGATTTTGCCCGCGCCGCGCTCGGCGACAAGGTGATCCACACCGCGGTGGGGACGCGATTTGTTTTTAACAGCTAGCGCCGCCGCAGCGTGACGTCGGTCAGTGTGCTGCCCAGCACCCGCACCCGCATCGCGTAGGCGGTCGGCGAGGTCAGCGTCAGCACGACGTAGGCGCTGGGGGTCAGCCCGCCGAAACGCGCGGTGAAGCTCGCAACGTCGCCGTCGCGGCGGCCGCTCACGGTGCCGGCGTAACGCGTCACCGGGCCGCCGTGCACGCTGCTCACCTGTTCGACGCTGCCGGTGAAGCGATCGCCGGTGAAGGCGACGCTGAGACGAAAGCTCTTGGCGAGCCCGGTCTCGCCGTCGCATTGCGTCGTGCTGGTCAAATGCGTGGGGTCGGTCTTGATGGTGGCGCGGCAGTGCGTCGGCTGCGGCGCGGCGAGGGGACCGTCGCGGTCGGTGCCGCCGCCCTGCCATTCGCCGTTGAGCGCGGTCAGGGGCGTCGCCGCGTCCACGGCGGACGCCGCCAGGATCAATGCGAGCAAAACCCCGAGTAGACTGGAAACGCGCATGGAGCATCGGATCCGTGTTGCGCCCCAACAAGAACCCCGCGTGCGGACAAAACATGCCGCAAAAATAAAAAGCGCGGGCGGCAAGGCCCGCGCCATTGCAATCGGAACTTAAGGCGCCTCAGAAGCGCGGCGCGCTGCTGCGGCCGCGGCCACCGCCGCCGGGACCACCCGCGCCGCCGGCGCCGGGAACCACGCGCGGCTTCATCGGCAGCAGGCCTTCGCGCTGCATCTTCTTGCGCGCGAGCTTGCGGGCGCGACGGATCGCTTCCGCCTTTTCCCGCGCTTTCTTTTCGGAGGGTTTCTCGTAATGGCCGCGAAGCTTCATCTCGCGGAAAATGCCCTCGCGCTGCATCTTCTTTTTCAGCGCCTTGAGGGCCTGGTCGATATTGTTGTCGCGAACGAGTACCTGCACGCTTGCTCCTTCGTTGATGCCGGGTCGGGAATTTAAGTCGAAAGCCCGCAAAAAGGCGTTCCGAGTCGCGCGGCTCTAGCAGAAAAGCCAACTCAAGTCCACAATTGTTCCGGCGCGGCGGTGTTCACGTATTTGGTCGAGGACGTTTTGCAAGGGGACGGCGATGGTTGCGAGGCTCACCCGGCGGAGCCTGCTGCGCGCAAGCGGCGCGCTCGCAAGCTTGGCCATAGCCCCGCGCCCGGCGCCGGCGCAGGTCTATACCGCCGACTCGATTAGCCAGGCGGCGCAGAATGCGCGGCGCGCGGTCGGCCGCCTTGCGGTGCGCGCCGACGCCCTGTTGCGCCGCACCGTGGCCGATGGCCCCACGCGCGACGCCGCCGCCGTGCGCCGCTTCCGCACCGAGCAGGTGGCGCTCGCCCGCGAGCTCGCCGACGTGCTGAACAACCGCGTCAGCGAGGATGACTGGCTCTTGATCGTGCCGACCAGCGAGCTCGATTTCGTGCTGGCCATGCGGCCGCTGGTCATCCGCATCGCGCCGACTGCGCCGGAGGTCGAGGAGGCCCTCAAGGAGCGGCTGCCGCAGATCGAGCCGCTCGCCGGCGACAGCGCCGAGGACGTGCTTCTGACCATGGTGCTCGCTTTGTTGGGCCTCGAGCGCCGCGTCGCGTTGTTCGAACAGTTGCGCAACGATCGCATCTTGCAGGCCGCGCTGCGCGACGCGGCGGCCGCCGTCAAGGCGCAGCGTTACGGCCTTGCCGCGCTCGAGCTTGAGCGCGTGATGCGGGCGATGATGAAGCCGAGCTGCATCGCCGCGGTGCAGGAGAATCTGGGCGAGGCGGCCGTGCGCAGGCTGTACCAGGCGCTGATCGTGCGCTTCGTGCCGTTCGTCGGCTGGAGCTATTTCGACGCGCTGTTGCTGGCGGCGATCTATTTCAACCGCGATACCACGGCGCCGGTGCTGCGCTAGTTGTTTCGTCATTCCGGGACGGCCCGGAGGGCCGGACCCGGAATCCATACTCCGCAGCGTTGCGGGTTATGGATTCCGGGTTCGCTCGCTTGCGCTCGCGCCCCGGAATGACAGTTTACGACTTCGCCGGCCACACCCGCGTCACATGCCCCATTTTGCGGCGCGGCACCGGCGCGCCCTTGCCGTAGATGTGCACCGCGGCGCCCGGCACGGTCGCCCAGCGCGGCGCCTCCTCGATTTCGGCACCGATGAGATTGATCATCTCGATGCGGCCTAATCTCAGCGGCTTGGCCAACGGCCAGCCGGCCACCGCGCGGATGTGCTGCTCGAATTGCGAGACGGTGGCGCCGTCGATGGTCCAGTGCCCGGAATTGTGCACGCGCGGGGCGATCTCGTTGACCAGCACCTGGCGCGTCTTCCCCTTGCGCACCACGAACATCTCCACCGCCAGCACGCCGACATAATCGAAGGCTTTGGCGATCTTGCTCGCCACGCGCCGCGCCTCGGCGGCGAGCGCCGGCGTCACCTTGGCCGGCACCTTGGAGATCTTCAAAATGTGCTCGCGGTGCTCGTTCTCGGTGACGTCGAAGCACTCGACCTTGCCGTCGCGCGAGCGCGCGACGATCACCGACACCTCGCGCTCGAAGGCGATGAAGCCTTCGAGGATCGAGGGCGCATTCTGCACCGAGCGCCAGGCGGCGATCGGGTCGGCGCCGAGCTCGATCTTGGCCTGACCCTTGCCGTCGTAGCCGAGCTGGCGCGTCTTCAGCACCGCCGGCAGGCCGATGGCCTCGATCGCCTCGATCAGCTGCGTCGCGCTGTGCACCGGCGCATAGGGCGCGGTCGCGATCGACAAGTCGCGCAGGAAATTCTTTTCGATCAGCCGGTCCTGCGTCGTCTCCAGCACCTTCGGGTCGGGCAGCACCGGCTTACGGCGCTCAAGGAACGCCGCGGTCTTGGCCGGCACGTTCTCGAATTCATAGGTGACGACGTCGACGCCTTCGGCGAAGCGACGCAGCGCCGAGGCGTCCTCATAGGAGGCGAGCGTGTGTCGGCGCACCACCTCGAAGGCGCACGAATCCTTCTCCGGCGCATAGATGTGGCAGTTCAGCCCGAGCCGCGCGGCGGCGAGCGCCAGCATGCGCCCGAGCTGGCCACCGCCGAGAATGCCAATCGTGGCGCCGGGCTTCAGCACGATGTGCGATTCCAGCATTGAACCGTTCGACCCGGCGGGGACCCAGTTCTTGAAGACTGTACAAAATTGCCTCTGGGTTCCCGCTTGCGCGGGAACGAACGGAGAGTGTGCATGATCAATCCTTCGGCGTCTTGGCGACGGCCTTGGTCTGCTTCGCCCGCCATCGGTCGAGTCGCTTGGCGATTTTTTCGTCCGCCAGCGCCAGCACCGCGGCGGCGAGCAGCGCGGCGTTGATCGCGCCGGCCTTGCCGATGGCCAGCGTTCCGACCGGCACGCCGCCCGGCATCTGCATGATCGACAAGAGCGAGTCCTTGCCCTTGAGCGCGTGCGTTTGCATGGGCACGCCGAACACCGGCAGCGGCGTCATCGCCGCCGTCATGCCGGGCAGATGCGCGGCGCCGCCGGCGCCGGCGATGATCACCTTGACGCCGGCCGCGCGCGCACCGTGCGCGAAATCGTAGAGCCGCTTGGGCGTGCGGTGGGCGGAGACGATCTTCGCCGCGTAGCCGATCTTGAGCGCATCGAGCGTCTCCGCGGCGTGCTTCATGGTGGCCCAGTCGGACTGGCTCCCCATGATGATCGCGACCGGCTTTGCCACGTGCTTCCCAGCCCCGTTCAAGGAAGCGGCGCATTATAGGTCGAGGTTCCCCACTGGCAAGGCGCGAACCGCTCCCTGTAAAAAACGGGGAGCGAAAGACTAGGCAATAATGTCCGGCGTCAGCTGGTCCTCGATGATGCGGATCTTGTCGCGCAGCGCCAGCTTGCGCTTCTTCAGCCGTTGCACCTGGATGAGGTCGGAGCCGGGGGAACTCGCCAGCGCCGCGATCGCGGCGTCGAGGTCGCGATGTTCCTGCTGCAGGCGCGCCAACTGCTCCCGCAACTCGCGTTCTTCCTCTTTCGTCATCGCCACCGCGGGTTCGCTGAGGCCCCGCCCGGGCGGCCGGGCCGTGCAGCGGGCCAATTATCGCGTTTTCCACAAGCGGTTCAAGGCGCGGCTGGTAAACCGCCGGTTATCAAGGGTTTGCGTTCCGGCCGCGGCGCCGCGCTGCGGAATTATACCGTCGCCCTGGCGGCGGACTTGCGCTACACTTAAATGGCTGAGACCACTGATTGAGGAGACATGCTGTATGTCGATGCAATCGCACCTGGCGGAATTGGAAAAGCGGCACCAGGCTCTCGAAGACGAAATCAACGAATGCCTGACCCATCCCGCGGTCGATGATTTGAGAATCGTGGAACTCAAGCGCCGCAAATTGCAGGTAAAGGACGAGATCGAACGGCTGCGCCACACCGGCGCCGCCAGCGTGCACTGACCCCGCCTCGACCTCGCGCGTTGCATTGAACGGCTTGGCCGCTGCCCGCAATCGGAGCCCTTTGCACGGCAGGATATCGTGGATTCGAGCCGGGTTGCGCGCCGCCTGGCCGGCCGGCAAATTGCCGCTGTGCAGCCATATTATTCTGGCGTATCCTGCTGCGTCGCCGTCTGCAATCGAGGCCCGAGCCGCCATGCTGAATTTGCGCCTTGTCCTTCTGGCCGCCGCCCTCGGGCTCGCCGCCGCCGCGCCGGCGCAGGCTTTCACGCTGGAAAATGGCGACAGCAGCGCCGCCAATGCGCGCGCCAACATGCTCGACCCCGACAATAGCCTCACGGTGCCGAGCAAGCCGTCGTCCAAATTCGACGACAATAGCGGCATCAAGCAGGGCAATTTTTATCTGAACTTCAACAACCAAGGCTCGTTCGACCAGCGCTACAACGCCGACAATTTATTCAATCCTGACTATCGCGACGGCCGCTAAAGCGGGATGGGTTGAAATTGGTGCTTTCACAGTCATGGCCGGGCCTGTCCCGGCCATCCACGTCTTTGACCTTGCAAGACCTTAAGACGTGGATGCCCGCGGCAAGCGCGGGCATGACGGTTCAACGTAAAACCACTCTGCTTTAGGCCTCGCTATCAATCCACGAATGCGTGACGGCCGGCACCGGGTGCCGGCCGCGTGATTCCGATCGGTCCGCTAGTCCTGCACGCTGCCGCAGTCGGCGCCGAGCCACTTGGCGTGGAAGACGTGCTTCGAAGTCATGGTGTTGGCGCCGTTGGAAACCGTGAAATCGATGGTGCCGTCGACGGTTTCGCCGTCGCGCGCCTCGAAATGCATGCGGCCGGACATCTTTCCGCGGCCCATGTCGCATTGTTGGCTGACGTCCATGACGGTGCCGGTCGAGGAGATGACGTTTTGTGTGCAGCGATGCTCGGTCTTCTCCTCGGTGTCGAAGCCGTGCTGCAGCTTTTCTTCCGTCATGCAATGTTGGGCGACGCGCGGCTTGGCGGCGCGGGCCATGCTGGCGGCGATCGCGGCCTCGAACTTGGCGCGCCGCTCCGGCGGCATGGCGGCGAGCATCTCGGGCGGCACCGGCGGCGCGCCGGTGACCTCGCCCTGCGTGGTCACTTCCCACAGGCCGGGCTTGACGTTGAGGGTGAGCGGTGCCGTAAGCGCGGCGCCGGCGAGGCCGGCGGCAAGCGCGGCGATGAGAAAGCGGGTGGACGGCATGGGAATTCGCTCCATCGGTTTAAGCCCCGAACCGACGGGCCGCCTCGCCGGCGGCCGCGCCCCCATCCCGGCGCGCAGTATAGACGCCCGGCGCGTCGCGCTCAATTGTCATCACCGGGCCGACCCAAAGGCGCGCGACCCGGCGATCCCGCTTAGGAATGCGATGTCGTGGCCAATCAATCGGGATGGCCGGGACAAGTTTACAGCCGGGCCGGCCGAAGGCCGGACCCGCCGGGCTATGACGGCGTTTGATTCCATCCAAACGGAATGTGCGCTAGAAACGCCTGACTAGGGGGAACATCGAGATGCATTTCAAGCGCAAACGCCCGAAGAATGCGCGCGCCGGCTGCCTGCTGTGCAAGCCGCATAAGGCAAACGGGTTTTGCCCGCGTTACAAGAACATGCGGGTCGGAAATCGGCGGCGTTATCTCGCGGGCGAATATGAACTGCGTTGCGAGGGACTCAAATAGCGGCGCGCTATGCCTTGCATGTGCCCTCTTGAAACCGTGTATCTTTTTTGATACATAGATGCCGGAAGATTTGAACCCAATTCCCCTCGCATTCTGGAGGTCGGCGGCGGGCCGCGAGCCGGTTCGCGAATGGTTGAGAGGCCTATCGCGCGCCGAAAAACGAATCATCGGTCGCGACATCGCCAAGCTCCAGTTCGGCTGGCCGGTCGGTCTGCCGCTATGCCGTGCTCTCAGCGGCGGCTTGTGGGAGGTGCGATCAACGCTGCCGAGCAAGACAGAAGCACGGGTGTTATTCGGGTTTCACGAGGGCACGCTCATCGCTCTGCACGGGTTTATCAAAAAAGGTCGCAAGACCCCCACGGACGATTTGGCTTTGGCGAGGCAGCGGTTGAAGGAGTTGAAATCATGGCACGAAAAAACCCGCACCTAGGGTCGAGCTTCGAAAGCTGGCTTGACGAGGAAGGCCTGCGCAAAGAGGTGACGGCGGCGGCGGTCAAGGCCGTGATCGCCCTGCAGCTCGCGCGGGAAATGAAGAAGAAGAACATCACCAAGCAGCGCATGGCCAAGCTGATGAAGACGAGCCGCGCTCAGGTCGACCGTCTGCTCGATCCGCAGAACGGCAGCGCCACGATCGAGAGCTTGCAGCGCGCCGCGAGCATCGTCGGGCGCGAGCTCAGGATGCAGCTGGTTTAGGGGGCACAACCCTAGCTATCCTTGTGCCGACTTATTATTCCAAAATTCATTGGCGAAAAGCAGCGTCCTCAGAATTACGTACTGCTCGGGAATTGCAGACTTGGCAACAGATCGACTTTTGATTCCGTCACGAATTTCGTTCAAGAGATCGCGGACCATTAGGACACGGCCTCCCCCAATTTCTCGATGCCGCTTGTCAGAACCGAAAACGAATAATGCGATCGGCTCAATTGTGGGCAGTGGGTTGAACGCCTCAAAAAGCTCAGGAATATATTTTTGTCCGGCGTTAAACTTTTTGCGAAAGCGTCTCTCACGCTTATCCCAGTGAAGGGAATCCATCGAAGGTTCAATATGCAGGAGTCGTTTCGCTTTTGGATTAAATGCAACTACATCGAGTTCGCACTCCCAGCCGCCACGGGGGAGACGGCCAACATGAACATTTCGTCTAACAAAGTAGCCGCTGAATTCGTACCATTCAGCAACGAGTTGCTCTAAGAAATTCGCCATAGCGACGCTTACGTCCCCTTCGCCATCTCGCGCAGTTTGAACTTCTGAATCTTCCCCGTGCTCGTCTTCGGGATCTCGGCGAACACGATGGTGCGCGGGACTTTGTAGCCGGCGAGATGCTTGCGGCACCATTGCGTCAGCTCGTCGGCGGTCGCCTGCGCGCCGGGCTTGAGCTCGACGAAGGCGCAAGGGGTCTCGCCCCATTTCGCGTCCGCCTTGGCGACGACGCCGACGGCGGCGACCGCCGGGTGCTTGTAGAGCGCATCCTCGACCTCGATCGAGGAAATGTTCTCGCCGCCGGAGATGATAATGTCCTTGGAGCGGTCCTTGAGCTGGATATAGCCGTCGGCATGCCGCACGCCGAGGTCGCCGGTGTGGAACCAGCCGCCGGCGAAGGCCTTCGCCGTCGCCGCCTTGTTTTTCAGATACCCTTTCATCACCACATTGCCGCGCATCATCACTTCGCCCATGGCTGAGCCGTCGCGGGCGACCGGGGCCATGGTTTCGGGGTCGAGCACGTCGAGCCCTTCGAGCGCGCCGTAGCGCACGCCCTGGCGCGCCTTCTTCGCCGCCTGCTCGGGGCCCGACAGCGCGTCCCACGCGGCGTGCCAGTCGTTGACCACCGCCGGCCCGTAGCTCTCGGTGAGGCCGTAGAGATGCGTGACCGCAAAGCCCGCCTCCTTCATGGCGGCGAGCACGGCCTCCGGCGGCGGCGCCGCCGCGGTGAAGAATTCGACGGTATGCGGCAGCGGCTTCTTCTCCGCGGCCGGCGCGTTGAGCAACGTCGCCATCACGATCGGGGCGCCGCAGAGATGCGTGACCTTGTGCGTGGCGATCGCGTCATACATGGCGGGCGCGCGCACCTGCCGCAGGCAGACATGCGTGCCGGCGACGACCGACAGCGACCAGGTGAAGCACCAGCCGTTGCAGTGGAACATCGGCAGCGTCCACAGATAGACCGGATGCTTGCCCATGGCGCAGGTGACGACATTGCCCACCGCCAGCAGCGAGGCGCCGCGGTGGTGATAGACGACGCCCTTGGGGTCGCCGGTGGTGCCCGAGGTGTAGTTGAGCGAAATCGCGTCCCATTCGTCGTCCGGCATCTGCCAGGCGAAATCCGCATCGCCTTGCGCGATGAACTCTTCGTAGTCGATGCTGCCGAGGCGCTCGCCGGGGCCCTTGTATTCCGGGTCGTCGTAATCGATCACCAGCGGCTTTGCTTTGCAGAGCGCCAGCGCCTCCTTCATCACGCGCGAATATTCGCGGTCGGTGATGACGACCTTGGCCTCGCCGTGGTCGAGCGAGAAGGCGATGATGGCGGCATCGAGCCGCGTGTTGAGCGTGTTGAGCACGGCTTGGCACATCGGCACGCCGTAGTGGGCCTCGAGCATCGCCGGCGTGTTGGCGAGCAGCACGGCGACGGTGTCGCCGCGCTTGAGGCCGCGCTTGGCCAAGGCGGAGGCGAGGCGGCGCGCCCGCGCGTAGAACTCGGCGTAAGAGCGCCGCAGGCCGCCGTGGATGATCGCGGTGTGCGCGGGAAACACGCTCGCCGCGCGCTCGAGGAAACCGAGCGGCGTCAGCGGCTGGTAATTGGCCGGATTGCGGGGGAGATCGATATCGTAGGCTGTTTTTGTCATTGGCGTTTCCTCGGACAAAAGGCTAGCGGGCAATCTCAAAATTGTCATCGCCGCCAAAACCCGGTCATTCCGGGGCGCCGCGAAGCGGCGAACCCGGAATCCAGGGTCCACATGAGGACTTTGCCGAGTGTTCTGGATTCCGGGTTCGCGCCTTCGGCGCGCCCCGGAATGACTCGCTTTTGATGAGCCTTGTTTGCACCTGCCCGCCGCGACACAATGCGTCGCGGAGGAAACACCAATGGATGCGCGCACGAGCCGCTATCACGACGTTTACGCGCGCTGGCAGCGCGACCCGCAAGGGTTTTGGGGCGAGGCGGCGCAAGCGATCGACTGGTACGAAAAACCGAAACACGTCTTCGATGAGACGCAAGGCATCTACGGCCGCTGGTTCGCCGGCGGCGTCTGCAACACCTGCTACAACGCGCTCGACCGCCACGTGCTGGCCGGGCGCAACGACCAAATTGCGCTGATCTACGATTCACCGGTCACGCAAACGGTGAAGACCTTCACCTACGGCCGCCTGCTCTCCGAGGTGCAGCTGCTCGGCGCCATGCTGCGCGACTTCGGCGTCGAAAAAGGCGACCGCGTCATCCTCTATATGCCGATGGTGCCGGAGGCGGTCTTCGCCATGCTCGCCTGCGCGCGCATCGGCGCCATCCACTCCGTGGTGTTCGGCGGCTTCGCCGCCAAGGAACTGGCCACCCGCATCGACGACGCCAAGCCGAAGGTCATCCTCTCGGCCAGTTGCGGCATCGAAGGCGCGCGCGTCGTGCCCTACAAGCCGCTGCTCGACGCGGCGATCGTGCTGGCGCAGCACAAGCCGCAGGCATGCCTCATCCTGCAGCGCCCGCAATGCGAGGCGAAGCTTGTGCCCGGCCGCGACCACGACTGGCGCCAGGTGTGGGAGCACGCCGTCGAGTACGCCAAGACCTCGGCCTGCGTGCCGGTCGCCGCCACCGACCCGCTCTACATCCTCTACACCTCGGGCACCACCGGCGTGCCCAAGGGCGTGGTGCGCGACAATGGCGGCCACCTGGTCGCGCTCGAATGGTCGATGCAATATTTCTACGGCGTCGATCCCGGCGAGGTGTGGTGGACCGCCTCCGACATCGGCTGGGTGGTCGGCCACTCCTACATCGTCTACGCGCCGCTCATCCACGGCTGCACCTCGGTCATGTACGAGGGCAAGCCGGTCGGCACGCCCGACGCCGGCGCCTTCTGGCGCGTCATCGCGCAGCACCAGGCGGTGGCGCTGTTCACCGCGCCGACCGCCTTCCGCGCCATCAAGAAGGAGGACCCGGACGGCAAGCTCTTGCGCCAGCACGATCTGTCCAAATTCCGCACGCTGTTCCTCGCCGGCGAGCGCGCCGACCCGCCGACCATCCAGTGGGCGGAGCAGTTGTTGCACAAGCCGGTGCTCGATCACTGGTGGCAGACCGAGACCGGCTGGTGCATCGCCGGCAATCCGGTCGGCTTGGGGCAAATGCCGGTGAAGTACGGCTCGACCTGCGTGCCCATGCCCGGCTACGCGATCGACGTCGTCGACGAGGCCGGCCACAAGGTGCCGGCCGGCAAGATCGGCTCGATCGTGATCAAGCTGCCGCTGCCGCCCGGCGCCTTCCCGACGCTGTGGCAGGACGACAAGCGCTTCAAGGAGAGCTACCTCGCGGAATTCCCCGGCACCTACAAGACCGCGGACGCCGGCTACAAGGACGCGGACGGCTATGTGTTCGTGATGAGCCGCACCGACGACATCATCAATGTCGCCGGCCATCGGCTGTCGACCGGCGGCATGGAGGAGGTGCTGGCCGCGCACCCCGACGTCGCCGAATGCGCCGTGCTCGGCATCAAGGACGAACTCAAGGGCGAGGTGCCCTGCGGCTTCATCGTGTTGAAGGCGGGCGTTGTACGGCCGCACGCCGAGATCGAGAAGGAGATCGTGGCGCTGGTGCGCGACAAGATCGGCCCGGTGGCGGCTTTTAAATTGGCCATCACCGTGGCGCGGCTGCCGAAGACGCGCTCAGGAAAAATTCTCCGCGGCACCATGAAGAAGATCGCCGACCACGAGCCGTGGACCATGCCGGCGACCATCGAGGATCCCAAGGTGCTGGACGAGATCGGGAGTTCTCTAAAGGAACGTGGGCTTGGCAGCTAATACCTGCACGAGGACCCGCCGAAGCTTTAGCGAAGACGGGTGCTCGACGAGATCGGCGAGGCGATCAAGGGGAAGGGCGTGGGGGGATAAGCAAACAACTTTTCCTTGCAAAGTCCATTTCCGCTCGCTTTAATTCGCGAATGGGGGATGCCGTGAGTTCAGTCTTAAATGTGAGTACGGAGATATTTCAGCAACTACCGTTGCTGTTGCAGCCTGAGAATAGTGACAAAAAGTACGAAGCGCTTTTCGTAGAAATTGATTCTGGCCAAACCAAACTACCAATGTTCCAGAGAGAATTCGTCTGGGACAAGGATCAGTCTGCGAAACTCATCGACTCAATACTCAAAGGCTTTCCCATTGGGACATTTATTTTTTGGAAGACGAAAGAGGAGCTGAGAAGTTACAAAAATCTAGGCAATCACCACCTGCCCGAGACGCCTAAAGGCGATTATGTTCAATACGTTCTCGACGGACAGCAGCGAATAACCTCGCTGTATGCTATTCGCAAGGGAATTCGTCTCACGAAAGAAGGCGAAGAGATCGATTACAAAGATATCTTTATCGACCTAGATTTCGATCCCAAAAACGACGAACAGATCGTCGTGACGGACAGAGTCGACGGAAAAAGATACGTTTCTGTCCATCGCGTTCTATCCAGCCAAATCATGGATCTGCTCGATGAATTTCAAGATCGAAACCTCCTACGTCAAATTGAAGAATACAAAGGAAAGTTGATCAACTATGACTTCTCGAGCGTAACGATAAAAGACTATCCCCTCGATGTAGCGTGCGAAGTGTTCACGCGCATAAATACTGGCGGAAAATCGTTGACCGTCTTCGAAATCATGGTCGCTAAGACCTTTGATGAAGCAAAAAAATTCGACCTTTCTGAAAGATATGAAGTTTTACGAGATGGCTCTGACGACGATAAAGAGTGTTTAGCCCTTGCGAAATTTGAGACGATTGCGCCGACGATTGCCATGCAAGCAGTTTCTGCGCTTGTCGCGAAGGCTGTAAGAAGCAAAGATATCTTAAAAATTCGCCGCGAAAAGTTTATCGAAAATTGGGAACCGATGAAGACGTCGCTTTTTATGGCGGTTGATTTTGTTCGGTCAGAATTGAGAGTGCCCGTTTCGCAACTAATTCCTTATCCAGCAGTATTGGTCCCGTTCACTTATTTCTTCCACATTACGAGTAACAAAAAGCCGACGACTGAACAGGTGCATTGCCTTGAGCAATTCTTTTATTGGGCGGGGCTCACTGAACGGTATGGATCGGGCAGTGAGGGAAAAATTGTAGAAGACTTTGAGAGGATGGAGAAAATAGCTAAAGCCGGTTCTCCAAGTTATCCTGCAACAGAATTAAGCGTTGACGCAAAAGTAATTGCGGAGAGATGGTTTTCTGCAGGAAATGCATATTGTAAGACAATACTTTGCCTATTGGCGTATCAACAGCCGAAATCTTTTGATACTAACGGAATGGTCATTTTGGATAATAGCAACTTGAGGATTGCAACTAGTCGAAATTATCACCATTTTTTTTCAAAAGATTACTTAGGCAAAAATCACCCGGATAAAGAGCCAAATTTAATTGCTAACATCTGTCTGATTGACGGTTACTCAAACAAACATCGAATTGGCTCTAAGTCACCGAGTCTGTATCTTCCAAAGTTTGCGAAAAAAAATCATTCACTATCCTCCACGTTGAAAACCCATTTAATTGGCGATCTTAAGGCATTTGGTATTGAATCAGATGACTACGACAAATTCATAAAACGGCGGTCTGAAGCAATTGCGCAACACTTGAATGTCAAACTCTCACCGAAGTCGGCCTAACATCTTTCGATCTAAGTACTCGGAAGGTTAAGCCCGTCGATATGAAATCGAATCGCGTTGCAAATTTCGCCATCAACGGCCTTCATGGTTGTGCCGGTCGCGACGCAGCCGGACAAATCCGGCACATAGGCCGAATAATTGCCGTTCGCCTTCTCGATCACGATCGCGTAGCGCATCAACTTTTTCCCTCCTGCCTCTCCGCATACGCATCGACCAGCGCGCGGATCATGCGCTGGTAGGGCACGCGCCGCGACTTCGCCGCGCGCTTGAAGAAGTCGACGCTGCGCCGGGAGAGCGCGAGCGTCACCTTCACATTGTCCTCGCGTAGAACCAAAGCCTCCGGCGGTGGCAGGAAATTCTCGATCACCCGCAGAGGGCCAATCTCGCCGGTCGTGTATTTAACGGTTCTGTTGCTCATAGATCGTCCTTCCTTTTCGCCAATATCCGGCGCCGAAAATGCGGATGCGCCCCTCACGCCACGTGAAGCGCACCGTCATCACCCCATCGCCGACCCGTCCGAAGCCGTAGTAGCGCCGCTCGGTGCCGCCATGTCTCAGGTCCTCGGCGATGACGAGCTTTGGATCGAGAAAAGCGCGCTGTGCAAGCGCGAACGAAACGCCGTGCTTCACGCGATTGAGACGGTCTTTGGCGTCGTCCCATTCGAAGCTCGGCTCGGCCATGATATGGAAGATATGCCATATTTATCTATGGCACAAGCGGCACGAGCCAAAGGGGGGGTACAAAAATCAAAAGCCCGGCGCGGAGGCCGGGCTTTTGCTTCTTCTCTCGCTTGGCGGCGCGCTTCTTTGCGCTCGGCTTTCCAGAAGAATCGTTTCCAGAAACGCAAGTGCTTCGCCCACTCTTTCGTGGCGGTGAGCTGACCTTTTTTAACATGCGCCATCGTTCTCTCCACCGTCATGCGCGGGCTCGACCCGCGCATCCATGATGACTCGCAACAAATTGCGGCAGAACTTGTAGACAGGCCTCATGGATTGCCGGGTCAAGCCCGGCAATGACAATTCAGGGAGGCGCTACTAACCTTACCGCGTCTGTTGCTCGAAATACTTCCGCAGAATCGCGTTGATGCGCGTCTGATAGCCCTTGCCCTGGGCGCGGAACCAATCGAGCACGTCGGCGTCGAGGCGCATCGTCGTGTGCGCCTTGCGCCGCGGCAACGGCAGCTCGGTTGTCGCCCAGTCGATCTCCTCCATGGCGTCATCGGGGTCCTCGCCGGAGGGCAGGGGGATGGTCGCCGCCTTCTTGAAGTCGGACTTGGACTCGCCGCGGCGCCGCATCTCGCGCAGTTCAGCGTCCGTGTAGCTGACGATATATCTTGATTTCCTTTTCATGCGCTCGCCTCATTGTAATCACGCGGATGTTTTCGCCGCGCCAGCACCACACCAGAGTTAAATGGACGCCATCAATGACCGCTGTTGTCTTCCATCGTTCCTCACCGACGCGGTGTGTCGGTTGATGGCTCGCCGGCCGGCCGTCGAAAAACTGATCGGCATCCACGAAGTCGAGCGCGCGCTGCACCAGCACCCGTTTGCGCTCGGCCCATTCGAACTCCATGCCGGCAGCCTAACAGATGTGCATACAAATTGTAGCCACAAGATGGCCGCTTGACAGGACTTTGCACCTATGCCTATAGTCCTAGCACCTGCTCGAGCGAGGGGCGCTTCTAGAGGCGATCCTGAGGCGGAGCAGCCGGAAGCGACGTGGCGGAGATGCGCCACTTCAAAGCTTCCGGGCCGGTCGCGGGGCAACCCGCCGATCGGTTGGGCGGCGCCCGCGGGCGTGCCTCGCAAGCACGCACTCGGGAGGCCCCGGCCAGCCGTCCGCCGGCACTAGGACCGGCTGCCTTCAATGGCTGGACGTGGCGGGAACGAAGGCGGGCGGAAGCCCACCGGATCGAGGGTGCCGAAAGCCTCTCGGGTTCTGCGCCGGGAAGTACGGCGCCGGGGACAGAAAAGCCGCGATGGAGCGCCGCGGGGCGCAGCGTCCTTCGCCAAGGACGCCCGCGCCGCAAGGCGTGGAATCGATGGTGGCGCCACGCGGCGCTCCATCCCCCTCGCACTCTTTGCGGGGGTCGACTCCCCCGGCCCCCCTGTTGCGGGGGCACGAGAGCTTGCCCGCCGAAGCCCGAAGGGCGAAGGCGGGAGACGACCGGCCTCCCCGGGGCCGCGCAAAGAACACGGGCGATGGCGCATGCGCGCCGGCTGTTTGACAATCGAATCGGTGGCACGAAAAAACCGGCCGCGCGGATGGCAGGAAGCCGCGCGGCCGGTAACTCAACGTCACGTGCCCAAACGCCACTGCGGAGTGAACGGCCGCTGTTACGGCAGGCGGCAATGTGACGGCTGTCGGTGAATGGAAGCTTAATCGCGCCGAGGCTTGCGCATTTCTACCTAGGGCGCTTACTCGTCATTGTCGCCCTTGTCGCCCTTGTCGCCCTTGCCGCCGAGCTGTTTGAGCTTGGCGAACACCGCGGAAACGTCGAGCTCCTCGCCCGGCTTCTTCTCGGCTGCGGCGGCGGGCGCGGCCTCTTCGGCCTCCTTTTTCGCCGTGGTCTCGGCAGCGGGCAACAGCGTCGCGCCGGTGTCGACGGGCGCCGGCTTCTCCTTGTTGGCGCGGTTGACCTCGAAATCGAGATCGGTCTGCGTGGCGAGGCCGAGCGTCACCGGATCCATCGGCTGCAGATTGGGCGCGTTCCAATGCGTGCGCTCGCGGATCGCCGCGATCGTCGACTTGGTGGTGCCGACGAGGCGCATGATCGCGGCGTCCTTGAGTTCCGGATGATTGCGCACCAGCCACAGGATCGCGTTCGGCCGGTCCTGGCGGCGCGACACCGGCGTATAGCGCGGACCTTTCTTGCGCTCGGCGGCCGGCACCGTGACCTTCGGTGCCGTCAATTTGAGGCGAAGATCCGGATTGGCCTCGGCCTCGGCGATCTGCTCGCGGGTCAATTGTCCGGTCTGGATCGGGTCGAGCCCCTTGATGCCTTGCGCGGCGTCGCCGTCGGCAATGGCTTTCACCTCGAGCGGGTGCAGCTTACAGAAGTCGGCCACTTGGTCGAAGGTCAGCGCGGTATTATCCAACAGCCAGACGGCGGTCGCCTTCGGCATTAACGGGGTCGCGGTCGCCATGGCAAAATCTCCTCATCGCTTCGCCCGCCCGCCGGGCGAAGCACCAGATCATCGGGGATGATCGGAAAGTGGCCGGAATATAGGGGCGGGTCCGCCCTGGCGCAACCGTCCAGCTTGACAGCAGCGGGCGGCGCAGCCCATGTCGGAGACAGGAATTCCCGCGGAATCGGCGGGCTTTTCGAGGATGCAATGGCCGAAAAACCCGTCCTTCAGGTGCTGCTCTGCTCGCCGCGCGGTTTTTGCGCCGGCGTCGTGCGCGCCATCGAATCGGTCGAGCGCGCGCTCGCGCTGTACGGGCCGCCGGTCTATGTGCGCCACGAGATCGTGCACAACCGTTATGTGGTCGAGGGCCTGCGCCAGAAGGGCGCGATTTTCGTCGAGGACCTCTCCGAAATTCCGGACGGCGAGGCGCCCGTCGTGTTCTCCGCCCACGGCGTGCCGCGCGCGGTGCCGGAAGAGGCGGTGCGCCGCAAGCTGTTCGCGCTCGACGCCACCTGTCCGCTGGTCACCAAGGTGCATCGCGAGGCCGAGATCCATCACCGGCGCGGCCGCGAGATCGTCCTCATCGGTCATGCCGGCCATCCGGAGGTGATCGGCACCATCGGGCAATTGCCGGCGGGCGCGATCACATTGGTGCAGAGCCTGGCCGAAGCGGACGCTTTCACGCCGCGCGATCCACAGAGGCTCGCCTTCGTGACGCAGACCACGCTCTCGGTGCAGGACACCGCGGTCATCGTCGAGCGCTTGAAGCAGCGCTTTCCGGCGATCGTCGGACCGCACAAGGAGGACATCTGCTACGCCACCAGCAACCGGCAGGAGGCGGTGCGCAAGGTCGCACCCATGGTCGACGCCATGATCGTGGTCGGCTCGCCCAACTCCTCGAACTCGCAACGGCTGAAGGAAGTGGCCGAGCACGCCGGCTGCGCGCGCGCCATGCTGCTACAGCGCGCCGCCGACATCGACTGGGGCGCGTTTGCCGCCGTCCAGCGGCTCGGCGTCACCGCCGGCGCCTCGGCGCCGGAAGTGCTGGTCGAGGAAATTCTCGACGCCTTTGCCGCGCGTTTCACGCTCGAGATCGAAACCGTCACCGCCGCCGAGGAGACGATGTTCTTCCCGCTGCCCCGCCCGCTGCGGGAGGCGCAGGCGGCGGAGTAGACCATGGCCGTCTATACCGACGTTTCGGCCGAGGAGCTGTCGCAGTTTCTCGCCGGCTACGACATCGGCGATTTGCTGTCCTACAAGGGCATCGCCGAGGGCGTGGAGAATTCCAATTTCCTGCTGCACGCGAGCGCCGGCAGCTTCATCCTCACGCTCTACGAGAAGCGCGTGGCCGAAGCGGACCTGCCGTTCTTTCTCGCGCTCATGGAGCATCTCGCCGCGCGCGGCATCACCTGTCCGCAGCCGGTCAAGAACCGGCAGGGCGGCGTGCTCGGACGCCTCGCCGGGCGGCCGGCGGCGATCGTCACCTTTCTCGACGGCCTCTGGATCCGCCGGCCGAGCGCCGGCCATTGCGCGGCGGTCGGCGCGGCGCTCGCGCAGCTGCATCTTGCCGGCGCGGATTTTGCCATGCGGCGCGCCAACGCGCTGGCGCTCGAGAGCTGGCGGCCTCTTTACGAGCAGGCCAAGGCGCGCGGCGACAGCGTGCGGCCGGGCTTGTGCGCGGAGATTGCGCGCGAACTCGACGTTTTGGAGCGGAACTGGCCGCGCGGTCTGCCGGCGGGTGTGATCCACGCCGATCTCTTTCCCGACAATGTATTCTTCCTCGGCGACAAGTTGTCCGGCCTGATCGACTTCTATTTCGCCTGCACCGACACGCTCGCTTATGACGTGGCGATTTGCCTCAACGCCTGGTGCTTCGAGGCCGATCATTCCTATAACGTCACCAAGGGGCGGGCGCTGTTGCGCGCTTATAGCAATGTGCGCGCGCTCACCGCCATCGAGCGCGCGGCGCTGCCGATGCTCGCGCGCGGCGCCGCCATGCGCTTTCTGTTGACGCGGCTGGTGGATTGGCTGGCGGTGCCGGACGGCGCCCTGGTCAAGCCGAAGGACCCGCTCGAATATTATCGCAAGCTGCGCTTCCACCAGTCGGTGAAAGGCGTCGGCGATTACGGGATCGCAGCGTGAGCGCGCAGCGGGTGATCATCCACACCGACGGCGCTTGTTCCGGCAATCCGGGGCCGGGCGGCTGGGGCGCGATTTTGTCCTTCGGCGACCAGCACAAGGAACTCAAGGGCGGTGAGCCGCTCACCACCAACAATCGCATGGAATTGATGGCGGCGATCGCGGCGCTCGAAGCGCTCAAGCGGCCGTGCGCGGTCGATCTGCACACCGACAGCGAGTATCTGAAGAACGGCATTTCAAAATGGATTCACACCTGGAAGCAGAACGGCTGGAAGACCGCCGACAAAAAGCCGGTCAAGAACATCGATCTATGGCAGCGGCTCGACGCCGCGCTCGCGCACCATCAGGTGCAATGGCACTGGGTGAAGGGCCACGCCGGCCATGCCATGAACGAGCGCGCCGACGAACTCGCGCGCGCCGGCATCATTGCCGCGCGCGCCGGCGCCAAGGGCGCGCTGACGCGCCGCTAGATTTGCGCCAAGAGCGCTTGGCCGCCGGAGATCTCGCACTTGCCGGGCGCGTCCTCGATGTTGAGCTTCTTCACCACGCCGTCCTCGACCAGCGTGGAATAGCGCTTCGACCGTACGCCGAGACCGTTACCCGAGCCGTCGAAATCCATACCGACCGCTTTGGCGAACTCGCCGTTGCCATCGGCGAGGAACTCGATCTTGCCGCCGGCGCCGGTCGATTTCTTCCAGGCTTCCATGACGAAGACGTCGTTGACGCCGGTGACCGCGATGGTCTGCACGCCCTTGGCCTTGAAAGCCTCGACATTGTTCAAGAAGCTCGGCACGTGCAGATTGTTGCAGGTCGGCGTGAAGGCGCCGGGCACGGCGAAGAGGGCGACCTTCTTGCCCTTGAAGATGTCGTCGGTGGTCTTCCAGGCTGGACCTTCCGCCGTCATGACGCGGAACTTGGCTTGCGGCAGGCGGTCGCCGACCTTGATGGGCATGGCTGTCCTCGTGCGTTGGATTGCGAGCGTTTCCGGCCGGTAATTAACGCCTTTGGCCGCGCTTAGTCGAGACGGGTCTGCACCTCGTAGGCGCGTTCGCCGTCGATGACGGTGAAGGTCAAGTCGAACCGGCCCTTCGGGTCGACGCCCGGCGGCAGTCCATCGAGCTCGAAACCGAACTGCCGGTGGCCCTCCGGCGCGCCTTGCGCGGGCTTCGGAATGGGCAGCGCCCATTCCGGCGTCGGGCCTTCAACGAAGATTTGCACGGGACGTCCGGTGGGCGCCTTGAGGTCGACTGCGACCAGCGGCTTTGTCCCGCCACTCACGCGCCGTGCCGACAGACCGAGCGCATCCGCTGCGACCAACTGCGGCACGCGCGCCTCGGCGGCGGTGAGTATCGCGTCCTGCGTGCTGTCGCCTCGCGACAGCGTAAGCTCGGCGAGACCTTCCACCGGCACGCACAGCTTGTCGCAGATCGCATAATCGATTTTCACGCGCAATGTCACCGGCGCTTTCGGGTCCTTCGGCCTCACCTCGACAGGAAAGATCACGCCATCGCGGTAGCCGAGCGTGTTGCCGGTCTCGTCGGTGAATAAATGCGGCGCCGGATAGCGCACCTTGGCGGCCGCGAGGTTCTGCGAGCCGGAAAAATCGAAGCGCGGCGGTACGCCGGAATCGCCGGCGTAACGCCAATAAGTATGCCAGCCCGGCTGCATCTTGATCTCGATGCCGGCGCGCAGGGGCGCCTCGTTCGCTTTGGCGGCGCCGGCGATCAGCCGGAATGCGGAATGGAGGTCCTCAACCCAGGGCGAGGCATCGGCGGCGTTCGCCGGCCGCACCGACGCCGCTGCGAGCATCCAGCCGAGGAGGCAGGCCGCAATCAAGATACGATGTTTGATCATAGCTGCAGCGATCTAGACGGTGGGCCTCTGTCGCGCCATTGAATTCATTGTGAGCGGCCTGCGCGCAGAATCAATGCAACGGAAGCGATTCTGCCACAATTCTCGTTTTGAATATGACAGCCGATGAATGAACTTTCCGTGCGCATCGTCGTTTGCAAAGCCGGATTGATCGGGTAACCTTTTCGGCCATGAAACTCAGTCGCAAAAGCTCCGACAAACCGCCCAGGCGCGGCTATCTCGATGGCCAGATGCTGATTGCCATGCCGTCGATGACTGACGAGCGCTTTTCCCGCACCGTCATCTATATCTGCGCGCATTCGAGCGAAGGCGCCATGGGCATCGTGGTCAATCAGGCGGCGCGCAATATCAAATTTCCCGACCTCTTGGTGCAGCTCGAGGTCATCCCGGCGAGCGAGCGCATCCAGCTGCCCACGCGGGCGGAGGACATGCGCGTGCTCAAGGGCGGGCCGGTCGAGACAGGGCGCGGCTTTGTGCTGCATTCCGCCGACTTCTTCATCGAGAATTCGACGTTGCCGATCGACGAAGGCATTTGTCTCACCGCCACCCTCGATATCCTGAAAGCGATCGCGCGCGGCAACGGCCCGCAAAGCGCCGTGCTCGCGCTCGGCTATGCCGGCTGGGCGCCCGGCCAGCTCGAGCAGGAGATCCAGCAGAACGGCTGGTTGCATTGCGCGGCCGACTCGGAACTGATTTTCGGCACCGACATCGAAGGCAAATATGTTCGCGCCTTGCGCAAGATCGGCATCGATCTCGGCATGCTCTCGAGCGAAGCCGGCCACGCCTAGCGCTTCCTCGCCACGGCGACCCAGAACGGCTCTTGTTCCGAGAATTTGATGTCGGTGAAGCCGACGGCGCCGAGCATGTCGGCAATCTGTGCGCGGGTGAACCGCCGTTCGAGCCGGGTGCAGAAACGGTCGAAGGCGTCGGTGCGCATCACGTAGAAGGCGCGCTTGCGGTAGTAAGCAAGCGGCCATGCCCGCGGCAGTAATCCGATCCGCTCCAGCAGCGCGGCCGTGCGCGCCAGCGGCCAATAGACCAAAAGCGCGATCGTGGCGGTCGCGGCGATTTGCACAGGGTAGGGCGCACGCGAGAGGACAAGCCGTCCGGCGTTCGAAATGCGCCACAGGGCGCGATAGGCGGGTGAGCGGTTGTCGAAAGCATAATAGAGATAGACGAGAAACGGCGCGCCCGACTTGAGCTTGGTTGCGAGGTCACGAAGGGCCTGCGCGGTGTCCGGCACGTGATGCAGCACGCCAAGGCAGTAGGCGAAGTCGAGCGAGCCGTCGGCAAACGGCAGGGCCGCCACCGAGGCGAGATGAAAGCAAACATTGCCGACATCGGCGAGGTTGGCGCGGGCGACCGCGAGCGCTTTCGGCGCCGGGTCGACGAGGTGCAGTTCGCCGACGCGCGGGGCAACCAGCATGGCCCAACGCCCGCTGCCGCAGCCGATATCGGCGCCGACGCTGTCTCTCGGCAGCGCGGCCCACGGAAAAATGGCGAAATATGCATCGAACATGGCGCGCCGGTCGGCGTCGGTGAAGGCCTCGGCGCTTTGCGTGAAGGTCGCCCATTCGCGGCCGAAGCCCGCGACGGTCGCCCGGTCGGTGTTAGGATCGCTCATCGCGGCGTCAGCGCGCGACCTCGAACTGGTCGCCGGTCAGCAGCGCGCGCGCCTCTTCCGCGCTCATCGGCTCGCCGAAGGCAAAGCCCTGCGCATATTCGCAGCCGAGTTGATAAAGCTCGACCGCGTCGCTGTCGGTTTCGGCGCCTTCCGCCACCACATCCATGCCCAGATCGTGCGCGAGCGCGATGATCGAGCGCAGGATGACCGGCCGCTTGCCGCTGGCGGTGGTGCGCACGAACGACTGGTCGATCTTGATGGTGTCGAAGGGGAAGCGCTGCAAATAAGAGAGCGAGGAGTGACCGGTGCCGAAATCATCCAAGGACAGGCCGGCGCCGAGCTCCTTGATGCGCGCCAGCATCTGCGCGGCGTGCTCGGGATTTTCCATCACCAGCGACTCGGTGACTTCGAGCTTGAGCGTACCGCGCGCGAGCGCGGTGCGCGCCATCACGCTGCGCAGATCCTGGATCAGGTCGTGGCGCAGCAATTGCCGCGACGATACGTTGACGCTGGCGAAGACCGGCTCGCGCCCGTGGCTGAACGCCTGCCAGGTGGCGAGCTGGCGCGCCGTGCGCTCGAGCACGAACAGCCCGAGATCGACGATCAGCCCGATCTCCTCGGCGACCGAGATGAACTCGGCCGGCGACAGGCGGCCGAGCTTGGGATGGTCCCAGCGCGCCAGCGCCTCGAAGCCGGCGATGGCGCGGTCCTCCAGCCGCACGATCGGCTGGTAGAGCACCTTGATCTCCTGCCGTTCGATGGCGCGGCGTAGTTCCGATTCGAGCGTCAGCCGGTCGGTCTTGCTCGAGCGCATCGCCGGCTTGAAGATTTCGATGCGGTCGCCGCCGATGCGCTTGGCGTGATACATGGCGAGCTCGGCGTCCTTGAGCACCTCCTCGGTGCGATGCGGCTCGTTGTCGGCGAGCGCAAGACCGATCGAGGCGGTCAGGAAGATCTCGCGGTCGTTGAAGGCGATCGGCGCCCGTAACGTGCGCCGCAGCGTCTCGGCGAAGGCGACGATGCGCGCCGGCTCCTTCTCGGAGAGCAGGATCAGCGCGAACTGATCGCCGGAAATGCGCGCCAGTGTGTCCTGCGGCTTGAGCAGGCGGGCGAGGCGGCGCGCGGTGGTGAGCAGGATCGAATCGCCGACCGTCATGCCGACCGAATCGTTGACCTGCTTGAAGCGGTCGATGTCGATCATCAGCACCGAGGGCCTGAGCTGCGGCTCGGAGCGGGCGAAGGCGAACGCCGCCTCCATGCGGTCGAGGAATAGTTCGCGGTTGGGCAGGCCGGTGAGGTTGTCGTGCACCGCGTCGTATAACAGCCGCTCCTCGGCGTTCTTGGCGTCGGTCACGTCGGTCACCGTGCCGACGAGGCGCACCACCTCGCCGTCCGAGCCGACAACCGGGCGCGCCTTGAGCGTAAACCAGAGGAAATGGCCATCGTTCGCGCGCAAGCGAAACTGCTGCGCGAGCCGTCCGCGACGCTGCTCGAGCGCGCTGTCGAGCGCGGCGCGGAAGCGGTCGCGGTCGAGCGGATGCAACACTTCGAGCCAGCGCGCCGCCGGACCTTCCAGCGCGCCGCGTTTCAGCCCCAACAATTGCTCGGTTTCCGGACTGGTGTAGACCTTGTCGGCGGAGACGTCCCAATCCCAGATCATGTCGCCGGCGCCGGTGAGCGCGAGCGCGCGACGTTCGACGTCGGAGACGATGCCGTGGGTGATGCCGCCGGCGAAGGCGTGCTGCATCACCGTGAAGCCGATCAGCATGACGATCAGCACCAGGCCGCCGAGCAGGGCGGGGCCGATGATGTCGTTGGTGACGGCGCCGGTGACGGCGGCGCCGGCGGCGCCGGTCCACACCACCAGCAACAGCCAGGTCGGGATCAGCAGCACGGCGCGATCGAAGCCGTGCGTCGACAGGTAGATCACCAGCGCCAGGCCGAGCACCGCGATGCCGGCGAGCGAGACGCGGGCGACGCCGGAGGCGACCGCCGGGTCGAATACCGCGACGGCGACCAGCGCGGCGAGCGCGGCGAGCCAGCCGAGCGTGACGTGGGCATAGCGCACATGCCAGCGCGCCAGGTTGAGATAGGCGAACAGAAACACCAAGAGCGTCGCCGACAGCACGGCCTCGCCACAAGCACGCCAGATGCGTTCGGCGGCGGGCGAGATGTCGAACACCTTGCCCCAGAAGCCGAAATCGATGCCGATATACATGAGCACCGCCCACGCGAGCGCGGCGGCGGCGGGAAACATCATCGAGCCCTTGACCACGAAGAGGATGGTCAGGAACAGCGCCAACAGGCCGGCGATGCCGATGACGATGCCGTAGTAGAGCGTGAACGAGTTGATCTTGTCCTTGTAAGCGTCCGGATCCCAAAGATAGATCTGCGGCAATTTGTCGGTGCGCAGCTCGGCGACGAAAGTGATCACCGTGCCGGGATCGAGCGTGACGCGGAAAATGTCGGACGTCGTGTTTGCCTCCTGCACCGGGCGGTCGCCGGAGGAGGGCGTAATGGCGACGATGCGCGAGAGACCAAGGTCGGGCCAGAACAGGCCGGAGCCGACCATGCGGTAATGCGGCACGACGATGAGCCGGTCGATCTGCTGATCGCTGGTATTGGTGAGCGCGAACACCGCCCAGTTGTTGCCGCCCTCGCGCGCGCGCACTTCGATGCGGCGGACGATGCCGTCGGGCGCCGGCGCGGTCGACACCTGCACGCGGTCGGTCTGGGTCTTTTCCATTTCGGTGGCGGCGGTGAGGTCGATCGCCGGCGTATCGAGCCGCACATTGACGGCTTCGACCGCGCGCGCGGGCGCCGCCGCCAGCACAGCGGCCAATGCAAGCGCGGCCATCGCGCAGCAACGCCCGATCAAACTCACTCCCCCGTCCGCAGCCGCGTTGATGCGGCGTGCCAGCGCCGCACTTTGTCTATGACATTGCGCCGATTTCGCGGCCTTATGGCGCAAGCCCGGCGCCGCGGCGATGCGGAGTCTTTCCATCGAGTCAGACAGTTAGCACGATTTTGCCGATATGGCGCGAAGTCTCCATCAGCGCGTGAGCGTCCGCCGCGTCTTTGAGCGGGAAGGTCTTGTAAATGACCGGCTTGACCTTGCCGGCGGCGAGGAGCGGCAACGCGTTCTCCTCGACCGCACGCGCGATCACACCCTTGTCGGCGATCGAGCGTGCGCGCAGCGTCGAGCCGGTATGATGCAGCCGCTTGAGCATCAGCCGCATGAAATTGACTTCCGCCTTCGGTCCGCCCTGGAAGGCGATCTGCACCACGCGGCCCTCGACGGCGGCGGCCTCGTAATTGCGCGCGACGTAATCGCCGCCCACCATGTCGAGGATGAGCTCGGCGCCCTTATCGTTGGTGGCTTTCTTGGTCTCGGCGACGAAATCCTGCGTCTTGTAGTTGACCGCGACGTCGGCGCCGAGCTTGCGGCAGGCCTCGCATTTTTCCGCGGAGCCGGCAGTGACGACGACACGCGCGCCGAATGCCTTGGCGAGCTGGATGGCGGCGGTGCCGATGCCGGAGGAGCCGCCGTGCACCAATAGCGTCTCGCCTTGCTTCAAGCCGCCGCGCTCGAACACGTTGTGCCAGACGGTGAAGAAGGTTTCCGGAACGGCGGCAGCTTCCACCATCGACAAGCCCGACACCGGCAAGGTGTGGCTCTCATGCGCGAGACAGTATTCGGCATAGCCGCCGCCGATGACCAAGGCCATGACGCGGTCGCCGGCTTTCCAGCGCTTGACGCCGGGACCGAGCGCGGCGATCTCGCCGGCGATCTCGAGACCGGGAATGTCGGGCGCGCCGGGCGGCGGCGGATAATTGCCCTGCCGCTGCATCACGTCGGGGCGATTGACGCCGGCGGCTTCCACCTTGACCAAAATTTCGCCGTCGCCGGGCTTGGGAACCGGGCGCTGTTCGGGCACCAGCATCGCGGGCGCGCCGGGCGCCTTGATGCCGATCGCGGTCATCTGCGCGGGAAGGGCCATCGGGTTCCTCGAGTGAGGTTTAAGCGGGCAAGCTTGTTTAAGCGTGCTTTGCCCAGGTGACAACCGCGGGCTCTTTTGCTGCGCGGGCGCACGATTTTGCCGAAAACCGGGTCCCACTTTTCCGGATCATGCGCTAGATTCCCGAAAGCGAGGGACGCATGCCGGCATTCGACGAAGACGAAAAACCGAAGAAGAAGGTGGTGCATGAGATCGGCCAGGATTTGACTTTGCTGTCGGTCGAGGAGCTGCGCGCGCGCGTGCAGCTTCTGCACGACGAGATCAACCGGCTGGAGGCCGATATCGCCGGCAAGCGCGCCTCGCGCTCCGCCGCCGACCAGTTCTTCAAGCATTGAGTGCGGAATGCAGAAAGCCCGCGCGCAGTTCGCGACTGCCTTCCGGCCTCGGCGCAAATGACGCCGTTTCGAAATGACCGGTGCGCGGCCGGCGAAAAAATCCGCATCCGACGGCAATTCTTAAACTGTCGTTAAGCTTTCCCGATCATTACTAGGATCGTCCATCTTCATGGACGTGAGTGGCTCCTGTCCACTCTGTTTGACGCCTCCCTGTTATCACCTTGAGCCGCCGGCTTTCGGCGGCTCTTTTTTGTCCCGTTTTGGGTCAACCGCGGCGTCCTTAAGCTTGAGAAACAATTAATTCTGCCCGCTCGGTGCGCAGTCTGGACAGCGCGGCGGCGCCCGGCGATGCTTCGGCCAAGAGCAAAAAAAAGCGCAGAGCATCAGGTAAGGCGTACGCGTAATGTCTGAGAAGCCCATGAGTGAGGCCGAGCCGGTTTCCTTCGGCGCGCGGCTCGCCAATTCGCAGGCCTTCGTCGACTTGTTCCGCGACGGCATGGCGCTGGTAGAGGAGACCGCGACCTATCTCGACGGTCCGGGGCGCGCCGAATCGAAGCGGCTCGCGCGCTCAGCCGCGCTCGCCTATGCGACCGAAAGCATGCGGCTGACCACCCGGCTGATGCAACTTGCCTCCTGGCTCTTGCTGCACCGCGCGGTGAAGGAGGGCGAGATGTCGCTTGCCCAGGCGAGCCGGGAGAAGGCCAAGGTCAAGCTCTCCGGCGCCGACCATTCCGACCCGCACAATATCGAGTTGCTGCCGGCGAGTCTGCAGAGCCTGATCGAGCGCTCGCAGTCGTTGCTGTTAAAGGTGCGCCGACTCGACGCCACCATCTATAGCAGCGGTCCCGCCGATGCGCCGCCGCTCAATCCGGTCGAGCGCCAGCTCGGGCTGCTCAAGGCTGCGTTCGGCGCCGAAGGCGTTTAACACTCACTGTCATTCCGGGGCGCGCCGAAAGGCGCGAACCCGGAATCCATAACCCGCAGCACTGCGGAGTATGGATTCCGGGTCCGCGTGCTGCGCACGCGTCCCGGAATAACAATGCCCGGCACAAGGCCGGGCATGACGCGGAGATTGGCTGGAAAGCTTTATTTCTTCTTCTCGCCGGCCTTGTCGAGGAAGCCGGAGAACTTCTTCTGAAAGCGCGAGACGCGGCCGCCGCGGTCGACGATCTGTTGCTGGCCGCCGGTCCAGGCCGGGTGCGACTTCGGGTCGATGTCGAGATGCATGACATCGCCCTCCTTGCCCCAGGTCGAGCGGGTGGTGAATTCGGTGCCGTCGGTCATCACCACCTTGATGGTGTGATAATCGGGATGGATTTCCTGTTTCATCGCTTCGGTCCGTTGCGGGCGCTATGCGCCGAATGAGCTGAATTTGCCGGCTCTATATAGGATGTCGGCGAGGGCGGCAACTGTCCGTCATGGCCGGGCTTGTCCCGGCCATCCACGTCTTGGCGGTCTTTCAATTCAGCGTATCGTAGAGATCGTCCCATGCCGGGTTCAGCGCGTGGATGAGCCGCACCTTCCACGCACGCGGCCAATGCTTGATCGTCTTCTCGCGCTGAATGGCGTCGCGAATGTCGTCGAAGCGCTTCTTCGGCGTGATGCAGACGTCCTTGCCCTTGTCGTCCTTGCCGACCGTACCGCCGCCGTCGGTGCGGGCTTTGACCGCGGCGGCGTTGTGCGGGTCGATGGCCTTGTAGGTGTTCGACTTGCCAGTCGTGATCTCGGCCGCCGCGAAGGCGCCGCTGGCCAGCCTCGGCGCCGTCGCGGCGGCGAGCGCGGCGCGCAAGGCCGACGATCGCGCCACCTGAGACTCCCAATGAAAAAAATGCGTCCATCGCAATGCGCGCATAATAGCGTTGCTGGTCTGAACCGGCGGTGAACTTCATATCATCCATCAGTTCAGCTTATCGCTTCGATGCGCTTGCACGCGTGCTGCGTTGCAATGAAACCGGCGGCTCGCTAGAGGAGGCAGGGGCGGCACGCTAGCGCCGAAGTCGGGATTTCGCGGAATGAACAGGCAGGAATGGCGCGCGGCCGGTTCGCTCGCGGCGGTGTTCTCCGTCCGTCTGCTCGGCCTGTTCATGATCTATCCGGTATTCGCGGCTTATGCGCGCGGGCTTTCCGGCGCGAGCCCCTATCTGATCGGCGAGGCGCTCGGTATCTACGGACTGACGCAAGGCCTGTTGCAGATTCCCTTCGGCCTTCTCTCCGATCGCATCGGGCGCAAGACGATGATCGTCATCGGGCTCTTGCTGTTCGGACTCGGTAGCGGCATCGCCGCGATATCGACCTCGATCGGCGGGGTGATTCTCGGACGCGCGCTGCAGGGGGCGGGCGCCATCGGCTCGGTGATCCTCGCGCTCCTCGCCGACTTGACCCTCGAAGAAAACCGCACCAAGGCCATGGCCACGGTCGGCGTCACCATCGGCGCGTCGTTCATGGTCGCGCTCGTGGCGGGGCCGATCGTCGCGCATGTCATCGGCGTGGCGGGCATCTTCTGGCTGATGGTGGCGCTGGCGCTCGCCGGCATCGCCATCACCGCCTTCATCGTGCCGAACCCGCGCCGCATCCTCGTGCATCGCGACGCCGAGGCGGTGCCGGCGCTGATCGGCGCCGTGTTGCGCAACGCCGAACTGCTGCGGCTCGACGTCGGCATCTTCGCGCTGCATGCCATGCTGACCGCGAGTTTCCTGGTGGTGCCCGGCCTGTTGCGGCAGACGCTCAACATTTCCAGCGGCAACGACTGGATGGTCTATCTGCCGGTGCTGCTCGTTTCCGTCGTGCTGATGGTGCCGGCGATCATCGTCGCCGAGAAATATCGGCGCATGAAGGGCGTTTTCGTCGGCGCGGTCGTTGCGCTCGTCGCCAGCCAGGCGCTGCTTTATCTCGGCGCCGGCAACTTGGTCTTGCTGCTGGCGGCGCTCACGATCTTCTTCACCGGCTTCAATGTGATGGAGGCGAGCCTGCCCTCGCTCGTCACCAAGGTGGCGCCGCCCGACGCCAAGGGCACCGCCATGGGGCTTTATTCGAGCCTGCAATTCCTCGGCATTTTCGCCGGCGGCGTCATCGGCGGCTGGGCCAACCAGCATGGCGGCAGCAGCGCGGTCTTTGCGGTGACGGCGGCGCTCGCCCTGGTCTGGCTTGCGGCCGCCGCCACCATGGCGCAACCGAGCTACCTCTCGACGCGCCTGCTGGCGGTCGCCGCGGGCAAGGCCGGTGACGCCGAGGGTCTTGCGGCGCGGCTGCGTCAGGTGCCGGGCGTCGCCGAGGCCGTGGTCATCGCCGAAGAAAATCTCGCTTACCTCAAGGTCGACACCAAAGCCTTCGATGCCGCCATGGCGGAGCAGCTGACCGGCGCGGCGTGAACGCCCTTGTGCGACACACGATTTGCGTCACCACCAATTCGACTCCACATCGTCCCGGGCCGGTCGAAATTCGGCCACCAGCCCTCCCACACCGCGCCACGACTCGAAGGTTCCATGCGCGCGGTTTGACATCCTTGAGGGAGGGTAATCATGCGGCTTTCCGCCGTTGTGAATTGCGTTGCCTTTTTATCGATGCTGACCGTGACCGGTGCCGCGAAAGCCGCGCCGGATGTTGCGCCGGTGCGCGTCTCGGGCCCGGTGACCCACGAAAATCTCGCGATCTATTTCATCCACGGCGTATCCCAGCCCGGTCCGGTGCCGCTGACGCTCCAGGAAGGACTAAGCCACGGCAGCGTCAAGGTCCGCGAAACCAGCCAAGTGAATTCGCTGGACATCGAAAATCTCGGCGACAAGCCTGTGTTCGTGCAAGCCGGCGAAATCGTCAAAGGCGGCCGGCAAGACCGCACCTTGACGTCGAGCCTGTTGCTGCCGCCGAAGTCGGGCCGCGTGCCCATCGCCTCATTCTGCGTCGAGCACGGCCGCTGGTCGGCGCGCGCCTACGAGAGCGCCGCCCAGTTCAACTCGGCCTCCTCGATCGTGCCCTCGCGCGACATGAAGCTGGCGATGCAGGCCCCGGTGCCCGCAGCGGTCGCGGCGGAGCCCTCGGTCGAGACGCAATATCGGCAGAACCATGTGTGGGCCAATGTCGACCGCTCGCAGGAGGCGTTAAGCCGCAGTACCGGCGTCGACGTGCGCGCCGAGCTATCCGCCTCGAGCCTGCAGCTTGCGCTCGAGAACAAGAAGCTCGCAGCCGAGCGCGACAAATACGTCAAGGCGCTCAAGGCGGCCGCCGAAAAGAACGGCGACGTCGTCGGCTTCGTGTTCGCCGTCAACGGCAAGATCAACAGCGGCGATGTCTATCCGTCGCACGCGCTGTTCGCCAAGATGTGGCCGAAGCTGTTGGAAGCGAGCGCGGTCGAGGCGATCGCTCGGCGCAACGAGCCGGCCGATCAGGCGCCGGCCGGCGAGGCGGTGCGCGATTTCATCGCCCAGGCCGACTCCGGCAAGGTGAGCGTGACCGCGCTCGATGTCGGCATGCGCCGCGTCATGCACGAGGCCGCGCACGGCTACCTGATCGAGGCCGCGCTCGACAAGGGCTGGATTCACCGCAGCTACCTGGCGAAGTAGGGGAGAGCCGGGGCGTTCAGGCAGGCCAGGTCATGCGATTGACCGGCCTGCCTGACACCGGGTTCTTGTCCTCGCCGGCGTAAACGAAGCCGTGCTTCTCGTAGAAGCGGATGGCGCGCGCATTGTCCTTGTTGACCAGCAAGTCGAGGCCGGCGGGCGACAAGCGCTTGGCCTCACCGAGCAGCGCCGTCGCAACGGCGGTGCCCCAATGCTCCGGCGCCACGACGATTTGATCGAGATACCCGGTGTTCGGATCGACGGTGACGAAGCCGATCAGCGCGCCGTTTTCTTCGGCCACCACGATGCGCGCGACCGGCACCAGCTCCTGCCGCCAGCGCTCGCGCCACCAGGCAAGCCGCGCGTTGAAATCGATGTGCGGAAAATGATGCGCCCAGGTGCGCCGCCACAGTTCGATCGCCGCGTCCTCGTCGGCGGCGGCGTAGGGGCGCAATGAAAAGCCGGAGGCCATGTCAGCCTTGCCGGCGCAAATGGCGCAGCACCATGACGATCTCGCCCCGATCGCAGGGCACGGCGCCGAGCGCAATGGCGCGCCGCCGCTCGTAAGAGGTCAAATCGTAATGCGGCGAAGAGGTCTTCGGCGGTCCTTGGTACGAGGCCCGATGCAACCCGAGCGCGGCGGCGAAACGATGCAGTTCGTCGATGCCGTCGGCGAGCAGGTGGCACCATTGGCGACCCTGCCAGCGCCAGATCGCGTCGTCGACATAGACCGCCATCGCGTTCTCCCGTTTCACCTTCCCCATGGAGAGAGGGAGCGCGTCGTGCCCGTGGCTAGCGCTCCGTCAGCTTCAGCTCGATGCGGCGGTTGCGGCGGTAGGCCTCCTCGGTATTGCCGGGGTCGATCGGCTGGAATTCGCCAAAGCCGGCGGCGACCAGCCGCTTGGGCTCGACGCCCTTGGCGATGAGATATTGCACGACCGAAATCGCGCGCGCCGCCGAGAGCTCCCAGTTCGATTTGAACAGTCCGCTGGTGATCGGCCGCACGTCGGTGTGGCCGTCGACGCGCAACACCCAGGCGATGTCGGGCGGGATCTGCTGCTCGAGTTGGAGCAGGGCGTCCGCCACCTTGTCCAGCTCGGCCTGGCCGTCCGGCTTGAGGTCGGCCTTGCCGGTATCGAAGAACACTTCCGATTGCAGCACGAAACGGTCGCCGACGATGCGCACGTCAGGCCGGTTGCCGAGAATCTCGCGCAGCTTGCCGAAGAAATCGGAGCGATAGCGCGACAATTCCTTCACCCGCTCCGCGAGCGCCAGGTTGAGGCGCTGGCCAAGCTCGGTGATGCGGCTCGCCGATTCCTGGTTTTTGGCTTCCGAGGCGTTGAGCGCCTGTTCGAGCGCGGCAAGTTGGCGGCGCAGCGCGGCGATCTGCTGGTTGAGGATTTCGACCTGGGAGAGCGCCTGCGCCGAAATCTTCTTCTCGCCCTCGAGCTGGCTCGCCAGCGCGCCCGCCTTGTTTTGCGCCGTCGTCACGTCGGTGCCGGCGCTGTCGGAGAGGCCCTTATATTTATCGCGTTCGCTCTCGGCGGTGGCGAGCGTCGCGCGCAATTGCGCCAGCTGCTCTTCCAGGTCCGACTTGCCGGTTTTCTCCAACGACAACAGGTTGGTGAGCTGCGCGATCTGCGATTTCAGGCGGTCGAGCGCGGTGTCTTTGCCGGCGACCTCCTGCTGCAGATAGAACTGCACGACCACGAACACCGTAAGCAGGAAGATGATGCCGAGGATCAGCGTCGACAGCGCGTCGACGAAGCCCGGCCAGTAGTTCATGCCGCTGTCGCCGCGGCGGGTGCGTGCGAGCGCCATGGCTCAGCGGTCCACGCTTTCGCGCACCATGACCTCGAGCAGCTTCTTGATCTCGCGTTGCTGGTCGGCCTGCGCGTCGACCCAGTCGCGGATCATCTGTTGCTCGGTGCGCATGTGGTGAACCAGGCCCTGGATCGCCTCGGCGAGGTTGGCCATGGCCGCGGACGACGCCTTGGTGCTGCCGGTTTCGTTGATGACCTCGCGTAGCCGGTCGATGGCGCTGCGCATTTCACCGCTCATGCCGACCGGGACCGGCGCGCCCGGCTCGGCGGCCTGATCGTAGACGGTGGTGGAGAGCCAGTCTTCCAACTCGGTGTAGAAGCGATTCTGCGCCTGGCTCGACTGCAGGTCGAGGAAGCCGAGGACAAGCGAGCCGGCCAAGCCGAACAGCGAGGACGAAAACGAAATGCCCATGCCGGACAACGGCGCCGCCAGTCCTTGCCGCAAGGAGTCGAAGATCGAGCCGGCATCGCCGCTCGCTTTCAAGTTTTGGATGACGCCGCCGACCGAGCTCACCGTCTCGATCAGACCCCAGAAGGTGCCGAGCAGACCGAGGAAGACCAGGAGCCCGGTCATATAGCGCGAAATGTCGCGCGCCTCGTCGAGACGGGTGGCGATCGAGTCGAGGATGCCGCGCATCAGTTGCGCCGACACCGCCATGCGGCCCATGCGGCTACCGAGCATGGCGGCCATCGGCGCAAGCAGCGCCGGCGGCCGCTCGACCGCAAGCCCGGGATCGGCCAGACGGAAATTATTGACCCAGGAGATTTCCGGATAAAGGCGGATTACCTGTCGGAACGAAAACACGATGCCGATCAGCAGCACCGCGATGATCAGCGAGTTGAGCGCCGGGTTGGCCATGAAGGCGACCGCGACCTGCTTGTAAAGGACGAAGGCGACCAGTCCGCCGAGCACGATGAAAACCAGCATCCGGAACAGAAAGATGCGCGGCGACGATAATTTCAGCGGGTCGAGTTCTTTGGCCATGAGCCGATTGGAAGAATCTAGCAGCACTATGACACAGATTTGCAAAAGCGCGAGCGTCGCTTAAAGCGCGCGATTGAGTTGAAATTGCGGTATTTCCCGCGATGATGGCGCGAGAACTTACGGCTTCGCCGCCTCGTGCAGCGCCCGCAGCAGGTCTTTGTGAATTGCGTCGTTGCCGGCGGCGATGCTGCCCTTGGCGAACATGGCATCCCCGCCGTCGCAGTCGGAGACGAAGCCGCCCGCTTCGCGCACCAGGATCATGCCCGCCGCCATGTCCCAGGGCTTGATCTCGCGTTCCCAGTAGCCGTCGAGGCGCCCGGCCGCGACCCAGGCAAGGTCGAGCGCGGCCGCGCCGAAACGACGCAGCCCGGTCACCTCGGCTTGCACAGCCAAAGTCTCCTTCTGGGCGAGCGGCACGCCCGGGCGGCCACGATGCGGCAAGCCGCAGGCAATGACCGCATCGGCGAGCCGCTTGCGCGCGGCGACGCGAATGCGCTGCTCGTTGAGGAAGGCGCCTTTGCCCTTTTCGGCGATGAACATCTCGTCGCTGACGGGATTGTAGATAAGGCCAGCAACGATGGCGCCTTCGCGCTCGAGCGCGATCGCGATGCAGAATTGCGGGATGCCGTGCAGAAAATTGGTGGTGCCGTCGAGCGGATCGACGATCCAGCGGTGACTCTTGTCGGCGCCTTCGCGGGCCCCGCCTTCTTCGCCGAGAAAGCCGTAGCCCGGCCGTGCCTTCGACAATTCGGCGAACAGAGTTTCCTCGGCGCGCCGGTCGGCGGCAGAGACGAAATTGGCCGGGCCCTTGAGCGAAACCTGCAATTTCTCGACCTCGCCGAAATCGCGCTTGAGCGCGCGCGCGGCCTTGCGCGCGGCGGCGATCATCACGTTGAGCAGGGCGGAATGCTGCATGATTTTTCCTTATCCCTCCCCGCAAGGGAAAGGGTGGCCGTGCCTCGACGCGGCCGGGTGGGGCGCTTAGCACAATTGTGCGACAGACCCCACCCCGCTCGCCTGCGCTAACGCGCCGGCGCACAGCCGATGCTCCGCATCGGCGTGCTCAACGCAAGGACGGCGGCCGGGAGGCCGCCTATGCCTCCTCTTTCAGGGGAGATCACGAGTGCGGGCCGGCGGTGGCCAACCACTTCTTGGCGGCCTTGTCGGCGGTGTCCTGCACGTCCTTACTTTGTTTGCCGGCGAAGACGTCGAGCTCGGGATCGCTGGCGCCGCCGGCCTTGGCGATGATGTGCCACTTCACTGCATCAGTGGGATTGGCCGGCATGCCACGCCCGGCCATCAGGATGCGCGCCAGCCGATCCTGCGCGATCGGCGAGCCGCGGCGGGCCGCCTGCAGGAAAAGCTGTGCGGCCGCCGGCTCGTTCTTGGCCATGCCGTCGCCGTTGAACTCGGCGATGGCGTATTCGACCATGGCGTCGAGGTTGCCGGCGACGGCCGCCGCGCCCATCAATTGCGCATATTGCTTGACGTCTTTGGGCACGCCGCGGCCCTCTTTGTACAGCGTGCCCAGCGCGTAGAGCGCTTCGGGATTGCCCTGGTCGGCGGCGGCCTTGAACAGCTGCGCCGCGTGCGCGAAGTCCTGCGGGAATTGCTTGCCGTCGATGTAAAGCAAGCCGAGATCATAAGCCGCGAGTGCATGGCCGAGCCTGGCGGCCTGGTCGAGCAGGCGTGCGCCTTCATCCGGATTGCGCGGGCCGGCGCGGCCGGCGAAATCGAACATGGCGAGCGCAAACATGGCGTGGCTATCGCCGCGTGCGGCGGCAAGCTTGTACCACTCCGCCGCCTTCTTATCGTCGCGCGGCACACCGAGGCCTTCCGCGTAGATCAGGCCGAGCAACGTCATGGCGGCGCGGTCGTTGGCCTGCGCCTGCTTGGTCGCTTCGGCAAGCGCCGTCAGGTAGAAGCCGCGCTGAAAGGCGCCATAGGCAAGGTCGATCTTGCCGGCGGGCGCCGCTGCCGGCTTGGCGGGAGGCGGCGCGGCGGGAGCCACGGGCGGCTTCTGCGCGAGTGCGGGTGCCGACAGCGCGGCCAGCACAGCGAGGGCGAGAAAGGCGCGTCTCATGCAACGGTCTCCGGCGAGCGCAAATCGCGCGATGCTGCAGCGAGTGTGGAGGCGATAGCAGCGTCATTCTGCCAGAGCCAGTCACCCAACGCGACAAAATCCGCGCCCGCTCTTGCGAGCGGCCTCACCTCCAGCGGTGTGGCGGCATAGCCGACGCAAGGGATCTCGAACAATTCCGCCCACCAGGCGACGCGCTCTTCGATCGCGGCAAGGCTTGGCCTTTCGCCGCCGGCTTGCGGCTCGCCGAACATGACGTAGTCGGCGCCTTGCTCGGCTGCGAGCATGGCGTCGTGGCGGCTCTCCAGGCCGCCGACGCCGACGATCCAGTCGGGCTTGAGCCGTTCGAGTGCTTCGGCGAAATCCGCCAAGCCGGTGACATGCGCGCCATCGGCGCGCGCCCGCGCGACGAGATCGGCATGGGCCTCGAGCAGCAACGCTGCGCCTTTATCCTGCACCACGGGGCCGAGCGCCTTCGCCCGTTTGATCAGCGAGCCCTCGTCGGCCGGCGCCAGTCGCAACAGCACGGCGGCGATATCGGCGGCACCGAGCGCGATCGCCAGCGTTCGGGCGAACGCGGTCACGTCGCCCAGCCGCGGAGTGAAAACGTAGAGGCGCGGTGCTGGGCGCGGGTCGGGCTGTTTCGGTCGCGAGGCCATAGGTCTCGCATGGTAGCTCAATCAGGCGGCATTTTGGCACGCAAAGCCCGGACTAAGGACAATAATGAACGAGCGGCACAATTCGTCGCCTCAAGCGTTAGAGGATTGCGGACTGACCGACTTTAACGTGCGCAGTTCCCACTCCTGTCGACCCAAACCTCGTTCCAACCAAGGATCACTCAATGAAGGCAATCCTCTTTTCGGCCGGACTGATCGTTTCCGGCTTTGCCCTTGCAGCCCCCGCTTCCGCGGCGCCGGCAAACGCCTTAAGCGCTGTCTCCGCGCCGCCGTCGCTGACGCTCGTGCAGTACGAACCTCATCACGACCGGCACCACTATATTCCCGGCCACCGCTATCATAGTGCGCCGCACGGCTGGCATCGCTTCGACCATCGACCGGACGACTGGCGCGTGCGCGGCTGCGTTCTTGTCGGTCCGATTTGGTTCTGCCCGTAACGCGGCAGCCCTTCCATAACGAAAAAGCCCCGGCCGTCGCCGGGGCTTTTTCATCGGTGTTCTCGCTTACTTCGGCATCGGTACGGGGCCGACGTCCTTCGGCACTTTATAGCCCTTCTGCACCGCAGGGCGGGCGGCGAGGGTTTCATACCAGCGCTTCACGTTGGGATATTGCTTTAAGTCGATGGTCTGCCACTCGAAGCGCGAAATCCAGGGCCAGATGGCGATGTCGGCGATCGAGTATTCGCCGGCGACGAAATCGCGACCGTCGAGGCGCGCATCGAGCACCTTGTAGAGCCGGTGCGCCTCTTTCAGATAGCGCTCTTCGGCATAGGGCGCCTTGCCGGGATTGTACTTCACGAAGTGATGCACCTGCCCGAGCATGGGGCCGACACCGCCCATCTGCCACATCAGCCATTCGATCACACGGTAACGCGGCTCGCCCGACTTGGGCAGGAGCTTGCCGGTCTTGTCGGCGAGATAAATGAGGATCGCGCCCGACTCCATCACGGCGATATTGGTGTCGCGGTCGACGATCGCCGGGATGCGGTTGTTCGGCGAAATTTTCAGGAACTCGGGCTTGAACTGTTCCTCCTTGCCGATGTCGACCGGGTGCACCGTGTAGGGCAGTCCTAATTCTTCGAGCGCGATGGAAACCTTGCGGCCGTTTGGCGTCGTCCAAGTGTAGAGATCGATCACGGCGATGTCCTTTGCTCTTCTCCGTCATGGCCGGGCTCGTCCCGCCTGCGGGCCGAAGCATCTCCCTCATAGGAGTGTGCCGCGAACCCTTCGGCGGGCGAAGGCCCGACCATCCACGTCTTCACTCTGTGCAAAGACGTGGATGCCCGGCACAAGGCCGGGCATGACGTCTCTTATCGAACTCCGGTCGTTCCGTCACGTCGCGGACGGCATTGCTGCTATGCCGCCTTCTTTTCCAGGTCGGCCTTCCACTGGCCGCGCGCGGCCAAGCCGTTCATCGCCGCGCGATGTGAAAAAGCGCGTTGCGCGGCGGTGACGTTTTCGGGCTTGCCCTTCCACGTCGTCTGCGGTGCGTGCTGCAAAGCGCGGCCATAGGAAAAGGTCAGCGCCCAGGGCAGGCCGCCGATCTTGTTCATGGCGTCGAGATGGGCGGTCGCCTCTTCGTCCGACTGTCCGCCGGAGAGGAAGGCAATGCCGGGCACCGCGGCGGGCACGCATTCCCTCAGCATCTTGACCGTTTTCTCCGCGACCTCCTGCACGCTCGCGCGCTTGGCGCTCTTCTTGCCGGCGATCGCCATGTTGGGCTTGAGCACCATGCCCTCGAGCGTCACGCGCTGATAATAAAGCTGCTGGAACGTCTCCTTGAGCACGAACGCGGTCACCTCGTAGCAACGGTCGATGTCGTGGCCGCCCTCCATCAACACTTCCGGCTCGACGATGGGCACGATCTGGTTGACCTGGCAGAGCGCGGCATAGCGCGCCAGCGCGTGCGCGTTGGCCGCGATGCAGGTGTAGCTTGGCATGCCCTCGCCGATATCGATCACCGCGCGCCATTTGGCGAAGCGCGCGCCCTGCTCGTAATATTTGGGCAGCCGCTCGGCGAGCTTGTCGAGCCCGACGGTGACGACTTCGCCCGGGCAGAACGGCAGCGGTTTGGTGCCCTCGTCGACCTTGATGCCAGGAATGGCACCGGCGTGTCCGATCACCTCGACCAACGGCGTACCGTCTTTCGCCTTCTGCCAGATAGTTTCGTCGTAGAGGATGACGCCCGAGATGTGTTTCATCCCCTCGGCGGAGCGGAACAGCAGCTCGCGATAGTCGCGGCGGGTGTCCTCGGTCGATTCGACGCCGATCGTCTCGAAGCGCTTCTTGATGGTGCCCGTCGACTCGTCGGCGGCGAGAATGCCGCGGCCGGGCGCGACCATGGCGCGCGCGACCTTGTTCAATTCATCGAGGTTCATGGGTCCCTCCATCAACTCGGAATGCGTTGCTCGCGATCCCGGGTCAGCACCGCATCGCTGGCGCGCCCGGGATAACGGCGATTATAGGTAGTCGCCGTCATTTTACCCTCAGCACCTCGACCCCCGGCAAGGGTTTGCCTTCCAGCCATTCGAGGAAAGCGCCGCCGGCTGTGGATACATAAGTGAAACGGTCGGTGACACCGGCGGTATTGAGCGCGGCGACCGTGTCGCCGCCGCCCGCGACGGTAACAAGCTTGCCGGCCACGGTGAGTTCCGCCGCGGCTTCCGCGACTTCCACGGTGCCGTTATCGAAGGGTTCCATCTCGAAGGCGCCGAACGGCCCGTTCCACAGCAGCGTGTGCGAGCGCGCCAGCACCGACACCACATGCTCGATGCTGCGCGGGCCGATGTCGAGGATCATGTCGTTTACGTCCACATCGGCGACGAGCTTGGTCTGCGACGGCGCATGCGCCTCGAATTTCTCCGCCACCACGCAATCGACCGGCAGCACGAGCTCGCGCTTGGCGTGACGCGCCTTGTCGATAATCTCTTGCGCCGTCTTGGTGAGATCACGCTCGACAAGGCTTTTCCCGACTTTTTTGTCGAGCGCCAGCAAAAACGTATTGGCCATGGCGCCGCCGATGATCAAGGCGTCGACCTTGTCGAGCAGATTGCCGAGCAGATCGAGCTTGGTCGACACTTTGGCGCCGCCGACGATGGCCGCGAGCGGGCGCTGGGGGTGGTCGAGCACCTTCTCGAAGGCTTCGAGCTCGGCTTGCAAACTGCGTCCGGCATAGGCCGGCAACACGTGGCCGAGCCCTTCGGTTGAGGCATGCGCGCGGTGTGCGGTCGAGAAAGAGTCGTTGACCCAGATATCGCCGAGCTTGGCGAGCGCGGCGACAAAGGCCGGATCGTTCTTCTCCTCGCCCGGATAAAAGCGCGTGTTCTCCAGACAAATGATCTCGCCCGGCTGCATGGCGGCAACGGCGGCTTCCGCCTTCACGCCGATACAGTCGTCGACGAACTTCACCGGCCGCTTGAGCACGTGCGCGACCTCGGCGGCGACGGGTTTCAACGAGAGCTTCGCATCCCGGCCTTTGGGACGGCCGAAATGCGAGAGCAGGATGACCTTGCCACCCTTGTCGGCGATTTCGGTGATGGCCTGCGCGGCGCGCTCGATGCGGGTCGCGTCGGAGACGACGCCGTTCTCGACCGGCACATTGAGGTCGACGCGCACCAGCACGCGCTTTCCCTTCACGTCGACGTGGTCGAGGGTGCGAAACTTGTCCATTCGCCGGGTCCCGGGGCGCAGCGCGGCTCGGCGTTAGAGCAGTTTCCCCATCGCCACCGCGGTGTCGGCCATGCGGTTGGAGAAGCCCCATTCGTTGTCGTACCAGGCCATGACGCGCACCAGCGTGCCGTTCATCACCTTGGTCTGGTCCATGTGTAAGGTGGCCGAGTGCGGGTTATGATTGAAATCGATCGAGACGTTGGGATCGTTGGTGTAGCCGAGGATGCCCTTGAGCCGCTGCTCGGCGGCGCGCTTGAAGGCATCGTTGATTTCGTCTTTGGTCGTCGCCTTCTTGGCGACGACCTTGAGGTCGATCACCGACACGTTCGGCGTCGGCACGCGGATGGCGACGCCGTCGAGCTTGCCCTTGAGTTCGGGCAGCACCAGGCCGATCGCCTTGGCGGCGCCGGTCGAAGTCGGGATCATCGACAGCGCCGCAGCACGCGCGCGGTAGAGATCCTTGTGCATGGTGTCGAGCGTCGGCTGATCGCCGGTATAGGCGTGGATCGTGGTCATGAAGCCGGTCTCGATGCCGACGGTATCGCTCAAAATCTTGGCGACGGGGGCGAGGCAATTGGTGGTGCAGGAGCCGTTGGAGACGACCTTGTGATCTTTGGTCAGCGTCTCGTGGTTGACGCCGAACACGATCGTCGCATCGGCGCCGTCGGCCGGCGCGGAGACCAGCACGCGCTTGGCGCCGGCGGCAAGGTGCGCCGAAGCTTTCTCCTTGGCGGTGAACAGGCCGGTGCATTCCAGCGCGATATCGACGCCGAGATCCTTCCACGGCAGCCTGGAGGGATCGCGCTCGGCGGTGATTTTGATGGCGCCGTTGCCGATGCTGATGGTGTCGCCCTTGACGGTGACCTCGCCGGGGAAGCGGCCGTGCACGGAGTCGTAGCGCAAGAGATGGGCATTGGTTTCCACCGGCCCGAGATCGTTGGCAGCCACGACCTCGATGTCGCTACGCCCCGACTCGACGATGGCACGCAGAACGTTGCGGCCGATGCGGCCGAACCCGTTGATCGCTACCCGGACTGTCATCATTTCGCTCCCGCTTTCGCTTTTTGTTGAGGCCCGGGCGCGGCCCGGGTTTCCATCTGCATCGGTGAATTTTCCTGATAGGTGTATCGCCATGTTCGGCATGGCAATGAGCTAGCTCAATTTTTTCAGCGCCGCGTCGGTCACCGCCTCCGCAGTAATACCGAATTTCTTGTAGAGTTCCTTGTAGGGCGCGCTGGCGCCGAAGCCGCTCATGCCGACGAAGGCGCCGTCCGCGCCAATGATGGCGTCCCAGCCCTGGCGCACGCCGGCCTCGACGGCGATTTTCACGCGGGCCGTGCCGATAATCGCGCGCTGAGCCCCGGCCGGCTGTTCTTGCAGCAGCGCGAAACAGGGCACCGAAACGACGCGGGCGGCGACACCGCGCGGGGCCAGAAGCTTGGCGGCCTCGAGCGCGATCGAAACCTCCGACCCGCTGGCAAAGATCGATACCTCCGCGGCGCGTTCGGGCGCCGCGATCTCATAGGCGCCGGTCGCGCAGCTGTTCTCGTTGGCGAGCGTGCGGCGCAGCTGCGGGACGTTCTGTCGCGTCAGCGCCAGCACGCTCGGGCGGTGCCGGTTCTGCAGCGCGAGCTGCCAGCACTCGATGGTTTCCACGGCGTCGCAAGGGCGGAACAGCAGCAAATTCGGCATCGCGCGCAGGGACGCGAGATGCTCGACCGGTTGATGGGTCGGCCCATCCTCGCCGAGGCCGATCGAGTCGTGCGTCATCACATGGATGACGCGCTCGCCCATCAGCGCGGCGAGGCGGATCGCCGGGCGCGCATAATCGGCGAATACCAGGAATGTGCCGGAGTAGGGGATGACGCCGCCATGCAGCGCCATGCCGTTCATCGCCGCCGCCATGCCGTGCTCGCGCACGCCGTAATGGATGAAGCGGCCGCCGTAGTCGGCGGCGCTGAGTATCGTCATCGACTTGGTGCGCGTGTTGTTGGAGCCGGTCAAGTCGGCCGAGCCGCCGATCATCTCCGGCAGCGCCGGAACGAGGGCTTCCAGCGCGAATTCGGAGGCCGCGCGGGTGGCGATGTCCTTCGGCGTCGCCGCGAGCTGCTCTTTCAGCTTACGCACGGCGTTCGCCAGCGCCTGTTCCGGCAAACGCCCAAGCATGCGGCGTTCGAACTCGGCGCGTCTGCCGGCATCGAGCGCGGTAAGCCGTTTCTTCCACTCGGCATGGGCGCCTTTGGCGCGCTGACCGGCGGCGCGCCAGGCGGTGAGAATGTCGGCGGGGATTTCGAACGATGCGGCGGTCCAACCGAGTTTTTCGCGCGCGCCTTTGATTTCATCGGCGCCGAGGGGCGAGCCGTGCGCCTTCTCCGAGCCGGCCTTGGTCGGTGCGCCGAAGGCGATTTGCGTCTTGCAGGCGATCAGCACCGGCCTGTCCGCGCTCTGCGCCTGCTCGAGCGCCGCGATAATCGCCGCCGGGTCGTGGCCGTCGATGCGCCGGGCGGTCCAGCCTGCGGCCTCGAAGCGCTTGATCTGGTCGACGCTGTCGGCGAGCGAAAGCGCACCGTCGATGGAAATGCCGTTGTCGTCGAACAGCACGATCAGCCGGTTGAGCTTCAAATGGCCGGCGAGCGCGATCGCCTCCTGGCTGACGCCTTCCATCAGATCGCCATCGGAGGCGATCACGTAAGTCTTGTGGTTCACCACCTCGCCGAACTCGGCGGCGAGATGCCGTTCGGCGATCGCCATGCCGACCGCGTTGGCGAGGCCTTGCCCGAGCGGGCCGGTGGTGGTCTCGACGCCGAGCGTGATGAAATTTTCCGGATGTCCGGGCGTCTTGGAGTCGAGTTGGCGGAAGCGCTTGATCTCCTCGAGCGTCATCGCCGCGTAGCCGGTGAGATAGAGCAGCGCGTAGAGCAGCATCGAGCCGTGCCCGGCCGAGAGCACGAAGCGGTCGCGGTCGGGCCAGGCCGGATCGGCCGGGTCGAATTTCAGGAATCGCGTGAACAGCACGGTCGCGACATCGGCCATGCCCATCGGCATGCCGGGATGACCGGACTTTGCCTGTTCCACCGCGTCCATGGCGAGCGCGCGGATGGCATTGGCCATGCGCGCATGGGCGACGGCGGTGGCGGCGGTCTGCGCGTGGCGCGGAGGTTGCGCCACGGCTGCCGTCGACGAGGCTTGTGCACTCATGGAAAAGCCTGTTTTGCCGCGCTGGATAGCATGTGAGGCTTGTGAGTCAAATGTGCGCGGGCGCTCTCAACAAGGCCGCCAAAAACAGTCGGGCATTTCCTTGCGTGAGCGTTGTCGAATCAGTGCGCGCCACCTAAGATTCAACAGTTAAACGCTTGCCAGGGCAGGAGTTTTCCAAAGCCGGACGAGGTCATGACGGAAACCAGCGACATCGACGCGGCGGTCAAGCGGCTGGCGCTCGCACTCGATGCGCTTGATGCCGCGGTCGAGCGGCGCCGCGAGGCGGACCGCAGCGAAGACGCGCTCGCCGCGCAGGTGCAAGCGCTGGGTCTCGATCGCGCCAAGCTCGCCGCTGCGCTCGACAGCGAAACGGCGCAGACGCGCCAGCTGGAGACGGTCAACCGTGAAATCGCCGAGCGTCTGGATGCGGCCATGAGCTCGATCCAGTCGGTGCTGGACGCACAAGGATGAGACGACCATGTCGCACGTGAACGCCACCATCGCCGGCCGCCAGTTCCGCCTCGGTTGCGAGGACGGACAGGAGGAGCACCTGCAGAAGCTCGCGCAGGATATCGATCAGCGGGTCATCGATTTGCGTGCGAAATTCGGCGAGATCGGCGACACGCGATTGACCGTGATGGCGGCGCTGACGCTCGCCGACGAGTTGACCGAGGCCGAACGCAAAGTGCGCACGCTGGAGGAAGAGATTGCGGCGCTGAAGGAAGCGCGCGTCGCCGCCAACGACCGTGCCAAGGAGGCGACCGACGCGGTGGTCGGCGCCTTCAACTCGGCCTCCGAGCGCATCGAGGGCATCACCAAGCGGCTCAATGGCATGCTCGGCATGGGCGTGGCCGTGGGCTGAGAGCTGTCGTCCCCGCGAAGGCGAGGACCCATACGCCGTGCCTCTCGATAGACTGCGGAGTATGGCTCTCGCTGACGCTCGGCCGGGACGACGACCGATGGTGTGGCGCCGCCGGCGCATAATCATTACATTCACTTGCGCGGGGCTGCGGGGTGCGTCAGGAGTCTATATCCCCGGGGCCTTATCGATCCTCAAGGGAGCTGTCCCTGACCGGGCTCGTGGGCTCGGACATATGGCGCCCACCTACTTTCGTAGGGAACCCGGGATCGATGCTCCAACGGCCTCTGCGGCTCCGCACTTTCTTTGTTGATGTCCGACCATACCCACCAACAATCCCTGAAGGCCAAATTGCGCGCCGAGGCGCTGGCCAAGCGCGACGCGCTGCCTGCCGACGTGCGCGCGGCGGTGGCTGAGACAATTGCCGCGCGGGCATTCCCGCCGCCGATCAAGCCCGGCATGATCGTCTCCGGCTTCATGCCGCTCAAAACCGAGATCAACCCGCTGCCGCTCATGCATAAGCTGGCGGACGCCGGGGCGCAGCTTGCGCTGCCGGTGATCTCCGGCCGCGGCAAGCCGCTGATCATGCGCGCCTACAAATTCGGCGACGATCTCGCACGCGGGCAATGGGGCATCCGCGAGCCGCTGCCCGGGGCGCGTCCGGTCGCGCCCGACATCGTCATCGTGCCGCTCGCCGCCTTCGACCGTGCCGGCCACCGCATCGGCTACGGCGCCGGCTATTACGACATGACCATCCGCGGCTTGCGCGCCAAGAAGCCGGTGACCACCGTCGGCATCGCTTTCGCCGCGCAGGAAATCGCACAAGTGCCGGCGACGGAACGCGACGAGCGCCTCGACTTTGTGCTAACGGAGCGCGAGGTGATCGATTTGCGGAACTCGTAACGCATGCGGATTCTGTTTGTCGGCGATATCGTCGGCCGTGCCGGGCGTCTGGTCGTGGCCGATTTGCTGCCAAAGCTGATCAAGGACTGGACGCTCGATCTGGTCGTCGCCAACGGCGAGAACGCCGCTGGCGGCTTCGGCATCACCGAGACGATCTACCACGAGCTGATCGACGCCGGCGTCGACGCCATCACGCTCGGCAATCATGCTTGGGATCAGCGCGAGGCGCTGGTGTTCATCGAACGCGCGCCGCGCCTGATCCGCCCGCTCAACTATCCGGCCGGTGCGCCCGGCCGTGGCGTCGCGCTCGTCGCGGCCAAGAACGGCAAGCGCGCCCTCGTCGTCAACGCCATGGGACGCATCTTCATGGACGCGCTCGACGATCCGTTCCCCGCGATCGAGCGCGAGCTTGTCGCGTGTCCCTTGCGCTCGGGCGCCGATGTCATCGTGCTCGACTTCCATTGCGAGGCGACGAGCGAAAAGCAGGCGATGGGCTATTTCTGCGACGGCCGCGCCAGCCTCGTCGTCGGCACGCATACGCACGCGCCGACCGCCGATCACCGCATCTTGCCGGGCGGCACCGCTTTCGTTTCCGATGTCGGCATGACCGGCGATTTCGACTCGGTCATCGGGATGGAGAAGGACGAGCCCCTCAACCGCTTCCTGCGCAAGATCCCGGGCGCAAGATTCGAGCCGGCCAGCGGTCCCGCCACATTGTGTGCGCTCGCGGTCGAGACCGATGATGCGAGCGGGCTCGCCGCGCGCGTGGCTGCGATCCGCCTCGGCGGCGTCTTGGAAGAGGCGCGTCCGGCATTCTGGGCGTGATGCGGTTTATTTTCGCGCCACCGGGGCCTATATAGCCGGCGTTACTTCGCGTTTTCAGAAGGTCCCATGGCCGGCCATTCTCAGTTCAAAAACATCATGCACAAAAAGGGGCGCGCGGATAAGGCGCGCTCCAAGCTGTTCTCAAAGCTCGCGCGCGAAATCACGGTATCGGCCAAGCTCGGCCTGCCCGACCCGGCCTTCAACCCGCGCCTGCGCGCGGCAATCCTCGCGGCCAAGGCCGAGAACATGCCGAAAGACAATATCGAGCGCGCGATCAAGAAATCGCAAGGCGCCGACACGGAAAGCTACGACGCCATCCGTTACGAAGGCTATGCGCCCGGCGGCGTCGCCGTGATCGTCGAGGCGCTGACCGACAACCGCAACCGCACCGCCGGCGAGGTGCGCGCGATCTTCACCAAGAACGGCGGCAATCTGGCGGAGACCGGCGCGGTGTCGTTCATGTTCAGCCATGTCGGCGTGATCGAATACGACGCCGAAGTGGCAAGCGCCGACGCCATGTTGGAGGCCGCGATCGAGGCCGGCGCCGAGGACGTGATCGCCGACGCCAACGGCCATCAGATCTTCACCACGCCGGACACTTTGAACGAAGTCGCCAAGGCGCTGGAGGCGAAGTTCGGCGAGCCGCGCAAGGCAGCGCTCACCTGGAAGCCGCAGAACACGATCGCGGTCGATGACGAGGCCGGCGAGAAGGTTTTGAAGCTGATCGACGCGCTCGACGAGTCGGACGACGTGCAGAACGTCTACGCCAATTTTGAAGTGTCCGACGCGCTGGTACAGAAGCTGAGCGCCTGACGCTTGAGCGGCCGGCATCGAAAAGGTCGACAGCTCGGGTCCACTTGCCTCCTAGGCGGGACGAAGCCGCGGGGCTATCAACGGGGCCATGCGCCGGCAGCCGATTCGCATCCTCGGCATCGATCCGGGCCTCCGCCGCACCGGCTGGGGCCTGATCGAGGCCGACGGCAATCGCCTGATCCACGTCGCCTGCGGCTCGCTGGAGACGAGCGAGCGCTCAAGCCTCGGCGCCCGGCTGGTGGCGATCCACGACGGGCTTAGCGCGGTGATCGAAAGATACGCCCCGCACGAGGCGGCGGTGGAGGCAACCTTCGTCAACGCCAATGCGGCGGCGACGCTCAAGCTCGGCCAAGCGCGCGGCATCGCCATGCTGGTGCCGGCGCGGGCGGGGATCGCGGTCGCCGAATACGCGCCCAATGTGATCAAGAAGACGATCGTCGGCGCCGGTCACGGCGAGAAAGTGCAGATCCGCATGATGATCGGCGTATTGCTGCCCAAGGCCGATCCGCAATCGGAGGATGCCGCCGACGCGCTGGCGATCGCGGTCACCCACGCGCATCATCGCGCCAGCGTGCTCATGAAGGTTGTCGGGCAATGAGGTGCAACGAGCACAGCGCGCTCCCTCCCCCCTTGAGGGGGAGGGCTGGGGAGGGGGGTAAACCTCACGGGCAGCGCTTGTTGCTTACCCCCCTCTCTGTCTCTCCCCCTCAAGGGGGGAGAGGACGCCGGAGCCGCGCGCGCATTCCCATGGGGAGCTACCGATGATCGGCAAGCTCAAGGGCATCGTCGATTCTTACGGCGAGGATTACGTCATCCTCGACGTCAACGGCGTCGGCTATCAGGTGCAGTGCGCCGCGCGCACCATGCGCGCGCTGCCGGGCGTCGGCGAGCCGGCGGTGCTGTCGATCGAAACCTATGTGCGCGAGGATCAGCTCAAGCTGTTCGGCTTTGCCACCGATCTCGAGCGCGAATGGTTCCGCCTGCTGCAGACCGTGCAGGGCGTCGGCGCCAAGGTGGCGCTTTCCGTGCTCGGCACGCTCAAGGCTTCCGAACTTGCGAGCGCCATCGCGCTGCGCGACAAGGCGGCGGTCGCGCGTTCGCCCGGCGTCGGGCCGAAGGTCGCCGAGCGCATCGTCACCGAGCTGAAGGATAAGGCGCCGGCCTTCACCAATATCGAGCCGGGCGTCGTCCATCTTGCTGCCGCGCTCGACGAGCAGCGGGCGCCGCGACCGGTCGCCGACGCTGTCTCCGCGCTCATCAATCTCGGCTACGGGCAGCCGCAGGCCGCTGCGGCGATTGCCGCCGCCGCGCGCGCGGCCGGCGAAGGCGCCGACACCGCGACGCTGATCCGCCAGGGACTGAAGGAGCTGGCGAAATGACCGCGCCGCGCCTGGTCACGCCCGGCACCCGCGACGAGGACGTCGATGCCTCGTTGCGGCCGCAGCGGCTCGCCGATTTCATCGGCCAGGAGCAGGCGCGCGCCAATCTCAAAGTGTTCATCGAGGCGGCGCGCGCGCGCAAGGAAGCGCTCGACCACGTGCTGTTCGTCGGTCCGCCCGGCCTCGGCAAGACGACGCTGGCGCAGATCGTCGCGCGCGAGCTCGGCGTCAATTTCCGCGCCACCTCCGGCCCGGTGATCGCCAAGGCCGGCGATCTTGCCGCGCTGCTCACCAATCTCGAGCCGCGCGACGTCTTGTTCATCGACGAGATTCACCGGCTCAATCCGGCGGTCGAGGAGATTCTCTATCCGGCGATGGAGGACTTCCAGCTCGACCTCATCATCGGCGAGGGACCGGCGGCGCGTTCGGTCAAGATCGATCTGGCGCCGTTCACGCTGATCGGCGCCACCACGCGCGCCGGCCTCATCACCAATCCGCTGCGCGACCGTTTCGGCATTCCGGTGCGGCTCAATTTCTACAGCGAGGCCGAGCTCGAGCAGATCGTCAACCGCGGCGCGCGCGTGCTCGGCATCGGCGTAACGGCGGATGGGGCAAACGAGATCGCGCGGCGCGCGCGCGGCACCCCGCGCATCGCCGGACGGCTGCTGCGGCGCGTGCGCGACTTCGCCCATGTCGAGGGCGCCAAACAAATCGACCGCAAGGTGGCCGACCGCGCGCTCTCCGCGCTCGAGGTCGATGCTGCCGGCCTCGACGCCATGGACCGGCGCTATCTGAAGATGATCGCCGATCACTACGGCGGCGGCCCCGTTGGCGTCGATACGCTTGCTGCGGCCTTGAGCGAGCCGCGCGACGCCATCGAGGACATCATCGAGCCGTTCCTCATCCAGCAGGGCTTCGTGCAGCGCACGCCGCGCGGGCGCTTGCTCACCTCGGCGGCGTTCAAGCATCTCGGCCTGCCCGAGCCCGTGCGTGACCCCGCGCAATTCGGGTTGTTTGGGCAGGACGAAGACAAATAGTATGCGGTCATGCCCGGCCTTGTGCCGGGCCTCCACGTCTTTGTAGCCTGCATTCGGTGAAGACGTGGATGGCCGGGACAAGCCCGGCCATGACAGAGCTTGCGATGAACTCCCTCGACGGCGAGATCCGCGACGGCAAGCATAGTCAGCCGGTACGCGTCTACTACGAGGACACGGACTTCTCCGGCGTCGTCTATCACGCGAGCTATCTGCGCTTCATGGAGCGCGGGCGCACCAACTACCTGCGGCTGATCGGCGCCGATCACCGCGCGCTGTTCGAGGCGGCGGAGAAGGAGGCGCCGAAATTCTCCTTCGTGGTCACTCATATGTCGATCGACTTCAAGCGCCCGGCCTTCATGGACGACGTGCTCACCATCGTCACCACGCCGTCGGAGGTGAAGGGCGCCTCCGTCATGCTGCAGCAAAAGGTCATGCGCGGCGAGGAATTGCTGGTCGCGGCGAATGTGCAGGTCGCCTTTGTCTCCGGCGGCCGCGCGCGGCCGATCCCCAAGCCGCTGCGCCTCGCCATGAAGGCGGACCAGGAAACGGGTGGCGATCCAATCCCAACGCACTAGCTAAGGCGCATGATGCACTTTGCCCTGTTCGACACGGCGATCGGCGTCTGCGGCATCGTCTGGAGCGCGCGCGGCATTTGCGGCGTGCAGCTTCCCGAGCGCGATGCCGGAGCGACGCGGGCGCGCGTGCGGCGGCGCTTTGCCGACGTGCAAGAGGCCGCGCCACCGCCGGCTGTCCAGCAAGCGATCGATGGCATCGTTGCGCTGCTTTCCGGCGAGCGGCGCGACCTGAGCGACATCGCGATCGACGATACAGCGCAGCCGGAGTTCAACCGCCGCGTCTACGCCATCGCGCGCAAAATCCCATGCGGCCACACCATGACCTACGGCGAGATTGCGCAAGCGCTCGGCGACAAGAGGCTGGCGCGCGAAGTCGGGCAGGCGATGGGCGAGAACCCGACGCCGATCATCATGCCGTGCCATCGCGTGCTCGCGGTGAACGGCAAGGCTGGCGGCTTTTCCGCGCCCGGTGGCATCGTCACCAAACTGCAATTGCTGACCATCGAAGGCGCGCAGCCCGGCGGGCCCGGTCTGTTCGTGCATTTACCCTTGCAGGCGCCGCGCCGCCGGCGCGGCTGAAAAAGCCGAGACGCCAGGCAAGACTCATGTTAATGCCCTTCACATGAGGGCAATCACATGAGTTGGGGCAGGCGCGGCGACGGGCCGCGCGCCTATCACCACGGCAACCTGAAGGAAGCCCTGGTGCGGGCGGCGCTCGAACTGATCGCGGAGAAGGGGCCGGCCGGCTTCACCTTCGCCGATGCGGCGCGCTGGGCCGGGGTGAGTCCGGCCGCGCCCTATCGCCACTATCGCGACCGCGATGCGTTGCTCGCCGACGTCGCCCAGCGCGGCTTCACGGCCTTTGCCGCGGCGCTCGCCAAGGCCTGGGACGATGGCAAGCCCGACGTGCTCGCCGCCTTCGACCGACTGGGCAAGGCCTATCTCGCTTTCGCCAAGCGCGAGCCCGCCTACTACTCGGCGATGTTCGAGGCCGGCGTGCCGCTCGACGTCGATCCGCAATTGCGCGACACGAGCGAGCGCGCCTTCGCCGTCCTGCGCGACGCCGCGGAGCGGCTCGTGGCGCTGATGCCGCAGAAAGGCCGGCCGCCGGCGCTCATGGTGGCGCTGCATATTTGGTCGATGACGCACGGCATCGCCTCGCTGTTCGGCCGCGGGGACGCCGCGCGCCGCACGCTGCCGATGCCGCCCGAGGAATTATTGGAAGCCGCCGTGCTCATCTATCTGCGCGGATTGGGCGTCGTACACACGTAAGAGGTCCGACACCGCCGGTGGTCAGGCGGTCGGCATCACACGAATCAAACCGGTCTTTGCGGCGCGGCGGATGCTCTCGCAATAGAGGGTCGGCTCCCTATGTGAATTCGATGTGAAGGGTGTTGACATTCGCCCCGACCGCTCTTACTAATGTAAATGTTATTTACATTCACGCGAGGCCGCCATGCCTATCACCGCAAAGCTCGATGAATTCGGGAAACCCGCTTGGATCGCGCTGATTGTCCTCGGGTTCTTTGTCTTCTGGCCGCTTGGGCTGGCCATCCTCATCTTCACGATATGGAGTGGACGCATGGGATGCGGATATCACGCGAACTATGCCGGCGCTGACCGCTGGCACCAGCATTGGCAGCACAAAATGGACCGCCTGCAACGCAAGCTGGATTGGATGCGCTCGCGCATGAGCGGTAACCCGTGGGGCGGCAATCCATGGCGTGGCAACCCGTGGGCCGGTGAGCCGAGCGGCAACCGCGCCTTCGACGAGTATCGCAGCGAGACCCTCAAGCGGCTGGAGGAGGAGCAACGCGAGTTCCGCGAGTTCCTCGATCGGTTGCGCATGGCCAAGGACAAGGCCGAGTTCGACCAGTTCATGGCCGAGCGCCGCAATCGCCCGGCGCCTGACGCGCCGCCGGCGCAGAACTAATCCGGTCGCGGCATTTTCTGCCCCGCGGCTCGCAGCCGTCCCGCTTTCCCCGAAGCGGGGCGGCTGCAGCTTTTGTGACAGGCGCCTGTGCTAACCACTCCTTAACCACAATCAGCGCTGTCTTGAGCCGCCAATTACCTGTTCCGGCATGCGGTGGCGCCCAAGTTCGGCCAAGTTTCGCGGAGATTTGCTGGCCCGCCGGTGATGGGGTCAGTGGTTTTCGTGGCAGTTAAGTTTGCGGCGAGACGCATCAGCGGGATCGCCGTGGCGCTCTATTGGGAGGGCGTGCCGCGCCGGTTCGACCGGAGAGGCCGGACTGCGGAAAGGACGTGCTTATGAATCCCGACGTGGCGCAGTCGGTGCTGCCGCTCAGCTCCGGCGATTTGTCCCTGTGGACGCTGTTCTGGCACGCCCACTGGATCGTCAAAAGCGTGATGGTCGGGCTGCTGATCTGCTCGGTCTGGGTCTGGGCCATCGCCATCGACAAGACCGTACTCTATGCGCGCACGCGCAAGGCCATGGACCGCTTCGAGCAGGCTTTCTGGTCCGGCCAATCGCTCGACGAGCTCTACCGCTCGCTCTCCTCGAAGCCCAACCATTCGATGGCGGCGCTGTTTGTCGCCGCGATGCGCGAATGGAAGCGCAGCTTCGAGGCGGCGCCGCGTTCCTTTGCCGGCCTGCAAATGCGCATCGACAAGGTGATGGAAGTCTCGATCGCGCGCGAGGTCGAGCGTTTGGAGCGGCGGTTGTTGGTGCTGGCGACGGTCGGCTCGGCCGGCCCCTTTATCGGCCTGTTCGGCACGGTGTGGGGAATTATGACGAGTTTTCAGTCGATCGCGGCGTCCAAGAACACCTCGCTCGCAGTGGTGGCGCCCGGCATCGCGGAGGCACTGTTTGCCACCGCCATCGGTCTCGTCGCCGCCATACCGGCAACCATTTTCTATAACAAGTTCGCCTCCGAGGTGAACAAGCAGGCGCAGCGCCTGGAAGGCTTCGCCGACGAGTTCGCCGCCATTTTGTCGCGCCAGGTCGACCAGAACACGGGATAGAGGATCCGAATGGCCGCCAATGCCGGCACGCCGGTGATCGGAAAGCGGCGGCACCACCGCCGCAAAGTGATGAGCGAGATCAACGTCACGCCCATGGTGGACGTGATGCTGGTGCTGCTCATCATCTTCATGGTGTCGGCGCCGCTGTTGACCGTGGGCGTGCCGATCGACCTGCCCACCAGCCAGGCGAAAAGCCTCGAGCAGGACAAGGAGCCGCTCACCATCTCGGTCAACGACAAGGGCAAGGTCTACCTGCAAAATGCCGAAATCGGGGTCGACGATCTGATCCCGAAACTGGAGGCGATCGCGCAGGCGCGCGGCGGCACCGAGGCGCGCATCTATGTTCGCGGCGATCGCAAGGTCGATTACGGGACGATGATGAAAGTGATGGGGCAGCTGTCGGCGGCCGGCTTCCACCGCGTCGCCTTGGTCACCGAATTCGAGCAGGGCTCGAAAGTCCGCTAATGCAGATGCGAACAGCCTCAGCGATTTCGGCCGGGCTGCACGCGGCGGTGCTGCTGTGGGCAACGCTCTCGTTCACCGGCAAGACCTTGGAAGCGATGCCGGTCGACCCGCTGCCGGTCGATCTCATCAGCGACAAGGACTTCTCGCAGCTGACCAAGGGCGTGCAGGATGCGCCCAAGCCGAAGGATATCCCCAAGCCGGTGGTCGAGAAGAAGGCGGAAGAGGTCAAGCCGGTCGAAGACGTAAAGCCGAAAGTGGCGGAGAAGAAGCCGGAAATCAAACTGACCGAGCAGAAACAGCCGCCACCGCCGCCGCAGGCCAAACCCGATCCGATCGCCGAGAAGATCAAGAGCGAGCAGGATCAGAAGCAGGTCAACGCGGCGCCCACCCCGCTGCCGCCGAAGCGGCCGTCCAAGCCGCAGCCCAAGTTCGACTCCAACAAGATCGCCGCGCTGCTCGACAAGCGCGAGCCGCAGCGCGAAGCCGCGACCGGCCTTGAGCTTAATTCCGCGCCCAATCTCGGCGCTCCCATGGGCAACGCCGCGACGCTGTCGCAATCCGAGCTCGATGCGTTGCGCGCCCGTTTGATGGGCCTGTGGAATCCGCCGGTCGGCATGCAGGACGCCGAGCGCCTGCAGATCACCATCCGCATCAGCTTCACGCGCGAAGGCATGCTCGCTTCGCCGCCGATCGTGCTCACCAGCGGCTCCGGCGTGCGTTTCAACGCCATGCGCGACAGCGCGGTGCGCGCCGTGCTGGTCGGGCAGCCTTACACCATGCTGCGCCCCGACCACTACAACTCGTGGCGCGAGATCGACTTCACCTTCGACAGCAGCGAAATGTACCACGACCTGCCGACGCGATGACGTTTCCGATGACACCTGCGCCCTGGACGTTGAGCCGCCGCCGCCTGCTCGCCGGTGCGGGCGCGCTCGCCATGCTCGGCCCGCGGCCGGCCGGCGCGGTGCTGTCGATCGACATCAACCGCGGCAATCCGCAGCCAATGCCGATCGCCATTCCCGATTTCGTGCCTGGCTCGCCGGCGGAAGCGCAGGTCGCGCGCGACATCACTGCGGTGATCAGCAACAATCTGCAGCGCAGCGGTCTTTTTGCGCCGATCAACCCGCAGGCCTTCACCGAGAAGATCACCAATGGCGATGCGGTGCCGCGTTTTCCGGATTGGCGCGTGGTCAACGCGCAGGCGCTGGTCACCGGCGGCGTCGGGCAGGACAATGGACGACTGCAGGCACGCTTCCGGCTGTGGGACGTGTTCGCCGGCAACCAGCTCGACGGCAAACAATATTTCTCCGCGCCGGACAATTGGCGGCGCATCGCCCATATGGTTTCCGACCAGATCTACCAGACGCTCACCGGCGAGAAGGGCTATTTCGACACCCGGATCGTGTTCGTCGACGAAACCGGACCGAAGGACCGGCGCGTCAAGCGGCTGGCCATCATGGATCAGGACGGGTTCGGCGTGCGCTATTTGACGCGCGGCGACGAACTGGTGCTGACGCCGCGCTTCAATCCGACGACTCAGGAAATCACGTACATGGCTTACGGCCAGGGTGAGCCGCGCGTCTATCTGCTCAACATCGAGACCGGCCAGCGCGAGATCGTCGGCAATTTCCCCGGCATGACCTTCGCGCCGCGCTTTTCGCCCGACGGCCAGCGCGTGATCATGAGTCTGCAGCAAGGCGCGAACGCCAATTTGTTCGTCATGGACTTGCGCTCGAAGCAGACCACGCGGCTGACCGACACGCCGGCGATCGATACCGCGCCCTGCTTTTCGCCGGACGGCAGCCAGATCGTGTTCGAGAGCGACCGCGGCGGCTCGCAGCAGATCTACGTCATGTCGGCGAGCGGCGGCCCCGCGCAGCGCATCAGTTTCGGCGAGGGCCGCCATTCGACCCCGGTGTGGTCGCCGCGCGGCGACTACATCGCCTTCACCGGCCTCATCGGCGGTAATTTCGCCATCGGCATCTTGAAGCCGGATGGCTCGGGCGAGCGCATCCTGACATCCGGGTTCCATAACGAAGGCCCGACCTTCGCACCAAACGGCCGCGTTCTGATGTTCTTCCGCGATCTCGGCCCCGGGCCGTTCCTCTATACGATCGACATCACCGGGCGGAACGAGTTGAAGGAACCGACGCCGAGCTATGCCTCCGATCCGGCGTGGTCGCCGTTATTGTCTTGAGCCGAATCGGCCGTCCGCCTTATTTTCACCGCCACTTAACCATGACAATGAGTATCTGCGGTTCCGAGAATTTTGGCGTCGGGAGGCAAGACCTCGTCAAGGTTGATGAAACCTTCGTTTAACGAACGTGCTGCTAGATCGCGGACTGGCCCCGCGAGCGAATGGAGGCATCGTAATGAACAATGTGAGGCACATCCTGCGCTCGGTGCGCTTGGTAGGCGCGCTCGCCGCGGCGCTGAGCATCGCCGCCTGCGCCAGCCACAACGCGGACAATGTGCAAGCCAATGCCAACGTGGCGGCGCCTGGAAGCCAGCAAGATTTCGTGGTGAATGTCGGCGACCGCGTCTTCTTCGAGACCGATTCATCGGATCTATCGCCGCAGGCGCGCGCCACCCTCGACAAGCAGGCGCAGTGGCTGACGCGGTACTCGCAGTACACCTTCATGATCGAAGGTCACGCCGACGAACGTGGGACGCGCGAATATAATCTCGCGCTGGGCGCGCGGCGTGCGCAGACCGTACGCGACTATCTGATCTCGCGTGGCATCGCCGCCAACCGCATGAACACAATCTCCTACGGCAAGGAGCGGCCGGTCGCCTTGTGCGATGACATTTCCTGCTGGTCGCAGAACCGTCGCGCGGTTTCCGTGCTCAACGCGAGCTCGTAAAGCGCCCGATTGCCCGGCGCGGATGTGATCCGCGCGAACGGGATGAGCGCGCCGGTGGCCGCGGCCAAGCCGGCTAGCAGGGCAGCGCGCGCCAGTCACAATTTCGACGCAGCGGCGTCTATGCTGTTGCGCCGGGAACTTCGGGCCACACCGCAATCGGCATGACGTCTGCACGCTCTCCGCTTCGCATCGCTGCGCTGGCAGTGATTCCGTTGTTGATCATCACCGGCGGCGCTTCGGCGCAAGACCGGCCCGGACTGTTCGACAATGTGTTCGGCCGTAGCAACGATCAGCCGCAAAGCCGTGCGCCGAACGACTCGAGTGATCTCGCCGCGCGCATCGACCGCATCGAGAACGCGCTGCGCCAACTGACCGGCACCGTCGAAGAATTGCAGCATCAGAACCAGATGCTGCAAATCCAGGTGCAGCAATTGAGCGGCCGCACCACCAATGCAATGCCGCCCGCCGGCGCGCCCGCGGCGGCTGCGCCGGTGGTGACGCCGCCGGCGCCACCGGGCCAGCGCTCCGACGCCTTCGATCCGACCAAGTATCCCAATGCACCCGGCGCGCCGCGCGCGCTCAACAGCGAAGCGCGCAACGTGCAGCCCGCGGCGCCTGGGGCGATCGCCGCCGAGGAAGCGCCGATCGGCCCGCCCAATGGCCGCGACGCGGGCGCCCCGCTCGACTTGAATTCGCTTGCCAACAATCCGCCGCCCGCCGCGCCGGTTGCCGCCGCGCCCGGCGCACCGATGATGCAGCCCGGCGCCTCGCCGTCCGCGCGCAATGTCAACCCGCCCGGCGCGACGCTCGCCACCTTGCCGCCGAGCGCGCGTCCGCAGGACGAGTACGACATGGCCTATGGCTATGTGTTGCGGAAAGACTATGGGCTTGCCGAGCAGGCCTTCCGCGACTTCATCAAGAAACATCCTGACGAGCAACTCGTGCCGGACGCGCAATATTGGCTAGGCGAGGCGCTGTTCCAGCAGCAGCGCTACCGCGATGCGGCCGAGAACTTTCTGGCGGTGTCCACGAAATACGAGCAGTCCGCCAAGGCGCCCGAGTCGCTGCTGCGGCTCGGCCAGTCGCTCGCCGCCATGAAGCAGAAGGAAGCCGCCTGCGCCACGCTCGCTGAGGTCGGCCGCAAATATCCGCGCGCTTCGGTGGGTGTGAAACGCAGCGTCGCGCTCGAACAGAAGCGCACGCACTGCTAGGTCGCTCTCCCGAAAGCGCTTGACCCGCGAATGGGAAGCGGTTTCGGTCAACACCATGTTCCAGGAGCATGCGAGGCCCGTCTCGCTGCGCGAGGCGCAATCGCTTTTTTCCGACTTTGCCGATTTGTCCGCCCTGATTCTTGCTGTTTCAGGCGGCCCGGATTCAACCGCATTGTTGCTGCTCGCCGCGCGCTGGCGGGCGGCGCGCAAGCACGCGCCCAAGCTGATTGCCGTCACCGTCGATCACGGGCTGCGGCCGCAGGCCAGGGGTGAGGCGGCTGCGGTCGGCCGGCTGGCGCGAAAGCTTAAGCTTGCGCACCGCACCCTGCGCTGGACCGGCGCCAAACCCAAAACCGGATTGCAACAGGCGGCGCGGATGGCGCGCTACCGGCTGCTCGCCAAGGCGGCGCGCGCCGCCGGCGCCGCGGTGATCGCGACCGCGCATACGCGCGATGACCAGGCGGAAACCGTGCTCATCCGCATGAGTCGCGGCAGCGGCGTTGCCGGTCTTGCCGCCATGGGGCGCATTGCGCCCGTGCCGGGCTCGCCTGACATCGCGCTGGTCCGCCCGCTGCTCGACATCCCGAAGGCGCGGCTGATCGCCACGCTCAAAGCCGGCAAAGTCCCTTTCGCCGAGGACCCGTCCAACCTCGATCCCCGGTTCACGCGCGTCCGGCTGCGCGCATTGATGCCGGCGCTGGCGGCCGAGGGGCTCGATGCGCGTCGGCTGGCCTTGCTGGCGCAGCGGGTCCGCCGCGCCGAGGCGGCGCTCGCCGCCGCGGTTGCTCGGGCAGAGCGCGAATTGCTGGTCGAGACGCCCGCCGGACCGAGCTTTGAGGCGCGCCGTTTTGCCGATTTGTCGGCCGAGATCGCGTTGCGATTGCTCGGTCGCGCCGTGGCCGCACGCGGCAATGAAGGTCCGGTCGAGCTCGCCAAGCTGGAGGCGCTAAAAGCCGCGCTCGATGAGGCGCTTGCGCGGGGCGGCCGCTTCCGCCGCAGCCTCGCTGGCGCAATTGTGACGCTTTCCGGCGGCATTATCCTCGTCGAACCTGCGCCGCCGCGGCGTGGCAAAAACTTAACCACCCGCCCGCGCGGCTGAGGCGCGCGGGGCAAAAACGCGGTACCATACAATGAATCGAGCCCTTTCCATGCCGGCTCGCGCTGCTTACATTGGCCCGTGGGGCATTCGCCTCGAAGGCGCGGGCCGGGCATAACGACAAAGCCGCGGCGCCGACGCGCGGCCTAGGAACGCCTGATGAACGCGAATCTACGGAATTTCGCCCTCTGGGTGATCATCGTCCTCCTGCTGCTGGCGCTGTTTACCCTGTTTCAGAACCCGGGCCAGCGCACCACGTCGCAAGAGATTGCATTCTCGCAGCTGCTCAGCGAGGTCGATGCCGGCCACGTGCGCGACGTGACCATTCAGGGGCCGGAGATCCACGGCACCTTCCAGAACGGCACCAGCTTCCAGACCTATGCGCCGAGCGACCCGAGCTTGGTGCAGAAGCTTTACAGCAAGAACGTCACCATCGTCGCGCGGCCGCCGTCCGATAACGTGCCGTGGTTCGTGTCGCTGCTCGTCTCCTGGCTGCCCTTCATCGCGCTGATCGGCGTGTGGATCTTCCTGTCGCGGCAGATGCAAGGCGCCGGCGGCAAGGCGCTCGGCTTCGGCAAATCGCGCGCCAAGCTTTTGGCGGAAGCGCACGGCCGCGTGACCTTCGATGACGTCGCCGGCGTCGATGAGGCCAAGCAAGACCTGCAGGAGATCGTCGAGTTCCTGCGCGACCCGGGCAAATTCCAGCGCCTGGGCGGACGCATTCCGCGCGGCGTGCTGTTGGTCGGTCCACCGGGCACCGGCAAGACGCTGATCGCGCGCGCGGTCGCCGGCGAAGCCAACGTGCCATTCTTCACCATCTCCGGCTCCGACTTCGTCGAGATGTTCGTCGGCGTCGGCGCGAGCCGCGTGCGCGACATGTTCGAGCAGGCGAAGAAGAACGCGCCCTGCATCATCTTCATCGACGAAATCGACGCGGTCGGCCGTCATCGCGGCGCCGGCCTCGGCGGCGGCAATGACGAGCGCGAGCAGACGCTCAACCAGTTGCTGGTCGAGATGGACGGCTTCGAGGCGAACGAAGGCATCATCCTCATCGCCGCCACCAACCGGCCCGACGTGCTCGACCCGGCGCTGTTGCGCCCCGGCCGCTTCGACCGCCAGGTGGTGGTGCCCAATCCGGACGTGGTCGGCCGCGAGCAGATCCTCAAAGTGCACGTGCGCAAGGTGCCGTTGGCACCCGACGTGAACCTGAAGACCATTGCCCGCGGCACGCCCGGTTTCTCCGGCGCCGATCTCATGAACCTCGTCAACGAGGCCGCATTGATGGCCGCGCGGCGCAACAAGCGCATGGTCACCCAGGCCGAGTTCGAGGACGCCAAGGACAAGGTGATGATGGGCGCCGAGCGCAAGTCGCTGGTGATGACGGAGGAGGAGAAGCTGCTGACCGCCTATCACGAGGGCGGCCACGCCATCGTCGCGCTCAACGTCAAGGCGACCGATCCGGTGCACAAGGCGACCATCATCCCGCGCGGCCGCGCGCTGGGCATGGTCATGCAGTTGCCCGAGCGCGACAAGCTGTCGATGTCGCTCGAGCAGATGACCTCGCGGCTTGCCATCATGATGGGCGGGCGCGTGGCGGAAGAGATGGTGTTCGGCAAGGACAAGGTGACCTCGGGCGCGGCCAGCGACATCGAGCAGGCGACTAGGCTCGCGCGCATGATGGTGACCCGCTGGGGCCTGTCTGACGAGCTCGGCACCGTTGCCTACGGCGAGAACCAGGACGAGGTGTTCCTCGGCTACCAGGTCGCGCGCCAGCAGAACGTTTCGGAGGAGACGAGCCGCAAGATCGATGGCGAAATCAAACGGCTGGTCGAGGCGGGCCTTGCCGAGGCGCGGCAGATTTTGACCGAAAAGCGCGCCGATCTCGAAGTGCTGGCCAAGGGTCTGATCGAATTCGAGACGTTGACCGGCGAGGAGATCAAGGACCTGCTCGCGGGCAAGCGGCCGGTGCGCGAGAGCGTGATCGAGCCCGCCGGCCCGCGCTCCTCCGCGGTGCCGCCCGCCGGCAAGCCGCGCTCGGCGCCGCCGCCCTCCGGCGAGATCGCCCCGCAGCCGCAGGGCTGAAGGCACCATACAAATTCTGCGTCATGCCCGGCCTTGTGCCGGGCATCCACGTCTTTGGAACGATGCGATAAGACATGGATGGCCGGGACAAGCCCGGCCATGACGGTGTCGCATGCCGCTGCAGAACCGCGTCACGCCGTTCGGCGAGCTCATCGTCACGCCCGCGCGCGGGACGCTGATGGGCAATCGCGGCGGCCGGATGCACGCCGACCACAAAACCCTCGGCAGCCGACGCTGGGCATCGAGGCAATGGATCTGCTGCGTGCTCGCCTTCAAAGGCCGCCATCGTCAGGTCTGGGGCGAGGGTTCCACCGAGCTGTTCTTCCTCGACGAGGTAACTGCGCTCGCCGCCGGACACCGGCCGTGCTTCGAGTGCCGGCGCGAGGATGCCGAACGTTTTGCAGCGCTCTTTCCCGTTCATTCCCGCGTAAGCTGGAATTCAGAGTCGCAATCTCAGCGCTCTCAATCGGTGGCCCTGGGTCCCCGCTTGCGCGGGGACGAACGCAGGAAGGGAGAACGGGCAAGTGCCGGCGCGATGGGATGAGCTGCTGCACGCCCAGCGCCTCGACGGCAAAGCCAAACGTCTGCATCGCTGGCCGCTCGACGAGCTTCCCGATGGCGCGATGCTCGCGGGCGAGGGAACCGCCTATGCGGTTCGCCGCCGCGCCTTGCTGCCGTGGACGTCGCAAGGCTACGGCGCGCCGGTTCCACGTCCGCGCGGACATCACGTCGACGTCCTCACGCCGCCGGCGATTCTCGCCGTGCTCGCCGCCGGTTACCGACCGCTCTGGCATCGGAGTGCCCGCTAGCCTCGTCGTGCACAGGGCGATTCGCCGACCGGCACGCTTCCTGCGATAATTGACGCGCTGGGGAATATTTCGGCGTCGGCGGTGCACTGGCCGCGCCTGACTTGGGGGCTTGTAAATGAGCACGATGACCACTGCCGCCGTCGATCCGGTCGACGAACGCCTGCCTTATCCACGCCTGTTCACGCTCGGCCTGCAGCACGTGCTGGTGATGTATGCCGGCGCGGTGGCGGTGCCGCTGATCATCGGCCGCGCGCTCAAGCTGTCGCCGCAGGACGTCGCCTTCCTGATCAGCGCCGACCTGTTCGCCTGCGGCATCGCCACGCTGGTGCAGAGCTGGGGCTTTCCGGGCGTTGGCATCCGCCTGCCGGTGATGATGGGCGTGACCTTCGCCGCGGTCGGCCCGATGCTGGCGATGGCGAACGCGCCCGACGTCGGCATCCTCGGCATCTTCGGCTCGGTGATCGTCGCCGGCGTGTTTGCAATCATCGTCGCGCCGTTCATGAGCCGGCTGCTACCGCTATTTCCCCCGGTCGTTACCGGCACCATCATCATGGTGATCGGCATCACGCTGATGCGCATCGGCATCAACTGGGCGGGCGGCGGGCTGCCGGCCTTCCCCGGCACCATGGAAGGCAAGGCGGTGCTGGTCCTCAATCCCGGCTACGGCCAGCTGCAGGGCCTCGCCATCGCGTTGTTCGTGCTGCTGGTCATCCTGGCGCTGATCAAATGGGGCAAGGGCTTCGTCGCCAATGTCGCGGTGCTGCTCGGCATCATCATCGGCGCCGTCGTCGCCTGGGCCCTCGGCATCATGCATTTCGACAAGGTCATCGCCGCGCCCTGGGTCGACGTGGTGCCGCCTTTGCGCTTCGGCGTGCCGCAATTCCACATCGTGCCGATCGTCACCATGTGCATCGTGATGATCGTGGTGATGATCGAATCGACCGGCATGTTCCTGGCGCTGTCGGAGATGACCGGCAAGCCGATCGACGAGGCGGACTTGACCCGCGGCCTGCGCGCCGACGGCGTCGGCACGCTGATCGGCGGCATCTTCAATACCTTCCCCTATACCTCGTTCTCGCAGAACGTCGGCCTGGTCGGCGTCACCGGCGTGCGCTCGCGCTGGGTCACCGTCGCCGGCGGCATCATCATGGTGGTGCTCGGCCTGTTGCCCAAGCTCTCGGCGCTGGTCGAGGCGATCCCGCTGGTGGTGCTCGGCGGCGCCGGCGTCGTCATGTTCGGCATGGTGGCGGCGACCGGCGCGCGCATCCTGACCGGCGTCGACTTCAAGACCAACCGCTACAATCTGTTCGTGGTGGCGATCTCGGTCGGCTTCGGCATGATCCCGATCGTGGCGCCGAATTTCTTCAGCCAGTTCCCGCCGGTGCTCAAGCCGCTGCTCGAGTCCGGCATTCTGCTGGCGGCGATCGTCTCGGTCGTCCTCAACGCCTTCTTCAATGGGCTCGGCACCGCGGCGGAAGCGCGCGCGGCGCATGCCGGCACCGCCAAGGTGGCCGAGCACGCTTGAGCGATCGTGCGGTAATGAGAACGCCCGCCAGCGCGGCGGGCGTTTTCTATTCGATGGTCTCGTTCGGGATTGACGGCGCCGGCCGTACCGTTTCTTGCCACCCGAAGCCGACCACCGCCGCGATCGCCGCCAGCATCGCCACGACCAGCGCGACGCAGGCCGGCCAGCCGCCGAGCGTCCAGGCGAAGCCGCCGAGCGCGGCGCCGAAGCTGCCGCCGAGGTAGAAGCTCGTCACATAGAGCCCGACCGCCGAGGAGCGTCCGGCCTTGGCGGTGATCGTCACATAGCCGGTCGACACCGCCTGACAGATCAGTCCGCAGCCGGCGCTCACCGCGAGCCCGGCGACGATCAGCACCAGCGAGGGCGCGAGCGTCAGCGCAATGCCGGCGACCCACGGCGCGACGATCCCGATCATGAAGCGCCGCCGCCCGAAGCGGCCGACCGCCCAGCCGGTCCACGGCGTCAGCACCGAACCGGTGAGGTAGACCACAAACAGCGCGCCGAGCCAGCTCGCCGAGAGATTGTAAGGCGGCGCGGCGAGATGGAAGCTGACATAGGTGAAGGTGCAGATGAAATTGAACAGCACGCCGAAGCCGACCGCGTAGGTGGCGAGCAACTCCCGGTTACGGAAATGCGCGAGCATCTGCCGGGTGGAGGCGAGGAGACCCTCCGAACGCACGAATTTGCGCTCGTGCGGCAGCAGGAGCGCGACCGTCCCCGCGCCGGTCAAGGCGATGGCAGCGAGCGCCACGAAGCCTGCGCGCCAGCCGATCAAGTCGGCGAGGAAGCCGGTGATCAGCCGGCCGGAAAAGCCGCCGAGACTGGAGCCCGACGAATAGATGCCGGCGGCGGTGGTTGCCTCGCGCGGCGACCATTCGTCGCCGATATAGGCGACGGTGACGGCAAAGATCGGCGGCAGCACCAGACCTTGCACCGCGCGCCAGAAGATGAGCGCGGACAGGCTGGTGGACAGCCCGACCATCAGCGTCGGCACGACCAGCACGAACATGGCGGCGACGATGACGCGCTTCCTGCCGAGCACGTCGGCGAGTGCGCCGGTGAACGGTGCGGTCGCCGCCACCGCCAGCGTCGAGATGGTGATGATGGTGGAGACTTGCGCGGCGCTGGCGGAAAACTCCCGCGCCAGCAGCGGCAGGATCGACTGCGGCGCATAGAGATTGACGAAGGCGCAATAGCCGACGAGGCCGACCGCGAGTTGGCGCGCCGTCAACATGCGGTTCGTGCTGGCAACGGTCATCCGGCGGCCGGCGGGAGCAAAGGTTGTCAGCTATGCATCGTTTCTGCCGGCGCAGCCAGGGGCAGGGCGGCGGGGCAGCGCTCTGCAGACTGCATGGCTTTTGTCGTCCCGGGCGAGCGAAGCGAGACCCGGGACCCATACTCCGTGTCCTCTCAGGAACGCGACGGCGTATGGGCCGCCGCCGTCGCGGGGACGACAGCGGAAATCGCGCGCTGCAAGGTTTGCTCCGGCGTGCCGGAGGCGTCGACCGCCGCCCAGTCGAGCGGTCCAAGATCGTATTGTTCCTGCGCGCGAGCGATCGCCGCGTCGGCATCGGAGGCGTCGCCGGTGCGGACGCCGACACGGGAGAGGCGGGTTTTCAAATCGGCGACGAGGAAGAGGCCGGTGAAGGGCGCACCGGCCTGCGCGATTTGCGCGCGCTCGTCCGGGCGGGCGAACACGGCATCGATGATCACGGAATGGCCGGCGGTGACGACGCGCCGCGCCTTGGCGGCGAGTATGGCGTAGACTTTCTTGGTGGCTTCCGCAGCGTAGGCCTCCTCCGGCAGCCTGTCGGTCTCGCGCCTGCCGAACAGCGCCTTGCGTTCGACGTCGCTGCGCAGCCAGACCGCGCCCGGCGGCGGGTCGAACACGGGCGCGAGCATGCCCGCAAGCAGCGATTTGCCGGTGCCCGACAAGCCGCCGACCGCGATCAGCCGCGGCGTTGCCGGCGCGATCAGCTTTTGCGCCAGCGCGAAATAGGCGCGCGCGTCATCAGGGGCGCCGCGCGCGGCGGAAACCTTGGCGCGGATCGCCGCGCGCACCGACAGAAACAGCGGCAGCGCCGCAAGCGCGTCGAGGTCGCTGTCACGCCGCGTCTCGGCAAGATAGCGGTTGAGCACGGCGTTGGCCGCCGCGCGCAAGCCGCGCTCGAGCAGATCCATGAGCAGGAAGGCGAGGTCGTAGAACACGTCGCCGGTGGCGAGGTCGGGATCGAACTCGATGGCGTCGAACAGCGTCGGCGCGCCGTCGATGAGCACGATATTGCCGAGATGCAGATCGCCATGGCAGCGCCGCACCAGGCCGGCGCGGCGGCGCGTCTCGAGCAAAGGACGCACGCGGGTTAAGCTAGACTGTGTCGCAGCAGTCAGCGCGGTCACTTGATCGGTTGGAAACAGAGCGGGCAGGGCGCGCAGCTCGCCATCGTTCTGCGCGACGATCTCGTCAAGCTCGGCATTGAAGTCGAACCCTGCGGCAACTGGCGCCGCCTCATGCGCCTGCGCGACCACGCGGCCGAGCGCATCGGCAAGCTGGCCGTCGACGCGGCCTTGCTCGGCGAGGTGATCGAGCGTCGCGGTCTCATCGAAGCGGCGCATCTCCAGGGCCCATTCGATCGGCTCGCCCTTGCCGGCAATCGCCAGCTTGCCGTCCGCCTCGCGCGTGATCGGCAGCACACGCCGGTAGATCGCCGGCGCAAAGGGTTGATTGACCGCGATCTCCGCTGCACAAGCCGCCTTGCGCTTTTGCAGCGTCGAATAATCCAGGAACGGAAACTTGACCGCGCGCTTGACCTTGAGCGCGCGAGTGCCGGCGAGGAATACCGAGGCCGCGTGCGTGTCGATGCGCTTGACCGCCGCGCCGCCGTGCGCCGCGGGGTCGGCCAGGAAATTCATTACGTCTTGCTGCTGATGTTGCGTCACGGGTCGTTATTCATGCCGTCATGGCCGGCATTATGCCGGGCATCCATGTCTTTCCTGGCTCCCCTGATCCATATCAATATGCGCGTTTGCCGGATCGTGTCTTGTTGTGGCAGATAAGCGCAAGCTCTCACCGGAGGATCCCAGTGACCACGCTGCCGCACGCATTCAAGCGCATCCGCCTGACGCTTGCCCGCTCACCGGAATTTCCGCAGGGCTCGATCTATCATGGTTACGAATTCGTCGCCCCGCTCGACGCTAAGGGCCATATCGACGTGGGGCTCTGGAAGCAGCAGCGCGAGCATTGCCGCGTGCGCCGGTTCTGGCAAGGCGAGGACGACCAAGTCGGCTTCCTGCTGCACCGCCCCGGCGGGCCGGAGCATGGCCGCTGGGTCTTCGACTACAACCCGAAGCGGGCGGACGACGACGAGAGCGGCTATCGCTTCGGCACCCACGCTTTCCGCGTCGGCGAATATGTCTCGATCCGCGACGAGGACGGCCAAACGCATACCTACAAAGTCGCCTCGGTGGAACCGGCGACCTGAGCCCGGACTTATTGTTTCGATGGGGGCGACGGTCGTAAGAGCTTTTCCGCATGCGCGCGCTAACCGTCGAGCCAGGCCGCCCCAACTCCATCGCGCTTGATGAGATGCCGCCGCCGTCGGCAAGCGACGGCGATATCCTGGTGCGCGCGCTCGCGCTCGGCATCTGCGGCACCGACCGCGAGATCGTCGCCGGCGAATACGGGCAAGCCCCGGCGGGCTCCGAGCGCCTCATCATCGGCCATGAGTCGCTCGGCCGCGTCGAAGAGGCGCCGCGCGACAGCGGCTTTGCGCCCGGCGATCTCGTAGTCGGCATCGTGCGGCGGCCCGACCCGGTGCCGTGCCCGGCCTGCGCCGCCGGCGAATGGGACATGTGCCGCAACGGCCGCTACACCGAGCGCGGCATCAAACAGCGGCACGGCTACGGCGCCGAGCAATTCCGTCTGGAGCGCGACTTCGCCGTGAAGATCGATCCTGCGCTCGGCGCGCTCGGCGTGCTGATGGAGCCGACCAGTATCGTCGCCAAGGCTTGGGAGCAGGTCGAGCGCATCGTGGCGCGCAGCGCCTATTGGCATCCGCGTATCGCGCTCGTGACCGGCGCCGGGCCGGTCGGCCTGTTGGCGGCGCTCATCGCCAAACAGCGCGGCTACGAATTGCACGTGCTCGATCGCGACGAGCACGGACCCAAGCCCGCGCTCGTGCACGACCTCGGCGGCACCTATCACGTCGGCGATCTCGGCGCGCTCGCGCCCGACCTGGTGATCGAATGCACGGGCGCCGTGCCGGTCATTCTCGACGCCATCGCGCGCGCGGCGCCGAACGGCATCGTTTGCCTTGCCGGCGTCTCCGGCAGCCACCAAGTCAAGCTCGACATGGGCGCGCTCAACCGCACCATGGTGCTGGAGAACGACGTCGTGTTCGGCTCGGTCAACGCCAACCGGCGGCACTATGCCGCCGCGGCCGCGGCGCTCACGCAAGCCGACAAGGCGTGGCTTGCCCGCCTGATCAGCCGCCGCGTGCCGCTGTCACGCTGGCGCGAGGCCTTCGAGAATCGCGCCGACGACGTCAAGGTCGCGCTCGAGTTCGCGCAATAATTCCATGGCTGCGCGCATCGAAGACTACGGCCTGATCGGCGATCTCGCGACCGCCGCGCTGGTTGCGCGCGACGGCTCGATCGACTGGCTGTGCTGGCCGCGTTTCGATTCCGACGCCTGCATGAGCGCGCTGCTCGGCACGCCCGAGCACGGCCGCTGGCTGATCGCGCCGAAACATCCGGCCGGCCGCATCACCCGGCGCTATCGCGGCAACACTCTGATCCTGGAAACTCTGTTCGAAACCGCCGACGGGGCCGCGACCCTCATCGACTTCATGCCGCCGCGCGAGGACCCTTCGCGCAACAGCGGCTCGCATGTCGTGCGCATCGTGGTCGGCGAGCGCGGCCGCGTCGAATTCCGCAGCGAGCTCGTACTGCGCTTCGGCTATGGCGCCAACGTGCCCTGGGTCACGCGCATGGACGAGCCGACGCTGCGCGCCATCGCCGGCCCCGACATGGTGGTGGCGCGCTCGCCGGTGCGCATGCATGGCGAGAACTTCAAGACCGTCGCCAATTTCACCGTGGCGGCCGGCGAGCGCTTGCCCTTCGCGCTGTCCTATGCGCTGTCCAACCGGCCGTTGCCGGAGCCGTTCGACGCCGAGGCGAAACTCGCCGCGACGGAGCGGTATTGGACCGGCTGGGCCGGTAACAACAAGATTTCCTGCCCCTGGAACGAGGCGGTCTGCCGCTCGCTGATCACGCTCAAGGCGCTTACCTATGCGCCGACCGGCGGCATGGTGGCGGCGCCGACCACCTCGCTGCCCGAACAGGTCGGCGGCGAGCGCAACTGGGATTACCGTTTTTGCTGGCTGCGCGACGCGACGCTGACCCTGCTCGCGCTGATGAATGCCGGCTATTACGAGGAAGCGCGCATGTGGCGCGATTGGCTGTTGCGCGCCGCCGCCGGTGCACCGCGGCAGATGCAGATCATGTACGGCATCCGCGGCGAGCGGCGGCTGACCGAATGGCAGGTGCCCTGGCTGCCCGGCTACGAGGGCTCGCGGCCGGTGCGCATCGGTAACGCCGCGCACAACCAGCGCCAGCTCGACATTTTCGGCGAGCTGATGGATGCGCTGCACCAGGCGCGCCAGGGCGGCCTCGGCGGCTACGAAGCCGGCTGGGACCTGCAGCGCGAACTGCTCGCGCATCTCGAAACCATCTGGGCCGAGCCGGACGAAGGCATCTGGGAGGTGCGCGGCGCGCGCGAGCATTTCACCTATTCCAAGGTCATGGCCTGGGTTGCCTTCGACCGCGCGGTGAAAAGCGCCGAGATGTTCGACCTGCACGGACCGGTCATGCAGTGGAAAATGACACGCGATAAGATTCATGCCGACGTCTGCGCGCGCGGGTTTAACCATGACCTCGGTTGTTTTGTGCGCGCCTATGGCGGCAAAGAACTCGACGCCAGTCTTTTGCTGATGCCGGCGGTCGGTTTCTTGCCGCCCACCGACGCGCGCGTGCGCGCGACCGTCGAGGCGATCGAAGCGCGGCTGATGTCGGATGGCCTCGTGCTGCGCTACGACACCTCGACCGCCGATGACGGCTTGCCGCCGGGGGAGGGGGTGTTTCTCGCCTGTTCGTTCTGGCTGGCCGATGCCTTGCTCATGCTCGGTCGACGCGACGCCGCGGTGCGCCTGTTCGAGCGGCTGTTATCGCTGCGCAACGATGTCGGCCTGCTCAGCGAGGAATACGAGCCGCGCTCGCGCCGTCTGGTCGGCAATTTCCCGCAGGCGTTCTCGCATCTCGCGCTGGTCAACACGGCGAGCAATCTCGCTCATTACAAGAAGCCGGCCGAGCAGCGCTCCGAGCAACCGGTCGAGGGCAAGCCCGCCCAGCGCGCCGACGCGCTCGAAGGCTATTGATCCGCGCCGATGTCCCGTGAACAGTGCGCTGCCGCCGCAGGCGGCGGCCAGTCAAAGGAGGAGCGACGTGCTCATCGATCATCGCACCTACACCGTCAAGCCGGGCAGCATTTCGGCGCAGCTCAAGCTCTACGGCGAATTCGGCTATCCGATTCAACTGCGCTACATGGGCGAACCGCTCTACTATTTGACGGCCGAAAGCGGCGACCTCAACACCATCGTGCACGGCTGGGTCTATGAGAGCGCGGCCGATCGCGAGGCAAAACGCGGGCGCATGGCGCAGGACCCGGAGTGGAAGAAATATCTCGCCGAGAATGTCAAAGCCGGCAATATCATCGCCCAGCGCAATGCGCTGATGGTCCCGGCGCCGTTTGCGCCGCCAATTCCGATGCCGAAGATTCACAGGTAATGCGACGCGGCAATCGCACGCTTCACCTCTCCCATAGGGAGAGAGCCTGCCCTCGGGCTTGACCTGAGGGTCGCCTGCCGAAGCATGAGCGTAGCCGGGCGGGTGAGGGGTTACCAACATCGCTAGTCACGATCCCCCTCACCCCAACGGCCCGCCTCCGCTCGCTCCGCGAGTTCCGTCGGGTTTGCGTCCGCCGAAGCGCGCGAGCGCGAAGGCGGAGGAAAGGGAGCGCGCCGTGCCTGCGGTTTAGGCTATGATTGTTTCAAAGAGGTTTTCTCGATGCGTTCGAACGACGGCACGCGCAGCGGCGGCGAAGTCCTGATCGACCAGCTCGCGCTCAATGGCGTGCGCCACGCCTTCTGCGTGCCGGGTGAAAGCTATCTCGCCGCGCTCGACGCCTTCTATGATTCACAGATCAAGCTCACCGTGTGCCGGCACGAATCGACCGCCGCCATGGCGGCTGAGGCGGTCGGCAAGGCGACCGGTCGCCCCGGCATCTGCTTTGTCACCCGCGGGCCGGGCGCCACCAACGGTTCGCCGGGCGTCCATATCGCGCAGCAGGATTCGACGCCGATGATCATGTTCGTCGGCCAGGTCGGGCGCGCCATGCGCGGGCGCGACGCCTTCCAGGAAATCGACTACCGCGCCATGTTCGGCGCGATCGCCAAATGGGCGACGGAGATCGACGACCCGGCGCGCATTCCGGAGATCGTTTCCCGCGCCTTCCATACGGCCTGCAATGGCCGCCCAGGCCCGGTGGTGATCGCGCTGCCGGAGGACATGCTGTCCGAACGCGTCACCGTGCCCGACGCCAAGACCTTCGAGCCGGTCGAGACTTGGCCGGGCCTCACCGACATGAGCCGCCTGCAGAAGATGCTGTGGGGCGCAAAGCGCCCGCTCGCCCTCCTCGGCGGCAGCCGCTGGTCGCAGGCCGCCTGCGCCGCGTTTGCGCGCTTTGCCGAGCGCTTCGCGCTGCCGGTCGCCACCACCTTCCGCCGCGGCCATTTATTCGATGCGCTGCATCCTTGCTACGCCGGCGATTTCGGCATCGGTCCCAATCCGAAACTGCTGGCGCGCGTCACGGGCGCCGATCTGGTTCTGCTCGTCGGCGGCCGGCTCTCGGAAATGTCGTCACAGGGCTACACGTTGTTCGATATCCCCGAGCCGCAGGTGAAGCTGGTGCACGTGCATCCCGGTGCCGAGGAATTGGGTCGCGTCTATCATCCGGCGCTCGCCATCAACGCCTCGCCGACCGCTTTCTGTTCGGCGGTGGAGGGCCTGCAGCCGCCGAACGAGATCGCCTGGCGCGGCGAGAGCGACACGGCTCACGCCGACTATCTTGCTTGGACCGACAAGCCGACGCCGCAACCGGGCGCGGTCAACCTCGGCGCAATCTTGGTCTGGCTGCGCGAAACCTTGGACAGCGACGCCATTCTCACCAACGGCGCCGGCAACTTCGCGGCCTGGGTCCACCGCTTCTATCGCTTCCGCCGCTACAACTCGCACGTGGCGCCGACCTCGGGCTCCATGGGCTACGGATTTCCGGCGGCGCTGGCGATGCAGACGCTTTATCCCGAGCGCACGGTCGTCTGCGTTGCCGGCGATGGCGACTTCCTGATGACCGGCCAGGATTTCGCTACCGCCGTGCAATACGGGCTGCCGATCATCGTCGTGCTCGCCGACAACTCGCTGTACGGCACCATCCGCATGCATCAGGAGCGCGAATATCCCGGCCGCGTCATCGCCACGCATCTGCGCAATCCCGATTTCGCCGCCTATGCGCTCGCCTTCGGCGGCTACGGCGCTTTGGTCGAGAAGACCGCCGATTTCCCCGCCGCCTTCGCGCAGGCGCGCGCGAGCGGCAAACCATCGATCCTGCATCTGAAGATCGACCCCGACGCCATCACGCCCGGCGCCTCGCTCACCGCCATCCGGGAGAAGGCGCTCAAGGGCGGGCATTAAGCCGCGACCGCAGGTCCTCATCCTGAGGAGGGCGCGAGGCGCCCGTCCGGAAGGAGGCAGGGAGGCTTGCCTCTTTTTCGTGAATCAGCATTCACTGCGTCCATGCCCTATCGCCGCACGGAGAACGTGGTGCGCCGGCTCGCCGCGCGTGAGCAGGCGATCCTCGATGCCGCCACCGCGCTCGCCGCGAACGACGGCATGGGCGCGGTGCATATCGCCGGCGTCGCCGAGCACGCCGGCATCGCCGCCGGCACCGTCTACCGCTACTTCCCGGCCAAGACCGAGCTGATCGCCGAGCTGGTGGCGCGGGTCTCCGCCGACACGCTCGCCGCCATGCGCACGGCGGCCGACGCCGCCCCCGGGCCGCTGTCGGCGCTCGCCGCCGCGATTGCCACCTTGGCGACGCGTGCGCTCTCGGCACGCCGGCTGATCTGGGCGGCGCTCGCCGAACCGATCGATGCCGAGGCGAACGCGGCGCGCCTTGATTTCCGCCGCGCGCTCGCCGCCGAATTGGAAACGCGCATCAAGCTCGCCGTCGCCGGCGGGCATTTGCCCGAGCAGGACGCACGCGCGAGCGCGGCCGCGGTTCTCGGTGCGCTGATCGAAGGCTTGCTCGGTCCGCTCGCGCCGCTGCCGAGCGAGGAGACCGGCGCCCGCCGCGCCGCCGTGCAGAGCGCAACGCTGCTCGCGCTGCGCGCGCTCGGCGTGGTCGACGCCCGCGCCCGCGGGCTGGTGGTGCAATGCGCGCTGCCCTGACTTAGCGTATGAGCTCGGCCGGCACCTCGCCGAGCGGCAATTCCACGAGCTTCACGCCGCGTTCGTTCGGGTCGTCATGCACCTGAAAGCCGAGTTCGAGGCACATGGTGAGCATGGAGGCGTTCTCCGCCAGCACCTGGCCGCGCACCGATTTCAGGCCTTTCTCGCGCGCATAGGCGATCACGTGCTTCATCATCAGCCAGCCTAACCCGTGGCCCTTCAAATGCGAGCGCACCAGAATGGCGAATTCGCCGCTCTTGCCGTCGAGATCGTCGTGCAGCCGCACCACGCCGAGCAGCTTGCCGGTCGCTTCCTCGGTGGCGACGAAGGCCATGGCGCGCTCGGGATCGTAGTGGATGAGCTTGTCGATCAATTCGTGGCTGACCTCGCGCATCGGCGCGAAGAAGCGCAGCCGCAGATCCTCGAGGGTGACGTCGGCGAGAAAATCCGGATAAAGCGCGGCGTCCTCCGGCGTGAGCCGACGGATCAGCACCTTCTCGCCGTCGAGCAGCGTGATGTGGCGGTCCTGCATGTTCAGTTCCGCTCGCCCCCGCGAAGACGGGGGCCCAGGGCGACAAGCGGCGCAAGAGATACTGGATTCCCGCGGACGCGGGAATGAGCGGTTCTACGGGGTCAATGTGACATTAACACCGGCGCCGTCATCGATTCCAAGAGCGCGCGGGTGACGCCGCCGAGCACGAATTCGCGCAGACGCGAGTGACCGTAGCCGCCCATCACGATCAGGTCGGCGCTGGAATCGGCGGCATAGGACAGGACGGTGGAGGCGACGTCGATCTCGGGGGAGGTGATGCGCTTGACGTCGACTGTGAGGCCGTGGCGCGCAAGGTGCTCGCCGAGATCGGCGCCGGGAACCTGATCGCGCGGCGCCTCCTTGCTGCCGACGATGACGATTTCCACGCTCTTGGCTTTGGCCAAGAGCGGCAGGCTGTCGGCGACCGCGCGCGCGGCGGCGCGGCTGCCGTCCCAGCACACCATCACGCGGCCGAGCTTCAAGCCGGCGCGCTGGATGAAGGGTACGAACAGCACCGGCCGGCCGGATTCAAACAGCACGGCTTCGTCCACCACTTCGTCGGCGGTCGCCTGCTCGCGCGGCGGCTGGCCGACCACGGCGAGGTCGAAGCGCCGCGCCAGGCGTCCGAGCTGATCGGCGGCGCCGGAAATACTCGCCTCGAGAATGCGCGTCTCCGCCGAGACGCCGGCGCGCTTGGCCGCCCGATCGAAGCGTGCGACCGCCGCGCGCGCCTTCGCTTCGGATTCGGCGCGTTGCGCCTCGAGGAATTCCGGAGGGATGCCGCCCATCACCGAGCCCGGGATCACCGGCTCGTAGGCGAAGGCGACGCCGAGCACATGCGCCTCGAACGTGTCCGCCACGGATACGGCGAAATCGCCGGCGGGATCGTGCTCGGCAAGGCCGAGATTGACGACGATATCCTTGATCATGACGTTGCCTCCTGGGCGGCCGACTTGGCGCGACCGTTGCCATTGATGCCGGTTCTGCGGACCCGCGGTCTTGATAGAGGTCAAACCGCGGCCGACGCTACTTCTTCTTACCGTCCGGTCCGAACTGTTTGAGATAGGCCCACAAGTCACTGGCCTCCTTGTCGTCCTTGATGCCGGGGAAGATCATCTTGGTGCCGGGAATCCTGGCGCGCGGGTCCTTGATGTACTCCTTGAAGGTCGCCTCGTTCCAGGTGATGCCGGAGTTCTTGTTGGCGTCCGAATAAGTGTAGCCGGGCGCGGTGCCGGAATGACGGCCGTCGAGACCGTTGAGTTCGGGGCCGACCAGATTCTTGGCGCCTTCGCCGATGCGGTGGCAGGGCAGGCATTTCTTGAATACCTGTTCGCCGGCGGCGGCGTCCTGCGCCCGTGCGTCCGGCGCCGCCGCCAGCGCGGCGAGCAGCACGATCGTGCAAATCGACTTCATCGCTGAACTCCCTATTCCAGCGCCGCCCGCCTTTGGGGCCGTCCTGAAGGGTCCAGCCCGCCGTTCCGGGGTGGTTTTGCCAGCCCTTTGTGTTAGGCGTCAAATGGCTGATATCGTGCATGACGCGCGGAGCGGGACGATGACGGTGCAAATGCCCGAGGCGGATGGCGCGGTGCTGGCGCGGCGCCAGCAGATCGTCGCGGCGCTGCGGGCGATTGTTCCCGGCGAGGGGGTGATCGCCGCCGAGCGCGAGATGCGCCCCTATGAGTCCGACGGGCTGACCGCCTACCGCCAGCTTCCCATGGTGGTGGTGTTGCCGGAGACGACCCAGCAGGTGTCCGCAGTGCTGCGCTACTGCCATGGCGAGGGCATCAAAGTGGTGCCGCGCGGCGCCGGCACCTCGCTTTCCGGCGGCGCGCTGCCGCTCGTCGACGGCGTGTTGCTCGGCATGGCCAAGTTCAACCGCATCCGCGAGATCGATTTCGCCAATCGCGTCGCCGTGGTCGAGCCGGGCGTCACCAATCTTGCGGTGTCGAACGCGGTCGCCGATGCCGGCTTTTACTACGCGCCCGATCCGTCCTCGCAGATCGCCTGCACCATCGGCGGCAACATCGCGGAGAATTCCGGCGGCGTGCATTGCCTGAAATACGGCATGACCACCAACAATGTGCTCGGCTGCGAGCTCGTGCTGATGAGCGGCGAGGTGCTGCGCATCGGCGGCAAACATCTCGATGCCGCGGGCTACGATCTGCTCGGCCTGATCACCGGCTCGGAGGGTTTGCTCGGCGTGGTCACCGAAGTGACGGTGCGGCTGCTGCCGCAGCCGGAATGCGCGCGTGCAATGCTCGTCGGCTTTCCCAAGTCCGAAGACGCCGGTGAATGCGTCTCGCGCATCATCGGCGCCGGCATCATCCCCGCCGGCATGGAGATCATGGACGGGCCGGCGATCCGCGCCGCGGAGGATTTCGTCCACGCCGGCTACCCGCTCGATTGCGAGGCGCTGCTCATCGCCGAGGTCGACGGCCCGCAGCCCGAAGTCGACCACCTGATCGCGCGCGTCGAGGACATCGCCAGAGATTGCCGCGCCAAGTCCTGCAAGGCCTCGACCTCCGAGGAGGAGCGGCTGCTGTTCTGGGCCGGCCGCAAGGCCGCGTTCCCGGCGGTCGGCCGCATCTCGCCCGATTATTTCTGCATGGACGGCACCATCCCGCGCGCCAAGTTGCCGCAGGTGCTCGCCGCCATGAAGGACATGTCGGTAACCTACGGCTTGCGCGTCGCCAATGTCTTCCACGCCGGCGACGGCAATTTACATCCGCTCATCCTCTACGACGCCAACAAACGCGATGAGCTCGACCGCGCCGAGCGGTTCGGTGCCGAGATTTTGAAGGTCTGCGTCGCCGTCGGCGGCGTCTTGACCGGCGAGCATGGCGTCGGGGTGGAGAAGCGCGACCTGATGCCGATGATGTTTTCGGAGACGGACTTGAACGCGCAGCAGCGGCTCAAATGCGCCTTCGACGACAAGGGCCTGCTCAACCCGGGCAAGGTATTCCCGACGCTGCACCGCTGCGCCGAATTGGGCCGCATGCACATTTCCGGCGGCAAGCTGCCGTTCCCGGATATCCCGAGGTTTTGAGCTCCGGACTCGTCAGCGCGCCAGCTGCGGCTCTAGTGATGCGAGCCGGATGGCGGGCGTCTGTTATCAAGGCGGGGCGGAAGCGAAGCGGACATGAGCCGCGCATCCGAAATGCGTGCGCGCCAGTTTCCAAACACGCTCTATTCGCCGGCGCCGACCTCGACCGTCGCGAAGCCTTCCTTTTGCGCCGCGGTCGCCAATCTCTCGTCGAGCACGACGAAATCGAGCGACGACGGGCGTCCGCCCGCTGCGACGAAAGCGGCGGCAAGTTGCAAGGCGTCGCCGGCGCGCAGCGGATGCACGCGCAGCAAGCGAGCGGCCGTTTCCCGCACCTCGTCGTGCGGATCGACTTCCTGCCAGTTGGCGGCGAGTTGGCTCAACCGCTTGTGCGCCGACCTGACGCTTTGCGCATCGAGGAGCCCTTCGCGTTCGAGTCTCGCCACCGCAGAGATGCATTCGATCTGGGTCGCCCACCAGACGAGCATGCGTGGATCGTCGGCGAGGATTGCGCGAAGGGAGGAACTGCTGCGTTCTGCGATCAGCAATGGCACGATCGCAGACGCATCCCAGAATCTCATCGGCCCTCGCGTCGCTCTTCCAGCAAGGCGTCAAGGATCGACATGCCGGGTTTGGAGCGAGGCAGCGGTTCACTGAAGAAACTCTTGGGCAGACCAGGGCCGCGGCTCGGCCGTACGATGCCGTCACGGATGAGGCGCGCCAGGCGGCCGGTATCGTCGGCATCGGCGCCGGTGACCGGCTCGAGACGCGCCACGGGGCGCCCGCGATCCATAATCAAAACCGGCGTGCCCGCTTTAACGCCGTCGATGAGCTTGCTGAGGCTGTTCTTGGCTTCCGTGATGCTCGCTCTCTTCATAAAGCTATAATAGCCACTTTGTAAAAGCTATTCAAGCCTTTTCAGTGCTCGCCGGCCTATTCGCCGGGTGTTATGAAATAGCGGCCGAGAGCATTTCGCGCGGGACATCATGCCAACCTTTTCTCCGCGAACCCGCCGCGCGCGGCCGGGCAGCGCTTGAGCGAGGCGGGGATCCGCGGCCTTGTCGTCACCGGGCAACCGGGTCCGGCCGTTGGCCGGCCCGGTCGTGGCACTTTTCCCGGTGATCTCGATCGCTGTGGTAAGACCTTGCCCAATGAAATCGGGATGGCCGGACAAGCCCGGCCATGACGACCCATAACATGGCCGACATCGTCAAACCGCGCGACGGCAAGGACGTCGAAGAGGCCGTGCGCTGGGCGCTCGGCGGCGACAAGACGCTGGAGATCGTCGGGCGCGGCTCCAAACGCGCGCTCGGCCGTCCAAGCCAGACCGATATGACGCTCGATCTCTCTAACATTGCCGGCGTCACGCTTTATGAGCCGGCCGAGCTGGTGCTGTCGGCGCGCGCCGGCACCGCGCTTTTCGACATCGAGAAGCTGCTCGCCGCCAACAATCAGCAGCTCGCCTTCGAGCCACTCGACTATGGGCCACTGCTTGGCCGCGCCCCCGGACGCGGCTCGATCGGCGGCGTCATCGCCACCAACCTCTCCGGTCCACGGCGCATCAAGGCCGGCGCTGCGCGCGACCACTTTCTCGGCGTCACCGCGGTCACCGGCCGCGCCGAAACCATCAAGTCGGGCGGCCGCGTGGTGAAGAACGTCACCGGCTACGATCTCTGCAAGCTGTTTGCCGGCTCCTGGGGCACGCTCGGCGCCATGACCGATGTCACCATCAAGGTGCTGCCGGCGCCGGAAACCGAGGCGAGCGTCTTGATCGGCGGCCTCGACGATGCCCGTGCCTGCGCGGCCATGGTCGCCGCCATGGGCTCGCCCGCCGACATCTCCGGCGCCGCGCACTTGCCTGATCATGTCATCGCTTTTTTCGACGGACTGCCGAAGGCCGAAGCCTCGACCGTGCTGCGTCTGGAAGGGTTTGCGCCCTCGGTCAAGCATCGCGAGGCGATGTTGGCGGCGGCGATGAATTCGTTTGGCCCGGTCAGCATCCTCGATGAGGCGCATTCGCGCGTGCTCTGGCGCAGCATCCGCGAGGTGCGCCCCTTCGCCACCGAGTCGACGCGGACGCGTCCGCTGTGGCGCATTTCGACGGCGCCCGCGCGCGGCCATGAAGTCGCCGCCGCCATCACCCCGGCGGCGCAGATGTTCTACGATTGGGCTGGCGGGTTGCTGTGGGTGGCGATGCCGTTCGATGGCGAGCTCGGCGCCGCCACCATCCGTGCCGCGGTCGCCCGCATCGGCGGCCATGCCACGCTGGTGCGCGCCCCGGCCGCGGTGCGCGCTGCGGTCGACGTGTTCGAACCGGCGGAGGCGGGCCTTGCCGCGCTCACCAAGCGCGTGAAGGAAAGCTTCGACCCGCAGGGCGTGCTCAACCCGGGCCGCATGTGGGCCGGCGTCTGACGGTTGCGCCAAGACCGCTGGCGGCCTAGCTTTCTCCTTGTCTCATTCGGGGTGCCTCGACGAGGAGGCTGAGAGGCGGCGCGCCGCCAACCCGTCGAACCTGATCCGGGTCGTACCGGCGGAGGGAACTGAGGTGCCGATCATTTCCATCGACGCCGTCTGGTCCGCGCTGCAGGATCTGCGCGCACGGCGTCCCTTGGTGCACAACATCACCAATTACGTCGCCATGACCGTGTCGGCCAATGCGTTGCTGGCGCTCGGCGCTTCGCCCGCCATGGTGCATGCCGAGGAGGAGGTCGAGGATTTCGTCGGCGTCGCCGACGCCCTCGTCGTCAATATCGGCACGCTGTCGCCGTCCTGGGTTAAGGCGATGCGGCTTGCCGTCGCGCGCGCCCGCGCCCTTGGCAAGCCTTGGGTGCTCGACCCGGTCGGCTGCGGCGCGACGCCCTATCGCGGCCAGGTCGCCGCCGAGCTGGCGGCGCTCGCGCCTTCGATCATCCGCGGCAACGCCAGCGAGATCATCGCGCTGGCCGGCGAGGACGCCGCCGGCAAGGGCGTCGATGCAACCGACAGCAGCGCCGCGGCGCTCGCCGCCGCCGATGCGCTCGCCACACGCACGGGCGCCGTGGTCGCGGTGACCGGTGCGACCGACTTCGTCTGCGACGGCAAGGACCGGCTGGCGATGGAGACGGGCGACGCGCTGATGCCGCTGTCGACCGGGCTCGGCTGCGCGCTCTCCGCCGTCGCCGCCGCCTTTGCCGCCGTGCGGCCGCCGCGCGAGGCGGCGACCGCCGGGCTCGCCGTGTTCGGCGCCGCCGGTTCGGCCGCGGCGCGGCGTTGCCGCGGCCCCGGCCACCTGCCGGCCGAGATCTGCGACGAACTCTATCTGATGACGCGCGAGACGCTCGCCGCCCACGCCCGCCTCGGCGCGGCCAGGATTGACGCTGGCGTATAAAGCGCGTTTCGATTTCATTGCATGCAGACCTCCTTCACCCTCGCGCAATTGGCCGACCCGCAGGTCGCGGCCTCGGAGAAGATCCTGCGCGCCTGCGTGCATTGCGGCTTCTGCACCGCCACCTGCCCGACTTACGTGCTGCTCGGCGACGAGCTCGATAGCCCGCGCGGCCGCATCTATCTGATCAAAAACATGTTGGAGCAGAACGCGCCGGCAAGCCCCGAGGTGGTCAAGCATATCGACCGCTGCCTGTCGTGCCTCGCCTGCATGACCACTTGTCCCTCGGGCGTGCATTACATGCACCTCGTCGACCACGCGCGCGAGCGCATCGAAAAGACTTATGTGCGACCGTGGTTCGATAAGACCTTGCGCGACCTCTTGGCGCGGGTGCTCACCGACCCGGCGCGGTTCCGCTGGGCGGTGCTGGCCGGCAAGCTGGCGCGGCCGCTGGCGCCGGCGCTGCGCGCGCTCGGCTTGGCGAGCCTCGCCGCCATGCTCGAGTTGACGCCGCCGGGCAAGCTTGGGCGGCCGCTCGGCCCGGCCGGCCGCGTCTACCCGGCGAAGGGAACGCGCAAGGCGCGCGTCGCCCTGCTCGCCGGCTGCATCAATCCGGTGCTGGCGCCCTCGACCAACCAGGCCGCCATCCGCCTCTTGAACCGTGCCGGCGTCGAAGTGGTGATCGTGCCGGGCGAGAGCTGCTGCGGCTCGCTCAGCCACCACCTGGGCCGCGAGCAGGAGGCGCTCAAGCTCGCGCGCAACAACATCGACGCCTGGATGCGCGAGGTCGAAGGCGAGGGCCTCGACGCCGTCCTGGTCACGGTGTCGGGCTGCGGCACCACCGTGAAGGACTACGGCTTCATGCTGCGCGAGGACAAGACTTATGCGGTGAAGGCGGCCGCCATCTCCAGGCTGGCGCGCGACATCAGCGAATATCTTGCAACCCTGGCGTTACCGGAGGCCCGGCGAAGCGCCCTTACGGTTGCCTACCACGCCGCCTGCTCGCTGCAACACGGGCAGAAAATCCTGCGCGAGCCGAAAGACCTACTTTCCAAGTGCGGCTACATCGTCAAAGATGTGGCGGAAGGGCATCTGTGTTGCGGCTCGGCGGGCACCTACAACATTCTGCAACCGGCTTTGGCGGACGCGCTCAGGGCCCGCAAGGTCGCCAACATCGAAAAGCTCCGGCCTGACGTGATCGCCGCCGGCAATATCGGCTGCATCACGCAGCTTGCCGCCGGCAGCGAGATTCCGGTCGTGCACACCGTCGAGCTCATCGACTGGGCGACCGGCGGACCGGTGCCGGCCGGCTTGCGCGGACGGCGGAGCGAGAAGGCCACGTAAGTTTGCGAGGATTTGCTTGAACCCGATCGGGAGGACGATCATGGCGAAGAAGCGGAAGAAGACGAAGGCGAAAAAGGCGAAGAAACGCGCAAGCCCCGCGCGCAAGAAGAAGGGGCTGAAGCAGGCGGTGAAGAAGACCGCGCGCCGCAAAGCGGCGAAGCCGAAGGCGGCGCCGAAACCCGCGCCGGCTCCCGCTCCGGCGCCGGAAGTGCCGGCCCCGGCCGGCCCCGGCTCGATCCTGCCGAGCTTCGGCAGCCTGTTCGGCGGCAAGTCCGAGGACAACTGACTTCGCCGCTTCCGCTTCGCCTCCCGCAACGGGAGGGTGCCCGGGCGAAGGCTGCACGGTGAAGGACGATGAAGGCCAGACGCAAAAAGAGACGGGCGATCGCCAAGACAGCGGTCGCGCGCAGGAGCATGCGCAAGTCCGCCAAGCGGCCGGCGCGCCGCAAGGCGGCCGGCAAACGCGTGGCCTTGCGCAAGAAGAGCGCCGCAAAGCGCGCCGTTCGCCGCGCGCCGGCTGCGGCCGTGCGCGGCGTCAAGATTCGCGGCCGCCTGGGCCCGCGTTACGGCGAAATCCTCAACGCGGACGCGCTCGCCTTTTTGGCCGAGCTGCACCGCCGCTTCGACGGCAAGCGCCGCGAATTGCTGGCCGCGCGCGCCGCGCGGCAGCAGCGCTTCGACGCCGGCGAGCTGCCCGAGTTCCGCCGCGAGACCAAACACATCCGCGACGACGAGAGCTGGCGTGTCGCCCCGGTGCCGGCCGATCTGGCCGACCGTCGCGTCGAGATCACCGGCCCGGTCGACCGCAAGATGATCGTCAACGCGCTCAATTCCGGCGCCACGCACTACATGGCCGATTTCGAGGACGCCAACTCGCCGACCTGGGCGAACAACCTCGAGGGCCAGATCAACCTCAAGGACCGCTGGGCGGGCGCAATCGACTTCACCGACCCGCAAAGCAAGAAGCGCTACGCCGTCGGCCCGAAGCCCGCCGTGCTCATCGTGCGCCCGCGCGGCTGGCATCTCACCGAGGCGCATCTGACCGTCGACGGCGCCGCGATCGCCGGCGCGCTGTTCGACTTCGGCCTCTACATTTTGCACAACGCCAAGGCGCAGCTCGCGCAAGGCACCGGGCCCTATTTCTATCTGCCCAAGCTCGAGAGCGCGCGCGAGGCGCGGCTGTGGAACGACGTGTTCGACTTCGCCGAAGGCCAGCTCGGCCTGCCGGCGCGGGCGATCAAGGCGACGGTGCTGATCGAGACGCTGCCCGCCGCCTTCGAGATGGACGAGATTCTGTGGGAGCTGCGCGACCACATCGCCGGCATGAATGCCGGGCGCTGGGACTTCATCTTCTCCTTCATCAAGACCTTCGCCAAAAGCAAAGACCCGCGCTTCGTCTTGCCCGACCGCGCGCAGGTGGTGATGGGCCAGGCCTTCCTCGGCGCCTATGCCTCGCTCCTGGTGCGCACCTGCCACCGCCGCGGCGCCCACGCCATGGGCGGCATGGCGGCGCAGATCCCGATCAAGAACGATGCGGCGGCGAACGAAGCCGCCTTCGCCAAGGTGCGCGCCGACAAGGAGCGCGAGGTGCGCGAGGGCTATGACGGCACCTGGGTCGCGCATCCCGATTTGGTGCCGGTCGCCAAGGAAGTGTTCGACCGCATGATGCCGCAGGCGAACCAGGTTGCGCGCATGCGCCTGCACGTGAACGTGCTGCGCGACGACCTGTTGCAGATTCACCAGGGCAGCAAGACCGAGGCCGGCTTCCGCCTCAATATCCGCGTCGGCGTGCAATATATCGAGGCTTGGCTGCGCGGGCGTGGCGCCGTGCCGATCTACAATCTCATGGAGGACGCCGCCACCGCCGAAATCTCGCGCGCGCAGATCTGGCAATGGATCAAGGCCGGCGCCGCGCTCGACGGCGGCGTCACGGCGACGCCGGAATTCTTCGCGCGTGCGCTGGGCGAGGAGATGGCCGTGGTCAAGCGCGAGGTCGGCCCTGCCAATTACGCGCGCGGCCGCTTCCCCGAAGCGATCAAGCTCTTCCGCGACCTGTCGCTGGCGGAGGAGTTCGTGCCGTTCCTCACGGTGCCGGCGTATGAGTTGATTGTGTAGGGGTGAGGGCCGCTTTTCGAGCAACGTGAAAATCTTGAGTGGCTAAATCTGGCGACTACTCCTGGTGAGCAAGATGTGTCATCTAAAATCGAAACGGATCGGGTGCTGAAGCCGTTCCACGCCAAAGGCACTTTCGCGAGCCCTGTCCTATTAAATCTCAATGACAAAGCTTTTGTCGCATTGTGTTATTGGAAGGCCCAGTTTCGCATCAGGAACGCTACCCTAAAAGCAAAAATACGAGATTGTCGAATATGGAGTTATACTTGGCTTGATCCCGCAAACATGGATGACTTCAGAGTTCAGTATGATGCGTTCAAAGATTTTTGTCAGTCACAGGCAGGCAGGGTTCTGTTAATCCGTACATTGGAGATGGCGGGAAATGCCTAGCTCAGGCTTAGACAGTCGCGAACGCCCGGAGCGGGGGCGTCCGCCCAGCGCTGCCAGGAAACAGCTCGGATCGATTTTCGGGAAACTCGATAGCTTGCCTCGAAACAGCATGGCAGCTTAGTGCGCGCAAGACCATGTGAACTTCCGATCAACCCATCATCTTGACTGAACATCACGAGCCCAGTATTAGAACTTGTTAATTTATTGCAATTCCACTGCAATTTAAAATTTGGGCGTGTTCTCAGCAGAGAGCAATCCATGTTCGGCGGCCTTGACGTCAGTGACAATGAGGGCCGATACGTAGGTGAAGCACTCTTAGTTTATATTTACAGGGCTTTAGATAAACCGAACAAATCCGCATATTTTCACGTCGCCTTGCTCGACATTCTTATCAAGAACGTTCGCGATTCTCTGCAATTGTATTTTGGTATATCGTGGGCGAAGGGGACGAGCTGTCTTAAATCATTTGATCGCCGTTCTAATTTAGACGAGCACCCAAATGCCCCTGAGTGGTTAGTTGCCCACATGGTGACCACTGGCGCTGTGTTTGCTCAATTGTCGGACGACGCAATCAAGCGCATAACCGAAATGACGCGCGAAAAGCGTCGACAATTAGAGGCTCTCGCTGCCGCGATTTTCCCAGACCACCAATCGATCAGCAATCGTGCGCGACTCTTCGAAAATGCTCGGCTGGATAAGCCCAAATACTTGGTTGCCGAAGAAAATCAGAGAAAGGATCGAAAAGAAGTTGCGACAGTGATCCAGAGACAAATAAACCCCGCCTTGGCTGAATTGGAAGAATGTTTGAACGCAGCATTTTCTGATCCGGAATTGACGCCTCAAGATAGAGATAAATTGGAAAAGGACCTTGAGGATATCTTGATAGGTAGGCTCGAATTAGAACAGCCTCAAATTAGCACCGAACTAATTGCTCGGACGATGATGCGAGGTTTAAAAAAACTCGGCGACTGGGCGGCCTCTGGGATCGTGGGTGATCTCGCAGTTAAAGTTGCCGGTAAAGTGGCGGCGGCGATCCTTTTAGGATTTCCCTTTTTGAGCTAGGGGCTATGCATTAGGCGCGTGCTTCACCTGGGGCTTTGGGCGCGGCATGCGCAGAAATCTTTCCTAAACCCTCTTGACAATAATCCTATCACCGGCTAGATGCATTCGGTCCGGCTCTCTGAGGGGCGTCATCTAGAGACGATCCTGGTGATGGAGCCGCCGGATAAGCGATGGCGGAGATGCGCCATCCTTCATCCGGAGCCGGGAGGGAAACCTCTCGGTCGATGCGGCGCCCGCGCGTGGGGCTCGTAACCCCGCGCCCGGGAGGTCCCGGCCAAGCCGTCCGGCCCCACTACGAGGGTCTGCCTTCGATGGCTGCACGTGCGCGGAAATGAAAGGCGGCGGAAGCCGCCTGGACGGGCCGGCCTCAAACCGGCCCGGTGTTTCCGCCCGGAAGTACGGCGCCGGGAACAGAAATCGCCGCACGTGGAGCGCCGGGAAGCGCGCCTCTCTTCGCCACGAGAGGCGCACGCTTTACCCGAGCGTGCGGGCGGCCTCGCCGGGCCGCCCGGGGAGCTTGCGCTAAGCTCCCCGCGTTTCCCGGCGCTCCGCTCCCCTCAGGGGGAGCGAAGAGACGAAATGCACGAGGGCGTCCCCGGCGCCGACCAAAGAATACGGGCGCGCCCGCGCGCCCTCACGCCAGGCGCCGCCGCGCGAAACCCAAAGGAGAAACCGTGCTCGCGCAACCACCATCGCCACACTTTCGCTTGCGCCGAAGCGGCTCATGCCGAACCGCGCCGTCACGCCAGGCGCCCGCGCCAGAGCGTCAGGCCGGCGACGACGAGCTCGGCGGCAAAGCCGAACGAGCCGAAGCCGAGCGCGGCGATGCTGCCGATGAGCGCGATGGCGCCGGCCTCCGGCAGCGCGCCGGCCACCGCGGCAACGAGCGCGCACAGCGCGGCCATCGCCTGCAAAATGCGGGCGATGGCGACCGGCGGCACCGCACCGCGCCGCTCCGGCATGGCGAGCGCGAGGAAGCCGAGCCCGCCGGACGCGGCAAACGACAGAGGCACCAGCGGCGGCGGCTCGCCGCGCCAGATGTTGGGATCGGCGATCAGGCTCGTCCAAGAATCGGCATGCATGGCGATGTGGATGGCGGCGCCGACGACGCCGGTCGCCACTGCGAGCGCGCAGATGACCGCGAACAGCGCCGCGGTCGCCCGGTTGTCCGCGGCCAAGAGCAGGAAGCCGCCGAACAGGCCGAGCGGCGCCGCGACGAGCGGCACGAGCGCCACATGATCGTGCTCGAGCACGATCGGCGGATGATAGAGATAGACCTCGATGAACAGAGGCCCGAACAACATCATGGCGATGAGGACGAAGAAGCGGCCGAGCATCGGTTACTCCGCCTGCGCGGCCTTCTGCAGCTCGCGCATGATCGCCTTGCTCGACGGCTGCGCGAAGGCCGGGGTGCGGTTGAACTTGACGCCGTTCAAGATCGAATAGCGCGTCTCGTCGTCGTAGAGCACGAATTTGCCGTTGAGCAGCGTGCCGTGACACGAGTCGCAACTGCCGCCCATGTTCTTGAACGAGGCCGAATGCAGATGCAGCGAATGGATGCTGCCGGCGAAGGCCAGCGTGGTGTGGGTGTTGTGGCAGATCAGGCAGTCCTCGACGCGCATGGCGATGTCGTAGCTGGTGGCGAAGATGCCGTGCAGCACCGGTTTTGCGCGCCCGACGATCAGGCGGTTGACGTCGGCGGCGAGATGGTCGGCGTGGCAGGCGTTGCAGCCGCGCTCGAGCGCATGCGCGGTCTTGACGTTGAATTCGGTGTCGGGAACGCCGAGCGCGGCCGCGCGCGCGTGTTCCATGCGGTTCCACACCGCGAAGGTGACGGCAAAGCCGGCGCCGATGACGACGATCGCGGCGAGGGCGATGAGCGCGTTGCGCATCATGGCAGGCTCCTTTGCAGGGCGGCGCCGGCGAGCATGGCGATGAGCACGGCGAGCAAGAGCAATGCGGCGGCGGCAAGACACGCCGAGCTGACCATGGCGAGCCGCGGCGCCGCGGCGCAGACAATGGCGGCGAGGATGAGCAGATAGGCGATGGCGCTCGCCGCGCCGGCAAGCCCGCGCGGCAGACCCGGCTCGCCCGGTTCGGCGGTGAGCGCGCCCGCCGCCCCGGCAAAGCCGAGCACGGCGGCGACCGCGATCGCCACCGGCCAGTTCGGCGACACCGGTCCGCCCCAGACCGCGCTGGAAAAGACGCGGGCGAGATGCCCGAAGTCGACGCCCGCCGCCATCATGTGCAGGCCCGAGCCGGCGGCGCCGATCACGGCGGCGACCGCGGTCACGGCGAGCGCGACGAATGCCGTGGCCGGCGCGGGCCTAACCTGCACCGCCATTAGAGCTGCAAGCGTCACCGGCAGCCACACCACCGGGATGACCGCGAGCCAGGCTTCGTTGCCGGCCAGTGCCGGCGCGTGGCCGAGGTCGACTTCGAGCAGCATGATGCAGAAGAACAGAATGGCCAGCGTCAGCAGCGCCTGCCGAATTCCGTGCAGCTCGGCGAGCAGCGCGCCCATGTCAGCGCACCTCGACGGCGATGACGCCGGGAAAATCCTGCTTGCGCCCGCTCGCGCTGGTCGCGCGCACGCGCAACACGTAGAAGCCGGGCTCCGGCGGCTGCCAAGTCACCTCCCAGGTGATCCACACATCCGGATCGGGCTGCGGCGGCAGCGGCATCGCCTGGTAGGTGGTGCCGTTGTCGGTGCTGAGCTCGACCTTGCCGACCGGCTCGGCGCCGGTGAAGGCGTAGCCGGTCAAGGTAACGCCCTGCATCGATGCAGCGACCTGCGGCAGCGCCGGCGAGAGGAACCCGGCCATCGGCGGCGCCGGATGCTCCGGCGCCTCGTTGGCGACGAGGGTGATGCGGCTCACCCATTTGGGATGGTGATTGCCGCCGGCGCCAGGGATGAACAGGCGCGTGTAAGGGCTGCCGTGGCGCAGCGGCACCGGCGCATCGCCGAGCTTGCCGACCAGCATGGTCGCCGGCCGCTGCAATTCGCTGAGCGGCAGCAGGAACGGCGGATGGCCGTCGCTGCATTCGATGCGCGCCGCTTTCGCGTCCGGCTTGACGCCGGCCTTTTGCAGGAGCGGCGCCAGCGGCGCGCCCTCGAACGGCGTATTGAAGATGAGCGGCCCGCCGGCGGTGTTGACGAAGCATTCGAGCGTCAGCGTCTTGCGCAGCGGCGGCACCTTGGCGAGATCGTCGAGGCTGTAGCGCGCCGGCGTGTCGACCAGACCGTCGATCTGAATGCTGTCGGGAATCGTCGCCGGGTCGCGCATTTGCGAATAGACGAAGAATTGGCCGGTCGGGGTGACCAACGGACCGGACGGCGTCGCCCGCGCCGACAGCGAGGCCGCGGCGAAGGCGCGCCGACCGCCGAGCACGCCGCCGAGCACGGCGGCCGAGCCGGTGGCGAGGAAGGTTCGGCGGTTCATGCGCACCTCCGGATTATGCGGCGGGCACCAGGCCAAGCGCCGTTTCGATCGCACGCAACTGGGACAAGAAGTTGACCGGCGTTTCCGAGACGACCTGCAGCGCACGGTCCTCCAGCGCGTCCTGCCCCGGATGTGCTTGCTGCCAGCGGGCGACGACGGCGTCGCGCTCGCGGATTAGGTCCTCGATCTGCGGCCGGAACGTGCGCAGCACCGCGCTCACCCAGCGATTGAGCGCGCGTGAGGGCGCATCGGTTGCCATGTCGAAGCGCGTCAACATGCGCAACACAGCGTCGGCGTCGTACCAGGCCTCATCGGTGACCCAGCGATTGGTGGTGAACAGGCTCATCAGGTTGCCGGAAGGGTCGGTCGACAGACCGACGAGATGCGTGATGGAAGAAGCGGGCTGCACCGCGCCGGCGCGCGGCGCCGGTTCGAGTTCGGGGAAAAGCGCGCGCGGCCGCACGAAGGTATGGAAATGCCCGTGCTCACCGTCATGCCGTTCCTCGGCGGCATGGGCATGATAGTAATATTGGCTGTGGGTGTCGGGATCGATCGCGTCGCCCGGCGGGAAATGCGCCCACTCATGCACGGCTTCGGCGTCGCCAATCGCTTCGGTCACCGGATTCCTGCCGCGCTCGCCCAGCGCGGCGACGGCTTGCACGGCCTCCGACGCAGCCTCGTACATGGCCATCAGCTCGTCCCGTCGCAACGTCGACAGCCGCGCGACCAAGGGCTCGTCGGGCGCGGGCATGACGCGATTATGAACGCGACGGTGCGCAAGGTGCGCACGGCGAACCGGATGGCGCGCCGCGCGCCGGGGCGCACGGGCTGCCATTTGCCGGCGCGCAGGGCGAAGCGGAGGGGGCGCCGCGCACCGGGGCGCAGGGGCTCTCCTTGTTTTGGTCCACGGCCGGCGCGCAAGGACTGCCGCGTCGCTGCTGTTCGGGCGCGCAAGGGCTGCCCGGCCCGCAAGGATTACGGGTTACCTGCGCCAACTGCAGGGGATTTTTGGCGGCGATCGGCGCCGGCGCTGGCGCGGTGGCGGCGACTGCCGCTGCGAGAGTCGACAACCCGCCGGCGAGCAGCGCGGATCTTAATCGGTGTGCTGCCATGAGCGTTTTCCTTTCATCCCGTTCGCAGAGTGACGATCTCGATGCTGGCGGCAGCTTCGCTTGCCGCGCCGCCGTTTAATTGTTCGGCCGTCAATGGGCCGCCCAAAGCGCGTTCGAGCCGCGAGCCCAAGGCAAAACCGAGGACGGCGACGACTGCAAGCACAGCGATGACGGCCCAAGGCGAAAGCCCAAACAGCGCGCTCAGGGTCTGTGCCTGCGGTCCCTCGGCGGCGAAGTAGAAGTCTTTGAGTACGTCAAACTCGCTGGCAAACAGCGCGGCTCCAAACATCATACCGATCATGAAGAACAAGGCGTCGAGCCGTCCACTTGCGAAGGCGACCGCCGAGGTCCCCGGGCAATAACCGCCGACCGCCATACCGGCGCCGACCAGCACGCCGCCGGTGAGCGTCGCCCAGAAAAACATCGTCGGAATGTACACGTTGTTTGTATTCAACACGCCGAGCGCACTGGCGCCGTAAAGCCCGATCGCCGCGACGATGATGGCGGTGAACATGACCTTGAACACCGACCAGTCGCTGAAGCGGAACTGTGCGGTCAGCTTGCGCGGGCTGGCAAAGCCCGCGTTCTCGAGCACATAGCCGAACAGCACGCCGCTGAGCAGGCCGGAGGCGACACCGCCATCGAGGAGGGGAAGTGTCATATCCATGCCCTCCGAAGCGAGAAGCTCACCACGATGCCGGCGATGAAAAAACCGATCAAAAAGAGAAAGGCAGCGACGGCCAGCGTCGCGCCGCCCGAAAGCCCGAGGCCGCTGGTGCAGCCGCGCGACAATTGCACGCCGAAACCGGTGAGAGTGCCTCCGCCCAGCGCGAGCGCGATGCGGCCGCCACTGCGCAGATTGCGTGCCCCGTCGACACGCATGTGGAATCGACCACCGCCGATCGCTGCAAGCAGACCGCCGATCGCAACGCCGACAATTTCCCAGCTGATCCAGTTCGCCAACGGCGCACCAGACCTCAGGAAAGGCCCGAGAAAGGAATTCGTCTCGGTTACCGAGGGCGCCAATTCGCCGCCGACCCAGGCGGTCAAGCGCGTGAAGAAGCCGCTGGCACCCAGCCCATGGCCGGTAATCAAAAAAGTCGCGAGCAGGACCAGCCCGAGCGCGATCCCGGCGGTAAGCGGCGGCCAATAGGGTCGGACGGACGAAGACATCGGGTTTCTCTTGTCAATATTAAAAATGGATCGAGAGCAAGCGTTTGGCCTTGATCTTGATCAATCATAGCCGCCGACCGCAGCAGCACTTGCCGCCGGGCTTTGTTATCAAACCGTCATAAGCTTTTTGAAAATTCAAGGAACCTGGCGCGACGCCGCGCCGGCTTGATTCAGGTCAATGAGCTTCATTGGAAAGAAGGGAAATTTGCACCTACCGATCATTCCGGAGGAGTTGGCCGCCATGAACCGCATTACCCGTTTTGCCTTTGTCGCCGCAGTCGCTTTTGCCGCAACCACATCCGCCTTCGCCCAGCCGGCGCCGGCCCCTGCCGCCGCCCCCGCCTGGCCGCCGATCGTGACTGAATACGTGCTATCGGTGCGCAAGACCGTCAAAACCATCGATATGGCCGGCTACCTCGCGGCCGTGAAAAATCCGAACGGCGCGCTGCTGCTCGATGTGCGTGAGCCGGCTGAGTTCGCAGCCGGACATGTGCCCGGCGCAATTAACATTCCGCGCGGCGTGCTCGAGTTTCAGATCTACAAGGCCCTCGGTTATCCCAACAAGGTCGATACCGACCGGACAATCTACGTGCAGTGCCAAACTGGCGGCCGCGCCACCTTGGCGACCGCAGACTTGAAAAAGATCGGGTTCACGAATCCGGTCGCGGTGGTCATGAGCTGGCCGGACTGGGTCAAAGCCGGCAATCCGTCGGAGAAATAAGCCGGATTTCTGCGGTCAGAGACATTTGATCGGTTACCGCCGCCGCGATTCGGCGGCGGCACGGCTTGCGCCCTTCGGGGCAGTATGCCGATGAGCTTTTGTTATCCACGTTGCGGGGTCGCCTTCCTTTGGGTTGATATTGCGCAATGATTGAGGCGTCCCGTGCGGATTAACCTGCCGGTCGTAAGATACCGTCACGGATAAAACGGACCAATGGCAAATGCCTGGTCAGCCCGAGCAGCAGAGTGACCCGGTCGTGGCCGCCATCGAGCGCGTCCTCAAAACCGAACGCGAAGGCGTCGAGATGCTGCGCCGAAGCACGGGCGAAGCGCAGCGCTTGCTCACGGACACCCGCACGCAAGCGGCGGCGCTGGCGCGGCGCGCCGATCGCTGCATCGCCAAGCTGCACACGGGCTATCTGCAAAAGATCGAACGCGAAATCCGGGACCTGACGGCAAGCGCGGAGGCTGCTGGCGATGGCGCCGGCGAGTCCTACGATACCGCGACGCTCGCCGAGGCTGCGCGCCGGGTCGCTGCCAAGCTGACGGGTGACGCATGAGGATGCGCCCGGCCTGGAGTTATGCGCAGGCGCGGCTGCAGGCTCGCCACGGTGAACGTCTGCAGGAAAGCGATTGGCGCGCGCTCGAAGCGGCGCGATCACTCGATCAATATCTCGAGCGCTCGCGCGCGACCTCGCTGCGCCGTTTCACTGAGCGATTGAATGCCGGCATGTCGAGCCACACCATGGAGCGCGTGCTGCGCGCCGCCTGGCGCGACTATGTCGCCGAGGTCGCCGGTTGGGGGGCGCCAGACTGGCATGCTGCGATATTGTGGACGGCGCCGCTTCCCGATTTGCCGGCGATCGATGTGTTGCTCAGGGGCGAAGCGCCGGGTTGGGCAAGCCAGGATGCCGCGCTCGCACATTTCTTGACGGCTGAGCACGTCACGCGGGAAAAATCCGCGCTCACCCCGCTGTTGCCGCTGCCTAAGCGGGAGAAGACTCTTCCCGCACGCTGGTTCGCGCATTGGCGCAGCCTGTTGCCGCAAGGCGCGCCCGAACTGCCGATACTGACGCGGCTCGCTGCGACGATCGAGGCGCACAGCGGACGCTTGAGCCGCGCTGGCCCGCAAGAGAGCAGCGCTCCCTATCGCCGCGAGCTGATGCAGGCGGCGACACGCATGTTCCGCCGCCACGCCGGCTCACCCGTCGCCGCGTTCTGCCATCTGCTGCTGGTCGCACTCGATCTTGAGCGCCTGCGCGGCGGCCTGGTGCGCCGCCAGCTGTTTGAGGCCCTGCCCGGCAAGGAGGCCGCATGAGCCTGCGCCCGATCGCCGCGCAATGGTTCGAGTTGGTCACCGTGCACCAGGAATTGGCGCGCGTGATGGAATGCCTGTCGCGCACCGGCGCCGTCGAATTGGAAGCGCGCAGCCACGCCACCGACCGGCTGTTGTTTCCCGGTCTCGACGAAGAGCTCAAAGCGCATCGCGAGCTTGCTCGCCATTATCAGAACTACTGGCCGGCGCCGGTCGCCGCCGAAGGTCGGCGCGCGGAGCAACTCAGCGAGACGCTCAAATCGGCGCGCGGGCGGCTCACGCAATGGGCGGCAGAGGCCGATCCGGTCATCGCGCTCAGCGAACGGCTGGCTAGAGAGACGAGTGACCTCGAGCAATTGCGCAGCGCCTTGCACGCGACGGCGGACGGCTGGCCCGATCTGCAACTGCTCGCCGGCGCCGGACCAAGACTGCAAGTGCGCCTGTTGGTGCTGCCCGCCGGGACTTCGCTGCGCGAAATTCCGGCGCTGACGCTGTTCAAGGCGTGGCCGAGGCCGTCAGTGAATTATGTCCTCGTCGTTGGGCGCGTTGGCGACGTCGCCGAAATCGAGGCGCAGCTTGCCGGCCTCAAGGGGCGCGTATTGCCGCTGCCGGCTTGGCTGCCGCCGGCACCGGACCAAGCGCTTGCCGCGATCGATCAGCGGCTCGCCGCGCTTGGCAAGCAGCGCGCCGAAGTCGCCGCACAGCTTTCCGCGCTTGCGGATAAGTTCTCGGTCGCCGCGGCGCTTGCCGATATCGCGCTGATCGAATGGCTCAACGCCCATGCCAAGGATCTGCGCGGCAGCGAGCGGCTGGCCTGGGTCACCGGCTGGACCAGCGACATCAGCGGCCGCGAACTGCGCCGCGCGCTCGATGCCGGCAAGGTGCGCTATGTCCTGCGCTACGCGGAAGCGCCGGCCGGCATGAGCCCGCCGCTGGTGCTGCACAATCCCGGTTGGGCGCGCGCGTTCGAAGTGTTCGCACGCATGCTCGGCACTCCCGGCCGCTACGAAAGCGACCCCAGCCAGATCCTCGCGGTGATCGCTTCGACCATCTTCGGCTTCATGTTTGGCGATGTCGGCCAAGGCGCCGTGGTCCTTATCGCCGGCCTCGTGCTCGGCCGCCGTATCCCATTGACCCGCATGCTGATTCCGGGTGGGCTGATGGCCATGGTGTTTGGTGTGCTGTTTGGCAGCGTGTTTTGCCGCGAAACCGTCATTCCGGCGCTGTGGATACGGCCGCTCGCCGAGCCGATCACGATTCTGGCGGTCGGCGTCGGCGCCGGCGTCGTCATTATCGCCATTGGTCTGCTGCTCGACGCCGTGCAAATGCATTGGCGCGGCGAAGCGTTGCACTGGTGGGCGCAGCGCGCCGGGCTTCTGCTCGCCTATATCGGCATTCTGCTGTCGCCGTTCCGCCGCGAGGGCCTGCTGCTCACGGTCCTCGGCGCAATCTGGTTCACACTCGGCGCCGCGTTGCTGGCGAAACAGCAAAAATTTGCGGCCCTCGCCAAAGCCGCCGCCGAGTTTGTCGAGGAAGGCCTGCGGCTGCTCGTCAATACTGTGTCGTTCGCGCGCATCGGCGCCTTTGCATTGGCGCATGCGGGATTGTCGGTCGCCGTCCTCGAAATGGCGCACGCGAGCGGCCGCTACGGCTTCTGGATCGTGCTGGCGATCGGCAATATCGTAATGATCGCGCTGGAAGGCGTGGTGGTCAGCATCCAGACCACGCGTCTCCTGCTGTTCGAATTCTTCATCCGCTTCCTCACCGGCGCCGGGCGCGAGTTCAAGCCGCTGCCGCCGCCGCTGATCGCCGGAGCACAATCTTCCAACCAAGGCTAAGGGGCACCGCATGAAAGCCAACGTAAAACTTCCCGCGCTGATCCTGGCGCTCGCCGTTGTCGTCGCGGTCGGCGTGACTTTGCTGCTGCTGCAAAGCATGCCGGCGGCGGCGCAAGCCGCCGCGACCGTCACCAATTCGGCGGTGGCGCCGTGGGCGATGATGGCGGCGGCGCTCGCCGCCGGGCTGGCCACGCTCGCTGCCGGCTATGCCGTGGCCGCCGTCGGCAGCGCCGCGGTCGGGGCGCTCGCCGAAAAGCCGGAATTACTCGGCCGCGTGCTCATCCTCGTCGGTCTTGCCGAAGGCATCGCGATCTACGGCCTGATCGTTGCCGTGCTGATCCTCAACCGGGCCGGCTGAGATGGGCAGCGCAGTCTTCATCGGCGACGAGCTTTCCGCCGCGGGCTTCCGCCTGACCGGCATCGATACGGTGACGCCCGGGCCGGAAAAGGCGGGCGAAGCCTTGCGCGATGCGCGCAAACGCGCGGCGCTGGTGATCATGACCGCGGAGCTAGCCCGTTCCGTACCGGCGCAGGAGCTCAACGCGGCGCTGCTCGCGGAGGCGCCGGCGCTCGCCATCGTTCCGGATGTGCGCATGCGTGTGCCGTTGCCCGATCTGGTCGCGAGCCTGCGCCGCACCCTGGGGATCGAGGAATGAGCCCGGTCAGTCTTATCCCTTCACTGCAATCGGATGCGCTGGTGCGCGAACTCACGCGGCAGCTTGCGGAGGAAAAGGCCGCGATCGCGCATAACGCGCAACGTGACGTGGAGGCGATTCTGACGCAAGCGCGCGCCGCCGCGCGCGCGCAGGTGCATGCGGCGATCGAGGAATTGCGCGAGGAGGGCAATCGCCGGCTCACCCGCGCCAAGGCGCAACTGGAAACGGCCGCCCGCGCCCGCGCCCAGCAACAGGCGGCGCAAGCAGTGCGCGAGGCCCTGCCCTTGCTGGAGGTGGCGCTTGCCCAGCGCTGGCGCGAGGCGGCGAGCCGCCAGCAATGGACCGCGGCGGTGGCGCGGCTTTGCGCCGACCGCTTGCCGAGGAGCGCCTGGCGCGTCGAACATCCGCGCGACTGGAGCGCCCCCGAGCAACAGCAATTTGCCGCAGCGATCGGTAACGGTGCAGAATTGAGATTCGAAGGCGGCGACATCCCTGCCGGACTTTGCATCAGTACGGATCAGGCCGTGCTCGATGCGACGCCGCAGGGTCTCCTTGCCGATGCGACAACCATCGCCGCGCTGCTGCTCGACGAAATCGGAGCGGCGCCATGAACGAGGCTGTCATCCGCTGGATTGGCGGTCCGGTGCTCTATGCGCGCGTCACGCAAGGCGAGTTCCGGCTCGGCGAGGTGATCGAGGTCGGCCGCGAGCGCCGCCCCGGCGAGGTCATTCGCCTGAAGGACAACGAACTGGTCGGCCAAGTCTACGAAGACACTACCGGTCTGCGTCCGGGCGACGCCGTGTCTGGACCCGGCGGCCCCTTGTCGGTACGGCTCGGACCGGGCCTGCTCGGGCACATTTTCGATGGGCTGCTGCGGCCGCTCGATGAAAAGCCAGGCGGCGGCAAGCTCGCCTTTCGCCCGCTGGTCAAAGCGGGCGATGTGCTTAAACCCGGCGCGCCGATTGGCGAACTGCCGGGCGACGGCGTCAGGCAGCTCTGCCTAGTGCCGCCCACCATCGCCGGCGCAGTCGCAACGATCGCCGCTGCGGGCGACTATGTCGCCGACGCCGTTTTGTGCACCGTGCAAGATGGCGACGGTGGCACGCACGACATCGGCTTCTATCAGCGCTGGCCGGTGCGGGAGGCGCGGCCGGTCGCCGAGCGGCTGCCGGCCGACGAACCGATGATTACCGGCCAGCGCATTCTCGACACGTTGTTTCCGGTCGCGCGCGGCGGTCAAGCGGCGATCCCCGGCGGCTTCGGCACCGGCAAAACGATCTTGCAGGAGACGCTGGCGAAATGGTGCGACGCCGACGTCATCGTTTATGTCGGCTGTGGTGAGCGCGGCAACGAAATGGCCGAGGTGCTGCACGAGTTCCCGCAGCTCTCCGATCCGCGGACCGGCCGCGGCTTGATGGAGCGCACCATCATCATCGCCAACACCTCCGACAAGCCGGTGGCCGCCCGCGAAGCGAGCATCTATACGGCGGTCACCGTCGGCGAATATTTCCGCGACCAGGGCTTGCACGTCGCCTTGATGGCCGACTCCACCAGCCGCTGGGCGGAAGCGTTGCGCGAAGTGTCGGGCCGGCTCGGCGAGTTGCCGGGTGAGTCGGCTTATCCGGCCTATCTCGGCTCGCGGCTCGCCCAATTCTACGAGCGCGCCGCCAGGGTGAAGACGCTTGGCGGCACCGAGGGCTCGCTCACCATCGTCGGCGCGGTGTCGCCGGCGGCCGGCGACTTCTCCGAGCCGGTCACCAGCCACACCAAGCGCTATGTGCGCTCGTTCTGGGGCCTCGACCGCGAGCGCGCGCAGGCGCGCTTCTTCCCCGCCATCCATCCGCTGCAGTCCTATTCGGAGAACGCGCAGCGCTTTGCCGCCTGGTGGACCGAGCGCGGCAACTCCGAATGGCATGCGCACCGCGAACGGCTGTTGAAACTACTCGAGCGCCAGGCCGATCTCGAACGCATGGCGCGCATCGTCGGCAAGGATGCGCTGCCGCCGGCGCAGCAGTTGACGCTCATCTGCGCCGAACTCGTCAACGAGGCCTTTTTACGCCAATCGGCTTTCTCGGAGGTCGACCGCTACTGTTCGCCGCAACGACAGACCGCCATGCTCAAGCTCATCCTGCGGTTTGTCACGCTGGCGGAAGCCGCGCTCGATGCCGGCGTGCCGCCGCAGCGCATCGCTGAACTCGGCGTGCTGCGCAGCTTGCAGCGCATGGGCGAGGAGATCGGCGAAAACGCGCTCACGAAGTTCGCCGACCTGCGCGAGAGCGTCGAAGCCGCCATGGCGGCCTTGGCAAGGGTGCCGTCGCATGCGGCCTGAGCTCACAGCACGCGGCACGGCGACAGCGATCGAGGGCCCGCTGCTGTTCCTGCGGCGCAATGTCGAGGTCGGCCTCAACGAGGCGGTGGAAATCCACAGCAAAGGCGCGTCGCCGAAACTCGGCCGCATCGCATCGCTCGACCAGCAGTCGATGGTGGTGGAGGTCCTGGAATCGACGGTCGGCATCGGCCTTGCGGACGTACGCGTGCGCTTCCTCGGCGAGCCGCTGCAATTCGCCGTCGGGCCCGGCCTGCTCGGTCGCGTCTTCAACGGCGTCGGCGAGCCGGTCGACGGCGGCCTGCCGGTCGCCGCTCGCAAGCGCCTGCGCATCGACGGCGTTCCCATCAATCCGACGCAACGCGAATTGCCGCGCGACTTCATCGAAACCGGCGTCACCGCCATCGACCTGATGAACAGCCTGGTGCGCGGACAGAAGCTGCCGCTGTTCTCGTCCGGTGGCATGCCGCACGACCGGCTGGCGAGCGACATCGCACAAAATGCCCGCCTGCGCAGCGCGCAGGCGGAAGCTTTCGCCATCGTCTTCGTCGGCATCGGCATCGGCCATGACACGGCGGAAACCTTCCGCCGCGCCATGCAGAATTCCGGCGCGCTCGGCCATACTGTGATGTTCCTCAATCAAGCGAGCGAATCTTCGACACAACGCCTGCTGACGCCGCGCTTCGCGCTGACCGCCGCCGAATATCTCGCCGCCGAGGAAGGGCGCCACGTGCTGGTGATCATGACCGACATGACCAATTACTGCGAGGCCTTGCGCGAAGTGTCGGCGAGCCACGGCGAAGTGCCGAGCCGCAAGGGCTATCCCGGCTACATGTATTCCGATCTCGCCTCGATCTACGAACGCGCCGGCTGCATCCGCGGCGCGCAAGGCACGGTGACGCAATTGCCGATCCTCACCATGCCGGCTGAGGACATCAGCCATCCAATCCCGGACCTCACCGGCTACATCACCGAAGGGCAAGTCGTGCTCGACCGTGCGCTCGACCACAAGGGCGTGTTCCCGCCGATCAACGTCTTGCCCAGCCTGTCGCGGTTGATGAGCGAGGGTATCGGCAAGGGATATTCGCATCCGGATCATCCGGCGCTCGCCAATCAGCTCTACGCCTCCTATGCCAAGGCCGCGCGCGTGCGCGTGTTGGCAAGCGTGGTCGGGCGCGAAGGGTTGACGCCGCTCGATCTCAGATATCTCGATTTCGCCGATCAGTTCGAGACCACATTGATCCGTCAGTCGGCGCGCCGCACGCTCGAGCAGAGCATGCAGGCGGGCTGGCGCGTGCTCTCCCTCCTGCCGCAAAGCGAACTGACGCGCCTGTCCGATGCGCAGATCGCGCAAAATATCGAAACCAAGGCGGCCGCCGATGCGTGAGATCATGCCGACCCGCAGCGCGGCCCTCGAGCTGGCCGACGAGCGCAAGCTGATGCGCCAGGGCTACGAATTTCTCGACGAGAAACGCGTGCTGCTGGCGAGCGAGATGCTGCGGCAGCTGAAGATCTACAAGGAGCGCAGCGACCGGCTCGTTGCCCTAAGCGAGCGCGCGGCGCAAGCTCTGGCGGCGGCGGTCGAACGCCACGGCTTCGATCACCTGCAGCTCTACCCGAAGCCGCAACCACCGCAGATGCCGCCTACGGAGCAAAGCTTGTTCCTCAGTCTCGTCATGCTGAGCGCAGGCGAACCGCCGAAAGTGGCTGCCGACGCGGCGGCAATCGATCCCTCACCAGAAGCCAAAGCCTGCCGCGCCGCCTACGAGGTGCTGCTCTGGGCGTCAGCCGATCTGGCGGCGCGCGCCGGCAATCTCAATCGCCTGGCGCGCGAATATCGCCGCACCGAGCGGCGCGCCCGCGCATTGGAAAACGTTCTGCTGCCCGAGGTTGATCAGGCCATCAAAATGGTCGACGAGCAGCTCGACATGATGGAGCGCGAAGAAACGATCCGCACCCGCTGGTCGATCGGGCTGCGTTAGACCGAAGCGCTCCGACTAGGCAGCGGGGCGCTTCACCTTGCTGATGTCGAGCAGCTTCATCACGGCCTTCTCGTAATAAGGCTCGGTCGTGCCGGCGCGAACCTTATGCAGGAAATATTTCTCGAAGGCGACCTTGGCGACGTGCACCCAGCGTCCGCTCGACGCCCAGTTGACGTTGCGCGGAGGATTCTGCGGCATCGCCACGAAGGCCACGCCGGAATCGCCGAAATCGGCGAGGCAAATGGCGTTCCATGTCGCCTCGTGGCTCGGCTGCTTGCCGTGCACCAGCTCGCCGATGTTGAGCGCGGTCGCCGTCACCATGGATTCGATCATGAAGCCGGTCTTCGGCACGCCGACCGGCACCGGGGTCTGCTCGAGCGGCGCGATGGCAATGCAGACGCCGACGCCGAACACGTTCTGATATTTGGGATTGCGCTGGTACTTGTCGACGATGACGAAGCCGCGCGGATTGCTCAGGCCTTCGATGCCGCGCAACGCCGCGATGCCGCGGAACGCCGGCAACATCATCGAGAACTTGAACGGCAATTCGTGCGTCTTCTTCGGCTTGCCGTCTTCGTCGACTTCGGTCGCGTAAAGCTTGCCGGCTTCGACCTTGTCGACTTTAGCATTGGTGATCCATTTGATGTGATGCTGGCGCATCTCGGATTCGAGCAGGCCCTTGGTGTCGCCGACGCCGCCGACGCCGAGATGACCGATATAGGGCTCGGCGGTCACGAAGGTCATCGGCACCTTGTCGCGGATGCGGCGGCGGCGCAGATCCGTGTCCATGATCATGGCGAATTCATAAGCCGGGCCGTAGCAGGAGGCGCCTTGCACGGCGCCGACGACGATCGGGCCCGGGTCCTTACAGAACGCCTGCCAGCGCTCCTTGGCGCTGGCGGCGTGATCGACGTCGCAGATCGATTGGGTGTGGCCGGAGGGACCAAGGCCCGCGACCTCATCGAAGGCAAGCTCCGGCCCAGTCGCCACCACCAGATAGTCATAAGCAAGCGAGGAGCCGTCGCCGAGCTCGACGCGATTCTCGCCCGGATGCACGCGCACCGCGCCGGCGGCGCTGAAGGCGATGCCGCGCTTCGGCAGCGCCGAGGCCAGATCGATGGTGATGTCGGACTTGCTCCGCCAATCGACCGCCACCCAGGGATTCGACGGCGTAAACTGGAAGAACGGCTTGTTGGAAACAAGAGTCACATGATCGTCTTTACGGACCGCTTGCTTTAGCTCGTAGGCGCACGAAACCCCACCGATGCCGCCGCCGAGCACTACGATATGCGCCATGAATTCCTCCTGTGCGTAACAATCGTCCCTGTCGCGAGTTATTTTTTGGTCGTTTTTGCCAACACCTTACTCAATCAGCGCGAGCAGCCGCCCGCCTTGATCCTGCTCAAACCGGGCCCGGCCGGCGGCAGGTGTCTGCATTACCGCGCGGCCACACCGCAGAACGCCGGCCCGGTCTTGAGGCCGAGCTTGCGGAACACCGTGGCAGCCGGACAGAAGCCGGTGAACGAGGCCTGCAACAGATTAGCGCCGACAAAGGCCGTGAGCAGCAGCCAATAGGGGCTCACCAGCCAACCCAGGAGAAGGCTCACCAGCACCATGCTGCCGGCGAGCGTCAGCACTGCGCGATCGACGTTCATAAGAGGGCTCCTTTAAAATGATGCCCGCCGGTCCGTGCGGCGACGGGCATTGATTATATATTCTATTATGCGTATATACGCAAGTATGAAAATAAAAGCCAAGGCCATGACGGCTGCCGCGGGCGCGGCGAGCGGACTGCTCAAGGCGCTGGCCAACCGCCGCCGCCTGCTCATCGTCTGCCACCTGATCGAAAAGGAGCGCTCGGTCGGCGAGCTCGCCAGCCTGCTCAAGCTCCGCGATTCGACGGTGTCGCAGCACCTCTCGCTGCTGCGCCGCGACGGCTTGGTGGCGACGCGCCGCGACGGGCAGACGATTTGGTACGCGATCGGCAGCAAGCCGGCGGTCGAGCTGGTGCGCGCGCTTTATCGCGTCTATTGCGCGCCCGAACCGGTTTGTGCGCCGAAAGCCGGCGGACGAAAGAGCCCGCGCACGGCGGGGCCGCGGCGACTTGCGCCAAATCAATGAGGTTTCCAGCGATCCCCGCCATAGGCAAGGCGGGGCGCCCGATTGAGTGAGGATGCATCGATGCGCGGCAGGATGCTCATTGCGGCTTTGCTCGCGTTGTCGCGGCCGGCGCTCGCCGCCGACACGTTGGTCGTGGAGCCGAAGCTGGTCGCCGACGAGAAGGCGGTCTTCGCCACCGTCGAAAGCGCCAATATCGTCCCGGCGCGCGCCCGCATCGGCGGCACGGTGGCGGAGCTTTCCGTCAAGGAGGGCGACAAGGTCGAGCAAGGTCAGGTGATCGCGACCGTCGGCGACGAGAAGCTCGTGCTCCAACTCAAGTCGCTCGACGCACAGATCGCCGGCCTCGAGGCGCAGCTCGCCCAGGCGCAATCCGACCTTAGCCGCGCCGAAGATCTGTTCTCCAAGGGCACGATTCCGAAAACGCGTCTCGACGAGGCGCGCACCGCCTTCAACGTCGCCACCAATGCGCAGCGCGCGCGCGTTGCCGAGCGCTCGGTGGTCGAGCAGCAGCTCTCCGAAGGAAAAGTGCTGGCGCCGACGGGCGGCCGCGTATTGCAGGTGCCGGTCACCGCAGGCACCGTCATCCTCGCCGGCGAGCCAGTGGCGCGCATTGCCGAGCAGAATTTCGTGCTGCGCTTGCGCGTGCCCGAGCGCCATGCCCGCTTTCTCAAGGCCGGCGACCCCGTACGCGTCGACAGCGAAGAACTGGGCGCCAACGGCGCCAAATTCGGTACCATCAAGCTTGTCTATCCGCAGATCGAGGACGGCCGCGTGGTCGCCGACGCGCAGGTCTCCGGTCTCGGCGATTATTTCGTCGGCGAGCGCATTCGCGTCTGGGTCTCGGGCGGCGAGCGCGAAAGCGTCATTATTCCGGGCGCCTTCGTCACCACCCGTTTCGGCATCGATTACGCGCAGCTGCGCAAGGGAAACGATGTGATCGATGTGCCGGTGCAGCGCGGCCGTGTACAGCCCCGCCCCGACATGCCGGACGCACTCGAGATCCTCTCCGGCCTGAAGGCCGGCGACGTGCTGGTGCATCCGTGAAACTCGGACTGTCGGGGCGGCTCACCCAGGCCGCCATCCGCTCGCCGCTGACGCCGCTGTTCCTCTTGGCGGCGCTCGCGGTCGGTTTGGTCGCGTTGCTCACTATCCCGCGCGAGGAAGAGCCGCAAATCAGCGTCCCCATGGTGGACATCCGCGTCAATGCCGATGGGCTGAAGGCGCCGGACGCAGTCGAACTGGTGACCAAGCCGCTGGAGGCCATCGTCAAGGGCATCGACAGCGTCGAGCACGTCTACAGCCAGACCATCGATGACCGCGTCATGGTCACCGCCCGCTTCAAGGTCGGCACCAATGCCGACGATGCGATCCTACGCGTGCACGAGAAGATTCGCGCCAATCTCGATCGTATCCCGGTCGGCATTCCGGAGCCGCTGATCGTCGGCCGCGGCATCAACGACGTCGCCGTGGTGGTGCTCACGCTCTCGCCCAAGCCGGAGGCGGCGGCCCGCTATACCGACAAGGACCTCTATCAGCTGGCGCAGCAGCTGCAGTACGAATTGGTCAAGACCGACAATGTCGGCCTCACTTACATTTCAGGCGGCAATCCGCAGCAGATCCGGGTCGAGCCGGATCCGGAGAGGCTTTCGCTTTACGGCGTCACGCTGCAGCAGCTCGTCGCCAAGGTGCGCGAGGCCAACCGCTCGTTCCAAGCGGGCGCGGTGCGCGACAACGATACGATGCGCACGGTGGCGGCCGGGCAGACGCTCGGTGGCATTCCTGACATTGGCCTCCTTTTGGTCACCACGCGCGACAACCGCCCGGTCTATGTGCGCGACGTCGCCAAGGTGGTGATCGGCCCGAGCCCGCTCGAGCACCGGGTCTGGTTCGAGCAGCAGGAGAACCGCGTCCCCGCGGTCAGCGTCGCCTTTGCCAAGCGCTCCGGCGCCAACGCGGTGGTGGTGGCCGAGGATCTGCTCGCGCGCCTGCACACGGTCGAGGGCCGGCTGGTGCCCAGCGACGTCAATGTCACCGTCACCCGCGACTATGGCGAGACCGCCAACGAAAAGGCGAACGAGCTCCTGTTCCATTTGGCGCTCGCTACCGTCTCCATCGTGGTGCTGATCGCGTTCGCCATCGGCTGGCGCGAGGCGGTGGTGACGCTGGTCGTCATCCCGACCACCATCCTGCTCACGCTCTTCGCCGCCAAGGTGATGGGCTACACCATCAACCGCGTCAGCCTGTTCGCGCTGATCTTCGCCATCGGCATTTTGGTCGACGACGCCATTGTCGTCGTTGAGAACATCGCGCGGCATTGGGCGATGCGCGACGGCCGCTCGCGCATGCAGGCCGCCATCGAAGCCGTCGCCGAAGTGGGCAATCCCACCGTGGTCGCCACCTTAACCGTGGTGGCGGCGCTGCTGCCGATGCTGTTCGTCTCCGGCCTCATGGGTCCCTATATGGCGCCGATCCCGGCCAACGCTTCGGCCGCCATGCTGTTCTCCTTCTTCGTTGCCATGGTGATCGCGCCCTGGCTGATGCTCAAGCTGCATCCAAGCGGAGAGCCGCTGCACGCGGTCGAGGCCGCCCATGGCGAAGGGATAACCGGCCGCATCTATCGTCGCTTGGCCACCCCGATCCTCGCCACCCGCAAGCGGGCCTGGATCTTCCTCGCCGGCGTCGGCACGGCGACCGCCGCCGTCTGCCTGCTGTTCTACACCGAGAGCGTGACGGTCAAGCTATTGCCTTTCGACAACAAGTCGGAAATGTCGGTGGTGGTCGATCTTCCAGAAGGCGCGACACTCGAGGACACCGAGCGCACTTTGTTCAACATTGCCGACGTGGCGCGCAAGGTGCGGGAAGTGCGCTCGATCGAGACTTACGCCGGCACGCCGGCGCCGTTCAACTTTAACGGCCTGGTGCGCCACTATTACATCCGCGAGTCGCCCGAACTCGGTGAGTTGCACTTGAACCTGGCGCCCAAATCCGAACGCACACGCACCAGCCACGAGATCGCGCTCGACCTGCGCGCGCGTATGAAGAACGTCACACTGCCCGCCGGCACGGTGGCGCGCATGGTGGAAGTGCCGCCCGGCCCGCCAGTGCTGTCGACGCTGCTGGCCGAGGTCTATGGCCCTGACTCGCAAACCCGCCGCGCCGTTGCCCACGAGCTGAAGAAGATTTTCGCCTCAGTGCCTTTCATTGTCGATGTCGATGATTCGATCGGCGAGCCCCGCCCGCGCCTGCACATTTCCATCGACCAGGACCGGCTGGAATTCTTCGGCGTACAGCAGCAGGACGTCTATGACACCATTCAGGCGTTGTTTGGCGGCATCACCGTCGGCTATTCGCACCGCGGCGAAGACCGCAACCCGATCGAGATCGTGGTGCGGCAGCCCAAGCGGCACCTGTCCTGGAACGCGCTTTTGGCTTCCACGCCGGTGCCAGCCAATACCATCCCCGGCAACAAGGGTGTGGTCGAGCTCGGCGACGTGGTGCATGTCACCGAGGAATTAGGCTCGCCGGCGATCTTCCGCCGCGACGGCCATTTCACCGACATGGTGATGGCCGAGATGGCGGGTAGCTACGAGGCGCCGATTTACGGCATGCTGGCGGTCGACCGGAAGGTCGCTATGCATGACTGGGGCACACTCGGTGCGCCGACCATCCTCATCCACGGCCAGCCGGAGAACGAGGCTAAGCCGTCGATCCTGTGGGACGGCGAGTGGGAAATCACCTATGTGACGTTCCGCGACATGGGTGCCGCTTTCATGGTGGCGATTCTCGGCATCTACATCCTGGTCGTCGCGCAATTCGGCAGTTTCAAATTGCCCTTGGTGATTCTGACGCCGATTCCGCTCACCCTGATCGGAATCGTGCTCGGCCATTGGCTGTTCGGCGCACCATTCACCGCGACTTCGATGATCGGCTTCATTGCGCTCGCCGGCATCATCGTGCGCAACTCGATCCTGCTCGTCGACTTCATCCGGCATGGCGGCGGCCCCGGCAAGACCTTGCGCGACGTGTTGCTGGAAGCCGGCGCCGTGCGCTTCAAGCCGATCCTGCTCACCGCGCTCGCCGCCATGATCGGCGCGGCCACCATCCTGCTCGATCCGATCTTCCAGGGCCTGGCGATTTCGCTGCTGTTCGGGCTCGCCTCCTCGACGTTGCTGACCGTGCTGGTGATCCCGGCAATCTACGTCGTGCTGCGCAACGCCGATCGATCGACCGGCTGACGATCGGGATTGAGCACGACGCTCTGATGGCGCAAGCGTTCAACGCAGTGAATTGCTCATCCCGCCAATAGCGGGGTGCTAGCCCGCACGGGAATGAACGCGCAACGCGCGCGCTCACCGGATCGTAATCACCATGCCGTTGAGGTCTGCTGCGACGATAGCGCCGATCGAGCGGCCGGAAATAGTGAGCACCGCGCCTTTCTCGTTGGTGAGCACGATCGCCTGCGCGCCCGGCCCCAGGGCCGCGCCGACGCCGCCCGCGGCATAGACGCCGGCGACATCCGACGGACGGTGGATGTTGCTCACCGTGCCGTAGAAGCGCGTCTCCGAGGCGCCGAAGGTAAAGCCATAGCTGATGCCGCCGATCGAAATCGGATAGCTGCGGCCGTGGAAATGCAGAATGCCGCTGCCGGCCGAACCGCCGATGACGAACCCCGCCTTGATGACGGTGAATCTGATGCCGCCGCTGTCGGCGCGCACCGGCGCCGATATCGCGATACCGGCGAAGGCGATCAACGCAACCATTATTGTCCGAAGGTTGAGAATCCGCATGGTGCTTCTCCCTTGTTGCCTGTTTGCGCGATTCGGCTGGAGTGACCCTAGCCTATTTCCCCGCCGCTTTCCGCAGCGCCGAATTGATGCGGTCCTGCCAGCCGGACCCGTCGGCCTGGAAGAAACCCAAGACGTCGCGGTCGATGCGCAGCGACACCATCTCCTTGGCGCCGGGAATCGCCGCCTTCTCGGGCGGCAAGTCCGTCTTCCTGGTGGTAGCCGCCTTGAAGGCCTTCTCGGCGGCACTACGTGCGTCGGGTGGGACCGGTCCGCGGGGCATGCGCGCTTATAGCACGCGGCAATTTGATTTGCCTCCGCCCTGCCCGGCCCTTGTGCTAGCGTCGGCATCCTATCCACAACGCTGACGAGTTTCCATGACCCAACGCATCGCCTTGATCGGCGTCGGCACCATCGGCGCGAGCTGGGCTGCAGCTTTTCTTGCCAGTGGCTACGAAGTGTCCGCCACCGATCCATCGCCTAACGCGGAGGCTTTCGCGCGCCGCTTCATCGCCAACGCTTGGCCGACTCTGCAGAAGCTCGGCTGGCTTGCGCCGGATGCCGACCCCGAGCGCATCAGCTTCTACAAGACTTCGGCAGCCGCGGCACAAGGCGCGAGCTTCGTGCAGGAGAATGGGCCCGAGCGCGAGGACCTCAAGGTCGCGCTGTTCGCCGAGATCGACGCCGCGCTGCCGCCCGAGGTAGTGATCGCCTCAAGCTCTTCGGGCCTCTTGATCAGCCGGATCACGGAAAAATGCCGGCACCCCGAGCGCTGCGTCATCGGCCATCCGTTCAACCCGCCGCACTTGATCCCATTGGTTGAAGTGGTCGGCGGCGACAAGACTTCGGCCGCTGCAATCGACAAGGCCATGGAATTCTATCGCGCGCTCGGCAAGCACCCGATTCACATCAAGAAGGAAGTGCGCGGCCACGTCGCCAACCGATTGCAGGCGGCGCTGTGGCGTGAGGCCGTGCACCTCGTGGCGGAAGGCGTCGTGTCGGTCGCCGATGCCGACGCGGCGGTCGCTTTCGGTCCGGGCCTGCGCTGGGCGCTAATGGGCCCGCATCTCACCTTCCATCTCGCCGGCGGCGAAGGCGGCATGACCCATTTCATGGATCATCTTGCGCCCGCCGTGCAAAGCTGGATGGACGATCTCGGCACCACGCGGCTGACGCCCGAGGTGCAACGGATGATCATCGAGGGCGTCGTGCAGGAAGCGGGCGCCCGCAGCATCGGCGACTTGCAGAAGTGGCGCGACCGCAAGCTGATCGACATTCTTAAGGTTTCGGCAACGCCGTGAACGCATCCGGGTTCGCCCGCGATTTGGCTCTGCTATAACTCCACCGGGTTGCCCGCCGATGTTTCGTCATTCCGCCGTTCTTTGCGCCTTGCTGTTCGCGGCCGCGCCGGCTGCCGGGCAACTATTCGGGCCGATGCCGCAGCCGACCGTCGAGGATGCCGATCCCGGCATCGACCATACGGCGCACGACAAGGATCTGCCGCCGGAGCTGCGCCGTGCCTCCGTATTCTACCGCAGCGACTATCCGCCCGGCACGATCATCGTGAACACCGCCGACCGCTATCTCTATTTGATCCAGCCCAACAACACGGCGCTGCGTTACGGTATCGGCGTCGGCCGCGCCGGCTTCCAGTGGGCCGGCATCCACAAGATCACGCGCAAGGCGGAATGGCCGGACTGGACGCCGCCGCCGGAAATGATCCAGCGGCAACCTTATCTGCCCCGCTTCATGGCCGGCGGCCCGGGCAATCCGCTCGGCGCTCGCGCGCTCTATATCGGCACCACTGTCTATCGCATCCATGGCACCAATGCGCCGGAGACAATCGGCCAGGCGGTGTCGTCCGGCTGCTTCCGCCTGGTCAACGAAGACATCGTCGACCTCTACGACCGCGTGCCGGTCGGCACCAAGGTCGTCGTGCAGCATCAGTGATGGCGCAGCGGTCGCGCCCCGCCGCAGAAATCGGGTGCCGAAATCGGGTGGTTGCAGCCGCGGCCGCGACCAATGTCCTCGTCAGACGATGGAGGACACTATGAGCTTTCGCATCCGCGGCCTTGCAGCCGAACAATTCACCCATCTATTCGAACTCACCGACGCCGAGCTTGCCGCACACGGCGCCATGCGCCGTAGCGTGAATTATGGCGCGCCCTGCCGCATAAGCCTCACCGACGCCGAGCCGGGTGAGGAGTTGATCCTGGTGAATTACCAGCATCATTCCGTCGCTTCACCCTACCGTATGAGCTTTGCCGTCCTTGTACGCCAAGGTGAGCAAACCTTCGATGCAGTCGACGCCGTGCCCACGCAATTACGGCGACGCACGCTGGCGGTGCGCGGCTTCGACGACAAAGGCATGATGACCGGCGCTGAACTGATCGAAGGCATCTGGCTCGAGGAGGCGATTGCGCGGCAATTCGCCGATCCAGCGGCGCAGTACCTGCACATCCATTTCGCCGCGCCCGGCTGCTATGCGGCGAAGGTCGAGCGGGCCTAAGGCGCCAGCTTCGCCGCTTTGCTGACCGCGCATCCAAGACGCAACCGAACGCCGTCAAGCGGTCGGGAAATGGCTCGCAACCCGACATCGCAACGCAGCAAAAGATGGGATGCCGCCCTCGCCAAGATCAATCTTCGCGCCTGCGAGTCAAGTTGGGCAGCTTGGCACGGACCACGACCGTTGTCCGCGGATCATCTGTCACACGAACATCAATGTACACAGACACGAATTGGCGGCAGAATAATTTCAGAGCCGTCATCGTTTGCAAGAACGGCTCAAGGGGGAGACGTCATCATGTGCAAACTCTGCCTGCAAGGAAAGCTTCAGAAGCGCTACTACGCCTCGCGACGGAATTTTCTGAAGGGCGCGGCTGCGACGGGCCTCGCCGCTTCGGCACTCAGGCTGTTCGAGCCGCGGCCGGCGGCGGCGCAGGGATTCTTTGACCTGCCGCCGCAGAATACCGGTCAGCCGGGCCGGCGCTACGTCATCCGCAATGCTGCGGTAATGACAATGGAGCCGAGCGTCACTCCAAGTGACTTCCCGAAGGCCGACGTGCTGATCGAAGGCAAGAAGATTCTCGCCATCGGGCCAAACCTGCATGTCGGCAATGCGGCGGAGATCGACGCCACCGGCCGCATCGTCATGCCCGGCTTCATTGACACGCATCACCATCAATTCGAGACGGCGCTGAGGAGCTTCCTTGCTGACGGTGTCCTCATCAACGACGGCTCGGGCTCGCCGAGCGGTAGCACCACCTACTACGAGTATGTTCTGCTCAAATTCGCGACCGTTTACCGGCCGCAGGACGTCTACATCAACGAGCTGTTCGGCGGCCTGTCGCAACTCGATGATGGCGTCACCACCGTGCACGACGTCTCGCAGATCCATCACACGAAACAACATTCAGATGCTGCGATCCAGGCGCTGTTCGATACCGGACGCCGCGCCGCCTTCGGCTATTTCGAGGGGGCCGGCGAAGGGGTTGTGGTCAACACGCCCGGATATGCGTATCCGCAGGACGCCACACGCATCAAAAATACTTACTTCTCCTCGACCGATCAGCTCGTCACTATGATCATGGGCGGCGAGGTCTATCTCGGCGATCCGACGACACAGGCGTCCTGGACCCTCGGACGTCACCTCGGCCTGCAGATCGCGGCGCACATCCTCTCGCCGTTCGGCATCACCCCGACGCTCGATCGTCTCACCAACGGCACCTTCCCGGGCGGCATCCAGGTCGGCTCCGACAACCTGTTCATCCACATGACCGGCCAGTCCGATCCGGCGTGGCAGAAGGTGAAGAATGTTGGCGCGCAGGTCTCGATCGCTTTCCCGATCGAGATGAACATGCGCCACGGCATCCCGCCGATCATCAAGATGCAACAGCTTGGCATGGAGCCGTCGCTCTCGGTAGACGTCGAATGCACGATGACGGCGGATTTCTTCACCCAGATGCGCGTGGCCATGAACATGCAGCGCATGGTGGCGAACCAGCTCATCTTGGAGCAGAATACGACGACGAAGATCGAAACGAAAAGCGACGCTTTCTATACGCAAACGACCGGCGGGACACCGCCAGGCTACCAGTGGCCGACCCCAACAACACAGCCTCAACTGCTGACGACTCGCGACGTGCTGCGCTTCGCCACCATGAACGGCGCCAAGGCGTTGCGGCTCGACAACAAGGTCGGCTCGCTCAAGGTCGGCAAGGAAGCCGACATCATCATTCTCGACGCCACCCGCATCAACGTGGCGCCGCTCAACCAGGTGCCGGGCGCGGTCGTCTCGCTGATGGACCGCACCAATGTCGAAACCGTGATTGTCGCTGGCAAGGTCCGCAAATGGAAAGGCCAGCTTCTCGACGTCAATCTCGACCGCCTGCGCAGTCAGCTCGAGGACTCGCGCGACTACATTTTCCACGCCGCAGGCATCCCGCAGAATCTGTTCAGCAGCCAGTAAGGCGGTCGCACGAACAAGAACGCGGGGCGGCTTTAGGCCGCCCCGTTTTTTATCGCTTGTACAGGCCCATGATCGCGGCCTTGCCGAGCGTCGCGAAATGCAGATTGAAGCCGACCACCGCCGGCGAGGTGTCGGCGGTCACGCCGAGCTTGTCTCTGCCTACGGCGAACACCGTGAAGAAATAGCGGTGCGGGTGGTCGCCTTCCGGCGGACACGGTCCGAGATAACCGCTGAGCCCAAGCTCGGTGCGCGTCATCAGCGCGCCTGGCGGCATCTTGCCGCTCCTCGGATTGCCGGCATCGAGCGGCAGTTCACTCACATTCGCGGGGATATCTACAACCACCCAGTGCCAAAAGCCGGACCCGGTCGGCGCATCGGGATCGTAGCAGGTCACCGCAAAGCTCTTGGTGCCTGCGGGCGCGCCCGACCATTGCAGGTGCGGCGACCTATTGTTGCCGGCGCAACCGAAGCCGAAATTCTCGGACAACACATGGTCCTTGGCGAGATAATCGCCGTCCTTAAAGCTATCGCTGGTCACCGTGAAAGCCATCGTGTCTCTCCTGTGCGCGCGCCGCAGCGGACCGCACGCGGCGCCTTGGCGCTGCCTGGCGGCGCGCACTATGCAACGGTTCGCGCGCGCCCGCCATAACGGGCGCACGCGATATTTCGCACGCGATGTTTATTGTCACCTTCGTCTCGATCGCGTCAGACGCCGCGGCTCGCCATCGCCGGCTGCGTGTTCAAGTCCCAGATCGCCAGGATGAACACCAGCGCGCCGACGATCAGCGAATTCCACAGCACGATGGTGGCCGTGGAATAACCGAGCACCCAGGGCGAGACGAACACCCAGACGCCGGCAATGAGATTGATCCACTCTTCCCAAGGCCGCGCCTTGATCAGCGCGGCAACCGAGAAGACGCCGATCACGATTGCCAGAATCCAGGCGTTCCACGCCGCCGCCACCGACGCGGTCGCAGCGCCCGGGTAGAACGCCAGCGCCCAGGGCGAAATGAACATCCAAATGGCGAGCACCAGGTTGACCCAGTCCTGCCATTTGTTGGTGTCGCTGTTTTGTGGGTTTCGGGCCATTGTGACCTCCGTTTGAAGAGGCGCCGCCCTTCGCCTCGTTAACAAATGCCGGCTCGCGACAGTTGCGTGGCTGTGGCAAAATATCCTTTGCTGATAGTCAAGTTCCGCCGCTGCAACCAAGTCATGTTTCGGCCGTTTGCGGATGGTCACGCGAAAGGGGAACCTTATGCCCGATGTCACCTATGAGATTGTCGAGCACGACGGCGGCTGGGCCTACAAGGTCGACGGCGTGTTTTCGGAAACCTTCCCAACGCATGCCGCCGCCTTGAAAGCCGCGGAAGCCGCCGCGGCGGAGCAGACCGTGCCGGGGTCGACCGAAACCATCCAATACGAGGACGAGAAGGGGCGCTGGCACACCGAAACCGCCCGCGGCAGCGATCGTCCCGCCACCCACGTCAAGGACAAGACGTGAGGCTCGGGCATGAGTTTTTCCGGCGACGCGCAACGGCTCGCCGCACTGCTCTCTTTCATCGGCGGCTTCACCGACACCGCCGGCTTCCTCGGTCTGCAGGGCTTGACCTTCACATCTTGCTCGCGCGCCGCCAGCGGATGCGAAAATAATTGCCCTTGGCGTCAGGAAACGTGGCGAGCGTCAGGTCGTCGCCGCTCAATGTCGCTTTGCGCAACTGCGTCGTCCCGGCGAGATCGGGGTGCAGCGAGGAAAAGACGATGTGCTTGACCACGTCGCCTTCGACTTCGTAGCGCCCGGCATAGGCGACGACCCCGAGCGCCGCTTGCGCGCGTTCGGCCTCACTCACCGTATCGAGATTGACTTGGCCGGCGGTCGGCCCGAGGCTCTTGCGGCCGGCCGGCGTGTTAACGACGCCCATATAGCCGTCCGGCGTGTACATGATTTGCGACACGCGCGGCACGTCCGGCTTGATGCCGCCGTCGCCGCCAACGGTCTCGCGCCCAAGCTCGCGCCAGGCGCCGACAAGATCTTCCTTGCGCATGCTGAGCCTTCCGTCACTGCCATAGCCCGTAGCCGGCCCATTTCGCCGGCGGGATTTCCGTGCCGATCTTGTAGGCGAACGAAAGCACCTTCATACCTCCCGGCGATGCGGTGCACTGATACGAGAGGCCGTACCATTTGCCTTGGCTGCGGAAAGCGCCGCCTTCGGCGATCACGGTATCGTTCGCAATCACGGTTTGCTGGGTGGCGTCAGCCACCGCGCGATCGGGCCGGAACTGCGGGGCATCTTTGCGAATGCGCTGCAGCACCGTGTAATCGCAAAGTTGCACCAGCCGTTCGTTCGGCGCCAACATTTTGAGGCTGTGCTCGATGCGCTCCTCGGCGAGCGCTTGCGAAATCAAGGTCATGCCGGTCAACAAGGCCAGCAGCCGCATTTCCGCTCCCTTGGTTCTTAGCCCCGGCGCACTTCTTACGCAAAATCGGCACGGTCAAGCAAGCAGCGCGGGCGCATTTTCCCATGCGCGGCGCCAACACCGCGCTGCGTCGGTCATGCGTTCACCGATATTTCTCGTTCCGATCCAATAGCTCGATGGAAATGCCCTGCGGCCCGCGCAGAAAGCAAATCTTGATACCGGGCCGTGGCACGCGCGGCTCCATAGTGAATTCAACCCCCTTCTTCTTGAGATCGGCCGCAATCTCGTCGAGGCCGGAGACCGCCAAGCCAAAATGATCCAGCCCCTGATAGGGCGTAGCGGGCGGCGGATTGACGCCATCGCCGGGCTCCACCTGCGCAGTGAAGATATTGGCGCCGCCGAGCTTAATGTCGATGCGCGGCTTGCCCTGCATGGTCGAGCGCACGATCTCAGCGCCGAACATGCGCTCGAACCATTGCGCAGTCACCTCGGGATCGGGCGTACGCAGATGGATATGGTCCCAGGTGAAGTTCGGCATGCATGTCTCCCGCGTTCGCGTGGTATCGCGGCGTAACGTCTTGTTTATGCCGATGAAGGAACCCGGCGCAATGGGGGATGCCGCTTTAGTCGAGCTTGCCAAAACCGCGACGGTACACCAGCTTCGATTGCCGGCCATCATTGACCGATAAGAAGGGGCGACTCATGAAAATGACTGTGTTGCTTGCCTGCGGACTTTGTTTGCTCGGTGGCGTGGCTTCGGCCGCCACCACCGACGATGTGAAATGGATCAATCAATGCGTGCAGGACAACAAGGGCGATGCGCCTGAGGCGGTCGTGCTCAAATACTGCACCTGCATGAACAACAAGATGAGCGACAGCGAAAACCGCTCGATTACCGAGTGGGAAAAGACGCACGAAACCGAACGCAAGGCTTGCGACAAGGAGGCGGGCTGGAAGTAGCCTGCCCCCGGGCGTCTGCCGTCTTTGAGCGCGGACCCCCACCTGCCATGAGCCGGGGTATTTGCCCCGGCTATGAATTTTTTTTGCGCGGATGCGCTTGATGACAGTTCTATGACGCTGCCGCGATAGCGCCCGTTGCCCACAGGCCTGTGCATTTTGCTCCAAGCACGGAATTATTTTTGTTACACGGAATAGCAAAGCGAGTGGATTGACGAGGCGATGGCACGCGCGCCGGTTTACGCTGCAGGCGGTATTGTGGTCCGTGGGAGCAGGCGCCCGCGCATCGCCGTCGTCCAGCGTAGCAAGGACGAACGCTGGGTGCTGCCGCGCGGCAAACTCAAGCGTAAGGAAAACCCGGTGACCGGCGCGCAGCGCGAGGTGGTCGAGGAAACCGGCCATCCGGTGCGCGTGCATGAATTCCTCGGCGCCATCACCTATCGCACCAGCGGCCGGCCGAAGGTGGTGCAGTTCTGGCGCATGCATGCGGCGGAACGACCAAGTCGCGATATCATGGCCGACATCATTCGCGTCGAATGGCTGCCGCTCGCCGCGGCCGTGCGGCGCTTGAGCTACCCACTGGAAAAGCTGTTCCTCGCCCGTGTCGGCCGCCGCGTGCTCGGATCGCGCAAGCGCGGCGTGCGCGGCGCAACGCGCGCAAGACGCAAGTTCGGCAAGCACACAAAGACGCGACGCAAGAAGGCGCGACGCTAGCGCGCGGCTCTCGCCGCAGTGCGGCGGCAATCTTGCCGAAATTTAATAAGCCGAATCAGCCTGAAGAGGCTTTCCCAACGCGGCATTCAGCATCCATTCAGCGCTGGCGAAGGAACTTCGTGCACGACGCGGACGTTTACACCGGTAGTCCGCAGGATTGCTGACGGCGGAACGTTCAACAGTGCAAGGCTTATGCGACCCTAGGAGGTGCGTCATGAGAAAACCCCTGATAGCCGTTACGGCCGCTGCGACGCTTGCCCTCGCGGCCATCGCCGCACCGCAGCCGGCCCAAGCCCGCCATGGCTGGATCGCCGGCGGCATTATCGGCGGCCTTGCCGCCGGCGCCATTCTTGGCTCCGCCATCGCCAACGGGCCCTACTATGGCTACTACGGACCCGGTCCCTATTATTATGGACCCGCTCCCTATCCGGCCTATTACGGTCCCGCCTGCTACTGGACCCGTGAGCGCTGGTGGGACGGTTTCCGCTGGCATTGGAGTCGGGTGCGGGTCTGCGACTGACCTGAATACCGATGTGGGGGCGCAACAATGATTGGAGCCAGGCGGCCGCAGGGCTCTGGTTTTGCCCTGGTTTTGTCCTTCACATTTCCGCCTCAATGGAACTGCCTGCTTTCGTCTTCGGACGGACGGGATTAGCGTGTCTCATCCCGCGGCCGGATTCGCCCGGCGCGGATACTGGAGGAAAGACCTATGAAGAAAACGATCCTTGCGCTCGCGGCGGCGGCAACCATCACGGTCGGCACACTGTCCGCGCCCAGCCCAGCCGCTGCGCGCAACGGGTGGATCCCCGGCATTATCGGCGGCATCATTGTCGGTACCATCGTCGGTACGGCGATCGCTAGCCATCCTGGCTGGTATACCTACGATGACTACGACGAGGATGCCGGCCCTGGCTGTTATTGGGCCCGTCGAGCGTGGCGTGATGAGAACGGCAACGTCCATTACGGCCGGCCGCGCCGATTCTGCGATTAATCGCTAAGTAACGGGTGACGCGCACCCTCGCCGAAAGCTAATTCGGCGCGAAGGGAGCGCTCACGAAGTCTTGCTCGCCGCGGCTGCTTTCCTAGCCGCGGCGTTGCCGTCTTCGGTGCCGGCGCGTTGCGCCGCGCCGGGCGTTCGCGCAGCTACCGGGTCTGCGACTAACGCGATTTGCCGCCGCGCATATGCGCGAGCACCGCCGCGGTCGGCCAGCAATCGACCTTAAGCTTGTTCTGCTTCTGATAGACGCCGAGTGCTGAGCGCGTGAGCATGCCGGCCTTGCCATCGACCTTGTCATGGTAGAGGCCGAGCGCAGTGAGCCGCTGTTGCATCGACTCGACTTCCGACGTCTTGAGCTGCGCATTCTTGCTCCACGGCGTCGCGAAGGGGTGTGCGCCCGTGATGCGCTCGCTCAGGTGGCCGACGAAGAGCACGTAGAGATCGGAATAATTGTAGTCCTTGAGCACATAATAATTCTTCGGCGTCAGGAAGGCCGGCCCGTAAGTGCCTTCCGGCAGCAGCAATGAGGCATCGATGGCGAGCTCGCGCGCGGAAAGCTTGCGATTATAGGCCGGCCGGTAACCGCGCTTGAGCCATTCACCGATCGGCATGACATGGCTCGGCTCGGCGATGGTGCAGTCGATATTTGCCGGCGGGTGCACCTCGATTGCCCAGGGCTCGCCGGGGCGCCAGCCCTTGCCGGCGAGCTGCTTCGCCGCCGAGGCGAGCGCGTCCGGCACCGAGCGCCAGATGTCGGCCCTGCCGTCGCCGTCGAAATCGACCGCGTATTTGTAATATTCCGACGGCAGGAACTGCGTGAGGCCCATGGCGCCGCCCCAGGACGAGCGTAGGTCGCTGCGCGGCACGCCGTCCTGCAACATCTTCAGCGCGTGCAGGAATTCGTTGCGGAAGAAATCCTTGCGCTTGCCGGTATAGGCCTGCGTCGCCAGCACGCGGATGGCGTCGTGCGGCTGCTTCTCGCCGCCATAGTCGGTTTCGCGGCCCCAGATCGCCAACACCACATTGCCAGGCACCCCGAATTGTTTCTCGATGCGGGCGAGTGTGTCGCGATGTTGCGCAGCGAGCTGCCGCCCGCGCGCGGCCAGCCGATCGAACGTTGCCTCGCGCAGATATTGCGAGGGCGGCTGCACGAATTCCGGCTGCGGCGGCGGTTTCTCGACGCGGCCGGGAATTTCAAGATCGGGCAGCGAGAGGTCGGGTTCCAGACCTTTGATCGCGGCATCGAAGGTAGAGCGCGAGACGCCGAGCGCCTGCGCCTCGGGCCAGGTGGATTGCAGGAACCGCTGAAAGGCGATGTCGGCGTGCGCGGGCACGTCGATCGCAAGAGCGAAGATGAACAACAGAGCCGTCACCGCCCGCGAAAGCGGGCGATCCAGTAACTCGAATCGCCTCCGGAATGGCACCGTCACGAATTACTGGATGCCCCGCTTTCGCGGGGCATGACAAGGCTGTATTTTGCGGGAACGCCATCGGCGGACCTATATCGAAAGACCCGAGCATGAACGTCGTCATCCAATACTGCGGCCAATGAGGCTACGAGCCGAAAGCCCTCCGTGTGGGGGCAAGATTGCGGGAACTGACCGGCGCCGAAGTTGAGCTCGTGCGCTCGTCGGGCGGCGTGTTCGAAATCACGGTCGACGGCAAACTGAAATTCTCGAAGAAGGCACTCGGCCGCTTTCCGACCGACGCCGAAATCGACGCGCTGGGGAAAGGGTGACGGTGCGCGCTCGGCGTTCTTTCCAGGCAACACAGAGGGAAAAGGGAGCGGCTTGCCGCCGCCCCCTCGCCGATCGTCACTGTGGCGGCAGGCCCTCGACCAACATGATATGGAATTTGGCGTATTTGTTGCCGATCTCGCGCGCCTTTTGGTACTCGGGCGAGCTGTACCAGGCTTTCACCTGCTCCATACTGTCCCATTGATTGACGATGACGCGGCCTTTCAGCGGCGGGCCCTCGAGCACGACCGGAGGCGAGCCCGCGAGCACGTGGCCGCCGTGTTTACGGATCGTCTCGCGCGCAATCGGCACGAACTCCTTAGCCAGCGCGGCGGGATCGGAGACCTCCTGCAAGGTCACCTGATACACCGGCGGCTTCGCCTGCGCGTGCAGCGCCTGGATGGCGCCGCCGCCGACGAGCGCGCCTGCGAGCATCGACATACCGATTGTCAAAGATCGAGTCATAAGCGTCCCCCCTTGATTTGGTCGCAGCCGCAACGGTCTTCCGACGTTACAAGGCTAGCGCAAGGGAGACTGCTACCGCGTAAATTTCTTGTATTTAACGCGGTGCGGAATGACGCTGTCGGTCCCCAGCCGCCGCATCTTGTCGGCCTCGTAGTCGGCGAAGTTGCCCTCGAACCACTCGACGTGGCTGTCGCCCTCGAAGGCCAGCATGTGCGTGGCGATGCGGTCGAGGAACCAGCGGTCGTGGGAAATGATGACGGCGCAGCCGGCGAAGTCCTCCAACGCTTCCTCGAGCGCTCTTAGAGTGTCGACGTCGAGATCGTTGGTCGGCTCGTCGAGCAGCAAGAGGTTGGCGCCCGAGCGCAGCATCTTGGCAAGATGCACGCGGTTGCGCTCGCCACCGGAAAGCTGGCCGACTTTCTTCTGCTGGTCGGCGCCCTTGAAGTTGAAGGCGGCGCAGTAAGCGCGCGAGTTCATTTCCTTCTTGCCGAGCAGGATGATGTCTTGGCTGTTGGAGATTTCCTCCCATACCGTTTTCTTGCCGTCGAGACTGTCGCGCGACTGGTCGACATAGCCGAGATGCACGCTGTCGCCGACCGTGATGGCTCCGCCGTCGGGCTTTTCTTGTCCGGTGATCATGCGGAACAGCGTGGTCTTGCCGGCGCCGTTGGGGCCGATGACGCCGACGATGCCGCCCGCCGGCAGCTTGAAGGTCAGATCGTCGATCAGCAGATTGTTGCCGTAGCCTTTGCGCAGGTGCTCGATGTCGACGACGTTTTGGCCGAGCCGCTCGGCCACCGGGATGATGATCTGCGCGGTCTGCGCGCGCGCTTCCGCGGCCTGTTTGACCAAGTCCTCGTAGTGCTGGTAGCGCGCCTTGGATTTTGCCTGCCGCGCCTTCGGCGAGGCGGCAATCCATTCCTGCTCGCGGGCGAGCGTGCGCTGGCGCGCCGCCTCCTCGCGGCCTTCCTGCTCGAGCCGCTTCTGCTTCTGCCCGAGCCAAGCCGAATAATTGCCCTCATAGGGGATGCCCTGACCGCGGTCGAGCTCGAGGATCCAGCCGGTGACGTTGTCGAGGAAATAACGGTCGTGGGTGACGATGAGGATGGCGCCGGGATAGTTGCGCAGATGACCTTCGAGCCAGGCGACGCTCTCGGCGTCGAGATGGTTGGTCGGCTCGTCGAGCAGCAGCAGCTCCGCCTGCTCGAGCAACAGCTTGCACAGCGCGACGCGGCGCTTCTCGCCGCCCGACAGCTTGGTCACGTCGGCGTCGTCCGCCGGGCAGCGCAGCGCGTCCATCGCCTGACTGACCTTGGAATCGAGATCCCACAGGTTCTGCCCGTCGATGATGTCCTGGAGCTTCGCCATCTCGTCGGCGTTCTCCTCGGAATAGTTCATCGCCATCTCGTTGTAGCGGTCGAGCAGCGCGCGCTGCGGGCCGACGCCCTCCTCGACGTTGCCGCGCACCGACTTCTCGGCATCGAGCTGCGGCTCCTGCGGCAAAAAGCCGACGCGGGCCCCCTCGGCCGCCCAGGCTTCACCGGTGAACTCGCTGTCGAGGCCGGCCATGATGCGCAATAGCGTCGACTTGCCGGCGCCGTTGACGCCGAGCACGCCGATCTTGGCGTCCGGGTAGAAGGAGAGGTTGATGTTCTCCAGCACCTTACGCCCGCCCGGATAAGACTTGGACAGGCCGTGCATATGATAGATGAATTGGCGACCGTTCATGTTGCGGGCGAAATCCTTGATTTTAGGCCCGAATCCGCTCATGCGCGCGAGCTGCGCCGCAGGACGCTTTGTTCGGGGAATGCGCCGCTGATGTAGCGAGCCAGGCCCCGCAGGGCAAGGCGGAGTCCCTCCTGCCGGTAAATTTTTGGAAAGGTTGACTGCAAATTTCGCCGCGCGGTTAAGCACGAAGCACCGCCTTTTAAGACATCTGCCGACAATATTCCCGGGCGTGAACCTTGGCCGTCTTCTCAGCGACCAAGACATGGGCGGGATGAACCCGCCGAGCACAGGGGCATGCCATGTCACGAGCAATCACGATCATTTCCGGTTCGGCGGCGGCGCCCTTTGCCGCGCTCGGCCACGCCCTCGCCGCCTTCTGGCGCGAACTGACCCGTGATGCTGTGCGCCCCTACCGGCCGGAACAGCATTATATGCGCGGGCCCGGCCCCGCCTGGCGCGCCAAGCACGGCTTGCCGGCGCGCTAATTCCGTCCAAGACCGACCCACCTTGTCGCAGCCTTCAGGCTGTGACTGAGTCCGCTGCCCGGTGTTTCCGCCGCCGGCGACGGGAGCCGCGTATCATGCCGCTCAAGGCAGCCATTCTCGACGATTACCAGCAGGTGGCGATGAAAGTCGCCGACTGGTCGCCGGTCGCCAAGGAAGTCGAGCTCAAGGTCTTCACTGAGGCGCTCGGCCCGTCCGACAAGGTCATCGCGGCGCTCAAGGGCTGCGCCATCGTCTGCCTCATGCGCGAGCGCACGCCGTTCGGCAAGGACGTCATCAATGCCCTGCCCGAGCTGAAGCTCATCGTCACCAGCGGCATGCGCAACGCCGCGATCGACATCGCCGCGGCGGCGGCGCGCGGCGTGCCCGTGTGCGGCACCGAGTCGCTCGGGCCGCCGACCGCGGAGCTCGCCTTCGGGCTGATGCTCGAGCTCGCGCGCAAGATCGGCATCGAGAACGCGCGGCTGAAGAACGGCGCCAAATGGCAGTCGACGCTCGGCATCGATCTCTACGGCAAGACGCTCGGCATCATCGGGCTTGGCAAGCTTGGGGCACGCGTCGCGCGCATCGCCAATGCCTGCGAGATGAAGGTGATCGCCTGGAGCCAGAACTTGACCGCCGACAGGGCGAAGGAGGCGGGTGCGACGCTGGTGAGCAAGGAGGAGCTGCTCAAGCAATCCGACTTCGTCACCATCCATCTGCAGCTGTCGCCGCGCACGCGCGGCCTGATCGGCGCCGCCGAGCTGGCGCTGATGAAGCCGACCGCCTATTTCATCAACACCTCGCGCGGGCCGATTGCCGACGAGAAGGCGATCGAGGCGGCGCTCAAGGCGAGAAAAATCGCCGGCGCGGCGATCGACGTCTACGATGTCGAGCCGCTGCCGATCGACCACCCGTTCCGCTATCTCGACAACATCGTGATCACCCCGCATCTCGGCTACGTCACGGCCGAGAACTACAAGCGCTTCTACGGCCAGATGGTCGAGAACATCCGCGCCTGGCTCGACGGCAAGCCGATCCGCGTCATCGCGGCAAAATAGATTGCAAATTAAAGTAGCTAGTTGTGTAATTGATAAGACGCAACCATCTTGTTTTCAGTCCAAAAGACGCTACCGTTTCTTGCGACCGCCGCTGGGGGGCAACATGGCATTCGGCATCGACGACGCACTAATGACGGCTGCCGCGGGCATTAGTTTGACAGACACTATAGTAGAGACGATCAAAAAATACCGCGCAAAAAAAATCGACTACGATTTTGAGCAGCTTATTGGTGAAGTCAAAGTTAGTATGCTTAAGCGAATCGATGACGCCGACTTCGCTCTCATGCAGTTCGAGCGGATGCTTGTGGATAGAGGGGTCGATCTAAATATGAGCTTAGCTGACGTTATTGCGAAAACTTCTTTTTGGAAGCCGTGGGAGCAAAGACGATTAGCCCAGATAAGAGAGACCTTGAATAATTTCTCGAACACCGTTTACGCCTCTGGCGATGATATTGCAGCTCTGGCCCGCTGCAAAGATCAGATAAGAGAAATGGGGATGAGTATTGTCCAAACGATAAATTCGAAGCATCAACTTCATCAAAATCTACTCAATGCTAAATCACTTAAGGAGGCTATAGAAATCCTGCGAAACCGATTAGCTGACTATAAAAATACTTTGGCGAGTGTCTAGCTTGAGCAAAAAGGCCGATGGCCGGACAGGTTCCGACCGTCCGTAAGCGCTCCCAAATCCGTCAGTGCTTTTTCTTCTTGGCGTCGCGCGCACCGGTCGTGCCCGGGTTGAACGAGGGCGGATCGCTGGCGGGAAAGCTCTCGTCCGAACTGATCACGACGTCATCTTCTTGGCTTTCGATGCGCTCACGCTCCCTTTCGGCCTGCCGCGCGACCGGTTTTTCTTTGATCGTATGTCCACGGTCGCTCATCGCGGCCTCCATCATCAGCAATAACTCCCGGCGCGACGCCGCGGTTCCCGTGGAACCGGCCGTGCTAGGTCGCCTTTCCCAGCGCTTTCACACAAACCTTTAAATCCGCCACGAATTGGCGATATTGCGTCTGTTTGTCGGCCTCATCCTCGATGCGCAGGATGTAGGACGGGTGGATGGTGGCGAGCATCCGCCCGCCGTCCACCAGGGGCAGCAACCGGCCGCGCACTTTGTTGATGGCGATCGCCTTGCCGGAAACGCTGCGCAGCGCCGTGGCGCCGAGCGCAACGACGATCTCCGGTTTGACCAGCGGCCGCTCGAGGTCGAGCCACCAATGGCAGCGTTCGATCTCGTAGACGTTTGGGCGTTTGTGCAGGCGACGCTTGCCGCGTGGCTCCCATTTGAAGTGCTTGACCGCGTTGGTGATAAAGGCGTCGTTGCGCGCGATGCCGGCATCGTCCAGCGCCCGACTGAGCACACGACCGGCCGGACCGACAAAGGGCTTGCCCTGCTTGTCCTCCTGATCGCCGGGCTGCTCGCCGACCAGCATCAGGCGCGCGCCCTTCAGGCCCGCGCCGGGGACCACTTGCGTTGCGTTCTTGTATAGTGGGCAGCGCGTGCACGCAGCTTCTGCTGCGGCCAGTTGCTTCAGAGTCCGGATCGGACGCTCGGCCACACTGCGCCTCCGCTCAGCGAATTACATCGCCGCCCGTCGTTGGGCGGTGCTCATCTTCGCCTTGACCACCACCTTGATGGCGTCCTCGACCCGGTCCTTGGCGTAGCGGATCGCGGTCGGCAGCTCGTCGAGTGGAAAAGTGTGGGTATGAATCCTGGTGGCGTCGAAACGTTTCTGCTGCATGAAGGCCTCGGCGCGGTGGGTCGCGCTCTTGCCCTCGCCGCGGATGCCGTAGAGGTAGATGTTGTTGCGCACGATGTGCGCGACGTCGACCGGCACTTCTTCATGCGCGAAGGCGGCAAGGCAGACGCGGCCGCCGCGGTTGACCATGCGCACGGCATCGTTGACGGCTTGCGTCGCCGCCGAGCACTCGACCACGTAGTCGACGCCCTTGCCGCCGTTGAGCTTCTTAACTTCGGCGACCACATCCGGGGTGTTGCGGATGTTGACCACCGCGTCCGCGCCGAGCTGTTTGCCGATCTCCAGGCGATTGTCACGCGTGCCGGTCAAGATCACCGGCTGCGCGCCGAGCGCCTTGGCCACCGCGACCGCCATCAGGCCAATCGGCCCCGGACCGGTGACGCAGACGCTTTCGCCGGCGACCAGGCCGCCGAGCTCGGTCAGCGCATACATCGCAGTGCCGGCGGTGACCACCAGCGTGCCCTCCTCATCCGACATGTCGTCGGGGATGGCGACCAGCGTGTTGATGTTGTTGACCTGGTACTCGCAGAAGCCGCCGTCGGTGGTGAAGCCGTTGGCGCGGTGGCCCTTGTCGACGTCGCCGTAATTGAGCCCGTAGTTGTGGCACGCCGTGTACATGCCCTCACGGCAGCGCTTGCACTGGCCGCAGCCGGCGTGGATCTCGACCGCGACGCGCTGGCCGATATTGTACTCGTCGACGCCGGGACCGAGCGCAACCACCGTGCCCATATATTCGTGACCGGGCGTGAAGCCCTTGTTGAACGGCAAACCGCCTTGAATCATCGCCGGCGGCCCGTGATAGATGATCTCGAGATCGGTGGCGCAGATCGCCACCGCATCGATGCGCACCAGCACCTCCGCCTTCTTTGGCATGGGCGTCGGCTTCGTCGTCATGGCGAGCTCGCCCGGATCGCCGAGCACCCAGGCCCGCATGCTCTCGGCGATGGGAAATTCGTTGTGGTTAATCTTCACGCCCGGCGGTGCGTACATCGAAGCCTCCATGAAACTCAGGCGGCAGCGCCGCGGAATTCGGGCACCGCGTCGCGCAGCACCTTGTCGATGGCCGCGCGCTCGCCGCGCGCCAAGCCCTGCTCCAACGTGGCCATCCAGCCGCGCATCGCCTCCACGGATGGCTGCACCGGCTTGGCGGCGACGATGCCGGCGACGCCGATCTCGACGCTTTCCTCTCCGCGCGCGAACAGAATTTCATGCAGCCGCTCGCCGGGGCGGATGCCGGTAAAGACGATCTCGACGTCCTGCCCCGGCTCTAGCCCGCTCAGGCGGACGATGCGCTCGGCCAGATCCACGATTTTCACCGGCTGGCCCATGTTGAGCACATAGACCGAGACATCGCCGTGCGCGGGCGCGAGGGCATGGCTCGCCGCCGTGATCACCAGATCGCAGGCTTCGCGGATGGTCATGAAGTAACGCACCATGTCGGGATGCGTAACGGTGATCGGGCCGCCGGCTTCGATCTGCGCCTTGAACTTGGGCACCACCGACCCGTTGGAGGCGAGCACGTTGCCGAAGCGCACGGCGATTAGCCGCATCGCTTTGCCGCCGGCACGGCGTGCGAAGTCGGCGTCAAGCGCCTGGCAATACATCTCGGCAAGCCGCTTGGTCGCGCCGAGCACCGACACCGGCTCGATCGCCTTGTCGGTCGAGATCATCACCATGGCGGCGGCGCCAGCCGCAGCCGCCGCATCGGCGACGTTCACCGAACCAAACACGTTGGTCTTGACCGCCTCATCCCAGTCGCGTTCGAGCAGGGGCACGTGTTTGAGCGCGGCGGCGTGAAATACGATGTCCGGCTTGAAGTCGCCGATCAACGCCATGACACGGGCGCGATCGCGCACGTCGGCGATGCGGCCGCTCACGGCGGCGCCGCCTTTGGCAGCCAACGCCTCCTGCACCGCGTGCAGCGCCGGCTCCGAATTCTCGATCACCAGCAAGCGTGCGGCGCCGAAGGTGACGATGCGGTCGCAGATTTCCGCGCCGATCGAACCGCCGCCGCCGGTCACCACCACCGATTTGCCGGCGACGAAATGCTCGAGCCGCTGATAGTCAATGGCGACGCTGGGACGCAACAGCAGATCCTCGACTGCCACCGGCGCCAGTTCCACCGGGCCCGAGGCATCGAGCGCCGGCAACTTGCTCACGGTCAGGCCTAACCGGCGCGCGCGTACCAAGATCGCTTCCGGCCGCGCCTCCGGCACCAAAGCCGAGGGCGACAGCACCAAACGCATGACGCGCGTGCCCCGCCCGGCAAGATCGGCGGTGACCCGCTCCAGATCGTCGAGATCGCCCAGCACGGGAATGCCACGGATCGACTGACCGCGATCGGACAAAGCGGGGGACAGGATTCCCGCCGGCCAGATCTTATGGACCGCGCCGCTTTCGATTGCGCGCAGCAGAACCTCGGCATCGGCGGCGCGGCCGATCACCAAGGTCGGCATCGCGCTGGCGACCTTCACGCGCTGGATGGTGCGGGCGTAATGGAAATAGCGATAGGCGACGCGCGAGCCGCCGAGCGCGCACATCTGCAGCAGCCAGTAGAGCAGAATGGTGATCTTGCCGAAGAAGAACTGGCCATAGACGTTGGGGGCGAGCAGAATGTAGTCGAGCACCAGCAGTGACACCGCGAGCACCGTCACGGCGCGGAAGATGTTGTAGAGGTCCGGCAGCGAAGTGAAGCGCCATTTGTTGCGGTGCAGGCCGAAGACGAAATAGACGGCGGCGGCGTAAATCAGAAACAGCGGCAGAAAAAGCTTGAGCGCCGGCAGCCGCTCCGCAAGCTGTACGTCCTCGAAGCGCACGACAAATGTCAGCACGATCGCCGCGGCCGTCGCCACGATATCGTGCAAGATGATCAGCACCTGGCGATGGGTCAGGCGGAAGAGCCGCATTGTAAACCTTTCCAAACCCCGTCTGACGGGCGAGGGACTATACGCGAAATTTGTCCGGCATGAGCCGCTTCTTCCGGCCAGGGATCGGCGGCAGTTTCCCTAATGGCGCGGAATTTGCTAGCGAAGGTGGTCGCCGCAGCCGCGGCGCGCCGGGTTCCTGTCACCGCATCCGCTCTCATGTCCGACCCAGACGGCGGCGCCGGCCGCGCCTCGATGCTGACTGCGCTTGCGCTGCTCTGGCTCGCCGGGGTGGCGCTGCGGCTGACCATCCTGGCGGTGCCGCCGGTCATCCCCCTCATTCACGACGACCTCTCGCTCAACGCCACGCAGATCGGCATCTTGACGGGCCTGCCCTCGATGCTTTTCGCGATCGCGGCGGTGCCCGGCTCGCTGCTGATCGCGCGGCTCGGCGTGCGGGCAGCGATGATCGTCGGTCTCGTGCTCAACGCCATCGGCGGGGCTCTGCGCGGGGGTCTGCCGGACATCTACTGGCTTTACGCCATGACCATCGTCATGGGCGCCGGCGTCGCCATCATGCAAGTGACCATGCCGACCGCGGTACGCGCCTGGGCCGCGCGCAACATCGGCTTTGCCACCGCGGTCTACACCAACGGCCTGCTGGTCGGCGAAATCCTTCCCGTCGCCCTGATGTTGCCGCTGGTGCTGCCGCTCGTCGGTGCCTGGCAATGGGGCTTCGCGTTCTGGAGCGCGCCGGTCGCCGCTATCGCGCTTGCCGTCTTCGTCTCGGCGCCCAAGCCGGTCGCCGCGAACGGAGCACCGGCCGCGCGCCGTTGGTGGCCGGACTGGAAGAGCGCGCTGATCTGGCGGCTCGGCCTCATGCTCGGGACGGTCAACGCCATGTACTTCACCAGCAACGCCTTTCTCCCCGATTATCTGGCAAGTGAAGGTGCGCGCGACTGGATCAGCGTCTCGCTCACCGGATTGAATATCGGGCAATTGCCGGCGTCGTTTTTGCTGCTGGCCATTGCCGGCCGGCTCGAGCTCAAAGCTTGGCCGTTTGTTGCCTGCGGCCTGTTGTGCGCGCTCGCCATTGCCGGCATCGTGTTCGGCTCCGGCCCCGTGGTGCTCGCTGCGACCACATTGATGGGCTTTGCCGCTGCCGGCATCCTGGTGTTGGTGTTGGCGCTGCCGCCGCTCTTGGCGACGCCCGACGACGTACACCGGGTCACCGCCGCGATGTTCACCATCAGCTACAGCTGCGCGGTAGTGGTGCCGGTGGTGAGCGGCCTGTTATGGGACCTGAGCGGCATTCCGGCGCTGGCCTTCCTGCCGATCGCACTCTGCGGCATCATTCTCGCGGTGCTGGCGCCGGCGATCAATCACGTGCGGCGGGCCCAAGGATAGAGACATGCGGCCGATTCCGCTGGGAACCAAGGGACGCTACACGCTGCGGGTGGCACCCGCGCACCTTGCCAATCAGTTCAAGGATGCCGCGCTGCCGCCGGTCTTCGCCACGCCGATGATGGTGACGGCCATGGAGAACGCCGCGCTCAACGCGGTACGCGCCTATCTTGACGCGGGCGAGAGCGCGGTCGGCACCATGGTCAATGTCCGGCATTTGGCGGCAACGCCGGCCGGCCATCGGATCACGGCCGAAGCGGAGGTGACCAAGGTCGACGGCAGGCGCATCGAATTCAACGTCAGCGCCCGGGACGAGACGGAAGAGATCGGCAAAGGCACGCATGAACGCATGGTGGTCGATCTAGCCCGGCTTGCCGCGCGGCTCGCTGCCAAGAAACCGGGTCCATAACCCTCTGGACAAATGGTGCGGCCGGAAAGACACTTTGTGCACCGGCAAGAGGACCTCGAGATGAAGCAACTGACGGCCGGAGCAATCGTCTTGGCAATGGTTGCGCTCGCGGCACCGGCGCAGGCCAACCAATTGCGCGCTGGCCTCGCCGCCTTCGCCCGCAACGACTACGTCAAGGCGGGCACCCTGCTGCAATTGCCGGCCGCGCGCGGCAACGCGCAGGCACAAACCGTGCTTTGCTATCTTTATACGGTGGGCTATGGCGTGCCGCGTTCATATATTGACGCCGCCGATTGGTGCGAACGCGCGGCCAACCAAGGCAATGTGCAGGCGCAATACATGCTCGGCATGCTCTACAACCAAGGCCACGGCGTGCCCGAGGACTACATCCTGGCCTATAAATGGCTGAACCTAGCGGCGAGCCGCGCGTCCGGACCGAAGAAGGATTTTTCGTTCCGTATCCGCGATGCCATCGCCAGTAAAATGTCGCCCGCGCAAATTGAAGAGGCGCAAGAGCTCTCAGTGGCGTGGCGGCCGATTTTGGAGCCCACCTCAGCCTTCGACAAAGCCCGCTAAAGCTGCTGCTCCGGCTGTGTCGCGGTCACCGCAGGCTTCGGCAGGCTCAGGATTTGCACGCGCGCCCCTTTCTCCAACGTCACCTCGCGCGCGCGCACCGAACGCAAGGTCCAGCCGGCGTGCTGTTCGCCGGTCTTAAGGCGGACCAGGCGTTGGCTCGGCTGATCGAGGAACACGCCGATTCCCTCGGCCGGGCTGATCACCGTCCCGATCAGCGAGAGATTCAAATGCTCCTGCTCGGGCGGTTTGACCGGTTGCGGTGGCGGCGCCGCTGCCGGGGGAACAGCAACGACAATGGGCGCTGGCGGCCGCCGTAACGGTGTGAAGATTGGCCGCTCGCGGGTGATCGACAGCGCCGACAACGGAATGGCCCAGAGCGGATTGCCGACGGCGCGCGGCTTGACCGCCGGCGCAGTCATTTGATCGGGATCGATTGTCCCGGCCGGCGCGGCAAGCCGCGGCGGTTCGATGCCGGTGGCCGCCATAGCCGCAGCGCCGAGCGCCGCCATCGACGACAGCGCCAAGAGCGTGAGCAGGCGTTGCCGATACATCATTTCTTTCCGCTCCAGCGGCCGGACACGGCTAGCAGCACACTCATGCGCGCGCCATTGGCGGCGGCTTGTGGCGCCTGCGCGGTGAGCTGATCGATAAAGAGGTAAGGCATGCCGGCTTCGACGTCGTAGAGCAGCTTTTGCAAGTTGGCCTCGTCGATTTCGCAGCTGACTATGAGCGTCACGAAATCGCTCTTGGCCTGTGACCCCTGCAAATCCACCTGCGAGGACTGCACGTTGCCGCCGAACCGCCTGATGGCGGTGGCGACGCGCTGCAACAGTTCGGCGCCAGCCACGGTAATCGTCTCGCCGCCAAGGAATGGTGAGCCGCTTGGTGCCGCGCCGGGCGTCGGATTGGCGGCGTCTGCGTTGCCGTGACGCGCCTCGAGCCGGTCAAGCAGATCGACCGAAGAGGCCAGCGCCGCGCGCTGTGCGATAAGATCGGCGAGCGCGAGCCAGATGACCGCGGCGAAGCCGATGATCAGCACGGCATACAGGGCCATCGCGGCTGCGGGATAACGCGCGAACAGGCGGGAACCGGGTGAATCGGTGCTCATGAGGGTGGCGAGAAGACCGGCTTGATCTGCGCTTCAATATGGAACCGATCGCCCGGATCGGAGGGCGCACGCGTAGTCGGCGCGAAGAAGGTCGCACGGCTGAAATGCGGCGAACGCTCCATCAGCCGGATGAGCGAGGGTGCGTCCTGGGTGAAGCCGACGATCTGCAGCTTGTCGCCCTCGATGCGCAACTCGGTGACGTAGGTGTTGTCGGGCAGCACGTTCGACAGCGCTTCCAGCACGATGACGGTCGCTGCACTTTCGTTCTTGCGTTTCTCCAGGCGCGCCAGGGCCGAATTGGTGGCGGCGTCGGTCGCGTTGTGTAGGATGCCGCGCCGTTCGGCAATGCGTTGCGCGATCTCGTCCTGGCGCGCGCGCAATTCGCCGCCGCCGACGATGTTAAGGATGACCGCAAGGAGCGCTAGGGCCGCCATGGTGGCGAGCGCGACCGCGAGGCGGCGGCGGACGGCCATCGCTTCCGGCGATCCCGACGCCGATTGATCGAACACCTTGATCGGCGGTTGGCCGTGCAGTGCCGTCGCGACGGACACCGACTTGGCGCCGAGTTCGGCGATGGCTTGCGTGAGCGGCGTAATCTGGGCGCGCGCAGCCGCCGCGACCGTAATGGAGATGCGATCTTGCGCAATTTCGCTGGGGGCGCTCCAGCCGAACACCGCCTCGTCCGCCGTCCACGGCGTGATGCGATCGATCTGCGCCCGCACGACGCCATTGAGAAAATCTGCTGCACGGCGCGGCACCTCGAGCGGCCGGAAGAAGAAGCGTTCTGCGCGCAGCATCATCTCGACGCGTCGGCCGTTGAGCAGCGCCGCTGCAGCCGGCGAGCAGTTGGCGACGCCACGGGAAACGCTGATCACCTCCGGCCGTCCGCTTCGCGCCTCGATCGTGAAGATTCCGCTTGCCTGTTCGGTGAGCCGGACGGTTGGCGGCGCCGACAGGCGGCCGAACAACGCGGCGACGCTCGCGGCGACGCTGTCCATCCAGCTCGCATAAATCTCGGCAATTTGGCGCAGCAGATTCATCGCTATCCGTTACTCATCCATCGAAGCCATCGGTCCAGGACAATACACGATACGGGTCGGGTGCGTCTTGCAGAAGCAGAATGACGGCTTCGGCCGCAAAACGCCGGCCTTGCGGCAGACCGACCTCGACGCTGACGCGGTAAGCCTTGCTTGCGTCCGTAGTCGCGACGCTGCCGCTGGTTCCAAGCGAGGCCAGGATCGCGTTTCGATCAGCGGCCGGACGATTGCGGCTGTTGAGCAGATCGTCGAGCCGTTCAGGCGTCATGCCGGGCAGCGCGGCCAGCACGGCGGGCGCAGCGTCCATGACATTGATCGCCGCCATGCCGCTGAACACGGTCACATAAGGCATCATGCGCTCGACCATGGCCGGGGGCAGGCCGAGCACCAGCCAAAGCTCCTGCACATTGTTGAACGGCCCCTCGCGCGGATCATAGCGGAGACCGGCGGCGCGGTACGCCGCGATTTCCTTGTCGCGGCTCGCCAACTCCTCCGACGACGGCGAGCGCCAACCAATGACGCGGTCGGCGTATTCCGCGGCCGCGTCGGACGAAGCGCCGAGCACGCCGAACAGCCCGGTCAAGAGCGGTTTCTCAGCCTTGTTCAAGTCGATACGGGCGGCTTCCGAGACAAACCTGACCGTGACGCGGTTCGCGCCCAAAGGGAACGTGAACGTGCCGCTGCTTGGGCGCGCCGCCTGTTCGGTTGTTTCCAGGTAATAGGCGGTTAATTCGAGCGCGCCCGACAACGAGGATTCCACCTGCAGACGATCGTTGTCGACCGACACGCTCGCCGCGGCGTTGACGACATAGACGGCGTAGATCACCGCCAATGTCGCAAGCGCGCCGAGAATCCAAAGCACCGCAATGAGGACGAATCCGTCGGCGCCGCGCGCGCGACCGGCCGCTCGGAGCACGGGAGGTTTACAATCCATCGTCCTTCCCCTGAGCCTTGGCCGGCGGGAATACACAATCGCGTGGGTTTTTTTCGGCGGCGCAGCGCGCCGGCACAGTAACGTGCATCATCGCGACCGTAGAAACCGCAAGCCTTGTCTCGGTCGCGGCATCGAGCACGGTGACGCGCACTGCAGCGGGCAACTGGTCGGCGTTACGCCAAGTGTTGCGCCAAGCACCGTCGCTGCCGGCATAGGCGAAAAGCACGCGATAAGGTAACCGTAGCAATGCCACCGGATCGGCGAAATTGGTCACATCGGTGATGGTCGCGTTCTGCGGCAGGATGGTGTAAGGCGCGCGCATCCTCACCAGAGTCAAACCTTGCTTCTCGGGGATCGTTGCGATGCGCACGAATTCGAGGCCGGGGCGCGTGTTCGGGCCGATGGCTGTGCGCACGAAGCGCACCGACAATTCGTCGCCATCGAACAGCGGCTGCCGATTCACTCGGCTGGCCGAAACGTATTCCGCCGCCGACAAATCGGCCACGAGACGCGCCAAGCTGCGCCCGAGCAGTTCCGCCCGCTGCACATGGGCAAAGCCGCGGTTCCAGTTCGGCAGCCATTGCGCGGTGATCGAAGCGAGCGCCGCGAGCACGCCCACCATCAGCGTCAGCGCCACCAAAATTTCGATGAGCGTGAAGCCGGCTTCGCCGCCCGGATCGTGCGCGCGCGGTTTCATTCGCCCGTCCTCTGGCGCAGCCGCAGCGTCGTGACGCTAAGGCTGGTCCCGAACGGCGAGCGCACGGTGATGGTTTCCGTCACCGGTTGCCAGGGGATCGGCACCTTGGGCGCAATCGCCGGATTGACGAAGGGGCTCACATCGAGCCGCCATCGCCGACCCAAGTTCTCTCCGGCGGTCGAGCCGAATTTGAGGGCGTTGCGGTCGGCCATGCCGGCTTGCAGCGCGCGCGCCGTCTCGACCAGCACCAGATGCTCGTCGAGCGCATGTGTGCCGCGCACGCTGGCGCCGACCACGGAACCGATCGACACGAGCAGCACCGCGATCACCGCCAACGCGACGACCACCTCGATCAGGGTGAAGCCGGCGCAATCGGCCGATCTCCTAGAGCGCGTTAAGCGGGGCAACCTCGACGCCTCCCGTGAACCAGTTGACGCGAATCTGATAGCCGATGCCCAACCGCGTGAGCTCGATTACGCCGCCGCACGACATGCCGGACGGGAAGAAAATAATGCTCGAACCCGTCTCGCGTTGGTTGCAACGGGCGGCGAGCGTGGCGTCGAACTGCACATCGGCCGGAAGCAGGATGAGCGCGCCGGAGGCGCCGGCACGAATTGCGCGCGCGGGTGCGTCGATCTCGGTCGCTATCGCGCTGCGCCGGCGTATCGCCGTGTTGCGGTCGGCGTTGAGCACCGCGGCGATCTGCAAGGCATAGGCTTCCAAACGGGCGCGCGAGGTCCCGCGCGGAAATTCCGGCAGCAGGATGGCGACGACCAGCGCGATGATGGCAAGCGCGCAGACGACCTCGATCAGCGTGAAGCCGGCTTCGGCTTCGCCTCCGCGTTCAGCGCGACCAGCTGGTGATGTCGGCGGCAGTTCCGTCGCCACCTTCATGACCGTCGGAGCCGTAGGAAATAATGTCATAGGCGCCGTGCTCTCCGGGAGAACGATAGATGTATTTGTTTCCCCATGGATCGTCAGGCACGGCCGCGCTCTTAAGATACGGGCCGTTCCAGGCAGTGATGTTTCCGGGATTGCGCACCAGCGCGGTCAAGCCCTCTGAGCTGGTCGGATAACGCCCAGTGTCGAGGTTGAACAAATCGAGCGCACTGGCGAAGCTCTGGATCTGGATCCTCGCAGCCTTGACCTTCGATTCCGCGAGATAATTGAGTACGCGCGGGCCAACCAGGCTCATGATCAGCGCAATGATCGCAATCACCACCAGGATTTCCACCAGGGTGAAGCCACCCTCCCCGGCCGCGCGCTTCTGCAAATTTCTTAAACGCCCGAACATGTCCGTCCTACTGGATGATCTGGGTCACCGACAGCAGAGCCGTCATGACCGACACAATAAGGCCCCCGACTATCGTGCTGATGACAATAATGGCGGCCGGCCCGGTAATGCCGACTACGCGATCGAGGCTGCGTTGCAGCTTGGCCTCGTAGAACTCGGCAATATTCTTGGCGATCGCCGGCAATTGGCCGGTTTCCTCGCCGATGCGCAGCATGCGGATAGCCATTGGCGGCAAGATCGCCGTATCCGTGAGCGCCTCTGACAGCTTGCCGCCGTGGCGCACGCGGTCGACCACTTTATTCCACAGCGGCGCGTCGGTTGTCCCGAGCATGTCGACCAATATGCGCAGCGTCATCGGCAAGGGCACCCCGCTGCCGAGCAAGACGCCTAGATTGCGGCAGAACAACGCCGTGCGGTGCAGACGCGTCAGCGATCGCAAGAGCGGCAGTCGCGTCAAAACGGCGCCGATCCTGGCACGCACCGTGGCGCGGCGCAGCGTGAGCCAGGCGATGAGGATCGTCACCGCCACGCCGGCTTCGATCAGCTCGACGTTTGCGCGCACGAATTGCGACAGCGCGAATAGGTTGGCGACGATCGGATCGAGCTTGGCGTGGAAATCCTGCAGCACCGCGGCAAAATTGGGCAGCACGAACAGCAAGAAGAACGCCAGCACGCCGGTCGCCGCAGTCAACACGAAGATCGGATAGCGCAAGGCGTCGGCTACCTTGCGGCGCATGGCCTCGCCGCGGTTGCGCTCGGCGCCGAGCACGTCGAGCACATGATCGAGCGCGCCCGAGGTTTCGCCCACCCGCACCAGCGCCAGATACATCGGCGAGAACAGCGTGGGATGATGGCGCAGCGCCTCCGAGAAGCTCTCGCCCGCCATCACCCGCCCGCGGACCTGCGCCACGACCGGCCGTAAGCGGCCGATATCGATGTCGGCGGCCAACAGATCGAGCGCATCGTCGATCCGCGCGCCCGCCTTTAACAGCAGCGCCAAATCGCGCGTGAAGACGGTCACGTCCTCCGCTTTCGGCTGCGAGAACATCGCCCAGGAGAATTTCTGGCGGGGGCGCTCGCGCGTCTCGGTGACGGTTTCAATCGGCAGCAGCCCGAGATATTCGATGCGATTGGCGACCTCGGCCGCAGTGGGCGCCGAGATGGAACCGCTCACCAATTCTCCGCTTTGCGTCAAAGCACGATACTGGAAGCTCGGCACCTCAGCCTCCGACGGTCGTAACGCGCAGAATTTCAGCAGCCGAGGTGACGCCGCTACGGCATTTGGCGACGGCGTCGTCGATCATGGTGGTCATGCCGGCATCGACCGCGGCTTTGTGAATGACCTCGGAGTCGGTGTGCCCGGTGATCAGATTGCGGATCGCGCCGGTCATTTCGATGATCTCGAAAATGCCGCTGCGGCCGCGATAGCCGGTGCCGCCGCAGCGGTCGCAGCCGTGCGGCTCGTACACGGTGTCGCCGGGCTTGAAGCCGAGCGCAGTGAAGCGAGGATCGGCATTGATGCTGGCAGCGGTGAGCGTCTTCTGCTTCTTGCAGCGGTCGCAAAGCATGCGCACCAATCGCTGTGCAATGGTCGCCCGCAGCGTCGATTTGAGGAGGAAGCCCTCGACCCCGAGATCGAGCAGGCGCGGCACCGCGGCCGCCGCCGTCTCGGTGTGTAGCGTGGTCAGCACCAAATGGCCGGTGAGCGCGGCGTGGATGGCGATATTGGCGGTTTCGGCGTCGCGCACTTCGCCGACCATGATGACGTCCGGGTCTTGGCGCACGAAGGCACGCAAAGCCGAGGCGAAGGTGAGGCCGATCGATGGCTTCACCTGCGATTGGTTGACGCCCTGCAGCTCATATTCGACCGGATCCTCGATGGTCAAAATTTTGCGCGTCGGCTCGTTGAGGATCGACAACATGGTGGCCAGCGTCGTGGTCTTGCCGCTGCCGGTCGGACCGGTGATGACGATCATGCCGTGCGGCAGCGCAAGCAGTCGCCGCATGCGGTGTTCGTCGCGCGTGGAAAGTCCGAGCTTGCCGAGATCGAGAAGGCCGCGGTCGCGCGGCAACAGGCGTACCACCGCCGCCTCGCCGTGCTGGGTCGGCATGGTGGCGACGCGGATATCGATCTCGGAGCGGGCAAGCCGCAGCCGGGCGGCGCCATCCTGCGGAAGGCGCCGCTCCGCAATGTTCAAACCGGAGAGAATCTTGATGCGCGAGATCAGCGCCTGCGGCAGCGCGCCGGCGGGCGGCGTGACCGTGCGCAATAGACCGTCGACCCGCATACGGACAATAAGGCCATGACGTATCGGCTCGATATGAATGTCGCTTGCCCGCAACTCCATCGCCTTCTCGAGCAGGTCGTTGACGGCGCGCACCACGGGCGCGCCGCTGGCCAGATCGCGCAAATTTTCGATGTCGTCATCGCTGTGCGCGGGACCTGTCTCGGTGCTGTCGGCCGGCGCGAGATCATCGTCGCCGAGCCGCGCGGTAAGCACCGTCACGATATCTTCAAACGATGCGATTACGATCGTGACCGGTCTGCCCAGCACGATTTCGGCAGCACGGACCGGCGCCGAGTCGACCGGATCGGCGACGGCAAGACCAAAACTCCCACCCGCTGCTTCGAACGGAAAAACTGTCATCTCACGCAGGAATCGGCGGGAAAAGCGCGTCGACAAAGGTGGGGCGTTCATAAGCTCCGCAAGAGTCATGCGACGAATGCCGTAAAAGCGTGCGACTTCGTCGGCGAAATCACTTGCCGATAGATCGGTGAGTTCCCACAGCCGCCGGACCGTCTGCCCAGCTCCGTTTGGCGCATCGGGCTTAGAAATCAGGCCCCCAGCAATGTAATTCTTGCTGAGCAAATATTTGGCGAAATCTTCAATCGTGTTTGCCGCCATCGCCCTGCCCGCAACGGCCCCCACCGCTTCCCACAAAATAGAACTTGACAGTTCTCTCGATAATTATCGATCATGCGAAAAAATTGTCAAATATTAAGAACTTACGACAGTTCGCAGTTCGCAAGAACTTGGCGTGAAGCGTAGCGGGCGGGGCAATTGGCGAGCATTAGTGATCGCGTAGCCGGCTTGCGACCGGCGCAGCTCGGACTGGCAGCAGCTGTCTTTGCTGCGGTCGGCGTGCTCGTCGCTGCATGCAATCTCGTCACCACCGATGCCGAGCAAAATCGCTCGCCCAATATCCACGATCAGGTCAATTCGATCGACCTATTGCCGCGGTTTCCCCGACCGGCGGGACCGACCACGGTCGACCGCTCGGCCGATCCGCGCGCCGCGGTCTATAAAGGTCTCGACGAAACCAGCGTCGACAAAGCTGTCGCGGCACCAAGCGCGGAGCCGCCCGCCACCGGCGACGGCTACGATCTGAATTTCGAAAACGCGCCAGTCGCCACCGTCGCGAAGGTGATCCTCGGCGACATTCTTGGTGTCGGCTACGTGATCGATCCGCGCGTGCAAGGCACGATCACGCTGACGTCCGGCCGCTCGGTCGCCAAGAGCGACGTGCTGTTCGTGCTGGAAAGCGCGCTACGCGCGAGCAACATCGCGCTGGTGCGAGAGAGCACAGGATATCGTCTGGTGCCGACGCCGGAAGCGATTGCCACCGGCCGTCTTGACGTTGCGAGTGCGAATGGCCCTGCACCTCAAGCCGGCTACGGCGTCACCGTCGTCCCGCTGCGCTACGTCTCGGCGGCGACGCTGACCAAATTGGTGGAAAATTTTGCGGCTCGCCAAGGTTCGATGCGGGTCGACGCCGTCCGCAACATGATCCTGATCCAGGGCACCGGGCCGGAGCGCCGGGCGGCGGTCGAAACCGTGCTGAGCTTCGACACCGATTGGATGCGAGGGCAGAGCGTCGGCATCTTCCCGGTGCGGCACTCGACGCCCGAGCCGATCATTGCCGAACTGGAACGCATCATGGATACCGGCGAGGGCGGCCTCAGCCAGAACCTCATCAAGTTGCAGCCGATCGCGCGGCTCAACGGTATCCTTGTGGTCGCGCGCAAGCCGGAGTTGCTGAAGGCGACCGAAACCTGGATTCGCCGCTTGGACGAGTCCGAAGTGTCCAACACCGGGGTTAAGGTCTACCGCGTGCGCTATGGCGATGCGCGCAATCTCGCCAAGATCCTCAACGAAATGTTCCTCGGCGGCGGCTCGTCCACCGGGCTCGATACCTCGCAGAACCAGCTCGCGCCCGGGGCCGGCTTGACCACCACGACCAGCGGGCCGGCCGCGTCCAACACCAACCTCACGCCGGTCGAAAGGCTGACCGGCGGACCGGCGGCCAGCCGTACGACCGACACAACCGCGCCGACCGGCGCGGCCCCGACCGGCACGAAAAGCACCACGGCGACCGGCTCTCTGTTACCGGGCGTGCGCATAACCGTCGACGTGACCAACAATGCGTTGCTCATTTACGCCACCGAAGAGAACTACCGGATCATTGAGCGCACGCTGCGCCAGATCGACCGGCCGCAGCTGCAGGTGGCCTTCGATGCCACCATTGCCGAGGTGACGCTCAACGATACCCTCACCTACGGCGTGCAGTTCTTCCTCAAGAGCGAGCGTCTCGGTGCGCCGGAGGACAGCGGCTCGATCGTCAACACGATCGGCAACGCCGCTCTCAGCCGCGTGCTGCCGGGGTTCAATATCCTGGTCGGCAGCGAGTCGGCGCCGCAGGCCATCATTGATGCCTTGCATGCGGTGACCGACGTCAAGATCCTCTCCAACCCGTCTCTGGTTGTGGTCGACAACGGCGTCGCCACCTTGCAGGTCGGCGATCAAGTGCCGGTCACCACCGGCACGGCAACCGTGCTGAGTTCGAACAACGCGGTGGTCAACACCATCAATTACCAGAACACCGGCATCATTTTGCGGGTGGTGCCGCGCGTCGGCTACAACAACATGGTCACGCTCGACATCGAACAGGAGATCAGCGCCGTTTCCGACACCAATTCGACCGGCGTGCTCACGCCGACGATTTCCGAGCGCAAGGTGCGCAGCACACTCACCGTCGCCGACGGTCAGACCGTGCTGCTCGCGGGCCTGGTCAGCGAAACCCAAAACAGGACGCGCACCGGCATTCCGGTGCTCGATCAGTTGCCCGGCTTGATCGGCGACACCTTCTCGCATCAAAAGAAGGAGGTCAATCGCACCGAGCTCATCATCTTCATCCGTCCGAAAGTCATCCACGATCCGGTGGACGCGCATCTGGTGGCAGAAGAATTGCGCGCCAAGTTGAAGTCCAAGGTCGGCACCGTCGCGCCGAAATCGGGATCGCTGCTCGATTGGCCGGCGACGGCGCGGTGACCGGGCGCGCTTTGCAAGCTTTGCTCAACGAGCAAGCGCCGGGGTCGATGAGGCAAATCCGCAAGTCCGATGTCGCGGCTGGTTTGCTCGGCCTCGCCGCCGCCAGCGTCAGCATCTGGGTTGTGCCGGGAGCGAGCGGCATTCTTGGCGCCGGGCTTGCATTGTTGATGACCGTGATTGCTCTCCTCGATGCGCGTCTTCTTATCATTCCAAACGAATTGAACGCGGCGGCGCTGGCGCTGGCGCTGGTGCACGCCGTGGCGCTGGCGCCGCATGCGCCGGTCGAGAGCGTAGTTCTTGCGGGCCTGCGCGGTCTGCTGACGATGCTGCTGTTCCTCGCGCTGCGCGTCGGCTATCGGCGCCTGCGCGGGCGCGAGGGGCTGGGCTTGGGCGACGTCAAGCTCGCCTTCGTCGCCGGCGCCTGGCTCGACTGGATGATGATCGCGGTGGCGATCGAGATCGCCGCGGGAAGCGCGCTGCTCGCCTATCTCGGCTACCGCGCCGCCGGCAAGCAGCCGATCGACGCGACGACGCGATTGCCGTTCGGGCTATTCCTGGCGCCGGCGATTTGGCTCGCGTGGCTGATCGGCGCGCTGCTCGCACGATGAGTGGTGGGCCCGGGAGGGCTCGAACCTCCAACCAGACCGTTATGAGCGGTCGGCTCTAACCAGTTGAGCTACGGGCCCTTGCCGCCCTTCTATCACGGCTGCGCGGGCGAGGTGTAATCGCTTCGCCGGCACGGGGCCGAGCCGCTCACAGCTTCAGCAGCCGCTTGGCGTTGCCGCTTAAAATCTTCGCCTTGTCGGCGTCGGCGAGCGGGGCGTGCTTCATCCATGCGATCGCCGGCTTGTTGTCGGCGACGAACGGCCAGTCGACCGCGAACAAGATGCGATCGACGCCCATCTCCATCGCGCAGCAGATGAGCGCCGGGTCGGAGAAGAAGCCGCTGGTGGTGAGATAGAAATTCTTGGTGAAGATGTCGCGGAAGCTCATCGGCTTCTGCCCCGGGCGTTTGAGCGCCGAATCGATGCGCCACAACAGAAACGGCAGCGTCTCGCCGAAATGGCCGAGGATGATCTTCAGGTTCGGATGCGTGTCGAACACGCCGGAGAGCACCAGGCGGATCGCCTGCGTCGCCGTCTCCACCGTGAAGCCCCAGGCCGGCCGCACCACCAGCGGGAAGTCCTTGGCGTAGTCCTGCAGATAAATCTCCGTCACCTTGGGATGCGGCAGCGAGGGATGGAAATAGAGCGGCACGTCGAGCTTCTCGGCGCGCGCGTAGATCGGCCAGAATTTCTTCAGGTCGAGGAATTCGCCGTTGGCCATGCCGTGGATCATGGCGCCCTTGCAGCCGAGCGTGGTGACGGCGCGCTCGAGCTCCTCGGCGCAGGCCGCGGGATCGGCGGTCGGCAGCGCGCAGAAGGCGGCGAAGCGCCGCGGATTGGCGGCGCAGACCTTGGCGAGGCGGTCGTTGACCGCGCGCGTCAACTCGACGGCGATGTCGGCCGGCAGCTTCTGCGTCGAGGGCGCGCCGTGCGAGATCACCTGCACGTCGATGCCGGCCTCGTCCATCGCCTGCAGCCTGAGCGCGCCGAGATCGTAGAGCTTCTCGTCCATCTCGCCGCCGCGGGCGGCTTCCGGCCCGGTGTAATGCTTGGTGAGCTCGGGATCCCAGTAATGCTCCTCGATGGCGATGACGGGAACGGCCGGCTTCTGAAACATGACGCTTCCCCCTAGACCCAAAGCGTCATCTAGCAACGCCCGCGCGCGCTGTCACCGCCCACGCGACGCGCGCTCAATGCATGTCGGACTTGCCCGGCGGCCGCGGCGCGCCGGTCGAGGCAAACAGCTTGGACTTGGCGCTGAGCGCGTGCCGCACCAGCCCCTTGCTCTTGGCGGCGTAATAATAGCCGGCGGCGTAATAATGCACGGCGAGATCTTCGTTGCCGCTGGCGGTGCGGTAGGCGCCGGCGAGATATTTCACCGCATAGGTCATGTTGGTGTCGGCGTCGAGCAGGCCGGCGGCGTCGCCGGTGTAGCCCATGGAGCGGGCGGTCGCGAGCTTGATCTGCATCAGCCCGTAATTGCCGCGGGACACGATGCGCGCACTGCCGCGGCTCTCGCGCAGGATGACGCGGCGTACCAGGCGCACCGGCAGATTGTTGGCGGCGGCGTGACGGGCGATCAGCGCCTCGATCTTAGCGTCGAACTGCGCCACGTGCCGTTCGCGCGCGCCGGCGACGGTCGCCGCGGTCACGAGCAGCGCGGCAAGACAGATTTTGCGGATCATGTCGGCCCCGATTTTTTTGCGTCTTTGGCGGGAAGGCGAAGTGTGCGCCGACAAGTCCGGCAACTTTGTGGCCGCCGCGGCGCGGCCGATCAGCGATTTTTAGCTCGGGAATTTGCGCGCCTTGACGCAGATCAAAGCCAGCCGCGCCGGCGCGCCGCAATTTTCTCCGCAACTTGCGGGGAGAAAACGCATGCCGGCCGAGACAGCCTATATGGTGGGTGGGATTATCGTCGCCTTCGTGATTTTCGCGGCGGCGCTCGCTTGGGCGGATTTCCGCACGCGCGCGACGCACGGCGAGTAGCCGGTTCAATCCTGCAGCGGCCGCCGACATCGCGCCTTGCGCGCGAGGCTCAAGGCCTCGTCGACGACGTCGAGCGCGCTCGCCGCGCACGTCGCCGCGCGCGTGAGCACGACCGAGGGCAACGCCCATAATGTCGTCAGAGCCGCGATCATGGCGCGATCCTAGCGCATATTGGCCAGGAAGCGGCGCTCGATCTCGCGCTCGGTCTCGTCGGTGAATTTGCCGCCGTGACCGAGATAGCGCGCGATCTCGCGCTCGGCGCGGCGCATATTGGCGGCCTCGATCGCCGCGGCGATGCGGGACAACAGGCTCGGTTTGCGGGGCACGCGCTCGGGACCAGCAAGAGCGCGCGGAGCGACAAGCGTGCGGGCATAAGCCATGGATAGCTCCTTTCGGTGCTCCTTGGCATTTCCCGCCGAATTTTCTTGCTGTTATCGCGGAATATAGGGGGATTCGTCCGCAAGTGAATCGGCAAAAGCGCATGCGCTCCATGCGCGATTCTCGCGATGCGCGTCGTAAAATTTTAATCGTGCCTAAACCCGATGCAGACGAATCTCGCACGGCAAGTGCTTCTCCCCACCTCCGGGGCGAAGTGAAGTGTGCAGGCATCGCGGCGGTGCAAGAAATTCCGTTCGTCCCCGCGCACTCGCCGCCGCGAAGCCAAAGCGGCTTCGCTTTGGCGAAGCAGGGAGCGGGGACCGAGGGCCGAATTGAGAGACCTTTCATTGTGCCCCTGGATTCTCGCTTTCGCGGGAACGAACGGAGCTTGTGTGTGCGCGTCCAATCTTCCTCACAGCGGAGGTTGTGTGTGCGCATGGCATCTCTCGCGGCGCCGCGTGACAAAGCGCGGGAAGGCGCATAGATGAAGGCCATGCGCCAGCTCTTGCGCCAGCCGCTGATCCGCCTGCTCGCCGTCAATCTCGCCGCCGGCATGGCCGTCGCCGTGCTGCTGCTCGGCGGGCTGATCGCGCTCAACCCGCAGCATCTGCGCGACCTGATGCTCGCCGACCGCTCCGGCGCCGTCGCCTTGGGCCTGTTGCTGTTCGGCTTCGTCGTCACCTTCGGCAGTCTCGCCATGGGCAGCGCGATCATGGCGCTCGGCAAGCCGGCGCGGCGTAACAGCGGCGGCGGCAAGCCCGCGCCGCTCGCCCCCGCCACGGTGAGGACGCCGGCAAGGTGAGCGCCGGTCATTCCGGGGCGCTCGCGCAGCGAGCGAACCCGGAATCCAGGGCCCGCAAGGAAAGCCCGTCGTGTCGCTCTGGATTCCGGGTTCGCGCTTGCAGCGCGCCCCGGAATGACGGGCGCCTCACTCATCCGTGTAGCCCAGCTCGGCGAGGCGCTCGGCGAGCGCCTGGCGGATGTCGAAGCGGCACTGCGCCCATTCCTCCTCGCTCATCTCGACGTCCTCGAGATTGGCGCAATCGCCGTGCGGCGCCATGCAGCCGCGGTTGCGCTGGCAGATGCGTTCCTTGCAGTCGTGCCACTCGTTCATGAACATCGCGATCCGGCGCGCGAGCCGGTCGCGGAATTCGTCGATGTCGTCCGGCACGTCGTCGCCGTCGAGGCCGGCGGCTTTCAGCCGCTCCTGATAATTGCCGGTGTCGTGTTCCTCCGCGAGCGCGCGGCGCACGGCATGTTCGGGCGGATTGGTCAGATCGTCTTGCATGGAAAATCTCCGGGCATGAGGGTTCGTTTCCGCGCGCGGGGCCCGCGCCGGACTTTGAGAAGTCCCTCGCGTGCGGCCGCCTCACGCGGCGCGGCACGGAGGGGGTGGAGCACCGGAAGGCGCAACCACCAGTCTCCCGCCTTTCGGCGAGGCGCGGCCGACGGGGCCGCGTCGCCTTCCGGCGCTCCACCTGCGGCTTTTCTGTCCCCGGCGCCGTGCTTCCCGGCGCAGAACCCGAGGGGCTTTAAGGCACCCTCGATCCGGCGGGCTTCCGCCCGCCTTCGTTCCCGCCACGTCCAGCCATTGAAGGCAGCCGGTCATAGTGCCGGCGGACGGCTGGCCGGGGCCTCCCGAGCGCGGAGTTACAAGCTCCGCCCGCGGGCGCCGCCGCCACCCCACGTTCGACAGTGTCCTGCAGAACGCCCCTCACGCGGGGTGGTTAGGGTTGTAGGTATATTAGCCTAGGATAGAAGTCAATATACGTTCTTCTACCCTGGGTTTTCCCGCTGGCCTAAGTATGCTTCGATTAACGGGGGCGGGGACCCGGCAAATGTTCAGAGCTGCGTACGCACTCGCGCGTAAGTACACGTTTCCAGTTGTGATTTCCCGAAAAACCGTTGCCGGGAAATGCTCTGGGACAATCGGAGCATTCATTGTCGTCAATGATGAGGGCTGGTTTGTAACTTGCTATCACATCGTCAAGACTATTGCGGATTTACAGGCTGCTGAACAGCATGCGCGCGCAATTGAAAATCAGGTCGCCACGATCAATAAAGATACATCATTGAGTAACAGCGAACGGAAGCGACGCCTCGCTGCGGTACCACGATTGCAAAGTTCTGATACGGACAGAATGTCAGTTTTCTGGGGCGTCAAGCCCAACGTTCAGATAAACGTCAAAGAGGGATTTTTCGATTCCGCAGTCGATTTAGCTATCGGAAAATTTGATCCATTCGATTCAACGTGGGTTGCTGCCTATCCAGAATTTAAAGACCCAAGCAAGGCCTTTGAGCCAGGGGCGAGTGTTTGCAAACTCGGATATCCGTTCCACACCATCGTTCCGCAATGGGATGCGTCGAACAATCGTTTCATCTTCCCGCTCGGGTCCGTCCCTGTGCCGCTGTTCCCAATTGAAGGAATATTAACCAGATTTGCTAATGTCGTAGTAACGCCGCAAACGGGTGGCGTTCCTCCGGCACAAACGATCCCGTGGAAAATGCTTGAGACTTCCACGCCGGGCCTTAGGGGACAAAGCGGCGGCCCCGTATTCGATTCTGAAGGCGCGATTTGGGGCATTCAGAGTCAAACAGTGAATTATCCGCTCGGCTTTAATCCGCCAGTTCCCAACAGTTCGAAAGGCGAAAAAGTGCCCCAGTTCCTCAACGTAGGACGTGCCATACATGCAGAGTCCGTGATCGCATTTTTGAAGCAACACGGCGTTAAATTCGCAATGTCAAAACATTAAAACCGCGTGGGAGGTAGGAATGCGTAATCGAGATCAGTCGTCGGCACTACACTTACTGAATGTAACGACGCCAACCGTGATCGGCACGGAAGGTCCAACGTTTGCCTGGACGACCTCAGAAACTGAAGATCCATTTTTTGAGGCCCAGCAGCCGAAAATCATACTGGCGGGATCTACAGAAGCAATCCAACACGAACAAAATCAGGGGAATATTTCGGGAAAGAGTAGCAAAGATCGCTAACAATCACCCGCGATTCCGCTCGCGCATCCGCCTTCGCCCCGCGGGTTTCGGCGGACAAGGCGCCCCTACTCCGCCGCCACCTGCCGCAGTTCGCCCGCGGCTTCCATTTCGCGGCGCAGCCATTCGGGCGCGATATCAAAGCCGTTCGGCCAAGTCGGGGCGCCGAATTCCAGGAACACGCGGTTGAAATAAGCTTGCTCGCGCAACGGCTCCAGCATCGGCCCCGGCTCCGCGACCATCGCGGCGAAATCGTGCACGCCCTCGCTGCCGTCGCTGAAGCGAACGCGCAGGCGAAAGCCGCCGAGCTTTTCCAGACGGGTGATCTTAGTCAGCATCGAGACCTGCTATCCGTTCGAGCGGCAGTTTAGCACGGGCGCGCTCCCAATTCGAGCGCAGCTCGGCCTGATGCGCCAACGTCCATTGCTTGACGAGGCGCGCAGCGGTCGTCGGCAAGCGGCCGTTGATAACTTCTCCCGTCGCGATCGCAATATTGGCTTCATGCTCGCCATAGACCGCCTCGAAATGCGGCGGCGGATGGTCCTTGAAGTACATGCGAATCGCGATTCCGTAGAACCAGGCGATGGTCGGCATGCCGCGCATGTAGCATAGGTTGCAGACGGCACGAAGTGTCCCGCTCATTCCCGCGTAAGCGGGAATCCAGATTTTTTCATGAAGAACTGGGTCCCCGCTTGCGCGGGGACGAACGGACGAGAGCGTTTCCGCCAACGCATTTGCATCCTCCGCCGCCCTCCCCTATATACGCCGCAAATCGCAACCCCGCCGCGCCGCGGGGTTTTCCGTTTCGCGAGGTCAACCATGGCAAAAAGACCGGGCAGCAACCCCAAAGGCGAGTTCGTCTTCTTCGACGTGGTCTATGAGGACGGCTCGCAGCGCTCCAACCGGCGCGTGCCGGCCGAGCTGCTCGGCGGCCTGGAGAAGGACGCGCCCGCGCGCGGCTTCATCATCGAGCAGGACCGCGAGATCGCCGAAAAGTCGGGCCGCGCGCCGCTGGCGATCAAGAGCATCGCCCGCGTCGGCGCCAAGCCGGACAAGATGATGAAGGTGAAGGAGCGGGCGTAACAAACGCCGCTCATTCCCGCGCAAGCGGGGATCCAGATTTTTTCATGAAGAACTGGGTCCCCGCTTGCGCGGGGACGAACGGGAGAAATTATCCCCTGATCTTCTCCGCCATCAACACAATCGTCTTGCGGTAGATCTCCGAGTGGTTCCACTCGCGTAAGGGCACGGTGAAATTCTCCGTGCCCTCGCCGTAGGGCGCGCCGGCCTTCCAGCCGTTGACCTTCAAGAGATTGGCGGTCGAGGCGAGCACGTCCGGCACGGAATGGCGCAGATCGACGCGGCCGTTGCCGTCGAAGTCGACGCCGTACTTGATGTAGGAGGACGGCAGGAACTGCGTCTGCCCGATCTCGCCGGCGAAGGCGCCGACCAGGTCGGTGATCGGCAGGTCGCCGCGCTGCACGATCTTGAGCGCGGCGATGAGCTCGCCCTGGAACAGCTCGCTGCGCCGGCAGTCGTGCGCGAGCGTCGCCACGGTGCGGATCACCGGGCGCTTGCCCATATCGCCGGTGCCGTTATCGCTCTCCAGCGTCCAGATGGCGACGACGACCGCGCCCGGCACGCCGAAGCGGCTCTCGATGCGCGCCAAGAGCTGCGCGTGAACCGCCATCAGCCGCCGGGCGCGGTTGATGCGCGCGGGGATGACGCGGGTCGCGGCGTATTGCTCGAAGCTTTTCGTGTGGAACATGCCGCGCTGGCGGCGGTCGAAGGCGAGCACCGCCGGGTCGGGCGTCAAGCCGGCGAAGGCGCGCTCGATGACGGCGGCGGAGACGCCGGCTGCTTGCGCCTCGTGCGCCATGGCGGCGAGGAAGGTTTGGAAGTCGCCGCCGCAGGACGCGGCGGACGCGGGCGCGGCGAGGAGGATGAGGACGAAGACGGTGAGGATGCGGATCATGTCCTACACCCACCACATCCGCTCATTCCCGCGCAAGCGGGAATCCAGGGCCACAATGAGAGCCCTTTCCGTTTGGCCCCGGGTCCCCGCTTGCGCGGGGCCGAGCGGAATTCTTTGCACGGCCGCGACATGCGCGCGCTTCCCCTCCCCCTTGCGGGGGAGGGTGGCTCGCGCGGAGGGAACCCCGAGCGCGAGCCACGAGAGGGGTTTTCTTCGCGAGAATCTTCGGCAGAGGACCCCTCTCCCGCGCTCGTTCGGCTTCGCCTCCACTCGCGCACCCTCTCCCGCAAGGGGAGAGGGGAAGCGAGATCGCGGCAGGGTTTTAACCTGCCGCCTCATCCCTCGAGACGCCGCGCGGCGCGCGGCTCCTCAGGATGAGGGCTGCTCAATCGAACAGCGCCACGGCGCGGGTCCAGCCGCCGGAGGCGCCTTTGATCTTGGCCGGGAAGCAGGCGACGGTGAAGCCCGCCGCCGGCAGCTCGTCGAGATGGGTGAGCTTCTCCATGTGGCAATAAGGAATCTCGCGCCCCGCCTTGTGCCCTTCCCAGATGATCGACGGGTCGTGCGTTTGCTCCCAGCGCTTCATGGTGTGCACGAAGGGCGCGTCCCAGCCCCAGGCGTCGATGCCGCAAACGCGCACGCCGCGCGAGGTCAAGTAGAGCGTTGCCTCGCGGCCCATGCCGATGCCGGCCGACATGTAGTCGTCGTGGCCGACGCGGGCACCGGCGCGCGTGTTGACCAGCACGATGTCGAACGGCTGCAAGTCGTGGCCGATGCGGCGCAACTCCTCCTCGACCTCGCGCGCGGAGACGACATGGCCGTCGGGCAGCGCGCGGAAATCGAGCTTGACGCCGGGGCGGAAGAACCAGTCGAGCGGCACTTCGTCGATGGTCGCCATGCGGTTGCCGTGAATGTCCTTCGACTGGAAATGATAGGGCGCGTCCATATGCGTGCCGTTGTGCGTCGCCAGGTTCACCTGCTCGATCGCCCAGCCCTCGCCGTCGGGCAATTGCTCGGTCTTCAGGCCGGGGAACAGCGAGGCGAGCAGCGGCCCGGTGTCCTTGCCGGTCTGGTATTGAATCTTCGGCCGCATGAACGGCGGGTCGAGCACGGTGTCGTTGTCGAGCGCGACCGAAATGTCGACCATGCGGCTGGGCAATTTCATGGGCGTCCTCCCCCCAATTTTCTTGTTCGCATAATATAGTCTAACGTCATGGCCGGCTTGTCCCGGCCATCCCGCTTAGATTGGCACGGCAGTGCCCGACTAAGCGAGATCGCCGGGACAAGCCCGGCGATGACCAAAGAGAGAGCGCAACGGGAGAAACGAAATGCCCAAGGCCTACTGGATCACCGTCTATCGCCAGGTCAAAAGCCCGGAGAAGCTCGCCGCCTATGCCAAGCTCGCGCCGCCGGCGGTTGCGCCGTTCGGCGGGCGCTATCTCTGCCGCGGCACCGCCGCGGTCGCCTACGAGGCCGGGCAGAAGGACCGCGTGGTGGTGACCGAGTTTCCGAGCCTGGAGAAGGCGGTCGCCGCGCATGATTCGCCCGGCTACGCCAAGGCGCTGGAGGCGCTCGGCGACGGCGCCGTGCGCGACGTGCGCCTGATCGAGGGATTGGAGTAGCTTGCTCCGTTCATTCCCGCGCAAGCGGGAACCCAGCGGCGCCACGACAGGCCGGTCCTTTTCTCCCTTCGTCCCCGCTTGCGCGGGGACGAACGGAGGTTCGCAATGACGTCCCTCTCACGCAGACGTGTCATGTTGTGTAATGCGGCGCGCGCGGCGTGCGGCTAGAGAGGCGCGCGAGATTATGGAGAGAAAACCCATGCGCGCCGTCGTCCTCATCGCCGCCCTCGCTCTTGCCGCGCCACTCGCTGCGCGCGCCGAACCCGCCGTCGCCATCCCGCCGCCGGCGCTCGACGAGACCGCGCCGGCCCCCGGCCTCGAAACCGCGGTCATCGCCGGCGGCTGCTTCTGGGGCATCCAGGCGGTCTATCAGCACGTCAAGGGCGTGACCAACGCCGTCTCCGGCTATGCCGGCGGCACGCGGAAAGACGCCGACTATGAGACGGTGAGCTCGGGCACGACCGGCCACGCCGAAAGCGTGCGGGTGACCTTCGATCCGCGCGTCGTCAGCTACGGGCAGATCTTGCAGATTTATTTCTCGGTCGCGCACGATCCGACGCAGCTCAACCGCCAGGGCCCGGACTCAGGCACGCAGTACCGCTCGGAGATTTTCCCGCAAAGCGCCGAGCAACAGACAATCGCGCGCGCCTATATCGCCCAGCTCGACGCCGCGCATGTGTACAAGAGCCCGATCGTCACCAAGACCGGCAGCATGAAGGCCGCCTTCTTCCCCGCCGAGGCCTATCATCAGGACTACGCGACGCTGCACCCCTACCAGCCCTACATCATGTTCAACGACGCGCCGAAGGTGGCGAACCTGAAGGCGGCGTTCCCGGCGCTGTGGCGCGAGAAGCCGGTGCTGGTGGCGGAGGCGGGGAAGTAGAATTGAGGGCGCGGAGCTAAGACGCGGCGATTTGAGCTTCGGCCACGTGTCAAGAATCGGCTGCAAGGATTTTTGGCATGCGGCGTGGCGGCACAAACCGACCTTTGCGCGAAAATCGATCTGCCATCACAGTTGCGAATGCATATTGCTTGCGCCTTCTGTCGAAAATTATCTCGGCTGATTTCAGCGTGGTATTTGTTTTTTCCCTTATGATTGTTGACTTGTCGGACGGCTCGGTTCCAACCGGCGAAAGCTAAATCTCGCAACACTATTGCAGCCCAACCGTCGAACGTAGTCGCAGGACGTCGCTCGGCCGCCTCCGCGTCAGCCAACAGTGTCAGCTCCTGAAGCCGTTTGTTTTCGGCATTGCCGACTCCCAATCGATCAACGGATAAGTCAAGCTCTAATCGCTTGTCGTAAAAATGAGTGAGGTCGACAGAAAATGCCGCACCCTCGACTCTCCAGCTTTCGGGGCCAAAAAGTCTTCGGCCAATTATTTCGTTATCGCTAAGGTCGGCTATCACGTTCAACTCAAATTCGGCTAAGTTCGGCCTCGTAAATTTCGAGAAGCTCGTTTACACTGACCGGATTCAAGTTGCAGGTGACCTGAACAGTAAAATCATCTGTTGTGCGCACTAGAATTGCTTGATCGCCCTCAAAAATTAGGTTTGCGCTGCCCTTATTTGACGACGATTGAAGGACAATTCCTCCTTCAGGCGATTTGGAAACCTTTGGCAACTCGTCCGTCGCATATTGGCTCCGCGCCAGCGCCAATTTTGCGTAGGCGCCTTCACGTCCTGGGGCAATACGATCAACCTCGGCATCAAACTCAGCGGCAATGCCCTGGCCCTGAACGATTGGGAGGACAGGATTTACCCACCCTGAATCGAAGGCTTGGTCACCAAATGCTAGATGATGAATATTCAAAGTCCTGTCAAAGTTCGGCCATTCGACAATCCATTCTCTTTCAATAGAGATGTCCGTCGAACCGATTTTTGAAACTTCGAATCCCAGCAAAGCAGCGTCGCGATAGACATTCCGATAGAAATCGAGATTGTCTTTCTCGCGTTCGTTATCGTAATTCCAAACGCCGGAAGGCGTGCGATTTTTAGCGCGCACCAACGCAGCGGAAATTTGGTGCTGTTCATCAGCTTTCATTTTTGAACCTCTTTCCGATTACCGAAGTGTTTTCGGACGTCCTCACTAATAAGAGCTTCAAACCAATTGGAAATTAGCTCGTGAGACTTATTTAGGGTCGAGCAGACGTCTTCGGAAGACTTCATTGTAGAAGCTGGCGTTTGCATCCGCAATTCAAGGATTACGGCCTGCTCGGCCTTAACCCGCCCGGTATTCCAAACTATTTCACCTCTAGCTCCTGGCAGATACGTTAGGTTAATTCTCGCCCGCCCGGTTTGAATGATGTTGTCACCCCCGCCCTCCGCCGTTCTAACAATTGATTCAGGCAGAGGCGCAACGAGCCTTAAGCCATTTCGAATAAAAGCTGCTTGGGACGACATGCCGTGCGACGCGACGAATCCATTCACGTATCTAAGACTAATGCTCTCCGGATTCAAAAACTCAGAAGGATAAATCTTAAAAAGATGATCGAGTCCGCTCCGAACATGAGGTAAAAATGATGACCAGCCTCCGTAGGGTGGTGTCGCGTTCGCAGTAAAAATGCCTGGCCCAATTTGAAAAATCGGCCAGGCATTCGGCTTCAGCCTAAACATTCGTGTCGGTTGGTGAGCGAATAGCTCAATAGGAGCATCGTCCGGCACACGGCTTTCCACAACGCCAAAACCAGCTTTGGCTATCTCGCCAGTGAAATTCTGCAGAACCACCGGATAAAAGGGATCGATCCGTACGCCCTCGACAACCTTCAGGCTCGTCAAAGTCCATCGATACTCAACGATGACCTCCCTCAGGGGAGGATTTTCGTAGACGAATTCCTGGGGCGCTTGTCGTGGTGGATCGGCCATCCCGTCGGCCTATATCATAATCGCATCAAGTAGGGAATCGACCAGACTTGCGGTTTTTCATGGGTCAGTTATCGAGGAAGCTCCGCAGCTTCCTACTCCTACTCGGATGCTTCAGCTTGCGCAGCGCCTTGGCCTCGATCTGCCTGATGCGCTCGCGGGTGACCGAGAACTGCTGGCCGACTTCCTCCAGCGTGTGGTCGGTGTTCATGCCGATGCCGAAGCGCATGCGCAGCACGCGTTCTTCGCGCGGCGTCAATGACGCCAAAACCCGCGTGGTCGTCTCGCGCAGGTTCGACTGGATGGCCGCGTCGATCGGCAGGATGGCGTTCTTGTCCTCGATGAAATCGCCGAGGTGCGAATCCTCCTCGTCGCCGATCGGCGTCTCCAGCGACAACGGCTCCTTGGCGATCTTGAGAACTTTCCGCACCTTCTCCAGCGGCATGCCGAGCTTCTCGGCGAGCTCCTCCGGCGTCGGCTCGCGGCCGATCTCGTTGAGCATCTGCCGGCTGGTGCGCACGATCTTGTTGATGGTCTCGATCATGTGCACCGGGATGCGGATGGTGCGCGCCTGGTCGGCGATCGAGCGGGTGATGGCCTGGCGGATCCACCAGGTTGCGTAGGTCGAGAACTTGTAGCCGCGGCGGTACTCGAACTTGTCGACCGCCTTCATCAGGCCGATGTTGCCTTCCTGGATCAGGTCGAGGAACTGCAGGCCGCGGTTGGTGTATTTCTTGGCGATGGAGATGACCAGGCGCAGGTTGGCCTCCACCATTTCCTTCTTGGCCTGGCGCGCCTCGCGCTCGCCCTTCTGCACCATGTGCACGATCTTGCGGAATTCCGCGATCTCGACGCCGGTCTGCGCGGCGAGATCGTGCACCATGGTGCGGATCTCCTTGATGCGGTCCTTCTCCTTGGCGACCAGGCCCTTCCAGCCCTTGGCCGACAGCTTGGACACGCGGTTGAGCCAGCGCGGGTCGAGCTCGTTGCCCATGTACTGTTTGAGGAAGTCCTCACGGGCGACGCCGTAGCTCTCGGAAAGCCGCATCAGGCGGCCTTCGTTGGAGACCAGGCGCTTGTTGATGTCGTAGAGCTGCTCGACCAGACTATCGATGCGCGCCTGGTTGAGCCGCAGCGACTTCACCTCGGCGATGATCTCGTCCTTGAGCTTCTTGTATTTGCGCTCCTGTGAGGGCGACAGCGTGTCGCTCTTCAGGCGCAGGCCGATGTCCTGCTCCTGCAGGCGGCGCAGCTTCTTGAAACTGTCGGCGATGTTGTCGAAGGTCTCGACCACCTTGGGCTTGAGCTCGGCCTCGATCGAGGCGAGCGACAGCGAGCCCTCCATGTCGTCCTCGTCGTAATCGCTTTCGGCGGCGACCTCGGCCGGATCCTTCTCCTCGCCCTCTTCGCTCTCCGCGCCCGGCTCCTTGAACGGCGTGGCGGCCGGGGGAGCCGCCGGCGGCGCTACCGTCTGCACCACTTGCAGATGCGGGGCGCCCGGCACCGGCGTCGCACCCGGCACCGCGGCCTGCGCGATCGGCTTGCCGTCGGGACCCATGACCACCGGCACCTGGATCTGCTTGGCGTCGGGGCCGGCATAGGTCGCTTCCAGGTCGATGATGTCGCGCAGGAACACCTTGCCGTCGTTGAGCTCGTCGCGCCAGATGATGACGGCCTGGAAGGTGAGCGGGCTTTCGCACAGCCCGGCGATCATCGCCTCGCGGCCGGCTTCGATGCGTTTGGCAATCGCGATCTCGCCCTCGCGCGAGAGCAGTTCGACCGAGCCCATTTCGCGCAGATACATGCGCACGGGATCGTCGGTGCGCTCGGACGGCTCCTTCTTCTCGGTGGTGGCGACCGGCTTCGAGGACACCTCGACCAGCTCGCCCTCGCCGTCGCCCTCGTCGTCGTCGGCCGCTTCTTCGGCCTTCTCCTCGTTGTCGTCGTCCGTGGTTTCCTCGGTCTCGACCACGTTGATGCCCATGTCGTTGAGCATCGCGAAGACGTCCTCGATCTGGTCGGAGGTCACCTCCTCCGACGGCATCACGGCGTTGATCTGCTCGTGGGTGACGTAGCCGCGCTTCTTGGCGGCCTTGATCATCTTCTTGACGCCGGCGTCGGTTAAGTCGAGCAGCGGCAGCGGGGTGTCGGGGGCGCCTTCGCCCTCCTTCTCCGGGGCCTCGTCCTTGGCCTGCGCCGGCTTTGCCTTGCCCGCCACGACCTTCTCCTGCACCTTTTTGGCCATCGCCTTCATCCGTCCCAACCCTCTGCTGTCGATATCGATCCCCTACCCTATGGGGAGGTGAATCGATTTCCTGGCCAAAAAGGGCCACGCGTGGCGGCCCCATGCACCCGAATCAAGGACGCAGTGTCGTCGGGGCGGCATTAAGCCCCGATTAACCGCAAAACCCACGGAAATCGACCGTTATTCCACCGCCTCCGCGCCTTTTCCGCCTGCCCAAAAGGCAGGCAGCGGCGTGCTCATAGACTGCGGACGTTACGGCCGGAAGAGGCGCCGAACCCCTCGATCAGGGCCTCGGTTCCCTCCATCCGAGCAAGGCGCGCCTTGACGTCCACCAGGCGGAGATAATTGCTCTCGCTTGCCTCTTGGCCGAGCGCCCATTCGGCGTCCTTGAGCTCCTTAATTAGGGAATGCCATTGGCGATGCAAGCCGATGAGCTGGCCCCAAGTGGTGAGCACGTCGTCGGGCGCGGCCTCGGCGCCGGCGCCCCAGACCGAGTTGGTGGTGATCGCCGCCTCGATGCGTGCGATCGCCTCGGCGAGCCCGCGCGCGGCGAGCTCGGCGCGCACGGCGGCCGCCTCGGCGGCCTCGGCGTGGGCGGCGATGTCGATCAGCGCCGCCTTGAGCCTTTCGGTGTCGGCGTGGCGGAACTCGAGCTGGCTCAATTCCTCGAGGTGGTCGTGCAGCAGCCAGGGATGATTGAGCGCCGCTTGTAAGATGAGCGCCTCGCGCCGCGGCACGGCGCCGCGCCCGCGATGCACGGGGCTCGCCGCGAGCTGCTGGCTGACCACGACGTAAGGCGCCGGACGGCCGCTCGTGCTGCGCGCCGGCCGGTTCTGCCATTCGCCTTCGCGGCGCCTGTTCGGCCAGGGGCCGCGCGGCGGACTTTGCGCCGGCGCGAAATAGTGCGCCAGGCGCGCGGCGAAATCCTGCCGGTAATATTTGCGCACGGCCTCGTCGCCGATCGCGTTCATCACCGCGTTGATGCGCGCTTCGAGCGCCGCGCGCCGCTCCGGCGTGTCGAAGGCATGGCCTTCGGTCTCGCGCGTCCACAGCATGTCGGCGAGCGGGCGCGCCGCGGCGATCACTTCCGCCACCGCCTCGCGCCCGCCCGAACGCACCAGGTCGTCCGGGTCCTGCCCCTGCGGCAGCAACGCGAATTTCAGGCTCTTGCCCGGGGTGAGGCGCGGCAGCGCCAGATCGACGGCGCGATAGGCCGCGCGCAAGCCGGCGTTGTCGCCGTCGAAGCAAAGCACCGGCTCGCTCGCCATCTTCCAGATCAGCGCGAGCTGGTCTTCGGTGAGCGCGGTGCCGAGCGGCGCCACGGTTGCAGGGAAGCCGGCGCCGACCATGGCGATGACGTCGATATAGCCCTCGACCGCGATCACCTGGACGCCTTTTTGCGCGCCATCGTGCGCGGCTTGGCGCGCGGCGGCGATATTGTAGAGCGTCGCGCCCTTGTGGAAGAGCGGCGTCTCCGGCGAGTTGAGATATTTCGCAGCAGCGTCTTTCTCCAGCGCGCGGCCGCCGAAGGCGATGACGCGGCCGCGGACGTCGGTAATGGGAAACATCACGCGGTCGCGGAAGCGATCATAGGGCACCGGGATGTCGTCGCCGGAAATGAGCAGGCCGGCCTCGATCATGTCCTCGACCGGCACGCCTTGATTGCCGAGATGCTCCTTGAGCGCGAAGCGCTCGTTTCCCGCATAGCCGAGGCGGAATTTGAGCTGCGTGCCTGAATCGATGCCGCGGTCGGCGAGATAGCCGCGCCCGCGGGCGCCGAGCTTTCCGGCGAGCGTCGCCGCGAAAAATTTGGCGGCAAGCTCCATCACCTCGTGCAGCGTCTTGCGCCGCGCCTCGCGCGCTTCGTCCTCGCGCGAAGCCTGCGGTAGCGGCAGCCCGGCCATTGCGGCGAGCCGCTCGACCGCCTCGGGGAAGGTCACCCCCTCCGTCTCCATGACGAAATCGAAGATCGAGCCGTTCTTGTGCGCGGAGAAATCGAACCAGGCCTGCTTCTGGTCGTTGACGAAGAAGGAGGGCGTCTTCTCCTTGTTGAAGGGCGACAAGCCCTTGAACTCGCGCCCGGCGCGGCTGAGCTTGACGCGCCGGCCCACCACCTCCGACACCGGCAGGCGGGCTTTCAATTCGTCGAGGAATTGCGGGGTGAAGCGCATGGGACCGATTCGTTCTCGCCCCATCATAAAGCCGGCGATTGAGTCTTTGGCGAGCCCGCGGGCAAACCCCGGCGAGAGCCGGTGCTTGCGAGCCTAATTCTACTTATCCACAGGGCTACTGCGGCGTCATGCCGCTTTCCTTGACCACCTGCGCGGCGAGCGCGCGGTCGGCGGCAATTTCGGCGGCGAATTCCTCGGGCGAATTGAGCGCCGGCACCAGGCCGCGGGCGATGATGTATTTGTCGGTGAAGGCCTTGTCGGCGATCACCTTGCGGATCTCGGCGTTGAGCTTGTCGACGATCGGCTTCGGCGTGCCCGGCGGCGCGAACAGCCCGTACCAGGTCGCCGACGGCGGCCCGGTATAGCCGATGTCGGCGAAGGTCGGCACGTTGGGCAATTGCGGCGTGCGGATATTGTTGGTGAGCGCCAGCGCCGTCATCTTGCCGGCCTCGATATGGGCGATGACGTTGCCGAGGCCGATGAGCGCGATCGGCGTCGAGCCGGAGAGCACGGCGGTCGTCGCCTCGCCGCCGCCGCGGAACGGCACCCGCACCCAATCGGCGCCCTTCTCGCGTCTCATGCGCTCCATGAACACGACGAGCGGCAGCGAGGCGGTGAGATAGCTCAGCGTGCCCGCCTTCTGCTTCGACAGCGCCACCAGCTCGTCGACCGATTTCACCTTGAGGTCGGCATTGACCACCAGCACCTGGATCAGATGGAACAGGTTGACGATGGGGACGAGCTTGTCCGGCTGAAAGGACAGGTTCTTGAACAGGAATTGGTTATAGGCGATCGGATCGACGCTGATGATGCAGACGGTGTAGCCGTCGGGCGTCGCGTCCTGGCAGGCGCGCGCGGCGATGTTGCCGGCGCCGCCCGGCTTGTTCTCGATCACCCAGGGCTGGCCGAGGCGCTTGTGCATCTCCTCGCCGAGCACGCGCATGAACACGTCGCTCAGACCGCCGGCACTCGAGGTGGTGAAGACGCGGATCGGCCGGTCGGGGTAGTCGGCGGCCAAGGCCGACGTCAGCAGGACGAAGAAGAGCGCGCCCGCAAGGGCCAAAACGCGTGTCATGTTCCCCCCGTGCTTTTTACCCGTCATGCCCACAGACGGGCGCCGTCGCCGGTTTTGGCGTACAGTATGAAAGCATGCACGGCCGCGACAAGCCCCTCCGGCGTTCACGATCTGGTCTTGCCCGATGACCTTCCTCACCACCCATCCGATCTGGATCGCCGCGCTCGTCCTGCTGGTGCCGACCACGCTTCTGGCCATGGCCGGGCCGGTGATCGCGCGCCGCTATGTGCCGCTGGAGCAGCTGCGCAGCAACAACGAGGTCGCCGGTTTCAAGTTCGCGACCATCGGCGTGATCTACGCGGTGCTGCTCGCCTTCGCCATCATCATCGTGTGGGAGCGCTTCAACCAGGCGGAAAACGACGTCGCCAAGGAGGCAGGCGCCGCGGCGACCATGCTGCGGCTGACGCAGGGGCTCGACGAGGCGCACGGCGCCGCGGTGCGCGCCGCCACCGTCGATTACCTGAAAGCGGCCATCGCCTATGACTGGCCGGCGATGGCGGAAGGGCGGCCGAGCCATCGCGTCACCGAGATGCTGACCAAGATTTACGGCACCGTGCTCAAGTTTCACAGCTTCGACGCCGCCGAGGGGCTGGTGATCAGCGACATCGTGCGCAACCTCGACGATTTGAGCGACACGCGGCGCAAGCGGCTGGTTCTGGCCGACGGCATCGTGCCCGGCATCATCTGGACGGTCTTGTTCGTCGGCGCCTTCCTCACGGTGGCCTTCACCTTCTTCTTCGGCACGGTGAACTTGCGCGCGCAGGTGGTCATGTCGGGGGCGCTGGCGCTCCTGATCTTCAGCGGCTTGCTCACCATCGTCGCCATCGACCGCCCCTTCGCCGGCACCGCACATGTCGGGCCGGAAGCGATCGCCGCAGTGATCGAGGATTTCTCCGAGGGCGCGCATTAGCACCGTCATTCCGGGGCATGCGCGAAGCACATGAACCCGGAATCCAGAGCAACATCGCAAGCCTTCCCGCGGCTCTGGATTCCGGGTTCGCGCCTGCGGCGCGCCCCGGAATGACAACTTATTGCAGCTTCGCCTTCACCGCAGCGCTCGCGCGTGCCATGTCCATCTGCCCGGCATATTTGCCGCGCAGGGCGCCGATCACCTTGCCCATGTCCTTCATGGCCGTTGCGCCGGTCTCCTTGATGGCGGCATCGATGGCGGCACCCATCTCGGCCTCGGACATTTGCTTCGGCAGATAGCCGGAGATGATGGCGATCTCCTCCTGCTCCTGCTTGACCAGGTCGGCGCGGCCGCCTTTCTCGTAGAGCAGCACCGATTCCTGCCGTTGCTTGATCAGCTTCTGCAGCAGCGGCATGACCTCGGCGTCGGTCAGCGGCGGCTTACCGGCCCCGCGCGCCTCGATGTCGGCGTTCTTGAGCGCGGCATTGACCATACGCAGCGTCGACACCGCGCGCTCGCTCTTGGCCTTCATCGCCTCGGTCAAAGCTTTGTTGATGTCGTCGCGGAGCACTGCTTCTCTTCCATGCTTCGGGTTTTCGAATAAGAGCTCGATCACTCGCCCTGGACATTATCCACCGACTTGATAGCTGCGATCTTCTCGTCGAACCAGTTGGGATCATAAGAATTTATGATCTCCATACACAACCCAATGCAATTCCAACAAATGAAGACAGCGGGGCCCGCTACGACATGTCCGGAGTTCTCCGGGACGGTGGCACCGCAAAACGAACAGTCAGCCGCAGGATGCTTGGCCATAAATAGCGCTCAAATTGAACCAGCCCGTTAAGGGTACGTTGCAGAGTTCTCGTATAAGTAGTGCGCTTGGCTATGAGGACAATGACATGCGGACGCTTGTTTTGGCGGCGGCCTTAGGCCTGTCGGGCGCGGCAGCACAGGCTGAAGTGACGACGCTGCCCGACCCGATTGCACCGGCCGCCCTCGGCCAATGGCAATGTTACCAGCCCAACACGCAGCGCAAGACGTGCTCGTCGCTCGCGAGTTACAGGCGTCGGCCCGATGGCAGCATCGAGAATATTGTCATTATCCTTGTCTCGCGGAATCCGACCGTAACCATGGAACTTTCGGCGCCGATCGAAATCAAAGACGGTCAGGTGTGCGGAACCATGCTGCAAAGCCAGGTTGACGCCGCAAAGTTCGCTGTGCGCGGGCAGACACTCGATCAAGCGCAAATTGCACAACTTCGCCAACGTGTGGTGACTGTATCGGAGAAGTTCTTTGGCCATGAGTCGTGCACGGCCTACGAGGACCTTGGTCTCAATCTGATCGCCAAGGAATCGATGGACGGCAAGCCATTGGACATCGTGTTGCCGGTGATTTGGGTGCGGCAGGACGAAGGCTACGAGGTAAGGCCGTAAGCCGCGCGCACGTCCCGTTTTTTTTCCGAGCGAATGGTTCGCCGCATAGAATTGACGAGCATGCCAAAGACAAAAAACAGCGCTTCCCGGCGCCCGTCATGGGTCAGAAAAAACGGCGACTTCCTAGCGATCGCAATGATATCCGGGATGATTGCTCTCTTTGTCTGGATTGCAATGACAACGCCGACCTCACGACTGGGAGAAAAGCCCTTCAATTTCGGCTTCAACCCCGCCTTGGACTGCGAACCTATCGGACTTGGTGAGCCGGTCTGCGTGCTAAGACGCTAAGCGCATGTGTGGCGTGGTCAGATGCCACGCCGAGACATCCACCGCTGTGTAGGACCGCCAATGAAGAACAGATTGCGGTTGATGAAGGTGATCGCATACGTGCTTGGCGCAGCTTTTCTTGGCACGCTCTTTCTCAATCTTTATCTTCCATACGAATATGCGGCCACTCGCCCGCGCGTTTCAGTACCAAGTGAAGGCAGGGTTATTGCACTAAATAACCATGGCACTGTCGTTTACCTAACAAGCGCCGAGGATATGCTGTTATTCGCAAGCATGTTGGGCAGTGTCTTTTCCGGAGTCTTTTCAGGCCTGTTGTTTTTGACCATTAGGCGTGTGGAGCTGAAAGCAATCCACTGATTCCCATGACCCTGCGCAGCGTCGACACCGCGCTCGTTCCTGGCCTTCATCGCCTCGGTCAAGGCTTTGTTGATGTCATCGCGGAGCATTTGAACCTCATTCCTTCACAACGATAGCTTCACCGATTATGCCGCCTTCCCAAAGATAAAATTTTCCTGCTTTGCGCATAATTGCTGCCGCTTCTTCGCCAGACAGAAAGATAAATCCAAGCCGCCGTGTCTCACCCGGCGCTATTGAGGCGCCATTCAAAAGAATGCGGCAATCCCAGCCATGCCAGCCACGCGTATCGTCTTTCTCGATCATGCAAGGACATCCATATTGCTCCACACTAATCGGGGCAGACCTTCCTCCCCTCGACCGCGGGTAGAGCGTTACATCTGCAAATAGTTGTGGCTTCAAATTTTTCACGAGGGACCCGCCCCTTGCCTCTCCCTTTAGAATACGCAACTAAGAGGCCATGACCCAGACGCAGGCCGACACATCCGGGGCTTGGGTGGAACCCAAAGCCACGGCGCTTTTGGTGCTGGCGGACGGGACGGTGCTGGAAGGTTTCGGGCTCGGCGCCACCGGTACCGCGGTCGGCGAGGTCTGCTTCAACACCGCCATGACCGGCTACGAGGAGATCCTCACCGATCCCTCCTATGCCGGGCAGATCATCACCTTCACCTTCCCGCACATCGGCAATGTCGGCACCAACGAGGACGACATCGAGACCGTCAACCTGGCGGCGACGCCGGGCGCGCGCGGGGTCATCCTGCATTCCGCCATCACGCCGCCGTCGAACTATCGCGCCACCCGCAATCTCAACGATTGGCTTAAAAGCCGCGGCATCATCGGGCTCGCCGGCATCGACACCCGCGCGCTCACCGCGCTGATCCGCGTCAAGGGCATGCCCAATGCGGTGATCGCGCATTCGCCCGACGGCCAGTTCGATCTCGCCGCGCTGAAGAAAGAAGCGCGCGACTGGCCCGGTCTGGTCGGCATGGACCTCGTGCCCATGGTCACCTCGGGCCAGCGCTTCACCTGGGACGAGACGCCGTGGGTGTGGGGCGAGGGCTACGGCCGCCAGGATAAGGCGGAATTCCACGTCGTCGCCGTCGACTACGGCATCAAGCGCAACATCCTGCGCCTGCTCGCCGGCTCCGGCTGCAAGGTGACGGTGGTGCCGGCCAAGACCTCGGCCGACGACATCATGGCGCTCAAGCCCGACGGCGTGTTCCTGTCGAACGGCCCCGGCGATCCGGCGGCGACCGGCGAATACGCCGTGCCGGTGATCAGGAAGCTCATCGACACCGGCGTTCCCACGTTTGGCATCTGCCTCGGCCACCAGATGCTCGGCATCGCCGTCGGTGGCAAGACCAGGAAGATGCATCAGGGCCACCACGGCGCCAATCATCCGGTCAAGGATGTCACCACCGGCAAGGTCGAGATCACCTCGATGAACCACGGCTTCGCGGTCGACAAGGACACGCTGCCGAAGAACGTCGAGCAGACGCATTTTTCGCTGTTCGACGGCTCCAATTGCGGCATCGCGCTCAAAGACAAGCCGGTGTTCTCGGTGCAGTACCACCCCGAGGCCTCGCCCGGCCCGCGCGACAGCCATTATCTCTTCACGCGCTTCGTCGAGATGATGCGGCAGGCCAAGGACGCGGCGAAGCGCAAGATTGCGTAACATTTCGGTATCATGGCCGGGCGTGACCCGGTGATGCGCCACTGCGTGCTCCCCTCCCCCTTGTGGGGAGGGGTCGGGGGGGGGGGTCGTTACGGCGAATGAAGGACCCCCACCCCGGCACGCTTCGCGTGCCGACCCTCCCCACAAGGGGGAGGGTAGCAACCGCGTCTGCCTTGCGCATTGACTCAACATTGGCACAACGTGAGTAGCCTCGCGTGCATTTGTTTGCGACATAGAACGACATGGATTGGGTTTCGTTCTACGACTTCAAGCATTCGGTGATCTACGTGAATGCGCGGCACCGCGACGCGCATTACCGGCTGATTGCGAACGACATCCGCGCCTACGTGCCGTCGCCGGCCGCCGCGGCGATGGACTACGGCTGCGGCGAAGCGACCTCCGCCGCGCTCGTCGCCGCCGCCGCCGGCCAGCTCACGCTGGTCGAAGCGGCGCCCAATGTGCGCGCGGCGCTGAAGGCGCGCTACGAATCGAACGCGAAAATTGCCGTGCTCACGCCGGAGGAAGCCGCCGCGCTGCCGGATGCTTCGTTCGACCTCATCGTCATGCATTCGGTCGCGCAATATCTCAGCAGCGCCGAGCTCGCGCGGCTGCTCGCCCTGTTCCGCCGGCTGATCAAGCCCACCGGCACGGTGATCGTCGGCGACGTGGTGCCGCCGCGCTTCGCCGCGCCCGCCGCCGCGCTGGCCTTGCTGCGCTTCGGCGCGGCCAACGGTTTCTTCTGGGCGGCCGCCTTCGGACTCATGCGCATCGTCGTCTCCGACTATCTGCGGCTCAAGCGCACGGTCGGCCTAGCGCATTACACGCAAGAGCAGATGCTGGCGCGGCTCGCCGCCGCCGGCTTCGACGCGCAACGCGCGCCGCGCAATATCGGCCACAACCAGCGGCGCATGACCTTCCTCTGCCGCGCCGTTTGATAAGCCAAAACCGCCCTTCCCTGCCCGCCGATTCTGGTCTAGAGAGCGCACGCGCGCGGGCCGAGACCCGCCGTGGGAAACGAGGAGGACGCGCGAACAGCGCGCCCTTTTTTTGTGCCTGGAATAGCTGTCATTCCGGGGCGCGAGCGAAGCGAGCGAGCCCGGAATCCATAACCCCTGCTGCGGCGTATGGATTCCGGGCCCGCCGCTTGCGCGGCGTCCCGGAATGACGACGGAGAGGTTCGCGGTTTGCCCAAACGCACCGACATCACATCGATCCTGATCATCGGCGCCGGACCGATCGTCATCGGCCAGGCCTGCGAGTTCGACTATTCCGGCACGCAGGCCTGCAAGGCGCTGAAAGCCGAGGGCTACCGCATCGTGCTGGTCAATTCCAATCCGGCGACGATCATGACCGACCCCGATCTCGCCGACGCCACTTACGTCGAGCCGGTCACGCCGGAGATCGTCGCCAAGATCATCGAGAAGGAGCGGCCCGACGCGCTGTTGCCGACCATGGGCGGACAGACCGCGCTCAATTGCGCATTGTCGCTGCGCAAGATGGGGGTGCTGGAGAAATACGGCGTGCAGATGATCGGCGCCACCGCCGACGCCATCGACAAGGCCGAAGACCGCGAGCTGTTCCGCGAGGCGATGAAGAAGATCGGGCTGGAGACGCCGCGCTCGCACCAAGTGAAGACGCTGCCGCAGGCGCTCGCCGCGCTCGACGATATCGGCCTGCCGGCGATCATCCGCCCGAGCTTCACCCTCGGCGGCACCGGCGGCGGCATCGCCTACAACAAGGCCGAGTTCATCGACATCGTCGAGCGCGGCATCGACGCATCGCCGACCAGCGAGGTGCTGATCGAGGAATCGGTGCTGGGCTGGAAGGAATTCGAGATGGAGGTGGTGCGCGACAAGCGCGACAACTGCATCATCGTCTGCTCGATCGAGAACGTCGACCCGATGGGCGTGCACACCGGCGATTCGATCACCATCGCGCCGGCGCTGACGCTCACCGACAAGGAATACCAGATCATGCGCGACGCCTCGCTTCGCGTGCTGCGCGAGATCGGCGTCGAGACCGGCGGCTCCAACGTGCAGTTCGCCGTCAATCCGGACGACGGGCGCCTGGTGGTGATCGAGATGAACCCGCGGGTCTCGCGTTCCTCGGCGCTGGCCTCGAAAGCGACCGGCTTTCCCATCGCCAAGGTCGCCGCCAAGCTCGCGGTCGGCTACACGTTGGACGAAATCGCCAACGACATCACCGGCGGCGCGACGCCGGCCTCGTTCGAGCCGACCATCGATTACGTGGTCACCAAGATCCCGCGCTTCGCCTTCGAGAAATTCCCCGGCGCCGAGCCGGTCTTGACCACCTCGATGAAGTCGGTGGGCGAGGCCATGGCCATCGGCCGCACCTTCCAGGAGAGCCTGCAAAAGGCGCTGCGCTCGCTGGAGACCGGCCTGACCGGCCTCGACGAGATCGTCATCGAAGGCTACGACTTGGCCACCGGCATCGACGACGGCGACAACAAGGCGGCGATCCGCAAGGCGCTCGGCACCCCGACGCCCGACCGGCTCTTGAAGATCGCGCAGGCGATGCGGCTCGGCGCCAGCGACGAATTGATCCACCAGTCCTGCCGCATCGATCCCTGGTTCCTGGCGCAGATCCGCGGGCTGGTCGAGGCCGAGGCTGAGATCAAGGCGAAAGGCTTGCCGACGACGGCGGGCGCTTTCCGGCGGCTGAAGGCGCAAGGCTTTTCCGATACCCGCCTCGGCAAACTCACCGCGACCCCTGCCGAAACGGTCATGCAAAAAAGACGCGCGCTCGGCGTCAGGCCCGTGTTCAAGCGCATCGACACCTGCGCCGCCGAGTTCGCTTCGCCCACTGCCTATATGTATTCGACTTACGAGACGCCGTTCGCCGGGCAAGTGGCAAACGAGGCCGCGCCCTCCGACAAGCAGAAGATCATCATCCTCGGCGGCGGCCCCAATCGCATCGGCCAGGGCATTGAGTTCGATTATTGCTGCTGCCACGCCGCCTTCGCGCTGAAGGAAGCCGGCTTCGAGACCATCATGGTCAACTGTAATCCGGAGACGGTGTCGACCGACTACGACACCTCCGACCGGCTCTATTTCGAGCCGCTGACACCGGAAGACGTGCTGGAGATCGTCGACACCGAACGCTCCCAGGGAACATTGCACGGCATCATCGTGCAATTCGGCGGGCAGACACCGCTCAAACTCGCCGAGCCGCTGGAGAAAGCGAAGGTGCCGATCCTTGGCACCTCGCCCGACATGATCGATCTCGCCGAGGACCGCGACCGCTTCAAGACCCTGCTCGACAAATTGAAGCTGCGCCAGCCCAAGAACGGCATCGCCACTTCACTTGATGCCGCGCGCGCCATCGCCGACGAGATCGGCTATCCGGTGGTGATCAGACCGTCCAACGTGCTCGGCGGGCGGGCGATGGAGATCGTGCGCGATGCGGCGCAATTCGACCGCTACGTGGCGCGGCTATCAAGTGACCTCGATCGGCCGAGCGAATTGATCATTTCCAAGCGCAGCCCGCTGTTGATCGACCGCTATCTGTCGGACGCGACCGAGGTCGACGTCGACTGCCTCGCCGACGGCAAGGATACCTTCATCGCCGGCATCATGGAGCACATCGAGGAGGCCGGTATCCATTCCGGCGACTCGGCCTGCGCGCTGCCGCCGCATTCGCTCTCCGAGAAGACGCTCGCCGACCTCGAGCGGCAGACGCGGGCGCTGGCGCTTGCGCTCAATGTCGGCGGGCTGATGAACGTGCAATACGCCATCAAGGACGGCGCCATCTACGTGCTCGAGGTCAATCCGCGCGCCTCGCGCACGGTGCCTTTCGTCGCCAAGGTGATCGGCCTGCCGGTCGCCAAGATCGCTGCGCGCATCATGGCCGGCGAGAAACTCGCGAGCTTTAATCTCAAGCCGCCGCATCCTAGACACCGCGCGGTGAAGGAGGCGGTGTTCCCCTTCGCCCGCTTCCCCGGCGTCGACACCGTGCTGGGGCCGGAGATGAAGTCGACCGGCGAGGTCATGGGGCTCGACGCCACCTTCGAGATCGCCTTCGCCAAGAGCCAGATCGGCGGCGGCACCAACCTGCCGCGCTCGGGCACCGTTTTCGTCTCGGTCAAGGACGCCGACAAGCCCCGCATCCTGCCGGCGGTGAAGCTGCTCGCCTCGCTCGGCTTCAAATGCATCGCCACTTCGGGGACCCAGCGCTACCTCGCCGAGCAGGGCGTGCCGGCGGCCAAGATCAACAAGGTGCTGGAGGGGCGCCCGCATATCGTGGACGCAATCAAGAACGGCGGCGTCCAGCTGGTGTTCAATACCACCGAGGGGGCTGCGGCGTTGGCCGATAGTCGTTCGCTGCGCCGCGAAGCCCTCTTGCATAAAGTGCCGTACTACACCACTCTTTCCGGGGCCGTCGCTGCGGCGCAGGGCATCAAGGCCTATCTCGGGGGTGACCTCGAGGTGCGCGCGCTGCAGAGCTATTATGCCAGCCGGGTCTGAAGGTTAACCGAGATCCGGCTCCGCGCGGCGGCGCGAGTAAGGCCGGGAAGTCCACGAGTCGCGGCAGCCGAGCTGACCGCGGCTTGGGTGATTTTGCCCGGCGCTCGTTTCCATGACTCCGGTGCGCGGCACCCCCGTCGCCGGAGTCGTATTACGAGTCGAATGGGACGGTTGCGACTGGAGGGCTTGGCGGGTTTTCGCGTTCGCTCGTGTGGCGCCCGCCAGGAGGAGATGAGACGATGGATAAGATTCCGATGACCGCAGCGGGCTATGCCGCGCTCGAGGCCGAGCTCAAGCACTGCCAGCAGGTCGAGCGCCCCCGCATCATTCAGCAGATCACGGATGCGCGCACGCACGGCGACCTATCGGAGAATGCGGAGTATCATGCCGCCAAGGAGGCGCAGTCCCTCAACGAGGGCCGCATCGCCGAGCTTGAGGACAAGCTCGCGCGCGCCGACGTCATCGACGTTTCCAAACTGTCGGGCGACATCATCACCTTCGGCGCGACGGTGACATTGGTCGACGAGGACACCGAGCAGAAGAAGGTCTGGCAGATCGTCGGCGAGCCGGAAGCCAACGCCAAGGAAGGCAAGATCTCGATCACCTCGCCGCTTGCACGCGCACTGATCGGCAAGACCAAGGGCGCCTCCGTCGAAGTCAACACGCCGGGCGGCGCCAAAGCCTACGAGGTGAAGAAGGTGGAGTGGCGGTAGGGGCAAACCGCGCTTGCAAAGCTGCTGATGGCTGGCGCCGCACATTGCGTGCGTGGTTCCGTAGCGGCCAAACTGTCATGACATCTTCACTGCGGCAGCAAACAAAAGGCCAAGTTCCGGCCGACGCTCCTCCTCTCAACGCAAATGGAGGAGCATCATGGCGGCGAAGCCCATTCCCGACGGCTATCACACGGTGACACCTTATCTCACCGTTCGTGGCGCGACCAAATTCATCGATTTTCTCAAGCAGGCGTTCGGCGCCAAGCTCTCGCACGAAGCGATCAAGCGACCTGATGGATCGATCATGCATGCGCAGGTGCTTATCGGCGATTCCCGCGTCATGATCGCCGAGGAAAGCGAAATGGCCAGAGCGACGACGTCGACGCTCTACCTCTATGTTCCCAATGTGGACAACGCGTATCAGCAAGCGGTCAGGGCCGGTGGTCAAACCATCATGGAGCCGATGGACATGTTCTACGGCGACCGCAGCGGCGGGGTGAAAGATCCCTCCGGCAACAGCTGGTTCATCGCCACGCACAAGGAAGATGTCGCCCCACAAGAATTGCAGAAACGCGCCGAGGCTTTCGTCAAGCAACAGAAAAGTCGGGCAGCCTGAGAGCTAACCCGCCATCGGCACCATGGCCGCGTCCTTGGATTGCCGCAGCGTGAGCGGGGTGGTCACGTTGCGCGAATGCGGCGCGGCGGTGGGTTGTCCGAGGCGCCCGCAGTGCCCGATCTTCTCGCGATATTACTGGGCGCCAGTCCAGGGATTTGTGCGCGATAGAACGTGACCATTCTCTTCGACGATTTTCGGGCCCTCGCGTCCGAAGACGACTGTAAGCTCATAGTCGGCCACACCCGTCGAGACTTTGAAGTTTTGAGGATTCGAGGCCATAAAATCGAGTTGGCCGGTGATGTGACAGGTCGACGATGCCTCGTCACATTTAATGACCTGGGTATCAAGTTTTGGCCGATAAGACCGTCGCGGCCAGCTCGTCGCAAACTTGCGTTCCTGGTCCAAGATTTGTTCGTTGCTAAGACGCTCACCAAAATACATCAGCGATGGAGCATAGACTTGCCGTATGAAATTTTGCCGTTCGACCACGTCGGCTCCCGATTGGCGCATATATTCGATGGAAAAATCGCGGGCCATGGATTCAAGCAATGGGGGCTTTGGCGTCGGCTGCGGAGGCACACTGACGGGCTGCGGCGGAAGAACGACGGCAGGCTTCGACTGTACCGCGTATGTCTGTTCGGTCTGTTCGGTCACGACTGACTTTGTTTCCTCCGCCTTTTTCTCCTGCGTCGTAGCAGGCTTCGACTGTACCTTCTCTTGCGTCGCAGCAGGTTTTGGTTGGACCACCTTTTTCTCTTCCACAGCGACTTGCTTTGATTGTTCCGCCTTACTCTTCTCCGTCGGCAATACTATTGGCGGGTTTGCAACCACCGCAGGAGGCGGTCCCACTCGGTAGATCAGCCAGAAACAAGAAGCGGCGAGCACAGCAATGGCAACCGACAATCCCACAACGACCGGATAAGTCAGTCGCGGCTGCCCGGCACGGGTGGAGGCCATTTGCGGGCGCGCAGCCTCCGGTTCAACGCTGTCCGACGCGGATTTCTGCGACAGCTCGAGGACCTGCCGCTGCGCCGCGGCGGATGAGGCTTTTCGGCCTGTAGCACGCGCCGGCGCGCGTTGAATAATGTGATCCATCGAGCGAATGAGACGCATGACGTCGGCATCGAAATTTCTGCCGCTATCGATCCCGGCGGCGTTGCGAAACGAAAAATCGCGAAGGCTGTCCGGAAGCTCCACCGGCTGGGGCATGGTCGCGCCGCCGACCAAGACAGGAACAACTGGAATCTTTCTTTTCAGCGCAGTCTCGACTTCGATCCGCACCAGGTCGCTTTCGTCGTTGATTTTGGCTTTGCCAACCTTGTCGATGCCGCGCCAATTCGGACCGACAACGGCGATAAAGATATCGGTATCTTTCAAAGCGTCATCGATCGACTTGCGAAAATCGGAGCCGAACGGAACGCTGTCGATATCTCGGAATACCGACTCCCTTCCGTACTTCAAAACCAGCCGGTCAAATAGCCGGCCGGTCGCATCGGAATCGGTTCGCCGGTAGGAAATAGCAATCTTGGTCACGCGCACGCCCCTCACTCACGCAATAGTTTATAGATTTAAAATATTCTCGCCAATAGCGCCGTTGAGGCTTCCGGTCGCAGATTTGGAGCGCTGTCTCCTTGGATCGCCGCGGCGTGAGCGAGGTCTTCACGGCCCGAGACAACTCCGTATCAATGAGGGAGCGCCAGCAAGTGCGCGATATCGGCGGCGCGGCTGGGGATCCGGCGATTTCCGTCTGCGACAGATAGCGGGCAATGCGGTTCAAGCTTCATTCGAATGCGTCATTCCCTGCTGCGGCGCGCGGCCGTCAGCTCGCCATCGGCACCATGGCCGCGTCCTTGGATTGCCGCAGCGTGAGTGAGGTCTTCACGTTGCGCACGTTCGGCGCGGCTGTGAGCTTCTCGACGAAGGCCTGGAAAGTCTTCAAGTCGGGCGCCACGCACTTCAACACGAAGTCGATCTCGCCGGAGAGCATCCAACATTCGCGCACCAACGGCTCGCGGCGCACGAAATCCTCGAAGGCGACGAGATCGGCCTCGGCCTGACTCGCCAAGTGCACCATGGCGAAGATCGTGACCTCGTAGCCGAGCTTCTTCTCGTCGAGCAACGCGCGGTAGCCCTTGATATAGCCGGCCGCCTCGAGCGCGCGGACACGCCGTAGACAAGGCGGCGCCGAAATGCCGACGCGGCGCGCCAGTTCGACATTGGTGATGCGGCCGTCATCCTGCAATTCCTTGAGGATGTGGCGGTCGATGGCATCAAGGCGGGCGGGCACGCGTGACCTCCGGAGGCCGACAGGCCGCGGCAACATCCATATCGCGAAATATTCTTTCGCGAAAGATTATTGCGCGGAGCTGCGCGCGCTAAAGTCTTGCCTGTGAGTCCGGTGGGTTGCGTATCTTGCATAGCTCGGCCCGAAACCCTAGATCGTGCATGGCACAAAGAGCCGGCGCGGTCCGGCCGCGCGGGCTCAAGCCGCCCGACGGTGCCCATTCGGGGGCGGATCGATATGGCCAAGACCACCCACGCCAAAGTCGTAATCATCGGCTCGGGCCCTGCCGGCTACACCGCGGCGATTTACGCCGCGCGCGGCATGCTTGAGCCGATCCTGATCCAGGGCATCCAGCCCGGCGGTCAGCTCACCATCACCACCGATGTCGAGAACTATCCCGGCTTCGCCGACGTCATCCAAGGCCCCTGGCTCATGGAGCAGATGCAGAAGCAGGCTGAGCATGTCGGCACCAGGATCATCACCGATACGGTCAGCAAAGCTGAGCTGGCGAGCCGGCCGTTCCGGCTCGAATGCGACTCAGGCGATGTTTATCTCGCCGATACCCTGATCATCGCGACCGGCGCGCAGGCCCGCTGGCTCGATCTGCCATCGGAGCAGAAGTTCAAGGGCTATGGCGTTTCCGCCTGCGCCACTTGCGACGGCTTTTTCTACCGCAACAAGGACGTGATGGTGATCGGCGGCGGCAATACCGCGGTCGAGGAGGCGCTGTTTCTCACCAATTTCGCCGCCAAGGTCACCGTCGTGCATCGGCGCGACAGCTTCCGCGCCGAAAAGATTCTGCAGGACCGACTGTTCAAGCATCCCAAGATCGAGGTCGTGTGGGACACGGTCCTGGCCGACGTGATCGGCAGCGATAACCCGCTCAAGGTCAACCGCGTCAGACTCAAGAACGTGAGAACAGGCGCCGTGAGCGAGCGCGCGATCGACGGCGTGTTCATCGCCATCGGTCATACCCCGGCCTCCGAACTGTTTGTCGGTCAGCTGCAGATGAAGCCCTCGGGCTACATTGTCACCGCTCCGCACTCGACCGCGACTTCGGTGCCCGGCGTATTTGCCGCCGGCGACGTCACCGACGACATTTATCGGCAGGCGGTGACTGCCGCCGGTCAAGGCTGCATGGCGGCGATCGAGGCGGAGAAATTTCTCACCGCCCACGAACACGACAGGGCGGCTGCCGAATGACCATCACCACCTCACCCAGCTCCAGCATGGACTGGGACAAGCTGAAGGTGTTTCACGCCGCGGCCGAGGCGGGCAGCTTTACCCACGCCGGCGAGCGGCTCGGACTGTCGCAGTCGGCGGTTTCGCGTCAGGTCTCAGCGCTTGAATCCGAACTCAATGTCTCGCTGTTTCACCGCCATGCGCGCGGGCTGATCCTCACCGAGCAGGGCGAATTACTCTACCGCACGGCACATGAAGTGTTCATGAAGCTCGAGGCCGCGCGTACCAAGCTCACCGACAGCCGCGAGCGGCCGAACGGTGAGCTGAAAGTGTCGACCACCCCCGGGATCGGCGTGCATTGGCTCACGCCGCGGCTCGGCGAATTCCTCGATCTCTACCCCGACATCCACATCACGCTGATCACCACCGACGAGGAGCTCGACCTCGCCATGCGCGAGGCCGATGTCGCCATCCGCTTGCGCCAGCCGACCCAGCCCGACCTGATCCAACGCAAGCTGTTCTCGGTGCATTTCCACGCTTACGCCTCGCCCGATTACCTCAAGCGTTTCGGCACGCCGCGCAATCACGAGGAGCTCGACAATCACCGTATCATCGTGCTGGGCGGCAGCGTGCCGGCGCATTTCTCGAACCGGCGCTGGCTGGTCGAGGTAAGCCGCGACGGCAAAGGCCCGCGCGTGCCGCATTTGAGCATCAACAACGTGCTCGGCCTGTTGCGCGCCTGCCAGCGCGGACTCGGTGTGGCGATGTTGCCCGACTACCTGGTCGAGGAAAATGGCGGGCTCGTGCAGTTGTTCGGCGAAGCCGACACACTCGCGCTTGATGCTTATTTCGTCTACCCGGAGGAGTTGAAGTCGGTCGCGCGCATCCAGGTATTCCGCGACTTCTTGGTGGCAAACGCGCAGCGTTGGCACTTTTAGAACTATGATTCCGCGCGCTGCGCTGCGCGCCGATTCAGCATGGCTGACATGCGGTGCCCACCATTGCTGGGAAAACGCGCTTAGTCATACTGCGCGGACGCTGTTGCATCGGATGTATATCCTCCCAGAGTCGCCGGTGCTGCAGCAATGTTCCCCTCTGGAAGATGTTGCCGGTCCCCACACCGGCACCACTCGCAAGCCGGGCCCCTCGCGGGGCCCGGTTTTTTTCGCGCCGTGCTCACATCTGCCGATAGGCATATGCATCGTCGCGCTGCGCCGCCGCCAACTTCGCGACCAGGGCGTGCTGCGGCGACAGATGGCAGACCGGGTCGGCGGCGCGCGCGTCGCCACCAATGAGGAAGGCCTGGCAGCGGCAGCCGCCGAAATCCTGTGCGCGGCGGGCGCAGCTCCGGCACGGCTCCTGCATCCAGGCCTCGCCGCGGAAGGCCTCGAACGCCGGCGAGTTCGCCCAGATGTCGGCAAGCGAATGCTCGCGCACGGTCCAGAATTCGAGACCGGGAATAACTTCCGCCGCATGACAAGGCAGCACGCGGCCGGCCGGCGTGACATTGAGCGAACGGCGGCCCCAACCGCCGACGCATGGCTTGGGGAAGCGCGCGTAATAGTCCGGCACCACCGCGTCAATGACAATGCGGCCCCGATGTTGCTTGCGCAAGCGCTCGACGGCCTCGATCGCCTGCTCGACCTGCTCGCGCGTCGGCATCAGCGTGGCGCGATTTTTCAGCGCCCAGCCGTAATATTGCACGTGCGCGATTTCGACGCGGGCGGCGCCGAGCGCAAGGGCCACCTCCACCATCGGTTCGACCCGCGCGATGTTAGCGCGATGCACCACCATGTTGACGGTGAGCGGCAGCCCAAGCCGCACGACCTCCGTCGCCAGCGCGCGCTTGCGCGCCGAGGCACCTCGATAGCCGGCGATGCGGTCGGCGGACTTCTCCTCGCTGTCCTGGATCGAGATCTGCACGTGATCGAGGCCGGCATCGGCAAGCTTGCGGAGCGTTTGCGGCGTGAGGCCGACCGCGGAGGTGATGAGATTGCTGTAGAGAGTGGCAGCGCGCGCGGCGGCGACGATCTCGGGCAAATCACGCCGCGCCGCCGGCTCACCGCCCGAAAGGTGCACCTGCAATACGCCGAGCGCCGCGGCCTCACGGAATACTCGCGCCCAGCTCGCGGTGTCGAGCTCATCGGCGCGTCGGTCGAGCGCCAACGGATTGGAGCAATACGGACAGCCGAGCGGACAGCGATGCGTCAGCTCGGCGAGCAGGCCGAGCGGAGCGGGCACGCGCGTGCCGTTCGTGGTCAAGCGAACTCCAGCAGTTTCTTCTCGGCGAGGCCGGCGAGCAGCTTGACGACGTCCGCCTCGATGCGCTCGCGCGGCGCGTTAAAAGCTTGCGCCAGCTCGTCGACGATTTGCACGAGGCTCGCCTCCCCGGTGCAACGCTTGAGGATTTCGACCGCGATAGCGTCGGCTTGGAACACGCGCTCAGGGGCGAGCAACAGCCAGCCGCCCTGCGCCTCGTTGTGGGTCAACCGCACGCCCCGCGGCAGCCGCGGCTTTGCTTCCGGCGCAATGACTGCTTCGCTCACGCGTCCTCCGGCACGAAGGCGCCGGGCGGAATATGCCGCGGCGATACATAGGCATAGTGGAGCGCGTCCAGCATCGTCCACAGCACGTCGCATTTGAATTCGAGCGCGGCCAGCACCGCCCGTTGCTGATCCGGCGTGCGCGCGTTGAGCTTGACATAGCCGAGTGCGAAATCGGAATCGCGTTGCGCTTGCGGCGGACGCTTGTCGAAGTAACTCAGCGTCTCGCGCGTCACGAATGGGTAGTTCGCCAGCATTCCCGCCATGCGCTCGCCGATGATGGCGGGCGAGAACAATTCGGTGAGCGAGGAGGCGATCGCCTCGAGCAACGTCTTCTCGCCGACGAAGCGCACATAGGCGTCGACGGCAAAGCGCGTGCCCGGCAACAGCCCGCGCAGCGAGGTGACATAATCGCGGTCAAGCCCGAGTCCATCGGTGAGCTTGAGCCAACGCGCGATGCCACCGTCGCCTTCGCGTTCGCCGTCGTGATCGACGAGGCGCGAGCGCCATTCGCGGCGCACGGCGGGATCATCGCAGCGCGCGATCAAGCTCGCATCTTTGATCGGGATCATCGCCTGATAATAGTAGCGGTTGAGCGCCCAAGCCTGCACTTGGCCTTTGGCTAGCTTGCCGCCATGCAGAAGCCCGTGGAACGGGTGCAGCCGGTGATAGCGCCGCGCGCCGACGTCGCGCAGCGCGGTTTCCAGCTCCTCCGGCGTCAGCAGTTTCACAGATTGATCTCCATGCCATCCTCGGCGACCTGCCACCCGGCGGCTTCGGCTGCGGCCCGCTCGGACGAGCCCTCGATCAGCAGCGGATTGGTGTTGTTGATGTGGAAGAATATGCGCCTGCCGACAACCCCTTCCAAGGCCTTGAGCGAACCGCCGTCGCCTGCGATCGGCAGATGGCCCATGCGGCGCCCGGTTTTTTGGCCGACGCCGGCGCGCAGCAGCTCATCGTCGGTGAACACGGTGCCGTCGAACAAGATCGCGTCGGCGCGCGCGAGCCTCTCGCGCATGTTCGCCGTGACCGCCGCCGCCCCCGGCACAACGACGAGCCGTGCGCCGTCGCGCTCAAGCTCGACGCCTACATTGGCCGCGGTTTCCGCCGCGGTTTCCGGCGCCTCGCCTTCCATGTAAAGCGGCAATTTGCCAGGAACCATGAATAAGTGCGCCGCGATGCCACCGGGCAATACGAACGTCTCGCCCGGATTGACTGCACGCCGTGCCATCGCGCCGAGCGCGCCGAACATGACGTTGGCTGCGACCGCGGCATGGCTCGCCGGCGTCGCGTAAAGGGTGAAGGGCGTGCTCTCGCGCAGAGATAGAAGCCCGGCAATCTGGTCGATTTCAGCGCCAGTGAGCAGCACCGCATCGACCGGACTGCCGCGCAAACCGTTTTGCGGGTGAAGAGCCGCTGTCGCGCGGATTTGCGCGCCGAGATCGGGCGAGGCGTTGATCAGCGTCCAGCGACCGTCGCCGGCCGTGACCGCCAGGCCCGCTTGTGTCCGCGGCTTGACTCGCGGATCGCCTTGCCAGGCGAGCGCACAGACCTGACAGCGGCAGTTCCATTGCGGGAATCCGCCACCGGCCGCCGAACCGAGCACAATGGCGCTGAGACGGCCCATCAACCGTTCAAATGGGAGCCGGGCCTACTGCCAAGACAATCAGAATTCGGCCGGCAAATAGCCGTTGATTTCGAGGCCGATGCAGATTTCGACAAGGATCGGGGTCGTCCAGGTCATTGGTCTTCCTTTCGGACCGGTCATCTATCCGGCAGGGTTGAAGATTAGCGCAGCAGGCCGGCTTTGTCAGCCAGTGTCCCGTTTTGGTTCGTATCTTCAACGCAGGAACAGCCTATCATGTTCGTTTCTCTTAGCGCGGGGCGACGCGGTGATCACAAACGCGTCATCACCACGCGGCCGGCCATGCGCGCAGATGCTGGGTCGACTGCTGCGACGCAAAATCCTCGTCCCCTGCGGCAGATTGCATGCAAGTGCAAAATAGACACAGTGGATACTGTTTGCGCACCGCGCGTTGTGAAAGGGCGTAACGAAATCGCAGCTATCGGCTAGTATGGTGCCCGAAAGAGACGGGAGTCGGCTCCCCCGTCACCGGAACTTGGGAGAACGGCAGGTGAAAAGGATTGGGATTGACCGGCTGGCGGCCTCGACTGCCCTGGGACTGATTCTGCTTTTGGCCGCTCAGAATGATCGGTTGCTGGCGCAGGAACAGAAATCCGAGCAGCAAATCGAGCAGGCGGTGCCGATGCCCGATACAGACCCGCTGCCGCCGGTGACGGCCAATGACGTCGGCACCAGCGTCGCCCCCGCTGCCGCGAGCACGGATGCGCCCAAGGCTGAACCCAAGCAGGATGCGACCGCCCCTGCCGCCGATCCGGCCAAAGCGGCCAGCGCCCCCACCGTCGAGCCGAAAGCCGAACCTAAGCAGGATGCAACCGCCCCCGCTCCCGAGCCGGCAAAGGCAGCCACCGCGCCAGTCGTGCCGCCCTCGCCAACCGGCAATGTCGCGGTCGCCGACAAGCTGCGCGAGCTGGTCGGTAGCCGACTCGACCGCTACGTGTCGCGCAAGCCGGACCGTGAAGGCGTCGAAACCTATTATAAGGCGCACGACTTCAAACCGCTGTGGGTCAGCGATGGCGCCCTCAACGCGCGCGGCAAGGCGGCAGTCGCCTACATCGTCCAAGTCGACAATGTCGGCCTCAACCCGAGCGACTACCCGACCCCGGATTTCAGTGCTGCCACGACCGCCGATGCACTTGCCGCGGATGAACTCAAGCTCACCGACGCGGTGCTGACCTATGCGCGGCATGCGCAGATCGGACAGATCAATTTCACCCGCGTCGCCGCCGATATCCAGTTCAATCTAGTGCCGCCGGTGCCGGCCGAAGTGCTCACCAAACTCGCGGAGGCGAGCGACACTGCCGCGGCGCTCGACAGCTACAATCCACCGCAGGAAGGCTTCAAAGCGCTCAGGCAGGCGCTCGCCGAGCTGCGCGGCAAAGGGGCGGTCGCCGATCTCCCGGAGGAGAAGCCGGTTGCACGCGTCCACGTGCCGGAAGGCAAGATCCTGCGCGTTGGCATGAAGGACGAGCGCGTTATCGCGCTGCGCAAGCGGCTCGACGTCGCCGGCGACAAGAACAACACGCTCTATGACGAGGCGGTGAGCGACGCGGTCAAGACCTTCCAGACCGAAGCGGACCTCGATGTCGACGGCAATCTCGGCCCCGCTACGCTGCGCGCGCTCAATGGAGAACAGCACGAGGTGCGCCGACCAAAGGCCAATCGCATCGACACCGTGATTGTCAACATGGAACGCTGGCGCTGGCTGCCGCGCAAGCTCGGTAATGCCGACAACACTTATGTCATGGTGAACGTGCCGGACTTCACGCTCAAGCTCGTGCACAACGGCAAGCTCGATTGGAAGACCAAGATCGTCGCCGGCAAGCCGGATAAGGCAACGCCGATGACCTCGGCCGACATGAAGTTCATCACGGTCAATCCGACGTGGAACGTGCCGCCTTCGATCATCGAAAATGAGTATCTGCCGGCGCTACAGCAAGATCCGCAGGCGCTCGACCGCATCGGCCTGAAGGTCGAGCAGGCTCCGGACGGCACCATACGCATCTATCAACCGCCGGGTGCCGGCAACGCTCTCGGCCGCATCCGCTTCAACTTCCCCAATAAGTTCCTGGTGTACCAGCACGACACGCCGGACAAATATCTCTTTGCCAAGGAGAAGCGTGCTTACAGCCACGGCTGCATGCGCGTGCAGGACCCGCTGGTCTATGCCACGAGACTCCTCGCCATCGAACTGCCGAAGGAACACTATACGCCGGCGAGGCTCGAGAGTATGTTCGGCAGCGACGAGATCAACATCAATTTCCCCGATCCGATCCCGGTGCATCTGACCTATCAGACCGCCTTCGTCGACGAGAACGGCAAGCTGCAATTCCGCGACGACGTCTATGGCCGCGACGCCAAGATGATCGAAATCCTCAAGAGCAATTCCGAGCGCAAAGTGGCCGATATCGCCATCGAGCGTCGCCCGGACCCCTCGTCCAAGCCGGTGCGCATGCCGGTCGGCACCTTCGCGAGCGACCGCTACGGCAACTACAACAGCGGCTCGAACTTCTTCGACTGGTTCTTCGGCGGACCGCGCAGCGAAGTCGCACCACGGCCGCGCGGCTATGTTAACCCGCGCACCACGAACAACAACGGACGCTACTATTGGCGCTGAGCGCCTAATAAGCCCAACTCATGCGGACGCCGGCGATTTCGGTCGCCGGCGTTTTGCATTTGGAGGCCGGGATTGCTGAATACCGGGCGGAACGCTATGCACAGCCGACGACGACTTTGGATCAAATTATGTGCGGCATCGCTGGCTTCATTGCAGGCCGGACGCGGGGGACTAGCCAGCAGCTTGGCGAAATTGCCGAGTCGATGAACGGCAGCTTGCGTTATCGCGGACCGGACGCCGAGGGCGTGTGGATCGACGCGGAGGCCGGCGTTGCCTTGGCGCATCGCCGGCTGTCGATTCTCGATCTCTCTCCGGCCGGCAATCAGCCGATGGTGTCGGCCGATGGTCGCTACGTGCTTATCTACAACGGCGAGGTCTACAGTCACGAGGATCTCCGGCCCTCGCTCAGCGCGCGCGGCATCGCGTTTCGTGGCTATTCCGATACTGAGGTGATCCTCGAATCGGTCGCCGCCTTCGGTCTCGAAAAGACGCTTCCGCAGCTCATCGGCATGTTCGCCATGGCGTTTTGGGACCGGCGCGATCGTGCATTGACGTTGGTACGCGACCGCTTGGGCATCAAGCCGCTGTATTGGGCGAAGTTTGGCGATCTTTTCATCTTCGGCTCGGAGCTCAAGGCGTTGCGCGCGCATCCCGGCTGGACGCCACGCATCGATCGCGGCGCCGTCGCAAGCTACACCCGCTTCAATTATGTGCCGGCCCCGCACACGGTCTATGAAGGCGTTTACAAGCTCGAGCCCGGCACGGTCTTGACCTTGCCAATGGACGGTGAACCGCGTCTGACCCGTTACTGGAACGCGCGCGAAGTGGCGCTCGCCGGCTTGCGCGATCCGATCGAGGGCGGCGACCGAGAGCTCATCGACGCGCTTGCGCAGCGGTTGAAAGACGCGGTGAAGCGAAGGATGATCGCAGACGTGGCGCTCGGCGCCTTCCTCTCCGGAGGAGTCGATTCGTCGACAATCGTCGCGCTGATGCAGGACGACAATCCTGCGAAAGTGAAGACCTATACCATCGGCTTCGACGTTGCCGGTTTCGACGAGGCTCATCATGCGGCAGCGGTCGCGCGGCACCTCGGCACCGAGCACACCGAACTGACTGTGACGGCGCAACAGGCGCTCGACGTGATCCCCAGATTACCGGATATGTACGACGAGCCATTTGCGGATTCCTCGCAAATACCGACGCACCTTGTCTCCGCCATGGCGCGCCGCCACGTCACGGTCGCGCTCTCCGGCGACGGCGGCGACGAGCTGTTCGGCGGCTACAACCGCTACCAATTGACGCAGCAATTCTGGTCACGCTTGTCGCTGCTACCGTCGGTCGTGCGCCGCGCCCTCGCCAAGGGCCTCACTGCCGTGCCGCCCGAACGTTGGTCGAGCTTGTTGTTGTCGGTGTTGCCGACGCGCTTGCCGGCGCAGATCGGCGACAAGCTCCATAAATTCGCGTCCATCCTCACGCTGCCGGACGGCGACGCAGTCTACCGGCGTCTGGTCACGCATTGGGAGCCGGAAACGGTCATGCCCGGCATTGCGGAGCCGAAAGGGATCTTTGACGACGCCTCCTTGCCCAACGATATGCCGCGGCTGCTTGATCGTATGCAATTTCTCGATCAGGTCACTTATCTCCCCGACGACATCCTGACCAAAGTCGACCGCGCCAGTATGGCGGTCGCGCTGGAGGTGCGTGTTCCGATTCTGGATCACCGGGTCGTCGAATTTTCCTGGCGGCTGCCGCAGGCGGCGAGGATCCGCCGCGGGCAGAGCAAGTGGCTGCTGCGCCAGCTGCTCTATCGCTACGTGCCGCGCGAGCTCATCGAGCGGCCGAAGATGGGATTCGGCATCCCTCTCGCCGACTGGCTGCGCGGACCCTTGCGCGACTGGAGCGAGACGCTGCTGTCGGAGAATCGCCTGCGCGAAGGCGGCTTGTTCGATGCGTCCTATGTGCGCCGGCATTGGCGCGAGCACTTGAGCGGCCACCGCAATTGGCAATATCTGCTGTGGAGCATCCTGATGTTCGAGGCCTGGCGCGAACGTTGGGACGCGCAATGACCCGGCCCGTCGTTCTGCATGTCGTTCCGAGTTTGGTGACGGGCGGCGCCGAACACATGCTGGCATCGCTGGTCACGGCAAAACGCGCGAAACCGTATCCGCAGGCCGTGGCGAGTCTCATGACGGGCGGCGCCTATGCCGAACGCATTCGGGCGGCCGGCGTGCCGCTTTACGAGCTTGGATTGAACCTTATCAATTGGCCGATCGTCGTTGTTCGGCTCGCCGCGCTGATCCGGAAGCTGTCGCCGGAGGCGATTCAGAGTTGGCTCTATTATGGCGATCTTATCGCCACGCTGGCTCTTTATCTGTCGGGGCGCCGGCGCGAAACGAGACTGTATTGGGGCGTTCGCTGCTCCGACATCAGCCAACGTTTCAGCGCGCGATCGCGCCTGATGGTGGCCGCATGTGTACGCCTGTCGCGGCTTGCCGACGCGGTCATTGCCAACTCTTATGCCGGCCGCCGCGACCATCAGCGGATCGGTTACAAGCCGCCAGCCTTCGCGGTGATTCTGAACGGCGTCGATACCGCGGTGTTCAGGCCGAACCGGGCGGACCGCACGCGTATCCGTGCCGAACTCGGTATTGCCGAGACCGCGCCTTTCGTCATTCACGTCGGCCGCGTCAACCCGATGAAGGATCACGCCACCTTTCTGCAGATCGCCAACGCCCTGCCCGAGATTCGTTTTGCCGCCATCGGGCGCGGCACGGAAGCCCTGCCGAGCTCGCCCAACGTCATGCGACTCGGGGTTCGCGAGGATATGCCGGCGATCTACGCCGCCGCCGACGCCTTGATATCCACATCGCTTTTTGGCGAGGGATTTTCCAATGTCATCGCCGAAGCCATGGCGAGCGGAGTTCCGGTGGTTGCAACCGATGTTGGCGATGCGCGAGAAATTATCGGCGATACCGGCCTGGTGGTGCCGCCGGAATCCGCCGCGGCGTTCGTCGAGGCCTTGCGCAAGTTTATGCGCGAAGGCGAAGAGCAACGGCGGAACCGCGCCAATGCGTGCCGCGAACGCATCACCACGCGGTTCTCGCTTGAACGCGCCGTGGCGGAGTTCGATAAGCTCTATAGAAGTGATTGGAACGGGCGCTGTGACCTGTTCGACAGCTCCCCTTCGCGGTAGAGACACGTGTTGCGACTTCTGAAAGCATCGGCAACGCAGGACGTGACCTCTGGGCTCGCGGCGCGGGTATTGCCCGGCTTGGCGTCGATCCTGGCGGTTCCGCTGCTGGTGCAGGTTCTTGGCCCACAACATTATGCGGCGATTGGCATTTTCCTCACCGTGCAGGCGTTGTCGGGATTGCTCGACGTCGGGCTCGCGGCCACGATTTCCCGCCAGGCGGCATGGCTGACCGGCACCAACGCCGCTCCGCGAGAATTTGCTGCGTTGCTGCACAGTTTCGAAATTCCTTACCTAGCGATCGTTGCCGTCATCCTGCTCACCGGACTTTTCGCCGGCCCAGCGATCCTCAATGGCGCCTTCCATCTCGAGCCGGAGGCCATTGGGCTTAACGGCACGGGCACCATTTTGCTGTTCGCAAGCATCGGCGTCCGGTTCCCTTTTGCGCTCTATTCCAACTATCTCTCAGGCCGCCGATTTATTCAGACCGTCAATTATATTTTTCTGATTACCGAATGCGCGCGCATCCTCGGCGCATTGGCGCTGATGCTCTGGATCGAGCCCGACCTGTCACTGTTCTTTGCTTGGCAATTTCTCAGCGGCTTGATTGCAAGCGCCGCCGTAATCGCCTTTTCCTATAAGATCACTCTCGTCGCCCGCGTCGCGCCGAACTGGCGCGGTCTCATGGAGCTACGCGGCGTGATGTTCGGTGCCGGGCAAATGCTGTTCCTGTTCGTGGTGGCGGGCAATATCGACAAGTTCTTCCTACCGAGATTTGTCAGCGCCGCCGAGTACGGCCTCTACGTGGCCGTCGGACAGCTCGCGATCAGCAACTTCCTCATCATCCAACCGGTGTGGGCGGCATTTCACCCACGCCTTGTGGCGGCGATGGCGGCGAACGATGCGCGATCGGCGCAGCAGGCGTTTCTATCGGCGGCCGGCGTGATGGCCGCCTTGTGTTGCGCGTTCGTGGTTGGCGCTATGACAGCGACCCCGGCGATTTTGCACCTGTGGGTCGGTGAACGGGGAGCGGGTTTCGATCTGGTGCTTGTTCTGATCGCTGTCGGCTATGGGCTCTTCGGCCTATCTCATCTTGTGTTGACCATCCATCAAGCCGCCGGCCGTTATTTTCCGACGCCGCTGATCTTCGCCGGCGCGATCATCGTCATTCCCGTCGTGGGATACCTGACCTTCCCGCGCATTGATGTGACGGCGATGGCGGCCGTATGGACGCTGATCTACGCATGCGAATTTCTGGCGGGTGCATTCGCCTTTCGGCTTTACGCGCCGCGGCTTTTGCCGCTCTGGATCGCGTATGTGATTTTTCCGCTCATTTTGGCATTGCTCGCCGGCGCGCTGCTCTCGAATTGGACGCACGGCCTCGCCGTACCGGCGCAGTTGGTGGTCGCCGTCGGTTGCGCCGGACTGGCCGCGCTGCTGGTGCTGATCTTCAATCCGGCCATCCGCTATTGGGTGCGGTTTCATTTGGCGAGCGAGTCGCCTTGATGCGATTTTCCATCGTCACACCAACCTTCAATCGACGCGAGATCGTACGGCGGGCCATCACGAGCGGGCTGCAATTCGTGCGCGCCGTCGGCGATGGCGAGGTCGTGGTGATCGACGATGCCTCGCGCGACGGTACGGGCGACATGCTCCGCAATCTTTATTCGCAGGAGCTGAGCGGGGGCCTGATAAAGCTCGTTGCACGGCAGGCGAACGGCGGCTCGACCGTGGCGAAAGCGGACGGTGCGCGCAATGCGAGCGGCGATTGGCTAGTGTTTCTCGATTCGGACGACGAACTATTGCCCGAGGCGGCAAGTGCAATGCTGGCTGTCATCGATGCGCATCGGGATACGGCGACATTCCTTTTCCGATGTGTCGATCAGACCGGCCGCCTGATCGGTCCTCCGATGACGCCGCGTCTGCTCTCGCTATCGTATCTCGTTGCGGTCGGCACGCCGGGCGAATGTCTGCCGGTGATTTCGCGGGCCGCATTCCTCCGGTTTCCGCCCGATGACGATCCGCTCGGGTTCGAATTCCTCTCCACGTTGCGAGTCGTGCAGGCTTATGGACCAGCGGTGCTGTCGGACGTGGTCGCGCGGCGCTACTACACGGATCTGGGCGACCGGTTGAGCTCGCGCGCTGGAAATCTGCGGCGAGCGAAAAAGCACGTGGATGGTCTCCGTCGTATGCTGCGGGAATTTGGTGCTCTGATGCCATGGCGTAAACGCCTCGACGTTTTCATTCGCATTTTTTGTTATGGTGTGGTCGCCAGCGTGACGCCCTCGTCGCCGCAGAAGCGATAATCGACGTAGAGTTCGCCGCCATGGTACAGCTGGGTGGACTCGAACCACCGACCTCCTGATCCACAGTCAGGCGCTCTAACCAACTGAGCTACAGCTGCAAGGCCTTGGCCTTAAACATGGCGGGGGCAACCTAGGTTCGAGGCGCCGTTTTGGCAAGCGGGCCCACAATGCGAAAAGCCCAGACGCGGGCGCCTGGGCTTTTCGTGACACTTGCGGCAGTGCGACGGCTTGGGATCAGGCCGCCTTTTTCATGGCGGCGTTGAAACCTTCCTTGATCGGCTCGGCGGTCTCACTCGTCACCTTCTGCACCAGCTCGGTAAGGTCCTTGGCCTGCGCGGTGAGGGCGTCGAACTGCTTGCGCAGATAGCTCGAGCTCAACTCCACGATCTCGGCGGCCGACTTTGCGGTGACCAATTCGGTCATCAGGTCGAAGGCGGCGTCGGTATTGGCGCGCGCATTCTCGATCAGTTTGAGGCCGCAGTCGGAGCAACCCTTGGAGGCGGTGGCGTAGGTCTCCTCCAACATGTCGGTCGTTTCTTCGGCCGTGGACTTCATCTTCTCATAGTACTCTTTGGCCTGAGCGACATTTTTCTCGGCCATCTCACGGAAGGCAGCGGGGATTTCCATTTTGGGCATCTCGAACTTGGGCATTTCGAATTTGGGGACTTCGAACTTGGGCATTTCGAAGACCGGCACGAGTGCGGGCTTCGATTTGGCTTTTGGAGCCGGGCTGATGTCTTCGGCCATGACTATGATCCTTCGTTTGAGGGCGACGACCGGCTTAGCTCACGAGCACTCGCCCTCTCCGGCTGCCCGCACCTGGCCCGCCATGGCACGCGATACTCGGGCGGGTCTCATATAAACCGCATAGCACAACATTTGATGCGTTGCAATATAAATTATTGCACTGCACAAAAACCAAAAAACACCCGGCCCTCGGCCGCGGTCTATAGCCCAGCCGGCCTTCGCCCCTAGTGGGCGGCCCCGCCGGCCAATTTGGTCGCCTGGCGGCCGAGCTCCTTCGCCTGCTCGCCCAGCACAGCCATTTGCTGCTTCGCATATTCTGCGTGCAGCGCCATGACTTCCTGGGCATCTTTGGCGCGCACCAGCTTTTGCGCGAAGTCAAAGGAAGCCGCGATGTTTTGCTCGGCAAATTTCATTGCCAGCTCGCCGGCCTCCTTGACGCCGCTTTGGGCGCTTGCCACCTGCGTGCCGGCCGTGCTCGCCGCATGCTGGGCGGCAGCCAGGAAACTCTCAAAAGCCTGCTTGGCCTGCTCCACGCTCTTTTCGGCAAAGGCTCGCATTTCTGCCGGAATTTCAAAGCTCGCGCCGCTGTCGGTCGCCATGATGTCCTCCTTTCGCCCGGGCGCTGCCGGACGCCCGGTTCTATCTTATCTAACGCAACCGACTTCGCCCACCAGTGCGGAACCGTGGCATTATTAAGGTTATTGGCGCTTGTCCGGCGATCGCACTTGCCGCGTCGTGGACGCCATCGAGCGCCGGCCCTATTAGGAAATCATTAGCCGTCTTTGCGACGAAGCGATGACCGAACCGGATAATCAAATCGGCTGGCTTAGCGATACGCGGCTCACGGCTCATGCCCTGAGTGCGTCGCCGGTGTGGCTGTGGAGCGCCGATGGCAGCCGCATTTTGTGGGCCAATCCGGTGGCGGCGGCAATTTTCGAGGCACTCTCGCCCGCCGCGGTTGGGGAAATGGTTTTTGCCGCCGATCACCCGGCAGCGCAACAAATCGCCCGGCTCGCCGAAACGCTGCCGCAAGGCGACGCACCGAGGCTCGAACGCCTCCGTGGCTTTGGCGGCGCTCTCGGCCGTCCGCTGGTTTGCCTGTGTTCACACTTCACGCTGAGCGACAACAACACCGCGGTACTCGTGGTGGCGACCGAAACCGCCGGCACCAAGCTGACGCTTTTGCTGCGCGCTTATCGACTATTGCTTGATTTCAGCGAACCGGCGGCCCTATTCACTGCCGACGGCGAGAATATCGCGGTCAATGACGCCGCGCGCCAACTGTTGGGCGAAACGCGCGATCTCGCAACGCTCGGCCTTGAACAGCTCGCGCGCCAGGCCATTGTCAACGACCGCGCCGAGGGCGAGGTTACCCTCGGTCACGTCCGTCTCTTCAGGCTCGCCGCCGGATCGACCTCTCTCTTGCTGGCATTGCTGCCGCGGACAGTCGCGGCGCCAGCGGAGAAAACGGCTCAGGTTGAGACGCAGCCCTTGCGTTTCGACTGGCAGATGGACGCGAGCAATCGATTCACGCAAGGCTTAGAGGATTTTACACGGCTCTTGGGTCCGCAGACCGCGGCGGTGCTGCTGATCGAACCATGGGTGGAAGCGGCGCAAACGCTCGAGCTTGATGCCAAAGGCGAGATCGCGCAGGCGCTCGCGGCGCGCCATACCTGGAGCGGCGTCGTGCTGGATTGGCCCGTCGATGGCAGCAACGAACGCATGCCGATCGAAATGTCCGGACTGCCAGTGTTCGACCGCGACCGCCAGTTCATCGGCTTCCGCGGTTTTGCCATCTGCCGAGACGCCGATAAGTGCGTAGATCACGTATCTGCAGCACCGTCGCGGGTTGAAGTTTCGCCCACGTTGAGCGCACGCGAGCACACGGCCTTCGCCGAGCTGGGCCGCGCCATCAACGAAGGGCTGAAACAGCCAAGTCCTCCGCCCATTGTCGAAGCGGACCGCGCAGCGGCCATTGTCTCTTCACCCCCAGCGGTGCCCCCCGTTTCCGTGCCGATGTTCGAGGCTGAACCGCCACCGCTCGTCGACGACAGCCGGGCCATCCTCGACAAGCTGCCGCTCGGCATTCTGATCTACCGGCTCGACAGCTTGCTCTACGCCAATCGTGCGTTTCTCGAATGGACCGGCTACCGCGACCTCGAGGGGTTGCGCGAAGCCGGTGGGCTCGACGGTCTGTTCATCGAAAGCAAGGAGCAGACCGGCGGGGACGCCACCAAGAGCGGACGGCCGCTCACCATCGCTACGCTCAATGGCGGTCGGCGGCCGGCCGCGGGGCGCTTGTACAGCGTATCGTGGAACGGTGATTCAGCATTGATGCTGACGCTGCTCACGCATGGCGGAGAGGCGGAGGCGCAGGCAGCTCTTCCCGTGCCAGAGGTGAACGCTGATCGCGTCGCTCGTCTTGAGGCTGAGAACCGCGAGCTCGAAGCCATCCTCGACACCGCCACCGATGGCGTATTGATGCTCGACCGTATCGGCCGCGTGGTTTCGGCCAATCACGGCGCGCAGGCGCTGTTCGGTTTGGCCGCCACCGAATTGAGCGGCCGGCTCCTCGTCGACCTGTTTGCACATGAGAGCAAGTTGCGTGTGCTCGATTACCTCGATCGCATTGCGCGTGGCGGCGCTGTCGTTACCCCTGATGCCGGGCATGAGATGATCGGCCGCGCCCACGGAGGCAGCCAGGTTCCGCTCCACCTTAGTATTGGGCGCCTCAGTGAGAGCGGCGACAAATTGTGCGTGGTGCTGCGCGATCTGACCGCCTGGAAGCGTGGCCAAGAGGACCTGATTAATGCTCGCCGTCAGGCGGAGAACGCCTCGGCCGCGAAATCGGAAATTCTCGCGAAGGTCAGCCACGAGATCCGCACGCCGCTCAACGCCATCATCGGATTTTCCGAAGTCATGATGGAGGAGCGCTTCGGCCCAATCGGCAACGACCGTTACCGGCAATATCTCAAGGACATCCAGGCGTCCGGTGCCCACCTGATCTCGCTGATCAACGACCTGCTCGACCTTTCCAAGATTGAGGCCGGCAAGCTTGACCTGACCTTCGTCAACGTCGACCTCAACGAGCTGACGCAGCAATGCGTCGCCATGCTGCAGCCGGAGGCCAACCGCGAGCGCGTGATCGTGCGCTCCGCGCTCGCCTCCGGGCTACCGCCGGTGATCGCCGACGTGCGCTCGGTGCGGCAGATCGCGCTCAATCTGTTGTCGAACTCGATCAAATTCACCGGCGCCGGCGGCCAGGTCATCGTCTCGACCGCGCTCAACGATGGGGACGAGGTGGTGCTGCGCGTGCGCGATACTGGCCATGGCATGAGCAAGGAGGAGCTGGAAACGGCGCTGCAGCCGTTCCGCCAAGTCACCACCTCGGCGCAGGCGGGGTCGACCGGAACCGGCCTCGGTCTGCCCATCAGCAAGGCTCTGGCGGAAGCCAACCACGCGCGCTTCCACATCACCAGCCGGGTCGACAATGGGACGCTCGTGGAAGTGGCCTTTCCGACCACCCAGGTCGCGGCGCAATAAAGTCAAAATAGATGAGAACGCCGGCGGCGGACATTTCGCGCAGCGTCTGGCAAGGCATCATCAAGAAGATCGTCGCCGAAACCGCTGATACCAAGGCCGGCCCCTGGCCCTTTGCCCTCGCCCGCTGAGCCAGTCGAGGACGGCCTTGAAAGGGTCACAGAGAGCGGGCACGCTTGGCGGTGAAAAAGCCGATCGTATAAAGTCTTGCTCGGCAATTTCGGCCGCAGAACGACTGGATTTCTCCCTTTGACCACCGCTGGCTTCAAACGCCTGGCCTATGCGCTGGCCGCCTTAATTCTACTCGGCGCCGGCATCCTGTTCGGGGGCAATTACCTCATTTCGTCCGATGGCGTCCGCGCTCAGGCGCTGAACGAACTGCGCGCCGTGACCGGCCTCGATCCGGTGCTGCGCGGCCCGACCACGGTTTCGCTCTTTCCCTCCGGCCGGGTGAGTTTCGCCGACGTGATCCTGGGTGGCGCGGACAGGCCCGCCCTCACCGCCGAGCGGCTGACGGTACGGCTGCGCTTTTTCCCGCTGCTCGCCGGCCGCGTCGAGATCGCGGACGTGGCGCTGGACCGCCCCACCATCGCGATCGATATCGATGCCGCCGGCAATTCGAACTGGGACGCACTGATCGACGTCCTGGCGCGCAGCCAGAAACCCGGCGCCAAACCGCTGTCCGCCTTCTCCGAAATGCGCATCAATGGCGGCACCGTGGTGCTGCACGATGCCGCACATAAGCTCGCGGAGATGCTGGAGGACGTGCAGCTGTCGCTCGCCTGGCCTTCGATTTCCAAGAGCTTCGGCGTTACCGGCCATGTCGTCTGGCATGGCGAGCCGCTCGACACCAGCTTCACCCTGGCGGACTTTCCGGCAGCGCTCGCCGGCGCCCGTTCCGGCGTTAAACTGCGCATCGCCGGCGCGCCGATCCGAGGTGCGTTCGAGGGCGCAATCAGCCTCAAGCCGACAGTGAAGATCGATGGCACCCTCGCCGCCGATTCGACCTCTTTGCGCAGCGTGCTGTTCTGGCTCGGCCAGAAGCCGCTGCCGGGCGGCGGCTTTGGCCGCTTCAGCATCAAGGCGCAGACCAATGTCGTGGGCAGCACGATTGGGCTGACCGGTGTCAATCTCGAACTCGATGGCAACCGAGCGGAGGGCGTTCTCACCTTCGCCACCGATGGCCGCAGGACTTTACAGGGCACGCTCGCCACCGATTCGCTCGACCTGTCCCCCTATATTTCGACCGTCAAGCTGCTTACCGCAAATCAACACGAATGGAGCAACGGCCCGATCGCGCTTGATGGCCTCAATGGCATGGATGTCGATCTGCGCCTGTCGGCGGCCAGTGTGTTGGTGGCCGACGCCAAGATTGGCCACACCGCAATTGGCGCCAATTTGCGCGCCGGGCAACTGGTCGTGACCATCGGCGAAGCGCAGGCCTATGGCGGGGTGATCAAGGGCTCAATGACACTGGCAGACGTCAGCGCCGGCGTCGACGTCAAATCGCAACTGCAATTCACCGATGTCGATCTGCAAAGCGCGCTCAGTCAGTTGTTCGGGCTGCGGCGCATCGAGGGCAAGGGCAATATGGCGTTGGTCGCCGAAGGCACTGGCGCCAGCGTGTTGGCGGTGACGCGGACCTTGAACGGCTCAGCGATGCTGACCGGAGAAAATGGAGCGATCGTTGGTCTCAATGTCGAGCAGCTGCTGCGGCGGCTGGAACGTCGCCCGTTGTCCGCGAGCGGAGAATTCCGTACCGGCCGCACGCTTTTCGACAAAATGATCGTGACGCTCAAAATCGAACAGGGCACGGCCAAAGTCGAAAGCATGACCATCACCGGTCCGGCGGTGAAGATCGCCTTGGCGGGCTCAGCCGCGATCCCGACGCGCGACCTTGACTTGACCGGCACCGCCACGCTGGTGACGGCAAGCCGTCCGGGTGCGCAGCCATTCGCACTGCCCTTCATTGTGCAGGGCTCCTGGGACGACCCGATCATGCTGCCCGACGCCGAGGCGCTGATCCGCCGCTCGGGGGCGGCGGCGCCGCTGCTCAATGCCGTGCGCGACCGCACTGCGCGTGATTCCGTCCGCGACGTGTTGGAAAAGCTGACGGGCAGTCCCCTGGCTCCGGCGGCCGCGCCGCCTCCCGCCTCCGCCATACCGGCGGCCGAGCAATCGACCGCGCCAGCGCAAAAAGCCGAATGATCGGCGCCCGAGGGCGCGTGCCCAAGCGAGGGCGTTTGACTATCATCGCTTGCAGCCGAATCACCTGCCGGTCCGGGGCCGGCGACGGAAGCACGGATGCTGCATCCCTTCCTGCGAACCCTGGTCAAGATCACCCTCGCCTCGCTGGTGCTGGGGGCGATCCTCAACCATTTCGGCATCACCGTCGACCAGGTGCTGCAGGCGACCGGACTTTCAGCTGAGCGCGTCGAAGACTATGCGCGGCAGGGACTGGCCTGGGCCTGGCCGAATGTGTTGCTCGGCGCCACGGTGATCGTGCCCGTCTGGTTCCTGATCTATCTGTTCCGCCCGCCTGGCCAGAGTCGCAGGGAATAGTGTGCAATTGCAAAGCCGCGGGCTTGCGGCCATATCAGGCTTAGCGCCGCAGCGATAATTTAACCGATGCCCTCCCCCCGCCTGCTTGTGATCGAAGGCAATTCGCCGCAGACCATGGCCGAGCATGTGGCCCATGGCGGCATGCCGGCGAGCAAGGGCTACTCTGATCTGCTACGCGAACTGCTGCCTGGCGCCATCGTCGACGTCTGTTACCCGGGTGATCCGACCGCAGAACTGCCGGGTGGCGAAGCTTTGGAAGGTTACGACGGCATTGCCATCACCGGTTCGGGTTTGCACGTCTACAATGGCGGCGCCGAGGTCGCGCGGCAAATCGCTTTGGTGCGCACGGCGCTTGCGATCGGGACGCCGTTGTTCGGCTCATGCTGGGGCCTGCAGGTGATCGTCGTGGCGGCCGGCGGCAGCGTGCGCAAGAACCCGCAAGGGCGCGAAATTGGTTTCGGCCGCGGTATCCGACTGACCGAGGCCGGCCGCAAGCATCCGATGTATGTCGGCAAGCTCGATGTGTTCAACGCGCCGACCGTGCACCTCGACGAGATCGACGGATTGCCGCCCGGCACGACCGTGCTTGCCAGCAATGCCATCTCGGCGGTGCAGGCGGCCGAAATCCGCAGCAACGGTGCGCTCGCCTGGGGCGTGCAGTACCACCCGGAATATCCGCTGCGCGAGCTTGCGGTGATCGTGCGTCGCATCGGCACACGTCTGATCGGCGAGGGTTTCTTCACCGACGAGCACGACATGAAAAGTTTCGCGCAGGATCTCGACGCGCTCGACCACGATCCCGCCTGCAAGCGCTTGGCGTGGCGGCACGGTGTCAGCAAGAACGTGCTCGACAAGAAGTTGCGCGTCAGCGAAGTGGCGAACTGGCTCGAATTTCAAGTGCTGCCGACGCGGGTGAAACGGGGACGCGGGTAGCGTTTTTCGTCCTGCCCGGTCTTGTTCCGGGCATCCACGTCTTTACGCTGCACGGCAAGCAAGGCGTGGATGGCCGGACAAAGCCCGGCTATGACGGAGTGGGCCATGGACTTCAGCAACAAGGACGTCGTGGTCACCGGTGGCACCGGCGCGCTCGGCACCGCGGTGGTGACCGCGCTGGTCAAAGACGGCGCGCGTTGCACGGTGCCTTACGTGCACGACGCCGAGATGCAGCGCTTTACATTGCGCGGCGACGCAAAGGTGAAACTAATCAAGGTCGCTGACCTCTCCGATGAGGCCGATGTGGGCAAGGTCTACGGCGGCCTGACGGCGTCGAATGGGCTTTGGGCCTCGATCCATATCGCCGGCGGCTTCGCGTCGGGCAAGGTGGCCGATACCGACAAGACAGCGCTGATGGCGCAGCTCGACGGCAATCTCGTCTCCTGCTTCCTCTGCTGCCGGGCGGCCATCAGCGCCATGCTGAAGGGCGGCCAGGGCGGCCGCATCGTCAACGTCGCGGCACGGCCGGCGTTAGAGCCGCGCCTCGGCGCGGGCATGGCAGCCTATACCGTCGCCAAGACTGGCGTCGCCGCGCTCACCATTGCGTTCGCGGAAGAGGCGGCCAAGGACGGCATCCTGGTGAACGCGGTCGCGCCTTCGATCATGGACACGCCGGCCAACCGCAAGGCCATGCCAAAGGCCGGTTTCGACAAATGGCCGAAGGTCGAGGAGGTCGCGGCGACGATCGTCTTTCTCGCCTCGCCCGACAACAAAGTGACGCGTGGCGGCATCGTGCCGGTCTACGGGAAGAGCTAGCCGGCGATCGGCACCAGCTCGAGCGGCGGGCGCAACAGACGCTGCACGGTGTTGGAGGCGACCACGGTGCGGCCTTCGGCATAAGCCTCATGGTTCTTCTCGATCTCGCCGAGGTCGTAGAGATAGTTCACCATCAGCCCGCAGCCTTGGGCGATGGCCTTTTCCGAGATGTCCGCCAGCCAATTGATGCGCTCGAGCCGCGCGCCGTTGCCAAGATGGAAGCGTGCGACCGAGTCGACGGGCAAGCCACGCGGTGAGCGCGCGCGCTGGAAATACCAGGCCGCCGCCCGCATCAGCGCATCGCGCAGCGTCTCGGCGATTTGCGCGTCGAGCCACCAGTCCGACCGGTCGAGCGCCGCAAGCGCTGCCTTGTCGGCCTCGGTCAAAGCCGCGGAATTTTCTTGCGCCCGTTCACGCTTGAGCCAATCGGCAAAACTAACGACCGGCGACAGCGTGACGAAGGTTGCGAGCTTCGGCTGCTCGCGGCTGATCTCCTCGACCACCTGCTTGATGAGGAAGTTGCCGAACGACACCCCGGCGAGTCCGCGCTGGCAGTTGGAAATCGAGTAAAACACCGCGGTGCGCGCCCTGTCGTTGACGACCACTTCGCGCTCGGGATTGAGAATGGGCGCGATGGCGCCGGGAATTTCGCGGGTGAGAGCCACTTCGACGAAGATCAGCGGCTCGTCGACCAGCGCCGGGTGGAAAAAGGCGTAACAACGCCGGTCAGGCGGATCGATGCGCCGGCGCAGATCATCCCAGCCGCCGATCTCATGCACCGCCTCGTAGCGGATGATCTTTTCCAGCACGATCGCCGGGGTCGACCAGTCGATACGCCGCAAAACCAGAAAGCCACGGTTGAACCAGGACGAGAACAGGTGAACGAAGTCGTCGTCGACCGCGGCAAGATCCGCGCGGTGCGCGAGTACGTCCATCAATTGTTCGCGCATGCGCACCAGCGCCGCTGTGCCGCCGGGCGCGAGATTGAGGCGGCGGAACAATTCCTGCCGGCGCGGCTCGGAGGTGGCGTGCACTTCCGCTGCGGTCTCGTCATTGGGCTTCGCCCGCCAGGCGGCGACCGCCTGCTCCATGCGCGCCACATCGGGCCCGAAGCGCTGCGCCAGCGCCTCGAAAAAAGCGATGCGCGGGCCCGTCGTGAGCTCCGTGTAGCGGGCGAGGATTTCGCGCGCCAACGCCACGCCGGAGGCTTCGCCGCGGCCGGACAGCAAATGCTCGGCAAGCTCGATCAGGCTTTCGGAACGGCTGGCATCACTGACGCGCCGCTCGCGCGCGCCGATGAGCGCACGGCCGCGCTCGGCGATCGATTGCAGCAGTTCGCCGAAAAACGAGGCATTCATCGGTGACGCTCCCCGGCCATCGCATGGTCCGGCGGCCGTCGATCACTTGCCGGGCCCCATCAGGTGGTTCGGTAACCATGTGGCGATCTCGGGAAATATACACAAGATCACGATGGCCAGCATCATGCAGATCACGTAGGGCAGCGTCCCCCACATCACTTTGGTCACCGGAACATCGGGCGCGATCGCGTTAACGATGTAGATATTCAAGCCGACCGGCGGGTGAATTAGGCCGATCTCCATGTTGATGGTGAGGATGACGCCGAACCAGACTGGATCGAAACCGGCGGCCGTGATGATCGGCAACAGGATCGGCGATGTCATCAGGATGATGGCGGCGGGCGGAATGAAGAAGCCGCACACCAAGAGGAACAGATTGATCATGAACATCAGCACCCAGCGATTGAAATGGGCGTCGGCGATCGCCTGCGCCAAGGTCTGGGTGAGATAGAGCGAAGTCAGCATGTAGCCGAACAGCACCGCGGCGGCGATAATGGTGAGGATCATCACCGACTCGCGCATGGTGTCGCGCAGGATGTGCCAGATCTGCTGCGGCTGCCACAATCGGTAGATTGCGATGGCCAGGATGAGACAGAGCGCAGCGCCGACGCCGGCGGCTTCCGACGGCGTGGCCACGCCGCCGTAAAGCGCGTACATCACGCCGCCGATGATGAACAGGAACGGCGCGATCTTGGGTATCGAGACGAATTTCTCTTTCCAAGAATAGCGAAAATCGACCGCGTGCGAGCGGAAACCGCTGCGCCAGACCTTGTACGTCGACCACAGCATGAACATCCCGGTGAGCATCAGTCCGGGCATGACGCCGGCAATGAACAGGCGGCCGATCGAGGTTTCGGTGGCGATGCCATAAAGGATGAAGGTCACCGATGGCGGAATCAGGATGCCGAGTGTGCCGCCGGCGCAGATCGAGCCGGTCGCGATCTCGTCCGGGTAGCCGCGGCGCCGCATCTCGGGGATGCCCATGCGGCCAATGGCGGCGCAGCAGGCGGGCGAGGAGCCGGTCAAGGCCGCGAAGATCGCGCAAGCACCGAGATTGGAGATGACCAAGCCGCCCGGGAGGCGGTACAGCCAGCGGTCGAGCGCCTCGTAAAGATCCTTGCCGGCGGGCGAGGAACCGATCGCGGCGCCCATCATGACGAACATCGGGATCGCCACCAGCGTGAATTCGTCGAGCCCGGACCAATAAGTCTCGGCGACGACGTGCAAGCTGTCGAAGCCCTGGAAAATCACAAGAAACGCAACGGCGATGGCGCCAAGGCCGAAGGCGACCGGGATCCCCGACAACAGCATCAGCAACGTGATGACGAGGACGATCGAACCTTGGGTGGTCGGACTCACGGCGCGTCACCCAGCGCTTCGCGCGCTTGCGCGCGCGCGACGTCCTCGGCGGCCTCAGCCGGCTTGATGCCGAAGGGATGCGCCCGTCCGGTGAGCAAGCACATGATCTCGGCGATGTACTGGAGCGTGAGAAGCCCGAGCCCGATCGGCATCGACAAGTAAGGGACCCAGAGGCGCGCCCGCCAGACCGTGTTCGAGAGCCAGCGGTTGGAATAGGCCTCGTACCAGTACCCGGTGCAAAGAATCAAAAGCGTAATGCAGAAGGCGAATGCGAGCAGGCTGGTGACGAGCGCGAGCACGAAGCGGGCGCGCGGACCGAGATGTAGCGGCAGGATGTCGACGTTGACGTGGCCGCGCGTCATCAAGACATATGGACTGCCGATGAAGGTCGCGGCCACGATGCAATAGGTGACCACGTCGATCTGCCAGATCGTGGTCAGGTTGAGAAAGTAGCGCTCGATCACCATGTCGCAGATCACCAGCACGGCGATGCCGATGAGAAGGGCTCCGATCACGCCGGTGACGCGCGATAGAAAGGTGATCGCCCGGATGTAAGCGTCCATCGGCTCGGCCGTCTGGCGTGTGGCGTGAGGTCTGATCGGCGCAGGACTGCGCAAATGAAGCCGGCCGGCGTTTGGCGCCGGCCGGCCCTTGGAATTACTTCACCGCAAGAGCCTCGTCGATCAGCTTCTGACCGTTCGGCACATCCTTGGCGAATTTCGCATAGGAACTCTTCTTCGCCACGTCGAGCCAGGCCTGGTAGTCGGCATCGCTGAGCGTGACCACCTTCACCTTGTGATCCTCGAACGCCTTGATGGCATCCTTGTTCACCTCATCCGCCTTGCCCTCGTAATAGGCTTGCGCTTTTTTGCCAGCGGTGATGATGGCGTCTTGTTGCTGCTTGTTGAGCTTGTCGAAGTTCTTCTTCGACATCAGCACCGGCTCATACATGAACCACAGGGCGTTGTCGCCCGGCGCCGTGAGGCAATCGGTCACTTCGTAGAGGCGCATCGATTGGAAGGTGCCAAGGCTGGTATCGGTGCCGTTGACCACGCCGGTCTGGAAGGCGTTGTAGATTTCATTCGACGGCGGGCTGACGATGCTAGCGCCCGCCGTTTCCCACATGCCGGCGAAGGTCGGACCGGCGGCGCGGAACTTGCGGCCTTTCATGTCGTCAGGTTTCACGATGCAGCCGCCTTTGGCGGCGACGCCGCCGGCGAACCAAGCGTCGGACAGCACGATCACGCCGTGTTTCTCGATTTCGGCGCGCACGTCCTTCATGAACTGCGAGTTGTTGATGCGTTTGGCGCGATCTTGGCTGCGGATCAGTCCGGGCATCAAGGTGGCGCTAAACGCCGGGACCTTACCGCTTGCATAGTCGAGCGGGAACAGCGCGATATCGAGCTGGCCGTTGACCATGGCATTCCACTGGTCGTTCGGCTTGAACAGCGAGGCGCCGGGATAGACCTGAATGTTGATGCCGACATTGGCGGCGCCGACGTCCTTGGCGATCATCTGCACCATGTCATCGCGCACGTCGCCCTTGCCGCCTGGAAACTGATGCGAGGCGCGCATGGTGATTTGCGCCTGCGCCGACGCGGTCACCAGCACCATCGCCGCAGCGGCGACAAAAATTGTCCTGACCATTCTCATTGGTGTTCCTCCATGTCATCGTGTTTTTTGGCGGCGGTTGCCCGCCACGGGTTTGTAGCCGTTACGATAGCGAAAAACCCATCGACATGCCCCTGGCGCCACCTTAACCGCTGGCGCGCGGAACCGCTATAGCACCCCAGGTCAAAGTCCCGGCGCAGCCCTGTCCCCGATGGGAAAGGCCCCGTCTGGCCAGTACGGAAGCTTGCCTCTATAACCGCCGCCGTCGCCGCTCATTCGCGAAGCCGGGAGCTTTTCTGAAAATGCCGAAGCCGTTGGCGGGTCTGCGCGTCCTCGAACTCGCCCGTATCCTCGCCGGACCATGGGCGGGGCAGATGCTCGCCGATCTCGGCGCCGACGTGATCAAGGTCGAACGCAAAGGCGCAGGCGACGATACGCGCGCCTGGGGACCACCCTTCGTCGAAGGCGCCGACGGCAAGCCGATCGGCTCGGCCTATTTCCATTCCGCCAATCGCGGCAAGCGCTCGATCGAGCTGGACTTCGAGAGCGCAGAGGGCCGCCGCCTGGTGCGCAAGCTCGCCGCGCGCTCCGACGTGCTGATCGAGAATTTCAAGGTCGGCGGGCTGGCCAAGTTCGGCCTCGACTACAAAAGCCTGAAGAACGAATGCCCGCGGCTGATCTATTGCTCCGTCACCGGCTTCGGCCAGGACGGCCCTTACGCGACGCGCGCCGGCTACGACCTGATGGCGCAAGGCATGGGCGGCATCATGGACTTGACCGGCACGCCGGACGGTGAGCCGACGCGCATCGGCATTCCGATGTCCGACATCTTCACCGGCTGCTACTCGGCGATCGGCATTCTCGCCGCACTACACGAGCGGGAACGCACCGGCAAGGGCTGCTTCATCGACACCGCGCTGGTCGATTCCACCGTCGGCGTACTGTCGAACCAGGCGCTGAACTATCTGGTTTCCGGCAAGGTGCCCAGGCGCATCGGCAATGCGCACGCCAACATCGTGCCCTACCAGGTGTTTCCGACCGCCGATGGCTACGCCATCGTGGCTACCGGCAACGACGCGCAATATGTCAAATTCTGCAACGCGCTCGGCGCGCCTGAACTCGCGCAAAATCCGGAGTACAAGGACAATATCGGACGCCTGAAGCACCGCGAGGAATTGATCGGCAAGCTTTCGGCATTGACCGCACGCATGAAGCGCGACGACCTGCTCGGCAAGCTCGAGGCGCAAGGCGTGCCGGCCGGACCAATCAACGATCTCGCGCAGGTGTTCAACGATCCGCAAGTCGTCGACCGCGGCATGAAGATCGTGCTGCCAAGCAAGGCGGCAAAGAGCGGCAGCATCCCCGGCGTGCGCACGCCGATCGTCATCGACGGTTGGAGAGCTGCCGCCGACAAGCCGTCGCCGCTCTTGGGCGAGCACACGGCCGAGATCTTGCGCGAGATCGGCGAAGGCTAATCCACCGCCTCCGGCCGCCGCGCCTCTATGGATTCTTGAGCTTCACGAATGTGCCGGCGCAGGCCCTCAAGATCATAGGGCTTTTGCAGCACGACCACGCCCTGGCGTACTGCGTCCTGCGCACTCGCGCTGTAGCCGGTGGTGAGCAGCACCGGAATGGCGGGGTAGCGCTCGCGGACCTCGCGCGCGAGATCAAGACCACTGCGGCCGCCCGGCATCAAAATGTCGGAAAAAACGAGATCGACTTGCGGATCGAGCCGCAGCGCCGCCATCGCGGCCTGCGCATTGGCGACGCTACGTACCTTGTAGCCGAGTTGGCGTAGGTAGCCGGCGCCGACCTCCGCGACGTCGGCATTGTCCTCAACCAACAGCGCCGTGCCGGCGGCCTCGGCTTTCTTCGGTGCCTGCGCCGCCGGCGCGGCGACCTCTGGTGTCTCGCTCGAGCGCGGCAAATAGACGGTGACTGCAGTGCCGCGGCCTACGGTGCTGGTAACGGTGGCAGTGCCGCCGCTTTGCTTGGCAAAGCCGTAGACCTGGCTCAAGCCAAGGCCGGTGCCTTTGCCGACCTCCTTGGTCGTGAAGAAAGGCTCAAACACACGTTGCAGCACGTCGGCGGGGATGCCATGGCCGGTATCCGCCACGCGCACGGCGACGAATTCGCCGGCGAGACCCTCTTCGTTCGCTTCGCCCTTGAGCGTTACCGGCCTGGCGCGAATCGACAGCGTGCCGCCGTCCGGCATGGCATCTTTGGCGTTGACCGCAAGATTGAGGATGGCGAGCTCGAACTCGCCCGGATCGACGCGCACCGCGCAGGCTCTTTCGGGCACATCGACCTTGATCTCGATATTGGTATGCAGCGAGCGCGTCAGCAGCTCGCGCAGCAACGGCAGGCGCTGGGTGAGATCGATCACCTCAGGCGTCAGCGTCTGCTGCCGCGAATAAGTCAAGAGCTGCCGGGTGAGCGTTTCGCCGCGCTGCGTCGCGGTCGCGATCATATCGAGCAGCCGCGTATATTTCTTGTCGGCCAGTTCGTTGCGCAGCCTCTCCGCACTGCCGCTGATGATCATCAGGAGATTGTTGAAATCGTGCGCCACGCCGCCGGTCAGTTGGCCGAGCGCCTTCAACCGTTCGGCTTGGCGCATGGCGCCTTCGGCAAGCTCGCGTCGATCAGCCTCCTCGTAGAGCCGCCGCGTGCGCCGCAGCGCCAGCCAAAAGCCGAAATAAAGAAAGGCGGTCGCGGGAATGCCGAAGATCAGATGGCTGCTCATATAGGAGAGCCATTCGCTGACCATCGCCGAGTGCTCGATCCCTGCGAGCACATAAAGCGGAAAGCCGGCGAGCTTGCGATAGCCGATACGCCGATTGACGCCGTCGATTTGCGAGTCGACAGAATAAATATAGCGGTCGAGGCCGCGCGCGACACCTTGCCGGAACTCGCTGCGGTCATCGAGTTTGGTGCGCGCATCCTCGGGCACGGGAAGCCGCGCCAAAAAGGTGCCATCGGTACGCGCCAACGCGAAATAATTGCCTTCCTGCACGCTCATACGTTCGTAGAACGCTTCGAAGTAACTCGGCAGCAGCGCAATGGAGATGATGCCGTTGAAAGTGCCGTCGACAGAGGGGCGACGGCGTGTTACCGCGAAGAAATAATCGCCGATGCCGCCCATACGCGGTTTATGCACGGCACTTACATACGTGCCGGCATTCTTCTCAGCCTGCGCGCGGAAATAATCCCGATCCGCAAAATTCACATCGGTGGGCAATGGGTAGATATTGGACGATACCAACGCGCGTCCGCCGCGGTCCATAATGACGATGCCCTGCAGTTGCGGCAGCGCCTGCGCGATTTTCGCCAGCCGCGCATGCAACTGTTCCGCATTACGGCGAATGTCATCGTCCGACATGCCCTGGGTGATCGCGTCGATTTCACCGAAAGTGACTTCGACGGTCTGCAGCACCTTGAGCGCGTGCTCGTGCAGGATATCGAGCGAGCGATCGATGCGCTCGTCAGTGACGTGCTCAAAATTGCGATAGCTGATCCAGCCAGCGAAAATGAACAACACCGCCGGCAAGACCAGCGAGCCGATCATCATCCATCTGAGCAGCCGGATGGCCGCGTCGCGCGCGGTCGGCATGAACGGTCAAGAAATCCCGTGCGAAAGCCGATGGCGGCCCCGCTCCATACGCACACATATTTGCACAAATCGCCTGTCGCGATGACAAGCTTCGGCACCAGCATAAGCTAAAATGCGACAGGATTTCGCCGCGCCGGATGGAACCTCTTGGGTTCCCAGGCGTTGTTAGCTTCCGCTCAAGTTGCCGCGAGCGGCGCCAGCGCCTCGATGTCAGTAACAACATCGATAACCGCCGGTCGTTTGGCGGCAAGCGCCTGCGCCAAAGCCGGCGCGATTTCCCCGGGCTGTTCCACCCTGATGCCAAGGGCGCCCATGTCCTCGGCAAGCCGCGCGAAATTCATCGGATTATAGGTCCACAGCTCGCGCGCCTGCTCGGTCTGCACCCCACCATAGGCGCGGTCGAAGCCGCGTTTTGACTGATTGCCGCCGCCATTGTTGTTAATCAGCGTCACCGAGGCGATGTTCCAGCGCACTGCCGTCTCGACCTCGGCAATGTGATACCAAAAGCCGGCATCGCCCGTAAAAACTACGACCGGCCGCTGCGGACAGGCGGCCTTGGCGCCGATCCCGGCGGGGAAAGCCCAGCCGAGATGGCCAGCGCTGCGGATATAGGTTTGTGTGGCGTTGCGCAGATCGTACATGCCGCCCATCCACATGCCGGCATGGCCCGTATCAACGACGACGACGGCATCGTCGGGTATGTGCTTGGTTAGTTCGCTGCAGATACGTGCCGGATGGATCGGCACGGCCTCGGATTCGAGATCGGCCTTGTATTTGGCGTACCAATCAGCGCGGAGGCCGCCGACCTCCTTGATCCAAGCTTCGCGCTTGACCGCGCTCGACTTGTCGATCTGGCCGAGCATCCGCACCAACACGCTTTTGGCATCGCCAAGGACGCTCACCTGCAAGGGATAATTGCGGCCGAGCGCCTGCGGATCGATGTCGATCTGTATCGCCGGCGTGCCGACTTTGGGCACCGCCCAGAAATGCGTGGTCATGCCGCCGGTTTCGCTACCGATAAAGCAAACCAGATCGGCGCGGTTGACCGCGCGGTTGGCGCTCTCGCGCGAATAAGTGCCGACCACGCCGATCGAGAGTGGATGCGTGCCCGGGATCGCGTCCTTGCCGTTGAGCGAAGTGGCGACCGGAATCTGCAGCGCCTGCGCGAGCGCCACCAATTCGCCTTGCGCGCCGGACGCGCGCACGCCGCCGCCGGCGACAAAGATCGGCCGCTCGGCGTTTTGCAGCAGCGCCAGTGCCGCCTTGACATGCGAGTCTTCCGGCGCCGGGCGGAAAGGCGGGACATGCGCGAATTGCGCTTCCACCAGCGCCTCCATCTCGGCCTCCTCGACGTCGAGCTGCCCCTCGTTGCCGCGGAATTGGAGATGCACCGGCCCCGGCGTCCCGGAGGTGGCGACGCGAAACGCCTGACGGACCATGTCGGGAATGCGGGCGACGTCGTCGACGGTAGCATTGAACTTAGTCACCGGCTCGAATGCCGGCAGGTCGTCAACCTCCTGGTAGACCTTGCGGAACTTGGTTTTCGGATCGCGGCCGCCGGTCAAGGCAATCACCGGCGCATGGGCGAGATAGGCGTCGCGCAGGCCCGCGGCGAGGTTAAGCGCGCCGATCACTTGCGCCATGCAGATGCCGGGCCTGCCAGAGGCGCGCGCATAACCATCGGCCATATAGGCGGCGGCTTTCTCGCCGTGGCAGTGCACGCGCGCGATTTTCGTGCGCCGCTCCATCTCGGCGAAGGTGCGCCGCAGCACCGCTGGCACCATGAACACGTGGGTGACGCCGTAGCCCGCCAGCATATCGGCGAGCACTTCGGCGCCGGTCTGCCGCGCATTATGTCCGGGCAGCATTCGCGCATTTCCCCCTATGCGGTTGTTCGCTTTTTTTTCGGGGAAATCAACCACGGTCCGTGGTCAAGCGGGGCATCGCAGCCTCAATTAAGCACGCGGCGCCTCCGGCACGAATTTCATCGCCACACCATTGATGCAATAGCGCAGGCCGGTCGGCGGCGGTCCGTCCGGGAACACGTGCCCCAGATGGCTGCCGCAACGGCTGCAATGCACTTCGGTGCGCGTCATGCCGTAGCTGGTGTCGTCGCTTTCCTCGACCGCGCCCGGCAGCGGATCGTTGAAGCTCGGCCAGCCGGTGCCGCTCTCGAACTTGAGCTTGGACGCGAACAGCGGCTGATCGCAGGCTGCGCAATGGAAGGCGCCGGCGCGCTTCTCGTAGAGCAGCGCGCAGCTGCCTGGCGCCTCGGTCCCGTGCTCACGCATGATGTGATATTGTTCGGGCGTAAGAATCTTGCGCCACTCCGCTTCGCTGTGGGTGACGGGGTAGGTTTTGATGTCCATGGGGTGCTCGCCTCCGCTTGGGACGAATATAATGTCGCGTCACGCCGCCGAGGAGCGGCTCTCGATCACGTGATTGCGAGGAAGTTGACCGGAGAGCCTATCGGGATCGCGGGCGCCTTTTGTCGCGCTCCCGCTTAGCCGGAAATTCGCTGCGGCTCCATCCGCCTTCACGGTGAAATGAACCACGGGCATCAGTCCGCGCCGAGATAAGCCTTCCGAATCTTCTCGTCCTTGGACAGAGCCGCGGCGCTGTCGGAGCCGACGATATGTCCATTGTCCAGCAGATAGCCGCGGTCGGCGATGGCGAGGCTCTGCTTGACATTCTGTTCCACCAGGAAGATGCCGACGCCGGTTTCCTTGATCCGCGCGAGCGAGCGAAACAGCTCCCCGCACACCAAGGGTGCGAGGCCGAGCGACGGCTCATCCAGCATCAGGATCGATGGCGCCGACATCATGGCTCGTCCGACCGCCACCATCTGGCGCTCACCGCCGCTCATTGTCCGCACCAACTGCCTGCGCCGTTCGGCAAGCTTGGGGAACAAGCCGAGCACACGGTCCATGTTCGCAGCTTCATTGGCGCGCGCCCGCCGCGGATGCGCCCCGAGCACAAGGTTCTCGTGCACAGTCAACTCGGCAAATACGCCGCGGTCCTCCGGCACCAGCGCGATCCCGCTCTCGACGATCTCATGCGGCGGCCGGTGCGTGATATCGACACCGTCCATCACCACCGAACTACCCGGCATGGCCCGGGTCTGACCGGCGATGGCGCGCAAGAACGTGCTCTTGCCCGCTCCGTTGCTGCCGAGCAACACGACGATTTCGCCCATCGACACCTTGGCCGCAACGTTCTCCACGGCGCGGTGACGACCGTAGAATACCGACAGGCTGTGGACCTCAAGCATCGGCGTCCCCGAGGTAGGCGCGGATCACCTCGGCATCGGCGAGGACTTCGCGCGGGGTGCCCTCGGCGATCTTGGCACCGCTGCTCATCACCACGCAGCGGCTGCACACGCTGCGGATGGCGTCCATGACGTGCTCGACCACGATGATGGTGCGGCCCTCGCCGCGAATTCGCTCGATCAGCGCGATACCAGTACGCAGTTCCGTCGCGTTGAGACCGGCGAGCCATTCGTCCAACAGCAACACCTTGGGATCGGAGGCGAGCGCGCGGGCAAGCTCGACGCGCTTTTGATCGATGTAGGTCAAGGTCGAAACCATGGCGTCGCCAGCGCCTTGGAGACCGACGCGACTCAGCAGATTTCGGGCGTGCTCGTCGAGTTCCGGTCCCCAGCGCTGGCTGTGGCCGAACACGCCGCCGGCGGCGACGTTTTCCAACACCGTCAATGACGGCAGCATGCGCACGACCTGGAACGTGCGGGCGACGCCATTCATGGCGATTTCGCTCGCCGAAGCCGCGGTTACGTCCTTGCCATCGAGGCGAATCGTGCCCGCGGTCGGCTTCAACGCACCCGAGATCAAATTCAGCATCGTCGTCTTGCCGGACCCGTTCGGACCGATCAGCCCGAGCACCTCGTTCCGCGCAAGATCGAATGACACGCCATTGACCGCCACAAGGCCGCCAAAGCGCTTGGTTACGTCTTTGATGGAGAGGGTTGCACGCTCAGACACGGCCGCCGCCCCCCGATTTGAACGAAGTCTTCAGCGCGCCGTAGCGGTGGCGGAACAGATCCTCGAGCAGGCCCACCACACCGCGCGGAATGAAGTAAACGATCAGCAGAAAGCAGGCGCCGAGAAGGATCGTGGTCTGCGTCGGAAACTCGCTGGAGATGAACTCCCAGAGCAGCGTGAACGGGATGACCCCGACCAGCGGTCCCCACAGCCGGTGGACGCCGCCGAGCAGTGCCATGATCACGACCTCGAACGACAGGAATGGGCTGAACGCGATCGACGGCTCGACGTAGCTATAGCGCGGCGCCAGCAGCGCGCCGGTGATAGAGGCAAACGTGCTCGAGATCACGAACAGCGCCACCTTGGCGCGGGCGGTGTTGATGCCGCAATGGACGGCGACGACCTCGTCATTGCCGATGATACGAAGCGCGAAGCCCAGACGCGAACGGCCGATGAACCAGCCGACCAGGTAGACCACGGCCGCCATTCCGAGGAGAAGCCAATACAGCGTCGGATCGGAGATCGAGATCAGCACGTAGAGGCCGCTGCTCGTGCCCATCACGTGCTGCGCCCAGGCCACAACTTGCCGCACCAGTTCGGCGAGGCCTAGCGTGAAAATAACGAAATAGACGCCGGAAATCCGAAGCGTCGCAAGCCCGACAATGACTGAGAACAGTGCGCCAGCCACTCCCGCGATCAGCACCAGCAGCGGAAACGGCAGGTACGGCAAGCCGGCGCCGACGGTATACATGCCGATGCCGAAAAATGCCGCGCTGGCGAGCGAGATATAGTTGGTTGGGCCGGAGAACAGCGCCCATGACGTCGCTAGTACCGTGAAGCTCGCAATCGATATGCCGATCGACAGCCAATAGTCGCTCGCGACCAGCGGGAGCAGCGCCGCGGCCAACAGCAATGCCGCGGTGACGATCACATCGCGCCTCTCAGCGCGCGATAATATGAGAGTCGTCGTCAAGCCCTGCATAAGGCCGCGCGGCCGCGGCTGCATACGTTCGCCACTCACGACGACGGCCTCCCGAGCAGGCCCTCCGGTCGCACCAACAAAATAACGATAAACAGAATATAGGCCGCCGCCAACGTGAGGCCGGGATCGATGTAGGTGGCGACTGCGGTCTCGGTGAGGCCAAGAATGAAGGACGCAATGATCGATCCGCGGATATCGCCGAGGCCACCCATAATCACGATAATCAGCGCCTTCATCGTGAACATGACTCCAACCGAAGCATCGAAAGTAAGAAACATGCTCAGCAGCGCACCGCCCGAGGCGCTCACCGCACCGCCCAAAGCGAAAGCCATGGCCGAGGTGCGCGCCACGTTGATGCTGACAAGGCCGGCCGCCGACGGATTAACCGCGACCGCCCGCAACGTGAGACCCGCACGGGTATGGTGCAGCCACAAATAGAGCCCGACGCACAGCACCGCGGAGCAGAGAAACGCCACGATACGGTTGAGCGAATAGGGCTGGCCGAGAATCTCGAAGGGCCGTGCCAAATAGGAGTAAGCTAGGAACTCACCGCCAAACATTGCCAGCAGGATGCCGACGGCCATGAAGCTTAGGCCGAATGTCGCGAGGATGCAGTCGACCTCGAGCTGACCCTGGTTTTTGGCGCGCCTGACCAGCGGCAGGATCATGAAACGGTAGATCGCCCAGTTGACGACAAAGGCGGCAGGCACGACGCCAATCAGCGCAAGGAGCGGACTCAATCTGTACGCGGTGAAGAGCCAGATCGCGCCGAAGGCGCCACAGACCAGAACCTCGCCACTGGCGAGGTTCATGATGCGGGCGACGCCGTATTGCAGCTGCAAACCCATCGCCATGATGGCGTAGTTACCGCCGAGCAGCAGCCCGATGATGATCACGTCCATGGAAAAGGTGTCGCGAATGCTTATCCGGCGCCGGTTTTAGACGGCGCCGGATGAAACAGCCTCAGGCCCAGCCGGTTTTCAGGCGCACCGGCTTGAAATCGGTGAACCCCACCCCGGCCACGGCTTGGAACGTCCCCTCCTGCCACTGGCCGACGGTCCAGTAGCGGGTGAGTTTCTGCTTGCGCACGTCCATTTCGCCGATGATGGTTTTGAAGGTGTGGCTCTTGAGATGGGCAGTGATCGCTTCGCGATCCATCGCACCGACGCTTTCGAATGTCTGCGTCAGCATTTGCAGCATGGAATAATAGACCGGGCTCGCCCAGTAATCGGCATCGACGCCGGTGATTTCCTTGTGGCGTTTGTAAAAGTCGCGGATTTCAGCCGAATCCTGAATGCCCCCGCAGCCCAGCACGTTTTCGATCGCGCTGCCGAACTTCTTCTTGAACGCCGGGAACGCCACGGCCACCGCGCTGTAATAGGCCTTCACGTTCAGGTCCTCGACCTTCGCCAGTTCGGCGAGGCCGAAGGTGTCCGGCGGGTAGGACCAAGCGACGAAGGCATCTGGATTGGCGGCCTTGGCCGACTTCATCACCGGCGCCAAGTCCTGGGTACCAAGCGGATAGGACTTGTCATAGACGATCTCGAATCCGGACTTCTGGAAGATCGGTCGCCCGGCGTTGGCGAGTTCGATGCCGAAGGCATCCGCGACGTTCACCACCGCGACCTTGTTGCCGATCTTGCCTTCGTCCTTGAGCGTCTTGAGCACGCCGACGGCGGAGGATGCGTAGGACGTCGTCGAGCCTTGTACGATGAACAGGCGCGGATAGCGCTTAGTCAACGTGTCGATCTGGTCGGTAACGGCCGCCTGGGTCACCTGTGGATAGCCGAGCTTGTCGAACACCGGAGCCACGGCGAGGTTATAGCCGGTGCCGTAGATCGGCATGATGAAGTCGACCTTGTCGGCCGCGAGCCGCTCCACCGCCTTGATGGTTTCGCCCGGCTGGCTGCGGTCATCGTACTCGATGAGCTCGACCTTCTTCTGGCCGCTCTTGAGCTTCAACCCGCCGCGCGCGTTGACCTCGTGTTCCCAGAGCTTGAACTGCGGAAAGTGCGTGACCGCGGCGCCGCTCGCCATCAGTCCGGTGCGCGGCCCGACCACGCCGATCTTCACCGTGGCGTCCTGGGCTCGCGCGACCCGGATAAACGGCGCGCTAAGTGCAGTGGCGCCGACAAGCTTGATTACACTTCGTCGATTCATTGTCTCCTCCCAAAGCGCGCGGCGTCGTTCTGCGCAGCGCATGCCATGCCCTGTTGGGCTTGAACCTCTAATCTTGCCGCCCCCGAGACAGCGGAAAAAAACGGGTCACGTAAGCGCCGCCCACCCAACTAGGATAGCTTGATCTTGGGCAGCCGCAAAGCAGTCCCATCCCACTGCGATAACCCTTTGTTTTAGGTTCCCCTGGGCAACGCCACCGTTACTTTATCGCCAGCGGATTGACCGGTGAGCCGACCGCGCCGGTGATCGGGATGGCCGGCGCCACGAACAGGAATTCGTAGACCTTGTCGGCGGCGCAGTCATCGGCCAACTCCTTCAACTGGAAAATTTCGCCCATGGTCATGCCCATGATCGGAATGGTGATCCAGTGCCAGGGCTGGTTGATGCCCTCCTCGCTCTGGTTCGGCCGCACCTCGCAGCCCCAGGTGTCGGAGGCGAGCGCGGCGAGCGCGGTGTCCTTGACGAAGTCGAGCGTCTCAAAGGCAAAGCCCGGCGCGTCGCCGCCCGGATAACCGTCCCAGCTTCCGGCCTTCTGGCAGCGCTCCATCATGCCGGTGCGCACGATGACATAGTCGCCGCGTTTGAACACGACATTCTGCTTCTCCGCCGTCTTGTAGAGATCGTCATTGGTGATGCCGTAGCCGTCGTCGAGCGACTCAATGCCCTTGTAGCGGGCGACGTCGAGCAGCACGCCGCGGCCGACCATCTTGTTCTTGGTCTTCTCGATGCCGCATTTCTGCGCCCCGGCGCTCGTCACCTCGCGGCAGTCGTAGCCGTTCCACATGGAGTTCTCGTAGAACACATGCCCGAGCCCGTCCCATTGCGTGCCGCATTGCAGCGGCATGGTCACCATGTCGTCGGCGGCGCGAATGCCGCGCTTGTCGAGCACGCCGGCATAGGCGTCAGTGCCGGTGCGCAGCATGGTGTGGATCGGATTGGTGCGGCCCATCGACGGATACTTGCTTTTCGCGCCCTGCGGACCGGTGTGGTCGAAATTGAGCGCCAGCGAAATCACCTTGCCTTTCTTGACTAGGCGCGCAGCGGCAATGATGTCCTCCGGCGTGGTGTAATTGAGCGTGCCGATCTCGTCGTTCGGCCCCCATTTGCCCCAGTTCTTGTATTTCTCCGCGGCTTTGCGCATGTCCTCGCGGGTGATCTTCTTCACTGACATCGCATTTCCTCACCTGAAAGAGCTGCGCACAAGGCAGAACAATACAGCCTGCCGCCCGGCACGATGGCAAATCCCCGACCCACTGGCGAGGCCCGTGCCTGAAGTCTACGATGCGAAAAAGCTCGGGAGGAAGATAATGCGCTCACCGCTTCGCGGCCTCGCCGCCTGCGTCGTGCTGCTCGTCGCAACGCTTTCCGCCGCGACGGCTAGCGCCGCTTATCCGGACCGGCCGGTCAAAATTATCGTGCCCTTCGCCGCTGGCGGCCCGACCGACGTGATGGCGCGGATCCTCGCCGCCAGGCTCTCGGAAAAGCTCGGACAACAGTTCTATATCGAGAACATGGCGGGTGCCGGCGGCAATATCGGCACCGCCAATGCCGCGCGCGCGGCAGCGGACGGCTATACGATTTTGATCGCGTCATCGAGCTACGTGGTCAATCCGAGCTTGTACAAGAACTGTCCCTACGATGCCGAGAAGGACTTCATCCCGGTCACGCTGGCCGCGATCACGCCCAACATTCTCATCGTCAATCCGTCGCTGCCAGCCAAGACGCCGAAAGAACTGATCGAGCTGATCAAAGCCAATCCGAATAAATACACCTTCGCTTCGCCGGGCATTGGCACGACGCCCGATCTGGCAAGTCAGCTGTTCAAAGTGACCTACAATCTCGACTTTGCGATTGCACCCTACAACGGCGGCGGGCCAGTGGCCCAGGCGGTACTGGCCAACGAGGCACCGATCTCGTTCGTCGCCATGACGCCGACCACACAGCTTGTCTTGACGGGCAAACTGCGCGCGCTTGCGGTCACCACCAAGAAGCGCTCCGCCGCGCTACCCGATGTTCCGACACTGGCAGAGGCCGGCATCGTCGGCCAGGATTCCGAGACCATGCAGGGCGTTTTCGTGCCGAGAGGCACGCCGCAGGCGATCGTTGACGTGCTGCAGAAGGAGATCGCAGCCGCCGTCGCCGATCCCGCGATCAAGTCGAGGATGCAGCCGCTCGGCTTCGAACCCGCGGGCTCTTCTTCCGCCGATTTTGCCGTCTATGTGAAAGACGAACTCGCAAAATGGAAGAAAGTGATTAGCGACGCGAAGATCAAGCAGATCCCGTAAGGCCGCTCAGAACGGCTCGTAGTCGCGCAGCGCCGGAATCACCTGCTCGCCGAACAGCTTGATCGAGCGCATGAGTTCGGCCTCCGGCAGGTCGGTGAAATTGAACTCGCCCATGAACACGTTGTAGAGGCCGGCCTCCGCGGTCTTGCGTAATTTGGCGGCGACCGTTCGCGGCGAACCGATAAACACCAATTCGTGCTGCATCAGGTAATCGGGGTTGAACACGTTCATCATGATCTCGGAGGCGCCCGGTTCGCCACGGCCGATAAACCGCGCGGAGAATTCCGCGACCCGCTGCTCGAAGGTCACGCCCGGCTTGGGCGGCGGCAGGAAGCCTTCATAGGCGCGCGCGGCGCGCTTGAGTGCGACCTCGCGCGCTTTTTGATCGCTCTCGTCCACATAGACGATGGTCGAATACGCGATATTGGGCTTGCGCGGCCAGCCGGCCCTTTTCCAATTGTCGAGGAAGACGCGGTAGCGCGGCGCGGCGTCGGCGCGCGGATAGACCAGGAAATATCCGGGATTGATGCCGTTCTTGGCGCAGAACTCGAGCGTCTGCGGATCGCGGCTCATCATCCATAAAGGCGGATGCGGCTTCTGGTAAGGCTGCACCGAGATTTGCGCCGACTCGGTTTGGTGATTGTCGCCGTGGAACGAGAACGGTTGCTTGTCGCCGAAGGCCGCGCGCAGGTAGTCAACAAACTCCAGAGTCGGCGACTTGCGGAAATTGTAGTCGAAGCCGAACGGCTTGAAGTAGTCGGGGCTGATGCCCGGCACCAGACCGAGCTCCATGCGCCCGCCGAGCATCTGGTCGACGATGGCGATTTCCTCGACAAGTCGCAGCGGATGATAGAGCGGCACGATGTAACCCATCGGCCCGATGCGCATGCGCTTGGTGCGCGCGCCGGCGCCGACCGTGTAGAGGCTGGGCGAGGACATCCAGCTCTCGTCGGGGCGGAAGTGATGCTCGACGCAAAACGAATAGTCGAAGCCGATCTCGTCGCACAACACAAGCTCACGCCACAACTGCTCGTAGCGCGCGTGCGGGCTCATGCCCGGCTTGTTCCAGATGTGCGAGAAGTGCGCGAACTTCATGACGTCCCCCGGGCGGCGCGGAAATGGACATAAGACCGGCCCTCGTCGTAAGGCAAGCGCAACGGGAGGCGACGACTGAGCGCTGCCCTTTGTCGAGCAACGAATCGCCTCTAGATTGCCGCCATGCCCACCAACGATTACGAAACGATCGTCATCGGCGGCGGCGCCGCCGGTATAGCGGCGGCGCGTCGCCTGCACGCGTCGGGCGTTAATTGCCTACTGATCGAGGCGCGCGGTCGTCTCGGCGGCCGCGCCCATACGATTGCCGCCGGCGGCCACGCAATCGATCTCGGCTGCGGCTGGCTGCATTCCGCCGATCGCAATCCGTGGAGCAAGATCGCGCAAAAGCTGGGCAACAAGATCGACCAAACGCCGCCGCCCTGGGCGCAACGGCCATCCCTCCCCTTCGGCTTTCCGACCGATGAGCAGCGCGACTTCATCAAGGCCTTGAACGCCTTCTTCGAACGCGTGAGCACTGCCGCAAAGGGGCCGGACGGCCCGGCCTCCGACATGCTCGAGCCGGGTTGCAAGTGGAACGCACTGATCGGCGCCATCAACAGTTACATCAGCGGCGCCGAACTCGATCAGGTGTCGCTGCACGATTTGGAAAATTACCGCGACACGGAGGTCAACTGGCGGGTCGTGCAAGGCTATGGTGCGGCGATTGCGGCGCACGGTGCCCCCGTTCCGGCGATGCTCGGCTGTCCGGTAAGCGCGATCGATCACGGCGGCCCGCGCATCAAGATTGAAACCAGCAAGGGCGTGCTCACCGCCGACACGACGATTGTGACGTTGCCGACCTCGCTCATCGCCGCGCAAAACGTAAGGTTTTTTCCCGCACTGCCGGAGAAGGTTGACGCGGCAGCCGCCCTGCCGCTCGGCTTGGCCGACAAGCTCTTTTTGGCACTCGACAATGCCGAGGAATTCCCCAAGGACAGCCGCCTATTCGGTCATCACGACCGCAGCGGCACCGGCGCCTATCATGTGCGGCCGTTCGGCCGGCCGATGATCGAAGGCTTTTTCGGCGGCGCCCATGCCTGGCATCTGGAGGCGGGCGGCGAACGAGGGTTCTATGATTTCGCCGTCAGCGAACTGGTCGGCATACTGGGTACCGACTTCGCCAAACGCGTGAAGCTGCTCGCAGTCCATCCCTGGGGTCAGGATCCGCTCGCGCGCGGCTCCTATTCGTTCGCCGTGCCGGGCAAAGCGGATTGCCGCACCAAGCTCGCTGCGCCCGTCGATTCTCGGCTGTTTTTCGCCGGCGAAGCCTGCTCGATCCACGACTACTCGACCGCGCACGGCGCTTATTTCACCGGCATCGCCGCCGCCGATCAGGTGCTGGCAGCGCGGGGTAAGCGCAGGTGATCCCCGCCTTGCCGATTAAGCGAATTTGAGGAAGATTCGCGACCAACGATAATCGGAGGAGACGCCGATGGACGCGATCCAGGTCGGCCCCGGTTTTGCCGCAGAGATTCGCGGTACAACGCTGCGCGATGTCGTCGAAAACGATTCCGCTTACGCCGCGGTGCGCGCCGCCTTCGAGGAGCACTCGGTCCTCGTTTTCCGCAAGCAGAAGGTCACCGACGATCTGCAACTCGCCTTCTCGCGCCGCTTCGGCCCGCCGGAGGTGACCAAAGTCGGCTCCCTCGGTACCGGCACGCATTTTGTGATCCTCAGCACGATCGGTCCTGACGGCAAGGTCGTGCCGGCCGACCACCTTTACGCCAAGCGCAATCGCGCCAACCAGCTTTGGCACACTGACTCATCGTTCAAGCGCGTGCCCGCGCTCACCTCCATTCTTTCCGCGCGCGTTATCCCGGCGCGCGGCGGTGAAACCGAATTCGTCTCGACGCGGCTTGCCTTCGAACGCCTCGACCCGGGGCTGCAAAAGCGGCTGGAGAATTCCTTCGCCTGGCACGACTACGCGCATTCGCGCGGCAAGATCGAGGCCGGCCTCGCCAGTGCCGAGGAGCGCGCGGCATTGCCGCCGGTGTGCTGGCGCATGGTGTGGAAGAACCCGGCGAACGGGCGCAAGGCGCTTTATCTCGCCTCGCACGCCTATGCGGTCGAGGGCATATCGCCGGAGGCCGGCGGCAAACTGATCGACGAATTGACGGCGGCCGCAACCGCGCCGGGCACGAGCTACGTGCATCAGTGGAAAAGCGGCGACGTCGTCATGTGGGACAACCGCGCGACCATGCATCGCGGCCGGCCCTGGCCGGCACATGAGGCGCGGCTGATGGTGCGCACCACCATCTCGGCGACCGCGGCGGACGGCGTCGAAAGCATGCGCCCACCGACGCAGCAGGCGGCGGAGTAACCGCGTCAATCGATGTCGATGAAGGTCAGCGGCCGCGCCACCTGCTCCAGCGGCTTGCGCTCGGCGGCGACGCCCCAGCGCCAGGCGACGAGGCCGCCGAAAATCATCAGCACGCTCCCCAAGAGATAGCCGCCGAACACGCTGGTGCGTGAGCCGGTGTCGATCAGCGCGCCAAACAATAACGGCCCGACGATGCCTCCGATACCCGTGCCGATGGAGTAGAAGAAGGCGATCGCCAGCGCGCGGACCTCGAGCGGGAAGGTCTCGCTCACCGTCAAGTAGGCCGAGCTTGCCGCCGCCGAGGCGAAAAAGAAAATGACCATCCAACAGATCGTCTGCGTCTCCGCCGTGATCAGATCGCGCGCGAACAGAAGCCCGGTGCCGGCGAGCAAGAGACCGGAGATAATGTAGGTGAAGGCAATCATCGGCTTGCGGCCTTGCGTGTCGAACAGGCGGCCGATCAGCACTGGGCCCAGAAAATTGCCGGCCGCGAACGGCAGCAAGTACCAGCCGACCGCATCAGACGGCACGCCATAGAAGTCGGTCAGGATCAGCGCGTAGGTGAAGAAGATGGCGTTGTAGAAAAACGCCTGCGCCGCCATAAGTGCGAGTCCGACGAAGGCGCGGCGGCGATGGCGTACGAATAGCGTCTGCGCGACCTCCCGAAGCGGCGTCGCACGGCGGGTGCGCAAGCGCGCCCGCGGCAGATCGTGCGCCGGCGACAGGCCCGGGAAATGCGTTTCGATGTCTTGCACGACGCGCTGCGCTTCCTCGACGCGGCCATGCGTCATCAGCCAGCGTGGGCTTTCCGGCAGCCACAGTCGCATGAAGAAAATCGTCAGCGCCAAACTCGCGCCGATCAAAAAGGCGAGCCGCCAGCCGATTTCCGGATCAATCACCGCAGGATCGAGCAGTACCAACGAGCCGGCCGCCCCCATCGCGGCGCCGAGCCAGAAGCTGCCGTTGATGCACAGATCGCTCCAGCCGCGCACGCGCGCCGGGATCAGCTCCTGGATGGTCGAGTTGATGGCGGCATATTCGCCGCCGATGCCGGCGCCGGTAACAAAGCGGAAGAGCGCGAAGCTAATAAGGTCCCATGAGACGGCGGTCGCCGCGGTGGCGGTGAGATAAACCGTCAGCGTGACGAAGAACAATTTCTTGCGGCCGAGCCGGTCGGTCAGCCAGCCGAAGAACACGGCGCCGAGCACGGCGCCGGCGAGATAGGCGCTGCTCGCCAGCCCGATATCGGTGTTGGAGAAATGCAGGCTCGGGCTCTGCTTGAGCGCGCCGGCGAGCGCGCCGGCGAGCGTCACTTCCAGGCCGTCGAGGATCCAGGTGACGCCGAGCGCGGCGACAACCAGCGTGTGAAAGCGGCCCCACGGCAGCCGGTCGAGTCGCGCCGGAATATCGGTTTCGACAATCTGCCCTGCGGCCATCCTGCCCTCGCCTCGCTCGCACGATAACGCCTGTCCCCACTGCGGCGTTCATGCTTGGCGCGCGCGAGCGCCGGCGATAGTGTCCGCCCACATTCGACTTGGGTCTCATGGATACCGAAACTCTGCGCCGCCTGCACCTTGCCGCCGCCGTCGGCTGCGGCGTCTTCGCCGCGCTCGTCGTCCATATCGCGCTCACCCTGTTCGGCGTCGGGCTCGACGCGGTGTTGCGTGACGCCGCCGGCTCAGGCCGGCCGCAATTCGTCTCGGCGCTCGCCTGGTGGGCGGTTGGCGGCGCCGGCTTCCTCGGCGGCTGGGGCGCCGGCGCCTACCTGATCGCGGCCGCGCGCGAACGCGATTTCATCTATCAGTGGGCACGCCGGGCGTTGATTGCGCTGTTCGTGGTCGTCGCGACCGCCGGCGGCATCATGAGCAAGAGCGGTAATCTCGGCGGCACCGTCGACGTGATCGCCGGATTGACCGCGCTCGCGCTCGGTCTCATCTGCGCCTTCTGCGGCGCCAGGCTCGCGTACTTGAATGCGGAGCAAATATAGCGGCCGCTTACGATTCCTTCAGGCCATAAGCGAGATTGTTGCCGGTGGCGCCGTAATACTTGTAGGGCAGGAATTTGCCGGTCATGCCGATCGCCACGCGGTCGCCTTTCGGATCGGTCTTGCGCGTGATGTCCATGTCGAAGTCGATGGCCGACATGATGCCGTCGCCGAATTCCTCCTCGATCAACGCCTTCAACGCCGGCCCGTTCACCATGATCAGCTCGTAAAGCCGATAGATAAGCGGATCCGTCGGCGGCATCGGCGTGCCGGTGCCGCGCATCGGCACTTCGTTGAGCAAGGCTTGCTCGGATTTGGATAGACCGAACAATTTGGCGGCGTTGGCGGCTTGCGGCTTGGTCAGCTTCATCTGACCGAGGATGGCTCCCGTGACCAGCAGCGGCGACATGCCGCCGATCTGCTCGCAGATGTATTTCCAAGTCCATTCCTTCTCGCGCTTGATGTCGAGAAGCTTCTCAGTGAGATCGGCGCGGGTCATGATATCCTCCTTAATCGAGATGCATCCTCATTGAGGTTGCGCCCATGGTTCACCCGACATCAAAAATCTAACGGCCGCCGCTGCGATGCAGCTCGCGCATACTCTCGCTCCAATACTGCCCGAGCAGCGAAAGCGACCGCAGGCCTTCCTGCGTCCCCGGCTCGCGGGCGAGCTTCAAAAGGCCGGCAATGCCGCCACTCGCCGGCGGGGCCGTGGCAATGTCCCGACTCATCTGACTGAGCGCTTTGGACAAGCCGATCAAAAGGTGCTGACTCTCGCGCCGGTCGAGAACTTCGAGCAGGCGCATCAGTCCTTCGTTGCGGGTCAGACGGTCGAGCAGCGAGATGCCATCGCTGAATACGCGGGACAATCGGGTGACAATCTCGTCCGACATCGCGTCGCGGGCCGAGGCGACGAGGGTTGCAAGTTCCGCGAGCTGTTCGAGGTCGCGTCCAATATCGTGACCATCGGCGCCAACCGCGGCGGTGGGCATTTCGGTCGGGGTGTTCATGGCATCGCTCTCACAACAGGCCGCGGACGCTCGTCCAATACATCTGGTTATAGGACATCTTGAACCAATGCATGGACTTGTTCGGCGCCTTCAGATCCGGCGGGTTGAGGTAGTTGAACATTGCATAAGTCGCGCGGTCGTGGCCGGCTTCGATAAAGCAGTAGACCTTGCCGTCATATTCGCGCACCGGCGTGCCGATTTTCACGATCGAGGCGATGTTCTCGGCGGCAACCTCGGCCTCGAAGTGCGCGGCGGAACCGGTCTTGCTGACCGGCAAGTTTGTCGTGTCGCCGAGCACGAAGACGTTGTCATGTCCGATCATGTTCAGCGAGTGACGATCGGTCGGAATCCACCCGCCCTCGCCGAGCTTCTCCCGTTCGATGACTTCCATACCGCGGTGCGGCGGAATGGCAATGAGCAGGTCGTAAGCGTACTCGGTACCTTCCTCGCTTTTGACGACACGATTCTTGGCGTCGACTTCCTTGACGTTGAAGAGCGTTTCGTATTCCACGCCCATGCGGTCGAACTCGGGCTTCGCCCATTTGGCGACGTTTTCGATGGTATGGAGCCGATTGAGCGGATAGTGGTACTTCATCGTGACCTTGTCGCGAATGCCGCGCGCCTTGAAGAAATCGTGTAGCGAAAAGACCACTTCGATCGGCGCGATCGGACACTTGTGCGGCACGCCGACGACGATGCCGACCCGTCCGCCCTTGAACTCACGCAGGCGTTTGAACATCTTCAGCGCGCTGTCCTCGGTATAGAAGAGCTCGCCGCCTTCGAGCAGGCCAGGAACCTCGTTGGGGACGATGCGGGAGCCGGTGGCGATCGCGAGGATATCGTATTCGAAAACGCGGCCGCTCTTGGTCTTGACCTGTTTGCGATCGAGCTGAAAATGCTCGACCGGATCGACGTGAAAATCGATGCTCGATTCCAACAGGCTCGCCTGATCGCGATATAATTGGTCCGGCGTCATCTGGCCAAAGGCGACGTAGAGCAGGCCGGGCTGATACATGTGCCGCTCGGATGCCGACAGCATCGTAATCGAAGCCTTGCCGGCGCGAATCTCGCCCGCTAACCGCCGCGCGAGATTGTTCGCCAGGATGGTGCCGCCCGTGCCGCCCCCGACCACAAGGATTTTCATTTTATTCTCCTCCGACGGCTCTGCCCGTCATCATCGACGTCACTTCGTCTTGCGTACCTTGATGTGCCAGACATCGCCGACCTTGTCGGAGCTGACCATCTCGTGCCCGACTTTCTTGATCCATTCCGGCACGTCAGTCGCCGAACCTTGATCGGTCGACAACAGTTCGAGCGTATCGCCGAGGTTCGCCCGCTTCATGTAGGAGATGAGCTCCATGAGCGGCCCGGGGCAAAACGTATTGCGCGCGTCGATTACCTTTTCAGCCATAGCGATCCTCCCGCGACGCCGACATGCGCCTCAAAACGTGAGCAGTTGCCCGCCTTCTGCATCGCTCAGAAAGCGCGTCAGTCCGGTCGGCGGACCAAACTCTTCCGGCAACTCGTCCTCCGAGATTTTCAACAAGTCCAACGCCATCGAACACGGCAGTAGCTTCGCGTCGCCGAGCTCGGCGGCCTGCTCAAACAGCTGCTTGAACGGCGGCACGCCTTCCTGCGCGATCAGCACACCGAAGGCGCCCTCTGCGGACGCGGCATTGCCCGTGAGTATTGCCGGCAACGCGTTCATCGAGAAGAAAACCGAAACCTCATCGCCGATTGCGGCGGCAACCGACGCAATCATGGCGGCCATTTGCAGCTTTTCGCGTGTACCGGAGACGCACACGATATTGATTTTTTGCGGCATGGGTCGGTTCTCGTATCCCGTCGTGTCTACCACTTCTTTGAGACGGCGAGCTTCAGCGCCTGATTAGACAGCGTAAGGTCAGCGACCAGCGACCTTAGACGCCGGTTCTCCTCCTCGAGATGTTGCAGGCGCTTGGCGACTGCGGGATCGAGGCCGTTAGCCTTCGCCCTCCCCTTTGTGAGAGTTGCGTCACCTTGCTCGTGAAGCGACTCCAACTTGGCGCCCTCTTCCGCTTGCTTGAGCAATTCACGGATCTTCTCCTTGCTGGAGCGCGACTTCTTCTTCATCACTTTCCTTTCATTGACCCGCCGGCCATTTTCCCGGCCGGCGCTTACGCATTTGCGCTTACGACTGCCGGTGCCAGCTGAAGCGACCGATGAGGAACATGCAGCAGCTGTCCAGGATGAAGCCGATGATTCCGATCACCAGAACCATCGCGGTCAGATGGCTGTAGGAAAGCGTCTCGCGCGCATCCTCGATGGAGTAGCCAAGGCCCGAGGTGACACCGAGGAATTCCGCCGGCACGAGCACGATCCAGGCGACGCCGAGCGCGAGGCGGATGCCCGTCAGCACGTCGAATGCGATCGCCGGTAGAATAATTTGCGACAGCATGTGCCAGCGGCGAGCACCGAGATTGCGCGAGACCTTAAACCAGGCCGGATCTACCTTGGCGAGACCTGCCGCGGTGGAGAACGCGACCGGCCAGACCGCGGCGATTGCGATCAGAAAGATGATGGCCTGATTCCATTGCGGGAAGACGATCACCGCGATCGGCTCCCAAGACAACGGACTGACCATGCGCAGTAGCTGAAACGGCGTGTTGCTTAGCGCACGAAATGCCGCGCTGCGGCCCATGGCGATGCCGAGCGGCATCCCGATAGCGATGGCGAGGATCAATCCCATCCCCAGGCGGTAGCCGCTGCTCTCCATGGCGCGCAGGATCGAGCCGTTGGCGATCAGCGTCGGGAACGCCTTGAACGTGGGGATGGGCCCGAAGCCGGCAAAGCTGCGCGTCGCCGGATTGAGTTCGAGCAGCAAGCCGCCGAGCGACCAAAGCGCGAGCAAGATCACAAGGCCGAGCACGCCGTAGAAGAGGCGTCGCATCCCCGGGGAAGCGAGCCGTGGGGGATCGAGTACCCTGATGGATGCGACGCCGGCACTCATAGCCCAACCACCTCCACACGCGTGAATGGATCACCTTGCTGCGGCACGCTGAGGTCGTTGCGCCATTTCGGGTTCGCCATCAATGCTTTCTTGACGTAGTCGTAATTCACCAGGTCGTTGGCCACGTGTTCGGCAGTGAGCGTCTCTAGGAATGCCGCATCGCCGGTCACCACGGTCTGCTTGAGATTGGTGGTGACGAGTTCGGTGGCCGACCGATATGGCCAGGCCTGGAAATTAATGCGGTTCTGCTGCCACTCCGGATGCTTGATGGCGGCCGGATTGCGGTAGTAGGCGGGGTCATAGAAAATCATCGCACGTTCGACGACCTCTGCCGGGAACGGCAGGTAACCCTTGCCGTCGCTCGAGAGCATATGCGCCATCTCCTTCCGGTTTTCCGCGAGATGGAGCTGCGCGGCGATGACGGCGTTATGCACGCCCTGCGCCCAGGCCGCGCGATCGGGATCCATGACGTCGGCTTCGTGCATGACCACGACGCAGCAGGGATGACCCTTCCATATGTCGCCGGTGAAGCGCAGCACTTTGCCGCCGGCCTTGAGTTCGCCCAAGGCGTTGAACGGCTCGGCGACGCAGTAGGCGTCGATCTTTCCGGCGGCCAGGGCCGGCGGCATGTCGGGTGGCGGCAGCACAAGGAAATTGCACTCGTGCGGCTCAAGTTTGGCCGTCTGCGGACGGATCACCGGCGTGATGCCCGCGTTCTTCAATTCCAGCTGCGAGATGATATTGTGGATCGAGTACCAGAACGGCATCGCGAACTGCTTGCCGCCAAAATCCTTGAATGTCTCGATGCCGCTGTTCTTGCCGACGACGATCGCCGAGCCGTTGGTGTGGTCCCAAGCCGTGATCTTGATCGGATATTTGTTGTTATAGCGCATCCAGATCGGGATCGGGATCAGCAGGTGCGCGAGGTTGAAACGATGAGCGGCGAAGGCTTCGACCAGCGGCGACCAGCCGCGGATCAGGGTCGGCCGCTCGGAGTCGAGCCCTTCTTTCTTGAACAGGCCGAGCTCATGCGCGACGAGGAGCGCGGACGCGTCGGTGATCGGGATGTAACCGATCTTGACCACCGGATCGAACTTTTTCTCCTGGGCGAAGCTGGGAGACGGCAGCGCGCCGCTCAATCCCGCAGCCCCGATCCCTTGCATGAGCGTGCGTCGGGTGACGCCGGAGCCGAGCACCCCGCTGAAAAGCGGATCATACTCAATGACCAGGTCTCGATCGTCTATCCTGTCACCGTATTTTCTGAAGTCTGGCGGCGATCCGTCGCCGCCATATCCGAACTCGTCGGCTTTCCGCGTCGCCATAGTCTCCTCCCTTGCTATGCGTTTTCGGTGAGGCAAACGGATTGTTGTAGGGCTTATCCCGTCACGCTCACGCGCTGTCCAAAAACTCCCGCGGCACTATCGAAGTTTGCGCTCGAGCCGCGAGGGTCGGCGGCTGCGTTACCGCTTGCCCGATTGGGCCCGTATTGCGCAGCCGCCGCTTCGAAGGCCTTCATCAGACGCATCCGAGCCGCTTGCACCGCCGGGTCGTCGCGCTCGCGCGGATCGCCGAGATCGATCGGCAGATCGCTGACGATCCTGCCGGGCGCGCCCGCCATGATCAGCGCGCGATTGCCCATCAGCACCGCCTCGTCGATGTCGTGCGTCACGATGACGAGATTGATGCCGAGACGCTTGGCGATGGAACGGACGTCGCGCTGCAGCGCCGAGCGCGTGAAGGCGTCAAGCGCCGAGAACGGCTCGTCCAGAAGAAGCACCTCCGGCTCCATGACCAGCGAACGGGCAAGCGCTACGCGCTGCTGCTGGCCGCCGGAGAGGTCCTGCACGTTGGTCTCGGCATAGTCTTCGAGCTCGACCAGGCGGAGCGCCTCGGTCACGCGCTTGCGCATCTCGGCCTGCGGCCAATTGGCAAAGCGAAGTCCGATGCCGACGTTCTGCTCCACGCGCATCCAGGGAAAAAGGTGCGGCGCCTGGAACATCATGACCCAGCGCGGCGAAGGGGCTTCCACCAATTTGCCGTCCATGTGCACGCTGCCATGCGAAGGGCGCAGCAGGCCGGCGATGACGTGCAGCAGTGTGGATTTGCCGCAGCCGGATCGGCCGATGATGGCCAAGGCTTCGCCGGGCTGCGCTTCGATCTTGATCTGATCGAATGTGGGTGCGCTGCGCGCGCTGTAGCGATGGCTCAGGTTATCGATTTTAATGGTAACGCCGCGTATTGACACCGATCAGCTTCCTTCGTGGGCGGGTTCGCAACGGCTTCGGTCAGACGCTGGTGAGCCGCTCATGAACCTGTCTCATGCGCTGATCGAGTTCGTCCTCATCGAAAAGGCCGCGGCGGATCATCGAATGCGCCAGCGCCAGGAGCTGCCGCTCCGGGAAAGGCACATCCGCGTAAAGCTCGCTGGAGAGCTCGTCCTCTTCCCAACGACGCTCGAGCGCCGGCAGCGCGCAGGAGCCTTCGGCGAGCACGTCACACGTCGCCTCAAGGGTGACCTTCCACGGAGGATCCGGATTGGCGACGCCGTATTGCGTGGCAAGATCGCCCCAAACCCGTCCGCGATGCCGAATGCCTTCGAGCAGCGCGATCGGGTTGGTGTTGAAATCACCGCTGGCGGGCGCAGCGTCATTCTTGCTCGAAGCGCTCATAACGCAGCCCTCAGTGGTCGTGGTGGACGGGATGAACCGCCGGGTGCACCGGGCGCTTGGCATTGGCGGTGATGCCGGGCTTGGGCACCGCAACGCCGATCAGACAATCGCGCGTGACGATCTCGGCGAGCTTGTCCTCGCTCCAGCCCTCGGTGCCGGCCGGGCGCACCGGCAGCACGATGTACCGGGTCTTCTGGTTGGAATCGGCGACGCGGATTTCCACGTCCGCGGGCAGCTGCAGGCCGAACTCCGCGAGCACCTGTCGCGGCCAGCGAACCAGCCGACGACGATAGTTCGGCGTGCGGTACCACTCGGGCGATTGGCCGAGGATCGGCCGCGGGTAGCACGAGCAGAGAGTACACACGACTACGTGCTTGAGCTTGGGTGTGTCCTCGAGGACGCGCAGATTGCAATAGTCGCTCGGCGTGCCGAAGTGGGTCGGCGGGCTGTTGATCCAGTCGACGCCGACGGCGAGGCTCGCCTTCACGCCGTCCTTGACGGCGAGCTTCTTGTATTCCGGATCGAGCCAGGCCTTGGCGACGAGCCGTGCCGCGGGCAGCGGCCCGAGGGTATGCACATATTCTGTCCAGCGCCGATGATCGTCGGCCGAGAACAGCCCCTTTTCGATCGCCAACTCGCGCACAGCCATTTCGAGCACTTCGAAATCGCTGACCTCCTCGACCATCGGCGCCGGTTTATGTTCCGTCTCCTCGTGAGCGTGCTTTTTCTTGTCCAGCATTTGCGTGTCCTTTCTCTCCCGCTTGCCTCGATCAGGCTTAAGCCTTCTCCAGCCAGCGTTCGGAAAATTCGGTCTCCACCGTGTCGTTCGCGTACAGATCGGGATAGTCGGGCCAAAGCTCCCTCTGCATGAACTTCACGCTGTAAAACCATTCAGGCTTGTCCGTGTTGTCCCACGCCTCGTCTTCGGCAGCGGGGCTCTCGTAAACGATGGCGGCCACGGTGCCGACGGCGCCGCGCGTATAGACTTGGCAGCGTGTGTAGAAAATGTCCGGCAGATCCCTGACCCGCACGCGATCGCCCAGCTTAAACTTGGCGGACCCCGCTTCGCCTTTGAAGCACTGCGGGTCGCCTTTGCCGGTGGCCTTTTTGGCGTGATGCGTTTTATCGTGATGACTTTTGCTCATGGCGCTTCCTCACCTCGTCAATCTTGTTCACCAGTTCGGTGAGCGTGACGTATTGTTTGTCGACCAATATCCGCGCGGCGGTCATCAGCCAGCGGCCGTAATAGGGCAGACCGAGATACTGAGTCTGCCCGAGATCGACGTTCTGGCGCCGACGCCGCTCCTCGGCGTTCCAGACGCCGCGCCACGCCAGACATTCGCAGGTGGCGAAGGTGTTGAGCTCCCACTGTTCTTCTTCTTTTTCTTCCCAACGGATCGGCACGTCGGGCTCGCCGCCGACGTCGTGCGCCCCGCGCGTGTACGCCCGGTAGAGCGGATGATTGATCGCGTCGGGGTACGGTGCGTGCTGCGGATTGTGCAGCGCCGGCTGCAGTTGCGTGACGAGATTGAGATGCGCAAGCACCCTTTCTCTGGTAGCCGATGACATCGTCCTGCTCCCTCCTCGATTTGTCGTCTGTTCAGTGTCTGCCTGTGCGCATGAGCGGAGCTCAGGCCGACTGCACGTCGAATTCGTCCAGACGCTTCATCTTGTAGATCGCGTAGGACAGCATCCAGGCGGCGGCGAACACGGCGATGATGACGAATCCGAGATTGTTGAAGTTGTCGTTGAGCGCGCCGATCAGATCCCAAACGCCGCCCTTGAGGTCGAGCTGGCCGCCGATGAGCCCGAGCGCCTCGATGCCGCCGATCAGCAAGGCAACGAAGACGGACACCAGGGTGATCGTCATGTTGTAATAGAGCTTGCGCATCGGTTTCACAAAGGCCCAGTCGTAGGCGCCAAGCATCATCACGCCGTCGGTCGTGTCGATGAGCGACATGCCCGCCGCGAACAGCACCGGAAAGACGAGGATGGACTCGACGGGCACGCCCTTGGCCGCCTGCGCCGCGGAAACCCCGAACATCGCCACCTCGGTCGCCGTGTCGAAGCCGAGGCCAAACAGAAAGCCAAGCAGAAACATGTGCCAGCTTTTCGTCACCAGGCGGAACAGCGGGCGGAACAGGCGGGAGAGGAATCCGCGGTTGTTGAGCAGAATATCGAGGTCCTCTTCGGCATAGCGCCCGCCGGCGCGAACACGGCGATAGCTGCGATAGATCGAGAAAAAGATGACGATGTTCATCGCCGCGATCGCCAGCAGGAACAGCGCCGAGACGCTGGTGCTGATGGTGCCGCCAATGTCGTGGAAGCCCTGGAAACGGTCGAGCATGGTCGCCGCCGCGGCCACCGCGGCCGTCACCAGGACGATGATGGCCGAGTGCCCCAGCGCAAAAAAGAAGCCGACCGCGACCGGCCGTTGCTTCATCTGCATCAGCTTGCGCGTCACATTATCGATCGCCGCGATATGGTCGGCGTCGACCGCGTGGCGCAGGCCAAGACCGTAGATGACGAGCGCGATGCCGAGCAGCGCCGGTTTGTCGCCGAAAGCGATCAGAGCCCAAAGCCAAGCGCCGATGTTGAGGACGGCGAGCACGACATAGATCGTGAAGAGCCGCGCCTTCAAGTTCGGCGCGCTTTCGTCAAACAGATGCTTGATGGCGGTGATCATGGCGAGTCCTCATTGGAGAATTGACCGGGCGACGCGATCGAAGTGCGCAAGCACTCTTTCCCCCGGCGGTCGAATTCGGAGAAGATTGTTGTTCAATAGTCGAGCAAACTCTCCCCTCATTTCGCGGCGTAGTTGTTATCTTTGAGCTGTGGCCTTCGCTGCGATTGGGCGTATGATGAGTGGCGCTGGTTCCGAGAGTCCAAGTCTTAATTTGAATGGACTCGATAGGAGTTCGTTATGGAGCGCAGACCGGTATCAATACGATCGATCGGCTACCTGCTGGCAGTTGCAGAGCTGCGCAGCTTCACCCGCGCGGCCGAAACGCTCCATGTTTCGCAGCCGAGCCTTTCGCAGCAAATCAAGCAGTTGGAAGATGCGTTGAACGTGCAGCTCATCGATCGCTCCGGCCGCACCGTGCGTCTCACCGACGCCGGCGAAACCTTCGTCCGCCACGCCAAGCGCGCCATGGTTGAACTCGATGCCGGCAGGCGCGCCGTTCATCAGCTGCAGGATTTGAGCCGGGGCTCGCTCAAATTGGGCGTCACGCCGATCACAGAGTTTCTTTCTGCGCCGCTCCTTGAAGCGTTCAGCAGCCGATACTCCGGTGTCACAGTGACCACGCTGGAAATGGCGCAGGAAGACATCGAGTCGGCGGTCGCCGACGACCGTATCGATCTCGGCATCGCCTTCACCAACACGCTATCGACGGAAGGCCGCAGCGCCGACATCGACATGCACGTGTTGTTCATCGAAACGCTGCATCTTGCCGTCGGCAAAGGCCATCCGCTGGAAGGGCACGATTCGCCGATCCGCGGCGACGCCCTCGAGCAGATGGCGCTCGCCTTCCTCAACTCCAAATTTGCCTTGCGGCGCCTAATCGATCTTTACTGCGTCGAGCATGGATTCAAGCCGCACATCGCGGTGGAGACCAATTCAATCGGTGGGATCATCGAAATGGTCCGCCTCGGCCGGCTTGCCACCATCCTTCCCCACGCCATCGCCTGCTCGCAATATGGACTTTATCCGCTCATGCTGCTGCCGGAGCTGCCGCATCACACGATCACGCTGATTTGCCGTAAGGGCGCCTATAAGAGCCCCGCCTGCCGCGCCTTCACAGAACTGGCATCGGAGTGGAGCGCCATTCGCTGCGAAGCCTCGCCAAACGCACGGCTGGGACCGTGCCCGCTCGCCGAAACCTGTGAAAAGGACGCGGACGGGGAGCTTATGATCGTCCCATGATGGCGTCGGCGGTGCGAACGGATTGGCCATTGTCCGCCAGAAACGCCTGAATCGCGGCGGCCGTTTCGTCGGGAAACTCTTCGTAGAACGAGAGCTTGCCACGTTTGAGCCGGATCGTCCGCGCATTGGGCAAAGCGGCGAGCGCCTCCATCTCGAGCCGCGACTTGGGCGGGCAAGTTTCCGCAAACATCACAAGCATCGGCGCAACGACGCGCTGCGCCGCCTGCATCAGCTCTTCCCTGCTGGCGAAGGGATCGAGATAGCCGGTGACGAAACGCGCCGAGCCATGACGCGCGCCCGGCGTGCGCGTCACCGCGAGCTTTGCCGCCATGCGACGATCATCGAGCCAGCGCGGGTCGGTATAGACGTGGCCGCGCGCCATCATGCCGACCATGAAGCGGTTGACGTTCAGAGCGTAAAGCAACGGCCCGGAAATCGGCGGATCGAACGCCCTGGCGATCTTGGCAAAGACCGGGCGGTTGCCGCCCGCCATGGTCGGCAACGGGCCGCGCCAGGTCGGCGACAGCAAGACCAGCTTGGCAACCGAACAATCGTGCCGCGCCAAATACTTAAGGACGTAGCCCGCCGCATGGCCCGCGGCGACGATCGCGAACGGATTGGGCACGATTTCTGAGAACAGAAAACCCAAGTAGGCCTCGTAGAGCTCGGGGCGCCAATCGACGAATTGCTTCGGCAAATCGCCAAAACCCGGCCAGTCGACCGCGACGGTGGCAAACGAGGACGCCAGTTGCGCCTGCAGCGGCGCCATTTCGCGCCGCGTGGATATCGAGCTCAGCGCCGGCAGCAAAACGACCATGCGTCCGCTGCCGGCACGATCGAGGCCGATCGTGCAAGCGCGGCCGTCGCAGTCCCAATTCATCGTTTCGTACGGCATCGCGAAACCCGTTCCACCCTGGCGCGGCAAGGCAGCTTTGCAAGATGCTTCTCCTTCGCGCAAGCTTGCTGGCAAGATCGGACTTTCCGCTCGCCCGCGGCTAGTATAATTTGCCATCCGAACAGCCGGAGGATCCGCCGTGACGAGCCCATACGATCTCAAACAATATGTGCAGGACTTGCGCGCGATCACCGCTCAGGAGGCCGATCCGGTCCGCATCACCGAGCGCGTCGCGCCGCTAGCGCAGAAATTCGCGCGCTCGCCCGGCTGGTTCCGTCCCGAATATCGCGAGTGTGACGAGGAGCAAGGCTTCGGCGTACACCTCCTGCACGAGGAGCCGAACCATGACCTGGCGGTGTTTCTGCTCTCCTGGCTGCCCAACCGCGGGACCACGCCGCACAACCACAAGACATGGGCCGTGGTGGTCGGCATGGAAGGCCAGGAGCAGGAGGTCAACTACGACCGACTCGACGACGGCAGCAAGCCGGGCTTCGCCGATTTGCGGCGCTCCGGCGCGCAGGTGATGACGACGGGCGACGTCGCACGCTGCTACCCCGAGCACATCCACAGCGTCTGGAACGTCGGCAACGACATTTCCATGTCGCTGCACACTTATGGCCGGCATATCAACTATACCGGCCGCTCCGAATTCGACCCGGAACACAAGCGCGAGAAGCCTTACATTATTAAGGTCGCCGAACCGGCGCAGACCGAACCCGCGCGGTAAAGCAGCGAGGCCGTCTTGCGCGGCCGGCGGCCAAAGATCGAATTGGCCGATCGAGGTGAATAATCGTCGAGAATTGGCTGCTACTGGTTCACGACGATCGTCCCGGCGGCAACAAGGACAGCCGCACAGCCCTTTCGGATGAGCTCACCGGCCGACAGATTTTCATGGCCGAGGGCGGGGTAGACGATCGACAAGACGATGCCGAACATGAACACGAAGATCGTCGTGGTGCCACCGATCGCCTGCACCAGGCTGAGCGGCGCGAGGGTCAAGGCATAACGATTTCCGAGCCCACCGCCGAGGTTGATCAGTTCGTTGACCGCATTGACCGAGAGCACGGCGGCCGGGCTCTTGCGCAACAGCCCGACGAACTCGGCGCGGAACGGCCCGACCGCGAGCAGCGCGAGGCCGACGACGGCCTCGCCTGCATACATCCAGAACGTCGTCGGCCAGAATTCATCGCGCACCGCAAAGATCTTGAAGATCAGTGAACTGATCGCGAGCACAAAGGCACACGTGAGCATCAGCGCGGCAAGCCGCCCGTTGAAGGCAGCCCTTCGCTGCCCGAATTGCACCGAGGCGATGACCGCCCCAAGCACGATCAGCGCCCCGCCGGTGAGCTGGATATTGGAAAGCCGTTCACCCAGAACCTCATAACCGAGAAGATAACCGAACAGCGGCGCCGCCTGATAAAATGGCGCGACCGTCGAGGCTTCTTCCGCCTGCAGCGCCCGCAGATAAAACAGCATTCCGGTCATGTAGAGCGCGCCGGACAAGGCCATCAGCGCCATGCTCCGCCAATCGATGGCGGTGACGGCGGGCACGGCGAGCCAAATGAACGGCAGCGCGAGGAGCCCGATCAATGCGGTGAAAATCAGCAGCACCGCGACGTGGCTGTCTTTGAAATATTTGTCGACGAGATACTTGTCCAAATGCGTTGAGATCGCCCACAGGATCGGGCCGGAGAAGGCGAACATCAGCCACGACATGGACGCAGGAACCTATCCGAGCGGGAATAACGACAATAGCCGAGGCACGAGAAGCAGGGAAAGACGATCGGCCTACTCCGCGCGCGCTTCTGACGTCACGGTCGCGCCGGGCTTATTGCAGACGTCGCTTGCACCCGTGGGCGTGCGTTCGGCGCGCGCCGCCTCGGCCTCTCGCTGCAGGCGGTCCTCGCGGACGATCGCCTCCGTCACCGCTCGCGAAGGACAGGGCGTATGCGTGAATAGGCCGATCGCGATCGCGCGCCACACGGAATGGGCGGCGCGGCGCAAATAATGAGAAGCGATGTTGCTCATCGGCGACCACCCGTGTGCCGGACAATTACGCCTCAGCTGTTCGTTCACCGGCTTTCGAACACGCCAATACTACTTGGCTCGCAAGGTCGACGGCCTTGATTTGCGTCAATCCGCTTTGTCGCCGAACCGCAAGAGGCGCTCTAGCGCGTAGACGGTTTGATGCTTTGTGCGTCGATTTCATTGTAGAACGTGTACCGGCCGACACGTTTGACCTGCTGGTAGACGCCGGTGACCTCCAGGCGATCGCCGTCGATGATATCCGGGTGTCCCCACGAAAACACCCTGACCGCGCTGCCCGCCGCATCTTGAATTTGAAACGTGGTGTAGTCGTTGCCGGCACGCGAGGTTGTTTCCTTCACCGACGCGGCCGCTCCCTGGACGGTAATCGTCGTGCCGTCGAACTTCGCCGGTTCCGCAATGATCGAGGCGATCGTCGTTTCGGCCGCATTGCCCGCTACGGCGAAGAGCACGACGAGGCCGGCGACGGCTATTGTGCGATTGAGCGCACTCAATGAGCACATGATTGCCTCGGCGCCCGCTATCGAAGCCGTTGAACGCTCAGCGTCATGACAAGCAACAACGGATAGCGATTTTGTAGACTAAGCGTGCCGCACTTTTTGAGCGAGCGGGACAAATTCTCAAAAATGCAGCTAATATTCAGTTGGCTGCAAAGCAGATGGTGCCCAGGGGCGGAATCGAACCACCGACACCGTGATTTTCAGTCACGTGCTCTACCAACTGAGCTACCTGGGCGCCGTGCCCGCTCAAAGCGAGCGGCAGCGGAAAGCGCGGCGCGTTATAAAGGCCCGCCTGCGGGCTGTCCAGAACGAGAAATTGCGGCGAAAGCGCAGGAAGATCAGGGCTCGAAGTCAAACGCGGCGCAGAACCTTTGCTCGAGTGCGACGCCATTGCGCGCGGGCGGCAGGCGCGGCGGCTCGTCGGCGTCAATGGCAACGCGCGCGAACAAGGTCTCGTCGAACGTCTTCAGCCGCTCCGCCAGGGCGCTGGCCAGCCGGTTCCTTGCGCAAACGCAATCGGCCCGCCCGTCAATAGGCGGGGATCATCTCATCGGCGACGCTGGCGACGCCGGGAACCCCTTCGGCGAGCGCAGTCAAAGCCTTGCGTTCGGATTCTGACCCGACCAAGCCCCAGATATGCACCACCCCGTCTTCGACGATGACATTGCGGCTACCGAAGTCGGTCCAATGCTGCTTGCCCAGCCGATCGAGCAGCTCAAGGCGAATGGCGCGGTCCGATGCCTTTTTTTCTGTCAGCACAACCTTGGACGAGGCGAGCGCCTGGATCAAATTGGAACGGCTCACAATGCCGACGAGCTTGCCATCTGTCACAATCGGGATGCGCTTGATGCGATGCCGTTCCAACAGCGCCGCGACTTCAGACAACGATGCATCCTCATCCGCTGTGATGAGATCGGTCGACATCACCTCCTTGACTTTTTTGCCGTGCGCCTTGGCGAACTGATCGGCCAGCTTGCTCGCGGGCAGCAGTGTCTCGATCCACCAGGGGCGCGCATGGGCAAGCCCATTGCGCCCCAGCAGATCGGCTTCGCTGAGAATGCCGATCATCTTATTATTTGCGTCGATCACCGGTAAGGCGCTGACATCGTGCTCGCTCAAGAGCTTGATCGCTTCGGCGACATCCGCATCCGGTCCAGTGCTGACGACATCACGGACCATTACATCATGAGCTTTCATGGTGACCCCCTGATCGAGCCGTTTAGAACAGCCGGGAAAAGGACCAATAGAGGAATCCCGAAATCATCATCGCCGCAGGCAGCGTCAGAACCCAGGCCAGCGCGATGTTGCGGATGGTCGCCCATTGCAGCCCCGATCCGTTCGCCGCCATAGTTCCGGCGATGCCTGACGAGAGGACGTGAGTGGTCGATACCGGCAGGCCGTAGCCGTCGGCAGCGGCGATGGTTGCGGCTGCGGTGATTTCGGCGCAGGCGCCTTGGGCATAAGTCAGGTGAGTCTTGCCGATCTTCTCGCCGACCGTCACGACGATCCGCTTCCAGCCGATCATGGTGCCGAGGCCAAGGGCGATGGCGACCGCGATCTTCACCCAGGTCGGGATGAATTTCGTCGCGCTATCGAGCGAGCCTTTATACGCATTGAGAGTAGTCACCTCGTCCTTGTTGAGATCGGCCTCCTTGTCCTTCATCAGGATACGGATCGCTTCCGATGCGAGGTACATGTCGTTGCGAGTATTGCCGACCGCTTCCATTGGGATTTTTGCCAGCGAGCCATATTGCGTGACCTGATTGGAAATGTCGCGCACCAGCACCGCCAGCGAAGGATAGGTTCCCTCATTGATCTGATGCTGCGCGACATAGCCAGTAACCGCCGGGCGCGGATTGCCGAGCACGTTGTAGCCGGCGGCTTTCGCCTCGATGACGGTGCTCGCCGCCTTCGAGGTGGCGACGAAATGCTCGATCTGACTCGGCGGCAGCGCGCGGTTGAGCGCATAAGCGGTCGGCACCGTGCCGATCAGGATCAACATGATGAGGCCCATGCCCTTCTGCCCGTCATTGGAGCCGTGGAAGAAGCTCACCAGTGTGCAGGTGAGCACGAGAATGCCGCGCACCCACCACACCGGCGGCTGATCACCCCTTGGCTCGGCGAACAAGGTGGCGGCGCGGCTGAGCAAGCCGCGCAGCACCAGCAGCAGCAGCGCGGCCAGAATGAATCCAAACAGCGGCGACAGCAGCAGCGCCTTGCCGATGCCGGAGGCTTGCCCCCAATCGACGCCGGAGGTGCCGTCGCGGCCGCGCAACAGCGCGTTGGTCACGCCGACCCCGATGATCGAGCCGATCAAAGTGTGCGAGCTCGACGCCGGCAGACCGAAATACCAGGTGCCGACGTTCCAGATGATGGCGGCGATCAACAGCGCGAACACCATGGCGAAGCCGGCGCTGCTGCCAACCTGCAGGATCAACTCCACCGGCAGCAGCGACACGATGCCGAAGGCGACGGCGCCGGTCGACATTAATACGCCAAAGAGATTGAAGCCGCCCGACCACACCACGGCGATGTGCGCCGGCATCGAGCGTGTGTAGATCACGGTCGCCACCGCATTGGCGGTGTCGTGAAAGCCGTTGACGAATTCGAAGCCGAGCGCGATCAGCAGCGCGACGAACAACAACAGATAGGGCACGATGGTGGTGACTCGCGTGCCGGTCGCGCTCACGTCGCCGTAGATGCTGTAGGCAACGAACAGAATCGCAGCCCCGATCACCCCCATGAAGATGATGCCGGACAGCGGATGGAAGCCGCGATCGAGATCGGGGCCTCGGCGTAGCGCAGGTTCGATATGGCCGGGTAAGGCAGCAACGTCGGTCATCGGGAACTCTCCTCTGGCTAGCGGCCGCCGGCAATGCGCGCCAATGCCGGCGCAGCCTCGCTTCCGGTTTCACGGTTGTAGTCGTGGAGCACGTGCCCGTAGGGCAGCGTCATATCGCCGAGAAAATGATGCGCGCCGACGACGCGGCGCACGGGGAAGTCGGCGACCGGTGCGTTGACGTGCGGAATAAGATGCAGGCGGCCGGGACCGACCCAAGAGCCTTTGACCACGATGTCGGTGAGGTTGTAGGCGACCAGCTGGCAAATCTCGGGACTGCCGTCGACGCCGGGGATGAGCTTCAGATTGACTTGTGTCTTGGCGAGCGCGGCCATCGTGCGCTCGCCATTGCCGGCCATGCTCTCGTGCTTGTAGCCCATGGTGCCCATGGCGACGAGTTGCCCGGCATATTCGAGCGTGCCGGTGAGCGTGTCCTTGACGACCTCGAGCTTTGGGTGCGCGTATTTTTTCGGGAAGCCCCAAATTTCGCGGCCCGCCGCGATCGGCGGGTCGTCATCGAGATACATCTGGGTGACGAAATTGATCTCATGTCCGCGAAAGCGGCACGGAATGACCATTCCCGACTCTGTGTAATTGCCGAAGCCGGACGAGTCCGGCATTTTGATCCACTCGTAATGGACGAGCGGCCGGTCGACCGGCTCGAGCGGCTCGGGCAGCTGTTCGGCGATCACCTCGGGATCGGTTTCGTAGGTGATGACCATGAACTCCCGGTCGATGAAGCGGTAGGGACCGGCCGGGTAGCTCGGCCCGGCGGCGGGCATCGACGGCAGCTTGAAGATGTCAGCTTTGCGCATGCGCTTGCCCTAGTGCGCGGTCCAACCGCCATCGATCGGCAGGATCGCGCCGGTAATCGATTTGGCTTCGACCGAGCAGAGGAAGGCAACGAGGCTTGCGACTTCGGACACCTCGACGAATTGCTTGGTCGATTGCGCCGCCAGCAGCACGTCGTGCACCACCGCCTCTTCGGAAATGCCGCGTGCCTTGGCTTGATCCGGAATCTGCTTCTGCACCAGCGGCGTCATCACATAGCCGGGGCAGACGGCGTTGACGGTGACGCCGTGCTCGGCAACCTCCAGCGCGATGGTTTTGGTCAGGCCGGCGACGCCGTGTTTGGCCGCGACATAGGCCGACTTGAAGGGCGAGGCGACCAGCGCGTGCGCCGAGGCGATGTTGACGATGCGGCCCCAGCCCGCCGCTTTCATGTCCGCGACCACCAGACGCGACGTATGGAAAGCGCCGGTCAAATTGATGGCGATGATCGCGTTCCACTTTTCCGGCGGAAATTCTTCGAGCGGCGCGACGTACTGAATACCGGCATTGTTAACGAGAATATCGATTTTGCCGAACTCGCTTTTGGCCTCCTCGATCATGCCGGCGATCTCATCGGGCTTGCTGATATCGGCCTTGCTGTAGCCGACGCCGACATTGTGCTTGCGCGACAAACGGCTGAGCAGCTCTTCGACCGCGCTCGCTTCGCCAAAGCCGTTGAGCATGATGTTGGCGCCCTGCCCGGCCAATGCTTCGGCGATGCCGAGGCCGATGCCACTGGTCGAGCCAGTGACCACCGCCGTCTTTCCGGAAAGCATAAGCGCCGCCCTTCGCTTTTGTGCAGCGCCAATCAACACACGGCGTTTGACAACTGTGTGAAGGATTCCCGACAGGACTGATTCCGCGCGTCAACCGCTCAACGGTTCCGCACACGCCGCATAAAAAAGTTACGTCATCGTCCGGTCATGCAAGCTCAATTCAATTTGCAGAATTGCCTAGCAAAACCACGAACGATGTGTTGGGGAGAGGTTACGATGGACGCCAAAGTTGCCGCCGATCAACCCGTTCAGTACGCGCGTGGCTGGCGGCCGGAGCGCTGTGACCGCATCGCGCTGGTGTTGCAAGGCGGCGGTGCGCTCGGCGCCTATCAGGCCGGCGTTTATCAAGCGCTGCACGAAGCCGACATCGATCCTGATTTTGTTTCCGGTGTCTCGATCGGCGCGATCAACGCCGCCATCATCGCCGGTAATCCGAAGCGCAAGCGCTTAGAAAAACTGCGCCAATGGTGGGACATGATCACCGAGCGCAAGATTTGGCATTACACTCCGGACGGCGACGTCTTTCGCAAGATGCGCAATGCCGCAAGCTCGTGGATGACCATCACCATGGGGCAGCCGGGTTTTTTCAAGCCGCGCGAGCATAATCCATGGTTCAGCCTCGCTGGGGCGCAGAGCGCGCTCAGCTATTACGACAACGCACCGCTTTTTGACACGTTGCTGGAGCTCGTTGACTTCTCGCTGATCAACGAAAAGGCGATTGGTTTCGCCGTAGGCGCCGTCAACGTGCTCTCCGGCAATTTTCTTTATTTCGACAATTCACGCGAGGAAATCACCCCTGATCACATCATGGCGAGCGGCGCGTTGCCGCCGGCTTTGCCGATGGTGAAGATCGGCACCGACCATTACTGGGACGGCGGCATCGTTTCCAACACGCCGCTGCAACATCTCCTCGAGCAGGAAAGCCCGCTCAACACGCTTGTCTTCCAGGTCGACCTGTTCAGCGCCCGCGGCGTGCTGCCGCGCGACATCCAAGAGGTGATGGCGCGGCACAAGGACATCATGTATTCGTCGCGCACGCGCTACAATACCGACGTCTATCGCCGCATCCATCAATGGAAGTCGAAACTGCGCGACGTGCTCGATCGGATGCCGAGCGAAGCGATGACCGACGAAGACCGCAAGCTGAAGTCGCAGCTTGACGACATGCCGGACATCACCATCGTTCAACTGATCTATCAGCAGAAAGCCTATGAGGGGCATGCCAAGGACTACGAGTTCTCCGGCACATCGATGCGCGAGCACTGGCAGAGCGGCTACGAGGACACCAAGCGCACGCTCAAGCGTCGCGAATGGCTAAGGATGCCGGCGGAAGGAACTGGCATTCTGGTGCATGACGTTCATCGCGAGAGCGAGAGCTATTGACGGCGACGATGTCTCGCTGAAAAAGCGTAAGGGAAATCAGGGTTTCAGGCCGAGCGCGGCGCGGAAGCGTTGCTTGAGCGCGACGCCCTCGCGCTCGGGCAAGACGCGCGGCGGCTCATCGGCGTCGATGGCCACGCGCGCGAACAAAATCTCCTCGAACGCCTTGAGCCGCCGCGCGAGATCGGCGAGCCCCGCTTCGTCGGCGACGTCGCAACACGTGGCAAAGCCCGCCGCGCGGGCGACGCCGACGAGGTCGATGCCGGCTTGCGTGTGACTCGGCTGCCCGCCGGTCTCGCCGTAGACGCCGTTGTCGAACACGATCACCGCCAGATTGCGCGGGCGTTGAACGCCGATGGTGGCGAGCGAGCCGAGCCCCATCAGCATCTCGCCGTCGCCGGTGATGACGGCGACGCGCTTGTGCGGCTGCGCCAGCGCCAGGCCGAGCCCGATCATCGCGGCGCCGCCCATGGCGCCCCACATGTAGAAATTGCGCGGATCGTCGCCGACGGCCGCCAAGTCCCAAGTGGTCGAGCCGAGCCCCGGCACCACCAGCAGATCCTCGCCGCGACCCTGCATCAGCGCGGCCATGGCGTCGCGGCGCGGTAAGCTCATTTGCTCCACACCTTCTTGCCGATCAACCGCTGGGACAACAGCAGCGCGACGATGCGCTCGTCGCCGAAGGCCTGTTGCAGCGCGCGCTCGGCAAGCCCCTCGACTTCGTCGGCCTCACGCGCGCGGTAAACCTCCGCCTCGCACAGCTCCAGCATCGGTTCGACGTTCACGCCCATCGGCACCTGCCAGGGATTGAACTCCTGCCACTCGCCGCGCATGGTGACGGCCATCAGCAACGGAAAACGGCAGCTGCGCGCCAGCGACAACATGTTGATGCAATTGCCGACGCCGCTCGATTGCATCAACAGCGCGCAGCGCTCGCCGCCAAGCCAGGCGCCGGCGGCGAGCGCCACACCCTCCTCTTCCGTGGTCAGCGCGACGTCACGGATGTCGGGATCGGCGCGGCAACGCTCGATCAGCCGCGCGTGCCCGGCGTCGGGCACGTAGCCGACTTGGGCGATGCCGCCGCGCTTGAGCGCGCCGAACAGCCGGTCCTGCCACGGCGTCGCGACGCTCATGTGCGCTCGCCCGCTTCGCCTTCGGGTGGACGTTCGCCGTCCTCGTCCGTCTCCTCCTTCACCGGCACGGCGTAGACGCCGGAAAGCCAGCGGTTGAGGTCGATATCGGCGCAGCGCTTGGAGCAGAACGGGCGGAACGCCTGCTCGGTCGGCTTGCCGCAGATCGGGCAAGCGCCGGAGCTTGTGCGGGTCACTTCGTCCATGGCGACGATATGGTTATTCACATCCACAGCGCAAAGCCCATGCCGCAGCCGGTGCCCGCGGCCGAGCGATAGCACGGGATGTACTCCCGCCAGACGTTGTTCAAGTGCCCGGCGGCCCCGGCGACCGTGATCCAGTTACGGATCTCGGAGGAGCCGGAGTTGAGCTTCTCGACCGGGATCGCGGCGAGCGCCGCGCCGTCGTTCGCCTGGCAGGCGGCGAGCACGGAGCGGTCGAGTTCCTCGTCGACGGTGAAATGGCTCAACCCGCCGGAGGCGAGAATGCCGACGCGCGCCTTACCCGGCGCGCTCCTGACCGCGGCGCGGATCGCCTGGCCGAGCTCGTAGCAGCGGCGCGGGCGCGGTTGGTTCGGTGGAAAATAGGTATTGAGGGCGACCGGCACGATCGGGATGACGCGCTCGGTCATCATCCGCCGGTGTACAAAGCCGAAGGCATGACCCTCCCCGTGCTCTTTGGCGAGGCGCTTGGACTGACTGACGTCGAAGCCCTGCCCGACCAGGTGTTCAATCAGATGCCGGCCGAGCTTTGCATCGACCGGATAATGACGCGAGCCGACCGCCTCGTGGTACTGCGAACGCGCCTTGCGCCAGAAGGCCGGTGCATCTTCGTCCATGTGCAACGGATTATTCTCGATCGTCTCGCCCCAATAGATGAGAATCGCCGGCATGTTGTCGTCGAAAAACTGCTCGTGTTGGTCGTCGCCGACGACGATCAGCGCGTCGAGCTTGGCCTCGGTGAGCTCGCGCGCAAGCCGCGCGATGTTTTCGGTGCAGCGCGCCGAGCGCTCCTCCAAGACCTTGGGCTCGATCTGCCGCTTGATCGCGGGATCGGCCTTGTCCAGCAGCTCGCCATAGGTGCAGGGCTTGCCGTTCTTGTCGATGAGCTTACGGCCCGACGCGTCGATCGCGGCGTGCTTGGGATAATCCTCGGCCGGGCTGTTAAGCAGCGGGCTGTGCGAGGTTCCGATCGCGAGCACAATATCGGACATTTGCCCTCCCGTCGTGGCCGGGCATAGCCCGTCGAAGACGGGCGTAAACGCCCTTATGTCCCGGCCGTCCCCGTCTTTTGTCATTGGACTTATCAAGACGTGGATGCCGGGCACAAGCCTGCAGCCGGGCCGGCCGAAGGTCGGACCCGGTTGGCCGGGCGTGACGCCGTTATCGGTTTCGATTGTCGGACCTCTTGGCGTCGCGCGCGCGCAATTCGGTCTTCAGAATCTTGCCGTAGTTGTTCTTCGGCAAGGCGTCGACGAAAACGTAGCTCTTCGGCCGCTTGAAGCGGGCAATGCGCGCAAGGCAGAGCGCGTCAAGTTCCTCAGACGACACCTCACCCACCACATAGGCGACCACCACCTCGCCCCATTCGCGGTCGGGCCGGCCGATGACCGAGACCTCGCGCACCTGCGCGTGGGTGCGCAAGACCTCCTCCACCTCGCGTGGATAGATGTTGGAGCCGCCGGAAATGATCAGGTCCTTGGAGCGGTCCTTGAGGTGCAGATAACCTTCCGCGTCGTAGACGCCGACGTCGCCGGTGTGCAGCCAGCCGCCGTGCAAGCTTGTCGCGCTTGCCTCCTCGTTGCGCCAATAGCCGGCCATGACGACGTCGCCGCGCACCAGGATTTCGCCCGCTTCACCTTGCTTGATCGGTTTGTCGTCACTGTCCGCCACCATGACCTCGACACAGGCATAAGGCTTGCCGGCGGAGCCGAGCCGCCCGCGCCAGCGCGGATGGTCACGCTCCGCAATGTCATGCTTCGACAGCGTCGAGATGGTCATCGGCGCCTCGCCCTGCCCGTAGATTTGCGCAAGCCGCGGGCCGAAGCGCTCGAGCGCGGCGAGCACGTCTTCCACATACATCGGCGCGCCGCCCCAAATCAGAGTCCGGATATTGTCGGCGTTGCAATCCGCAGGGCAAGCAACGAGACGCTTGATCATGGTCGGGGCCGCGAACATGGAAGCGCGCGGCCAGGCGCCGATGAGTGCGAAGATTTCCTCCGGCTCGAAGGCGCCGCTTTCCGGAATGACCTGCACGCCGAGCCGCGCGACATGCTGCATGATGTAGAGGCCGGAGCCGTGGCTCATCGGCGCGGCATGCAGGATGGCGTCGCCCGGTGATACCAGATCGACTTCGGCGCCGTAAGCCAGACTCGCCTCGATCAGATTGCGATGCGTGAGCATGGCGCCCTTCGGCCGCCCGGTCGTGCCCGAGGTGTAGAAAAGCCAAGCGAGATCGTCGGCTGCGCGCGGCGCGAGTTCGACCGCATCGGCGGTAAACAATCGCTCGTATTCCGCGCTGCCGATCGTGATCAGATGCTCGAGGCTCTTTGGCGCGTGCGGCGCGATCTCGGCATCGAGCCCGGGCGAGGCAAAACAAACGCGCGCGCCGGAATGTTCGAGGATATAGCCGAGCTCGGCGCCGTGCAGCTTGGCGTTGGCCGGCACCGCGGCGAGCCCGGCGTGCCAGACGCCGAACAGCAGTTCGAGATAGGCCGGCGAATTCTTGGCGACGAGGGCGACGCGATCGCCCGGTGCGCGCGTAAGCCGCGCGCGCAACGCGCCGGCAAGCCGCCTCGCGCGCGCGGCTAATTCCCCATAATTGGCCACCACGCGCGTGCCGAGCGCAGCCGCCGGCAAATGCGGATGACTAAGTCCCGAGCGCTGCAGCCAGGCCGCGATGTTCATGGCCTTGCAGGTCTACACCGCGTCGAGCCAGCCGACGCGGACCGGATAGTTTTCGCCGCCGAGCAGAAGCAGCGTTTCGTAGAGCGGCAGTCCGACCACATTGGTGTAGGAGCCGACGATCTTGACCATGAAACTGCCGGCGATGCCCTGCGCCGCATAGCCGCCGGCCTTGCCGCGCCATTCGCCGGAGGCGAGGTAAGCCTGAATCTCATCTTCCGACAGCCGCTTGAAGCGCACGCGCGTCTCCACCAACCGCTGGCGGAAGGCCTCTTTCGGTGTCACCAGACAGATCGCGGTGTAGACGCGGTGGTTGCGTCCGGACAACAGGCGCAGGCACTGCGCCGCTTCGTCAAGCAGCTCGGCCTTGGGTAGGATGCGGCGCCCAACCGCCACCACCGTGTCGGCGGCAAGGATGTAGGAGCCGCGCAATTCGTCATCAGCCTTGATGCTCTGCAGGGCGGCGGCCGCCTTGCTGTGCGCAAGCCGCGTGGCATAGGCGCGCGGAATTTCGCCGCGCTGCGGCGTCTCGTCGATATCGACGGGTTTGAGGGCGTCCGGCTCGATGCCGACTTGATTGATCAGTGCAAGCCGCCGCGGCGAGCCGGAAGCGAGCACCAATTTTGGCCGGCCGATCATAGTGTTAGCACGAGTGTCATGGAGAAGCGCCGCGCGAAACTAGCGGAGCAAGACGCAAATCACAACTCGCTATTCGTTGCCGCCCACCTCGCGCCCGAAGCGCTCGCGCAGCTGCGCCATCAGCTGGTCACGCACTTCCCGATAGGCGTCAAGCCGTTGCTCGCGGTTGCCTTCGATCGCGGTCGGGTCGGCAGTCGGCCAATACTCGACGTTGACCGCGAGCGTGCGCGTCAACTCCAACGCCTTATGATGGGCGCGCGGCGACAGCGTCACGATCAGATCGAAGTTCAGGCCTTCCAGCTCCTCCAGTTCCTCGAAGGTCAGCGGCTTGTGGCGCGAAATGTCGATGCCAATCTCGTCCATGACGGCGACCGCGAAAGGATCGAGCTCGCCCTTCTGCACGCCGGCCGAGCCGACATAGAGCGAGCGGCCGAACATCTGCCGAAACAGCCCTGCCGCCATCGGTGAACGCACCGCGTTCATGCCGCAGGCGAACAGCACCGCCTGCGGGCGCGTGGAGCGCGCGGCCATTGCCTCAGCCCTTCCAATGCAGCACGCACAACAGGGTGAACAGCCGGCGCGCGGTATCGATGTCGACCGTGACCTTGCCGTTGAGCCGCTCCATCAGGACGCGCGAGCCCTCGTTGTGCACGCCGCGCCGACCCATGTCGATCGCCTCGATCTTGTCGGGGGTGGCGGTGCGGATGGCCTGATAGTAGCTGTCGCAGATCGTGTAATAGTCCTTCACGATGCGACGCAGCGGCGTCAGCGACAACAGATGCGCGACCACCGGTTTGCCGTCCTCGGTGCGGATATCGAAGACGAGACGGTTGCCGGTGATCGAGAGATGCAGCGCGTAAGGACCGTCATCGTGCCCCACCGGCGCGAAGGAATTCTGCTCGAGCAGATCGTAGATCGCGACCTGCCGCTCATGCTCGACGTCGGGATTGGAGCGGCCGATGGTCTCCTCGTCGAGCGTGACGGCGACGAGACGCTGCTTGGCGGCGGCGTGGGTCTTGGCGGCGCTCATCGGTTGAGGCGGATCGCGACCGAGCGGGCATGCGCGGCAAGACCCTCGGCCTCGCCGAGCGTGATCGCCGCCGCCCCCAGCGCGCGCAACTGCTCGGGGCCGCATTTGAGCAGCGAGGTGCGCTTCATGAAATCGAGCACGGTAAGGCCCGAGGAGAAGCGCGCCGAGCGCGCGGTCGGCAACACGTGGTTGGAGCCGGCGACGTAGTCGCCGATCGCTTCCGGGGTATGCGCACCGATAAAAATAGCGCCGGCATTGCGGATTTTGCCGGCGAGCGCGTCGGCGTCGCGCGCCGCGATCTCCAGATGCTCCGGCGCCAGCTGATCGACGAGCGGCACGGCGTCGGCGAGTGTCGCGACCGTGATGATGGCGCCAAAATCGCGCCAGGAGGCGCCGGCGACATCGGCGCGCGGCAGCGTCTTGAGCTGCGCCGCCACGGCCTTCTCGACCTCGTCCGCAAGCGATCGATCATCGGTAATCAGCACCGATTGCGCACTCGCGTCATGCTCGGCCTGCGCCAAGAGATCGGCGGCGATCCAGTCGGCATGGCCGGTTTCGTCGGCGACGATCAGCACCTCGGACGGGCCGGCGATCATGTCGATGCCGACCTGGCCGAAGACCAGACGCTTGGCCGCCGCCACATAGGCGTTGCCGGGACCGACGATCTTGGCGACCGGCTTGATCGTCTCGGTGCCGTAGGCGAGCGCGGCGACCGCTTGCGCGCCGCCGACGCGGTAGACTTCGTCGACGCCGGCGAGCTTGGCGGCGGCGAGCACGAGCGGCGACAATTTGCCGTCCGGCGCCGGCACCACCATGACGATGCGAGGCACTCCGGCGACCTTGGCCGGCACCGCGTTCATCAACACCGAAGACGGATAGGCCGCGGTGCCGCCCGGCACATAGAGCCCGACCGCCTCGATCGCGGTCCACTTGGCGCCGAGCTCGACGCCGAGCGCATCGGTGAAGCGCTCGTCGGCAGGCTTCTGCCGGGCGTGATAGGCCTCAATGCGGTCGCGCGCGAGCTTGAGCGCGGCAAGCGCGTCCGCACTGCAAGCCTGCTCCGCCGTGGCGATGTCGGCGGCGCCAACGCGCATGCCCGTCTTGGCGAGATCAATGCGGTCGAACCGCAGCGTCAATTCGGCGAGCGCGCGGTCGCCGCGCGCGGCGACATCGGCGATGATGGCGCGCACGGCCCGCTCGACGTCGGCGGTCATCTCCCGCTTGACGCTGAGGAAGGCGCTAAAACGTTCGGCGAAATCGGTACTTCTACTGTCGAGACGGAGGGGCATTGGGCCTGGTCCTCGCCGGAGCACAGGTCAATGGGTCAGGCGCGCCCTGCCGTCAACCCTCAAACAAGGCTCCGCCGGCTGGGCGGAGCCTTGCGCCGCAATCGCAAAAAATCGGCCTCACATCTTCTTGTGCGGCTTGTGGTGCCGGTGCCGCTTATGCCGCATGTGGTGCTTGACCATCTTCGGCACCGTATAGTCGCAGGGAGCGATGCAGGCGCCCCCCATGGCCGTGCACGAGGCGATGCCAGACGTGCAGGCGCCCGGCTGACCGAATTTGACGCACAGGCAGCCGACATCGGCCTTGGCCGACGTACCGGCAAAGAACGCCGCGCCGACAGCCAATCCCGCGACGATAAGGAATTTACGCATGAGCCACCCCTTGTTGTGAAACGCCGCGTCAGTACGCCACCGCGCCTGGCAAAGATCAAGGCCAGCGTCGCCGCGCAGGGGGATCGAGCGGGGTTTAAGCGCGCTCGCGCGGCTTGTCGGTCACAGTCGGGCCGGGATGGTCAGGGCAGCCGCAGGCCGTCCAGCTCGGCCCGAAGTCGGCGAGCTCGGCCTCCAGGCACTCGACTTCTAGCCGCAATGCCGCGCCGCCGGAGAAGATCAGCGTCACCACGCCGGCCGGCGCGTCGGTCGGGCCAAATTCGACCGCCAGCAGATTGAGCACCGCATCCTGGTTTTGTGGACTCACCTCGCGACATTTGCAGGCAAGCACGCGCTCGAAGCGCAGCACCGAGCGACAGCGGCGATATTCGGGAGCGGCGCTTTGCGCGCCCTCCCAGTCGAAGCGATTGATCCCCAGCACCAGCCGCTTCTCCTGCGGCCGCCAATGCACGTCGGACACCTTGACCACGGCGTCCTGCACATGGGTGGAGACGACTTCGAGATCCTCGGGGTCGAGGACAACGAATTTCAGCGGCTCCATGGCGTCGCGCTCCCGTCTGCCGGGTAGTTAGGCAGGGCGTTTGAGGGCCGCAAGACCCTCCGCCTGCCGAAGGGGTCACGCGAAAGCCGGCTCGAGCCCGGCCGCCGTCCAGCGCCCACGGGTCGCCGGATCGGTGAGCGCGCGGATGAAAGCCTGCGCCACGGCGCGCGCAGCCGAGCTCTTCGGGATCGCCGCCGTATAGGTGTTGTCGTTGAACCATTCGCCGGGCAACGGCCCGACGATGCGGACGCCCGGCACGGTCATCAGCTCGCTGATGAAGGTCGTACCGATCTCGGCGCGGCCATCGGCGACCGCCTGCGCCACCTCATAGCCGCGCTTGCCGAGCACCGCCTTGGCGAAAACCTGATCGGCGATGCCGTGTTTCGCCAGCATGCGCGCCATGAAATTGCCCGACGAGCCGCCGGCCTTGGGATCGCTGAACGACACGGCCCTCGCCTTGAGCAGCGCTTGCGTGAAGGCCTCCGGCGTCGAGATGTCGGGCGCGGCTGCGCCTTCGCGCACCGCGAGGCCGCTGACCGAGCGCGCGAGATCGGTGATGCTGCCGGGCGCGATCGTGCCATCCTTGTCGAGCGCCGCGATCGCCTGCGCCGGCAGGATCAACACATCGGTCGCCTCGCCTTTGCCGATGCGCTCGCGCAAGGCGCCGGCGGTGCCGAAATCGAGATCGAGCCCATGACCCGAGGCACGCTCGAATTCGGCGCCGATCGCGCGCACCATCGACTCGACCGCGCCGGCGCTCATGACTTTGATCGTAGGCATGCGTTTCCTCGCTTCCTTCCCTTTACCCTCCCCTGGAGGGGGAGGGTCGCGAGCGAAGCGAGCGGGGTGGGGTGAAACTCCGTACGCCCGAAGTTCACCCCACCCCGACCGCCTTCGCTACGCTCGGCAGTCGACCCTCCCCCTCCAGGGGAGGGTAAAGCAAGCGTGCGTCATCGCCCGTATTCTTGCTGTCGGCCCCGGGAAGGCCCTCTTCCTCTTTCCCCTCGACACGAGGGGATGGAGCGCCGCAAGGCGCTACCGTAACAAGTTCGCACCTTGCGGGTGCGGCCTCCGTGGCGACGGAGGCTGCGCCCCGCGGCGCTCCATGGCGGCGATTTCTGTTCCCGGGTCCGCGCTTCCTGGTTTTCCGCTCGGCTTCTTCGCGGTCCGTGATGCCAGTTCGGCTCAGCGCCTTGTCGCGCCACGGTCCTTCCAAAGCCATTGAACGGTCTCAGTCCAGCGAGCTCCTCGCAGATGGGTCGTAGTGCCCAACGGGCGGGTTGCCCGAGACCTCCCGGGGGCGGATTACGAGCCCGCCCGCGGGCGCCGCATCGACCGAGGCTTTCGCCCCGGCTCCGGAGGGACGATGGCGCATCTCCGCCATCGTCATCCGGCGGCTCCATCACCAGGATCGTCTCTAGATGACGCCCCTCGTCGAGCCGGACGGATGCAAGCTAGGGTGCAATAGGATTATTGTCAAGTGGAAGTAGGAATATATTTTCGAGGCCCCTGTGGCGCGAGCGGCGATCAGCACGCCCGGGCGTGGCGATCTCACTATGCTGAGATTGTGCAACTTATTCGCCGCCTGAACTTTTCATGATACATGAACTATATATAGGTCAGTATGCGCGTTGACCGGCCGCGCAAGGTGCCGGCCGTGTTCTACCGCACGCCGGCCGGAAGCGAAGTTGTGCGGGATTGACATGAAACGGAAAAAGACCAAGCGCTCGACCGCCAGATTTGCGACCCTCGATGACTTCCTGAAGCGGGAAGGCAAACTCGGAGAGTTCGAGGCCGTCGCCATCAAGGAAGTGCTGGCGTGGCAGATCGCGGAGGCGATGAGAGCGCAGAATCTGTCGCGCAAGCGCCTGGCCGAACGCATGAAGACCAGCCGCTGTCAAATCGGCCGTCTGCTCGATCCCAAAGACGGCAACGTGACGATCGCGACGCTCCAGCGCGCCGCGCGCATGGTCGGCCGCACGCTGCGGCTGGAGTTGGTGTGATAGCGCGCGGAAGTGGATCACGGAAAAATCGATGCGCGGCTAAGGTCGGCGAAGAAAGACGTGGATGGCCGGGTCCAGCCCGGCCATGACGGCACGAGAGACAAAACCATGACCAGCCTTAGCACGTTGCGCAGGCGGTGGATGAAAGACCCGGCGTTTCGCAAGGAATACGACGCGCTGGAAGAAGAATTCGCGCTCATGGCCGAAGTCCTCAAAGCACGTCAACGTTCCGGCTTGAGCTGGGCCAAGATCGCCCGGCGCATAAAGGCCACGCCGCGCGCGAAGGCGCGGCTGGAAAATGGGCGTGAACTGTCAATGGAGACGCTTTTGCGCTTCGCCAAGGCGACGGGGCATCGGCTGAAGATTAGCTTCGAGCCGGTGAAGGCGAATAAACGTGGGCGAACCAATTGAAAATAGGTCTATCCGTCAAATTCTGGTTATGGATTTTCGGCGGCTTCGTTCTCTTTGCCATAGCTGCTTTTGTTGCCAGTACGACTATTTGTGCGTCCCCCAGCCGCAACTATGGAATCATTTGTGATGCGAAGGGAACTGAGCTTGGTCTTGTCTTCTTCACTTATTGCCTGGTTGTGGTTGGGTGGTTCACAGTTCGCAGCAATGAATTGACAACACAGACCTTGGAGCGTGGATATTTGGCCGTCAGTCCGACAGACATCCAAAGGCGATTTGTTGTTGGAAAGAATCGAAACTCCAGCTTTTACGACGAACAAGACCCCCAAGAGATTGTTTTAAACCTGCGCGTCGAAAACACCGGAAGGACCACTGCAACAATCAAAAAAGTCTATGTAGAATTCTCTAGAGAGCCGCCTATCGGTGATTTGCCTCAATATAAAGATGGACGGGAGAAAATTGCTGATTTCGTATTCGCCGTAAACGTCACAGACAAATTGCCGATTGATCACGTCACTTCTTTTCTTACAGATCAATTCGTTTGGGGATACATAGAATATTTCGACGTGTTCAAGATCAAACGAATCTCGAGATTTTGCGCTGCAATCTTCCCGCCTGCACAAAGGTATACCGGCGGTGGCGCACCCTCGTTTGGGAGATCGGAACCAGCTGGCGCCGAAGGATGGCGGGAGTGCGATTAGACTGCCGCAACTACCCGCTGATCCGCCCCACCTGCGCCCCGCAGGCGGCGAGCTTGTCCTCGACACGCTCGAAGCCGCGATCGAGGTGATAGACGCGGTTGACCACACCTTGTCGCCAAGTGGCCAGCTTCCTAACAACGGGCTACTCTATCACCCGCTCCCCCGCTCGATCGCCGCGCCGCACTTGGCGATTTGTCCTCCAGCCGCTTCCGCCCACCTTCGCCCTTTGGGCTACGGCGGACAAGCTCGCTACTTCGCCGCCACAGGCGTCAATTCGAAAACGCGGCCGAATTTGGCGGCTTCGGCGATATCGCCGCGTTTGAGCGCGAGCCGTACGGCGTCGAGCTTGCGGACATCATCAGGCGTGAAATACGGCGACCACGCGGTGTCGTCCTCAATCAGCTCGACCGCGACTTCGGCGCAGTATTTGCCCTCGTGGATGAACTCTTTCGATCTGCGGGTCATTGCTCTCTGCGCCTCCTGAAGTCAGCCGACCAACGTTCCGGTGCCGGCCGATAGGCGGTAACGAGGATGGCCGGCCGTCCATGGACTCTCGGAATGCCCCACATCGCATGAATAGGTCGTCCGTCCCGATCATATTGCAAGACCAATACGGAAGGCTCCTTCCGCGAATCCGGATAGTCCTCGACGAGGATAGCCGCCTGAATACCCGCCAAGGCATCCTGAGCCACAATATCATCCGCGGCGAGCTCTCGAAACCCGTGCCGCGAGATGATGAAATCGCCACTCAGCACGAGCGTTTGCACGCGGCGCAGCGTTTCGCTCATGGCCCCAGCCTACGTCCGGCGCGGCTTGCGCCGCGCTCGGGCCCTAGTTTTCGAAGCTACCCGCTCACCCGCTCGATCGCCGCGCCGCATTTGGCGAGCTTATCCTCCAGCCGCTCGAAGCCGCGGTCCAAGTGATAGACGCGGTTGACCACCGTCTCACCCTCGGCGGCGAGCGCGGCGATGACCAGCGACACCGAGGCGCGCAGATCGGTCGCCATCACCTGCGCGCCGTTCAAACGCTCGACGCCCTCGATGGTCGCCACCTGGCCGTCGAGATGAATATGCGCGCCGAGCCGCACCAGCTCCTGCACATGCATGAAGCGGTTCTCGAAGATCGTTTCGGTAATGTGCGAGGTGCCCTGGGCGCGCGTCATCAGCGCCATCAATTGCGCCTGCAAATCGGTGGGGAAGCCGGGGAACGGCGCCGTCGTCACATCGACCGGCGCAAGGCCTGAGCCGTTGCGCGCGACGCGGATGCCCTCATTGGTCGGCGTCACCGTAACGCCGGTCTGCATGAGGACGTCCAATGCGGCCTGGAGAAGTTCAGGCCGCGCGTTCTGCAGCAGCACCTCGCCGCCGGCCATCGCCGCCGCCATGGCGTAAGTGCCGGTCTCGATGCGGTCGGGCAGCACGGTGTGGCGCGCGCCGCACAGGCGCGGCACGCCCTCGACGACGATGCGCGAGGTGCCGGCGCCGGAAATCCTCGCGCCCATCTTGTTGAGGCAGTCGGCGACGTCGGCGACCTCCGGCTCGCGCGCGGCGTTCTCGATCACCGTGGTGCCATGCGCGAGCGAGGCCGCCATCATTGCCGTGTGCGTGCCGCCGACGGTGACCTTGGGAAAGACGATGTCGCCGCCGCGCAGGCCTTGTCGCGCGCGGGCGATGACATAGCCGGCCTCGATGTCGATTTGCGCGCCGAGCTTATCGAGCGCCATGATGAGCAGATCGACCGGACGCGTGCCGATGGCGCAGCCGCCGGGCATCGACACTTTCGCCTCGCCCATGCGCGCGACCAAGGGCGCGATCACCCAGAAGCTTGCGCGCATCTTGGAGACGAGCTCGTAGGGCGCGGTGGTGTCGACGATGTTCTTCGCCGAGATATGGATGGTGCGGCCGTTGTCGCCGTTCTCGCCGGCCCGCTTGCCGGCAATCATGATGTCGACGCCGTGATTGCCGAGGATGCGCTGCAATTGGACGACGTCGGCGAGCCGCGGCACGTTGTCGAGGATGAGCGTGTCCTCGGTGAGCAGGCCCGCGATCATCAAGGGCAGCGTCGCGTTCTTGGCGCCGGAGATCGGGATCACCCCGTTCAGGCGCTGCCCGCCGATGATGCGTATGCGATCCATGTCGCCCCTCTGCCCGCTCCTCAGATTCCGGGATGACGTATCAGGAATCGGGCTTTTTCGATACCGGCGTCTGCGGCCGGCTGCCGGGTTCCTTCCGCCCGCGCGCCTGCGCTTTGCGGCGCTTGAGGTTTTCGCGCAGGGCCGCCGCCAGCCGTTGCCTGCGCGCGCCGGCTTTCTTGTCGTTTTCCGCCATGCGGACATTTATCGGGCGCGAGCGGCCGCCCGGCAAGGTCAGGCTCTTGCCTTGCGCCCCTCGGCGGCCTTATGCAGTGGCCGCCGAATTTAACGGTTCCCGGCGCTGCCGTAGCTCAGTGGTAGAGCACCCCCTTGGTAAGGGGGAGGTCGAGTGTTCAATCCACTCCGGCAGCACCACCGCGTCTCACTGGGCGCCGTCCGTCCGCCAGCGATCACGCGGCGATTTCATCGGCGCATGAAGCCGAGGGTCGCTATTTCGAATTCAGCGGCTTGGTGAATTTCAGTCCGACAAACGGCTGAAACGAATCGTCGCGCAACGGGGTCAAGGCCGGCGGAGCGTCGAGGTCGGACGCCTTCGGCTTGTCGACATCCAGTTTGACGGAATAGTTATCGCCGAACGTCACCGGCGGCAGCAGCGGTTTCGCCTCGTCATTCTTGTCGGCCTCGCCGGCGTGGCCGGCCGGCGCCAAGATGAGCACCAAGATCGCGGCGAGGAACGCGCAAGACTTGGTCAAATCTCGTCCTCCAAGGACATGCGGAATCGCGATTCAACGACAGCTTCTATAGCGCAAATATCGCGGCGAATCAGCAGATATCCGAGCGGCGGGCTGCAAACAAAGCCACTGTTCGGTCGCTTGACCTGGCGAGGGATCGGTCAGCTTGCGATCGAGAGGTGCGGTTTCTTCTTGCCGAAGGGGGCGCGGCCGACCATCTCGGCATATTCGCGGATCGGCTTCGGACGGCCGACGTAATATCCTTGGATGCCGTCGCAGCCGACGCTCTCGAGGAAGCGCAGCTGCTCCTCCGTTTCCACGCCTTCGGCCAAAACCGGCAGATCGAGGCCGTGGCCGAGCGCGATCACGGCACGGATGATGGTCGCCGACTGCTGGCTGTGCGTGAGGTTGGCGATGAAGGCGCGGTCGATCTTGATGCGGTCGAAGGGGAACGACTGCAGGTAGGACAGCGAGGAATAGCCGGTGCCGAAGTCGTCCATGGCGATGCGCACGCCGAGATGCTTGAGCCGCCGCAGCACCGCGAGCGCCCGCGTGAAGTCGCCGATCAGCACGCCCTCGGTGATTTCGACCTCGAGGCGGCCGGGCGACAGGCCGGTGTCGATCAGCACCTGATGCACCATGCCGACCAGGTCGCCGTGCTGGAACTGCACCGGCGACAGGTTGATCGCAATCTGCAACGGGTTCGGCCAAGACGCCGCCTCGCGAGCGGCGCTGCGCAGGATCCATTCGCCGAGGGCGGTGATAAAGCCGCTTTCCTCCGCGATCGGGATGAACACGCTGGGCGGCACCATGCCGTGCACCGGATGATGCCAGCGCACCAGCGCCTCGAAGCCGGTGACCTTGCCGCCGATCTGCAGCTGCGGCTGGTAATGCAAGGCGAGCTCGTCGCGGCCGATCGCCATGCGCAGGTCCTGCTGCAGCGCGCGCTTGTCGCGCAACTGCTGATCCATGGCGAGCTCGAAGAAGCGGATCGAGCCGCGCGCCTCCGATTTGGCGCGGAACAGCGCGGCGTCGGCGTTGGAGACGAGCGCGGAGCCGTCGGCGCCGTCCTGCGGATAGATGGCGACGCCGACGGTGACGCCGATGTGCAGCGCGTGACCCTCGACCAGGATGTCGGCATGTAGCGCCGCCCCCAGCCGCTCGGCCAGCGCCTCGGCGCTCGCCGGCTGCGGCCCGGTCGGGGTGATGGCGGCGAATTCGTCACCGCCGAGCCGGGCGAGGAAGGCGCCCTGGCAGCTCTCTTGCAGGCGCAAGGCGACCTCGCGCAAGAGCGCGTCGCCGACGGCGTGACCGAACACGTCGTTGACCGCTTTGAAGCGGTCGAGATCCATGCACAGCACGGCGAATTGTTCGTTCGAGGCCGCCGCGAGATCGATGGTCGCGCCCAGGCATTCGTTGAAGGCGGCGCGGTTGGGCAGATCGGTGAGCGGATCGTGATGCGCCATATGCGCGATGCGCTGCTCGCTGCGTTTGCGGTCGGTGATGTCGGTGATGACGCTGATGAGATATTGCGGCTTGCCGTCGCCGCCGATCACCGGCAGGCGGTTGGCGGTGACGATGCGCGTGCCGTTTCCCGGGGTCACGATGACGTGTTCGTCGATGAACATCGGCTTGCCCGATTCGATCAGTTCGCGGTCATGGGCGTCGACCATTTCCGCCGTCGGGCCGGGCATGACCTCGGTCGCGCTCTTGCCGAGGATCGCCTCGCGGCTCAAGCCGAGGATGGTTTCGGCGGCGCGATTGACGAAGAGGTAGCGCAGTTCCGGAATATCCTTGACGATGATCGGCGAGGGCACGTTCTCGATGATGGTGTCGAGGAACTGGCGGGTATGTTCGAGCGCGCGTTCGGCGCGCTTGCGCTCGGTGATGTCGTCGTGCACCGCCACCCAACCGCCGCCGGCGATCGGCTGATTGACCACGTGCATGACACGGCCGTCGGCAAGCTCGATGTCGAGCCGATAGGTCTTGCCGAGCTTGAGCGCGGCGCGCAGCTCGGCGTCGTAGCGCGCCGGGTCGAGCGGGAAGGTGCCGACGGCGATGCGCGCGTCGAGCAGGTCGCGGATGGTGCAGCCGACCCGGACGCGTTCGGGGTCGATACGGTAGGTTTCGATGTAGCGGCGATTCCAGACCAGCAGGCGGTTGTCGGCGTCGAACATGCACAAGGCTTCGTGCATGTTGTTGAGCGCGCGCTCGAGGAGAACCTTGTGCTCGCTCGAGCTCGGCCGCTCGCGCCAAGCCGCCAGCATGCCGACGAGGCCGATGCCGGCGAGCGATCCGATCATGGCGGCGAAGGCAACGGTGAGCGCGGAGAGCGGCAGCGCATTGGCGTGGATGAATTCCACGCCGATCAGCGTGGCGCCAAAGCCGATGAGGCCCGCACCGGCCATGCGGACGTCAACGGTCTTGCCGCCATCGGCCGCGCTTCGCGACATGACAACACGCCGGGGCTTGCCCCGGCCCACAGGCCCTCCACCTCCCGCGAACAAAAAACGTAACGGCGCAACTTGTTGCCGGCGTTAATTTCAGCTTTCGGCAACGGCCAATCGCCGAACACGGCTAGCAATCGATGGCCGCGATTCGAACAATTTGATGCGAATATTTCACCGCGGCTTGAGGAAGGCGAAATCGCAGCCCTCGTCGGCGCCGAGAATCTCCTCGGCGTAGAGCCGGGCATAGCCGCGCGCGGGCGGCGGCGCGGGCGGTTCGAGGACGCCGGCGCGGCGCCTGAGTTCCACCGCGTCGACCATGAGGTCGATGCGGCGCCCTTTGACCGAAAGCTTGATGCGGTCGCCGCTCTTCACCAAGGCGAGCGGCCCGCGGGAGGCCGAGTCCGGCGTCACGTGCAGCACGATGGTGCCGAAGGCGGTGCCGCTCATGCGCGCGTCGGAGACGCGCAGCATGTCTTTGACGCCCCTCGCCGCGAGCTTCTTGGGGATGGGCAGATAGCCGGCCTCGGGCATCGCCGCATCCGAATGCGGCCCGGCGTTCTGCAACACGAGGATGTCGTCCGCAGTCACGTCGAGCGCGGGGTCGTCGATGCGCGCGGCGAGATCATCGAGCGAGGCGAACACCACCGCCCTGCCCTCATGCTCGAACAATTTTGCGTCGGCAGCCGAACGCTTGAGGATGGCGCCCTTGG